>Ga0185299_10000035_pt1 | contig 426718 bp, 399 predicted proteins | sample PaiPotPPA55metaG_FD_128002 | JGI IMG/M metagenome (GOLD analysis project Ga0185299, IMG submission 128002) | Iron sulfur acid spring bacterial and archeal communities from Banff, Canada, to study Microbial Dark Matter (Phase II) - Paint Pots PPA... ...
ACGCGGCGTCGCTCCGTCAGGCTTTCGCCCATTGCGGAAAATTCCTCACTGCTGCCTCCCGTAGGAGTCTGGGCCGTGTCTCAGTCCCAGTGTGGCTGGTCGTCCTCTCAGACCAGCTACCCATCGTCGCCTTGGTGGGCCGTTACCTCACCAACTAGCTAATGGGCCGCAGGCTCCTCAATCCGCGCATTGCTGCTTTCATCACCAAACGATGCCGTCCGGTGATCGTATCAGGTATTAGCTAACCTTTCGGCTAGTTATCCCGGTCGGAAAGATAGATTGCCAACGTGTTACTCACCCGTCTGCCGCTATCACTTCTTCTGTATTGCTACAAAATGGTGACCGCTCGACTTGCATGTGTTAGGCACGCCGCCAGCGTTAGTTCTGAGCCAGGATCAAACTCTCCATTAACATTTTGTGAACTCCGATCCGTATTGGGCGACTTTACAGTCGCCCGCTACATTGCCGCGGGTTGGGCGGCGTTATGAAAAATCGGAGCCAAATTTGATAACGAGCTGCTTGTGGCTCTTTAGCTTGCATCGCGCGATCGGCTGGCGATCGTTGCGCGATGCTTACAACATCAGGGGGGCTAAATCCAAGCCTGATGAGGGTCCTCCGTAAACGCTTGAATAAATTCAAGCGACTACATCAACGGACAATTTTGACTTCCCTCAAGCAGAAATAAAAAGACCGGCTTACGCCGGCCCCACTCTCCGCTCGATGGGACCCACGAATTATTCGCGTTTGCGCTGTTTAGTTTTCAAAGAACAGGCTGACATCATTAGGCCGCCAAACGGTCCCAAATTCGTCCCTCCAAGTGTAGGCACCTGGATTTTAACCACGCAAAACATTGTAACACCGGGCTTTGATGGAGTCAAGCGAATCTAGAACGCCTGGTCCTGTCCCGCTCAGAGTCGTGAAAAGTCGTACGCCGGCCCGTATTCCAGTTGCCTGTACTACTCAATAAACGCAAGGCTCCGCACAAAAGTTCCACTCTTTCGCCGCGGAGCCTTAGCTAGACAGACCGGTCTTCGAGAACTTACTGGTTGCCGCAGAAGATGTAGACGTCTGCAGTCTCGTCTGGATTCACTATGTTGTTGCAGCGCGCGACCAGTTGGATCGGATCGGATTCACCGGGCGAAGCAGGCTGCAACGCAATCGGCGTGCCGACGATCATGTGCTCTGCACTCTCGACCGTCAAGCCATCGACCTCGATGCTGCGAAAGCCAGCCTTGGTCATGACCAACCGATAGTCGCCGGCGCCTAAATTGCGAAAGTGGAATGTTCCATCTCGATCGGTTTGGGTTTGAGCGAATGCACTCCGCGAATGGGCTCCAAAAGCCATGACAATAACGCTCATGAGCGGATGATTATGCTTTGAATCGATCACCGAGCCTTGAATGCTCGACGTGCCGCTCGCCAGAGAAGGCAAGCTTGCGATTGCGACCACGGTCAGGAGCAGGGCCAAAAATCCAGAAAGTTTTTTCATTTTAGTTTCCCTCCGTCCTGTTGCCCTTATACCCCTAAAGCGTGGATTCCATCGCCCGCCCAACCCCAATGGTGACGACCGCGGTCCGCATGCCGACGGGCTGTGTGATGAAAAATCGCTCGTCCTTTTTTAAGCTGAAGCCGGTAACGACCTCGAGCGCGTAACCGCGCTTTTCCATTTCCAAGTGGTAGGAACCGCGCCCCAGTCCGCTGACCGCGAAACTCCCATCCTTGGCAGTGGTCGTCGAACTGACGATCTTGCTTGCGGAACCCGAATCGGCAAACACTTCGATGCGGACGCCGCCAAGGGGACCTAGGTTGAGGGAATCGACCACGCGCCCACCGATCACCGAGCCAACCAGCGGCACCGACGCATACGCGACGCTGACCGTGAGCAATAGCGATGAGGCAGCACCGACAACTGCGAGCAAGAGTCTCATGATGCTCATTTCTCCTTGCTGGGCTTGGGCATCGATTTTCCGGGGGCCATTATCTTCCTTTTTATTCCAGGCGCGGGCCGGCCAGACCGAACTCTACCCTGAGCGGACCTAAAGGTCCGCTGCTACACGCAGAAACCCTGAAAATCTACTGAATGATCGGGCGAGCCGTTCGTGTGACGCGCATCACTGCCTGAGCCGTCGATTTCATCCATGCCGATATCTTCCTTTAGATGAGTGTAATCCCAAACGTGAAGGCGCTGGAAAGCGCCGTCTTTGCTTCGGTCGAGGACAGGCTCAGCGCGCTGCTGGAGTTTGGCCTTGGGCTTGCACCGACGGCGACGAATCTCACTGCCTTCGTAGAGCAGTGCCGACATCGCGCGGCGGGCCTCGGTATTCCCGAGTTGGGCTATTACGATTTGCTTGCGGCTGGAGGTCCCTCTGCCCGCACCGAGTGGATGGCCCTCTCTCCCGTGCTGACCGTTGGCGAAACCTTTCTGTTTCGCGATACCGCGTTGTGGAAGCTCATCGAGCAACGCCTGCTGCCTGACCTCGCCAAGCTGACACGACCGGTGTGGCTGTGGAGCGCCGGATGCTCGACGGGCGAAGAAGCCTACACCCTTGCGCTCGTCGCTCGCCGATCGTTGCCCCAAAGGGGGTTCTCCGTCCTTGGCACCGACGTCAATCCAAAAGCCGTCGCCGCAGCGAGGGTTGGCGTCTATACGCAATGGTCGCTGCGAGGCGTCGAACACACGCAGCTCGACGGTCTCATCATCTCCGGCACGCAAACCGTGCGCGTGCACGATGACATCAAACACGACGTGCGCTTCGAAACGCACAATTTGCTCGATGAGAATGCCTACCCACCGTCGGGCATGTCGTCGTTTGAATGCATTATCTGCCGCAACGTTCTCATCTACATGACCGCTGCTGCTCGATCGAAGATCATCGAGAAGCTTGCATCCTGTTTGACCCCCGGTGGCGTGTTGGTGCTCGGTCACGGGGAAGCGACGGGCGTTCCCCTCTCGGGCTTAGTCGTCGAACGGCATGACGCGGGCGTCGTGTATCGCAAACCACTGTACCAGCCGGAGATTGCCGCGGCGAAGGCGCCTCCAAAACTTGCCTCACGAAAAGCGACCCCGAAAATAAAGGACGCCCCTCGCTCCCATAAATCGTTGGCGCGGCCCAAGAGCACGACGAAGCTGCCCGAAGCGAAGCTTGCTGCGGGTACCAACCAAGCTGAACGCTGCCGCTCGCTGCTTGCGGTTGCCGCTCGAGCGGCCCGCACCGGGCAGATCGATGCGGCCGAGCGCAATGCCGCGCTCGCCATGGCTGCGAACCCGCTCGATCCAGAGCCCCACGTCCTTCTTGCAGCGCTCTACGCCGCTCGGGATGGTTTCAAGCAGGCGGAGACCGCTTTGCGCCGCGCGCTTTTCCTGGACCCAGCGTGCATTCCGGCATTGTGGCAACTTGGCACGTTGTACCGCATCACCAACCGCGATCGCCATGCAGCGCACACGTTTGCGCGCCTGCTCGCGCGACTTGAAGGCCTCCCCCCCGATCAGGAGGCACTGCCGTTCGACAACCTCACGGTCGGCGAGGTAACGACACTGTTGCGCGCCGCACTAGGAGAGCCACTCAATGCGTGACGCGAGGGACTCAAGCTCGCCCGTCGTCACCGCCGCGCATACGCATCTGCTCGCGCGGGTTGGGAAATATACTATAGCGATTCCCATTGGTATCGTCATTTCGATTCATGAGGCACCGCTCATATTTCCGGTCCCCTGTGCGCAGCCGGGCATTGCGGGGGCGATTCGCTTCGCGGGCATTGCTGTGCCGGTTTTCGACTTGCGCCGTAGCCTCCGCCTCGAGCAGCGTGCGATCGCTCGCAGCGACCGGCTCGTTCTCGTTGACGTCAGCGTGCGGATGATGGCTTTGATTGTGGATGATGTTCTCGAGTTCGTCGCTCTAGAGCACGTCACCGAAGAGGGCATCGACGGGCTCTTCCGCGACACCCCCGTCAACGCAAACATCATCGCAGGAATTGCGAGCGCACCCGAGCTGTGCGCGGTGATCGAACCCGCCGGTATTGTGCAGCCTGACGAGTGGGATTCCCAGACGACTCAAAGCGTCTACGATGAGGATGTGAGCGAATCACACCCGCTCTGGCCAAGAACGCTGGCGCTTGCAGAAATACCGAAGGCACCCGCCGCAAGTGGTATTGAAGCGGCGATTTGCCAGATAGCCGGTCAGCGCTTTGCCGTCGCCTTGCCGGCCGTCGTCGAATTCTTCACCGCGGCCTCGCATGCCCCGATTCCCGTACGCTCCGCCATCGCCGTTTCACTCCTGAACCGCCGCGGCGAGGCGGTCATGCTGTTCGATCCTCGCCCAATTTTGGGCTTGCCGCCCGCGCCGCTGCCACTTTCCGTTGATGGCATGGTGTTATCGTGCGACCAGTACGTCATGGCATTGCCCGTCGACAAACTCGAAGGGCTCGGCGTGCTGACGAGCGTGGATTCAAGCATCAAGCCTGGCCGCTTTTGCGTGTCCGTTCATCCCAGCGAGCAAGGTGCCGTCCTGCTCTTAGATGTCCCCGCATTTTTACATCACGTGCAATCTGCGTTCGGCAATCGGCCGCCGGTTGTCAACGCGGTTGCCTAAAGAGAGCGGACCGCAACGTCCGCCGCCACGCTCACAAGGAGTTGTCATGAAAGCTCACGGTACGCTCAGCAGTTTGCACGAGAGGTTTTTCAAAGAGAAAACGATCAGCCGGCGCATTTGGAGCATGGTGCTCTTGATGAGCGTCATCGTCGCCGTCCAAATCATGCTCGTTATCGCACTGCCGAAAGTGATCTTCAATCAGGAGCGCAGCATCATCGATAGCCTCGAGCCCATCATTCTGACGAGCACCGACGTGCGCGGCGATGTCTTGAGCATGATTGGCGGCGCCGCGCAGTGGGGTCTCACAGGCAAGCCGACTGATTTGGTCTTGTATCGCGATGGCTTGGCGGCGTTGCCCAACGACATTACCACCTTGAAGATGGTCGGCAACTCGAACGGCAGCCGAGACCTAGACGACAAAATCGACGCCCTCGCTTCAGCTGCGCAAGACGAATTTACGACCGTGCAGGCCATCGTTTCAGGCGCCGACGTCAACCCGGCGAACATCAAACGTCAAGTGACGGCCGGCTTCAATGCCGAGCGTGAACAGCTCTCCCAATTCATGAAGGCGGAGCGCGACCTCAATCTCGCCGTCGAAAATGAACGATCCGTGCGCGAGCATCAGGCAGCCATGCTTATGACCATCCTTGTGCTGTTTCTCGTCGCGACGTCCCTCATGGTTGCGGGGATTGCTTTCTATGTTGCCAAGCGTAACGTTGAAGCGGTAACCAACGCCGCGCGAGCACTTTCTGATGTCTCCAACGCCATCGCTTCGGGCGATTTCACCGGGCGCGTTGACCTGCGGAGCGAAGATGAACTCGAGCTTTTGGGCGCTGCGTTGAACAACATGGTGGAAAAGCTCGGTGTCTCGCTCCAGCAAGTGCAAAGTACGGTCAACGAATCGACGGTCGCGGTCATGCAAATCGCCACAACGGCGCAAGAGCAGGAGCGCATGACCACGCAGCAATCAGTTGCGATGAGCGAGATCTCTCAAACGATTCAAGAGCTGAACTCGTCGTCGCAAAACACTGCTTCGCAAGCGGAATCGATCTCGGCCAAGTCGCTCGAAAGCGCCGACATTGCTCGACGTGGTCGCTCCGACGTGGAAACAAACGTGTCGATGATGCTCGCGCTGCGTGACCGTTTTCGCCAGACCAGCGACCGAATCGCGCACCTTTCCGAGCAAATCACGCAGATCGGAACGATCACGCGAACGGTGGCAGACTTCGCGGCTCAGACGAACCTCCTCGCGCTCAACGCGGCAGTGGAGGCGGCGCGCGCGGGCGAGCAGGGGCGCGGCTTCGCCGTGGTCGCGGCAGAAATCCGTAAACTGGCTGACCAAAGCAAGACCGCGACCGAGCGCATCGATGCACTGACCCGCGAAGTGCAACGAGCATCCGATGAATCCGTCATGGCGATGATCGAGGGCGGCCGAAACGTCGATGAAAACGCGAGCCACGCAGCGCAGACAGGTCAGGCGATCGCGGAAATCATCGAAACCCTGCAGCATACCGTTGAATCGATGCAAGAGATAGCGCTTGCCGCCAAGCAGCAATCGCACAGCATCGAGCAAGTCACGCAAAGCATTACCGGCGTGAACGCCGCTATGCGCGACACGGTTGCGGCAACGAGTCAGACGCAAGAGGCCACGCAGCGACTCAATGACCTGGCGCTCGGACTCAAGCACATGGTAGCGGCGTACCGCATCTAACGCATGGCGATGGATGCAACCCCTGCGGAACTCGCAGAGCTCAAGAGCGTTTTCAAAGCGGAGTGTGAAGAGCACCTCACGGCGCTCGACAGCTTGTTGCTCAAACTAGAACAGGCGCCGCAGAACACGCTCGTGCTGCAAGAGACCTTCCGTCGCGTCCACAGCGTCAAGGGAGCCGCGCGGATGGTGGGATATGCAGGCCTGGAGTCCGTTGCGCATGCAATGGAAAGCATGCTGGCGGGCGCGCGAGACGGCCGCCAGAGTCTCACGGCAACCCTGATTTCTGCGCTTTTCGAAGGCGCAGATGCCATGAGCGATCTCATTCGGACCGATACCGGCCGCGCTGACAGCGAACAGCGTGTGCGCGACGCGCTCGAGCGCATTCTGTTGCTCAGCGGAGATGCGGGTGAAGCAGCCGCGGCGCTCGATCGGACCCCGCATGCCGCCGTCAGCGACGCTGTGCCAGCCTACGGCCAGGACGTCGTTCGGGTCAGTGCGCAAAAGGTCGACAGTCTGCTTGCGTTTCCTGGAGAGCTCATGCGCGAGCTCATGGGAGAAGAACGAGAATTGCGCGAGCTGTCGCTTCTCGTGGAGAATTTCTTCGACGCGGCAGACGGCGTGCGCTCAAACGTTGACCAGCAACGCCGCCAAGCCGCCCTCGAGCGCATGCTTGCGCTGGTCGTCAAACGCCGGGAGCGAGTCCGTTCCCTTATGACGCAAATCGGGGAGCGCAGTTTGCGAAGGTCTCGAACGCTCGAAGACTTACGCCACGGTCTCGCCGGATTGAGCATGCTGCCGTTCCAAACGATTCTCACCGGCATGCCGCGTTTGGTGCGCGACACCGCGCTCGCCCAAGGCAAGCGCGTTGAGCTCCGCGTCCTCGGTGCTGAAGTCGAAATTGGTAAGAGCGTGCTCGAAAAGCTGATGGAGCCGCTCATTCAACTTGTCAAAAACGCAATCGCTCACGGCATTGAAACACCCGAACGGCGCATGGCGCGTGACAAAAACCCAGTCGGCACGGTCACGATCAGCGTCACCACCGGTACGGCTAGCGCCACCATTGCTATTGAAGATGACGGTGAAGGAGTCGACCTCGCTCGCATTCGCGCTGCAATTGTCGCCGAAAACTACGCGAGCGAAGCCGAAGCGGCCGCAATGACAGAAGCCAAACTGCTCAGCCATCTCTTCAAGCCGGGCTTTTCGACAAGCGAGCGTGCCGACGCGATCGCCGGCCGGGGTGTCGGCTTGGACATCGTCGCCGAGCGGATCAATTTCTTGCGTGGCAGCTATCGTCTGGAAACGCATCCGGGGCGGGGTTTTAGCTTCCACCTGACCGTCCCCGTCAACTTGCTATGGTCTTCCGTCCTCGCGATCAAAGCCGGAGAGTATGAGGCCTGCTTGCGGCTGGCCGATATTCGGGAGGCAATGATTTTGCGACCAAGTGAGGTCATCCACATCGACAATCATCTGTGCGCCACGGTCCGCGGCGAATCTATCCCGCTGCTGCCACTGTCGTTCGTTGGCGGCGGCGACGCCGAGATCACCTTCGGCTTGGATAGTCAGATCACGGCGATCGTCGTGGAATATGGCGAACGTCGGGCGGCTTTTATCATCGACGAACTCGCGGGCGTCTCCGACGTCATCGTCAAGTCTTTACCCAAACCACTCGGCACGCTTCCTGGGATTGCGGGGTATACGATTCTGTCATCAGGCCGGTCCGTGTGCGTCCTCGATGGAGAGTTTTTGGTTGAGGCTGCATACCAGTACAAGACTGCTGGTCGCGTGCGCCACGTACAGCCGGCAGTCAAGCGCGCGGTTCTCATCGTCGAAGACTCCATGACCACCAGGACGCTTCTGCGCAATATCATGATCGGCGCGGGATATGACGTCGACACGTCCGTGGACGGCGCAGATGCTTGGGCAAAGATTCAGCAGCGGCGGTACCACTGCATTGTGAGCGACATCGAGATGCCCAATATGAACGGCTGGGATCTCTGCTCGCGTGTCAAGCGCGACTCGGCTTCCGCAGACGTTCCCTTCGTGCTCATTACGTCGCTTTCAAAGGATGAGGAGCGTCAGCGCGGACTCGAGCTTGGTGCCGACGCCTACATGGTCAAAGGACTCTTCAACGAGCAAGAGCTGCTCGATACCGTTGAAAGGCTCGTCGCTTGACCAAGGCTCGCTGGGCTCGCGTCCTCATTGTCGAAGACTCGCCCACAGCGGCCCGTTTGCTCGTTGATGGCATCAGCCGCGATCCCAGGCTTGCGGTTGCCGGTGTTGCGCTCACGGCGACCGAAGCGGCGTCCCTCGCCGACCAATTGCGCCCCGACGTGATCACGGTGGATCTCATGCTGCCGGATGAAACCGGCCTTGACGTCATTTTGCGGGTGTTGCGCAAGCGTTACGTCCCCATCATCGTCGTCAGCGCCTTGCCGCAGAATGGATCGAGCTTGGCGTTCCGCTCCCTGCTTGCCGGCGCGGCGGATATCGTTCCAAAGCCATCTGGTAGCCCCGCTGCGATGGTCGAGTTCTTTGAGGATCTCAACGAACGGATTGCGTTACTCGCGTCGGCGGCGGCACCCCCGCTTTCCGCACGGTCGTCCTTACCGTCGTCCAAGCGCAAGATCCAACCAAACGGTGCGACCGTTGGGTGCGTGGTCGTCGGTGCTTCGACTGGCGGACCTACCGCGCTTGTGGAGTTTTTAAGCGGCCTCGGAGGGGACTTTCCAGCGCCGGTGGTCGTCGTCCAACACATAGCCGCCCCATTTGTCGAGGGGCTGGTGAGATGGCTCAATCAAGAAACGCCCTTGTCCGTGAAGCTCGCGTCCGATGGGGATGTTCTCGAGCCCGGATGCGCATATGTGGCCCCGGCTTCCGCCGACCTCCTCATTAAGAGCGGTGGGCGCTTGTCCGTGACAAGCGTGCTACCCGATCGAACACACATCGCTCCATCAGCCGATGCCCTGTTTGAATCCGCAGCCGAAATCTATAAGTCACGGCTAGCGGCAGTGCTTCTCTCAGGAATGGGGAAGGATGGCGCCGCGGGTCTTCTCAAAGTGCGCAGCAAGGGCGGTAAGACATTTGCGCAAGACCGCGAGAGCTGTACGATCTTTGGCATGCCAGATGCGGCGGGCCGCATGGGGGCGGTCGAAGCCTTTGCTGAACCCCGTCGGATCGCCGCTCATCTACGTAAGCTCGTCGAAAGATCGGAAAGGATGCACGAATGAGCAAAACCGTTTTGCTCGTTGATGACAGCGTCACGCAATCGTTTCACTTGAAGTTGGCGCTCGTCCGCGCAGGCTTTAAAGTTGTCACGGCGGCCGATGGCCGGAGCGCCCTCAAACATCTCGACAGTGAGAACGTCGATGTCGTGCTCGCGGACGTCATCATGCCAATGATGGATGGATACGAACTGTGCCGTCAGATCAAGGACAGTCCCAAGCATGGAAAGCTTCCGGTGATCTTGATGAGTGCGCTCGGCGAAACCCACGACCAATATTGGCGCCAGCATGCCGGGGCCGATCTCTATGTTGCCAAGACCGCGGATGCGAGCAAGCTCATCAAGGCCATTGAGGATCTCCTCGCCGGCAAACCCGTCCAAAGCGAGACCTAATTTCAGGGCGATTGGAAAATCGCCCCAGTTAGAGGCGACTGGGAGGGAACAGCAGGTCGAGCCCGCGTCGCACGATCAACACCGCTCCCATGACGACGATCGCCCATCCGAAGAAGTTGACCGCGATCCCCTGCTTCATCCCCATACCCAACCACTTCGCTCCCAAGAAAACGAGCAACCCGCCAAAGAGCAGCCAAGCCAGATTTGTCAGCCGGTTCGAGCGCTCGTAGAGGGGCGGCTCTTGCCTGCGCCCAGAGGACGTCGCCGGGGTTCGTTCCTGCACAATCTGCATTTGCTGTACACGCATATCCAGCGCCAACGGAGTTCGTGTGTGCGGACGCTCTTGAAAGTACAAGGCGAGCGCGTCGGGATCGCTCAGGCGCTCGAAATCATCCGGCGGGGTGGAACACGACGTTCGCGTCACGGGGCAGCTTCGATCGATGACCAAGCGATACTCCTCGTTGCCGCTGCACACGACGATGCGCTCTCCGTCGAAGCGAAGGCCATCCGCGGACATCGAACCTTGAGGCCATGTTGCATCGTTGTTGGGGAGTTGTTCGCGAGCGGTTGCGACGAACTGAAGGAAATCCGCTTCGATGCCGCGCGGACGTCCGCTCATGTTGTTGCGCACGCCTAAAATTACGACACAGGGGAAGGTTTTTTCAGCCGGCAACTGGGTCGTGAACTTACCCAGCGTCTTTGCATAGGAGACGAGAAGCTCAGGACTCTTCATCGATGCCGTGCTTGATCGACATGCCCCAGTGAAGTTTACGCTCGAGCGTTTGGAAAAAATATCCGCGGTCGAGCCGCACGAACTCGACCGGCTGAGGTGCGCGCACGACCTCAACGGTTGCCCCGGCCGCTAACTCCACAGCCGGCTGACCGTCGATAAAGAGCTGGGTGCCCTTACTGTCGGGCGGCAACACAATCTGTATGGTTTCATCCGCGCTGACGATGAGCGGTCGCGAAAACAGCGTGTGCGGACAAATCGGAGCGATGCCAACCGCTGCAAGTTTCGGCGACATGATCGGTCCGCCGGCGGACAGAAAATACGCCGTCGACCCGGTTGGGCTTGCCACGACGATGCCATCTGCGGGAATCGTCGCGATGTGCGCACCGCTTAAGACAATGCCGAAGTTGACGATGTGTCCTTGGTGCTTGCGATCGATGTGAATGTCGTTCACCGCGTAAAAATGCTCGCTTGCGCCCAGCACGCGAGCTTCCAGCGCGAGGTGCGATTCGGTGCGGGCTCCATTTTTGAGAATCGATTCCAGCGCCGTTTCGTAACCCGATCGTCCAACCTCAGTGAGGAATCCCACGCGGCCAAAGTCAACGCCGAGCAGCGGGATCCCCAGTGGGCCTGCCAGATGAGCGGCTTGCAAGAGCGTTCCATCGCCGCCGAGCGACACAAGCAAATCGGCCGACTGCGGAAATTTTTCCGTGCTGGCCGCTCCGTTGAGCCCAAGCTCCCTCGCCTGGTTGGGACGTACTTGCAGGGCCACGCTGTTGCGCAAAGCTACCTGCGCCACAGATCGGGCAGCTTGCACGGCGGCTTTGCGGCGCACGTCGACATACAGCGCCATGTTCGCGATCTTCTTGGTCGTCATCGGTCGAGCGTTTCGTGGGCTGTTCGCACGACCCCCTCAATCTCAATTCGGGCGATTTTCCAATCGCCCGCTACAACGTCTTCCGCGCGGGTGGCTCCGAGGAGAAACTCGATATTGCCCGCGGGCCCCTTGATCGGGGAATACGTCAGGTGCGTGCACCGCAAACCTGCGCGTTCGAATGCGGTGATGACACTCGCGATGGCCGCCTCCTGGGCTTGCGGATCGCGCACGACGCCACCCCGCCCGACAGCTTCGCGGCCGGCCTCGAACTGAGGCTTGATCAAGGCAACCATTCGACCGCCGGCCGCAAGCGCGTCCGCGAACTGCATCGCGAGCTTCGCGAGCGAAATAAAAGACACGTCGGCGCAGGCAAAATCAAAGGGTGCTCCGAGAGCCGACGGGTCGGCGTGTCGAAAATTGGTGCGCTCGATAGCCCGGACTCGAGGGTCCTGACGTAACGACCACGCGAGCAGCCCGTAGCCGACATCTACTGCAGCGACAGATGTCGCGCCCCGTTGTAAAAGGCAGTCGGTAAAGCCGCCGGTCGACGCGCCAACATCGAGACAACGCAGTCCTTCGACAGACCAGCCAAAGACGTCCAACGCTCGCTCGAGTTTGTACCCGCCACGGCTCGCGAAACGTTCGTGCGTGGAAACTTCGATCGTGGCGCCTTGGGGAACAATCCCACCAGCCTTGCGTCGCGTTTCCCCATTGACTTTCACGTCACCAGAAAGAATAAACGCTTGCGCCCGCTCGCGCGAGACTGCGGCCACTTTGGACACGGCCACATCAAGGCGCGTCTTCTCGGGCATGCCAAGGGCCGTTGTGTTAGGCTCCGTCCTCTTCTTCGTGGATTTCTTGATCGACTGTGAGGGCGTCTTCTTCAGCTTCATCGTCTGGTGTCGCGGCGAGCGCCTCTTTTACCGCGAGTTCAGCCTGGACCAGCAAATCGCGGCAGACATTTGCGAGTTTGGTTCCCTCTTTGAAAAGATCCAACGATTTTGCCAATGGAAGATTCCCATCATCCAGTTGCTCGACGATCTGCTCCAAACGTGCAAGCGCATCCTCAAAATTCGGCTTCGATCGCGGTTGACTTCGCGATTCTTCTTCACTTCGCTTCGCTGCGCTCTTTGCCATGGTCGTCCTTCCGCGATTTCACAACTGCTCCTAACCGGCCTGACTTCAATTCGACGTCGATGTTTTCCCCGATGCGCACGGCGGCGGCGCTCGTGAGCACGGCTCCCGATGACCCGTACACGATTGCGTATCCGCGCTCCAGGGTCTGACGCGGACCCAATGCGGCGAGCTTTGCGACTGCGACTTCGAGCGCAGATCCACGCTGGCGCACGGCGCGCATCCACGCCGCAGTGAGGCTGCGCCCCGCTTGAACCTCTAGCGCGCACTTGGCCTCAATTGTCCGCAAGCCCAAGATCGGCAGTCGGGCGCCGGCCTCAGCAACTCGATTTTGCCAATCGCGAATTTGGCTGCGTGGGTCGCACCGTACGAGCCCGAGCGCGACGCGATCCAACCTTTGCCCACGTTCGGCAAACATGCCGACTGCTGCGCGCTCTAATCCGAGGATCGCACGCCGCAAAACAAATCCAGGTGCTTTGGCTGCGCGATCGAGCGCGCGGCGCAGTCGCATTTCGGCGGCTGCGATGCGGGCGAGCAACGCCTCGCGCTCTTGCGCGACGAATTCGGCCGCGGCGGTAGGGGTTGGTGCACGTACGTCGGCCACAAAGTCTGCAATGGTAACGTCGGTTTCGTGGCCAACCGCGCTGATGACAGGCTTCGGCGATGCGGCAATCGCTCGAGCCACTGCCTCGGTATTGAAGGCCCACAGATCTTCTATCGATCCACCGCCCCTCGCCACCACCACCACGTCAACCGGAAGTCTTCCAGCGGAGGCGATCGCCCGTGCGAGCGCCGGCGCTGCTGCTGCTCCCTGAACCGGCGCGGGGACGACCCAGATCGTGATGTGAGCGCCGCGCCGCCTGCAGGTCGTCACAAAGTCCGCCAATGCCGCGGCGTTCTTACTCGTGACAATGGCGACATTGCGAATAAATGCCGGGATTGGCCGCTTGCGCGATGCTGCGAACAGCCCCTCGGCATCCAACGCTGCTTTCAGGCGCTCGAAGGCTAGGTGAAGCGCACCTTTGCCCAACGGAATGATGTCGGTGACGCGCAGCTGATAGGAACTCTTAGGTTCCCAAATGTCGACGAAGCCAGCAACTTCCACTGCCACGCCGTCGCCGAGAGGTAACGCTACGTTGAGTTGCCGGACGGTGCTATCGAAACAAATGCAGTCGATAAAACCTTCCCGGTCCTTTAGGGAGAAGTAGAGGTTGCCCGCGACTTTCTTGCATTTGGATATTTCCCCGAGCACGCGAACCGGCCCAGGAAACTGTCCGCGGAGCGCGCGGCGAATTCGCCGGCACAACTCACCGACCGAAATTGCTTGCGCTTCAAACAGGCTGCGCATCATGCTTACGTGAACGTGAAGGGATCATGAGCAAGAACGACCCAACCCAGTTGAGTTTCGCGCGCGACATTCGTCCGATGTTTACCGAGACCGATGTGACGCAGATGAAGCTTGTTGGCATCGATCTGAGCAGCAGAGACGATGTTGAAGCACGCGCCGACGACATTTACGGCGCTGTCAGCGAGGGCTCGATGCCTCCTGATTATTCGGACGAACCCCCATGGACCCCCGAGATGTGCGATCGCTTTAAAGAGTGGCAGACGCAAGGCTGCCCGCCGTAGACGAAAAGACGAGCGGATCGTCCTTGTCATGGGGAATCCACGGGGGTGGGCGCATCGGTGGCTTGCGGCGATGGGGTCGTTTGTGTCGGCTGGCCGCTATCTACAGCTGGGGTTGGCGACTCGACCGCACCGAACGGAACGGCAATACCGGCAGGCGCAAGAATAGCACTTGGTCTGGGCGAGGGATGAGGAACACAGTAGGCGAGCGGAGCGGTGCCGTTGAGAAAATATTCGCTCCTCCCGCCGACGCCCGGCGGAGCTCTTCGGCTATCGCTGCAGATTCTGACGGCCTCGACGTCTGGTGGCATCGGTCCGAATGCCTCCACCGCCGTACCCTGCAGCGCGTTTTTCATAAAATGACTCCACGTGCGCGCCGGCACGTTGCCTCCGTACGACTCATACATGCGTGAATAGTCGTCGTTGCCAACCCACACAGCTGCTGCGAGCTGCGGAACGAAGCCCACAAACCATGCATCTCGAAAATCTGACGTCGTCCCCGTTTTCCCCGCTGCCGGCCTGCCAATGATCGCATTTGGATATCCAGTCCCCTCCTGGATCACTCCCTCCATCATGGTCGTCATGATATATGCAGTACCGGGCGAGAGCACCGCTCGGCGTTGCGGGTAACGATTGTCGACCACGATCTGGCCGTACTGATCGGTGATGTATCGGATCGCTTGTGGTGGTGTGTAGATGCCACCATCGGCTATCGTCGAATAACCGGAAACCATGTCGAGCGGCGACACGACAGCCGTGCCGAGCGCAAGCGAAAGGTCTGCCTCCAAATTCTCCGTGATCCCCATGCGATGCGCGTAATCGACGACGGTGTCGATCCCGATATCGTTGGCCAGTCGTACGGCGACGATGTTGCGCGAGAGCTCAAATGCCTTTCGAAGCGTGATGGCGCCGAGATAGCGGTGATCGTCATCTTGCGGCTTGTAATCGGTACCATCGCCTGCAGCATACGTGACCGGCGCATCCAAATAGATCGAGGAGACCGGAACCCCTTTATCCACGGCTGCCGAGTACACAAATCCCTTGAACGACGAACCGGGCTGGCGGCGTGCCTGCCAGGCGCGGTTGAACTGACTCTTGGGCGAGAATCCAACACCGCCGACCATCGCGAGAATTTCACCCGATCGAGGATCCTCGGCCACCATCGCTCCCTGGTGCATGCCGTAGCCTTCCGAGGCGCCGGCGGCAACGCCCGCGGTCACCGACTTCTGCGCAATGTCTTCAAGCCTAGGAGAGAGCGTCGTGTAAACAGTCAGACCGCCGCGGAAAATCCGATCGTACCCAAACTGTTTCACGAGTTCCGCGATCACATAGGTCGTGAAATAAGGATACCGATACGATTGAATGCCATTGTCCGGGGCGCCGGTAAAGGTGAGCTTCTTTGCCGCCGCCTCATCTGCTTGAGCTTGCGTGACGTAGCCGTTTGCCACCATCCGATCGAGGACGTGGCGCTGGCGTTCCTGCGCGCCCGGCAAGTTGTTGTACGGCGAGTACAACGACGGCGCCGCGATCAATCCGGCGAGCATGCTGGCTTGCGCAAGCGAGAGCTTACTGACATCGGTTCCAAAGTAGGCGTGGGCGGCGGCCTGCACGCCGTACGCACCCGCGCCAAAATAGACCAGATTTAAATAGCGCGCGAGAATCTCGTCTTTGCTATAGTCGCGTTCGATTTCGATCGCAAGCAGGGCTTCCTGGATCTTGCGCGTCATCGTCCTGCGATCGCTGAGGAAAAGACGACGTGCGAGCTGCTGGGTGATCGTGCTCGCGCCCTGCGTGATCTGCTCGTGCTCGTAGTTTGCGAGGGCCGCGCGAACGATGCCGCGGATATCGATGCCGTGATGGGAATAGAAGCGCTCGTCCTCCGTCGCGATCACCGCTTGCCGCATCACGACCGGTATCTCCGTGATCGGCGCGTACACGTCGTACTTGTTGTAGAGGCGTGCGAGCTTCGTGCCATCGCGCGCGACGATAAGAGTCGGCGACGTTGGCTCGATAATTGAAAGCGTGCTGACGTCTGGAAGATTCTGGCCGTACGCCCCGACAACGAAGATCGCGGCCCCGGCGATCGCCAATACCCCGGCGGCCAAGAGCAACAAGACCACGCTGACCGCGATCCGCAAGCGTCGTCGCCCCACCGCGTTCATGCTGCGGGCCCAGAAGCCGGCCGCACCGGGGTCTTTGCAAACGCGTCCAAGATGGCGTTGACGAAACCGGCTGATTGGCCGGTAGAAAGACGGCGCGCCAGTTCGACTGCGTGATTGATCACGTCCGTCGCGTCGGCATCTGGCCGATAGCGCAGTTCCCAAGCGCCCATTTCCAGAATAATCCGGTCGATGTCGGCCAGACGCTCGAGCTTCCATCGAACGAGCAAAGCGCTGAGATCGGCTTGCAGTTCGGCGCGATGATCGAGCGTGCCGCGAACGATGCGCTCGAGCAGATTCCAATCGGTAACCCTGGGTGCGTCGGCGCGTCGGTCGACCGCGGGGTATTCGGCCTCGTATGGATCGTCAAGGCGCGCTTGATCGCCTCGTGAGAAAACCCCCACTTGGTCGTGGGCTTGACGCAATGCCTCGTCCAGCGTCGCCTTCCCGACTGCGATGACATAGAGAATCTCGAGCGCGAGCCGATGCTCTCGGCGCTCAGCGGCCATGCGCAGCTCCGACGGCGCTTGGCGGTTGCAGGACGTGTTCGCGGAGCCAGGTCACGTACGTGTGGCCGTCGAGGAACGAATTCATGGTGAGAATGCGCTCGTGCACTGGTATTGTCGTTTCGACACCCTGAATTTCGGTCTCGGCGAGCGCCCGCCGCATCCGGATGATCGTGTTGCCCCTCGTGCGATCGCTGACGATGATCTTCGCCAGGAGCGAATCGTAGTAGGGAGGCACCTCCGCACCTGAAAAGATGTGGCTGTCGACGCGAACCCCCGGCCCACCGGGCAAGAGAACGGTGCCAAGTTTTCCCGCAGTAGGCCGAAAACCGTTTGCGACGTCTTCCGCGTTGATCCGGCACTCTATGGCATGCCCGTACGGTTTGATTTCTTCTTGACGCCGGGTGAGACGCTCGCCCGCGGCGATCCGGATCTGCCACTTGACCAGGTCGATGCCGTAGACGACCTCGCTAATCGGATGCTCCACCTGAATGCGCGTGTTCATTTCCATGAAGTAATAGCCGCCATCTTCGCTAACTAAGAACTCAAGCGTTCCCGCGTTGGCGTAATCGACCGCCCGAGCGGCTCGCACCGCGCTCGCGAGCAAATCACCGCGAACGCTCGGATCGAGATTCGGCGCCGGCGTTTCTTCGAGCAGCTTTTGGTGACCCGGCTTTTGAATCGAACAATCGCGTTCTCCGACGTGGATCACGTGTCCATACTCATCGCCGAGTACTTGCACTTCAATGTGGCGAGGACGCACGAGAAGTTTTTCAATATACACGCGTCCGTCGCTGAAGGCAGCTTGCGCTTCTCCGCTCGCGGCGGTCACGCCGGCGGCGAGGTCAGCCTCTCGGCCAACGATGCGCATGCCCTTGCCACCGCCACCCGCGGTTGCCTTAATGAGCACTGGAAATCCGACTTCGCGCGCAAACCTTTTCGCTTGCTCCTCTGACTCGATGATGTCAGAACCCGGGATGACGGGGACGCCCGCCTCCGCCATGCGATGCTTGGCTGATGACTTGTCGCCCATGAGCGCCAACGCGGCGGGAGTCGGGCCGATGAACTTAAAGCCGTGCGACGCACAGATTTCCGCGAACTGCGAGTTTTCCGAGAGAAAGCCATAACCCGGATGAATTGCGTCCACCCCGGCGATCTCGCCAGCGCTGATAATGTTCGGAATGTTGAGATAGGAGCGGGCCGTTTGCGGCGGTCCAATGCAGTAGGCTTCATCTGCAAAGCGCGGATGCAGCGCTTGGCGATCTGCTTCCGAGAAGACCGCCACTGTCTTCACGCCTAATTCGCGACACGCGCGGATGACGCGTATCGCGATCTCCCCTCGATTCGCTATGAGCACCTTAGCAAACACGAACGATCTCCAAACGGATGTGCGACCTACCCGCTACAGGCGCGGAGGTTCTACCGGCGCCACCTCGCTTGGCGCTTGTTCCTGCGGGCTGGACGTTACTGCGCTGATCTCGTCAGGCGATACCAGCGCGCTCTCGACCACAAAGAGGGCTTCGCCGAAATCCACAGGTTGGCCATCCTCGACCACTTGCGCGACGAGCGTGGAGTCAATGGGGCAACGCACTTCGTTGCGGAGACGCAGCGCCTCGATGTATCCCAAGACCTGACCGCTACTCAATGCGGCACCAGGAACGTTGGGTTGGGAAGCGTCGTGAAATATTCCGACCACTTCTGAGTTGATTGTGATGTAGCTGCGACCTGCCTCGCCGTTTTGCGCCGCTGTCCACGGCATGTACCGGGCGGCAGGCTTGGCGGAATCTCCAGTCGATCGAGCGGAGTCCGCCCCTGCTACTTCCCCTGCGCGACCGCTGCCCGCAGGACTCGAGTCGACCGCCGCATTGGCCTTGACCAGCGTGACGCTCCCGTGCGGTGTTTTGAGTTGGAGCTGCGCAAGCGGCGATGCGGCAAAGAAGCGGGAGAGCGGATCGACCTGCTTGCGAACGAACCGCACAAAGCCGGTCGGCTCTTCACGCGCGCGACCCTTCTTGTTCTCCGCCATCTTCTATTCGTTCGGCGACTCCGCTCGGGTGGCCTTCGCTATAGTGCCCTACGCCACTGACGACGGCTGCACGCAGCGTGCGCTCGACGCGTTGCACGCCTGCGAGTCGCGCCCGCATTGCGGACAAGCCGGCTTCGAACTCCTGGGGTTTTAGGAGATGGAACGACGACAAGTGCTTGCGCGCAACGCGCTCGATGAGCAGATCGCCTGCGACGGTTTCTTTGCTTTCGATTTCGCGTACAACGATATCGCCAAAATCGTGCTCAGTCAAACTGCGTATCAATGCTGGCAGTGATGGGAAACGCGCCAAATCGACCCGCGGAATTGATGGAAAAAATTCAGCGAACGATGTTTCGATGAAGTGACGATGAGGGAGTGTCACGATGGCGATCTTTGCTTCGGGCGCGAGCACCGCGCGGAGCCGCAGCCAGAATTCTCTTTGCAGCGCGATGTAGTGAATGGAAAAGAAAAAGGTTACCGCGTCGTACGGGCCGGGTGGGAGTTCGCGATTGGCGTCGCCTTGGTAGTATTGAATCGCAAGGCTACTTGCGGCAGCCTTGCGGCGCGCGGCCGCGAGCATCGAAGCGCTGCGATCGATGCCGGTCATCGAAGCTCCAGCCTGGGCGAGCAACTCGGTAAATCTGCCGGTGCCGCAGCCGACATCGAGGACCTTCATGTTGGGTCCCAGATGGATCGCTGCCACCACCGCCTCGAGGAGTCGCCGGTCGAGTGTGGTCAGCGGGCGCAGCTCGTCGTAGTTCGCACCCGCCCCATTTGGAGCATCGTAGTCGAGAGGACGGACCGCTTCTAACTCCGCCGTGCCGCCGATGCGCACCATGCTCTTCCGCACGGCGTCAGGAAGGTCTCGTCCTAAGGCTCCGACCGTTCGGTTCTCGCAACGCAATATGAGGTCGGCCCAAACGTCCGCAAGAGGCAAAACGAAAGCCTGCTCAACGAGCCCCGCGGCACGCCCGGCGTACGCGAGTAAGCACAGATCGAGGACTGAAAACTCCTGCGAGCGTTCGGCAAGTGCGAGCGCTAGATCGTTTGGTTGAATTTCAGTGGATAGCTCTGCCACCGCATAGTAAGCATCTTGATTCTCACCCGCAGGCGGTTGTTTGGCGCGGTAGAGATCCGAATTTCGAACGACGTTGCCCAACTTGCGAAGGTCGCGAAGTCCTTCGCGAATGTACCCTGGTGCGTCGCCGGCACGAGACGAAAGGCCAACAAGGGCCGTGTTCAACGAAGCGTGCGGCGCAGGCGAAGTTCCACCTCAGGCGTTGCACCGTCGAGCAGGCGCGGCTTCCTCACGCGAACGGATGCTTCCATAACTCGGGGATCTTCGCACACTCGCTCGGCCAGACGCCGAGCGAGTGCCTCGAGCAACACGAACGACTGCTGCGTGACGATTTGCTCGCACAAACTAAAGAGCGTAGCGTAATCGATCGCATCGGCAAGAGCATCCGAAACCGATGGCTTGCTCAGGTCGGCTGTAATTTCGAGGTCAACGTCGATGGGCTGCGTGCGGTCTCTTTCTCCCGGCAGCGCTCCATGCTTCCCCCAAAAACGCATTCCGGTTATGCGAATGAATCCTGATTGGGGTGACGCGATCATGATGGAAACCGCATTGGCAGGCGCTCCGGCGCTCGGGCGGCTCCAACCCGGCAAATTGCGTCGGCCACATCGACCACGCTGCGCATTTCTGCAACATCGTGAACCCGAACGATGTCCGCCCCTCCGGCAATCGAGAGCGCACAGGCCGCAGCCGTGCCAAACAAGCGCTCTCCAACCGGCAACCCTGTAATTTTTCCGATAAACGATTTGCGAGATGCACCAACGAGCAGTGGATACGGCAGTCTGCTGGCGAACTCGCTGAGCCTGCCGATAATCTGCACGTTGTGATCGGGTGTTTTCCCAAAACCGATGCCAGGATCGGCAATGATTTTCTCGGCAGCTACCCCGCTGTCGCGAGCGTAGCGGGTGGCGAGTTCGAGCGAACCGATAACCTCGTTGACGCAATCACTATCGTACTCGGCATTGACGCGATTGTGCACGACGATGAGAGCGGCACCCGAACGCGCCGCCAGTTCCACGATCCCGGGAATAGCACCCCAGACGCAGTTGATAATGTCCGCACCTACGCTGAGAGCCTCCACGGCAACCGCTGGTTTGAACGTGTCAATCGAGATCGGCAGTTCGACCGCTCGGCGAATCGCCGCAACAACGGGAATAACGCGATGAAGTTCTTCGGTTTCGGACACGGGCTCGTGTCCGGGCCGCGTTGACTCGCCTCCAATGTCGATGATATCCGCACCCGCCTCTGCGATGTCGATCGCGCGCCTCACGGCAGCAGCGGTGTCGGCGTAGATGCCGTCGCCAGAAAACGAATCGGGCGTCGCGTTGACGATGCCCATGATGAACGTGCGGGCACCCCACTCGAAAACGTAGTTGCGGACGATCAATGGCGGGAGCGGCAAACGCTCAAACATTGGCTGCTCTCGTGACAGAAGAATTCTCGAGGAACCAACGCCGTAGCGTCCCCACGAGAAAAGTGGATCCAGTGACGACGACGAGATCGTTTGCACCGGCAATGCGACGTGCGATCGCGAGCGCCTCGACCGGATCGTCTACCGCTCGCGATGGAAGTCCGGCCTGCTCGGCGGCGTTGACCAGCGTTTGCGAATGACGTGAGCGGCGGTGCGACACGTCGAACGTCGTAAAGATAAAGTGCGCCGGCAGCTGACGCCATGCTTCCAACATACCGGCTGCATCCTTCTCCTGGGCAATCGCAACCACAAAGACAAGACGCCTCCCCGGAAAATGCCGCTCGATCGCGGCGCGCAACGCCGCTGCCTTTTCAACGTTGTGCGCGACGTCAAACAGCAGCGATGGGCGTGATGGATAGTACTCTGTTCTTCCGGGAAGGGAGACATTGCCCAGCGCCAGCGCTATGTCGGCGGCGGTGGTTGGCAAGATGTTGCTGACGATCTCGCACGCCAGGATTGCCGTTGCAGCATTGATGGCTTGAAACTCGCCGATCAGAGGTAAGGCTAATTGGTAGCGCGCCAGCGGCGTTTGGACGTCGATGGTCTGCGCGTAGGCGACGTCCCCAACCGTCGACCGAACGGTGACGTCTCGCGACAAAATAGAGAGTGGCGCGGAATGAACGCGCGCCGCCTCAGCAATGATTTCTAAGACGCTTGGCTGTTCCGCCGCGGTCACCACAGGTATGCCTTCTTTGATGATCCCGGCTTTGTCGCGCGCGATCTGCTCGATCGTGTCGCCCAAGACGTCGCGATGATCGGTCCCGACGTTTGTGATGATGCTGACCAATGGGGTGATCACATTGGTTCCGTCGAGCGCACCGCCGACACCGACTTCGATCACAGCGGCGTCAACCTTTTCCTCGGCAAAGTAGACGAACGAAAGCGCCACAAGCAGTTCGAAATAGGATGGCGCGCCCCACTCGCACGATCGCATATCGTCGATCACGGGAACGAGCATCTCAAAGATCGTCGCAAAGCGTTCTTCGCTGATTGTCGAGCCGTTGATCCGAGCGCGTTCCGTGACCGAGTGCAGATGGGGTTTCGTGTGAAGTCCAACTCGCCGTCCGGTAGCTCCCAAGATTGCGGCAATCATAGTTGCGGTCGATCCCTTACCCGCCGATCCCCCGACGTGGATGGAGCGAAATGACCGTTCTGGATTACCCAAGCGTTCGAGCAGCGAGCGCATGCGATCGAGGCGGCCAGGGAATCTCGCCGAGACCGATTCGCCGATGGATTTGTCCAAAAGTTTTACGGCAGTTTGGTAGTCCACGGCAGTCAACCCGAAATCGCGTGATCGCTCACGCTGCCACGCAAGACTTCAAATGCATGGCGCAGGACTGGCGCGATAATGCCCAACGTCTCGCGAACCGCTTTGGGATTGCCCGGCAGATTAATGATGAGCGTGCGATTTCGAACCACCGCAACTGCCCGCGAGAGAATCGCCGTGGGAACGGCTTGGGCGCTCCGAACACGCATGGCTTCGGCGATGCCTGGGACTTCGTAGTCGGCGACCGCAAGGGTGGCTTGCGGCGTGCAATCACGAGGGCTCAAGCCGGTTCCACCACTGGTCAAGACTCCATCCACTCGATCGACATCGGCGAGGTGTTTGAGAAGAGATTCCAGCTCGTCGCGATCGTCGGCCAAGATGCGTTCGGTTACAACCGTGCATTCTCGCGGCAAGCATTCCCGCATGATCGGGAGGCTCGCATCCGGCCGACGTCCGGATGCGGCTCTATCCGAGAGAATGACGAGCGCCACGCGAAAGACTTGGGGCGATTCAGGCACGCGCTCTCCTCTGAAAGTGACCGCTTTTTCCACCGGTCTTTTCCACCAGTTCCACGCGTTCGATCGACATCGCGCGATCCGCGGCCTTGCACATGTCGTAGATGGTCAATGCAGCGACCGCCGCACCCGTCAGCGCCTCCATCTCCACACCGGTCTGTCCGCTGCTCGCGGCGGCGCAGCGAATGCGCACCCGGTTGCTCCCCTCGATAGTACAGCTGACGTCGATGTGGGTCAGGGTGAGCGGATGGCACAGCGGAATGATATGCGACGTTCGCTTGGCGGCAAGAATCCCGGCAATTTGCGCCGTCACCAGAGCGTCGCCTTTTTTTGTCCTGCCCTTCTTGAGAAGCGCTAAGGCAGCCGGCTTCATGCGCACCTCGGCTTGGGCCACAGCGATTCGCGTCGTGACGGGCTTGCCGGCAACATCCACCATCTTGACGGAACCATCTCGCGCGACGTGCGAAAGACGTTGAGGAGAACGCGATCCCCGGCCAACGCGCTTCATGGCAAGCCGGCATGATGGCGCCACGTAATGAGGCCAATCATTGCAACGCCAAATATCCAACAGTAGATCGCGAAGGGCGTCAACGAATGTCGGTCAACGAAGCGCATAAAAAAGCGTATAGCAAAAAAACCGGCGACAAAAGCAACGAGAAAACCGACGACGATGATCGCTAACGGTTCGGGAGCCACACCCAGTTGGGCTATGTTGTGCTGGCCGACGAGATCCGCTGCCTTCGGATGGATGACGCGCCTCATCTCAAACAGGCTCGCCCCAAGGATGGCTGGTCCGGCCAGCAGGAACGAAAAGCGAGCTGCTTCTTCGCGGGTCAGCCCAGCGAGCATGCCGCCGGCGATCGAGAACCCAGAGCGGGAACCTCCCGGAACGAGCCCTCCTATTTGGGTCAATCCGATCCACAAGGCCTCGCCCAGTCCGATCTTCTCGATCGTATCGCTTCCTTGGCGCAAACGTTCGACCAAAAACAGAATCAAACCGGTGATGATGAGAAAGCCTGCGGCAAAGAGCGGTTGCGCGAACAACTTGTCAAATTGCTTTTCGAAAAGCTTCCCCACGATCGCCAAGGGAATGCTTCCTGCGATCACCATCAGTGCAAGCCGTTCAAACGGCTGAGCAAAACGATCGGTGAAGCCTGAAAAGAACCCGCCGATCAAGCGGCCATAGTCTTTTGCAAAATACACGAGAACTGCCAAGAACGTGCCCAAGTGCAGCATGACCACGAACGGCAAGCTGGGCAACTGCCAGCCAAGCAGGTAGGAGATGAGCAGTGTGTGGGCTGCGCTGCTGATGGGGAAGAGTTCGGCTACTCCCTGGATGATGCCAAGGACAATGGCGTGGAGAAAATCCATGCTTGACGCTTGGCCGCGCTCGCCGTTGACGCCTCTTGCGCGACACGTGCGCCGCTCGCCCCTACATTATTGGTTGAGGAGAAAGGTGTAGATTACCCGATACGTCTGCGTCGCTGGCTCGCCATTTACTTCCGGCGGGGCGTAGGTGCTCTGTTGCGCCGCTTGCATGGCGGCACGATCTAATGCTGCGTTCCCCGACGATTGCCAAACCCGCACATCGCTTGGAACGCCATCGGGACCGATCGTGACGAGAACGATGACTGTCCCCTCAACTCCTTGGTTGATCGCCACTTCGGGGAAATTTGGTTCGACGCGATTGATGAATCGCGCGCTGATAATGATGTCGCGGGCGTCGATTGGAGTGGGCGAAGCCTGTGGCTCGGTTTCCTCTGCACTGGTTTGCTCAGGCAGCGGCGCTTGCACACCACCGTGGGCGACGGGTGCCACAGCCGGTGGGTGAACTGTCGTGGAGGGAACCGGTTTGATCGGGTTAGACCGCGGCTTTGCAGCACTCCGAACTGGTCGCGGCCTGGCTTGCGCTTTGGGTCGTGGGGTTGGCTTTTGCGTTGGTGTCGGAGTCGGACGAGGCGTCGGTACCCGTTCGATAACGATGGGCACCGCCGGCTGAGTAATCTCTTGGTGCGCCCAGGGAGCGTGGATCGTTCCCCCAAGCGCAAAGTGTAAGATTGCCGACACAAAGATGAAGATAACGGTGACGAGTGCGATCGACTGGCGATCGGACTTCGAAGATGGAGCACGCTGGCGCGTTGTCTTCATGGTTACCCGCGGCCGCGGGTGCTTCGGATAAACATTCAGGTCGCGAATAAACTCGCGACCCTACATTATCTCTATTCCAGTTGGAAGTCGTATTCGATTTTGTACTGGCGCGTCGTCGCAACACCGTTAATCGTTGGCGGTCGAAACGTGCTCGCCTCTGCGGCCGACAGGGCCGACTTATCCAAAAGCGCATTGCCTGAAGATTGCGCGATGGAAGCCGCCACCACATTGCCTTGCGGTCCAATCGTGACCAGGACAATGACGGTTCCTTGGATATTCTGCTCTTTCACCACGTCCGGGTAGTCGGGTGTCACTTTGTGGATGAAGTCCGAATCCTGGATCACCTCCGGGCCTGTTTGCGGAGGCGGGGTCGCCGCGGGTGCGACGGTCGGTGCTGCGGTGGGCACGCCTTCCGGAGCGCCTGTCGGTGGCGCGACGTACGCTGCTTCCGGCGTCCCTTGGCCACCTTGGCTCACCGAGTGAATAACGTGCAGCTTCAGCGGCGGCGGCGTGTTCTTCTGCGGTGGGGGCGTCGGCGTCGGCGGCGGAGTGGGCGTCGGCTTTGGCGTTGGCGTGGGCTTCGGCGGTGGCTTAAAATGCATCACTGTGACCATGTGCGGCGGCGGCGTCGCTAGTTCTTTGAAGTGCGGGACTATATTTTCTCCCCACGCACCAAGAACGAAGTGTAAGACAACGGAAAAAACGATGAACGTCAGCGACAGTCCAACGACAGCATACCGATCTTTTTTGGTAAAGAGCGCTGGAACTGTATGCTGCTTCGGCGGTTGGTTAGTTGCCATGTTCTCCTACTGGCCCGATGCGTTAGGGGCAGCGCCTTGGATCTTGTTCGCCAAACCGAATTGCGAGAAGCCGGCTCTCTTGGCCGCGTCCATCACCGTGAGCACGGTGCCATACTTTACCGTAGGCGCCGCCTTGATTATAATGTCATCGGCCGCGCCGAACTGATCGTGGTACGCTACCATATGGTCGTAAATTTCCATTTTTGGAATGATTTCGGCGCCAACCTGAATCGTGTCTTGATTGGACTTCGGATCGTGCCCGATGATCATGACGAGCGGGGAATTTGTCACCTTAATGCGATTCTTTGCTTCGGGCACGGGCGGGGGCTTCAACAACGACGTTAAGATCATGAAGATGATGAGCAGCACCAAGAGCACGTCGGTGAACGGCGTGATATTGATGGTGGACATGACTTCTTCTTCCGGCTGCGATCCAATGACTGACATGCTGTGTGCGCGCCCTCTCTACTCGGTCACGAAACCGACGTCATCATCGCCAGCCGCCCGCGCTGCATCCAGAATCTTGATGATCGTGTTGTAGCTTGCGTCTTGGTCGGCGAGCAGCGACACGTGCGTCGTGTACCCTTGGTTGGCATGTCTTTGATGGTACGAAATTGTGTTGGCCATATCGTTATACAGATCTGCCATCGCAACTGGCTTGCTGTCGATGTAAATGCTGTTCTTTGCGGTGACTTCCACTTCGATTTGGTGCTGCAGTTGGCTCTTCGTGATATTCTGCGGGGCCGTGTTCTTCTTGGGCAACTGCTTTTGGAACCCGGGAGGCGCCGCCAGCGCCGCCAAGATCATGAAGATGATGAGCAAGACCAACAAGACGTCCGTAAACGGCGTAATGTTGATCTCCGCCATCACGTCCGTGTCTTGCTTGGATGAGGTCATTCCCATGGTTCGCTTGCCTCGTGCTCTTCTCTAAATACGCTCGCTGGGCTTCGATGGATCACAGCGCAAGCAGCGAGGCGGCTCGAAAGGGAACCGCCGCTGCATTGACTGGCCGAAGCCTAGCCGCCGGCCGGACCGCTTGGCCGCGGTGCCGGAGCGCCGATCTGGGCTTTGCGCGGCGTGTAGAGCTCGGTCGGAATTGGCGCGCCGGCATTATGGAACGCCAGCATCTCAGCGAGCTTGTTTGCCGCAACGATCATCTCTTGGTTATACGCTTTGATGCGCGATTTGAAATAGTTGAAGAATACCACCGCGACGACCGCAACCGCCAAGCCAGCCGCCGTGGTCACCAACGCCTCGGCGACACCCGCAGCCACGACCGCAGGAGTCGAGTTGCCTTTGAGCGCGATGTCGTTGAAGGCTCGAATGATGCCGAGCACCGTTCCGAAGAGACCCACGAACGGCGCGATGACGGCGACCGTACCGATGATCGAGAGGTTAGCCTCGAGCGCATTGAGCTGCTCGAGCAGCGAGATCGAGAGCGCATCCGAGATGTCGGCGCGGCTCTTCTCGTGCCGGTAGAGGCCGAACTGGAGAATCTTTGGGAGCATGCCCTTGTGCCGATCGCAGACGGCGATGGCGCCGTTCATGTCGTCCTTAGAAACGCGGTCGCCGATCTCTTTGAGCAATTGATTTGGATCGACGTGCTGCTTCGAGAAAAAGTACAGCCGTTCGAAAACGATACCCACCGAAACGACGGAGAGCAGCAACAGGGCGTACATGGCCGGTCCGCCCCGATTTAAGAAGTCAACGAATGCACCAAAAAAATCCATTGGTGTTTTTTCCCCTTAATGAGATGATTGGCGAACGATGCTGTAAGTTTACGCCTCATCCGTGAATAAAGAGGGCGGGCTCGATTCGCCCGTCCGAGTGGCGAATTCGGTTACACGCCACTCTTGGTGATTCCTACTGCAACTTCTGCCTTGGGTCATAACTCCTAGCCGCCACCCGACCCAGGCTGATTGGTTTTCTCGTTAACGCCTGAGCCGTTCATAAGGCTGTTGTCCTTACCATTAAGTTGCGTCCACTGCTTGTCGACGGTTTGCATTGCGTTCTGGTCATTCTTGGCCTTGAAGAGGCTAAAGGCTTGTCGCAATGCGGAATTGGCCTGGTCTTTCTTGTTTTGGTCCGCGTAGGCGATGCCAAGAGAGTACCAGCCCCAGCCGTAGTTTGGGTCCAACTTGGTGGCAGTCTCAGCATAACGTTGGGCGTCGGCGCTGTGGTCTGCCTTGTCGGTTGTCTGGCTCAGCAGCAACTGCGCGATCGAGGAGTTGTAAGCGGCGGCGTTCGCGGGTGCCAAGGAGATGGCTTTTTGGAGTGGGGCATCGATGTTCTTGACGTCACCTTGCGCCGCCGGGAGTTCAGCAAGCCCGAAAGCCGCGTCCGCATTGTTTGGACTGATTTGCAGCGCCTTTTGGTAAGCGGTTTGTGCGGCCGTGAAGTTCTTTTGACGGGTGTAAATGTCGCCGATGTTAATTTGGGCTTGAGCGTTGGTTGGCTGCACTTGCGCAAGTTGGAGCAGCGGATTGAGTGCCGAACTCAGAAGGCCTTGGTTAATGTAGTAACTGGCAAGATATTGATACGCGTATGGCGCTTTCGGGTCGGTCGTCTCTGCCTGGTTCAACGCTTGCAGTCCGCCAGCGGTGTTGCCCGAATAGAGAAGGGCATTTCCGAGCGAGGCATAGAGTCGCGACGTAATCATCGTATTCTTCTTGTCGTCGAGCTTCTCGGCCGCTTGGTAGTCGGCAAGTGCACCCGGTGATTTGGGATCGAGACCAATTTCGCAATCGCCTTTGAGCATGCGGTATTGCATTTCGCTAGGGCTTAAGGTCGCAGCCTTCGTCGCGTAGGGCAGACACTCGCTGTATTGCTGGAGAGACATCAAATTGAACGCGTAGTCTCCATATGCGGCCGCAACCACACGAGGAGGAACCACTCCCGCTTTGAGCTTCGAGGCCTGCTCGTATGAATCGACCGCCGTTTTGAGTTTTGTGGTTTCGTGGTTTGCCGCACCATCGGCATAGTATGCTTGTCCGCGCTTGGCCCACAGGCGCGGATCGCTTGGAACCATTTGCACGCCCTCGTCTGCCAGGCTCTCAGCCTTTGCATAGTCGTTCCCGCTGAGCGCGGTATCAATGAGCGAGAGACGCGCGACGACGTTGTGAGGATCGGCGCTCAGCTGCTTGGTGAGATCGTTCTGCGCTGCAGTATTCTCTGACAGACCAGTTAAGGTGAACGCATAGCTGAAATCATAAAACGCGGTTGTCGGTTTGCCGTCTCTGGTCGCGGGTGAATAGGAAGAGAGTTTTGCCACCCGCAGCACTTCGTCGTCGAGGTCTTTGTAGCCGGAAGACTTGGCGATCATCATTTGTTTGACGCTACCGTCTTGGGCAATGAGGGCTTTGACGAAGACCACACCAGTTTCGTGTTTGGCACGAGCCGAATCTGGATAGTTCGGCTTGATCTGCACCTTGAACTTTGGTGGGTAAAAATATGAGGGTGCATCCGCTCTCGCTGCAGGCGCCAGCGCCGCGACGAGCACGAGGACGCCGAAAACAGCCGCTATTGTGCGCGCTACGTTTTGCATGGTTCTCCTTACCTTGACCTTTGGTTGGGAATGTAGACCGTATTCCGGCCCCGGCGAGAATACCTGTTGTTCGAGGACCATTCGAAAATCTCTTACCCGCATTCCAAGAACGCATAACCCCCCGCAAGCGTTTCGAGCGCTTGCAGGCAGGACGGTCCTTTTAGTGCCGGGGTCGGGGAGATGCCGGTAGCGGACCTTTAGGTCCGCTTGTAGGGGGCGATTGGAAAATCGCCCCTCGCAGATTGTTCTCGCTCACCGCGCAGTCGGGCAAGTTCGCGCATTTCACCTTTGGTCAACCAACGCGTGCATCCAATCTTGAGGTTCCCAAGTTGAATGGGCCCAAATTGCGTTCGCCTCAATGCAAGAACGCGCAATCCTTGGCGTGCGCACATGCGGCGCACCTGACGATTGCGGCCCTCACGCAACGAAAGTTCGAATGTGCTCGAACCATCTGGGCGCGTCCGAACTGATCGCGCTCCCAAAGCTGCGATGGTCGGCGCATCGAGCGTGCCCCGGACGATGGCGCGATAGGTTCTCGCCACCTCGTTTTTCGGATTGAGAAGAAAGGTCGCAAGTTCGCCGTCACTTGTGCACAAGAGCAACCCGGTCGTCGCGGCATCGAGTCGACCCACAGGAAACAGCCTCTTGCCCGCAGGCAGAAGATCCGCCACGGTCTTGCGTCCGCGCTCATCTCGCATGGTTGTGACCACGCCCGAAGGCTTGTTGAGGGCGAGTGTTACGTGTTCTTCACCTTCCTGAACGTTCATATGCCTGCCATCGACGGTGACGGTCGCTACCGAAGGTTCGACCATATCGCCGAGGTTGGCGCGGCGGCCATCAATGCGGACTTTGCCGGCGGCAATCAGCGCATCCGCCGCGCGCCGCGATCCCACACCGCAACTTGCAAGAAACTTGTTGAGTCTCACCTTCAAAGCTTGATAGCGTTCGGCGCGCTCTTGTAGACTTCGTTCGGTTCGAGAATGACGAGATTACCCGGGTAGTCGATATACACGTTGAACAGCCGCAGGAAATCATACCCGATCAGACCGTCCAGCCGTTTGGTCGCAAAGCAGCTGCTCTGCGGCACGGACCAGACAACCCAATTCTTCACGCCCACGTTCTCTACCCGAACCTGGCCGACTGAATAAGGAGTCATCTCGATGTGGCCGCACAGCGGCCAAAAGAATCGATAGTACGAAGCCTGGGTGTCGTGGCTCAGCTCCTGATACGAGGTAAAAGCGTGCGGATTGCCGAGCACGAGTCGCGGAAAGACAGCAAACGCCGTCGCGCCTGTATCGATAACGAACGAGCCCCCGGTGGCTGCTCCGACCGTTGCGGAGACAAGGGGTATCCTGTCCTCGGGATAGAGCGAGTACTGCATTGCCGGTTGAGGTGCGTGAAAAGCGGTCGGATCGATGATATGCACCTGCTGGTGATCGTAATCGATCTTCACGACCGCCGCCTTCAGAAAATCGTAACCGAGCACGCCGACGATGAGGTTCCCATCCTCGTCGCGGCGGAAAAAGGAGCCTTTGTTGACCGGCAACCCGCGCATGGTTGCGCCGCCAAACTGAACGGTAGTTATCGTCGCACTGCTGTCGCCAGCCTGCTGCAGAGCGATGGCGTTAAACACGGAGCTATCAAGCATGTTGCGGTCCATGCCGGTATCGAGCGTGAGATCCAAGCCACGCCCGTTGACGGTCATGCGAATCGCTATCTCGCCCGTCGTCGAGAAGCGGGTTGGAATTGTGAGATCTGTGACGCCGGGTGGAAACACCCATGTGGCAGCGGGAGGAGTTGCGGCAGGGGGAGGTTGCGCCTGAGCAACCTCGGCCATCGTAAGACCCAGCATGACGAGAACGAAAAGTAGTGTTGCGAATTTATTCGCAATTGAATGTAGTCTCGCGAATTTATTCGCGAGCATTGCTCAACCCACGCGGCTCCGAGTTAGCGGTCTTGATCCGCGTTGGCGAGAGACATTGCTTCCTTGGTAACCGACTTGAGAAAATCTTCGTTGCTGTCGGTGCGGCGGAAGCGCTCCAAAATCAGTTCGGTCATCTCTTGAGTTCCCAGCACGGCAGTTGCGCGCCTCAGCATGACAACTTTGCGCAGTTCGATTTCACTGAGCAACAGTTCTTCATGCCGCGTTCCGGACCGCTTGATGTCGACGGCGGGGAAAATGCGGCTATCTGCAAGCTTGCGCACGAGGTTAATTTCCATATTGCCCGTGCCTTTGAACTCTTCAAAGATGACGTCATCCATTTTCGAGCCCGTCTCGATAAGAGCAGTGGCGACGATTGTGAGGCTGCCACCCTCTTCGATGTTGCGGGCCGCGCCGAAGAAACGCTTCGGTCGATGCAGCGCGCTCGTGTCCAAACCGCCTGAAAGAGTGCGGCCGGTTGAGGGCATGACTTGGTTCCAAGCGCGGGCGAGCCGCGTGATGGAGTCGAGCAGAATCACGACGTCGTGGCCGAGTTCGACCAATCGCTTGCAACGCTCGAGTGTGAGCTCGGCAACTGCGGTGTGATTCTCGGGATGCTCATCGAAGGTGGAGGAGATAACCTCGCCTTCGATCGAGCGGCGCATGTCGGTGACTTCTTCTGGTCGCTCGTCGACGAGCAGCGCAAAGAGGTCGCATTCGGGATGATTGGCCGCAATGGCGTTGGCGATTTTTTTGAGCAGCGTTGTCTTTCCGGCTTTGGGTGGCGACACAATGAGTGCCCGCTGCCCCTTCCCGATAGGACAGAACAGATCGAAGACGCGGCCGCACATTTCGAGCGGCGAGGTTTCCATCTTCAGTCGCGAGTCTGGATAAACCGGGACGAGCTTGTCGAAGTGTCCGCGCCCGCGAAGCGCCTCTGGGTCTTGGCCATTGACGGCTTCAACTTTGAGGATGCCGTGATACTTTTCGTTATCTTTGGGGTCGCGAATCTGGCCGGCGATAAGATCGCCCGTGCGCAATTCGAACCGACGGATTTGGGATTGTGAGATGTACACGTCATGCGGACCGGGGCGCATGTTCTCGCGCCGTAAGAAGCCATAGCCCTCAGGCAAAATCTCCAAGACGCCGGTGGCAAAATTTAGGCCAGCGGCTTTGGCTTGGGCTTCTAAGATGGGGAACACGAGATCTTGTTTTTTGATGCGCTGAAGTTCTTTGATACCGAGGGTCTTTGCGAGATCGACGAGCTCACCGCGCGTCTTGTCCTCTAATTCCTTGACGGAGAGAATCGGCACGGTTTCGCCGTCTTTGTTTTGATAACTCTTGGGCGCCGGCTGCTCGCGCTCTTGGTAATTGCGAGCGGGGTAAACCCGCTGCACCCGGTCGGTGCGATTGCCTCGCTCGAACCGGCCCCCTCGGTCGTAACGCTCGGGACGGTCACCGCGATCGTATCGTTCGGGGCGGTCCCCACCCGGATTGCGAGGGGGATACGGACCGGGAGGCCCGTTTCGTTCTCTGCCGCGAGGTCGGGGCGGTGGAGAGGAGGACGAGGACTCGGTTTCGTCTATGGATTGAGATTGAGGTTGATAATCGTTATCTTCTTGCACGCTTTTATTTGCCTATCGATGAATGACAACACATATTGATAAGACGACGACGTTGTCGTGATTGCTTTCAACGGTCATAACGGAGGGGTGATTTTTTAAGAAGCGGACTCGCAAGCTTGTGAGAGCGAGCGCGCTGCCGCTACTATATCACAGCGGGCCGAGCGTCGTCAACGGACCGTTGTGTGCGCTTACCCTCATTATCGGCTGCTCGCAGCCCTTATTAAGCGCTGTTTGCGTCCTTTTTGAAAGGGCGATATGCTCGGGCTATTCGGATCGTAAAAACGCAGCGGCCACGTCTGCGCAACGGTTAACCCGATGCGTCCGCTGACAGCCACTTCGGGCGCAGCTCGGCGCGAGTTTGCTTCGATCCGAAGATCGCCCTCTTGTAGTCCCAGTCCGTCGCAGCTCAAATCGATCGACATTGCGCGACACAAATTACCTGGTCCGCAGGTGAGCGCCTTGAGCTCGACCAGCGCGCCCCTTCGGCGGCGCATGGCCTCGATGCCGGATAGAGGCTCAAGAGCTCGGATCAGAACCGCAGCTCCAATGCCAGGTGGTTCGGTCGTCACGTTGAGACAAAAATGCATGCCATATATAAGGTAGACGTACGCAAAGCCCGGCCGCCCAAAAAGCGTTGCCGTCCGGCTAGTCGGACCGCGATAGCCGTGACACGAAGGATCCACAAGGGGCAAATATGCCTCGGTTTCGACGATGCGCCCTGAGAGCAGTTCTCCAGCGTCGGGCTCACCCAACGGAATGCGACGAAGCAGCGTAGCGCCGATGAGCCGGCGCGCCACGTCAACGGTTGGGCCAGAAAAAAATTTGTGAGACGTTCTGCTGTTCGGGCGAATATCAGTTCGCACTTGACCGCTCGTTTCTGTTGCGTGATGATGGTGCTACCCACTGATGTAGTGTCGCGAATTCATTCGCGACTTTGCCTTGGAGTGTTTGTCATGAAGCCTCGCGCCTATACGCTCGTAGAACTTTTGGTTAGCACGGCGATCATCCTTATCCTGATGATGGCGGTTGGGAACGCGATTGTGGCGTCACTCCATTTGCAGGCGATCCACGCTGACCGCGCCGGGATGAGCCGCTCGGCATCTGAGCTTGCGGAGCGATTGGGCGATGAAGCCCGCAGCTCCACTGCGGTATTCATCCCGAGCGTTGACGTGTTAGGAAACCCCAATGGCGGTTCGTCGGGACCGCACGAAGTCGATTTCTTGCGTCATCTATCAGACGGCGGTGATGCCATGGTGGCATACGCTTTCGATGGATCTTCTGGTTCGGTGACGCGTTACGAATATGCAACAGGTTCGGGCACCAAGACCCTTCTCAATCGCGATACTGCCGCCGACGACATCGCAGCGTTTTCGTTGGTTCGCGAACCGGTTGCAGCGACGGGGAACACCGTCGGCCAAAGCGCCCCGGCGTCAGTAACCATTCTTTATGGAGGCGCCGAGCTCGCAGGCGGCAACGACGTCGTGGTCGCTAACATTTTGGCAAGAGCTAATTCGGGGATCCCGAGCCACCTCTATGTCGTACATCTCGCCTCGCGAGCAGCGCCAACTTCGCTGGCTATTCTAGCACCCTCGGGTCCGCCCGCATCACCGCCGGCCACGAGGGTTTTTCCGTTTGTCATATTACATCCGGGCTTCCCAGTGCCGGTACCGCACGGGCCGATGCACGGTGGTAGTCCCGGCGCCCCGTCCACATTCTTACACTGGGTTACTGGGAGCGGCTCTATACAGTTCCTCTCAACCGCTGGTTTAGGTGATATAAATTGGTTTGACTTTACCCTGGCATTCGAAAGCGTGACTTCAGGGACGTATACTTTCAAAGGGTCGAGCGGCTCCACGATCTCGGCGACGATCAGCTGCACCGGAGGACCCTGCCCCGATTTTCATCCTATGCCGGTGAACGCCCCGGGTTATACGCCACAAAGCGGAATCGCTTTTCAGCTTTCAGCTCCCTGATATGCCCTCGGCCAACGCAGGATGAGCATTTCGTTAACCCAAACTTAACGTCGACTTCGACATCGCCGCGGGCTTCGGCGTCAATCGGAAGGTACGGCGTATGCCCGTACCGCTTGTTGCGTTCCTTACAGGGTGCAAGGAGATAGTTCGTATGTTCAAGTTGCTTCAACGGTTTGTTGCAGTGGCGCCGATTGTTGTTGCACTGGCGGTTTGTCAGGAAACATGGGCACTGGCAGGTACCGTCGGCACTATTAACGGCAGAGTCACCGATGACACCGGGAAACCAATCGCGGATGTTCACGTCAGCGCGGTGGCTCCCTCGTATTCAATCAAGACCACCACCGGATCGAATGGGTTCTATGACTTTACCGGTTTGCCGCCGGACACATTCACGCTAACGTATGCTGAAGAAGGTTACCTCACCCAAACGGTCAGCGGCATTACGGTCAGCCAAGACCAAACCTACGTGCAGAACATGGTGCTACCGAGAGAGGTCAAGACTATTGGCCGAGTTCCCGTCCGCGGCTCTACCTCGCTCGTGCAGCCCACTCAGACTGTGAACCAGTATCAAGTCAACGAGCAGACCATTCAAGCCATCGAAGGCACGCCTCAGGACATCTCCGAGACTGCCCTGCTCAACGCGCTTCCTGGCGTCACAACCGACAGCGGTGGCTACCCGATCATCCGAGGCGGCGCTGAGAACGACGAAGGCTTCGAACTGGAAGGCATCGACGCGACCGAACCCGTCACCGGCCAGTTCATCAACAGCCTCGCGCTCAACGGTGTGAGCCGCTTGCAACTATCGACTGGCGGTTACGATGTGAGCGAAGGCAACACGAACTCCGGCGTGGTCAACGTGGTAGCCAAGCGCGGCACGTATCCAGGTGCCGGGGAGGCCAGCTCTCGAGTGGGTTGGCCGCCGTTCGACCATCGTTTTGCTCTTGACTATGGCAACGCCACGCCGGACAATCGCTTCAGCTATTACTACTCGTTCAACGGCGATCGCGAGAATGTCAACTACGGCAATGGCACGACATGGTACCCAATTCTGAACGGCTCCCTCAACGACGAATCAGGCAACGACAATGCTCTAAACCTCTTCTATCACTTCGGCGCCAGCAGTCAAAATGAACTCCAGTATTATGCAGACTTCGGTAGCAATCTCTTCAATGAAGCTTTCCAGATCAACCCTGCCACAACGCCCTACGCGACCAATAACACGATCGTTCAACTCTTTGGCGGTCTTGGGGCGTTCGTAAACCCTGGGTTTTCCCTCATTGACGTCGCGCCGACCTATCCCACTCAAGTAGGGCTCGAGCAGAACACCAATTATCCGGATCACGAAGACGAGAATCACCAAATCCAAAAGATCAACTTCAAACACCAATTCAGTGCGAGCAGCTACGGTGAGTTTCGCGTCTTTCGCACCCAGTCCAACGTCAATTTCTTGACGCCTTGGAGAGGTGGCGCGTTTGGCGATTCCTATGAATTTGACGGTTCCGACAACCGTGGCATTGCCGCGGACTACAGCAACCAGCTGAGCGCCCAGCACGAACTCAGTTTTGGAGGTGAGACGATTTTCACCAAACCCAATTTCGCACTGGGCTTTCCGAGCACCACGCTCTTTCTCGATCCGCTGGAATGCGGCTTCGCATGCAACGCCTTGGGTCTGACCGGGGAATTTAACCCGAACATGGGTCAAGCCTCATACGTCGGAGCCATCAATTCCGAGCTTGGACTTACAGGCGTTCCGGGGCCGCTGTCTCAACTGCCGGACAACACAAGCCGCATCTTCGACGACTACCACCGCAGCAACATCTGGCTCAAAGATCGCTGGCAGCCCAACAATAACTGGACGCTCGAAGTCGGCGCACGGTGGGACGAGGCCGATCTCGATCTGCCGAGCAACGCGCCTGCACAGAACATGTTCTTCTTCACTCAGGGAAATTGCAACGTTAACAACGGCCCGACGACTACCTGCGCATTTTTCGATCAGCCTGGCGTCGCGATCGCGAGCAACGTGACGCGACCTAGTTTTGTGAGCCCGCGGCTTGCGCTGAGCTATCAGCTCAACCCACGTGACGTGCTCCGAGCTTCTTACGGACGGTTCATCGAGTTTACGCCGATTTCGAACATCGAGAATACATACAACGTCCCAGCTTCGGCAGCAAGCTGTACGATAGGCAACGGATGCTTCACGCCGTTGCCCGGTTTCGATCCAACGTGTGTGAACGGCATCATTACGGGTGCGGTCAATCATGGCCAGCGCTGCAATGGCATCAGCAACCTCCACCAACAAATACTCGAGGATCTCAACACCAACACCTTCGCGCAGTTCACGCCAGTGCAGCCGCAACTCGCCACGAGCATTGATTTCTCCGTGGAGCACGATTTCGGTAACGGGCTCGAAGTGAAGATATCGCCATACTACCGCAAAGGTACGAACTACGTCGTGGCGAGTTCTCCGCTGCTCTTTGTACTGCCCAACGGCCAATCGGTGTTTGGTTCGCCGCGCGAGTCAAACGCTGGCGAGAACGTCAACTATGGTATTGAATTCGCATTCGACCGCAGCGTAACGTATGGGCTGTCGGGTTTCATCCACGGGACGTACGACAATACCCTAGCAAACTACGACAGTGACTTCTTCCCCGCGGTCAATCCGGCGGCGGTTGCAGCCAACCACTTCTTCCACGTCTCCTATGTTTCGCCAGTCACAGCTACGGGCAACCTGAGCCTCAACACTCGGGGGGGCTTCCATGTCTTTGCGAACGTCCCGTTTGTATCGGGATATCGATATGGCGTTGGCACCACAACCTTCGTGTTCATCAACGGTGTGCCAACTCAGGTGCCCAACACGGACATCGCACAAGCAGCTCTCGGGCATAATGCGATCACCAATGCGTATTACTTCACCGATCCAACCAACCCGGGCACGCTCCAGCATCCCAACATAACCGCATCGCGAGGGACGCCGGAAGGTCCGGATCCCGGGTCGCTCTTAGGACCAGCTCAGGCGATCTTAAATCTCACGGTCGCGCACGACATTGGGACTGGCGCTCACCATCTCCAAGTTGGGCTGGTTGCCTTCAACGTATTCGGTAACTACAGCATCAACACGCCGTTTATCAACTCGCTTTGGGTTCCCAATGGCATCGGGAGTTATGGCCACGGGTCAGGGATCCAGGCGCCAGTCTTCGTCGCAAACGAGCCGTATCAAGCGAACTTTGGCCCGTTCGCGTATGACAACGAACCCGTAGGAGCCTCGCGGAGCTACACCGTCTATCTCAACGGGAAGTTCTAAAACATGAGCAACAGAAAGGACCGACTCTCGATGCACACGTTACGCGTTGGACTGCTGGCCGCACTCTGCGCTGGAGCTGTGGCCGGCTGCAACACGGACACAAGCCCTGGGAATATCGTAGCCGGAAAAGTTGCGATGCAGCTCGCGGTCGGAACGCTCAACGACAGCGCTGGGACTCTAACGGGAGCAGCCAACACATATCTAAACGCGGTGGCGACATTCCGTGGTCAGTTCGGGGCGTCGGCGTTTCTGAATACCGGCAACGCGACACTCACCGGTCCAGGCGGAACCATCGCCTCAATGCTAGGCATCTTCAGTTACGGGCAAGCACCTGGCACGAATGGCGTTGGCGGGTTCCCGCCCGCGTATACGCCAGCCAGCGCAAATGGTGCAGGCTACGCTACTGGCTTCATCTTGACTGGTGCCCCACCAACCGCCGGCAGCTACGGAATCAAGACGGTGGTCTCAGCCAACGGACAAAACCAAACCTATGGGGCGGGCGCAACTCTTCCAGCGACGCCGACCGTGCTCGGTAACGAACCGGCTCCGTCCTACGCCTCAGGAGGCGCGACCGGTGGCGGCACCTTTACGGTCTCGGTCCCGGCGGGAGTCACCGAAACGCTCGTCGTTGTTCTCCAAGGTACCTCGGAGGTTGCGACGGCAAAGACCACAGGCACGACGGCGACGCTCCCGGCCAACACGTTGGCCCCGGGCACTTCCTACACGGCCTTTGCGATCGGTGCTGACTACCCGCTCGTGGAAGCAGGGCCGCCTGCAAACACTTCCATGACACCCAAGCTCACAGGCGCCGGCGGTACCTCGGACTTGACCGTATCAGGTCCAGCCGGCTTTACCCAGTAGAAGCAAGAAACTCGCGTGGCAATGCGATAGGGTGGCTGAAAAGCCACCCTTCTTCTTTAGAGGAACGGCTCGATGAGCACAGACGACAAGGTTACCCGATCTTTGAAGATCCTCGCGATCGTCGTTGTCTCGCTCCTGCTGGCGACGGCCCTCATTGCTTTCTTGCACCGGGTCATCGCGGTTGTTATCGTTCTCGTTGGTGCCGTCTTTTTTGCCTATCTGGTCTACCCGCTCGTGCGCCGTTTCAGCCGGCGCCTACCCCGCTGGCTCGCCATCGTTTGTGTCTATTTCATCTTCGCCGCTGGGCTCGCGTTGCTCGCCCTCTTTATCGGACCCAGAATATCCTGGGAGGCCCGCGCCTTTGCGTCTGACTTTCCTCGACTCATGCAGGTTGCGCAAAACGACATCCTCAACGCGAACATTGCCATTATCAGCGCCGTTCCGCTTCAAGCTCGCGAGAGCGCAATAACGCTCTTCGACAATGCTGCTGCCGCCTTACAACACAATGCGGTCACGTATGTGGGTCAGGCTCTTGGGATTCTCCTCAGCGTGGCATCAATCGTGACGGCGTTCATCATCATTCCAATCCTAACGTTCTACATTCTCATGGATTTGGAGCGCCTGCACGCCGGGCTGATGCGCATCATCCCAGCTCGGTACCACGACTCAGCAAACTTCGTACTTCAAGACATCGACGGCGTGCTTGGGGGCTTTATCCGCGGACAGATTATTGTCGGTGCGGTCGTGGCTGTCTTGATCACAATCCTGCTCCTCTTATTGCACATCAGATATGCCTTCCTCATTGGACTCTTCGCGGGCATCGTCGATATCATCCCGTACCTTGGCGCTGTTGCAGGCGCAATTCCGGCAATAATCATCGCGGTGTTTACCCATGGATTTGCGTGGGCACTTTTGGTCGCTGCCGGCTTCGTCGGCGTCTATCAGCTCGAAGGCCACATCATTGCCCCCACCGTCATTGGACAGCGAGTGGGGCTGACACCGCTCATGGTCATCCTCGCGATTTTGGCAGGCGCCGAACTCGGGGGAATTCTGGGCATGTTTATTGCGGTACCACTGGCAGGCATCATCAAGGCGCTAGTGACCAGATTCTTGGCCGCCCCGCCTGACGAACGCGAGAAAAAAGCTCGTTAAAGGTCAGATGGCAGACGCGAGCGGCAGCGTGGTGTTGTAAATCGTCGCCGCCAGCGTTTCTGTTTGCGTTCGCAATTGCTCGAGTCTACTCGAATGAGCGGCGACGATCTTCGCGCGCCGGAACTCGTTGAGCTTGCATCCCAAGATGACGTATGGGAGAGAAAGTTCTTTCGGTGGTTCTACTCGTCGTTCGAGCTCTTCAACGAGCGTATCGTCATCCACCACGATGAGGACGCGATCCACGCGCAGCGAGCGCAGTCTATCGATGGCAGTCGTTAGACCGGTGTAGGCGTACTCGCGGTGAGATGCGTCCTCGGCTTCGATGGTAAATGGCAAGAAATACTCCCCTGAGGGAACGCCCGGCTCGGCAACGACCTTGATCCCCACGAGGCCCCGTCTGGGCCCGCAAGGGACCACCGTGACCAGGGCTTGGGTTTCGGCCTTGCGCGTGTGTTGCGCGGGCTTTGCAGGGCTTGTAATCACGATTCTATTGTATCGAACGTATGTTCGAGTGTCAAGGGAACCCGGTGGCGGAGCGAACCTAAAGGTCCGCTGCCACAGATCTTCCCTTACCCTACTACAGGTCTGATGCTACAAAGAGATCCGCTAAGGCGTCCTGCCCTGCGGTCGACCAGCTGCGGGCTGTCGAGAGCACTGCTTCGTAAATGGCCAGAACGCGGCCGGCGGTAGCTCTTGCGTCAAAGGTGGCAGCCGCCGTTTTTGCATGCGTCACGGCCATTGCACGACGCTCTGGATTTGAAATAAGCTCGAAGGCGGCGTCCGCCATCGACGCTGCGTCATGCACGATCTCGCCGGCCAAGTGCTCGCCAAACACGTCGCGCGTTTGCGGGTTGTCGAGGGCGACCACTGGCACGCCCGACGCAAATGCTTCTGCGAGCACGAGACCTTGCGTCTCCGTGACAGATGGAAAGACAAAGACATCTGCGGCTGCATAGAACAGTGGAATTTCTGCATGCTCCACCGAGCCCACGAAATGCACAGCCTCCGTCAGGTTAGCGGCCCTAATTTGCTCCTTGAGTTGGTGAAGCATTGGGCCGCTACCAACCAAGAGCAATCGCGCCTCAGGAAGACGCTGACGCAGCCGACCGAGCGTCTCAATCGCCAGCGGCACGTTCTTCTCAGACGCTAGGCGCGAGACGAGCAGCAGCAGCGGCGCCTCTCGGCCTATGCCTAATTTGTCCCGCATGGCATTACCATCATCACGGTCAAAACGCCGAAAAACCTCGATGTCGACCCCTGTCGGCACCACACAGATCGGGGCGGTCACGCCTTGCTTGCGCAGCTCGCCTGCGACCGCTTTGGTGGGCACGATCACCGCGTTCGCCGCGTTTGCGTACGTCTTCGTGAGCTCGCGCGTTAGCTGCGATGTGATTCTCTGACCGAGCGGCGAATAGTGCGCGTAACTATCTAGCAAGGTGTGATATGTGTAGACGAGCGGCACGCGAAATCTACGTCGTGCGTAATACGACGCCATCCATCCGGTGATGAAGAGTGAATGACTGTGGATGATATCGCAGCGACTAAGAAATCGTCTTTTATTTCGACGTGCAACGAGTGGGAGCGTTAAACGATATTGCGTGCGCGCTGGAAGTGGGAGCGATGGCATGCGAAAGACACGACCCGCACTTTCCGCTCCCTTTGGAATGTGTGGCGCAAACGTGAACACATCGTGTCCGAGCGTGCGCAATTGTTCCGCCAACGAATCGACGGATGTCACAACACCGTTGACGATGGGCCGATACACTTCCGTGAATATGGCGATCTTCATAACGTCTCTTTATTTAGTATTCGGAAGAACGCGACCCAAAACCGTTCTCAACTCGGAACTGTGAACCATTCATCGGTACACATAGTCCCGCTGTGAGCATCTGCGGCGCGAATTTGTCGCACGTGGTTTGACCCTCACATGCACACATGGTATAATCTGCGAGGCTCTTAGCCTTTCGAATTTTTTTACGCGCGAATGATTTCGCGCGATAACAAATCTCCCGATTCATACCGCGCACTTCTTTTCGCGCGTTCTCGCTCCGCCAAGAATCGTCACAGTCCCAGCAACTCGGCCATCACGGATGACGTCTTGACCACGTGGAGAAAACTTGAAGGAACACACCAATCACTAATCGGCCATTGCTTTCCCTCATCACGTTTGTGGCTGCCGCGCTGATCTTGTTCGGCGTCAAGAGCGAGCCATCCGCCGCACGGCCGCTCCTTGGTACGCGACTCGACTCCTATCGGGCAGTCCTCATCAGTGATTCTTTGCTCTTGACGAAGCTCGTGCACAACCGCTTTGCCCCAAGCGACGGGCGCCCGCAATCGTCGGTGACGTTCACCAATCCCCGCTTGCTCGTCACGATGCCAAAAAGCGACGAGCTACCGCTGGCTAACGTTGAAGGCCTTTCGATTCGGACCGAATTTCGCACGCGTCGAAGCGTTCTGTTCGCGGCACCACTTTTACGCTTCGACGCCGACCTGCATCCCGGCACGAAGAAGATTCTGCGCGCCGGCACGCCGACAATCGTCGCCATCACCGAACGCGTTACGCTCTGGAATACGGTTATTGTCGACCGCCAGATCGTGAACCACACCACATTGCAGCATGCCAGGCCCGCCGTGATCCTTGCGGCGCCGCCGCGCACTGTGGCCGAAGCGATGGCAATAACAGGGTCGCACAAGCTTCTCGCGGTCTACTCGATGGTTGCCACCGCATATACGGCCGATTCTGCGCAAGCGTATCCGACTGGCCGCACCGCAACTGGATTACCTGCCCATTACGGTGTGGTGGCGGTCGATCCGCGAATTATTCCCCTTGGCGCGCATCTCTTCATCGAAGGATACGGAGCAGCGATCGCCGCCGATACCGGCGGTGCGATCATCGGGAACCGAATCGACCTGTGCATGGATTCGTACCAGCGTGCCATCAGTTGGGGCCGCCAACCCGTTCGAGTGTACGTCCTCAGGAATAAATAGGCAGTCGTCGAACGCCGCTTCATGGCAGCGGTGCGCGATGATTTTCCATCACCAAAACAACTGCTCGAAGCGCGGCACTTGCGGCCGCGTAAACGTTTTGGGCAAAACTTTCTCACCGATCCTCGCGTCGCCGAACGCATCGCGCGTTCGCTGCCGCCCCGCGCCTATGTCCTCGAGATTGGGGGCGGCACGGGCACGCTCACTGCCGCGCTCCTCGAACATGCTGCAAGCGTCACCACCCTTGAAATCGATCGTGACCTTGCCGCGATCTTGGAAGAACGCTTTGCCCTACTCGGCGGGCGCCTACGCATTGTCGCCGGTGACGTCCTCGAATTCGACCTCCGGGGCGATCTAGCCGCGCAGTTCGCACCTCGAGCGATCTGCGGCAATCTTCCTTACTATATCACCACGCCCATCATCGAACGGATCTTTGAGGCGGGCGATCTGTGGGAATGCGCGATCCTCATGGTGCAGCACGAATACGCCCGACGCATGGTCGCCACACCGGGAAGCGAACATTACGGGAGCCTCACGGTGTTTGCGGGCTACTTCGCGCAGGCCGAGAAACTTTTCGACGTCGGCTCGGCAGGGTTTTATCCTCCTCCCGATGTCGCCTCAACCGTTGTCCGACTCACGCCCCGATCCGATCGCCACAAGCGCGTCCGCAACGAGCGTTTGCTCCTGTGGCTCATTCGAGCAGCATTCTCTCACCGGCGCAAGACCTTCGTGAACAGCGTGCTCGCGAGCATGCGAGGCGGAAACGCGAGTATTCGAAAGGAATTGGAATCGGCGTTGCGAGCAAGGGGCCTGGATCTTGTCATTCGTGGGGAGCGCCTGACGTTGGCGGATTTTTGTGAACTTGCCGATACTCTAGGCGAAGGGCATATACGGGAGCACCAGTGGACGACGCGCTAGATCATTCAACCTCGCCGGTAGCGGCATCGCCAGCGCCGGCTTTTTTTAGCCCACGCTGGAACGGCTGGATACTGCTCCTCATAAGCCTTGCGGGCATTGTGGCGTTCATCGTGACCCAAACCGTCGTGTTCGCCACCATATTTTTCAAGGCGCATCCCGAAGCGCTACGCCTGGGGATGCCAGCTGGTGCGCTTAGTCAATCAGCCATGGTCGATCTGCTCAGCGCGAAGAATCTCTGGTACATCTCCGTCAGCTCCGAAGTGGTTCTGGCGGTTGTGACTCTGTTTCTTGCAAGAGTCGCACTGGGTGCCACCGCGGAGCGGCTTGGTCTTGGGAAGCTGCCGGCCGTGCGGTGGATAGCATTCGGCTTTGCCGTAGGGGTCATTTTGGTTTTCGCGAGTGGTTTGGTTGAAAAGTTACAGGAATTGGTGTTCGGGCCCCAACCGGCTCAGTTTCAAGCCTTGGTTCTCGTAAAACATCGCGGCGCTTGGGCATTTTTTCTCGACCTCATGTCCGTGTCGATCGCCGCGCCGTTTGCCGAAGAGACCTTCTTTCGCGGTCTTCTTTTTACGGGGCTATCGCAACGCATCCCCGTTGTGTTTGCCGCCATCATCAGCGCGGCAGCATTCGGGCTTGCCCACTTCGAGAAGTTCTCTGTGTTGCCGATCTTTGTTATTGGCTTAGGGCTGGCGTACGTGTACTACACCACCAAATCGTTATGGGCGAGCATGGTTGCCCATGCAACGGTCAACACCATTTCGCTTGTTGTCGCCTACGTATTTCCCCAACTAGTGAAGTAAGCGGGTAATCGCCGCAATATACCCCAGATAGAACAGTCCGGCGATGGCGAAGGCGAGTGGCTCCACTCGCTTGCGTACCAGCATGGAAACAATCACGATGCCCACCGCGATCAGTGTTGCGCCGGCAGCGGCATAGGCGCTCGTTTGCAGCTGCCAGGGTGTCGCAAGCATGGCGATGGCGCACGTTATCGAGGTTTGGAACATCATTGCGCCGATGACGTTAGCCAGCGCCAAACTATCTTCTCGTCGACCCATCCAGAGAATGACATTGCTTGCCTCAGGCAGCTCGGTCGCAATGGGGCTTAAGAACAATGACACGATAAACGGCATGAGGCCAAGCGCCGTTGCGGCAGCGCCGACGGTCACGACGAACCAGCGCGAGGCGAAGACCGTCACGCCAAGCGCGATAGCGAGTTGCAAAATAACCGCAGCGGTTGGCGGCTCTCGCAGAAAAGGCGCAAGGCGCAATCGAGGCGGCGATGGTTCGGATTCTAGCTGTTCGGAGCGCAGATGATAGAACAAGTAGATCGCATACGCCGCAAGGACGATGCACGCTGCGATCGCGTGCACCACAAAGCTGTGGACAAAGGACGCTGCCAAAGCCAGCGCAAACGTGGCAAAGAAAAGGCTGGCGCCGAACAGCGTCGGCTTCACTGGAACAACCAATGAGGAAGCCTGTGGGGTTTTTCTGCGCATGAGCGCGATCACTCCAATGAGACTGAAGACGACTGTGCCCAGCATGAACGGCGCACCCAAGACTGCGCCAATCCCAATCTCTTGGCTGCGCGCATCCCGTAGGACGAGCAGCGCAACGATCGCAACAACGCTCTCGGGCAAAGAGGAGCCGATCGCGGCAATCACGGCCCCCGCCGCGCTGCGCGTCAAATTGAGCTTCACTCCCAGCCACTCGACTGCGTTGGTGAATGCGTCGCTCGCCACGAGGACGAGCACGAGGGTTGCTGCGAGCTGCACGACCAGCACGGGCCCGGCTTTATCCCTCTTCCAGGGCTTCCCTTTGGGGCATTTGACGTGCACATCGCCGTAGACGCGGCGAATCTGCTCCACGACCGGCGCGGCATTGGCCGCTACGCGCGCGCCTTGTTGCATCGTTTTTGCGGACCCGACGCTGATGAGGTGCGCGTGACCTTGCTGTTGCCGCACCTCTGGCCTGCACTCGCGCGCGGCCGGCTGGCCGACCTGCTTGGTGTCCGCCAGGTTGAGGTGTGCAAACGCCGCGAGGTTGTCAGTTTGGATCCCGACCTCGTTTGGTACCCTTGGAGTGGGATGACGTGGGTGTCACCGCTGCCGAGCATTGCGACCGTTCATGACGTCTATCCGTTTGCTGCTCCGGCTGAAGACATGCGTAAACGGCGCAACGAGCAGATCCCCTTTCGGACGACCGCTTCGCATGCGAGCGTGATCATCACCGATTCGAATTTCTCCAAGAGCGAAATTACAAGACATCTCCTCGTACGCCCAGAGCAGGTGCGCGTCGTCCACTTGGGTGTCGATGCCGAATTGCAGAGCGGACCTAAAGGTCCGCTGCTACAGGGCTCAATGTTGTTGGAGGGTGCGTCGCGCTACGTCTTGTTCGTCGGGGAAAGCGAGCAACGCAAAGATCTGGCGACGTTAGAGGCGGCCATGCACCTGCTGCCGGACGCACTGCGAATGACGACGGGGCTCGTCATCGCAGGCAAGCCGGGCCGCGCGCTCGCTGCACGCGGGCGATTGGATTTCGGAAGACATCAAGGCAGGCAGGTGCGCGTGTTGCGCTTCGAGCGCACCGAATCCATACCAACGCTTGTGACCGGCGAAGTCAGTGATGCGTTGTTGCAACAGCTCTATGCGGGTGCGGCAACGTTCGCGTTCCCCTCGCGTTACGAAGGATTTGGTCTGCCTGTCCTTGAGGCGATGGCCCAAGGTATCCCTGTGGTGGCGTCGGACGCCGCGAGTGTGCCTGAAGTCGCGGGCGACGCAGCCCTCTACTTTGCGCCAGGCGACTCGGGCGGCTTAGCAGGAGCGCTGACGCGCGTCATCTCAGACCATGCGCTCGCCGCGCAATTGCGAGCTGCAGGTCTTGCACGCGCAGCGATCATGACGTGGGACCGCTGCGCAGCGGAAACGTTGGCGATTTTTCGAGAGGTCGTGGGGCGGCAACCATAAACGACGCGCGAACAAAATTCGCGCGAACGACACTTAGACTTCGAGGTTTTGACCGAGTCTCAGCTGACGAATCATGTCTTGGCCGCGAGCGGGGGTTAAGAGCGCAGCCATAACGGCTCCGCAGATGACCCCGCCAATGTGGGCCGCATTGGAGATGTTCGGGTTGAAAAACCCGTACCCGAGGGTTAAGATAATCGGCACGATCGCGGCCTGGCCTAACTCACGCCGCAAGGGCGGGAGCTTGATCGCAAGAATGCCCATAGCGCCGAAGACTCCCATGATAGCACCTGAAGCGCCAGCTGTGACGTCGTTGGTACCGATGGTGTAGAAATACGCAGCGATACCGCCACCGATGAGAGCCACAGTGTAAATCATCGCATAGCGCGACGAACCGTAAACATATTCAACGAACACACCCGCTTGGAAAAGCGCATACGAGTTAAACAAGATGTGGACAATATTAAAATGCAGGAAGCCATAGGTGATGAGTCGCCACCACTGACCCTGCAAGACCAACGTCGGAATGATCGCGCCCCCAGCCATAAACTGTCCAATGGCTGCCCCATGTGCAGACAGCCGATCCAACAAAAAGACCATCCAAAAGATAAAAAGCATGGCCGTGGTGAACGGCGCGCCGCGGGGATTCACGATCCGAGCGGACCTGAAGGTCCGCTGCTACATTGAATCATGATGCCAGCGCCTCTTTGATGCCAGCGCAGAGAAGCGGTATCATGATCTCATGGTGCCCGGTGAACATGTACCCCTTACCGCCGTCGAGATGAGGGCGGGTGACGACGTTGGTTCGTGGACGGTAATGGCGAATAAAATCGAAATCTGCCGTCACGAACTGCCCCCGATATCCGAGGTTGCGCGCCACGGAGAGTGCCTTAAGAAAGGTCTCCGGCATGATAACGCTTGAGCCGAAGTTGAGATAGACGCCGCCGTCTGTCAACGCGGCAACGACGTCGCTGAAGAGGCGAAAATCAAGCAGCGTGGCTGCGCCGAGATTGGCACCATCCGCTTGCGGATGCATGTGGACGATGTCCGTGCCAATGGCCACGTGAACAGTCACAGGCACGTCCAGCACGGCACCTTGCGCGAGAATAGAGACGCTGGCATTCGCGCCTGTGCGCCGCACGAGCGCGAGCCCAAGCGCTCGGCCTAGTCCGACCTTCGGCCCCTCGCTGTTGATCGCGCCCAAGATGAAGTCTGCCGTCTCGCCTGACATACCGAATGAGCCGTCGCGCAACGCCTCATCCACATCTTCCGAGGTCTTGCCTGCCAGTGCAAGTTCAACGTCGTGAATGCAAATAGAACCGTTGCCTGCAACCGCATTGATGACGCCAGATTTCATCAAATCGATGATCACCGGCGCCAAGCCCGTCTTGATGACGTGCCCACCGATGCCGATCGCGATCACTTTCCCAGCGCGATGGGCCGTCACGATGTCGTTGACGAGCGCGCGAAGGTCGCGGGCTGCTAAAATATCTGGCAAGCCGCGCCAAAAAGCCGCAAATGAATCGCCAGCATGCGCAGGAATTCCAAGCGCGTCGGCACTGACTTTCGAAGGGCGCGCTGACAACGCCGTGAGTCGCAGTTTGGACAGGTCGAGCTGGGGGATTCGCGGCTTAGGGCTCAACGGTTGGAATGGCCTCCTTATCGATCATGGACGTGGGGCGACTTGACAGTCGCCCGCTATGTTTGCCGAAGATAAGCCTCGATAAGCGCTTCGAACTTCGCCCGAAACGCTTCCGGTGAAAATTTCTGGGCGTGCATACGCAAGTGCTGCTGGTCGAAATGCGCCCCGTCCAGCGCTTGCAAGGCTTGTGCCAAAGCACGAGCGTTCGGCTCGCGAAAGAACAACCCAGTCTCGCCTTCCACGACTGTTTCGAGCGCCCCTCCGGCTGCAAATGCAACCGTCGGACGACCCGCGGCCGCTGCCTCGAGCGGCACGAGTCCGAAATCTTCGATGCCCGGTACGATGAGCGCCTTTGCGCCGCCGATGAGACGGCGACGCGTGATGTCATCAACAAACCCCACGAAGTCAATCGTCGGGCCCGCAATGCTGCGAAGCCGGCGCTCGTCTGGCCCGCGACCTGCGACGAAAAGTTTTGCGGACAAGAGATTGCAGGCTTCAATCGCAAGCTGAACGCGTTTGTACGGCAACAGCCGGCTCATCACGACATAATAATCACCGGGCGGATTGGCAACGTTGAATCCAGCGACGTCCGCTGGACAGTGCACGACGTCGCTGGTCCTGCCGTAGATCGCCGCGACGCGTTCTTGGACATTGTGCGAGTTTGCGATCAAATGATGAGGCCGCTGTGCCGCTGCCCAATCCCAGCGGCGCAGCCAGGGCCGAACGGCTGCAAGCGCTGGCCGAAAGAGGGCGGGCGTCACCTCATGCGCGTACTCCTGCGGATACCAAAGAAAGCGGGTCGGCGTGTTGATGTAGCAGACGTGCAAGGTTCGATCCGGCACTCGTATGCCTTTGGCAAACGAGGTGGTTGAGGAAATAACAAGGTCAAAGCCGCGCAGATCGAGTGTTTCAAAGGCGCGCGGATAGAGCGGCAGCAATGCCCGAAAATTGTGCACAGCGCCCGGCATCCGCTGGAGAAAGCTCGTTCGCACTTCGATGTCGTGAAATGCGCCGCCGAACGCCGCGGGATCGTAGAGCGAGGTATACACGGGGGCTGCCGGATACATCTTTTGCATCTCGAGCAGAACCCGCTCCGCCCCGCCGAACTGCGTTAAGTAGTCGTGGACGAAGGCCACGCGCACGGAAGAGGTGCTATTGGGCTTGCGCGGGCAAAACGATGGCGATCGTCTCTTTGGTGAAGTAGTGCCGCGCCACTCGTTGAATGTCACTCGCTTTGACGGCGAGGATTCGCTGTGGAATCAGGTTTTCAAATGCCAGACCCTCTGGCGATCCAACGGATCGGCCTAGGAGCCAAGCCTGCTCGCTCAACGTTGTGGCGCCGAGGTAGTAGTCGCCAAGCGCGCTGCGCTTGGCCTCGTCGATCATGGGTGCAGCAAGTGTTGCTCCTCGCAGCCGCGCGATCCCGGTTTCAAGGTCGCGCACGGATTGATCGAGGTTCGCTGTGTCGCCGCCCAGGAAGACGATCATGCTACCGGGCGTCACCTCATATTGATAGAAGGCGCCGACGTAGTCATCCGGCACGGGCGCCGCTGATGAGAAGGCAAAAGAATGCACATCACCTGCTCCTCCCAGCAGTGCTTCAATGACGAGCATCGTTGCAAAGTCTGAAGAGTACTGATCGGGAGCTTGGTATGCTACCGCAATCCAAGGAGCCGGCACGCTGCGATGCGCAACGACTTGGTGCATTCGGTCGACTTGCTTTGGGGCGGGCGCAATGTTGGCTGCACCAGCTGAAAAACTTCCAAACTCTCGTGCCGCTGCGTCGAGCGCAGCCTGGTTGACGGCCCCCTCGAGAGCAACCACCGTTCCACTCCCACGCCGATAGGAAGTGGCGAACGTTCCGATGTCTGCGCGCGACAAACGCGCGAGCGTTAATGCGCTGCCTTGATCGGGCAAGGCAAAGCCATTCCCGCTGTAGTTGACTTGGCGCACCATCGCGTAGGCTACTTCGATAGGATTTTGCGTCATTGACTGTGCGGCATCCAGCGTCTTGGTTCGTTGGACCTCGATGCCTGACACATCGGGGCTCGAGACAGCCATGCGAAAGTCATGCAGCAAGCGCGGAAAGTCGGCGTCGCGGCATTCGAGGTAAAAACGCGTATCGAGCGGATCGAGTGTGTACGAAATCGAGCCACCTGCGTTCGTCACCGCGTCAAGGAGCGTCGTCGAGCCTTCTACAGGAGTCCCAAGGACGAGCGCTGCGGCAATGGCGGCGACCCCGGCTTTGTCCGTGGCTTGCTGTGCCAGACCGGCGGGCAAGAAAATTTGCGCACCAATGAGCGGCATATCATTCGAGGGTTGACTTGCAATGACAACGCCATTGGGCAGTTTCTGCTCGGTCGCTGGGGAAAAAGAGCGAACGATGGTGTTGGGAGCCTGCGCGGCGCCGAGCAACACGATGGCAGCCGAGGCCACGATAATCGCCCCTATAGTATTCTTCATTTGCTGCTCCGTGGAAGCACGACGATGGTGGGGTTAACGAGCACATACTTTTTGGCGATCGAGTAGACGTAGTCCGGCGTCAACGATGATACCCTATCGAAATAATCACCGGACAGCGCGACGTCGGTTGCGCTGGGACTATACGGCAACGCTCCTTGCGCGAAATACCAGCCATAGTTGTCCGCTAGCGCTTCGTCGGTTTGCATGTCGCGCAGCAGATGCGTCACAAAGGCATCGCGCGCTCGCGCGAAGTCGGATTTTGAAAACTCATGGCCGACCGCGCTTTGCATCGCACTACGGATGATACCTGGAACCGTTGCCGGGTCGAACTGTTGACCCGACACGGTAAGATAGAAAACCCCGGGATTGCGCAGCGTGATAAATTGGCCGTTGAAATCTGCCGCGCTGTCAACGGCTGCGATCGTCTTGACGAGCGTTCCATCGCCTTCGTGCGCGAGGTAATCGGAAAGAAAATCCATGGCCGTTGCTGCCCGCTCGTCTTCAATCGGGGGGCCAATCCAGCCGAGGGCAACGCCGTTCAGGGCTGTCTGATCGCTTCGAATCCCAAATGGTGCGCCTGACGGCGCGGTTTGGGAATTGGGCATTGGTTGCGCCGGGGCACCTGCTGTCGTCAGGGGCAACACGTGCTTGAGCACGTCATGAGGATCTTGATCGCCGGCCACCACCACGAACTCGCTTTCCGGCACGTAGGCTCGGCCGAGGAATTTCGTGACGTCCGCCAAGGTCATGTCCTTCAGGTTCCTCGGGTAACCGTACGTGGAATCGCGCAGTGGTCCGCTTGCGAACAACTGCGTAAAGAGCGCATCGCGTAATTGCTGATCCACGACTCCCCCGGCAGCAACTTGGCCTGCAGCGAGTCGGGTGCGAGCCGAATCAAATGCGGCTTGATCGACATAGGGACGCGCGGTTGTTGCACTCAGCTTATCGAGGAGCGCAGGCGCGGCGTACGAGGGAGCGAGGATTGCAATCTCGGTTGATTCGTAGTAGACGGAGACGGCAATCTGGCCTCCCGCGATGCGCGTGGCGTCACGCAGCGAAAGACTTGTCGCCGACTTCTCGTCGAGCAGCGCCAGGGCAGCGAGCCGGGCGATACCAGGGCGGGAAGAATCGTAGTCGTTCGAGGGGCACCGAATCCAAACTTCGAGGGCGACGACCGGCGCGGCACCTGCCTTACGGGCAACCACCGTGAGACCGTTGGGAAACTGCTGAGTCAGCGTGGGGGTGCCAAGCGATGGGGTGGCGCCGGCAGTCGGAGCCGCGGCGATTTGCGAGGCTTGGGCGACTTTACAGTCGCCCACTACGAGTACAAGCGCGGAAGCGAGTACGAGCGCCGGAGCGAGTACAAGCGGAAGAGTGAACGAGAAAAAAAACGCGGCGAGTGCGCCGCGCGCTTTGGACGGTTGCTGGCAATGCGTCATCGCGTTATGCAGGTTCCGGTGGCGGGAAGGGAAGCACCGAGGGCGTGACTCTTGGCTTCTCTTCCTTGGGTGCGCTCGTTGCCGCGGCCGCTCGATCGGGCACGACTTCTTCCGGTGTAGCCGGCTTCGGCGACGGCTGGGGACTGTCGGAAAGCAGACGGTCGACTTCATCCGCTTCAACAGTTTCCTTCTCGAGCAAAGCTTCCGCCAAGCGGTGCAGCTTGTCGATGTTGGTTTCGAGCAAATGGTAGGCGTTGGCGTAGCACGTGTCGATGATCGTCCGCACCTCGGTATCGATTTGACTTGCAACTTCTTCTGAATAGTTGCGCTCTTCAACGATGTCGCGGCCCAAGAAGACTTGTTCGTGCTTTTTGCCAAGCGCGATCGGCCCGATTTTTGGACTCATGCCGAATTCCATAACCATTTTGCGGGCCAGCGTGGTTGCCTTTTGCAAGTCGTCATGGGCACCGGTCGTGTTCTCTTGAAAGATCAGCTCTTCAGCGGCGCGCGCACCGAGCAACACCATGATGCGGTCGACGATCTCGGCTTTGGTCATGAGATAGCGGTCTTCGGTGGGCAGCTGCATGGTGATGCCAAGCGCCATGCCACGCGGAATAATCGTCACCTTGTGCAAAGGATCAGCGTTGGGCAGAAGCTTCGCCGTCAAGGCGTGGCCACTTTCGTGGTAAGCGACGAGTTCTTTCTCTCGCTGGCTCATGATGCGGCTCTTGCGCTCTGGACCGGCAATGACTCGATCGATAGCTTCTTCGCAGTCTTTCATATCGATCTGTGTCTTATCTCCGCGCGCGGCGAGCAAGGCCGCCTCGTTGAGCAAGTTTTCGAGATCGGCGCCTGAGAAGCCGGGCGTCCGACGCGCGAGCACCTCGAGCCGCACGTCCGGCGCGAGTGGTTTGTTGCGCGCATGCACCGCGAGGATCTGCGCCCGTCCGACGACGTCCGCTCGGTCGACGACCACTTGACGGTCAAAACGACCAGGCCGCAAAAGCGCTGGGTCGAGGACGTCGGGCCGGTTGGTTGCAGCGATCAGGATGACGCCGGTGTTGGCTTCGAAGCCATCCATTTCAACGAGCAGCTGATTGAGGGTCTGTTCGCGCTCGTCGTGTCCGCCGCCCAAGCCTGCTCCGCGCTGACGCCCGACGGCGTCGATTTCATCGATGAAGATAATGCATGGTGCGCTCTTTTTTGCTTGCTCGAAAAGATCGCGCACGCGCGATGCGCCAACACCCACGAACATTTCCACGAAATCCGAACCGGAGATGCTAAAGAACGGCACGCCCGCTTCGCCGGCGATAGCGCGTGCGAGCAGGGTCTTTCCGCTCCCAGGCGGACCAAGCAGCAGCAGACCTTTTGGTATCCGCGCGCCCAATTGTTGAAACTTCTTGGGGTATTTGAGAAACTCGACAACCTCGCTCAGTTCCTGTTTGGCCTCGTCGACGCCGGCGACGTCCGCAAATGTGACCTTCGGCCGATTTTCCGTCAGCAGCTTCGCACGGCTGCGCCCAAACGAGAGTGCCTGACTACCTCCGGCTTGGAGGTTGCGAGCGATGACAAAAAAGAGAATGATAGCAAGGGCAATTGGGGCGACGAAGACGAGCAGCGTCGTCGAAATCCCGTTGGTGTTGGGCGGGTTTTCGGCGCCAACCGTAATGTTGTGCGAGTGGAGGAGGTTGGTGAGGTCCCTATTGGACCCATAAGGAATCTGCACGACCTCTTGATGGTCGCCCACGAGTTTGACGGTTGCGGAGGTTTGGCCGACGTCGACCTCGCTGATCGACTCCGGCATCTTGTCGATACGATTGAGGAGATCGCTATAGGACGGTGGCTTCGGGACCTGGACCTGACGCTGGTAGTAGCTATACCCAAAGAGGAAGATGAGGGCCACGGCGACCACCCAGAACAACCATCGAAGAACTTTGGCGACCAAATGAGACTCCTTCGAGACGCGCGCGCGGTTTTAGCCGCTTGTCTTTTTGCCGTCCCCTATATCGTTACACCCGAACCCGGCTTGTAGCTGTCTAATGTGTGGCAGATTGCGAAAATGTTCTTGAAAATCCAAACCGTAACCTACCAAGAAGCAGTCCCTTGGCGCGACGAGCCCGGCGAAATCGGGTTGCACGTCAACCGCACGATGGAACGGTTTGTTGATAAGAGCGCACGATTGCACGCTTGCTGCGTTCCGGCTCTTCAAGTTGTTGAGGAGATAAGCAAGCGTGTAACCTTCATCTACAATATCTTCAATGAGCAAGAGATGCTTGCCCGAGGGGCTTTGATCCAAATCTTTCAGGAGTCGAACGTCGGTGTTCGTCGTGCGCCCGGTCCCGTAAGAACTAACGACCATGAAGTCAAGGGTCAGGGGGTAGTCTCCTAGCGCGCGGATCAAGTCCGCGGTGAAAGTCAGAGCACCTTTGAGGATACCGACGGCAACGAGCGGGCGTCCTTGGTTGCGCGCTCGGATTTCGTCGGCGACGCGCGCGACCGCATTCGCGATGTCGTCCACGCTGAAAATCACATCGCCCAACTCGACCGGGGTTGCCAATTCCCTCATGTTATGCGCTCTCTTAAATATCGGCTGCCCGCCACCCCACCTCAAGGACCGGACTTCGCGACTTAGGCTCATACGGTTCCATCACGCGCCGGCCGAGGACCGCGGCAATGCGACCTCCGGCACAGAGGAGCGCGACACTGGACCGGCGGGAGAGCGGCACGCCGGCCTTCCCCAAGAAGCGGGCAAGCGAAACCGGCCGGCGATGGCCGGACGGAACGCACGTGTCGCCCTTCCTCGGCCCGCGCAGTTCGACGGGCCCGTTGCCCAGCAGGCTGGCAGCATCGAGGAATTGAGCCGGACTCGCCGCGTTGCGTCGCTCTCTTTTGCCGTGCTTGTGCAAGAAAAACGTGGCCGTTCCCGCGGGAGTCGAGTACGAGGCGGGGAGTCTTGTGAGATCGACCGTCACTGACGAGAATATTGAGCCGCCCTGTGCTCCCGTCTCCACCACAAACTTGCCGCTCGAAAGCACGACCGTTGTCGCGCCTGCATGATAGCGTCCCCCGCGACCTTGTTTGATCGCTCGCGCAATGGCGTCGCAGTGCTCGAAGGAAAAATTCCGCAGACCCACTCCGCTGGCCTCAACCGCTTGGCGAATGACTCTGCGCAGCAGGGCAATCGGCAAGCGGCGCAAAGGCGCGACAGAGAGCTCGAGCGAGTTCTCGATGCGGGCTTGACTCCAGGCCGCAACGCTCATGCCGTGGAGCAGTTCGCGGTCGTCTGCAAGCAGGGCTGCGGAGCGGGCAATGCCGCGGTTAGATTGTGGCAGGACAGTTTCGAGCGTAGCGAGCAACGTCCGAACCGCGTTGCGAGGAACGCGCGTGTCAGCGTTTGTTTCGTCCTCGGAAAACGGAACGTGGCGAGAACGAACGAATTCCCGGCACTGCATCTTCGTTGCCCACAACAAAGGACGAGCGAGCATGACGCCATCGCAGAGCGCTCGGCTCGGCCGCATGGCCGCAACCCCATCAATGCCACTACCCCGAGCGAGCGCAAGGAGCGATGTTTCGACGAGATCGTCGCGCTGGTGACCTGTGAGCACGACAGCTGCGCCCGCACTGCGAGCCACCGATTCGAGCTCCCGGTAGCGTGCGTTGCGCGCTCGCTCCTCCGGCGACTCTCGCGCTGGTTGCAGCGGACCTAACTTCCGCACGACCACCTTGGCCTTTGCGGCTCGCGCCTGCGCTCGCACTGCCGTGACGTCGCGTTCGATGCTCTTGGGTGGGCGCAATCCGTGGTCAACGTAGCAGGCCAACAGTTCGGCTTTCGGAGCTATTTCACGAGCGAGCAGCAACGACGCGGCGCTATCGGCGCCTCCCGAACAGGCGACGATCACGGGCCCCGCATCGAGTTGCACGCCAAGCAACTGGCACGCCCGGTCGTACAGCGCGACCATGGTCGCAAGATCGCTTGTGCGACTAGCGGCGTCGCGCTCGCTCGAGTTCGCGGCGAACTTCTCGTTCTTTAATCGCCTCGCGTTTGTCATACATTTTCTTGCCACGAGCTAGCCCCACTTCAACTTTCACGTGATTGTGGCGGAAATAGATCCGCAGAGGCAAAAGCGTGAGCCCCTTTTCTTGCAGTTTGCCCGAGAGGCGTGACAGCTCTTTACGATGCAACAGGAGTTTGCGATCGCGGCGCGGCTCGTGTTGCGAGAAGAACGTCCCTTGTTCGTACGGCGGGATATGCACGTTGGCGAGCCACGCCTCGCCTTTCGCGAGCCGCACAAAACCGTCGACTAACGAGCAGCCGTTTTTTCGCAGGCTCTTGACCTCCGTGCCGGTGAGCACCACCCCTGCCTCGTTGGTGTCCAAAATTGCGTAGTCATGAAACGCTTTGCGGTTGGAGGCGATAGTCTTGGTGCCGGCCCGCGCGTCAGCGCTCCTTGCCGGCATCCGCGACGAACCTCCCTTGACCTTCCGCATACACCGTGCCATCTTCGCCGCTGACGGTGGCGCTCAATGTCAACAGACGGCCGCGCCGTCCTTCGACTCGGCCTTCAGCCACGAGCGGCTGGTCGATGGGAGCGGCTTTTCGAAAGCGAATTTCCAGTCGGCCGGTTACAGCGCGTATGCCCGCGGCGATGGCCGCATGCGCCATTGCTTCGTCGAGCAACGTGGCGACAATGCCGCCATGCAGAATTGTCGTCCATCCTGCAAAGCGTCGCTGTGGAACGAAGACCGCTCGGGCGCTGCCGTCGCCGTAGGCAAAACTCAACTGCATTCCCTCCGCGTTATCGGGTCCGCAGGCAAAGCAACGGCGATCGTCGGCTAATGTAGATTCGCCCATCAATAGCCCAGGGAAAGGCGTTCGCTCAGCTGTGGCGGCAGCTCGACGCTTTCCATTTTTTCACGAACCCTCATCACGTCGTAGGTCACCCGTCGGATTTCGATCACGCTCGCTGCGTCGTCGAAGAGAGCAAATGAGGCCTGCGGATTTCGGTCGCGAGGCTGCCCGACGCTACCCGGGTTGACGAGGTAGCGAAACTGCGGCGCCACCTCGATGCGGCCTCCGCGTGACAACCGCTGGTGAAACGTGCGCCCGGGGGCAAGCGGACTAAAAGAGTCAGGCGGATCTAAAGATCCGCCGCTACACTGCTGAAAGTAGACCTCGGCGACATGCGTGTGTCCAATAAAGGTCACGGGCTTTTTGACTCGCTCGAATGCCGTCCGTGCGTCGGTCACGCCGAGAATGTATTGGAAGTGGAACGTGGGGGCTCCGTGCACGATCTCAAACGTATCAAATTGCAGCTCGCGTGGCAGGCGCGCCAGATACGCGCGATTTTTCGGCGTAAGTTCGCTTCGAGTCCACGCAATCGCCTGGACGGCAAGTGCGTTGAAACTGTCGGCAGCATCGTCAGCGACTGCGGCTTCGTCGTGATTGCCAGCAATTGCGAGGCAGTCGCGCTCCTGAAGCAGATTGCAACATTCATTTGGACTTGGGCCATAGCCGACAATATCGCCCAGGCACACGAGGCGGTCGATTCCAAGTGCGTCGAGTTCTGCGACGACTGTGGTCAGCGCATCGTAGTTTGAGTGAATGTCTGAAAGAATGCCATAGCGCATTCAGGTGAACAGCCCTCTGTAGTTGGAGTCGCCGCAGTTCCCTCCGCTCCCGGAGCTCACCTCTGGAGGCGCAAACGATCGACAGTGCGCGTGACGCCGGGGACACCGCGAACGGTTTCCCTGACCAGGGTGTGGACAGTCTTACTTGGCACTGTGCCCTCGAGCGTGACCACTCCATTGTGCGCGCTGACCTGGATCTTTAACGCGTTGACTCCGGTTTGCGCGGCAATCGCAGCTTGAACCCGCGCCTGCAACTCAAGGTCCGCTGCAATTTCATTGGCGGTCGGTGCCTTCGGGTTGACTTTCAGCCGATCGTCGATCCCTGCGATACCGGCAATGCTCCGCACTGCTTGGTCGACCTGCATGCGTTCTTGATCGGAGTGCACTTGGCCAGACAGGGTCACTCTCCGGTTTTCGACTTCCACGTTCACAAGCGAAACCGTTGCCGGATCGATGGTCGCGATTTTCGTTCTGACTTGAGCAGCAATGAACGCGTCGTTTGCCGTGGACTTTGCCCGTTGTTGTTGGGAAGCGGTGCATCCGCTGTACGCAAGCACCAGAAGTGCCAGGCTGGCGATCGTGATGAATTTCATTGTTCGAGCTCTCCCGTGGCTCACCGAAGTGTTCTCGTCCGCGTGAAAGGCACAGCATCAACCCACGTGCGCGCCGGAATGAGGGTTGTGCCTTCTGGAACGACGACGATCGCATCGGCAAAGGCCAAGATATGCAGTTGTGAAGAGGTACCCAGAATCGGCGTTGCGGTCAATCCATCTCCCGAGCGATTGAGTTGCACCGGGATGCGGTATTCAAGGCCAGGTTCGACGTCGATCGGCGCAGTCAGGCGCGCGCGCAGCGGCAGGGTCGAGTCAACTTTGTTAAACATGCGCAGCAAGATGGGCTTTGCCAGCGCTTCAAGCATGACGAGCGCCGAAACCGGATTGCCTGGAAGGCCGATCACGGGTCGATCGCCCACCATCGCAAGAAGCACTGGGCGCCCTGGTCTCACGCGAACGCCATGGACGACCACTCCCGGTTCTCCCGCCTCGCTCACCAAGCCAGGAGTGTAATCGCGAGTGCCGACACTCGAGCCACCGGAAATCATGACCCCGTCGCATTCGTCTAAAGCCTTGGAGAGCACGCGCGCAAATACGTCACGATCGTCGGCGACGCGTTCGTAGCCTTGGGGGGTAAATCCCAGAGCGCACAGAGCTGCGCATATCATCACTCCATTGGATTCGCGAATCTGTCCAGGCCCAAGTTGAACGCCTGGCGGCACGAGTTCATCACCGGTGATGAGCACCGCGATGCGAGGCGATGCATAGATGTCGACCGCATCGACACCGGCGGCCGCCAGCAAACCGAGCGCGGGCGGATCGAGTACGCGTCCTGGTTCGAACAGCAAGTCGCCCGCCGCAACGTCGCTCCGCGTGCGATTGATGCGGTCGGCGCAGTCGAGCCCGTCGAAGACAAGAACCTCTGCGTCTTTTGTTTCCGTATCTTCAATCTTGACGACGCCGGTGGTTCCCTTGGGTAGCGCGCCGCCTGTAGGAACGATGACTGCGGATCCGCGCTCGAGGCGCGCCGGTGCAGCCTTGCCCATCGATACTTCGCCCGACACGCGCAAACGCACCGGAGTTTCGCGCGATGCGGTTCGCACGTCTTCGGCAATGATGGCGAAGCCGTCCACCATCGATCGGTCGAACGAAGGGACGTCCTCGGGAGCGAGAACTGCCTGGGCGAGAATACGTCCCTCGAGGTGGTTCAAAGCGGCCCGCTCCACTTTTGCCTTGCGGATTGGGAACTCGGCCATGGCATCCAGCGCCGCGGATATAGTGATTCGCCGCAATGGTGAGCGAACTGTAGCTATGCTGACCCCTCCAAGACGCCGATATTCTTCTAGGAAGGCTGCATAACGCCTGGAGGACGCATGTACCCACACAGACTCGATGATCTCTTGATCGGCATCGTGGAGAAAAACGCATCGGACTTGCATTTGGTCGTTGGCAGCCCGCCGATGATGCGCCTCAATGGGGTCCTCCAGCCGATCGTGGACGAAAAAGTTTCTCCCGAAGACGCACAAGCGCTGCTCACCTCGATCCTCACAAAAGAGCAGGTCGATAACCTCAATGAGCAGCGCGAGATCGATTTGGCGTATGCGATGGTTGGCGTCGCTCGCTTCCGTGTCAACGCGTGCTTCGAACGAGGCAGTGTCTCCGCGACCTTCCGAAACATTCCGGACACCCCGCCGTGGCTCGAGGAAATGGGCTTCCCCGAAGTCGTCGGCGCGCAAACTCTGAAACCGCGCGGTCTGGTCCTCGTGACTGGGCCAACCGGATCGGGTAAGTCAACGACGCTCGCGGCAATGATCAACTACATGAACCGCCATCGGAATTCACGCGTGATTACGATCGAGGATCCGATTGAGTTTCTTCACTCCAATATTCAGTGCATTATCACGCAGCGCGAGCTCCACCGAGACACCCATTCCTTTGCCAATGCCCTACGCTCGGCGCTGCGCCAGGATCCCGACGTGATCCTCATCGGCGAAATGCGCGACCTCGAGACGATCGCGCTTGCCTTGACCGCGGCCGAAACGGGCCACCTTGTTTTTGGTACCTTGCACGTGACGTCTGCTGCGGAATCGATCAATCGAATCATAGACGTCTTCTCGCCAGAGCAGCAGGAACAAATCCGACTGCAGATGGCGGGTGTCTTGGAGGCCGTGTTTACGCAGACGCTCGTGCCGAAAGTGGATGGCAGCGGGCGAGTGTGCGCCATGGAAATTCTTTTGGGCACCCCTGCCGTGCGGAATCTCATCCGCGAGAACAAACCGGCGCAAATTCTCAGCGCGATGCAGACCGGTCAAAACGTCGGCATGCAGACGCTCGACAAGCAGTTGGCAAAATATGTCAACGATGGACTGGTCACGTTGGACGCGGCCCTCGAGAAGGCATTGAGTACCGATGAAGTGCGGCGCTACGTCACGCAAAAAGACGAACCGCGTCGCGCCTCTTCGTTCTAGCAGCCCCCTGTGTAGCAGCGCACCTTCAGGTGCGCTTTCACTCAAGCGGACCTAAAGGTCCGCTGCTACATTATGTTGCCAGCGCGAGCCCTAAAGGTCCGTTACTACACCGCCTCTAAAACGCGGGTATGCTCGATAAGGCTCTTATTCGCGAGCATCCCGACCTTGTTCGCCGCTCCCTGCGGCGTCGCGGGCTACCCGACGCAGCTGTAGACGAATTTCTTGCCCTCGACGAACGCTGGCGAAAAGCAGTGACGACGGTCGATCGCCTCAAGGCCGAGCGCAATCGCATCTCCGGAGAGTTTGCCAAAGCGAAGTCCAGCGGGGATGAGGCGCTGCGCGTGCTTCGAGAACAATCGACGTCGCTTGGCAACGAGATCGAAGTCGGGGAGCATGAGGCCGCTGAATTGGATCGAAAAGCAAGCGATCTGCTGGCGGGGTTGCCGAATATTCTCGCCGACGACGTGCCCGACGGAGCGGATGCCAGCGCCAATGTCGAACTGCGCCGCTTTGGGGAGCCGCCAAAGTTCTCGATCGATCCCAAGCCGCACTGGGAGATCGGTGAACGGCTCGGCATCATCGACTTTGAGCGAGGCGTGCGGCTCGCGCGAAGCCGCTTTGTCGTGCTCGCTGGGGCCGGCGCCCGCCTGAATCGGGCGCTCATAAACTTTTTTCTCGAACGCGACGTTGCGGCCGGCTTTTTGGAGATCATGCCGCCCATTCTTGTCAATCGTGAATCTGTGGAGGCAACCGGCCACCTCAGCAAATTCAGCGACGTTATGTTTTCTTGCGAAGACGGTGCTCTTTTCTTGTCGCCCACGGCAGAAGTGCAACTCGTCAACTTACATCGGGGTGAGATCCTCGAAGCAGACGAGCTTCCGAAGCTGTATACGGCGTATACCCCGTGTTTTCGGGAGGAAGCGGGGGCAGCTGGAAAAGACACGCGCGGCCTCATTCGCCTTCACCAATTCGAGAAGGTTGAACTGGTCGGTATTTGCACGGCCAAAGACGCGCCGGCAATTCACGAACAAATTACCGCACAAGCAGAAAGCTTGTTGAAGGCGTTGGAGTTGCCGTATCGCGTGGTGGTGTTGAGTTCTGGGGATACCGGCTTTGCTTCGCAAAAAACATACGACCTGGAAGTGTGGCTGCCGGGGCAAGGAGCGTACCGGGAAATCTCCTCGTGCAGCAACTGTGGCGAGTTCCAAGCGCGCCGGGCATCCATCCGCTATCGTTCGACACCGAAAGGCAGACCGGAATTTGTCTCCACGTTGAACGGGTCGGGTTTAGCGGTTGGCCGCACGATGCTTGCGGTCTTGGAGAACTATCAGCAGGAAGACGGCTCGGTGAAAGTGCCGAGCGTGCTCCAGAGTTATATGGACGGCCAGAGCGTTATTCGATAGGTGAGAGCACGCGCGAATAAATTCGCGCGACTACATCCACGCGCGGCGGTTGGCCGCACGATGCTTGCGGCCTTGGAGAACTATCAGCAGGAAGACGGCTCGGTGAAAGTGCCGAGCGTGCTCCAGAGTTATATGGACGGCCAGAGCGTTATTCGATAGGTGAGAGCACGCGCGAATAAATTCGCGCGACTACATCCAAGCGCGGAGGGATTTTTTCGAGGCCTTCTTCCAGGCTTTGCGCCATGACGAGCGAGCCTCGTCTGCCGCGAGCGACTCCAGTGCGGCAAGGGTACCCGCCGCGAACACCTCTTCTCGATCGCCTTTAATTTCGCGCAGGCGCTGCTCGACCACGACGGCATCGTGCAGCTCTCCTAGAATTCTTTGCAATCTCTGAACGCGCCGCGCGAACTGTGCAATCGGCTTGCCGCCGACAGGAACGATCGCCTCCGCGGCATATCGGCACCGCTTGGCCTTGATGCGAACTCGATGGAGCTGCTCGTCTTGCGCATTGTCGTCGAGTTGGGCGATTGCCTTATAGAGCTTTTTCCAAGGGACTTCCACCAACTGCGGCAGCACTTCAATCGCAGGCTCCGATGCGGCTTGTTCCACCCTGGGATCGGCAGCAGCGTCAACCAGCTCGTTCAGCAGATCCAGATAGCGCTTCTCGCGCAATACCCGGGCGAGCTCGGCGCGCGCTGCATGACTCTCCTTCGCAAAGCGCTCGATCACGGCATCAACTTTTCGTACGTCTTTCATAGACAATCTGGCTGCCTGGCGGCGCAGCCGCCCTACCAAGACGTCGGCGTCGCGAACTGCGCCGAGCTCGTCAGTAAACCATTTGATCTTGGCACGAAGCGAGCGCACCCACTCTTCCCGCAAGAGCGGACCGAACGTTCGGAGATCCGAGCGCAGTTTGCGAGTAGCAACTCGGGCCTGATGCACGGCTTCGGGATCCGTGTTGAGGCGCAGCGGCGCATCGGCCCGCATCAGCATTTCGACCGATGATGCAAGCGCGTATCGAATGACGTCCGAGGCTTTGCTTTGCCCATTTGGTCGGGCGCAATACAATTCTGGCGGCGCGAGCGCAGGCGCTCCAAGAGCGCGAACGCTTTTTGGCGTTTCGTCGACCGCCCCCGCGCCGGCGTCCTGCAAGCTGCGTCGAAAACCCTCAAGCACCGAGGAGGGGGCCCCGTTGAGCAGTTCGACCTCGACCTCTCGAAAGCGATCGACGACTCGTCCACCGCTCATCACGCGAACGTCGTCATCGGCGATTTCGGCAATTTCTTCCCCGGATGCACCGTGCAATCGCAAACTCTTCCGCACGGTCCGCAATCTCGCGACTGGTGCTACCGGTCGACCTCGCAAGAATGCAGCAACGAGCTCCAGCGCCTTGGCTGGTGGTTTTGTCCCCTCGGCCGCGAAGGTGTGCTCGACTCTGGCAAGACTGCCATTTTCGCTGGCGGAAGGAAGCTTAAGCGTCCAGCCCTGCCCGCGGCGAAAGCGTAAACTGCAGCCCCAACGCGTCAAGCGCAGATCGTCGGTGTCGTAGTACACGGTTGAGAGTTTGTGCGCTTCGATGGGTGAAGCCGAAAAGCCATCGACGCCATCAGCCAAAACACTGAGGTCGAAGCGGCGTGGCGCTTGCAGTTTGATTTCTTGCTCGATGTGAACGGACATAACTCGCTTACAATGGTCGAAGAGGGACTCTAAGTCTTCGAGACAGGCTGGGGCCGTAACTCCTTGCTGCAATCGGCCGTGCGTTCGTGGGGCGATTTTCCAATCGCCCCCTACAATTCGACCTTAAAGGTCCGCGGACACGTTGTCAATGCCTTGACCGAGCATGTCTGCGGTGATCAGTGTAATGCCACCCTCCGTTCTGTAGAAGCGCTTGGCATCTTCTGCCGGATCGACGCCAACGATCAGTCCCTCGGGCAATCGGCAGCCCTTATCGATGACCGCCCGCCGAACGAAGCAATGCCGCGCGATATTCACGTTCGGCAGTATGACCGAATCTTCAACTCGACAAAACGAGTTCACGCGCACGTTGGAAAAAAGGAGCGAGCTTTGCACGTGAGCACCAGAAATAATACATCCGCCGGCGACCAGCGAGTTGATCGCGATCCCTCGACGACCTTCTTCGTCAAGAACGAATTTCGCCGGAGGCAGTTGTTCCTGATACGTCCAGATGGGCCACTTTGCATCGTATAAATTCAGTTCTGGCACGACGTGGGTGAGATCCATATTTGCTTCCCAGTATGCGTCCACCGTACCCACATCACGCCAATAAACCGAGCTTGCTACGCCACCGAGACTTGCCGGTCCGAATCGATGCGCGACCGCTTTGTGATGGGTAACGATGTGAGGGATGACGTCGCGCCCGAAATCGTGGGTCGATTCCAAATCCGCTGCATCGCGATCGAGTTGCTTGTACATAAAATGTGCGTTGAAGCAGTAGATGCCCATGCTGGCTAAAGCGCGATCGTCTTTGTCCGGCATCGGAATCGGGTCTGGGCTCTTCTCTGCAAACTCCGTAATGCGATTGTGTGCATCGATCCTCATGGTACCAAGCGAGGTAGCTGCGCCGCGCGGCACTTCGAAACTGCCCACCGTCACGTCGGCACCGCTTTGGACATGCTGGACGAGCATCTGACCATAATCCATTTTATACACGTGATCGCCCGCCAATACCAAGACGTGCTCCGGATTGTGCGCTCGAATGATGTCGAGATTTTGGAGGATGGCGTTCGCCGTGCCCGTGTACCAGGATTCCTCTTCTAAGCGCTGCGACGCGGGCATGAGCTCGACGAATTCTTCGAACTCACCGCGCAGGAAGCCCCAGCCTCGCTGGATGTGACGCATGAGGCTGTGCGCCTTATATTGTGTAACAACCCCAATGCGTCTGATGCCGGAGTTGATGCAGTTCGAAAGCGGAAAGTCGATGATGCGAAACTTGCCGCCAAAGGGCACCGCGGGCTTGGCGCGCCACTGCGTGAGATGTTTTAAGCGCGAGCCCCGGCCGCCGGCCAAAACAAGCGCCAGCGTTCCTTTGGTAAGCAAACTAACGTAACGCAAGGTTTCAGATGAGGACATGGCCCCTCGTTCTGCGGCAAGAGGAAAGGGGACGCCCATGTTCTCTCAAACAGCGCTTATCACCGCCTATGATGAGCCATGATGAACTAAAGCTTTTTCATGCTGGCCGGCTTCTGGATGCATATCGCACGCTAGGCTCCCATTGTGGGCACCTCGACGGGCAGCCCGGCGTTTGGTTTTCAACTTGGGCGCCCAATGCGCGGAGAGCCAGCGTTGTCGCCGACTTCAATGCGTGGGATGGTCGCCGCCACCCCATGCAACGGCTGGATCGGGGCGGCGTCTGGAAAGTCTTCGTCCCCGGCGTCGAGGCGGGCGCGCAATATAAGTTCGAATTCCAGCATGCCGAAACTGGGAAGCTTGTCATTAAGACGGATCCCTACGCGCAAGCGTTTGTCACCCAAGCGAATACAAACGCACGAGTCATCCCACCAAGCACGCACACGTGGCGAGATGCAACATGGTTGGAGCAAAGGCGCGACTGGCGCTGGCGTGAGGAGCCCATCAACATCTATGAGGTGCACCTTGGCTCTTGGCGCCGCAGCAAAGACGACTCGTTCCTTTGTTACGCTAGACTGGGCCAAGAACTCGCCTCTTATGCTCGCGATCGCCACTACACGCACATCGAGCTATTGCCGGTGTTCGAGCATCCGCTCGACGAGTCGCTTGGTTACCAGGTGACTGGCTACTTTGCTCCCACAAGCCGCTTCGGGACCCCTGATGATTTCCGTTCGTTTGTCGATACGTGTCACGAAGCGGGCGTCGGCATCATCTTGGATTGGGTACCGCTCCATTTCCCGAAAGACTTTTGGGGGCTCAGCGAATTCGATGGCGGTCCGCTGTACGAGCGGGCCGATCCGGCGATGGCAGAGCATCCGGAGTGGCACACGCTCATCTTTAACTACGGTCGACCCGAAGTTTGCAATTTCTTGCTTGCCAACGCACTGTACTGGCTTTTAGAGTTTCACGTTGACGGGTTGCGGGTCGACGCGGTTTCTTCCATGCTGTACTTGGACGACGCTCGGCTCGGGAAGCACTGGCAGCCAAACCCCCTCGGCGGCCGCGAAAACCTGCCCGCGGTAAAGTTCTTGCGAGAGATGAACGCGCAGATAGCACAGCTTGTGCCGGATGCACTAACGATCGCCGAAGAGTCAACATCCTGGCCGTCGGTTTCGCAGCCGGCTACGCGCGGCGGTCTCGGGTTTTCGATGAAGTGGAACATGGGCTGGGTTCACGATACGCTCGAGTACCTTGGCTTGCCGTGGATCGAACGCCCTGCACATCACAAAGACCTCACGTTCGAGCGGCTGTACGCAAGGAAGGAGCATTTTGTGCTCGCGCTCTCGCACGACGAAAGCGCGCCACGCAATGGCTCGCTTCTCTCGCACATGTACGGAAGCGACGAGCAGAAGTTCGCGGGCTTGCGTTTGCTCTTTACGTTTCAAACCACGTATCCAGGCAAGAAGCTCAACTTTATGGGCAATGAGTTTGCTCAACGTGAAGACTGGGACCCGACGATGCAACTTCATTGGGAGGCACTCGCCAGGCCGCCTCATCGGCAGGTCGCTGCGGCGGTCAGCGATTTGGGAGCTCTGTACGGGAAGCTACCGGCCCTCTACGCAGGCGATTTTGACGCCGCGGCCTTCCGCTGGCTCGATCCAGATGACGCGGATCACTGCGTCCTCTCTTACATGCGCTCGGCGGGCGAAGCATTTGCGCTTGTGGTCTTGAACTTCTCCGGGGGGACCTACAGGGGGTATGTGGTGGGAGTACCGCGCGAGGGTACATATCACGTTGTCTTTGCTAGTGACGCCCGCGAGTATGGTGGCAACGGCGAAACTCGACTGATTGACGATCGGGCGCGTCGCGTGCCGTGCATGGGCTTCGATTATTCGATCGCCCTCGACGTGGCTGCGCTCACGGGCGTGGTCATCACGCTCGCATGAGCAAACAAGAACCGAAAGTTCTGTTCGTCGCGTCGGAAATTTATCCCATGGCAAAGACGGGCGGGCTCGGCGATGTCGCTGCAGCGCTGCCCGCGGCGCTCGCGCGCAGCGGCGTCGATGTCCGGCTGATGATGCCCGCGTACCCAAGCGCGCTCGAACAAGTGCGCGGCTTGGCAGTGGATCGTCATTTCGAAGACATCGCCGGATTCGGCGCAGTCGATCTTCTCATCGGCCGCACGCCATCAGATTTGCGCGTGTGGCTCGTCTTCTGTCGCCGGCTTTACGAACGCCCTGGCGGACCCTATCACGACGAATACGGGGCAGAATGGCCCGACAATCTGGAGCGTTTCGCGTTGCTGTGCCAAGCGGCCAGCCAACTTGCGGCGGGACCAGGCGAGTGGCTACCTGACGTCGTCCATGCAAACGATTGGCACACAGCGCTCATCCCAAGTTTGCTCGGGGCAAAGCAGGCTTCTCGGCTGTCGACACTGCTCACCATTCACAACGCCTGGTATCAAGGTGAAGCGTCGCAGAAACAGTTGCGTTCGTTCGGCGTGCCCCCCGAGCGCCTGGAGCGTTTTGGAAGCGGCAAACTTTCATTTCTTTCTCTTGGCGTGCAGGAGGCAAGCCTTCTCAACACCGTGAGCCCAACCTACGCGCGTGAGATTCAAACCCGCGAGTTCGGGTTTGGCTTGGAAGATCTCTTTGCGGCACGATCTCGCGAGCTCTCGGGCATTCTCAACGGCGTCGACTACGACGTGTGGGATCCAAGAAACGACGAGCTTATTGCCCATCACTACAGCGAGCTCAATCTGGCCGGCAAGGCAGCGTGCAAAGCAGCACTCTTAGAAGAAATGAATCTGGATGCAGCCCAGTCGGCACCGTTGCTGGGCGTGGTGAGCCGGTTGACGTGGCAAAAGGGCTTGGACCTCGTGGTAAAAAGCGCCGAGCATTTGCTTACCGCGGGCGCCCGGCTGGTCGTGTTGGGATTGGGGGAAAAAGCGCTCGAACAGGGTTTTCGCGAGCTTGCAGTTCGCCATCCAGACCGGGTCGCCGTTTGCTTGCAATATGATGAAGCGCTCGCGCATCGCATTATCGCAGGGGCCGATATCTTGCTCATGCCATCGCGCTTCGAACCGTGCGGGCTCAACCAGCTGCACGGTTTGCGCTACGGAACCGTTCCTGTGGTTGCCGGAGTTGGGGGACTCGCCGATTCAATCGTAGACGCGAGCGAGCGAGGCATCGCGGAAGGTGCAACCACAGGGTTCATGTTCCAGGAGCCTTCACCGGCCGCATTTACCGCTGTGGCGAGAAAGGCAATCGCGCTCTATGCTAGCCGGCCACTCTGGCAGGCGCTCCAGCGCAACGGCATGCGGCAAGATTTTTCATGGAACCGCGCCGCCGGTAGCTATCGGCGCCTCTACGAGCGTTTGATCTCCTGATACAGATCCGACTCTTCGCGCTCCATCTGCTGGGCATACTCGCGAACGTCTTGCGTGATGCGCATGGAGCAGAACTGCGGACCGCACATGGAACAAAAGTGGGCGACCTTGGCACCCTGCGCGGGCAGCGTTTCATCGTGGAAAGCGCGCGCGGTCTCAGGATCGAGCGAGAGCGCGAATTGATCTTCCCACCGAAACTCAAAGCGTGCCTTCGAAAGCACGTCATCCCATTCGTGAGCTCGTGGATGACCTTTTGCGAGATCCGCCGCGTGCGCCGCAATCTTGTATGCGATCACACCGTCCTTGACGTCACGCTTGTTGGGCAGGCCTAGATGCTCTTTGGGCGTGACATAGCAGAGCATGGCCGTACCGTACCAGCCGATCATAGCGGCACCGATGGCGCTCGTGATGTGGTCGTAACCGGGGGCAATGTCGGTCGTCAGCGGGCCGAGGGTGTAAAACGGTGCCTCGTGGCATACCGCAAGCTGCCGATCCATGTTCTCTTTGATGAGATGCATCGGGATGTGGCCAGGCCCTTCAATCATCACCTGAACATCGTGCGCCCATGCAAGGGCAGTCAGCTCACCCAGCGTGTCCAATTCAGCGAATTGCGCTGCGTCGTTGGCGTCAGCCGTGGAGCCCGGGCGCAAACCGTCGCCAAGCGAAAATGCCACGTCATAGGCCTTCATGATTTCGCAGATCTCTGCGAAGTGCGTGTACAGAAAGTTCTCTTCACGGTGCAGGAGACACCATTGCGCGAGGATCGAGCCGCCGCGCGAAACGATGCCCGTGACTCGATTCGCAGTGAGCGGAATGTAGCGCAGCAAGACGCCCGCGTGGATCGTAAAGTAGTCCACGCCCTGCTCGGCCTGCTCGAGGAGGGTATCCTTGTAGACCTCCCAGGACAAGTCGGCAACCTTGCCGTTCACTTTCTCGAGCGCCTGGTAGATCGGCACGGTCCCGATGGGCACCGGCGAGTTGCGCAAAATCCATTCGCGCGTTTCGTGGATGTGCTTGCCGGTGGACAGATCCATGACGGTGTCGGCACCCCAGCGCGTTGCCCACGTCATCTTCTCGACTTCTTCTTCGATCGAGGAGCTAATCGCCGAATTGCCGATGTTGGCGTTGATTTTTACTAAGAAGTTCCGGCCGATGATCATTGGTTCGGATTCGGGGTGATTGATGTTGGCAGGAATGATCGCTCGGCCGCTGGCCACTTCATCGCGCACGAACTCTGGAGTCATGCCTTCACGCACGGCGATAAACTCCATCTCGGGGGTTATTTCTTTGCGACGAGCGTAATGCATTTGCGTGACGTTGCGGCCGGCTTTGGCGCGCAACGGTGCGCGCGAATGAGCGTAGCGAAGTGCCTCGAGTGATGCGTCCGCTGTTCGCGCGCGCCGATACTCGGAGGATGATTGGCCAAGCTCCTCGACGTCCTGACGCTCGGCGATCCACCTCGCCCGTAGTGGTTGGATGCCCTCGCGGACGTCGATGCTCAGACCTGGATCGGTGTGCGCCCCGCTCGTGTCGTAGGCGCGGAAACTGGTTTCATCGGTGAGGTGGATCTGACGCATCGGCACGCGAATTCCGCGCGGCCCATCGACATAGATTTTGTGCCAAGACGCGCGATGGGGTTGTGTTGTTGGAGGCAGCGTGACGCTCATGATTGCTTCCCTTCGCTGGCATCACCCAGATCAGGTTCCGACGGTCGGCGAGTGGGGACTCGCCCTCTCAGTCCTAGATGGACTCCCGTGCAGACCATCTTTTCTCGCTTGATGTAGCAGCGGACCTTTAGACCTGCACCCCGAACGCCTCGCCTGTTTACTTCCTTACCGGGTAAAGGAGCTGCGAAGAATGTTCGACGCTTTCATCTACCTCATTCTTGCATTCGACCGGAACGACGACATGTTTCGTGCGATGGCCGGCGGGTTCGCCGTCGTCTGGTTCTTGTTTGTCATAGCGGTCGTCATCTTCTCTATTTATTGCGCTTGGCGCGTCGCCATGAAGAGCGGTTATCCGGGTGCGTATAGCTTGCTCTTGCTCATCCCAATCGTGAACATCGTCGTACAACTGATTTGGGTTTTCTCCGAGTGGCCGATAGAAGCCGAACTCAAGCGACTGCGCTCGTCGAGCGTTCGCACCCAATAAAGAAAGGCGGACCTAAAGGTCCGCCGCTACATTGGGGCGAGGCGGACTCGGAAGGTCCGCCGCTACATTGGGGCGAGGCGGACTCGGAAGGTCCGCCGCTACGTTGGGGCGAGGCGGACCTCAAAGGTCCGCCGCTACATTGCCTTATTTAGAGAGGGCTTTGACCGCGCCTTCGGTCACCGGTGAGGCCTTGTTGCCCCACGAGCTGCGAACGTAGCTGATAACCGCGGCGATTTCGGCTGGACTGAGCTTGCCTTTCCAGGCTGGCATCGCTCCACTATAGCTTGCGCCATTCACTGGAACGCCGTTCATTCCGTTGAGCACTGTCCTGATGACCTTCGTCGGATCTCCGGTCACGTACGGATTGCCGGCGAGGGGCGGAAATGCTCCGGGAAGCCCCTGGCCTTTCGCCTGATGGCAGCTCGTGCAGTTTTGAGCATACACCTGGTCGCCCGCCGGCGCGGCGGCCGCTGCGCCTGTGCCAGCTGCAGCCGCCGGTGCACCCGCGGCCACGCTGATGATCGGGATAGCGTTTTGACCTGGAGCGTTCGGTGAAGCACCGTATCCCACGACTGGCGTTTGGCCCCCCGGGCTCGCCGCTTGTTCTTGGGCGATGACCTTTTGGGAATATATGGTGGTGCCGACGATGGCACCAACTGTCAAGATGGTGAACATAACGAGGTACGGCCGACGCGCGATGACGCGGCTTGGGTTGCGATCGAGCCACGGCAGCAGCAACAATACCATGGTGAAGGCACCCGGTAGAATAACCGTTGGTACCAAAGACAGATTCTGCGGGAACATGCGCAGCAAGCCGTAGAGCGCGTAGAAATACCACGCGGGGGCCGGAATGAATTGCGCGTTGTTCGGATCCGCCTTGGCGAGCAGCGGTGTGGGCATAACGATCGCGAGCGCCACGATGACGACCACGACGATAAAGGCTGTGATCGATTCCATGAAGATCTGGTTTGGATAGAACCGACCGTAGGTCTGCGGGGGCTTGTCGCTTGCCGGACCCGCCGAGCCATTATGTTTGAAGATAAACAAATGAAGGCCAACCAAAAGAACAATGATCGCGGGCGTCGCCCAGATGTGCAAACCGTAGAAGCGTCCTATGGTGAGCGTACCGAGCGTTGAGCCGTCACTGAGGAAATGGTAGATGAATGGACCGATGATTGGCACGCTCGCCGCTATGTTGATCGCGACTTGCGTGGCAAAGTAGGCGTTGAGATCCCACGGCAACAGATAGCCGGTCAGGCCCATCGACAAGACAATAAAGAACAGCAAGACGCCGACGACCCATTGAATTTCGCGCGGCTTTTTGTAGGCGCCGAACAGCAAGACTTGCAGCAAGTGCATCGACATGAGGACGATCATGGCCGATGCGCCCCACGAATGCAGACTGATCAGGAACGAACCCCACAGCACGTGCTGATAGATAAAGAGGGTTGATTCCCACGCCGTGATCCCGGATGGAGAGTAGTAGAACGTCAAAATGATGCCGGTGATGATTTGGATAGTGAGAACGATGAGGGTCGCGCTGCCGAAGACATACCAATAACTTGCGCCGCCTGGAACGTCTTCAGTCAGGAAATTTTTCGTCCAGCTGACCAGACCGGTTCGACTCTCAAGCCAATCGATCATATTGCCTTCTCCTACCAGTACGAGACACGCACAATGTTGGTGGTGTTCGCGGCATACTTAACCCATTCAACTTCGGCGACGCCGCTTTGCTCTCGGAAGGGCAGCGGGTCAAGACCTCGTGGGGCCGGACCTATGAAGTTTCCCTGGGCGTTCTTTTTGTGTTGGCCGTACTTTGAGAATTCAGAACCGTGACAGGGGCAAAGAAAACCGCCCAGACTGTCATTCCAATCGTACTTGCAGTTGAGATGCGGGCACAGTGGGCTCCACATGACAAAACCGAGATTGCCCACTTCGAAATCGAGCCCGTTGCCGGTTTGTTGGGCGAAGAGTTCGGGCCGTTCACCGCGCAGCGCTTGAAGGTCATCCGGACCGAGCTTCAGACCCCACACGTAATATTCGTCATTGGTCTTATAGTAGCCATCGGTGACCAGCTTGTTAAAGAAGATCTTGACGGGCTTGACGAGCGTGCGCTCGAGTTCGGCAAACTCAGCTCGGTTCAACGGGGCGTAGCCTTTATTGGCATCAACAAGGTCTGGCGTCGGCACGAGCGCCGTGACGAGCGGCACGGCAAGTCCAAGACCGACGACGGTGCCGGTAAAAATGGACGCCCGCGCTAAGAACGCGCGTCGGCTAATTTCTTCTGGTGTACCAGGATCCTGATAAGCTTTTGCATGGTCTGGCAAGCAGCGTCACCTCCGCTTTGTGGAAAAGCGCACGTGTCCTGGAAAGGAGTCGACGGGGGCCTTTGGTGCGATGAGGTCCGCAGCCTTCGCCAAAGACGAAAAATGTAGCAGCGGACCCGATTTGCTAGCAGAGGCAGGCCTGCAAACCAGAATTCGCGCACCAGCGAATCCCGGTGATGCCTGGAGAATAGTTGGGGAGCCCGGTCAGCGTTGTCGTGTCATGGTTATCGCCGTCTCGGATCTTGTAGGCATCGCCGGAGTTGCATATGCCGTTTCCGGGCGTCACATAGTAATACGTTCCGCCGGCTGGGTCGTTGGGCACGGAGCTGAGGTACGGGTTTCCGGCGCCCCCGAACAGGTTGACGTCAACTGGAGCGCTCGCGGGCGGGTACTGTCCGCCGTGGTCAACCGCATACTCCGCAAGCGCGGTCGCTATTTGTTTGAGATTGCCCTCGCACGCCGATGACGCTGACTCAGCCCGCGCATGCAGGAAATTCGGGATCAAAATGGCGGCAAGAATCGAGATGATCGCGACGACGATGATCAACTCGATGAGGGTAAATCCGCGCTGGCGCGCTTGCCGAAAACGGTCCATGCTTTTAGTTTCGGCGGCGCGGCAGCGTTGAATGCCACTCGCGGGGCGCGGGGGGTGAAAAGTAGGTTAGAGTTGCGTGTGAAGCGCGTCACGCCTGAACTACGAAACGTGCGCGACCTTGTCTGGAACGTCACGATTCCACCACGATGAAATCGTCGTACCGGAACCAACTGGATGCAGTTCGTGCTGTTCAGCGCGAGCTAGCTCGGGAATCTCATCGAGCCTGCCTTTCATGAGGCAAGCTTCACATACGATATGGTCGTCAACGGGATACAACTCGACACTCTTGCAACCACATATGCTGCATTTTTGCATAAGGGGCCCTCAGGGTGAGAGAGTGGCCCTTGGGCTTGCGCGCGCCATTTCCTGTAGACCATATGTTTGATGGTGGGCCGCTCAGGTGCCCTTCTCAGCGCCGACGTAGTAGATGAGTGGGGGCTGGGTCGCGACCGAATTGGGATTGCAGTACACCATACCTCGCATGACAGCGATGATCGATCGTGCTAAACGCAAATTATATTTGCAACGCCCAGGTGTTCCAGAAGGGTGAGCCCACGTGGGCTGGCTTGAAGTTTCTTAAGTCGGTATTAATGGCATAATCATAGGTATCGAACCAAAGCGGGATGACGGGAACTTTGTCGGCTAAGATATCCTGAACGCGGTCGTATGCCGCCTTTCTGACCGTCAACACGTTGCTCGCCAGCGCTGCCTCCTCGGCGGCATCGAGCGAAGGATCGCAGAAGCGATAAACATTTTCGCCACGTGGAGGCAACCAGCGGCATTCAAAGAGCACCGAATCATCTGGATCGACACCGTTTGCGAAGCCCTCAAGGACCACGTCGAAATGGCCGCTCAACTCAATCCCGCCCTCGGACGCTGGAGCGAAGAGAATGTCTGATGGATAGGATTTGATCTCGGTATCAATGCCGACTTGCCGCCACTGCTGCTGGAGCAGTTCGCGCGCCATCATCGAAACAGAGTCGCCCGCGATTCCCGAGAGTCCGAGACGCAGCGGCGTTCCATTGCGGTAGCGCACGCCATCCGGACCCAGATGCCAGCCAGCAGCGTCAAGCAGTCTCGCCGCCCGGGCGGGGTCGTAGTGATAGTGCGTGACCTTGTTGTTGTGCGCCCACAAGAACGAAGGTTGATCGGTATCCGTCAAGATATCGGAAGCGTTGGTGACCTTAGCGAGCAAGGTTTGCTTGTCGCTCGCGTACGCAAGCGCTTGACGAACGCGAACGTCAGACAAAACCGGGTTTGCAAGATTCAATCCGAGATCGTTGTATCGCGTGAAAGGCGATGAGACAATCGTGATTCCCGCAATGTTATGCAATGTTCGAGTAATCTCATGAGGAACGCGGTAGTACATATCGATCTCATGCGTCTTGATCAAGGTGGCGAGCGTATTGTCACTTGGAATGATGCGAATATCGACTTCCTTGAGGTTGGGCTTCCCGCGCCAATAATGATCGTTCGCGACAAGTCGAATGTGGTTGTCCGGCTCGTACTGCGCAATCCGATAAGGTCCCGTGCCAACCGGCATGATGTTGTAGCCCGCGTGCATGATGTTTGGATACCGCGCCAGCAGGTGCGCCGGCAGAACGCAGTAGGCGTAAGCGGCTACCGGGCTCAGAAACGTCGCCACAAACGGCGCGTAGGGGCGGCTCAAGTGGATGACGATACTGTGCGCGTTTTGTTTTGTGATCGATTGGATGAGTTCGTAACCGACGCGGCTTGGAACGGGATTGTTCGGGTTCATCACGGCGTGCCACGTGAAAATGACGTCGTCTGGAGTAAACGGGGTGCCGTCTTGCCAGACAACCCCGCCGCGCAAACGATACGTTATCGTCCGCCCATCCCTGCTAATGCCCCCATTTTGCAGGCTTGGAACGTCAGCCGCAAGTTCGGGAATAAACTGGCCTCGATCGTCGTGTCCGATCAGATACCCGGCCCAAAACATGGATATGTCGACGTCGACCGCTTGTTGCCCCAGAACCGGATTCAGATTATCGGGCTCTTGCGCCATGCCCAGCCGCAAGACGCCGGGGATCGTCCACGCATTGCCCGAGCCCGCAGAGATTTGGGATGAGATTTTCGTGCAGCCAACTGAAACGAAGATACCCGCCACCACGGACACAACCAAGGCTGCGTTGCAACGTCGCACGTTTGACATGGAGGAGCATTCCTGCGGCATTGGCAGAAGCCATCGTGGCGCCCAGCAGAATGAAGCCGAACTAGGGTGAGAACTTTCCGATTTTATCGGCTTGCGTCTCGCTGAACCAAAGGTTGCCGTCGGACCCCGAGGTGACAATCGCCGGCTGACTGCTCGCCGCCAGCACTTTGTATTCGGTGACCACTCCGCTCGGCCTGACCCGAGCGATGGCGTTCCCGCTGATCTCCATGAACCACATGTTGCCGTCAGAGCCCGCGGCGATACCGAAGGGACCGCTGGTCGGCGAAGGGAGGGGGTAGTCCGTGGCGATGCCGCCTGTCGTGATCTTACCGACGCGGCCTGCGGAGAATTCCGTGAACCAAAGATTCCCATCGGACCCCTGAGCGATGCCGATGGGTGCGCTGCCAGCGGTGGGAACGGGATACTCCGTTATCGCTCCCGCTGTCGTGATCTTGCCGATCTTGTTTCCGTTTTCTTCGGCGAACCAAAGGTTGCCGTCGGGGCCTTTTGTGATGATCGTAGGACCGCTCGACGTGGTCGGTATCGCGAACTCTGTGATCACGCCGCCTGTTGTGATTCTTCCGATATTGTTTCCGCTACCCTCGGTGAACCACAGGTTACCGTCTGGACCAGCGGCGATGCTAATGGGACCGCTGTTGGCCGTGGGTATTGAGAATTCGCTGATGGAGCCGCCGGTTGTGGCTTTACCAACGCGGTTGCCGCTTTGCTCGACGAACCAAAGATTGCCATCAGGCCCAGAGACGATCCCCAGTGGTCCGCTGTTCGCCGCCGGCAGGGTGTATTCTGTGATGGTCCCGCTCTTGGTAACCTTAGCAATTTTGTTCCCGATCTGTTCGGTGAACCACAGGTCCGTGTCGGGACCGCGAGTGATGAAAGCTGGTACGCTGCTCGCCGTGGGCACTGTAAATTCGGCAAGGAGCGCCGGATTGGGGACCTTGGAGGGCGACGGTGTGGGGATCGACGAGCTGGAACCGCAGGCCCCCAGCACAAAAACGCATGCACACAGACACAGGCAATACAAAGCCTTTTGAAACTTCATGAAACATGGTATCGGCTTCATCGCAGTAGGCACCGATTAGTCTTGATTTCAATCACCTAATAAAAAGGGACACCACTATTTCTGGTGTCCCCCTTTTGTTTCTTTTGCGTTTCTTAATAGATTGCCGTCGCGTAGAAGTTCCCCTCGCGCCAATAACCGTAGGCAACGATCTGCCGGCCTACGGCCACCTGGCCGGTTTGTTTGGCATCGAGCGCGGGCTGGTCGTTGATCACGACCGTCCGCGTCGCCTGTTGCACGGTGACCAGATGGCCCTTCACGATAGTGATCGTTCCAGTGACGCTATCGTGTCGAAGATCGCCGGTATCAGGCGGACAGTTGCCATTGGGCACCCACACGTCATTCACCCAGGATCCGCAGGACGTATCGACGTACGGCGGCACATCTGCAAATGCGGGGGCGGCCCCGAACAGCAGAACGACAAGCAACGCGTAGAAATGTTTCACGAAGCTACCTCCTTCCTGATGCCAGTTATACCCCTCAAAGAACTCTAAATCACCGCCAGATTCACACTTTTTGGGCGGCTTTCGTCGGTCGGGACAAAAGCGCGGCGGGCGAGTCTAATGCTTTTCGGCTTCTTTGATTGTCGCGTAGATCTTTGCGAAAAGTTGCGGGAGTTTGCTTTCCTTTTCTACGGGCCGGCTATTCGCAAACAACGCCACGGCAAGGTCTGAATCCGGAAAGTAGAGATGGGCAGCGCGGAAGCCCAGCGTTTCACCTTGATAGAACCAGAATGTGCCAAGCGCGGGATCAAATCGCTCGGCGACGCCGAGGCCAAAGCCGGATGGATCGTCTGCGGTTGGCTTGGGCAGCGGCTTCGCCGTCTTGGTCGAGATCAAGCTTAGCAATTCCCTCTTTTGTTTTTCTGGCAAGAGTGTCGTTCCCTGATACAGCGCGCGCACCCAAACCGTAAGGTCCTCGGGTGTGGAAACGATTGAGCCTGCGCCTTGCGCCCATGACAAGCTATAGCCACTCATGTCCTTGCCGGTGAACCCGCCGAAGCCGGGATCGTCGTTTTCGTAGTACCCCGCAACGACTCGCTCTGCGACCGGCTTTGGATAGAGGTGCGAGGTGTAGTACGTATTCTTGAGACCCACGCTCGAGATGATGCGCGCGATTTCCGTTGCGAAGCTCCCACTCTTGCTGCGCGCGGCGACGACCTCTTGAGCCAGAAGATAACCCGTGTTCGAGTACGAGTACTGCGTTCCGGGCGTCGACTTGAACTTCGGATACACAAGCCGGATGAGCGTGTCCGCCGGTACGTTTGCCACGGGGTCGTTCACATACATGCGCTCCCAAGCGGGCAGGTTGTCGTACGATTCGATCCCACCGGTCATGTTCAGCAGTTTGCGAAGCGTCAGCTTAGCGTACGCGGGATACTGCGGGAGATACATCCCGATGGGGGCGTCGATCGAAAGGCGCCCCTGGGCCTCGAGTTGTAGAATCGCAACGGCTGTAAAGGCCTTCGTGTTGCTCCCGATTTGGTAGAGATCATCGGGCATCACGGGTCGCCCTGACCCGTAGCGCATCGTCCCCGCTGTGATGTTGATGGCCGGCTGCGCCTTGCCCAAGCTTACGGAAAGCGAGAGCGACGAGAAGTGCTCTTTTGCACCGCGCTCCTTCAGGTAGGTGTCGAGGTCGTGCTGTAGTGCGGTTTTTAGCGCCGCTGTATTTTGAGGCGCCGAAGAGCTTTGAGCGATACCAAGTGATGGTTGGACAAAAACCAACGCCGCCATAGCGACCATCCAGGCGAGCAACACGTAGCGAAACACCAAGCGAAATTGCAGCAAGACGCCTCCAGAGAATCTACGGGTGAATGCGATTGTTGCACCCTTCAACCGAATCTTGCACGAGCACCTCTTACGGTATCTTACGCACGCACAGGCTGAACGGAGTTAGAGCGACGTTGGCCGAGAAAGTCCGCAACAATCCACGCCGACCCGGCGATCCCGAGAGTCTCCAGCCCTTCGGACCAGTTCCCAAAACTATGGGGATCGGCAAAGAGCGCCGGCAGCCATACCAGCAACCCGAAACCCACGAGCATCGCCGTGGTCAATCGAGACGCGAGCTGGGCCATGAACCCCGTGAGTAGAGCGATAGCGGCAAGAGCAAACGCGGCGGTGGTTGCGATCGCCCAGAACATTTGTCCAGGCGGAATCCATTTCGGAACAAGACTTGCTGTTTCAGAGAGATAGAAAAGCTGTTCCAGCGCGAACGAGACGACACAAACGCCGAACGAGTAGTATCCGATCTGAGCCAATCTTGCTGTTCGAGCCGGGGCGATTGAACCGGAACACCCATAGAGGATCAGGGCCCCCGAGACAAATGAGAATTGTTCGAAGAAGTTGCCAAAGCCATTGTAGACAAGCGGATGCTCAATGATGAGCGGTACCCCAAGTAAGGCGAAGATGAAGTAGATTGCACCCAGTGCGACAGCGCCGGCTCGAGCCGTTCTCGACCATTGAATGGCTACGCCTCCAAGGATTTCGATGGTGCCCACGATGTAGGTGAGAATCTCGCGGTGAGGAAGCGCGTGGATCTGCTGCCAATTGCTGACGTCGTGCCACGCCAAGGTACAGATACCAGAACCAATCGCCGCCAAGCCATAGGTGTAACGCCCTACAGAATGTTTCATTGCAGCGCCTTAGCCGGAATTAGTGCAGATACCTTATTGCATCAGCGTGGAGGGGTGGCAGAGCGGTTGAATGCGACGGTCTTGAAAACCGTTAGGGGCGCAAGTCCCTCGTGAGTTCGAATCTCACCCCCTCCGCCATTTTGTAATGGCTCGTCTTCACATCATCATCCGCGGCCGAGTTCAGGGTATCTTCTTCCGCACAAGCACGCAAGAACTGGCGGAGCAGCTAGGACTGGTAGGTTGGGTTCGCAATCGCCCAGACGGCGCGGTCGAAATCGTTGCCGAGGGCGATGCTGATCCACTCGCCCGATTGCGTGCCTGGGCTGCTCGCGGCCCCTCCGGCGCGCTCGTGCAAACCGTTCAAGAAATTTCAGAACCCGCAACCGGCGAGTTTGTGAGATTCGGCGTTCGCGGCTAAGTCTCGTCGAGTCGCTCGTAGTCTTGTTGCGTATCGACGTCCGCGAAGGCCTTTGACTGGGCGGCTTCGACAAATTCGACGCGAGGAGCGTGTTGCAATGCGTATTGCTTTGCTCCTGCATCTCCGTGCAGCCCGTGCAGCGCATGAAAATCCGATTGCGGAAAGAGCATTGGTGAGCCCCACACATCGTTCGACCGCAAAGCAACCATTGACGTTCGTCGCTCCATGAAGCGGCGAATAAGGTGATCGACGTCGACAGCCTTGATAAATGGCTGATCGGCCACCATGAAGATGCATGCGTCATCGTCGAGATGTTGTGCGAGTCCCGCTCGAAGAGAACTGGTAATTCCCTCGCGCCAGTCGGGGTTGTCCACGACAGCACAACGACGGGTGTCAACTGATTGCAAAATTTCTTCGGCATGAGCGCCAACCACGAGCGTGCAACTCGAAGCCAGTGATTGGGCAGCGGCGTCGATCGCATGCTGCACCAGCGACTTGCCGGCAACCGGCAAGAGCAATTTTGAGTCGCCGGTTCCGAAGCGGTGGCTTTGCCCTGCAGCTAAGACCACGCAGCCGACCCGTGGGTTCAAGCAGTTAGCTTCCTTGTCGCGAATAAATTCGCGACACTACATTTCGCGAGTAAATTCGCGACACTACATTTCGCGTAAATTCGCGACACTACATTACCTATAAGGACGGAGTACGGCCAGCATTGCCTCGTGGATCTTACCGTTTGACGCCACAAGCTGCGCTCGATCAACGCTCGCCGGCTGCCCGCTGTAGTCGCTGACTTTGCCGCCCGCCTCGCTCACGATAAGCATCCCCGCGGCCACGTCCCATGCGTGAAGCCCAGGCTCCCAAAAGCCGTCGAATCTGCCCGCGGCAAGATAGCAGAGATCCAACGCCGCTGAACCGTCTCTGCGGATCGCCTGCGCACTTCTCGTAAAGTCCCCAAACGGCTGCAGATTGCTTGCGGGATCATCTACCCGATAAGCCGGGAAGCCAGTGACCAAGAGCGCATCGCCCAGTTGGTCTTGGTCGGACACGCGAAGCGCCGCGCCGTTGCACTGGGCGCCACCACCGCGCCGGGCAAGGTACTCCTCATTCGCCATGGGATCGTAGATGACCGCGGATTCAACGATCCCATCGCGCTCGATCGCTATGGAAACGCAAAAGCAGCGGTAACCGTGCGCGTAATTGGTGGTCCCATCGAGCGGGTCGACGATCCATCGGCAGCTGGCATCTTTTCCAGTCACGCCGCCCTCTTCGCCCAGCACAACGTCCTGCGGAAATGAACTTGCAATAAGAGATCGGATCAATGCTTCGCTCTGCGTGTCCGCCTCGGTCACAAGGTTTGTGCGCACGTCTTTGGCCCGCACGCCGATGTGCGTCCCCAGCTTGGCCCGCAGCAGTGCACCGGCCTCGCGTGCAGCTCGGCGTGCAAGGGCAAAGCGCTCTGCGCCCACGGTCATGTGTCCGCTGCTCAGTGGCGGGCTGCGCGGTATTCATAGGCGCGAGCCCTGACGGAGGCTTTCTTTGGTGCGGCTTTCAATGTGGTTGCCATGGCGTTCTCCGTTTGATGCCAGAAAGAGTGGGTGAGCTTCGTGCCTGACGCAATTCGAATCGTTCCTATAAAACTCCCCGACGGGCATCGCGATGCGCCAACAACGGTTTCTCTCACCTACCGCGGCGGTCCAATGCTGACCTCCGTTTCAGTCTTCAGCGTTTTTTGGGGATCGCAATGGAATCAGGCACCTCTTGTGACCCTCATGCAGACGATGAACAGCTTCTTCGATTACATCGTGACGAGCGCGCTCTTGGATCAACTCGCCGAATACAGCGTCCAAGGCTTGGCTATCGGCCGTGGTACCCATGTTGGTTCGACGGTCGTCGCCACCCCCGCACCCCCAAGCGCCTCGGTGAGCGATGCTGCTATCCAACAATTGCTCAACGATCAGATCTCTTCCAACGGTGCCTTTGTCAAGCCGACCCCCAACACGCTCTACGCGCTGTTTCTGCCGCCAAATGTGGCGGTGACGCAAGGCGGCGCAAGTTCCTGTCAGGGGTTTTGCGGATATCACGACTCGTTTGGGACCGATCGTTACTATGCCGTGCTGCCGTATCTGGGTTGCGCGGGTTGCTCAAGTGGATATTCGATTGAAGATGCGACGACGATCGTCGCCTCGCACGAACTATCGGAAGCTATCACCGACCCAATCCCTGGCAAGGGTTGGTACGACGATCAAAACGGCGAGATTGGCGACATCTGCGCGTGGCAGACGAAGAAACTTGGCTCATTCACCATTCAACTTGAGTGGTCGAACAAGGCGGGAAAGTGCCTATAACGTAAACAGGCGAGCGAGGGTGGGAAGTCCTTCTGCATACGTTGGGTGGATGTGCACGGATGCGTCGAGCAAATGCCAGGTGGATCGAGCTTCCATGTGCGCCAAGATCACATGGACGAGTTCTCCGGTTTCATAACCGACGAGGGTTGCGCCGATGATCCGATCGTCCTCATCCACGAGGAGACGGTAAAAGCCGAGATCTTGACCCCACTCGACCGCCCGAGCGATGCGGTCCATGCCAAGCGTCACCGACCGCGCCTTGATGCCACCCGCTCGCGCTTGTGCGTCGTCCAAGCCGACCCGGGCTATCTGTGGTTCGGTAAACGTCGTGTACCCGAGCACGCGATCATTTCGGGTCCGGTCCCCACCTGCGAGAATCGAGGTGAGCCTGCGGTAGTCTTCCCACGACACATGCGTGAACTGCGGCTGACCGGCCACGTCGGCAATCGCGTAAACGCCTTCACATGACGTGCGGAACTGGTCGTCGATCGCCACGTACCCGCGCGTATCGAGTTTGATGCCGCTCGCTGCGACGTTGAGTTGCGCCGTGTTGGGCGTCCTGCCAACGGCAACAAGCAGCCCATCGCCTTCGAGTGTTTCACCGTTATCAAGGGTTAGAGTGAAGTAGCTCTCATATTGTACGCTCGTGACTTTCCGGGTTAAATGCAGCTTCATCCCGTCGCGCAACAAACTTGTCTGCAACGCCTCGCTTGCGTCTGCTGCTTCGCGTGCGAGCACGCGCGAATTCGTGTCGATGACGTGAACCTCGCTGCCAAGTCGTGCCATGCCCTGACCGAGTTCCAATCCGATGTACCCTGCGCCCAAAACGAGCAAGCGTTTTGGCTGCACTCGTAAGTCAAAGATGTTATGGTTGGTCAGATATGGAGTGCCAGCCAGACCCGAAATGTTCGGCACAAGGGCCGTGGTGCCAGTGTCGATGACGACGATCGGCGCGCTGACACTGATATCCCCTGCAGTGACGGTCCGCGCTCCCGAGAACGATGCGCTCGCGCGCACAATCTCCACTTTTGCGTTGGCGAGTCTGGACTCGACGTCTTTTTCGAAACGGTCGCGAATTTTGCGCACGCGATTCATCACCGCCGGAAAGTCGACGGTCACCGATGCGCTGACACCGAGGGGGGACATCAGACGCGCGCGGCCCGCACTATGTGCAGCAGCGAGGAAAGCCTTGGAAGGCGTGCACCCGTAGTTGATGCACGAACCGCCAAACCGGTCGCGCTCGAAGAGCACGACCCGCTTGCCGGCCTTTGCCAGATCGACGGCGAGCGGAACTCCTCCCTGACCGCTTCCAATAACAATTGCGTCAACACTCTTCATGTTTGAATCTCCAACGAGCGAATGAATTCGCGCGAAATCGCGCTATCAAATGGGGCGATTTTCCAATCGCCCCCTACACGATCAGGCTCAAGATGTCCGAGATGTTCTTCACGATTGCAGTTGGCGCCGGCATGGTGGTCGGATATTTTTGCTGTTCTCCATCGAACCAGATTGCGCGCATGCCTGCGCCGAGCGCACCCACGACGTCGTTGAGTGGGTCGTCCCCCACGTACCAAATGTGTTCCGGCGCTCGATCGAAATAATCACGCAGCACGTTGAACGCATGAATGCTCGGCTTGCGCACGCCGATGTCGTCGCTCACAAAAACGGGTTGCGAAAATCCAATGGCGTCGGCCTTGCGCTGCTGCAGCGGATTCCAGCCGTTGGTGAGAATCGCGTATGGCATGGCAAGGGCATCAAGCTGCGCGAGCAACTGCTCCGCGCCTGGCACCGGCGTCACACGCTCCTTGACGAGGCCCACCGCACGCTCGCGAAACTCTTCGAATGCACCGATTGGAGCGATCCGACCCGCGATCGCTTCGAATGCTTGCTCAAAGGCGTGCGACAGCGAACATCTGCCGGCCCGATAGAATGCGATTTGGCGATCGATGATTTCACTTGCTTGTGCGATAGCAAGCGTACGACCCGCCGCGATTTCAGTCTCTTGCATCAGCTGGACAAACGCAGTGCGCTCGAGCTTGTGATCCATGCCTAAGGTATGGTCGAAGTCAAAACCAAGAGCAATGGGCTTCACGCGCCCCTAACGTTCCCTCAGGATGTGTCCCTTTCCGCGCCGTCGAACGAAGCAAAATGCTGGAAACCTCCGCCGCCATTCCTACCTACGATCTCCCAGGGCCTAAGGGCAAAGCCATTGTCGAACGCGAGACTGCTCGCGTGACAACCGGCACGAAGACCGCCTCGGTCGTCGTCAAAACCGCGAAGGGCCTCATGGTTGAGGACGTGGATGGCAACGTCTTCTTAGACTTCACCAATGGCATGGTTGCAGCAACGGGTCACGCGCACCCGAAAGTGGCCGCGGCGATCGCGCAGCAAGCGGAGCGCTGGATCTTCATCAACAGTCCCGACTTCTATTCACCGCTGCAAGCCGAAGTCGCCGAACGGCTGGCCAAACTGGTCCCGGGTATCGCGAACAAGAAAGTTTTCTTGTGCAATAGCGGTAGCGAAGCCAATGAGGCCGCCATCAAGGCAACCCGCTGGAACAAGCCGACGCGCAAGCGCCTTATCGCCTTCCTCGGAGCGTTTCATGGACGAACCATGGGTGCGAATTCCATGACCGCGAGCAAAATAGTACAGCGCGCGCGCTTCACCTCAAATATTCCCGACGTGCATCACCTGCCGTACGCATCGTGCTACCGATGTCCTTACAAAATGTCATATCCCAACTGCGATATCTGGTGCGCGCGGATTTTGGAAGAGGTCTACTTCAAGCAACTTATCCCGCCCGACGAAGTCTCCGCGATTTTCGTCGAACCCATTCAGGGTGAGGGTGGGTACATTGTGCCACCGCCGGAATTTATTCAAATCATTCGCGACATCGCCGCGCGTTACGGCATCGCGTACGTGGACGACGAAGTGCAAGCGGGCATGGGGAAAACCGGAAAGATGCTAGCGATCGAACACTTCGGCGTCACCGGCAACTGCACGTCCATCGGGAAAGCCGTAGGCTCCGGCGTTGCGGTCGCGGCGCAAGTGCTCGATGCCGATTTGGATTTTGGGGCTCAAGGCGCGCACTCGAACACCTTCGGCGGAAATGGCATCGCCTTGGCCGCGGTCAAAGCCACGCTGGATGTGATGGAAGAGGAACATCTCGTCGAGCGTGCCCGCGACCTCGGTGCTTATTTCTTTGGGAAGTTGCGCGAGCTTGCGGAGCGGTTCCCAGTCATCGGGGATGTCCGCGGCAAAGGCCTCATGCTGGCGGTTGATTTCGTCACCGACCGTGTGTCGCGCAATCACAACCCGGAGTTTCGCGACCGCGTTCTGGGTCGATGCTTCGTGCACGGACTCATGCTCTTGCCGGCAGGCTTCTCCGCGATCCGCTTTACGCCGGCGCTCGTGGTTGATCGCACGCAGATCGACCATGCTGTTGCGGTGCTCGATCGATCGATCCGCGAAGCCTAATGTAGGCCACAACATGGAGCTGCGCGAGGCTTTTGCCAGTGAACTCAACGGACGGCCGGTCGAGCTTTTGACCGGAACGCAGCGGTCCCGCATCGGCCGGGTTGCAGACATCGCCGTGGCCGGTTCTGAAAACTTTCCGCCGGTGGTTGGATTCTATGTGAAAGGGAACGATGGCGTTGTTCGTTACGCACCGTTTCCAAGTATCATTTCCATCACCGACCGCGAGGTGACGCTCGGCGCTCCGCCAGTAGAAGGGAGCGCGGCTCCCGTGGCGATTGACGAGTTGCTCCTGCAGAAGGAATTACTCGACAAGCAGATCGTCGACGTGGATGGACATAAAGTCGTTAGAGTCAACGATGTGAAGCTCGCGCCGGCAGGGGGACACTTGCGCGTCATCGCGGCTGACGTCGGACTCTCCGGGCTTTTGCGCAGACTGGGCCTTCGACATCTTGGTGACCAAGTGCTCGATCGTATGCCAAAAGCAGGTGTCGGCGCCTCGCTGATTTCGTGGGATGCCGTGCAGCCACTCGGCCTTGAAAATCCTAGTGGAGCTTTGCGGTTGCGCGTCACGCACGATAGGATCAATCGAATACATCCCGCCGACCTTGCGGGAATCATTCAAGAGCTTTCCGTTGCAGATCAAGCTTCGCTCGTCGGCTCGCTGGACGAAGAGACTGCCGCCGACGCGCTCGAGCAGTTACCCATGGACACGCAGCTCTCTATCCTCGAAGATCTCAATCCGGCGCAGGCCGCGGACATCATCGAGAATATGACGCCAGACGATGCCGCCGATCTCCTTGGCGAGATCGAAACCGACAAGCAGCAAGAGATTCTAGAATTGATGGAGCCCGAGGAAGCCGAAGACGTGCGCGAGCTGCTGGCACACCCTGAACAAACCGCCGGCGGCCTCATGACGACCGAATACCTCTCGATACCGCCTGGTCTTACCGCGGCGCAAACCTTCGATCACATCCGCAAGACCGCCGAGGACGCCGAGCTGGTGTATTACATTTACGTGCTCGACGCTGATGAACGCATCTTGGGCGTTGTGTCCCTGCGCGAGTTGATCAAGGCGGAACCCGGAGCGCTTATCTCCGACCTGGCTCGCGACGATATCGTGACCGTCAACCTCAACACGCCCCGCGATGAGGTAGCCACCACCATCGCGCGGTATGACTTCGTCGCTCTGCCAGTCGTCGACAAGGCAGGAATCATGCGCGGCATCGTAACGGTCGACGACGTCGTCGACGTGCTTCTGCCGGAAAAACTTCGCAAAATGCTACCGCGCGTCGGCAAGTCACGCTCCAAGGCCCACCTGCCTACGACGAAAAGCTCCGCCGGCTAAGAACCCAGCGACGGGAAAATGAGCTGCAGCGTGGAGACGACGGTCAGCAAACCCACGATGATGACTGTTGCCCAGGCAATGAGGTTAAACACGAGCGAGTTCGTGTATTCACCCATCAGCGCTCTGTTGTTGATGAGCAACAACATAAGAATGAGCACAACGGGGAGCAAGGCACCGTTCACGACCTGTGAATAAAAGATAATCGCCAGCAGCGGGGCGCCGGGGATCAAAACCACAACCCCGCCAATGATGATGAGCGCGGCGTAGAGCCCATAGAAAACGGGCGCTTCTCGAAAGCTCCTCTCGACTCCCGACGCGAAGCCGAAGGCCTCGCACACGTAGTAGGCTGTGGAAAGTGGCAGAATCGAAGCGGTAAAAACTGCGGCGTTCAAAAGGCCGATAGCAAACAGCACGGCAGCAAACTTTCCTGCCAGCGGCTCTAATGCCGCGGCAAGCTGACCCGCATCGGTGATGACGATTTGCGCATGTGGTCCTGCATATTGGTTGTGAACGAAGATCGTCGCCGCGCTTGCCACGATGATAAAGAATGCGATGATGTCTGTAAAGATCGCGCCAGTGACGACGTCGATGCGCGAATACTTGTACTCCTGGATCTTCACGCCTTTCTCAACGATGGCGGATTGGATGTAGAACTGCATCCATGGGGAGATCGTCGTACCGATGACGCCGATCGCCATGAGAATATAGGCGTTGGTCGGCGTAAAGTGCGGAAAGATAAACTGCTTCATGACATCGTGCCAGTCGGGTGCAATGATAAAACCACTGATCACGTACGAGATATAGACGAAGCAAAAGAAAAAGAAAATCTTTTCGACAAACCGATAGTTCCCGCGCGTGACGATGACAAACACGAACACCGCCGCAGCCGGGACGAGCACATACTTGGACAGCCAGGGGATCGACGTCTGAAAGATGGGAGCGGCAGTTGCGACGCCTGCGAATTCGGAAGCCGTATTGCCAATATCGCCGAGAACGAAAGCGAGCATCACCCAAAAAGTCAACCGTACCCCGAAGTTCTCGCGGATGAGATCGGCGAGACCTTTGCCCGTCACCGCTCCCATTCGCGCGCACATTTCTTGGACGACAACCAAGGCAAGGGTGACCGGTATCAAAAGCCACAAGAGCGAGTAGCCAAACTGCGCCCCAGCGAGCGAGTACGTGGTGACGCCACCTACGTCGTTGTCAGCATTGGCGGTGATGATGCCAGGCCCGATGACGGAAAGAAACATGAGGGCGGAGCGCCAGATGTTTGGTTTTTGCGCCGCAATTCGCTTGGTGACTGTCTGCAACGTTGCCATAAAATACGATGACCGCCAAGGCTCCTCGCACTCAACGGTCATGAAAACTGCCGCAGTCAGCCCGCTCGGCACCTCATGCGTTGAGTTTTGGCACGACGCGCCATAAAGTCTTCAAGACTTAGCCGTCTTAGATATCGCCTTACTTCGGCGATGCCTGGTCACCCATTGGGGTCTCTCGACCTTTCCGGGTAGCGGCCTTTCTGCGTGTCGACGCCTCACCTAACGAGGCTTGTTTTCACACATTTTACCGCGGCTTGCGAGCTTGAGTCAACCTGTGCGTCTTCGTGCGGCGGGTAAAAAGGGCGTGGGCCGCCAACAGCAGCAGCTTCGGCCCGTTTGAAATAGGATCATGACCGCAGATGAACTTGCGTCTCTGAGTGAAAAGGCTGCGCGCCTCATTGCGGGCGGCGGCGGTCTTCGCGCGCTGGCGCAAATGTTGGCCGATGAGACGCAGGGCGCCGTCCTGATCGAGGACGACCAGTGGCGCCACCTCGCGCTTGCCGAATCGCGCGGCGGCGTTGGATCGTTGCCCCCCTCCTTTGCTCCCTTCTACCGCAAAGCTCGTCAGGCTGACAAAAATGGCACGGTCGTGCGTGCAGCAGTCTCGCCATCGCTGCACGCGCTCTGCGTGCAAATGCCGGGTGCAGGGGATGCGGAGGCAGGTCCGGGTTACGTCACGCTGTTCGTCCGCGAAAAGAGTCGCGCGGACGCAATTCCGGCCCTTCGAATCGCAGCCAGCGCTGTTGGTGTGGAGTACGCGCGCCGCGGTGCCGGTCGCGGGCAAGGCAAGCTCGCCTTCTGGGAGCATTTTTTGAGCGGCGACATGACCGATGCGGCGGACGTCAGGGCCCAAGCACAAGCGCTTGACATCGCGCTCGCGCCGGCGTATCTGGTGAGCGTCTTCGATCTCGAAGGCGCTTCGCCGCAAACATGCCGCGATGTCGTTGTGCAGGCGCTTGCACCCGCCGACGCGATGTGCCCGCTGAGCGGCGCCGGGACGCAAGTCATCGCGCTCTTTCCAGTTCGGCACCAAGTCGACGTAGCGCGCGCACGCCAAGCCGCAGCGAATGCGGTCCGCGACCTGCCAGAGCAAGGCGCGGCCAAATCGGTGAACTGCGGCATCGGCGCGTTTCATGCGGATTTGCTCGAAGTACCGCTTGGTCTGCGCGAAGCGCGCGAGTCGCTGACCCTTGGACGCCGGCTCTTCGGCCGCGGCAGCATGGCGGTCTATCCGGATTTGGGGATCTATGCGCTCCTCCATGCCGGCACCGATCGCGACGACTTCGTCGCATTCGCGCAATCACTCATCGAGCCGCTGCAAGCCTACGACCGCAAACACAAAACCGATTTGCTCGCGACACTACAACTGTATTTCGATGTCGGTGAAAACGTGAAAGAAGCAGCTGAGCGGCTCACGGTGCATCGCCACACGATCTTCTACCGCCTCAACCAAATTTCTCAAATCCTCAAGATCGATCTGCGGACTCCCAAGGGCCAGCTTTCGCTGCGGGCGGCGCTTGCGATCAAGCAGATGAATACCCCCGAGGAGATGCATGACTAAACGAGAGCTGGTCAAACGGGCGAAGGACGCGGGCGTGCGGCTCGTCCGTTTGCAATTTAGCGATATTCACGGGGTAACGAAGAACGTCGCCATTCCTATCGGCGAATTGGACGCTGCGCTCGAGGGCAAAGTCGCCTTCGATGGCTCGTGCATCGAGGGATTCGTTCGCTTCGAAGAGCTCGACATGAATCTGGCGCCCGACCCAGAGACGTTTGCCCTGTTGCCGACGCTGCCCGGCGCGCCGCTGGAAGCTCGCCTGCTGTGCGACGTGCACAATCCCGATGGCACTCCCTTTGAGGGCTGCACGCGCAGCACGCTACGCCGCGTGCTCGAGGAAATAAAGAAGGAAGGATATACGCCGCGGGCGTCAGCCGAGCTCGAGTTTTTTCTGTTCGAGCGAGCACCTGAGGGTCGACAAGCGACCGCGACCAGCGATCGCGGCTCCTACTTCGATCTCAGCCCGATCGACCGCGGCGACCTGGCGCGTTGCGACATGGCGCTCGCGCTCGAAGAAATGGGAGTGCGCGTCGAGGCGACGCACCACGAGGTCTCGCACGGTCAGCACGAGATCGACTTGGGGTTCTCCGACGCGTTGACCCTCGCGGATGCAATTGCGACGGCGCGAGTGGTGGTAAAAACAGTTGCTGCCCGGCATAACCTGCACGCCACATTCATGCCGAAGCCGCTCGTCAATCAAGATGGCAGCGGGCTCCACTTTGCGCAGTTTCTCATTCGCGATGACGCCAACGCGTTTTTCGATCGCGACAATCGCGGGCCCGCGGGACTGAGCGAAACCGGGCTATCGTATGTCGGCGGATTGCTCGAGCACGCTCGCGGCTTTACGCTCGTGACGAATCCAACCGTGAACTCGTACAAGCGGTTGGTGCCCGGCTACGATGCACCCTCGTACATCCAGTGGTCGCAGCGCGCAAAGAGCGCACTCATACGAGTCCCTGAGAACGCCACCGGTGAGGTGATAGTGGAATTGCGCTCTCCCGATCCGTCATGCAATCCCTATCTCGCGCTTGCCTGCGTGCTCAAGGCTGGCATCGATGGCGTCCGGCGCAAGCTGGTGCCGGGAGATCCTGTAGAATCGATCGCCTCGCAACTCAGCGATGACGAGCGAACGAATCTGGGCATCGGCCAACTGCCCGTATCGTTGCAGGAGGCAGTCTACGCGCTTGGAGAGGATCCCGTGGTTCGCGCGGCTCTCGGAGACCACAGCTACCACCGTCTACGGGAAGCAAAACTGGCCGAGTGGGAGACGTATCGGACGCAAGTCCATCCATGGGAGCTTGACGCGTATCTGAGCCTGTAACGTTGGGGCGATTTTCCAATCGCCCCCTACAGATTAAGCGGGGATATTTGCTGCTGCGCGCAACCGCGCACTCTCCACGGCAATGCCGGCGAGCTGGGCAAACACTTCTATTGTTCTGATCGTCTCGTCGCGCGGCACCCGATGATCCTTGGGATCGTCAGGCGAGAGCAAGCCAATCATCATCCCGGCTGAATCGAAAATGGGGAAGAGCAACAGATCGTTTTCGTGCCAGTCGCCTGGTTGAATGCGCGGCAGCTCGAGTCGATCCGGGTGCCGCGTCACGCCCCCTTCATGATGCAACTCCATCGGCACGTAGTAAAACGTCCCCCGCACTTTCGTTGCAGGGGTCATGTCGCGCTGAACCTCTTCGGGCGAGACCTCAACGCCCTCCACGCCATCCGGATACCCCACAGCGGCATGGCGCACGTAAACATTCCGATGCGGATCGCGCAAGAGAATCGTTCCGGCAGAGAACCCGAACGTTTCAGTGGCGACTTGGAGAATGCGCCGAAGCATCGTCTTGAGACTGCGCTCGCGGAAGATGGCGGCGGTCAGATCCAAAATGCGTGCGAGCCGATCAGCCTGAAGCCTTCGCTCTTCCGCTAGGGCCTCGACATTCGAATACAAGCGCTTGATTTCGATATTCTGTTCGGAGAGCGTGTTCGCGCGACTTTTTTCGGTCGCCACGATGTGCACGTTCTCGATCGCGGCGGCAGCCAAGCGTGCGAAAAGCGCGATGTTGTCAATGGTTTCGTCGGATGGAATCTTCCCATCCGCGGGCGCATCGGGGATAAGCAAACCAATCACTTCACCAGACGAACTGCGCAAGGCAAAGATGAGCGTATCCGCCTCGTGCCAAGCACCCGGTGCGGAACGCCGCTGGTTCACGAGATCGGAGTTATAACAATACCCGGGCTCCGTATACCATGTCTGCCGTTCGACCGGTGCGTAATAGACGGAAGGGCGAATGGCAAAGCGCTTGTCCATTTTCAGATCGCTCAAAGCAAAGGGCACTCGTCGCTGCCGAAGCTCTGCTTCCGTCTGCGGCGGATAGCCGCGAACGGCGGTATAAAGGTAGGATTCGCGCTCGCGTTCGGCAATGAGGATCGCTCCCGCACGGAAGCCGAACGACTGCATGGTCACATCCAGCATGCGATCGAGGAGCGCGTTGAGTTGACGCTCGCGTAGCAAGCTTACGGCAAGTTCGGTGACCTTCTTGAGCGTCGAGGCTTGCACATCGGCGCGCGTGCGCATTTCTTCTTGAGCGCGTAATGCCTTTTCGAGCTTCTCTTGCTGCGTTGCAAGCGTCTCGCTGCGAAGCGCCACACCCCAAACAAAATGGCGGACAGCAAGCACGGTCAACCAAATGATTCCGACGTCAAAAACAAACCGCCCAAGTTGCGGTTCGCCCGCCGGCGCCATCAAGTGAAACGCGAATGCCGCGGCGAGCAAGATCGTACCCACGATTGCGACGCCAGCGGCGCCTGCGATTTGTTCGCGCACGCCACCCCACATGAGTGGAACGAGAATGGCGATCCATACTTCTGGCAAGGTGGGCAGATACAAGACGACGGGGACCATCAAGACGAGCATGTCGAGGGCCAACAAGCTCACACCGGCCCATCGGATTTGATCGACGCGCGTCGCGCGACTGACGATGTTGGCCGCGATGATACCCTGAGCCAGCCACGTGACAATGATTGCGACTTGCAGCCAACGCGAGTAGTGCCATGGGAGCACCACAAACATAATCGCGGCGACGCCAATCGAGATAAGCCGAGATTTGAGGATGCTGCTCTCGATCCAGCGTGCCTCTTCGACCGATCGGCGGAAGGTAAAATCTGTCATGTTGAGATGGGCGCCCACATGAGGGCGTCGCATTAAGTTATCGGCAAGCCGCCCTACCGGTCGTAATCGCGGGGCACGCCCGCGCTAATGAACCGTTCAGGCCCCGTCAAAACCGACGACCACTTTGCCGTCCGGTTGCACGATCGTTGGGACCTTCAAGCCGCCCGAGAGCTTGCGCATTTCTTCCCGAGCCGCCAAATCGTGTTGCACGTCAATTTGACGGAACGGCACCTTGCGCTGCTGGAAGTCAGCCAACGCGGCGGCGCAGTAGGGACACCCCGGCTTTGTGTAGATCAGGGTCTCAGGCATTTGTCTCCACCGTCGGAAGGTGGCCACGCGTAGCGTGGTGGACGCTCCCGGTCATGCGTATCATTTCATCAACAGCGGCGCCGAAACCCGTCGCAGCATACAGCCAAGCGGTCGAGGCTAACGGGTTCATCTTTACCGCGGGTCAATTGGGCCTCAACCCGCAGACCGGCAAACTAGAAGCGGGCCTCGAGGCGCAGGCGGAGCAAGTCTTCCGCAACCTAACGGCAATCCTCGAAGCAGCGGACTCGAGATTCGACCGGGTTGTCAAGGTCACAATCTATCTCGCGGATCTGACCCACTTTGCCCTTGTGAACAGCATCTACGAACGATACGTTGGTGCGCATCGACCAGCGCGCACAACGATTCAGGCCGGCGCGCTCCCTCAGGGTGCGTTGATCGAAGTGGACCTGATCGCGCAAGCCTAGCAAATCAACCGATGAAATGTAGCGGGCGACTGTCAAGTCGCCCGTCAAACGGTTACGCCGCGCTTGCGACGCTATTCGTGCTGGCCTATTTTTGCCTGCACTCCTGCCAACATATCGCGCGCGACGCTGAGGTTGGGTTGATTTGCAAGGGCCGCCCTATATTGCTCTGCGGCAAGGTCGTACTTCTGCTGCTGTTCGTAGACGACGCCCAAGTCAAAATGCAAATCGGCATAGCGCGGTGCCACGGCGAGTCCTTTGATAAAGGCTGCCTCGGCCAAGTTCAAGAGGTTGTGCGTAAAATAGATGTTCCCTAAGTTCTCATATGCTTCGCGCAGCCGCGGATCGATGTGCAGAGCTTTTTCGTACATCTCGACGGCTTGCGTGAACTGACCGCGGTAATCGTAGACGACCCCCAAGTTGTTGTATGATTGCGCAAAGTTCGGGTCGAGCACGAGGGCCTGATTGATTTTGTCGGTTGCTTCATCGTACTTGCCCTGCTCGATGAGTTCGACCCCCCAATTCATCCACGCGTACGTATACTTGGGATCGGAGTTGATCACAATGCGGTACTGCGCTATGGCGTCCTGGGAGCGGCCCATATCCCCATAGACAGTACCCAGACCGTTGCGCGCGTCGTTGAAGTTGGGATTCAGATCGAGCGCGGCCTGGAATTCCTCTTGAGCTCGGTTCAGCTTCTTCTCGTAGGCAAGAATGAGACCGAGGTTGAGGTGATATATCGGATTATTTGGATCGCGACTTAGGTCTGCGTTGCACTCATCTTCGAGAGTGCCAAGTCTTCCTTCATCATCGTAGACCTGCACGAGGTTGAGAAAGCCCGCCGGAAGAGGAAGACTCTTGCGAAACTCGGCGATTGCGTCATCATATCTATCCAATGCCGCGTAAACGCCTCCAAGGCGGTTGTGCACCTCTTTGTCGTTTGGATTGTGGGCCAGCACCGTCTGGTACGCGGTGGCTGCAGCTGTGTAGTTCTCGAGACGATACTGCACGTCGCCCAGTAACTTTTGGATCCCCATGTCCCCGGGATATAGCGTGGCTGCCTGAATGAGGATTTGCTTGGCGGTGTCATTGTGACCGAGGGCGGCTTCGGATTGAGCCTGGGCGAGCAATTGCAAGGCGCTTACAGGGCTTGCGGCGGGAGCGGGTTCGGCCAGAGCGACCGCCAGACCACCCGAGGAGAAGACGAGAGCGGCCATCATCGTTACGATTAGGCCTTTTCGGACATCCATGTGTCCCTTGAGTATAGCGCGGACTCGCGGCCGGTGCAATTGGGTTTCGGGTCGCTGGTCCGATAGCTGAAACTGGGCGCCATCGGCCGGCGGAAATGCAATCTGCAACACAGCGCAGAATGCATCTGAATATGAAAAAAGCCACCGTTTTGGGCGTAACCGGCCTTGGGGTTGCCTGCTTGTTTTTGTGGGGATGCCCAAATCCGAACAGCATTGGCGTCCAGACCTTTGGCAGCGTCCAAGTAACATGCTTGCAAGCCAGCAACAATCAGCCGATTGCCGGAGCAATCGCTACCATCTCTGGAAGCACGGGACCATCTACCAATTCGAGGGGGCAGACCGTCGTCCCGAATGTTCCTATCGGGACTAACGTCACAGCAGTATGCGATGCCCCCGGTCTCAGTGGTACGAACACCATCCCCAGCGTCGTTGAAGGCAGCAACAATTCCGTCACGATCTCGATGAGCCCCAGCTAACCGTCCTTATCAGTGCCCGAGCTTCCCGAACTAGAACTACTGCGCAATGCGCTGACGAAGTACGCTGCCGGTAAGAAAATCCTCGCCGTTTTGCCCAATCCATCGCGGGCGTTCGTCATCCGCTATCCTCCGCTTTACTTCGCCCGCGACTTGACAGGGCGGACGATCCAAAGCATAGAGCGGCGCGGGAAATTCCTCATTTTTAGCTTCAAGGACTCTGGGCCGCAGCTCATCATCAATCCCATGCTCAGCGGGCGGTTTGCCTATTGCAGCCGAGCCGCCCCGTCCTTGCCGGCAACCTGCTTCACGCTTCAACTCTCCGGTGCAGAGGATATCCGCTTCCTCGACAACACGATGATGGCGCGCGTCTATCTCACGAGCGATCCCGCGCGAGAAATACCGGCTTTTGGCGAGTTGGGGCCGGACGCGCTTGACCCCGCGTTGGATTTCGCCACCTTTTCCGCGCGCTTGCGGCGCCATCGCGGTGAGCTCAAGAACGTTCTGCGCAACCAAGCTTTCCTTGCGGGGATCGGCAATGCATATGGCGATGAGATCCTCTTTGAAGCAAAGCTTCGCCCCCTGCGGCGCGCGTCGACGCTGAGCGACCAGGAGCGCTACGACCTGTATGAGGCGATGCGGAAAGTATTGGCCGCATCGGTCGCAACCGTACAACGTCAGCATGCATCGGGCAAACACCCTCTGCACAAGCAGGATCGCGCATTCATGAAGATCCATGGCAAAGGCAAGGCCACCTGTCCCCGCTGCGGCCACCGCATATCGTCAGTGCACGCCGGTGGCGAAAGCACCTTCTTCTGCCGCAACTGCCAAAAATAAGGGTCTGCCAGTTATCCACAACGACAAGTGGCCAACCTCATCTCGCAAACTTCAGTCAGCGGGCTAAAAGGCATTGAGCCAGATCTGGGAAGCCTGCATGTAGTCTCGCGAATTTATTCGCGAGGAAAAATGGCGAATTTATTTGGCGATAAAAAGGGAGGGGCGAATACGTGCCAACTGCCTCAGCTGAAAAAGCCGCGCTCGACTTTTTGAAAAAGCACGGCATCAAGATCGTCGATTTCAAGTTCATCGACCTGCCCGGGATGTGGCAGCACACCTCAGTGCCGGTCGATCAGATTGATGCCAGTACCTTCGAAAACGGCATCGGCTTTGACGGTTCGAGCATTCGCGGATTCCAAGAGATCCAAGAAAGCGATATGGTGCTCATCCCCGATCCCAAGTCGGTGCGAGTGGACACCTTCCTCAACATTCCAACCGCCTCGTTCATTTGCAGCGCCTTCGACCCGCGCGAGCAAGCCTGGTACGCACGCGACCCACGCAATGTGGCGCACCGCGCTCAGGCTCACCTCAAAGCGCTGGGCATCGCGGATGCAGCATACTTCGGGCCAGAACTTGAGTTTTACATCTTCGATCACATCAGCTTTGACAACGCTCCCTATCTCACCGGATACGCACTCGATTCTGAAGAGGCCCATTGGAACTCGGGCGACACGGAAAATCCAAATCTAGCTTATTCGCTGCGCCCCAAGGAAGGTTATTTTCCGGTACAGCCATCGGACAAACACACAGACATACGCTCCGAAATGGTTCTTGCATTGAAAGAGTGGGGCGTCGCTGTCGAGATGCACCACCATGAGGTGGCAACGGCGGGCCAAACCGAAATCGACATTCGATATGCAACGCTCCTGCAGCAAGCCGACAACGTCATGATCTACAAATACGTCACGCGCAACGTCGCGCGCCGCCACGGCAAGGTGGTTACCTTCATGCCCAAGCCACTCTTTGGCGACAACGGTTCGGGCATGCACGTCCACCAGAGCCTGTGGAAAGGTGGCAAGAACCTGTTTTACTCGTCGAGCGGCTACGCCGAGCTCTCGCAAACCGGCCTGTATTACATCGGCGGACTCCTCACGCACATCGACTCGCTCTTGGCCTTTTGCGCACCCACGACGAATTCGTACAAGCGCCTGGTGCCCCACTATGAGGCTCCGGTGAACGTTGCGTTTTCAAAGGGCAACCGCTCGGCAGCCGTTCGCATTCCGATCTTCTTTACTGGGCCAAAATTTGCCAAGTCGAAGCGCGTGGAATTTCGTCCCCCCGATCCCGCGGCGAATCCCTACATCGCCTTCTCCGCAATGCTCATGGCCGGGCTCGATGGCATCAAGCGCAAGATCGATCCTACCAAGGCCGGCTTTGGTCCCCTCGATAAAAACATCTACGAACTGCCCGAGCGCGAAGCCAAAAAAATCAAGTCGGTGCCGGGCAGCTTAGACGAGTCACTCGCGGCGCTCGAGAAAGATCAGGCGTACTTGCTCGACGGCGGAGTCTTCACGCGCGACTTCATCGATACGTGGATCTCGTACAAGCGAACGAAAGAGCTGCAAGAGGTGAAGATTCGTCCGCATCCCTACGAGTTTTATCTGTACCACGATCTGTGATCGGGTGATGCCTACTAGTGTAGCAGCGCACCTTCAGGTGCGCTCCACATCTAGCAGCGAGCGGATCTAAAGATCCGCTCGCTACATTTTGGTGGGTATGGAGCGGATCTAAAGATCCGCTGCTACATTCGGCGAGCACGGAGCGGACCTGAAGGTCCGCTGCTACAGGCTAGCCGAACACCTCGAAATGGCCTTCGGCAAGTGGCAACAAGCGCCGCAGCCCCCGCAACTGTGGCGGCTTTTGGTCATGCTCGGTGCAGTTATTGCCACCATCGTTTGGCTCCAACGCTACGCAGCGCTTCACGCGCACTAGAGATTCATGCCCGCGACGCTAGCAGAAATCTTCAAGAGTTATGATATTCGGGGCATCTACCCCGACGAACTGAACGAAGCCGTTGCCGAGCGCATCGGCAGGGCGTTTGTCGATTTCGTTGGAGCAAACGTGGTGGCCGTCGGGCGCGATATGCGGATGAGTTCCGAGCCCTTGTTTCGCGCCTTTGCCCGCGGAGTCACGCTCCAAGGCGCGGACGTCGTTGACCTGGGCCTCACGTCGACGGATGAACTCTATTTTTCCGTGGGGCATTTCGAGTATCCGGCTGGGGCGATGATCACGGCATCCCACAATCCAAAGGAATATAACGGATTCAAGCTGTGCCGCGAGCGCGCCATCGCGTTGTCTGCCGAGACCGGAGTGTTTGCCATCCGCGATCTCGTCGTGCGCGATCAGTTCCTTGCCTCTCCTAAGCCCGGCCGCGTGACGAAGCGCGATGTTCTGTCCGATTTCGTCGAACATTGCTTGTCCTTCATCGACCAAAAGAATATCAAGCGGCTTCGCATCGTGGTCGATGCCGGCAACGGCATGGGTGGTCTTATCGTGCCCGCGGTCTTTTCGCGTTTACCCGTCGAAGTAATTCCGCTTTTTTTCGAACTTGACGGAACCTTTCCAAATCATCCGGCAAGTCCGCTCGAGCCCGAAAACATGTCCGATCTCCAAGCGGCCGTGCGCCGGCACAAAGCGGATCTCGGGGCAGCGTTTGACGGGGATGCGGATCGAGTCTTCATCACGGACGAGCGCGGCGAAATTGTCGGCGGCGACATGGTCACGGCGCTCGTCGCAAAGATGCTGTTGCACAAATATCCGGGATCAACCATCCTCTACAACCTCATCTGCTCGCGCAGTGTTCCTGAGTTGATCGAGGCTGGGGGAGGACGCGCGGTCCGCACCCGCGTCGGCCATTCCATCATCAAAAAGGTGATGCGCGAACACAATGCTGTTTTTGGCGGCGAGCATTCGGGTCATTTTTACTTTCGCGATCATTACTATGCAGACTCGGGACTGATCGCCCTGCTTGTCGTGTTGGAGCTCATCTGCCAGGAAAATAAACCCGTGAGCGAGCTCTTGCGGCCGCTGGATCGACGCTACCGTTCGGGAGAAATTAATAGCCGAGTCGCGGATATTGCGACAAAGCTCAAGGAAATCGAGCACCACTACGCCGACGCACGAGACGTTGACCACCTTGATGGGGTGACGATCCAATTCCAGCAGTGGTGGTGCAACATCCGCCCCTCGAATACCGAACCGTTGTTGCGGCTCAACGTCGAGGCGGACAGCCCGCAACTGCTAGCGCAAAAACGCGATGAGGTTCTCTCCCTGATTCGGAGCTGACCGATGAGCGCCCAAATTCTGGGTCCCGCCCTTCTGGCCGTCGGTGATGGAACGGCTCAGCCGGGCTGCGTCCTCATCCAGGACGGCAAGATCGCCGAGCTATTGGATCGCTCGGCGCGCCCAGATCATGTCCTTCCCCCGGGCAGCACCATAACACCCGGGCTCATCGACCTCCACGTGAACGGCACGGGCCGCTTGTGGTTCAACCGCGATCCTATCGAAACACTTGCGGCGATGAACTCGGACGCGCCCACGCATGGCGTGACTTCCTTCTTGCCATCGATCATGACCGGCTCGTGGGGACAAATGCTCCGCGCCGCCGCAACGATTTCGGAACGTGTGCGGTTGCCGGTTGATGGCGCGCGCGCACTCGGCGTTCATCTCGAAGGACCGTTCCTCAACGTCGACTACCGCCGCGCGCATCCGCGGGAATTCCTGTTGACGCCTACTCCCTCGCGCATCGAGGCGTTGCTCGAAACCTGGAAAGCCGGGAAGCTTCGGATCACGATGGCCCCGGAGATCGAAGAAGCGCCTCGGGCAGCGGCAGAGTTGCGGCGCCACAACGTGACACTCGCGGCTGGCCACACCGGTGCAACCTACGCGCTGGGCAACTCGGCGATCGAAGCCGGATATTCCATCCTCACCCACACCTTCAATGCGATGCCCCCCCTCCACCATCGCGCGTCATCCATCGCCACGGCCTATCTGCTCGACCCCACGGCGTTCTGCGAGGTCATCGCTGACGGCGTGCACGTTTCCGTGGAACATCTCGCGCTGTTGTATCGCCTAAAGGGTGTCAATCTCGTTTTGACGACCGATGCCATGCCGCTCGTCGATGGCTTGGTCGAAGAAGGTGGTGTCGCCCGCACGAAAGACGGGGTGATCGCCGGCAGCAGGCTTTCGCTCGATCAGGCCGTGCGCAATCTCATGGCGGTCACGGGCATCACGCTCGCCGAAGCAGTGGAATGTGCGACGTGGGCACCGGCACGCGCGATCGGAGCGGAAAATGAGATCGGTTTGCTTGCGACGGGATCGATCGCCGACCTCGCGGTATGGAATTCGCGCAACCAAATCACACATGTCTTCATCGACGGCCGGCTGGCGTACGCGAATAACTAAGTCAACGGGTCGAGATTGAGGATTTCGCCGACAACCGTGCCGGCGTGGTTTCTGATCTTTGGAGCCCGGTATGAGTCGAGCATCGTGCGCTGTGTCGCGTCCAGAATTCCTAGACGCGAGAGCCGAGCAAGGACAAACGGTGCGACGGCGCGGTAGTTACCGTCCGCGATTTTTACGGTCATACCTAAGCCCTGTGCGAGCGCCGCGCTGCCATGATAGCCTTCTGCGCCACCCTTCGCCAGGATGTTGGGCCGAGCGGCGGTCATGAGATCCGTATCGAATCTGTTCGAACCTGCAACGTATTCCGGGTGGGAGATCATTGCGTCGCGCACGCGCGTCAGCGCCGACGCCAGTTGCACCGGAAATTGCGCAGTTTCACCCAGCCTCGCGTAAAAGTAGGCTGCGGTCTTGAGCGGAACCGCGATAACCGGAATACCGCATCCGTCGACACCAATTCTGATATCCGCAAGCGGCACGCCCAGCAACTCGGAACATACACGCAAGATTTCGCGCTCGGCAGGATGGTCGACGACGAGATAGCCGTCTGGCGCGGCACCCAGCTGCACGGCAAGCGCGAGAATGCCGGCATGCTTGCCGGAACAATTGTTGTGAATCGGCTTTGGGAGTTCTCCGGCTAGGCACAGCGCGTCGGCACTCGGACCGTGGGTTGGCGCATGGGCGCCGCAGCGCAGCGCACTTTCGTCTAGGCCGGTCTTGCGCAGCATGCTGCGCACGGCAGCGACGTGTTTTGGCTCGCCGCTGTGCGAGCCGGCGGCAATCGCGATTTCCTGATCAGAAAAACCAAACCGATCGGGTGCTCCGCTCGCAACCATCGCGGTTGCTATCAACGGTTTGGCACTCGAGCGCATGTAGACGGGCCGATCGATATCGCCATTTGATTCGACAACGCGCGCGTGGCGGTCGACTACCGCGTAGCAAACAAAGTGCTCGCTCTCAACAAGTTCGGCACGCGTAACGACAACTGCGGCACGAGCGCCGCAGTCAAACGATTGCATTTCCTCCGTCACGACTTCGCGCTTCTTCCAGGAAGCGCCGCAAACCCCCAAGAATTGCTCGCGAAGAAATTCGCGACACTACGTTATCGTCCGGGTATTCTTTCTTGACGCCTAACGGGTCGTTGCCGCCTCCTGAACCCCAGAGAAACGCGGCGGCGCTCAACCTTCGACCGCTGCCGCTCGGCGAGTTGCTCGACCGAGCTTTTAGCATCTATTTCCGCAATATCGTGACGTTTTCGGCGCTGCTGGCGATCGTCTTGATCCCAAGCCTGCTCGTCACCTATTTCCAGACCCGCGGCATTTTTGGATGGTACATTTCGACCATCCAGCACCAGATAAGCAATCCCCATTCGACGCCCGATCTTTCTGCGCTCAACTCCTTCGCGCCGTCGGATTTTTGGACCGGGATCCAACTCCTTATTGGGTTTTTTCTGATCCCGATGTCGTACGGCGCTGTGGTCGTTGGGGTATCCCGGGCATACGTCGGCTTGCCGGTCACCTTCGTCGATTGTTACCGGCAGGCGCTGAGGCGTTGGCTCCCGGTCATGATATTGATGTTGCTCTGGATCGTGCTCGCCGTTGTTTTGATCGTCGCGTTTGCCATCGTTGGGGGTATTTTTGGGGCGGTTGGTGCGATGATCACCGGCGTGCTCGGTAGTCCGGTCTTGGGTTTCTTCTTTGCTGTGGTAGTGATCGCGCTGATGCTTGCTCTCATCGGCGTCATCATCATGATCTACTTGACCTCCGCGATTTCGTTCATATCCGTTGTCCTTGAAAAAATCGATCCGATTCGAGCACTGGGCGAAGCATTCGCCCGGGTGTTCGGTGGCGGTCAGTTCTGGAGAGGTTTCGTTCTGGCGATCGCCCTAACAGGGATTTATTTGGGCGGATCGCTCGTCATCGGCGGCGGAGGTGCGGTGCTCGCTTTTCTTCTCAAAGCCCCGGCGATGTATATCATTTTTGCGGGGATGATGCAGATGTTCTTTGTGCCCTTCGCGGTCGTCACCGCCGCTGTGTATTACTACGATATTCGCATCCGACGCGAAGGGTACGATCTGCAAATGCTCATCGACAAGTTTGCGAGTCCGGCCTCTTCAGGTGCCTCCAACGCATGAGCCTTCGCCGCACCTTTGCTGGAGCGGTCATCACCACTCATATCTTCTTCTTCACAGCGTATCAGAGCGCGTTTGCAGCGCACGCCGATGCAGGCTTTGGGCAGCGCTTGATGCAGGTAGCCGATCAACTCGATGCCGCAGCGGCCATCGCGCATCGTCGACACGTCGCGATTCATATACCCCCACTTCGCGTTGCGCCGTCAACTGCAAAGCCTGCAGCAAGCGCGTCGTTCATTGATCGGTGGCTGCAATCCGCGCTCGCCCCGATCGGATGCGAAAAATCGGCCTCAGTGCAGGCACGAGAGCTCGGCGAGCTGGCTGCGTCGCTGCGGCGCCTCGCGTCACCTTCAGGCATGCGAACCGCCGAGTCGGACCCAACGACGATCGCCCAGAAGGTGCTCTCGGCGCGCGCCTATCAGGTTGGGGGCGCTGGACCAGCGCCGGCCCCGCACGAAACGCTCTGGGAAAAACTCCTGGCTTTTATGGCCGAGCTGCTCGGGAGAATCCTGTCAGGCATTTTCCGCGCAACAGCTTCGACTCCAATGCTTGGTCAAATCTTCGCGGTCGTCATGGTGTTGCTCTTGGTCGCCGCGCTCAGCTACTTGGTTTTTCGGCTGTTCGATGCTCTCTCCAAGGGTCGTCGCCGTTCTGCCGATGCAGACGACGGTTCCCCACTACCGCGCTCCCTTGACCCCGACGAGCTCTATCAGCGTGGGCTCCTCGCTGCCAATGCAGGTCGCTATGCCCAAGCGGTCGCCATGCTCTTTCAAGCAAGCCTGGCCAATTTCGATCGCCAGGGTACCGTGGCATTCGATCCTTCCCGCACGCCGGGCGAATATCGCCGTGCGGTAAAACGCAAGGTGGCTGCGGCAAGCTTCGATTTCGATACCATCGCGCACGCGTTCATCATGGCGGCATTTGCGGAAGTCTCTTTGTCGAAGCAGGACTGGTCGGCGGTTGATGCAGCCTACCTCAAATTGCGCGCCGTGGCCGCATCGTGATCAACGTGCGCGGCCGAGCGCCCGAGCTCCTGATAGCCCTCGCTGTCCTCGTCTGCTTTGTCGCCGTCGGTTGGCTTGACTACTCGAATCAGCGCCGTCAAGCCGCCACGTATGACACCTTCTCCAGCTTCGACTACCAGCACGGAGGATACCGAGCCTGGTTCGACATGCTCCGCGACGAAGGCATTCGCGTGGCGCGATACCAACGGCGCCCAGCCTACCTCAGCGATTCCGTTGCGACGCTTGTGGTTGCAAATAACGTTTTCGACGAAGAGCTGCGTCAGGAGTTTGGCCAACCGTCCGGCGTCTACACCAACGCGGACCTGTTGGCGCTCGAGCAGTGGGTAAGGGGTGGAGGACGTCTTGTCTGGCTTGTCGATGAAGCCACGTCGCTCGAGTCCTCTAGTGTGAAAGGTGCCCTGCGCTCGGCGATCGACCGTGTGAGTGAGGATCCGCTGCGCCTCCCCTTTGTGGCGAACCTCGGGCGCGAAAAGGATGCGGCCCTTGCGATTGCACCATCACCATTCACCCAAGGCGTGGGGGCGGTGTCGGGGAATAGCGGCCTGCGCGTACCGTTTGATAACGACTTTGCTCTTTCACCGCTCGTGGCGGATCGTGCGGGAATTGTGGTGGGCTGGTACCCGCTTGGCAAAGGTTCCGTTATTGTCGTCACGGATGAAACACTGTTTGAGAACGGCAGGCTCGCCAAAACTGACAATGCACGGCTTGCTTACGACCTGGCCACCTATGCCTTGCAGCCTGGGCAAACCGTTGCGTTCGAGGAATGGTCGCACGGGTATCAATCCGGCGATACGTGGTGGGCCATTTTGCCGCAGCCATTTCGCGTTGCGTTTGGGATTGCCGGTGTCGCCCTGTTGCTGTTGCTCTTTGGAGCGACGTGGCGTTTCGGCCCGGCCGTGCCGCTGCCAGAAAATAACGAGCGCACGTCGTTTGAATACCTCACGTCGATGGCCGGTTTGTTGGAACGGGGCGGGGCTGCGCGCAAGGCAGTCAGAGATCTGGCTCATCTTGCGCTCCACGCGGCTGCGCGATCCGTCGGTCTGCCTGATGCGGCGACAGCATCGGCCATCGCCGCGCGCCTGCGCGGTACGGATGCGGGGGAACGTCGAGCGGACGACGTCATGACGCTCGAGCGCCTCGCCGGATACGAAAACCCATCATCCGCCGAACTCGTCGAAGCGGCTCGACTTGCTCTCTCGTTACGAAAGGAATTCTCTCTCGATGGATTCCAGCGCATCGAACCTCGCCACTTTACTCAACGACGGTCTGCGTAAGGTCGTCGTCGGCCAAGAGGATGCCATCTTCGCCCTCTCGCTGGCGCTCTTCGGCGAGGGGCACGTGCTCATCGAGGGTGTGCCCGGCACCGCCAAGACGCTGCTCGTACGCGCGCTCGCACTCTTGCTTGGGGCTGACTTCCGCCGCATCCAATTCACCCCCGATCTCATGCCCTCGGACGTGGTTGGCACGACCATCTTTAATCCTCAAAGCAGCGAGTTTACCACACGCAAGGGGCCGATCTTTACGAATCTTCTGCTTGCCGACGAGATCAATCGTACGCCGCCGAAGACGCAGGCGGCCCTTTTAGAGGGAATGGAGGAGCGACAGGTTACGATCGACGGTGTTTCTTTCCCATTGCCACCGCTGTTCATGGTATGCGCCACACAAAATCCAATCGAATACGAAGGAACGTATCCATTGCCAGAGGCACAGATCGATCGGTTCATGGTCAAGTCCGACACGGGCTATCCGACGGCCGAGCAAGAGCTTGAATTGCTCGCCCGAGGAGCTGCGGGGTTTGATGCTCGCTTCTTAGAGCGCATGGGGATCGGCCAAGTAGTAAACGCCGATGATATCGCTGCCGCCCGGAGACAAGTTCGCGCGACTCATGTTTCTCCCCCGTTGCAAAGATACGTGTACGATATCGTTGCGCGAACTCGCAGCGCGGCTGAGTTGAGCCTCGGCGCAAGCCCGCGGGCTGCCCTTCATTTGTTAATCGCCGCGCAGGCGAGCGCCGCAATTGACGGACGTGATTTCGCAACCCCCGACGATGTCAAAGAAACGGCTCCGCTTGTGTTAGTCCATCGCCTCATCGTGAGACCTGAAGCCGAAGTTGAAGGAGTCAGCGCTAAGACGGTCTTGCTGCGCATCCTTGATTCGGTACCTGTGCCCAAGGATGCGTCGCGCTCGGCCGCGGGCAACCCAATGGAAGTCGGCCCGAGCGCATAGGTCGTGCCTTTCGCAGGGTTCTCGCCCGTCTTTCCTTGGATAACGACCCGCTTTGTCGTGGCGGTCCTGATCGTTGCTGGCCTCGTCGCTGCTGGTACCTTTTTTCCGGTGATGACCGGGCTGGCATTGGGCGCTTGCGCATTGACGGCGGCGCTGCTCGTCGCCGATCTTGCCCTCGGGCCGCGCAAAGCCGACGTCGACGTGAAGCGGGAACCGGTCGAACACCTCGCGTTGCGCTCGCCGGCACGCCTGCGTTACTCGGTTTCGAACCGTTCGCAAACGCCGCTGCGCTTTGTCATTCTCGACACCCCGATCGACTCGTTTGAGTTTCCAGAGGAAGCAGCGGGCGGGCAGGTTGGGGCCGGCAAACAAAAGTCCGTTGAACTGTCTGTTGTGCCTCGGAGGCGCGGTGCGGCGCAGCTCGGCATCTTGTACGTCGTCGCGTGCAATCCAATTGGATTCATCGCAAGACGATGGAGACTTCGCGACCAATCAGAAATACGAATTTATCCGGATCTCTCGGCGGTCGAGCGCTACGGCGAGCTCGCGCGCCGTGGCAGGCTCATCGATGCGGGCTTCCGCAACCTGAGGCTTCGTGGACGTGGCGGCGAGTTTGACTCCCTGCGCGAATGGGCACCTGATGACGAATTTCGATCGATCAATTGGAAGGCAACCGCGCGGCGCGGCAAACTCATGGTCGAGCAATTCGATATCGAACGCAGCCAAACAGTTATGCTCGTTCTCGACGCCGGCCGGCTCATGACGCCACGTCTTGGCCTGCAACAAAAATTTGACTATGCGATCACTGCCGCGCTCTCCGTGGCGTACATCGCGGCGCTCGCCGACGATAAAGTTGGTCTTATGGCATTTGCCGGCCAGGTTCTCGAACATGTCGCCCCGCGCTCCGGCTCGGCGCACACGAGCGGCTTGACGTCTCGAGTGTACGACCTGCAGCCCCGCTTTGAAGAGGCCGACTATGCGGGCGCTTTCACGTATTTGCGCCGCCGCCAGCCAAAACGCAGCCTCGTCATCTTCTTCACCGATATGTTCGATCCGGTCGCATCTACCGCAACGTTAGGGAATCTCGCTCTGTTGACGCCGCGCCATCTGGCTGTGTGCGTGTTGATGAACGATGAGGCGGTAGAGCGCGCGCTCGGCACCGTGCCAACAAATGCGCAGCAAGCATATACCGCGAGCGTCGCTGCGGAACTGTTGGCAGCTCGTCAGCGGGCGACGGCCATCCTACGACAGCGCGGTATCATTGTTATCGACGTGCCAGCGAAACAGCTTACGGTGTCGCTCATCAACGCGTATATCGAAATTAAGACGCAGAGCTTGCTTTAGCGCGACTGCCCGCAATGAAATAAAGAATCATCGCGACTGCGGTGGCTGCCCCAAAGAGGAGGCGAATCGATTCGGAATAGTTCTGCGGCGAGAAAAATCCCTCGATCATGCCCGCGACAATAAGCATGGAGGCGACGCCAATGATGAGGATGCCGGCGCGTTTGGCATTGCGCTTCAGCGCATCGCGACGGCGAAGTCGCCCGGGGGCGAGGACCCCGGCCGCAAGGAGCAAGCCCGCCCCCGCAGCGATCTGAACCGCAGTAAGTTCGATAATCCCGTGTGGCGCGATCGTCGCCCAAAAATCCCGGCCGAAGCCCGCATCAACGTACAACGCGGCGGTCCCACCGAGCATGAGACCGTTGAAGAGTAAGACATACAGCGTCACGATCCCAAGCGTTATGCCCCCGGCAAAGGCCAGGAACGCGAGCCTGATGTTGTTTTGCATGATGAAGGCGGACATGGTCGGGGAACCAATCGCCTTTTCCATCGGGACAAAGTTTGATGCGTGCAGCCCTTTGTGAATGGGCTCGATGAGTTGGGCAGGCAAAAGGACGTATGCGTTCAGAGGAAGCTCGTGAATCAGATAGTACGCGAGCGCTGCGGAACCAAGAAAGATCGCGACGCTCAACAGGATGGGCCAGCGCGAATTCTTTACTTCAAGAGGAAAGGTGCGAGCGTAAAATCGTAGCACGCGGCTTAGGCCACCTTCCGAGCCTCCGCCGTACACCGCGGCATGCGCTCGGGCTGTGAGCCGGTTGAGATAGGCTTGCAACGTGGGATCATACGCACGGGCGGTTGCAAATGCCAGGTCGGAGGTAACCCAGCGATACAGCGTTCCCAGTTCGGACACTTCCTCAGGATCGAGCCGGCGCAGCCCGCGTCGTTCCGCGAATTGCAAAAGCTGCTCCAACCGCTGCCAACCTGCTTGGCGTCGCTCGACGAAGGTGGCTTGCCGCACGCCGTCGACTTCTCACACGGTATGCGCTCACCTCTGGTCGATAATTATTCGTAGAGAGGAACCTGGTTGGAACGTTCCGTGACCGTCCGCACGCCAGAAGCGATCGCTTTTTATTATGAATTGGCGGGGCTTGGCAGTCGGTTCTTGGCGCTGCTCATCGACACGATCATTCAGGGTCTCGTGTTCGCGACGATCATCATCGTGGGCGGTCTCGGCGCTGCCCGCGCGCATCTGGTCGCGGACGCCATGCACATAGGGTCAAAGGCCTTTGCATCGACGGTTTTTGCAATAACCCTGATGTTAGTCTTTGTCATCTTCTATGGCTACTTTGTCTTTTTTGAAAAGGTATGGAACGGACAGACCCCAGGCAAAAAACTCCTCGGGATTCGTGTGGTCCGCGACGGCGGATATCCCGTTGAGTTCATGGATTCAGTTATACGCAACCTCATTCGTGTGCTCGAATCCACCATAGGTTTTTACTTCCTCTCGGCGATCAGCATGTTGCTCTCATCTGAAAACAAGCGGCTGGGTGATTACGCCGCAGGTACCATCGTTGTTCGCGATCGCGGCATGGAAGTTCGCGATCCGAAGTCATGGCTACGTGCCGAGACGGCAGAGCCTGGCGTTGAACGAAACGGCGCGTTGTCCACGCTGAGCGCCGGCGAGCTTGCAATGGTCGACTTGTATGCGTCACGCAAAACCGCGCTCAACCCACAAGCATCTCGAGATACCGCCTCCAAAATCGCATCCATCTTGCGACCGAAACTCGATCCGACGCTTGCCCAACTCTCTGATGACGAGCTTCTTATGAGGATCGCTACCCGTGAAAGGTAACCGGTCGCAACGCAACCCGCTCATGATGCTGGCCGCGGGGACTGCGGCTGCTGTACTTTGTCTTGCCGGTGAAGGCACGAAAACGGCGGCGCTGGTGCTCGCTCCAATCGGAGCGAACGACCTTTCAAAGATCAAGCACATCGTCATCATTATGCAAGAAAATCGGTCCTTCGATACCTATTTCGGAACGTATCCTGGAGCAGACGGCATCCCAATGAGCAACGGCGTCCCGACCGCGTGTGTCCCCGATCCAGGCAACGGCGGCTGCCAGCGCCCATATCACGATCCAAACGATACCAACCGCGGAGGACCACACGACCAGCAAAGCGCGGTGGTCGACATTGGTGGCGGAGCCATGAATGGGTTCATCGGCCAGGCAGAGCGTGGAGGGAAAAACTGTGTGGAGTTTTCGACCGATCCTCGCTGCGCCGGGCACGTACATCCGGACGTGATGGGGTATCACGATGCGCGGGAAATACCAAACTACTGGGCCTATGCGCGGAATTTTGTTCTACAAGATCATATGTTTGAGCCAAACGCGTCGTGGAGTCTGCCCGCCCATTTGTTCATTGTCTCAGAGTGGTCCGCGCTGTGTTCGCAGGCTGGTAACCCGATGAGCTGTGTCAACGCGCTCAATAGTCCGGCTCGGCCACCCGTTGCGCGCAAACGACTCTTTCACCCTCGGCTTGCAAGCGCTCTCACCCCAGATTACGAGTGGACCGATTTGACCTATCTCCTTCATCAGCATCACGTGAGTTGGGCCTATTACGTGTTTGCAGGCCTTGAGCCTGACACCGAAGACGACACCATGAACGGACCGCAGCGCCGGCTCAACGCGAAGACGCCCGGCATTTGGAATCCTCTGCCGTTTTTCGATACCGTGCGTAACGACGGCGAACTGCAGCGCGTTCAAGATATTTCGAATTTTTATCGAGCGGCACGCGATGGTGCACTACCCGCAGTCTCGTGGATTTGCCCGGATAGCGTCCACAGCGAGCACCCGCCGGCGAGCGTTGCCGCCGGCCAGACGTACGTGACCGGATTGATCAACGCAATTATGCAGGGACCTGACTGGAGCAGTACGGCTATCTTCCTTGCCTGGGACGACTGGGGTGGGTTTTACGATCACGTCAAGCCGCCAACTGTGGACGAGAACGGCTATGGCTTGCGCGTCCCGGCTATCGTCATCAGCCCGTACGCCCGTAAAGGCTACATTGACCATCAAATCCTGAGCTTCGATGCGTATGTCAAGTTTATCGAGGACGATTTCCTTGGCAGCGCCCGCATCGATCCAAGGACAGACGGGCGCCCCGATCCGCGACCCGACGTTCGCGAGAACGTTTCAATCCTCGGCGACTTGCGCTCTGATTTCGACTTTTCCCAGCCGCCGCGCGGCCCATTCCTTCTGCACTAATTCTTCGTACGGGAAAAGGGAGCGCCCAGGACCCGTCTGAAGGGGGGGCTTCGGAGGGCTGTTTCATGACGATCGTCCTGCGCGATGCTTCGCTGATCGATGGCGTTGGGCCACAAGCGCGGCCGAAAATATCTGTTGTCATCGAGCGTGACTTGGTGGCCGAGATTTCCGGCGCGAGTTCTGTGCGCAGAGATGATGCAACGGTCATCGACCTCTCCGGATTAACCCTCTTACCTGGGCTCATCGACGCGCACGCACATCTCGGGCTCACGTATGATTTTTCGGCCGAGGGAGATCCCGGGTCCGTCTCTGCGGCGCAAATCGCGGGCTGGACCTTTGAGAACTGCGGCCTGTGTCTCGATGCAGGCTTCACAACCGTTCGCGACATGTGCGGCGTCGATGGTGGACTCGTTCGCGCGATCGAGTCTGGTGCGGTGCGGGGCCCTCGAGTCTTCCCATCTGCCGCAGCGATCGTGCAAACCGGTGGGCACGGCAACATCTCGGGGCCATTTTGCGAAGCGAATCACTTCTTCGCGTTGCCCGGCCTCGTTCAAATGATTGCCATTTGCGACGGAGCGGATGCGGTCCGCGCGCAAGCACGACTCAACTTTCGCCGAGGTGCGACGCAGCTCAAGGCATTTGTGAGCGGTGGTGTGGTCTCGACGACGGATCGCATGGAAGATACCCAATTGACGGTTGAGGAGTTGCGCGCGGCGGTGGAAGAAGCCAAAGCGCGCGATACCTATGTCTCCGGACACGCACACAACGTCCGCTCCATCCGCAACGGCTTAGAGGCTGGATTAGAATGCTTCGAACACGGAACCATGCTCGACGAAGCAACAGCGCATGCGATGGCTAAGGCCGGTGCGGCGCTCGATCCGACGCTCGCTGTCTGCCACCTCATGGCTTCGGAATGGAAACGATGGGGCTTGCCTGAGAGCGTGGTTCCGCGCATTGCCGGGTGCGAAGCAGCGATGGGAAAAGCGATCGTCATGGCCGAGAAAGCTGGGGTCTTGCTGGGCTCGGGATCAGATCTCCTCGGACGCAATCAAAACCGACGCGGGCTCGAGGTTGCGCTCAAAGCAAAACTGCTCTCCCCGATGCGCGCAATTCAGTGCGCGACGATGGGCAACGCGCGTATCATGCATCAAGAAGAGCGCCTGGGAAGTATCGAAGCTGGAAAATTCGCCGACGTCATCGCCGTGAAAGGCGACCCGTTGAGCGAACCCGAGCTTTTTGACGATCCATCGCGCGTCATGCTCGTGATCAAGGCCGGGAAGATCGAGAAGAACCTACTGATGTAGTGTCGCGAATTAATTCGCGACCTTGTTACGCGCGAATGAATTCGCGCGACCTACATAAGCAGGTGCCGACAAAACCACGCGCGTGCCAGCTCAGCCACTTGCTCGAGGGCGCCAGGTTCTTCGAAGAGATGCGTCGCCTTTGCGACGATCACGGTTTCGTGTTTGGCAATGAGTTTGGTGGCCGCAGCGCGATTGAATTCAAGCACCTGGGTATCGTTGCCACCGACGATGAGCAGCGTCGGTGCCCGGACATCCCCGAGCGCCGCACTCGCTAGGTCCGGGCGGCCGCCTCGCGATACAACCGCACGAATTCGATCGGCGCGATGTGCCGCCGCGACCAGTGCCGCCGCGGCGCCGGTACTTGCGCCGAAGAGACCGATGGGCAAGTTCTTGGTTTCCGCACGCTTGTGACACCAGTCGACCGCTGCTTCCACGCGTTCGGCTAAGAGGCCGATGTCAAAACGCAGAGCGGCGTTCCGTCGATCGTACTCTTCTTCTTCCGGCGTCAGGAGATCGAGGAGCAGCGTTGCCAAACCGGCTTGGACCAGCGTTCGGGCAACGAACTGGTTTCGCGCGGAAAACCGGCCGCTGCCACTGCCGTGAGCAAAAACGACAATGCCCACAGGCGTGGGCGCCAGGTCCAAAACGGCCGCGAGTTCGACCTCGCCGGCCGAGATCGCAAGCTCCATATCACACCGACCTTCGAGCGCTCGAACGAACTCGAGCGACTACGCGGTCTGGCCGCTCGCGCACGCTTCAAACGCGCGACGCGCGAACACGCGCAGCATGCGCTTGCGGTAAGGGATCGATCCGCTCGTGTTGTCGAGCGGCTTGCCGATGGCGTAGGCGGCTTCAGCGGCGGCATCGAGAGCCTCTGCATTGAGGTCTGTTCCAACAAGCGCGGCGGCAGCCAGAGGCGCTTCCACGGGTTTTGGCGCGACGGCATTGAGCACCACCCGGGCGGCCGCGCAAACGCCGTCGCGCATTTCGATGACCGCAGCGACTCCCAAAATCGGAAAATCGAATGAGTTGCGCAACCGTAGTTTGCGATAGACGCTTCGCGTGCCCAACTTAGGCACCGGGATCGTGATCGACGTGAGGATCTCACCCGGTTGTTTCGCCCACGCCCGCATGCCGTCGTTGCGAAAGAAATCAACGATTGGCACTTCACGCGGGCCACTCGGACCTGCCAGATGCAACGTTGCGCGGTACGCCATGAGAACCGGTGCGGTATCGGATGAGTTGACGGCAACGCAGATTGGGCTCTTAGGAGCCACTCGACAGATATCACCGTCTTTCTTCATGCAGTAGCCAAGCGCCTGACGCCAATCGAGATTTTGATTGTAGTAGTTGCAGCGCGTATCGAGACAGATGTTTCCGCCGATGGTGCCCATGTTTCGCAGTTGCGGTGTGGAGATAACGCTTGCAGCTTCTGCGAGCGCGGGGTATTGGCGCTGTACGGTAACATGGTCAGCGATGTCGGTCAGCGTTGCAAGAGCGCCAACCTCCAAGCCGCGTTGCTCGTCATAGCGGATGAAGCGCAGCTCGGAGGCATGCCTCAGGCCCACGACCACCTTTGGCGTGAAGAGTCGCTGCTTCATATTCGCGTAGAGATCCGTTCCGCCGGAAACGACCAGCGCGTCGGACCCATGCAGGGCGAGCAAGGCGATCGCCTCCTGCACCGAGCGTGCGGCTTGGTACTGAAACGGCGGGAGTCTTAGCACTCGTTATCCTCTCATGGATCGGTCAAGTCTTTGCGGGCGAACCAAAACGTTTGAGCTCGGCCTCAAGGTCGAGCGGGCCGGTTGGTGCCTGCGACGCGTATTCTCCCCACGACTCTTTGGGCACGAGCCACATGACTTCAAACTCGTTGCCGTCAGGGTCCAGGCCATAGATGGACTTCGTGGCACCGTGGTCGCTCTCACCCGTCACTGCTCCAACTCGAAGAAGCTTCTCGCGCGTGGCAACGAGATCTTCGATAGTTGGTACTTGCCACGCGAGGTGAAAAAGGCCGACCGCACTTTCCGGTGATGCCGTCGCGCGAGGGCCGAGCGCTAAAAAGCCTAAATCATGATGGTTGGTCGAGCCCGGCGCGCGCATGAACGCCATCTGCTTCCCAGCGCGGGCGATTTCTTCAAACCCAAACACATCGCGATAGAATGCCACCGAGCGGTCTAACTCGCGAACTTTGAGCACTGCGTGATTCAGATTGAGCTTCATTATTTTGCCTCTGGTTGGGGCGATTTTCCAATCGCCCCCTACGTTTTTTATGCGGGAATAGGAGCTTTGGGTTTAGGCACCTTGACCACTTTCAAGCGAAGCGGTGCGCCGCTTGCCGCGTCGAGCGCCTTGAGCACCTTCTCTCGGGTGATGGGGGTCGAGTGCACGCGCGCCTTGATGGCGTCGGCAACCGCATTGGCGATTGCAGGAATAACCGGGTTGAGCGGCCCCTGGCCGGCCTCTTTTGCGCCGTACGGGCCTTCTCTGTCGTCAGTCTCGATGATGATTGCCTCGATCTCGGGCGTGTCAAGGCTTGTCGGCGTTTTGTAATCAAGCAAGTTTGGCATCTTGTGCTCGCCGGCGCGAAATGGCCACTCTTCCATGAGCGCTTCCGACAAGCCCATATAAACGCCGCCCTCGATTTGGCCTTCGACGGAGTCAGCGTTGATGCACCGACCCACGTCGTGTGCCAGCGTAATTTTCTCTACTTTGATCTCTCCGGTTTCGAGATCTACGTCCACCTCTGCGACGGCAACACTGTACGAATATGCGGGTGAGGGTCCGACGCCGGCACCCTTGTACTCCGCGGCCAACTTGGGAGGCGTATACGAACCCGCGCAGGCGATCGTGCCAAACTTGGCTTCAGCGAGTTGCGCAGCCTCGATGAAGGTCATTTTCTTAGATCGGTCGTCGAGATTGAAAACTCGTCGTTCCGCCAAACCGATGCGATTCGCCGGGCAGCCCAGTTTTTCAGCCGCTGCGTCTGTTATCATCGCGCGTGCTTTGTTCGCCGCGTCGCGGGCAGCGTTGCCGGCCATGAACGTGACGCGACTGGAGTAGGATCCGAGGTCGACCGGCGTGAGATTGGTGTCGCCGTAGCAGACGTGAACGTCCGTGACGTCAACGCCAAGCGTCTCAGCAACGATCGCAGCCAACATGTGAATTGACCCCTGACCGCACTCACTGGTGCCGGAAAGGATCGTGACGCCGCCACCGCGATCCACCTTGACGATGGCTCCTGACTGCGGCATTGCGTTCCAGTATATTGGCAGGCCCGCTCCGCAAAGATAGGCGCTCGCAGCGATGCCGATCCCTTTGCCGCGCTGCATCTTCCCCCGCTTCATCCGATAGTTTGTCCGCTCGACCGCGGCGTCGATGCACTCGCGCAGACCGCACGACGTGACGCGCAGGCCATTGACCGTGAGCGAATTTGGTTCGACCGCGATTCGCTTGCGATACTCCGCGGCGTCCAGCCCCAGAGCGTCGGCGATCTTGTCCAGTTGATTTTCGAGCGCAAAGCGTGGTTGCGTCGTGCCGTGTCCACGCTTGGGCCCGCACGGGGGTTTGTTCGTGAAAACTCGACAGCCATCGAACTTATACGCGGGCACTTTATAGGTAACAGTCGTCAGCGCTCCCGTGTAGTAGGTCGTCGCGACGCCATAGGAGCCGTACGCCCCCCCATCGAGCCATGTCTGAAGATGAATGGCCGTGATCGAGCCATCGTTGCGAACGCCAGTTTTGAGTTTGAAGCGCACCGGATGTCGGCCGCGGTGCGCGTAGAAGACTTCTTGGCGCGTCAGTGAGATCTTCACCGGACGCCCGGTCTTCATGGCTAAGAAGCCGGCCGCCAACTCGTGCGCGAAAGGTTCTGTCTTACCGCCGAAGCCACCGCCGACCGGGGGCGCGATCACTCGCACGTAGCTGCCGGGGAGATGCAAGACCGCAGCCGCGATGCGATGGAGGTAGTGCGGGGTTTGCGTGGAGCACCAAAATGTTAGCTTGCCATCGGCGCTGTACTGCGTCACGACCGCGTGTTGCTCGATGGGCGCGTGCGTGTTGCCTTCAAAGAAATATTCATCTTCAAAAATGCGATCTGCCGCCGCAAAGCCCTTTTCTACCTCGCCGAATTCGAGATGCACCTCCTTATGCACGTTATTCGTTCGGCGCGGGTTGGGATGAATTTGCGGGAGATCCGTTCGCAGCGCATCGTCGATCGACATGATCTCGGGCAGGGGTTCGTACTCCACATCGATGAGCGCAACCGCCTCTTCAGCTGTGAGCTCGTCATCCGCGACGACGCATGCAATGGGGTCACCCACGTATCGCACGGTATCGATCGCAAAGACCGTCTCGTCAGGACTCGAGGGGAGGATGCCATAACGCACGGGTAAGTCGGCGCCGGTCGCTACGGCGACGACCCCCGGAAGCGCGAGCGCCTTGCGTGCATCAACACGCTTGAGTCGAGCGTGGGTCTGCGTGCTGCGCAACATCTTGCCGTGCAGCATGTTTGGGAGAAAAATGTCGTCGGCAAACTTATCTTGCCCGGTGACGCGCGTAAAACTATCGACTTTCGCCATAGCTTTGCCGACAACGTGGAAGCCTTCGGGCTTGTCAGCTGGCGTTTGCGGCGCTTTGGCCACGATCGACGGATTGTCTGTACCCGCCGTCAGCGGCCGGGCGTCGCCGTCAGGATTGGTCGCCGTTGAGACCGCGGGAAGGTCTGCTTCAGACACGAGCATCATCCTTTGTCATGCGCGACGCTGCGAGCGCAACCGCTTCGACGATCTTGCTATAGCCCGTGCAGCGGCATAAGTTCCCCGAAATCGCCTCGCGAATTTCGGTTTCGCTCAGCACGTGCTTGCGTTCGACCAGCGCGGCACTCGTCATGAGGAACCCAGGCGTGCAGTAGCCACACTGCGCTGCACCGCACTCGGCAAATGCTTGCTGGATCGCGTGAAGCTTGGGTCCGTTCGCCAACCCCTCGACCGTGCGCACGTTGTGCCCCTGAGCCTCAACCGCAAGAGCGAGACAACTCAAGATGGGCTCATCGTCAATGAGCACTGTGCACGCCCCGCAGTGCCCCATTTCGCAACCATGCTTCGTGCCAGTCAAGCCGAGGTCTTCACGAAGCACCTCGAGCAGTGTCTTATTCGGGTGGCTGGCGCATTCGACGCTCTCGCCGTTGACGATCAAGTGCAGAAGTGTCCTCGGTGGTGCGACGCTCAAACCCAGTACTCCATTCGTTCATCTGACTGAACAACCGTTCAATAGGCAGTATGATTATAGCACCGCGGGTAAGCAAATTGTAGGGGGCGATTGGCACATCGCTCCTTGAAAAGTCAGCCCACATGACCCGCGGGCGCGTCAAGAAAAAGCGGACATATAAAAAGAGAGCGGACCTAAAGGTCCGCTGCTACATGGGCGACTTCACAGTCGCCCGCTACGGGCACTCGCGAATAAATTCGCGAGACTACATTTTTGGCTCGACTACACCTTGAGCTCGACTTTTTCGAGCGCGAGCTTCGTGTTAACTACGTGGCGGTTGAGTCGCAACTCGTCTGGTTCGAAACCTAATGCGAGCCCGAGGAGCTGCGGCAAGTGAAAGATGGGCGTTCCGATCTGCTCCTTGATCACTCCCTCGGCATCTGGCTGCTGACCATCGAGATTGAGATGACAAAGCGGGCACGGCGTCACCAGCACGTCTGCACCCTTTGACTTTGCCTCCACTAGGTGCTTGCCCGCCATCTTGAGCGATGCATCCCGATTGAATGTCAGCATTGGGAATCCGCAGCATTTGCTCTTGCCGTGGTATTCAACTGGTGTTGCGCCGATGAGTTCGATGATCTGCTCCAAATACGTGGAGCGCTCGGGGCGCTCTCGTAGCCCAAGGTGCTCCTCCGGACGAAGGATGTAGCATCCGTAAAACGGCGCCACGTTCAACCCAGTCAGCCGGCGCTTGATGAGGGGACGAATGGTGTCGAGCCCAATGTCCTCGACGAGCATCCACAAGAGATGTTTTACCTGAGTCGTTGCATTATAGCGAAAGCCGCTGCCTTCGAGAGTCCCATTGACGCGCTCGAGCAGCGCCGCATCGTGGGAAAGATGATATTGCGCGCCGCTGAGTACGCCCTGGCACGTACTGCAAATAGTCATGAGGGCAGCGCCTTGCTGCTCCGCCATGGCTAAGGTTAACGCGTTGAGCGAGTAGGCCAGATCAGGATTTTGCTCTGTCAACACGCCAGCGCCGGTGCACGGAGCTTCGTACAACTCCATAAGCTCGAGCCCAAGCGTTGGAGCGATTTTCTGCATCGAAACATACAGCTCGGGGCAGGCGCCCTTCGAAACGCAACCGGGCCAAAACGCGACCTTCATATCTTTCTCCAATGGGGCGACTTAACAGTCGCCCACTACATTTCTCATGGGCTATGCTCGCGAATAAATTCGCGAGACTACAGGGCGATTTTCCAATCGCCCCCTACATTATTTGAAGATGCCGCCGACGCGCTTGAATATCGCCTTGATGCGCTCGAGGTGCGGAATCTTGTGGTGGATGATCGGAGGCAGCTTGCCTGCCCGTGCCATGTTGAATGCGGCTGGCAGCGACTGGAGCTGAGCGCGGATGTTGAATAGGCCAAATGATCTCGGCATGAGCGTCAACTCATTGAGACGTCCGCTATCCCGCACCGAATCGGCGAAGGCGACTGCATGACGGGTACCGGCATTGTTCGTGAAACCGGCCTCGACCGCCAATTTGCGAATCTTGAGGATCTGATCGAGCGGCGCCACCCCCTTGGGGCAGACGTGCACGCACTCGTAGCAGTGCGTGCAGTCCCAAATGCCATCGGGTTCGCTATACTCTCCAAGGCGCTGCTTGGTCTGATCATCGCGCGGATCTGCCGTGTAGCGATAGGCCTTTGCCAATGCTGCCGGACCGAGGAAATTTTGATTGACGGCGTACGACTCGCAGTCCATTAGACATAAGCCGCACGAGATGCAGCCGACCTCTTGAATGAGATTCTCCATTGCGGCGTTGGGAACGCGGTATTCCTCGCCTTTGGGAACCGGCTGCTTGTTCTCAAGCCACGGTTTCACTTTCCGATTCTTCTCCCAAAATGGCGTCATATCGGCGACCAGATCTCGGATTACCGGCATGGACGGCGGTGATTCGACCGTCACCTTCCCATCAACCGCAACGTCGCGCAACTTTGTGACGCACGCGAGGCGCGCATGACCGTTGATCCACATGCCGCACGAGCCACAGATGGCGCTGCGACAAGCGCATCGCACCGCGAGGCTTTCATCTTGATATTCGCGGATGGCGATGAGCGCATCGAGCACCATCGCATGGTCGTCGAGCTCAACCTCAAAAGGCTGGTAGCGCTTCGCCGGCGCGTTGTCGTATGGCGGCGGATATCCGCGCGTTGTGCCGGCCCGTGCCTGTGCTCGATCGTACCGTCCGACTTCGATCGTCCATTTCATCGCTAGTACGTCCGTTCTTGAGGTGGCCACTTCGTGATTGTGACTGGCTGGAAATCAATTGTCGGCGGGCCGCCACTTGCATAATGAATCACAACGTGCTTGAGCCACTCCGCATCGTTTCGTTTGGGGTAATCGGTCCGCGACTGCGCTCCCCGGCTTTCTTTTCTGGTCTGCGCACTGTAGACCGTGGTCTCGGCGCAGTCGAGCATGTATCCCAGCTCGAGGACAAATGTCAGCGCCTGGTTGTAGATACGGCTCTTGTCCCCAACGGCAACCGATTGGAACCGTCGCTTGAGTTCTTGCACGCCGGCCAGCGCTTCGTTGAGGCCCGCTTCGTCGCGATAGACGCCAACTTTGGCATCCATGAGCGTTCCAAGCTCCAACCGCAGCCGGGCGTGCGTCTCTCCCGAGTACGGCCGCGTCATGAGCGCGGCGATTCGTCGCTGCTCGCCGGCCAAAAACTCATCGCCCGAACTAATTTGACCCACGCTCTTGACGTAGGCTGACGATGCCCCGCCAGATCGCCGCCCAAAGACGAGCGTGTCGAGGAGCGAATTGGCGCCGAGCCGATTGCCTCCATGGACGCTCACGCAAGCACACTCTCCCGCCGCATACAGGCCGGGCACGCTCGTCGCACCGTTGACGTCAGTTTTGATGCCCCCCATGATGTAATGCATGCCGGGGCGTACCGGAACGGGATCCGTCACCATGTCAATGTCCAAAAAGTCCAAAGCAATCTCGTGGATCTGAGGCAGCTTGCTCATGATGAGGTCGCGGTCCAGATGCCGCAAGTCGAGAAGAACATTGCCGTCGATGCCGCGACCTTCAGCGATCTCGATCGTCTCCGCTCGCGACACGACATCGCGCGAAGCCAGCTCCATCATCTTCGGCGCGTAGCGCTGCATAAAACGCTCGCCATCTTTATTCAAGAGATACGCGCCCTCGCCACGTGCAGCCTCAGTCATCAAGAAGCCAGACCCTTTGAGCGTGGTCGGATGATACTGCACCATCTCCATGTCCATCAAGGGCGCGCCGATCCGATAGGCCAACGCGATGCCATCGCCCGTACAGATCAAGGCATTCGTGCTCGGTTCGTAGACCCGCCCCATGCCGCCGCTCGCCACGATCACGGCTTTCGCGCGCAGCAGATGTAACTCACCGGTGAGCATGTCGATCGCGGAGACGCCTCGGCACACTCCATCAACAGTGTAGAGTGCGGTTGCGAACCACTCTTCATACACCTTGACGCCGGCTTTGAGGATTTGATCGTAGAGCGTGTAGAGAAGCGCTTGACCCGTAATGTCACCGACAAAATATGTTCGAGCTTTGGAGGCGCCCCCGAACGCGCGCGTGCCCAGCTTGCCCTCGTCGTCTCGATAAAAAATGACGCCCATGTGCTCGAGCTCAATGATATCCTGCGGCGCTTCGCTCGTCATGATTTCGACCGCATCTTGATCTGCGAGATAGTCGCTGCCCTTGATGGTGTCGAAAGCGTGGATTTCCCAGGAGTCCCCGGCGCCGAGGGCCGCGTTGATGCCGCCCTGCGCGGCTCCCGAATGGCTGCGAACCGGATGGACTTTCGACACAATGGCGACGTTGACGCCATCGCGCGCCGCTTCGAGCGCAGCCCGCATGCCGGCGAGGCCCGCTCCGAGCACGACCACATCATGATCCAAAATCATGCTTGGTATCTCTTACCTGTGGGTGACACGAGGACGGATGCCCTCGAGCGTTTCGAGCGCGTTTAGACGCCGTTTTCGCAAGCCCTGCGAACTGCTGTGCCGTTTGTCGTGCTCTACGGCTTCGTTGGCTCGATCACGACCTTGCGCATCACATCACCAACTTTGACCGCCCGCGCCACATCGAGGCCAGACGTCAGATGCCCGAAGACGGTATATTGGTGATCCAAGAAGTGTGCGTCTTCGAGGCAGACATAGAACTGCGATCCGGCCGAGTCTGGTGATTGTGATCGCGCCATCGCCACCGCGCCCGCATTGTGGAGGTTATCATTGAATTCGGCTTTGAGGCGATAGCCGGGTCCCCCGGTGCCCGTTCCTTCCGGGCAGCCCCCTTGAATGACAAATCCCGGTACGACTCGATGGAACGTCAAGCCATCATAAAACCCGTTGCGCGCGAGTTTGATGAAGGACGCTATTGTATTTGGAGCGTCATTCGGGAAAAACGTGAAGATCATCTCTCCCCGATCGGTGACGATGCGGGCCTGCGAAGTTTTCGCTTGACTCGTCAGGTTGAGCGTTTCTTGGGTGGTGGGGGGTTCATTGGCCATGCTGAGGCTTTCTGCGAATGCTTCGTCGCACCCCCGTGGGATTGACACCTCTCATCTGGTCATGATAAGATTGCGCTCGGTTTATTCATCATCGTTCGGCCGCGCCCGCCATGACGAAAAGAAAGGAGAGGCCACAATGAACAACGCCACGTGCAAGAATGTAATGGCTTCTCCATTCATTCTCGAGGGCACGCGAATGGATTCGCGCGGCGTCGGGGCCGGAGGTTTCGCTCTGTGGGAGCTGTGCAGGCGTTAGGTCGCCGCATAGGTTTTCAGGAAAGCGAGGCCTCCGCCAACGGCGGGGGCCTCAATCATTTTTGCCCCTCCCGCAAAGCGCTGTGCGATTGTACGGCGTGAATCGGGGAGCGCCATCGATCAATTCGCGATACGATCGCGGAGTAAATATTTGACAAAGGGAGGTGAATTGCAATGCAACGCTGGTCTTTGGGCGACGCCGCGTGCCAGCGACAACAAGAGTTGCTCGCTGAGGCGGTTGAAGCTCGAATCGTCGCTTCGGTGCGACGCTCGCAACCGCGCGTTTCCGCTCGAATTCGAGTGGCTCGCGCACTTCGAGCAGTAGGTTACGCATTGCTCGATGTCGGGCACTCGCTCGAACCCGAGAGCTGGCGGTCGGCGTGAAAATGCCGGCCGCCTCCTTTTTTGGGCGCGAATAAATTCGCGCGACTACATGAACCTTGGGTGCGAATAAATTCGCGCGACTACACGAGTTCGGGTTGTTCCTCGGTTGTGAAGAATTGTGCTGTGTACAGCGACGCGTAGAGGCCACCGCGCGCGAGCAGCTCGCCATGTTTGCCCGACTCAACGATCCTGCCTGCCTCCACGACGTTGATGACATCGGCACGAAGCACGGTTGAGAGACGATGCGCAACGACGAGGCTTGTGCGTCCGCGCATGAGCGGCACCAGCGCCTCCTTGATCAGCCGTTCCGACGTTGAGTCCAAAGAGCTCGTTGCCTCGTCGAGAATAAGAATCCGCGGATCCTTGAGCAAGACGCGCGCAAGCGCCATGCGTTGGCGCTCGCCGCCAGAGAGTTTGTGCCCCCGCTCGCCGACGATCGTCTTCAGCCCCTCCGGAAGGTTTGCGACCACGTCGTAAATGTTGGCGGCTTTACAGGCTTGGAGGAGCTGCTCGTCCGTGGCAGTGGGATTGCCATACCGTAGGTTCTCCGCGATCGAAGCATGGAAGAGATACGTTTCCTGCGTCACGATGCCGATGTTGCGGCGCAGCGATTCGAGCGTCACATCGCGGATGTCGTAACCGTCGACGAGCACGCGCCCTTCTTGAGGATCGTAGAAACGGGGCAAGAGCTGCATGATGGTCGTCTTGCCGGCACCACTTGGGCCAACGAAGGCGACGAGCTCCCCTGGCCGTGCGTGAAATGAAATGCCGTTGAGGACCGGTCGATCTGCAACGTAACCAAATCGCACGTTGTCAAAGACGATATCGCCCCGGGCCGAGGTGAGCTCGATGGCATCCGGGCGCTGCGGCGCCTCCGGTTGCATGTCGAGATAGTCGAAGATGCGCTCAAAAACGGCAAAGGCGCTCACCAATTGGATCTGCACGCCGACCAGGGCAGAGGCAGGTCCATACAGGCGCGCTAGATACGCCACAAACGCAACGATCGTCCCCACGCCAAGGCCTTGAGTGATCGCAAGCCAGCCGCCAAACAACCAGACGATAGCGGGCCCGACCACCACCAGGGCTCCGATGAGTGCGATGAACCAGCGTCCAACGAGCGCCAACCGAATTTCCAAATGCATGAGGTCCGTGCCAGCCTCGTGGAAGCGCGCCGCTTCCTGGCGCTCGCGCACGAACGACTTCATGAGCGTCACGCCCGACAACGACAGCGTCTCCTGAAGCAAGCTCTCGATGCGGTCCCGCTGCTCCCGCGTCCGCTTGCGCACGTTGTACATCGCTTTGCCGACGGGCCCGAGCGGAATGACCATAAGTGGTACCACGACTAAGGAGAGGAGCGCGAGTCGCCAGTCCAGCAAGAAAATTGCAATGAGGGTTGTGACAATGATGGCGATGTTGGTAACGATCGTGACGAACGTACCGGTGACGACGTTGTCGATGGCGTCAACGTCACTCGACACGCGATTCATGATTTCGCCTGTCTTCGTCGACGTAAAGAACGACAGCGACATGCCGTGGAGATGTTGCACCAGTGCATCGCGCATGTCGCGCATGATGCCCTCGCCCACAAAAGAATTCAGGTAGCCTTGCCATGCACCGATCGCGCTTGCCACAAGCGCCGACGCCACCATGCCACCCGCCAGCAGAGCGAGGAGATGGACGTTCTTCCCGGCGATCGCGCCGTCAATAATCCATTTGGTAAAGAGGGGCGGTAACTGCCCGAGCGAGCTGGTCACCAAGATGGCCACAATGATGAGGGCCTCTTGGCGCCAGTACGGTAAGAAGTAGACTGCTATGCGGCGCCAGTCGATGCGCTTGGGCGGCTTCTGTTCGCCGCTCAAGTTCATCGAATGAAGAATATACCACGGGGAGCCGGCCATCATTGTCAGGGCTATTTAGCGCGTCGCGAGGTTGGATTCCCGCTTTCGAATTTTGGGGCGATTTTCCAATCGCCCCCTACACCTCGAGAGCGGCGATCTTGCGCAACGAGGTTTGCAGCGTGCTCGCGGCCATCCAGCAGACGATGAGTGTGCAACACCCCAAGCCCACGACGACTGCCGCAGTGCCGTGCAATAGGACTCTGGTTGCTCCGAGGATCCCACCGCACAGCAACAGGATCGCAACACCGGAGACAAATGGCATAACCATGCGAACGCCGCGATTGATGGAATTTGGATTATCCCAGGAAAATGAAGGGAAGCTTGCGTCGAACGCAAGCCCGCAACAAACGGACACGACTGACATCAGGATCGCAAACAGCACCAGCGCCACGGTCCTTCCAATGCCGAATCCATAGCCGTATGCCAGCCCAGCCGAGCCGAAGGAAATAACGATAGCCGTCTGGCCCCACGCAATCGCGAACTTGTCGCGCAGAATGTCGCGCGGCTCGAGCGGCATGGCGCGTAAAATCCAAACCGATGCGTGCTCGAGCGACAGGGCGGTCATTCCCGGGTTCAAACCAGCGAGGATGGCCACAAATCCAATTTGCACCATCGCAAGCTGGATCGTCAACGGCAACAGCGGGCTCTGCACCCGGTGGCCGACGAGCAAGTAGGCAACAAAACCCAGCGAGGTAATATGACTGAACCATAATTGCGGCGTTCGAACGAGGGTCCACGCGTCTTTGCGGAAGAGCGCCACCCAGACAGCGGCACGCTCGACGTACCTGCGCCGCCGTGCGCGCAAGCGCTGCGCGACGATGATAGATTGGCTCCATCCTTGGGCGAAATTCCCTGAAATGAAGGCCAGCGCCGCGGGGCAGAGCACGAGCGTTGCAAAGAGCAAGAAGGCAAACCAAGCCAGGGCCCCGACCGGCTGTCGCATGGCGAGCAGCGCTATCAGATTCCCCGCCCACGTGCTGGGGAGCCACGACGGCGGCGTGGGCAGACGCAGCGTCGAAAGGTCGCCGCTCGCGCGTGCGATCCCTGAGAAACTCGCTACCCAAAACGCGGTCGGCACGATCGCACCGAAGAGCCACAACGATTCTTTTGCCTGGTTCGCCGGAATGTAGCGCAGCGCCAAGATCGTGATCGCGGCGAGGATCGCGTAGAGAATCGCGGGGAACACCGCAATGCCGATGAGCGCTACCGGATACGCCCACAGCGGGGCGCCGGTGCCAAGAAAGAATCCCAAGACAAACGGAACTAAAAAAGTGGCAACGTAGATTTCATTTTGCACCACACCGCCGACAAACTTCGCAACCACGATGCTTGACATGCGTAGCGGCATGGTAATGAGCATGGGCATGTCGGCCGCCAAATAGAGATCACCGAGCGCTTGGCCGAAGGCGATAAAGACGTCGGTAAACAGATAAATGAGAAACGCCCACGCCGGAATGCTCCAGAGCAATGCGAAAGCGCGTGCATCCAAGAGCGTGCGCGCCCCGACGTACGAACCACCGAAGATCATGACAAAAAGCAACAGGCCCGCGGCACTCGCGACCACGTACACGGTGCGCCCCGACCAGTCGCGCCGCGCCGAAAGCGCTCTCTGTCCAATGATGCGACCGGCCAAGAACAGCATCTCGGCGACCAGCGTCCGCCCACGCGGAGAGATACCGGATCGGCCGATCACATGATCTCCGCCAGCGAGCGCTCTTGCGGTGTTCCAGTCAAACCTAAGAAAATTTCCTCGAGCGTTTGATGTCCGCGCAAGCGACGCAGCTCCTCGAACGTCCCCATCGCGATGATGCGGCCATGATCGATGATTGCAATGCGGTCACACAAGGCCTGCGCAATCTCCATGATGTGCGTGGACATGAAGATCGCACCATCTGCCGCTGCAATGTCGCGGAGAATGTTTTTCAGCATTTTGGCGCTGCGCGGATCGAGGCCAACCGTCGGCTCGTCGAGGAAGTAAATCTTTGGCTCGTGCAGCAGCGCCGAGCAGAGCAAGATCTTCTGCTTCATGCCGTGGGAGAAGCCGCCGAGCAGGCCATCGGCATCGTCGCTCAAGTCGAAGAGATCGAGCAATCGCTCGATACGCTGAGTTTTTTGCTGGGCGCTCATGCCATACACGTCACCGACAAAGTTGAGAAACTCAAACGCCGTGAGTTTTGGATACACATTTGGCTCGTCGGGCACGTAACCACTGATGCGCTTTGCCTGCATCGCTTGACGCACGACGTCAAAGCCGCCAAGCCGCGCTCGCCCCGAGGTTGGTCGAACCAGGCCGGTGAGCATCTTGATGGTCGTTGTCTTGCCTGCACCATTGGGACCGAGAAAGCCAAAAATCTCTCCTGCGTTGATGGTGAACGACACATTGTTCACCGCAACGGTTGAACCGAAGCGTTTGGTCAACTTTTCAGTTTCGATGAGAACGGTGGCCATGGTTCTTCTTTACAGTATCGGCGCAAAAACGAGCGGCACCGCAGGGCGAACGGCGCCGCTCAACTGTACTACGTTCGACGGTGCTTTGCGGTTTGCAAAGCGGACATCAGTCTGGATGTAGCGCGGCCGGCGAACGCGAAGAATGGTACGATGGCCAAGCGTAAATGGGAAATTCTCTCCTCTGAATACGTGCTCGAGTCACCCTGGTACCGCCTACGGCGTGATGCATGTCGCTTGCCGGATGGGTCGGTCGTCGAATCCTACTACGTTCGCGAGCATGCGGGGTTTTCGGTGACGTTTGCCATCACACCAGACGAGCGCGTCGTGTTTACGCGCCAATACAAACACGGTATCGGAGATTTTGTGCTCGAGCTGCCTGCGGGCATGCTCGAACCCGGTGAAGATTCGCTTGCGTGCGCACGGCGCGAACTCGAAGAAGAAACGGGCTACGTTGCGGGCGATTTCGAACGCATCGCGGAGTTTGAGACCGACCCCACGAGTTCAACCGGGCGCTTCACCCTCTTCATAGCGCACGACGCAAAACCAGAGGGACACGCTGCGCCCGAGGCGACAGAACAGGTCGACACGGTGCTCGTCCCAACAAAAGATGTCTTACATCAGGTTCGAGAGCGGCACGTGCGAGCCCAAAGCCAGGTCGCATCCATTTACACCGCGCTCGATCATTTGGGCCTGCTTACCCAGAAATAAGTTCGCAGTACGTTGCTAGATCGATGTTGCCACCGGAAACGATCGCGACCACCGGTCCCTGCCCAGCTTTCCCAGCAAGCGCAGCGGCAACCGACAGCGCTCCGGCACCCTCGGCGACAACGCGTGCCTTTTGTGCCAACACCTTGATCGCATCTTTGGTCTGCTCGAGCGACACAGTAAAGTACCCGTCGACGAGCGGATGCATCCGTTCCCACATGCGAGGAAACATGCTCTTGCCGCCTGCACCGTCCACGAAGGATGGCTTCCAATCGTTGAAAACCTGGGCGCTTCCCCGGGCGGCGCTCAACGCCGCAGGTGCAGCCGTCTCCGGTTCCACGCCGTACACCTTGATAGCGGGCTTGAGCGCTTTGAGCGCGCTGCCGACGCCCGTAATAAGCCCTCCTCCCCCTATGGCAGCAAGCACTGCGACCGCGTCGGGCGCATCGTCAAGGATTTCGAGGCCCATCGTCGCGTGGCCGGCGATGAAGTTGTTGTCGTCAAACGGGTGAATGAAGGTTCCCTCGACTCCAGGGAATGAGCGCTCTTCGAGCGCTTTCCAGCACGCATCGTAGCTGGCCCGGACGACCTTGGCGCCAAGCGCTTCCATGCGCTCGAGCTTCGAGGTCGGCGCGGTTTCGATCGCAACGACCGTACATGGCACCGAGGCTTGCCGCGCCGCGTACGCTACACCTTGGCCTGCATTGCCGGCGCTAATCGTCCAGACTCCCCGCTTGCGCTCTTCCGCGCTGAGCAAGGCAACCGCATTCGCAGCGCCGCGCAACTTGTACGCATTGATAGGCTGGAGATTTTCCAGCTTGAGCCGTATGTCGGGATAGTCGGAGCCAAGCTCCAACCGCACGAGTGGCGTCCGCACGATCGTGCCTGCAATGCGTTCTCTTGCCGCCCTGATTTCCGAAAGTTCGATCGGTCGTACGGCTTGCGGAGCTTGCATCGGAGCCTTCCTTAGAGCGCAGAGTGGCGAACATCGCCGTCAACGACAGTCATCACGACTCGGATGTCCTTAATCGAGGCCGCAGGAACGCGGCCCACCGGGCGCTCGAGCAGCGTGAAGTCTGCTAACATACCGGGCGCAAGCGTTCCGCAGCGATGCTCCATGAACGCCAACCTTGCTGCATCGCAGGTATAGCAACGCAACATTTCCTCGGCGCTCAAGCGTTCGGAGGCAACGTGGTGGTTGACGCCGCTATGAATGCCCAAGAGCGCGGAGAACGGCGTTACCGGACTGTCAGAGCCCGCACACACGGTACAGCCGCTACGCCGTGCAGAAGCAAGGCGATTCATTGTGCGTGCACGCTTTGCCCCGAGCCGTTGCTCGTACATGGCACCCTCACCACCCCAGAGATAGTCGAAGGCAGGCTGCATCGAGAGCAAAATTCCCAAGCGCGCAGCGCGTTCGAGATGATCGGTTCGCGCGATTTCAAAATGATCGATGGAGGGTCGCAATCCTGCGAGCGATCCACGCTGGCCGGCAACGGTTTCCCAAGCAGCGATCGCTTGCTCGATGGCTTCGTCGCCAATAGCATGAACGCCAAGAGAGAGTCCGCTTTCCGCAGCTTCGCTGAACAAATCGACGAGCTGCGTGCGCTCGAGATAGAGATATCCACGACCGCGCGCATCCTGATAGTCGTCTCTCAAAGCGGCGGTTCTCGAGCCGATGGACCCGTCGATGAAGATGTCACCGCCGAACACCCGCCCGCCAAGCCGCTTTGCCTTCGCAACGCTTGTCGTGCACGACTTCGAGATGACGCGCAAGGGTAGAACAGCATTGTCAATGTAGATTTCGGCGAGCTCTTCGTACGATGCGTCGCCTTCGATCACGTTGTGCACGGTCGTAATGCCCGCGGCGAGCGCGGCTCCCGCGGCCGCGCGATCCGCACGCCGAAGTGCCGCGACAGGCAAGCGGCGCACGAAGTCGTACTGTGCGGCGTAACTGACAACTCCCGTGAGTTTTCCTGTCGGCTCACCCAGCACATCCACTTCAACTTCCGTCTTGGTGAGATCGATGCTTAGGAGCTCGAGTGCAGCGGAGTTGGCCACACACGAATGGCCATCGACCCTGCTGAGCAGCGTCGGTTTACCACCCGAGACCGCATCTAATTCCGTGCGAGTGGGCAGTCTGCTTTCCGCGAGATTGTTCTCCTCGAAGTTGCCCGCGTACACGAAGGGTTCCACGACTGCGAGCTTGGCAACCCTCGCAAGCAACGACGGGATGTCGTTGCAGATTCCGAGATCGCGATCGCCGCGAAGCAGACCGGTCGCTGTCAGGTGAACGTGGCAATCATGCAAGCCAGGCACAATCGACCCGCCGCCGCAGTCCACCACGTTCACCTCGCTCGAAAGCCCGGTCGGCCGCTCTGGCACCGCGCGTTCAACCACATCGTCGCGCACCAAGAGACAGCGCGCTCGCGGCATGTTTGGATCGAGCGTGAGGATGTCCGCATTGACGTACAGTGTTTGCACGCGCGCCGCTTCCGCTAATGTAGCAGCGGACCTTTAGGTCCGCTGCAGCGCCGTAAATGCAACAGGGGCTCGCGCCCCTGTTGCATGTTTTCGAGAGGGTTTTATTGCCTTGTGCCGCCGATCGCTCGCAAGATGAGTAGTAAGACTATAGCACCAACAAATGCGACGAGAAGACTTGGGAAGTTGATGCCCGTAGCTCCCACATGTCCAAACATGTTCCAAAGCCAACCGCCGAGAATGGCGCCTATGATGCCGATAATCATGTCTCCGAGAATGCCGCCGGGACCTTCGCCTTTCACCACAAGCTTGGCCAGGAACCCAGCGATAATGCCGACGACGATCCATGCAATCCAACTCATGTATGTACTCCTCTAACCGCAGAGCGCGGTCTATCAAGCAGTAGGTGCCGGAGAACGTCCTGTGGTGGACGCGGAAACTCCTTGGGTGGGGCGGGACGTTCCCCACGCTGCAGCCTTTAGATCTCCCACTCCCACGTGTTCCAAAACGTCGTTACGGCATGGGCCGGTTTATAGTTTTTGAGGTCCGAGTTGACGATATCTTGCCTGCGAACGTACCAGATAATAATGAATGGCACTTGTTCGTTAAGAATCCGCTGGATTTTGTCGTAGGCAACTTTGCGTTTGTCCTGGTCGTATTCCGTCATCGCGATGTTCTCAGCCGCATCAAGATCGTGATTGCAGAAACGATACGTATTCTGGCCATTCGGTGGCACTTGATTGCACATAAACAGCGTGGAGTCATCAGGATCGACGCCGTTGAGCCATGAGTAAAACCCGGTGTCATACTTGCCCGTTTGGAAGATACCTCCGGCGGCATAACTTTCAAACAGGATGTTCGATTGATAGTTCTTGACGACGCCTTCAACGCCGACTTCGTGCCACTCGCGTTGCACGACTAGCTCGACGTCGGCTGTTTCTGCAGATCCGGTCGTGCCGCTCATTCCTAGCGTCAATCGTTGCCCGTTCTTGTAGCGATAGCCATCCGGTCCCAGCTTCCAACCGGCCTCGTCGAGCAACTTACCCGCCATCACGGGGTCGTGAGAGTACTGTTTGAGGTTGTCGGCGTGTGCCCAAAGGAATGATGGCTGATCGGAGTCGCCCTTCATATAGGTGCCATGGCTAACCGTATCGATGAGCTCTTGTTGATCGGTCGCATAGGCGAGCGCCTGGCGGACGCGGACGTCGCTTAGAATCGGGTTGGTCAGGTTGAGTCCTATTTGGCGATACTGCGTGAAGGGGGTGCGATAGATGCGGACGCCCGAGATGAGAGCGTAGCTCGGAGCCTGCGACGCAGGCGCATTATACTCCATGTCCTTCTCATGCGTGCGAAGCTGCGTGAGGATGGTCGTTTCGTCGGGGATGACGTAATAATCCACTTCCTTAAGCTTCGGCGGGCCACGCCAATAGGTGGGATTCGCCGTCATCTTCAGGATGACGCCGTTTTGCCACTCCTGCACGATGAACGGACCGGTGCCAATCGGTCTGATATTGTATCCCGCGTGGTTGATATCCGGATATTGCGCGAGCAAATGCTTGGGGATGATCGGATATGATGTCGAGGACATGGTGAAGAACGTGGCGACAAACGGTGCCCAGCGCTTCTTGAGATGGATGACAATCGTGTCATCATCCTTTTTGTCGATGCCACTGATGAGATCGTAGCCGGTGCGCGTCTGTACATTGTTGCGCGGGTTCATCACAGCTTGCCACGTGAAGATGACGTCGTCTGCCGAGAACGGGGCACCATCTTGCCACTTGACGCCTTTGCGCAGATGGTAGGTGATCGAAAGCCCATCCGAACTAATGTCGCCGTTCTTGACGGTTGGCACTTCGGTCGCCAACTCCGGCACAAATTCGTCTTGATCGCTCCAGTTGAAGAGATAGCCGGCCCAGAACATTGAGAGGTCGGTTTCGACTTGCTGCTCGCCCAAGAGTGGATTTAGGTTGTCCGGGTTCGATACGCCGGCGATACGAAGCACGCCGTGGATGGTCCAGGGATTCCCATGTCCGAGGCCCGTGCTCGTGCCAACCTTGGTGCACGCAGCAGCCATCGCCGCGATCGCAACGATCAGTCCTATGCACAATGCTCGTTTCATGGCGTACCTTTTCGGGTTTCCAGCTCGCGGCTCATGCGGCGATTAAGGATCCCGCCGATGATGAACAACACTATCGCGCCGTAGAAGAGCGCGATAAACGTGGCATTCGGAGCTGGTGGATTCGCGATTGGGAGATAGGCAATCCACAGGGCAAAGCCTAGACTGCCCAGTTCGGTAAACAAGCCAAACGCAGTATTTGGGCGCTCTGTGCCTGCCGGAAGCTTAGCCGCACGCAGACGCGGTATGAGCCTTGGCACTGCCGCACAGTACCGGGCATATGCTTCACCTTGTGCTGCGCGCAAATACCCCTCCTCGAGGAAGATCAGGCGATAGACGAAGGCAAGGAGTAAGATAAAGATCGTGACCATTGCCGCCGGTGGACCAATCGAACTAATGCCGATGGCTTGCAAAAGGTTGCCGAGGTACAGTGGGTTACGCATGTAGCGGTAGGGGCCCGCTGCCGTCAGCGTGGCAGTTTCGATGCTGCCGCTATAGACGACGCCCATCCGGTGATAGCTCGACCCCCACCACCGCAGAAGGAAACCTAAAAAGGTGAGGGCGGCGGCAACGGCGGCTGCGCCGCGAACTCCTGCATCGCCCCAGTGTCTGCCGATCAAAAGGTAGCTCGGCGTGCCCGTGCCTCCCAGGGCGCGATCGATCAGGTAACCGATAAAAAATCCGAAGAAATATATCACGAACGCAATCCAAGCGCGGACGCGAAACTCCCACGGAGATGACCCTTGGTTCATTCCAAACAATTCCTAATGAAACAAAGACACGAGCCGATCACTGCGCGGTGTTCGGGCCGGTGAGATGAGGTCGCGGGTGCGCACCCACAATTGACAGCGAGTCAAATCCAGTAACTACGAAGAGTAGATCGCCTTTATTCAGCGCAACGTGGTCCTGGCCTTCGTAAATCAAGTACAGTGGGTGCGTGTACGGCGGGTTGCTCAACGTGAGTTCGGACGATGGAATCATGCGAGGTCCGAGGGTTCCTGCTTCTGTAAAGTGGATTGAGTGAAGATCCGACGTTATGCGCACGCGATATCGTTCGCCGTTTCCTACATCATCGATCAGCAATGGATATGTCCCAGGTTGGAATCCGCTGATGGCGATCTTGTGCTGCGACGCAAAACTCAAGGTGAGCCTTCTGGCCCGTTTGGAAGTCGGCTTGCTTACCCGCACGCTATAGCGTGAGAACTCGATGACATAGGTGGTATTCTTCTTCATCGCGGCGATGAGCGAATTGCTCGTCACGCTCGCCGGACTCACAAATTGCCCGGTCGCGGGCGGCGCTAGGTCTGGTGCGAATTCCTCCAGCTCCAGGAAATCGGGACTTGACGGTTGCGACGGGTTCTTCTTGTTAGGCTGCAGCTTATCGGCCCAGCGACGATATTGCCATTCTAGTTGATTGAGCGCTTTTGGGCCGCTGACAAATTGACCCGCGCTTACCTTTTTGAAGATCGCCGCGCGTCCACTGAGCCGTAGAGTTGAGTTGTTGAGGAGCGCCGCGTGCTCGATCGTCGTAATCGATGTGATATAGCATCCATTGTCCGAGATATTCTGCGCGAATGCCGTTGGCGTATACGGCGTGGGTCCGATACTAAACTGAGGTTCCGACCAGATGATCTGACCAGCATTCGGTCCCGTCTTCACCACATATTTCGAAGCATACGCGACCAACGGTTTAATCAGGGCTGCATTTACTTGCGAGAGGAGCGGCATGTTGGCAACCATGCAATTCTCGAGCACCGTCGTCGTGCAGTTCAGGTCGCCATAGTGTACCGGCCGACGCTCGTTCGATGTGTGCGGTGTCGCGAATCCCGTTTTTGTCGGCTCAAAGCGAATGGTAATACCTCTTTGGCTCACGGAAATATTGACGCGGTCTGCCAAAGCCGATTGCTGGTCGAGCGATCCGAGAATTAGCGCCAGCGAGAACGCAAAGATTCCCTTAGTCCTTCTAACCACTGCCAGACGCCTTTCTGCTGTTGGGGCGTACCACTACGAAGCCGCGGGCAAGCCATAAAAAGCGCTCCCGAGTGCAACTCGGCGTTCCACTAACCTCACCGCGCGCCCTCGATAGATCGAACTATTTTCGAAATCCAGCCCACGGACTCACGCTCGGGAAGAGGGGTCGCCGGGAGGACCAACGATTCTGGAGTCAACGAGGGACCGTTTCGAGCAGAGCTGTTACCGAGTCGCTATCCGCGCCAAACTGGTATCATCAGAGATAAGAATATCACGAGTTCGGCGGTCGATCAGCTTCTCGTCCCAAAAGCTATTTAACGTCCGATTTACGGTTTCGCGTGTGGTTCCGATCATGTTCGCCATCTGCTGATCTGTCAACCGGATGGTCAGGCGCGTGCCACCTTCCGTCTTTTCACCAAATCTCTGCTCAAGCCGTAGCAAGGTGCTCGCTAAGCGCGCGCGTACATCCAGAGCACCACGTACCAGAGTAGCGTTCGTAGAGCGGATGCGGTCGCATAACGAAGCCATCAACGCAGGCGAGAGTTGCGGACGCCGTCCCAGCAACTCGACAAATCGCTCACGTAACAGCACGGCGAACTCCGAGTCGCTCAGCGCTGTTACACTTGCCGAGCGTGGCGAGCGATCGATCATCGCCATCTCCCCAAAAATATCGCCCACCTTGAGAATGCTCAGCAAGCTCTCTTTGCCCCCTTCAGTCATGCAGCTAACGCCGACGTGGCCTTTTAGCACCACGTACAAGCCGTCCGCATCATCACCTTCGTGGACGACCATTGCAGATTTTTTGTAGCGGCGCGGCACGAACGATTCAGCAACCGCCTCGAGGTCTCGATCTTCCAGGGCCGCAAACAGCGACACACCTTTGAGAAATGCCGCTGTAATTCCGGCTGTCATGCTAATCGCGTCCTCATTCGATCGGCTTCCTACCTGCGCGCTCGAGAAAATGTGCAGCAAAAGCGAACCGGTACTGGCCGTCGGCGAATTGTTTTTTCATTAGTGCGACGCGTGGGTCATGTGCCAGCTGCGCCTGCACAACGCTCCAGCCATCGCGAATCGCTTCGGGAACTGTTTTCATTCGAGACTCCCTGAATCAGAGAGAGCACTGGCTTCTGGTCTGCAACTACCGCTACCGCGTATTTGGAGACCTTGCCAGCGCTCTCTAATGCGGAACCGTCCGCCGATCAACTGTGTCGATACAATGGTAAGGCGAGAGTGTCTCGGGGTCCGGAACTCTGTCGGCGAAAGCTGTGAATTTTGCATGAAGACCACAAATGTGACGTGCGTCCGGAGCGGTCACATTCCGCCAAAGGCTTGTGCTACAAGGAGAAAGATAATAAGCGGACGATCAGAGTTGAACTGACGACCCTCGAGTCCTGGACGATCTTTATTTGGTACTACTTGGGTGTTGACGACGTAGGGCCGGACCAATTCGCTACCTAACGGATTGCTGCGGGAGGTGACACCGTATGTCTCTTCGCGGATTCTTGCTTTGGATGGTCAGCCTCCTAGTTTTGGTCATAGTGGTCTTCCAACCAATCTCAGCCGGCGTTGCAAAACCTGTGTTCACCTTTGACGGACGTTGGTGGCAGAAACAGTCGCCCGAGACGAAAGAAATAGCGATTTTGAACATGATCGATGCAGTGCGGTACGGGTACCTCGGCGGATACGTACGTGGAGTTCAGGACGCCCTAGAACTCTCGCCGACTCAGAAGTCAGCTCCTCCTAGTCTTGCCGATACAATACTTAATGTTGTGTCCGTTATGTCACAGCGACGTTCGCTGGCTTTTTAACAAGAACGGGTACCAGATTTTATCGTGTGGCGCCTGCCAGCACCGATTCGCCGCACTTGAATCACCGAATCGAATGAACCATGTCGCGAGCATCTATGGCGACCAGTACTTTTTTGGCGGTGGGGCCGGCTACCCTGATTATCTTGCGGAAGCGAATACTCTCCGCGACCGGGGGCGCCGCTACGGCCGTCTCTTGCGGCGATATAGGCCATGTGGAGCTCTTCTCGATGTCGGCAGCGCAGCCGGTTTTATCCTTCAGGGCCTTTGTGACATCGGCTGGCACGGCGAAGGCATTGAACCAAATAATACGATGGCCGAGCATGCTAGGCGGGAGTTTGGGCTTCCGGTAAAGACTTCACTGCTGGAAGAATTAGAAGACGTCGGTCGCTACGATGCGGTGACGATGATTCAAGTAATCGCTCATTTCGTAGATCCGAGCGACGCATTGCGGCGTGTCGCTCGCGCAACCAAAGTCGGTGGTTTATGTCTGATCGAAACCTGGAACTGGAGGAGCGTAGCGGCGCGTATTTTCGGCAGAGCGTGGCACGAATATAGCCCACCTAGCGTGGTGCATTGGTTTTCTCCGGAAAGAGTAGTTCGTCTCGCCGCCGACCTCAACTACGAGATGGTATCAACCGGCAAGGTTTCCAAATGGATAGGGCGTCGCCATGCACAGTCACTGATCAGACACGCGTTTGACAATTCGAGAATCGGTGACGCGCTGGCCAACGCGCTGAGCGTGATTCCCAGCAATGTTGCTCTTCCCTATCCTGGAGACGATCTGTTTTGGATGTTGCTGCGCAAGCACCATTGACGACCAATTTCAACAATGGAGAGCGTGTTGCCGGTAAAGTGCGTGCGGCCTTTCACTTCAGATAAGCTCGCAAAGTCGCCCCGCCACTTAATTCGGCTTGGCCTCACCGCTTTTTCGTTTCGTGGCGGCTGCTTCAGACCAAGCGTAGGTCAAAGTGCGCAGCTATAAGAATCCAACCATTCCGGAGGTGCGCATGGTCAACCCCAAGCGACTTGCAAGTTTGGCGCTCGTCCTGCTTCTCACGCATCTTTCGATTGCAGCGGCAGTACAGAACGAACAGTCGTCCACGACCAGCGCTCCAGTACCAAGTGGGCTCGTTGTTGTTATGGCGAACAAGCCGCAAAGCCCGCTGGATTTGCGACCCTTTGATAATCCCTACATCAGCGGCGCTGCGTTGCAAATTCATTGGAGTGACATCGAGCCGGTCGAAGGTAAACCCGATTGGTCGAAGCTGGACGCACTATTCGCCGCCGCACAGACATCAAAGAAATGGGTTCACCTCGTTATCTTTCCTGGGTTTTTCACGCCTTCATGGGCGTTACAAGGCGTAAAAACAGAACAGTTCGCAATCCAATATGGACCAGGCCATGGCACAGTCCTCCCACTCCCTATGCCCTGGGATGAGCTGTACCTTAGCCGTTGGTTCGCATTCCTATCTCTGGTGAGCGCCAGGTACGGAAACGCGCCCGCTTTTAGGATGATCGCCGCAGACGGACCGACATCGGTTTCTGAGGAGGGCACATTACCAAACTCGCGCAGCGATCTGACGAAGTGGCAAGCTCTCGGGTATACGTCTTCCAAATTAATCGGTGCATGGCAGAAGGTCTTGCGAGTCTATTCCAACGATTTTCCAAATCAGTACGTTTCGCTCGCGGCGGGACCCACGAGGCAAGCCATCGTGGACGACGCGATAGCTGTCTTGGGACGCCGATTCGCGCTCCAATCGAACGATGTGCATGCAGGGCCCGGCCCTAATGGCTCCAACTCGGAACAAGAAGATGAATTCGTCTTGGGTTATAATGGGCGCGTCATTACCGGTCTTGAAATGCGCGGCGCTGCCGCGGGCGCTAGCAGAGTGATGGGCGCTCAAGGAGACCCTCCTCAAGCGTTAAGAAAATCGATCGATATCGCTATGAAACCGAACGCCAACGGTCAGCATATCACGTATCTGGAAATTTCCAAACCGGATGTGATTGCACAGGAAATGCAATCGGTGCTACGCGATGCAGCGTCATTATTCGGAACCTCGGCCCCCGTCCGCGAACCGACTACACAGAAGTAGCTAAGCTTGTGGTCGAAGGCTCTATGTGTGACCTGCAGCCCCGGCACTCGCAGGCTAATTTTGTTGCCATCTTCGACCTCGTTTCAGCAAAAGGTTAGACAGAGGTCAGATTGGCGCTGTCAAGTGCGCTTGTCAAGAGCTGTGTCATTTCACTGGAGGCTCACGCTGTAAGGCGAAGATTGTAAGCCGACGGTCAGAGTTGAACTGACGACCCGCGGTTTACGAATTCGGTATCGTTTGTCTTAGCCCGAACCGTCGAATCCCAATGAGCTTTATTTGTTGCGGCTTGGCGATCTCTTTCGTCTTAGTGAGCAGCATCGAAAATTAGGCGTCACCAAGCATTCGGTTTGACAAAGGTTTGATTCGTTGTAAGCGGGCACGCACGGGTCGGCCCCTAATGCGGCCATTTTCCTGATTTGATCCCCACGCGCTCACAAAATCCAAATTTTTTGAAACTTTTCTAGCTGATTTTTCTGATGTGATGCCTAATCCGAGGCTCGATGGCGCGTCAAGGCCTAGGTTCCAACACGTCACCAAACGAAACTTACTTGCCTGATGCCACCCGAGAGTGGGGCGGACCCCAAGAGCCTCGTCACTTTACCTACGGGTACGGTGACATTTCTATTTTCCGACATCGAAGGCTCGACGCAGCGCTGGGAACAGCACCGCGAGGCGATGAGGGATGCTGTTCGCCAACATGAGGAGATCATGCAGTCGGCGATCGCGGCGTATGATGGCTACGTCTTCAAGACGATCGGCGACGCGTTCTGCGCGACCTTCCGCACTGCACCTGATGCGATCGCGGCCGCGCTCGACGCCCAGCGGGCACTCGTCAGCGCAGATTTCAGCAAGGTCGACGGCCTCAAGGTCCGCATGGCCGTGCACACAGGACTGTCCTACGAGCGCAGCGGCGACTACTTTGGTCCCACGGTCAACCGGGTATCACGCTTGCTCTCGATCGGACACGGCGGCCAGGTGCTCGTTTCGGGAACCTCGACGGATCTCGCACAAGGTGACATGCCGCCCAAGTCAAGCTTGCGCGATCTTGGCGCGCACCGGCTGCGCGATCTCATCCAACCGGAACAGGTCTATCAGCTCGTCTCCCCGGACCTGCCCAGCGAATTTCCGCCGTTACGATCGCTCGAGGCGCTCCCCAACAACTTGCCGCTGCAACTCAGCGAGCTCGTCGGCCGCGAGGCGGACATCAACGAAGTCGAAAAGCGCCTCGCCAAAACGCGTATTATAACGCTCGTCGGCACCGGCGGGGTCGGCAAGACGCGGCTCGCGCTGCAAGTCGGAGCGAACCTGCTCGACAGCTACCCTGACGGGGTGTGGTTCATCGAACTTGCACCGCTGACCGATCCGACATTCGTCGTCGGGGCGATCGCAGCGGTGCTCGATATGCAAGGGACCGAAGACAAACCACTCATCGAGGTGCTGGTACGATCGCTGCGCCACAGGCAGGCGCTCATTATCCTCGACAACTGCGAGCATCTGGTGAGCGGTGCAGCCGATGCGGCGGATCGCCTGCTGCACGGGTGCCCTGGTGTTCGAATCTTAGCGACGAGCCGCGTGGGCCTGAACATCGAGGGCGAGACGGTCCTCCGCGTGGCATCGCTCGGCGTGCCCAAGCGCAGCGACGAGCTCTCGGTACAAGACACGAAACTCTTCGGTGCGATCGCGCTATTCGAAGAACGCGCATCCGCGGCGCTCGAGAGCTTCACCCTCGATGAAAGCAACACCGCGGTCGTCGCGCAGATCTGCCGCCGCTTGGACGGCATCCCGCTTGCGATCGAGCTGGCCGCAGCCCGCGTCAAGGTCCTGAGCGTGCAACAGCTCGCTGCACGATTGGACGAACGCTTCCGGATTCTCACTGGTGGCCGCCGCAATGTTCTGCCAAGGCAGCAGACGATGCGCGCGCTCATAGACTGGAGCTATGACCTGCTCACGGAAAACGAAAAGGCGATGTTCCGAAGGGTCGCCGTCTTCGCCGGCGGTTGGACGCTCGATGCTGCCAGTGACGTCTGTGCCGACGAGCAGATCGAGCGGTGGGATGTCCTCGATCTCCTGTCTGCGCTCGTTGATAAGTCGATGGTGGTCGCGGAGCTTAGCGGCGCGGAGCAGCGATATCGCCTTTTGGAATCCACCCGACAATATGCTTGGGAAAAACTCGTCGAGAGCGGCGAGCGAGATCGCATGGGTGCCCGCCACGCGAGGTTCTTCGAAGCCTTCGGTCAGCAGCACTACGCCGAGACGGCGACGATGTCCATTCGGGCTTGGAACGCCCTCATGGAACCCGAACTCGACAACTTTCGGGCGGTGTTGAACTGGACGCTCGCCGAGCGCCATGACCTTGCGCTTGGGGCGAGCGCGGCTGCGGTTTCAGCCCCGTTGTTCTCGCGCCTCAATCTCAGAATTGAGGGTTCGCGTTGGGTGGATCTGGCACGTCAAGTACTGGACGGCGTCTCCACGCTGACCCAAGCACGGCTGGCACGTTGGGCAGCGCTGTTCTCTCAATTGCAAGGCGGCAGTTTTGAAGAACGCGAATCCAAGTTCAAACGTGCGATCGAGTTGTTGCGCTCGACAGAAGATAAGCGTGAGCTCGAGCTCGTCCTCATGAATGCGGCTTGGGAACTAGCCGTCCACGATCGCCTGGACGAGGCGAGGCCCCTCAACGAGGAAGCACTGCACATCGCCCGCGAGCTCAATGAAGGGCCCACCTTTGCAAGGTGCTTGTCTCAAGCGGCCTACCTCGCGGCTGATCCGATGACGCAAGATCGGCTGTTTGAGGAGAGCCTCGCGATGTATCGGTCGCTGGGGGATGAAGACCGGGTTGCCGCCACCCTGATCTGGCGCGCCGAAGCCGCATTCGTTCGCGGAGAGTACGAGCAGTGCATCAAGTACGGCACCGGGTCGTTGGAGATCGGTGAACGCACCAAAGACAAGTCGCAGATTAACATCGATCTGTCCAACTTGGCCAACTACTATCTCGCGGCGGGCGATCTATCGTCCGCGCTCGAGTTCGCGCGAAGAGCGTTGCGTTCGGCGCGTGAACATGAAGCAACGTCTGGTCCGCTGATGACGATCATTGCCATCGGCAACCTCGCTTGTTGGTGTGCAGCCGGCGATGACGTCGAACGCGGAGCCCGGCTGTTTGGGTATTGCGCCGCAGCGCTCGACGCGCGCGGCGAGCGGCCGCAGGCGACAGAGCGTATCAACCATGAACGCGCGCAAGAACGACTACGAAAGCTGCTTGGGTCACGCTTTGACGAATTGACGGCCGCCGGAGCATCGATGAGCGAAGAACGCGCGATCGAAGACGCCATGCGTGTCTGAAGCCATCGCCGAACGCACGCAGCGGTTCGGCGACACGAAAAGATCATGCGCACCGTGAAATGCGGAGATCGAAAAGCTTGCGGCCGAAGGCGCGGCGTGGCCGGAAGATCAGGCGGTCGAAGAAGCGCTCAGAGGGTAGAATCTCGAATGCTTGCGACTTTTTTCGATTGTGCGGCTTTCCGGCATCCACTAAGGAGAAGGGAGGGTCCTTGGCGCGAGCACATCCGCGAGCGCGCGAAACAGGGCGACGGCGCCAAGTCCAGCGTTACCCTCTTCGTCGTACGCGCCGGAGCCATTTGTTGCTTCAACGGCGATACTCAGCTTCCGCGCGGGCAGGTAACCGACAGCGCCTGAAGCGCCCGCGAACCCAAGTGTTTGCGTGATCCACGGTCCGGCGATAATCACACCAAGGCCATAGTTGAACCCGACGGTGTTTTTGCGGCATGCGGGGCACCCCGACTGGGTATGGCCGAAACCGATAAGGGTCGGCTTGATCTGCGCGGCCGAGGACGTCTTAGACAGCAACTTTCCCGATGCTACCGCCTCTAGCGACGTATTCAAGTCGGAGATGTCGGTCGTCTCGACTGCGCCCTCAATCGTCGTCCATGAAGGGTTCCAAAAAGTTGATTCTTCAAAGAACGGCGTGCCGGGTTTGATTCCGAGAATCTCGCGGCGTTCGGAAGTGAACGAGTGCAATGCGGGCTGTGGAATCGCTGGCGTCGTAAAGGCGGCTGTTTGTTTCAGTCCCATCGGTTGCAAAACGTATCGACGCAGTGCGTCGGCAAGGGGCATGCGAGCGATTTTCTCGAGCACGCGGCCGAGGATGACGTAGTTAGTATGCGAGTAACCCCAGTTCGTACCGGGCGCAAACTGCATTGGTTTGGACGTTCCTATCCGTATGAGTTCCTCGGGTGTCCATTGTCGGAACGGGTCTCGGTATAAGCCTTGTGTCATCTCGGGCTGATACACGTAATCGGCATAGCCTGACGTCATTTGCGACAGGTCTCTGAGTGAGACGCGATGCGCGTTCGGGAGATCGGGAAAGTAGTCGGAGAGCTTTGTCTGCAGTATTACCTTCTTCTGATCGACAAATTCGAGTAGCAGGGTTGACATGTAGGTAAATGCGAGCGCGCCGTTGCGAAAGTGCATGTCTGACGTGGCCGGCACTCCTGTCATCGAGTCGCCGAAGGCGGCGGTGTAGACGTCGCTTCCGTTCGAACGTACTTGCACGATGACCGCCTTCAGATGATTCTGAACCATTGAGCTGCGAACGACGTTCGCAATCTTTGCGGCGGAAGCGGTATCCGCCACGGAGGCGGAACGGAGCCCTAAATTTGCTAGGACTATTCCCATAGCCAATGCGGCGCTGCCGCGAGCCAAATAACGCGAAAGGTGCATGGATGTAACCTCCGCGTTCACCGTTCTTAAGCGCGTCGGTGCCTGCCTGCGCAGTCGATGATGACTCCTCGAGAAGTCAACCTAGTCGCCGTACGGATTAGGAAACCTAACGGACCAAGGGCCACAATGCACGAACTAGATTCGCGCTGTTGAGATCGCCCGCTAAGCGCAGGCCTGTTAGGTCAAAGCCTTGTGAAATAAAGCGGAGATCAAAAGCCGACGGTCAGAGTTGAACTGACGACCCGCGGTTTACGAAACCGCTGCTCTACCACTGAGCTACGTCGGCGTGAGTCTCTTGTGACCCATCCCTGCCAATGTTTCTTCATTCTCCGCTAGCCGTCCTAGAATTCTGTGTGTTCTGTATCCAAATCGGAGAATGAGGTGAAGCGCTTGTCAAAGCGCAGTTGCACCAGCCCCGTGGGACCATTGCGCTGCTTGGCAATATTGATTTCAGCGATGTTTTCGTTTTCCGGCGTAGGCGGATTGTAATATTCGTCGCGGTAGATGAACGCGACCACATCGGCTTCTTGCTCGATGCCGCCAGACTCGCGCAAGTCAGACAGCATCGGTCGTTTGTCGTTGCGCGACTCAGGCGAGCGGTTCAATTGGGCCAGCGCCATGACGGGGACTTTGAGCTCTTTTGCCAGCGCTTTGAGATTGCGGCAGATCTCATCGATGATCTCCACACGATTGGTGATGCGCGCGTTGGTGGAGCGGAGCAACTGCAGATAATCGATAATGATGAGGTCGAGACCTGTTGTGGCGGCAAGCCGGCGCGAGCGCGAGCGAACTTCGCTGACGGTAAGCGCAGCGGAATCGTCGACAAAAATGGGCACTTCCGCCAGCACACCCATGGCGCGGGTGATCTCGCCCCATTCCTTGTCCTTAATGTTGCCCGTGCGCAGGCTCTGGGCATCGATATGCGCTTCCATGCTCAAGAAGCGCTGCACCAGTTGGTCGTTGCTCATTTCCAAAGAAAAGAGCGCCACGTGCTTGGATGCCCCTTTGGCGGCGTTCATCGCGATATTCAAGCACAACGACGTCTTGCCCATCGAGGGGCGCGCCGCAATAATGATCAGTTCGCCTGGTTGGAAGCCGGTGGTGAACTGATCGAGCCGATTGAAGCCCGATGGAACGCCTGTCACCGTACCCCGCTGGTGATAAAGTGTATCGATGCGTTCGAACGCCGGTTTGAGCAAGTCACGCACGAGCGTGAAGCCACCGGACGAGCGCCGGCCGATTTCGAAAATCATCTGCTCGCAATGGTCCACGGCTTCGTCGACGTTTTCCGGCTGCTCGAAGGCGATATTGGAAATGCGGCCGCCTGCGGTGATCAGCGATCGCAGCACCGATTTTTCGGCAACAACTTTCGCGTAGTATTCTGCCGAAGCAGCGGTAGGCACGGTGTTGAGCAACTGGCCGATAAAATCTCCACCGCCCACGTCCTCCAACAACTTGCGCCGCCGCAACTCTTCAGACACAGAAACTTTGTCGACCGGCTCACCGCGCTCGTAGAGCGAGGTGATCGCGTCGTAGACGGTGGCGTGGTGAGGCGCGTAGAAGTCCGATTTTTGGACGATTTCGCTGACGATTGGCACCAAGTCCCGATCCACCATAAGAGAACCCAAGATGGCCTGTTCGGCCTCGAGGTTTTGTGGAGGGATGCGGTCGATTGCCGCTGTCATCAACATGACGGGTGAACGCGCCTCCGTTTTTTGCCTTACTCCGCGGTCACTCGGACCGTAATTTTTGCCGTGACGCCTTGCGCTAGGCGAACCACGCAAAGGTGGTCGCCGGTCGTTTTGATAGGCTCGCTCAGTTCAATCTTGTGGCGATCGATATCCACGCCCAACGTTGTCCGAAGCGCGTCGGCAATCTGCGCGTTCGTCACAGCACCAAAGATCTTCCCCCGCTCGCCTGCCTTCGCTTTGACGATGGCCGGGCTGCTCGTCAGTCGAGCCGCCAGTTCATGCGCCTCCGCCACGAGCTTTTCATCGCGGCGTACCTCCGAGGCTTTGCGCGCTGCGGCCTGCTGAAGGTTCCCCTGAGTCGCCTCTTGCGCAAGTCCGCGCGGTAGGAGATAGTTGCGGGCGTACCCATCGGAAACATCGGTGATCATGCCCGCCTTGCCGACGCCCTTGAGATCGGCGCGCAGGATGACTTTCACCACTTACTCCGCGGTGAATGGGAGCAAGGCAATGACTCGGGCGCGTTTGACCGCCTCGGTGAGCCAACGCTGGTGCTTGGCGCAGTTGCCCGAGATCCTGCGTGGGACGATTTTGCCCCGCTCGGTTACGTATTTGCGCAGGCGCGGCGTGTCTTTGTAATCAAGCGCAGTCAGTTTCTCGAAGCACATGCTACAGGATTTGCGCTTTGGCTTGCGATCCTTAGTGACTTTACGTTTGGGCCGTGTGGTTTTCTTCGGTGACATGTGGTTCCTTATCGCCTAGAAGGGGACTTCTTCATCGGCCGGGTTATATTCGTACTCCGGCAGATCCGATGGGGCAGCAGCCGCACCGCCGGCATTGCTTGCGCTCCGTGGCGCTGCGCCCTCCCCTGTGGGTCGCGCATCGAGCATTTGAAAATCATCGGCCACCACGTCCACGGCCGTGCGCTTGTTATTCTCGCGATCGGTGTACTCGCGAATTTGCACGCGGCCGGAAATGAGCACGAGTCGCCCCTTGGTCAGGAATTCAGCGGCGCGCTCGGCGCGCTGGCGCCAAATGCTGACGCCAAAGAAATCCGTTTGCCGCTCCCCGTCGCGGCTCTTAGGCCGATCGACCGCAATGCGGAATGACGTCACGGGAACCCCACTCTGAGTTTGCCGGAGTTCTGGGTCGGCCACGAGCCGGCCGACGAGCACGATATGGTTATACGAACCAGCCACTGTGAACCTCGCTTTACGGATATGGGGCGACTTGACAGTCGCCCGCTACAAAGTCGACTGCTACAATCTTATGAGCAGTGCGCGCAGGATATCATCGTGGAGACGCATTTGGCGGATGACTTCCTTCGCGGCATCCGGGCTGCCGGCAAATTTCATGCAGATGTAGTGGCCTTCGCGAACCTTTTTAATTTCGAAGGCAAGACGTTTGCGGCCCATCCGTTCGAGTTCGACGTTTTCGCTACCATTGCTCTTTGCAACGTCGGCGAAATGCGTGGCGAGCTCGTCCACTTGTGGATCTTCAAAGGATGGCCGAATGATATACGTTATTTCGTACTGTGACATGCGCAGTGCGCTGCCTCCCTCTGGGCGTAAGGCTTGTTCACGGCCGTAAAGCACGGCGGAACGAGCAGGAAGGAAATCGGGCATTGATGCCCGGCAAGCCCGGTCAGTATATCACACGGAGAATTCGGGTGACAAGGCCGCCATTGTGCATAAGTATGTGTGCTGCATGTGGTTGAATTGTGAATAGCGGTGGGCATGAAGGAATGTTCTTAAAGGAGAATACTCGCCATCTATGCGCGCGTGGCGTTCTTCCTGGCTGGTCTTCGCTCTCTTCGGCTTCGCCCTGCTTATCGTGGCGTTTTCCCATCGTTACGGGGTCAAGCAATTCGCGCGAACGCTCGTCTTTGGACAGCAAGCTTCGGGCAGGGCACACTTGAGCCTAGGCGATTCCGTTCCACCGATTACCTTCGTCGATCTGCTCGGAGCACGCGCCACCGTCCAAGCTGAGCCGCACCACGTGCTCGTGCTTAATGTTTTTGCGACCTGGTGCCCCGATTGCATCAAGGAAGCACCTGCCCTGTCGAAGCTTAGGGGCGCCTACGCGGGCAAGCCGGTTGACATCGTTGGGATCGATCAGGACGAGAATCCCGCGGCGGTGCTTCAGTTCGCGCGCACCTATGGCCTCAATTTTCCTATGTTCATCGACCACCAGCATCAAACTGAAGCCGTTCTTGGCGTTCATTACATTCCGGCCACGTTCGTCGTCGATGACCGCGGACTCGTTTGGGGCGATGTTGCAGGACCGCTGACGCTGCCTCAAATGAAGCAGCTCGTGCAAACCGGGCTCGCTCATCTCTCCCGGCATCCATTGTAGTCAGGCGAATTTATTCGCCTGAGCTCGACGCCGTGGACGCTGTGCGGACGTCGTCGTAGACCCGTGGCATACCGGAACCAATCATCGTCAGTACGTTGTGTGGAATCGACTGCGCTGCAGCGGCAACCTCGTCGAGCCGTACGCCTGGAATGTCGCCGACGAGCAGAGCCTCCTGACGCCAGTCAACGTCGGCATTGGGAGGCACCGCGACCATGGTGAAGTTCATACCGATCGCGCCAACGATTGGACAGCGCGCACCCGCCAGGATCGCAACGCCTCGGCCCGCCAACGTCTTTGGAAGACCTTCGCCATATCCGATGCGCAGCGTGGCGATGGTCTGACCAGACATGGCAACATAGGTGCCGCCGTATCCGAGCGGCGTCGGCTCGGTAAACGTGCGCACGGCGTACACGGGTGCGCGCACCTCGCAGGCAGTTTGTAACCCTTCGGGCGCACGGTCGCTGCCCAGGCATGATCCATACAGACCAACGCCGACTCGCACGGCTCCTTCGTTGCAATCCCACAGCGAAGGACCGGTGCTTGCGGCATGCACTTCGGGAACGGCGAGCCCGGACGCGCGCAGCGCTGCGATCGCAGTCCTGAAACGCTCCATTTGCGTGGCCATTGAATCTGGTCCAGCGATGTGCGTCCAAACGCCTTCCCACTCGATGTTTTCCAAGCCCACCACCGCCTGAGCAAAAGCGGCCGCATCGGCAGACGGAATCCCCCACCAGCCGGTACCGGTTTCAATGGCAACGTGGACGCAAGCTCGCACGCCCAACTTTTTTGCGAGCTTGGAAAGTTCGCCGGCGCGCTTGGAGTCCCCGACCGAAACTGCAACTCCGTCCTTAAGGGCAGTTTCAAAGTCATCGCTTGGCGTCGCCGCGACATGGACGATCGGCGCGTCGACGCCAGCCGCTCGCAATTCGCTGGCCTCGAAAATTTCGACCACGCAGAGCTGCTGCGCGCCCGCCTCAAGGGCTGCACGCGCTACCTGCACCATACCCATTCGATACGCGTCGCATTTGACAACCGCCCAGACGGGGCGGTCGCCCAAGAACGCGCGCCAGGTGCGGACGTTGTGGCGGATCGCATCGAGCTTGACGTGCAGTGACGGCCTCAAAACGTTTTCCTCGAATCCAGCAAAATGGTTACCGGACCTTCATTCACCAAACTGACCCTCATGCTCGCCCCAAAGATTCCCGTTTCCACCCGCAGTCCTTCTCTGCGCATGAGTTCGACCACACGATTGAAGAGGGGCTCCGCCGCCTTGCCTGCGGCTGCATCGACAAAGCTTGGGCGACGCCCCTTGCGAGCGTCGCCATACAGCGTAAACTGCGAAACGGCAAGCACGGCGCCGCCGACGTCCGCAAGCGAATGATTCATCGCGCCGGCGTCGTCATTGAAAATCCGCAGACCCGCGATCTTTGAAGCCATGACTTCGGCATCGGCGTCGCTATCATCGCGGGCGACGCCCACGAGCGCCAAAAAGCCAACCCCGATAGCACCGCTCAGCTTGCCCTCTACTTCGACTGAGGCGCTGCTAACCCGCTGAACGACTGCTCGCACGATGGCTAGTGCAAATGCGGCGCGACAATGACCGGTATGGGCGCGCGATTAATAACATCGGTTGTGACGCTTCCGAGAATCGCTCGCGCCACCCAACCGCGTCCGCGACTGCCCATAACGATGGCGTCGCAATGCCGCTTGTTGGCCTCATCCAGGATCCCGTCGACGGGAGCGCCTGTCTGCAATACCTTGCCCACGCTGACCCCCGCGGCGGCCGCTCGTTGCGCCCCAGCATCCAAGACAGCGTGACCGGTCTTCATTTCATCTTCCATGATTTGTTCGCGCGCAAAGCCGCCACCATCATGGATGGGGCGCGGTATGGCCAGAACGTGGCAGAGCGTGACCGACGCACCGCACGCTTTTGAAAGGGCCACAGCCAAGTCGACTGCAGCATTCGAAGGCTCCGAGCCATCAACCGGAACGATGATGCTCTTAAACATTATGTGGTGCGTCCTTCTAGCCGCCGGCGCGGGCTTCGCGCTTCGTCACGCGATAGGCAGTGCGCACGTCGCGCACACGGTTCACTTTGCCTAAAATTGCGCTCAGATGGTTGAGATCTCGAATCTGCAGGCTGCAGGCGATCGTGGCGGTCCGGTCGCGCTTGACGCGCGCCGTCACCGAGGTAGCGTTCGTCTTTTGCTCGGAAAGCACGCTCATGATGTCCTGCAGGAGTCCCGGCCGGTCGAGTGCCTCGATTTCGACGTCGACCACGTGTGAGTCGGTCGGCGAGGTATCCCAGCTGACGTGAATGAGGCGTTCTGGCTGGACGCTCAAGCCGGCGACATTCGGGCAATTCACGCGGTGTACGGAGATGCCCTTACCTTGAGAAATGAAGCCAACGATGGCGTCGCCGGGCACCGGTGTGCAACATCGCGCAAACCGAATCGGCACGTTGTCCGCACCGCGCACACGGATGCCGGAAGCTGCGCGTTGCGCTGACTTGCGTACGGTCGCCGTTTGCCGTTCGAGCGGCAGCGGCACAACTTTTTCCCGCTTGGCTTCTTCGCGCAAACGGTTGACGAGCGATGCGACGGACACGTCACCAAAACCAATGCCGGCATACAAATCGTCGAGGGAAGCGCAGTTAAAACGCGCCGCGAGCTTGGCGAGGAACTGCGGCGTCGCAACGCCGCCCAACTGATTGCGCGAAAGTTCGCGCTCGAAAACCTCGCGGCCCGAAGCCACGTTTTCTTCGCGACGGTTCTTGCGAAACCACTGCTTGATCTTGTGCTTGGCGCTCGACGTCTTACATATCGTCAACCAATCGAGTGACGGTCCCGGGCTGCTCTTGTTGACCAGCGCCTCGCAAATGTCGCCGTTGTGCAGTTGATAGTCGAGCGGCACGATCTTCCCATTGATTTTTGCGCCGATGCAATGGTGCCCAATCGAGGTGTGCACGTGGTATGCAAAATCGAGCGGCGTCGACCCCGTGGGGAAACCCATGACGTCACCCTTGGGCGTGAAGACAAATACTTGAGTGTCGAAGAGGTCGAGCTTGAGGCTCTCCATGAACTCGCGGCTGTCGCGCATGTCTTCTTGCCACTCGAGCAAAGAGCGCACCCAGGCAAGTTTTTGATCGAAGTCGTCGCTCGCACCGCCTTCCTTGTAACGCCAGTGCGCGGCGATGCCGTACTCGCTCGTACGATGCATGTCGAGCGTTCGAATCTGAATCTCGATTGGATCGCCACCTGGTCCAATCACGGTCGTGTGCAGCGATTGGTAACCGTTGGTTTTCGGCATGGCGATGTAGTCTTTGAATCGCCCAGGCAACGGGGTCCAAAGACTATGGATGATGCCGACGGCGCCATAGCAATCCTTGACCGAGTCCACGATCACGCGAATGGCGCTCAAATCGTAGATCTCGGAGAAATCCTTGCCGTTTTGGAGTTTTTGGTAGATTGAGAAGAAGTGTTTTGGCCGACCGGAGACATCGGCTCGAATATTCGCGGCTGCAAAACGTTTTTGCACCTCGTCGATGATGACTTGGACCGTTTTCTCCCGATCGGCGCGCCGCTTGGCAACTTTGTCAGCAATGTCGCGATAGGCTTGCGGGTCGATGTAGCGCAAAGCCAGATCTTCGAGATCCCACTTCATCTTGTAAATGCCGAGGCGGTGGGCTAGGGGCGCGTAAATCTCGAGGGTTTCCTGCGCGATGTTCTTCTGCTTGGACGGCGGTAAACTTTGGAGCGTTCGCATGTTGTGCAGGCGGTCGGCAAGCTTGATAATGATGACGCGGATATCTTTGGCCATCGCAAGGAACATTTTGCGCAAGTTCTCCACTTGCACGTCTTCCTTGCTTTGGTAGGGAATTTTGGTGAGTTTTGTGAGCGCGTCCACGAGCGAGGCAATAGGGCTGCCGAAGCGGCGGCCGATCTCCTCGATTGGAACGGTCGTGTCTTCGACGACGTCGTGGAGCAGGCTCGCAGCAATGCTGTCGGTATCAAGTTCGAGCTCGGCGAGGATGGATGCGACGGCGAGCGGGTGGGAAATGAAGCTGTCACCCGAGGCGCGGGTTTGTCCATCGTGGGCGTGCTCGGCAAAGGAGTAGACGCTTTCCAGCCAAGCAGGATCGACCGCCGGCTGATAGCTCCGTACCTTTTCGAGCAGCTCGCTGAAGTTGTTTGCCATCGTCCCACGTGACGCGGTGTCCCGCGTCCAGCCCTCTTGATGCTATTGTAAGGGTTCTACGCCCGATGCCACAAGCGTTCCCGCCAACTCTTTAGGGATATGTGCTACGCGCAGTGGGCTACCGGGAGCGCACCTGAAGGTGCGCCGCTACATCGGCCGCGGCCGCAGGCGATTTTCCAAATCGCCCCTACATTTAATAGGTGAGCAGCGTCCTGACCGGAGTCGACCCGAGTTTTGCTCTGCCAGCGAGATCCGCAAGTTCGATGAGGAACCCGGCGCCAACTACTTCGGCTCCCAGGCGCTCGATGAGCGTTTTTGTGGCCAATGCCGTTCCGCCGGTTGCAAGCAGATCGTCGACGATGATGACCCGATGGCCCTTGGAGAGAGCATCGCTGTGAATTTCGAGCGAATTGGTGCCATACTCAAGGGCATAGTCGGCTCTTAGTGTGGTAGACGGGAGCTTCCCCGGTTTGCGAACGGGAATCAGGCCGGCCCCAAGCTTGTATGCGAGGGGGGCGCCAATCACGTATCCCCTTGCTTCGATCGCGACCACGTAATCGATATCATCGCCGATGAATTCATCTGCCAGCAGGTCAACGGCTGATGCAAACCCGCGGGCATCCTTGAGCAGCGGCGTGATGTCGCGAAACAGGATTCCAGGTTTTGGGAAGTCTGGGACGGACCTGATGAGGGCCTGCAAATCGGCGCGCTTCACGTTCCTCCGCTTAGGTTAGAATCGACCCGTGCCCTGCCGCAGTCTGCTCTTCACCTCACAACCCGTAGCGCATCAGCACCATACAGGTCAGTGCAAAAATGAACCCAACGACCGAGAGTCCCGACAAGAGGGTGATGCGCCGTAGGAGTTTGATCCGATCCTCCAGAGGAGCACGAGCGATGGAGGTGCCGACGCGCCCAGTGACTGCGCCAAGCACTGCTATGATGACAGCAAGGACAATCGCGATAAGCAGTGTCGCGCCGTAGGCGGAGCCGCCAAAGAAAGTCCAGCTTCTCACCGGTCCGAAGACGGTGGCGTTGAGGAGCCCGAAAATGATCGTCAGGACACCTGCGGGAGCGAGAACGCGCTGCGTTCTTTTGCCGATTTGCTCTCCAACTTGCACGGCCACGGACGGATCACACGATTGCAGCGCCGGGCTCACAACGACGAGCAGGAAGAGCGTTCCGCCAAACCACGTGATCGCAAAAAAGACGTGCAACCACATAACGGTAAGCTGACCCCAGGGCATGAGCCTTCGTTTTGCGATTTTGCGTGTGAGTCCTTGACGGTTCTTGGCCTTGACGCGGCGGTAGGTTGGTGGGAAATTGCTCGCCAGCCGGAGGTCGCAGCGTGGAACAGATGGCTATCGATCGGATCGGAAATCCCAACGTCGTCTTCGGAGTTTACCGAGACGGCGATAACAATCTCGATGCTGTGCAAGAACGCAATATCACGGATTTCATCAAGACCACCGCCACGAATTCATCGCTCAAAGTGGTCGCGGAGGACACAACCAGAGTTCCGCATGCGCCCTTCATACGCGGTCAACTGCGCACGGAATGGTCGACCGTGCAAGACGGAACTCAACACATCACTCGCATCACCGCGCCTGCCAACATGGCAGACCGCAAGTCGCTCGCGACGTTTGTCGAGCAAACGCTCGAGGCTCGAGCCAACGATCCAAAATTTCGTACGGCAGACGTGTGGCTCGATCTCGTCGACCACGGTGGCGGCGACGGCGGCGGGCTGCAGGCCGACAGCACTGGCGGATTCATGCCGTTGCAAGATATTGCCGGTGCCATCAGCGACGGCCGAGCAGCATTCCGTAAGAAGTTTCCGGGGGCGGACGATTCGGTCACCGGGGTGCTCGCGAACCAGTGCCTTATGGCGACCATTGGTTTTTGCGATACCCTCTCGCACAGCGGAGTGCGTTACCTCGCCGCTTCGCCTGAAACGATGCTCGCGCCAGGCGCTCCCTCAGCCGCGTTCGCTAACGCGCTCACGTCGGGACCGAAGTGGGCGCAAAATGCGGTTGACGTCACCATGCAGGCGCGATACGGCACTGGCAGCGATACATATCATCCGGCCGCAGCTTTTGACGTCTTCGATCTTGACGCAAAGAAAGTTGCGGCGGTGCGCTCGAGCGTCAGCGAGTTCAACCGGCAAGTCGCAGAACTGCCCAAGTCCGAAAAGGGAATTGACTGGATCCATGACATCCGCAGCGACCTTCGATCGATACGAGGCATGGTGCGCTTCGATCATTCTGCGCAAATGCCGTGGCACGCAGACCGGCCAGGTATCGCGTCGTACGAGGCCGTTGCTGAGGATGTTCGGCTGCCCGAAGCGCTTAAAGAGGCGGCGAAGGCGGCCTCTGAGGCTGTGGCTGGACTCGTGCTCGCGCACAAGGAATCCGGCAACTTCGGTCCGTTTCATTCGTCCTATGCGGATGCCGTGGGACCGACCGCGCATTTGCCGATCACGAAAGCGCTGTACGACTCGTGGGCAGACCAAGGGGTTGTCGAGACTCACAACGACTTCTATGATGCCGTTCATGGCCGAGACTTCGCCAGGGCCATCGGCGCCTATAATGCGGTTGAGGATGCGGCTGGAGCTGCTGCTGCATAGCCCCTAGGCATCGGGTTCGAGGTGAATGAGCACGTGCGCCCGAGGCAGCTCTTCCTTGATACTGGCAACGATGACGTCAGACAGATCGTGCGCGCGCTGGAGGGGCATGTCCCCCGCCATCTGCAGGTGGAAGTCGATGAATTCCCCGCCGCCCGATCGGCGCGTGCGCAGTTTGTGATAGCCGGCAATGATGTTGCTGTGCCGCTCGATGATCTGCCGAATGAGGGTTTCCTGCTCGGGGGAGAGTCTACCGTCCGTGAGATCCACAAATGCGCTAGCGCTCACGTCATAAGCCGCTTTCACGATCAGCCCAGCAATCATGAGCGAGATGATTGCATCGATGAGCGTTACTCCAGTGATGCGAATTGCGATCAGGCCAAGCGCGACACCGCCTGCCGTCCAGACGTCAGCGCCAAGCTGCGCCGCTTCCGCCTGCAAGGCCGGGGACTGTTCGGCTCCCGCTGTGCGGGCTAAGACTCGCGACACCACGAGATTCACGGCTGCCGACACGAGCATAACTGCAATCCCGAGATCGAGATGGGTGATCGCCGCGGGAAGACGGATGTGCTTGATTGCCTCCACGACCACGCTAGCGGCCGTCGCAAGAATGAACAAGGCCTCGAGGGCCGCGCCGATGTTCTCGAACTTCCCATGACCGTACGCGTGGTCAGCGTCGGCAGGGCGCGTTGCGAGGCTGACGGAGATCAGCTGGAATGTGGTGACAAACAGGTCGACGCCCGAGTGCAATGCTTCCGAGAGCACGGCAACCGAGCCGGAGAGCAGCCAGACTCCCAACTTGACCACGACGAGCAGCGCGTTGGAAATGAGAGGAGTGCGCAGCGCGCGAACGCGCGCCGCACCGGTCAGGCGAAGCGCCTCGTTATGGTTGCGTGTCCCCTGGGAGCTGCTCTTGGGAGCTGTCGCCGCCATTTTCTTCTTTTAGTTCAGCAAGTAAACCAATGATTCCGCCGGGCTTTTGCTCCTGAGCCGGGGTGTCATCCGCCGTCGGCCGCTTCTTGCGATAACGGGCCGGCTGCGTTTGCGAAGCTTTGCGTTTGGGTGGAATCCTCTTGAAACCTTGCGATCCGCCACTCGTCGCTATCGAAGGGGCCACCCCCGCATTCGCGGTGCGCAGTTCGCGCGTGGTTGCGGCCGCTCGCACCGACGCGCGCTTGCGGTTCTCCCAGCTCTTCCACAGAACGAGCAGTGGGCTCGCGATGAAGATGGACGAGTATGCACCGCTCGTCACGCCAACCAGCAGGGCAAAGGCGAAATTCTTGAGCGTGTCGCCGCCAAAGAAAAACAAGGCGAGCAACGTGATGAGGACGGTCGCAAGCGTGTTGACCGATCGGGTCATGGTTTGCAACAGCGACGTGTTCACCATCTGATCGTAGGGAAGATCGGGCATCAACCGCGTGTTTTCACGGATTCGATCGAAAATGACGATCGAGTCCATGACGGAATACCCGATGACGGTCAGCAACGCGGCGAGAAAGGCATCGTCCGCTTTTCGGTTTGCGATCGCGTAGATGCCCACCATGACGAGCACATCGTGCACGAGGGCGATGTCCGCAATGATGCCGTATCGCAACTGGTTGCCAAAGCGAAACGCGATGTAGATGAGCTGCAGCGCGAGGGCGATGACCAGCGCCCACAGCGACCGGCTGAGGTATTCTTTACTCAGGCTCGGACCAACGGACGTGATCTGGCTCTGTCCGCGGTCTGCTTTGAGTCCGGCTTTATCGAGCGCGGTGTAGACGGGTCCAGGATCGTTGATGGCGCTTTGCGTTGAGATGAGGACGCGGTCGTTGGGTGCGACGTCGCCGACTTTCGAGGCAAGCTGAATGTTCTCTTGAGCGGTTTGCAGGGGCGCATACTGCGAGCGGAACTCGGGGCCAATCGAGGAGAGGTCAACCGAACGCAAGGCGTCGCGAACGGCCGTTTCCGTGACGCTTTGACTAAACTTGACGTCGATCGTCGAGCCGCCCGTAAAAGAAAGACCCAAAGCCAAACCGTGGTGCAAGACAAGCGCGACGACACCCGCAATGATCACCGCGGCAGACAACGCAAACCAGTAGTTGCGCTGCGCGATAATGTTCCATTTGAGTTTACGGAAAAACACCGGCGGCTACGCTCCGTACCACGCGGGTTGGGTAACCACGTCGTTGTCGACAACCGCGTCGACGAAAGCTCTGGTGACGTTCACCGCGGTCAGCAGTGAGAAGACGGTGCCCACAAGCAGTGTCAAGGCAAATCCTTTGACCGTCCCCGTGCCGAGCCAGTAGAGTACGAGGGCGCCCACGATCGTTGTGACGTGCGAATCAAAGACGGTCCAAAATGCTCGCTTGAAGCCCACGCCTACAGCTGCCCGGGTGGTGCGCCCGGCCCACAGTTCTTCTTTGATGCGTTCGAAAATAAGGACGTTTGCGTCAACCGCCATACCGATCGACAACACGAAGCCCGCAATGCCCGGCAGCGTCAGCGCGACGCCAAAGAGCGCCACGTAGGCGAGCATCAGGAAGCAGTACACGACCAACGCGACGTCGGCTAAGAAACCAGGGACTCGGTAGACCACCAGCATGAACAGTAAGACAATGGCGAGTCCGACAAGCGATGCGACGAGCGATTTTTGAAGATCGATCGCACCGAGCGTCGGGCCAACGTTCTCTATCTCGATAATCTTGGTCGGTACCTTCAACGAGCCGGCGGAGAGCTCGTTGGCCAGCCGCACCGCTGAATCTGTTGTGAAGTTGCCGTGTATCTCGCCTTGGCTACTGATCGCACCCTCGATGATCGGAGATTCGATGAGCTTCTTATCAAGAAAGATCGGCAAAGGATTACCGATATTTTTGCTCGTCCAGTCGTAGAATTTTTTCGATCCGGCTGAGTTGAGGGTAAAGTGCACGGCGGGCTGACCGGCCGAGTCGGTTCCGGCTGTGGCACTCGACATGTCCGATCCGGTAATGACCGGCGCACCTGAGGCTTTGTACGCGTCGAACTTCGGATCGCTTTGTGCCCGCGCGACTTGTTCTTTCGTCAACGGACGCATCTCAAGGACTGCCGCCTCGCGAATCAGCGCGATGGCCTGCTCGGGATCTTTGAGCCCCGGCACTTCAATGTTGATGCGATCGGTTCCAACTTTGGAAAACGAGAGCTCGCTGACGCCCAAGCCATTGAGCCTCGTTTGAAGCACCTGCAGCTCTTCGTCTTGTAAGCCTGCGGTGATCGTGGGATTGTCAGGCGTCGGTTCGAGCTCGACCAGCGCTCGCAAGCCGCCCTGCAAATCCAGTCCTAAATGGATCGAACTCTTCAGGGGCGTAAAGGCAATCGCGCATAAGACACACAGCACAACGACAGCCGTGAGCTTGATAAGATGCTTCCAGCGAAACCAAAACATGGAGGCGGCACTTTCGCGCTGGAGGCGCTGCAACCCTTATCCAAGGCAGGGGCGACTTGATCGTCGCCCGCGACAAGCGGACCTCAAGGTCCGCCGCTCCATTGGGGTGAGTTGCGCTGCTACATTTCCTACAGGATCGCGTCGCCGTTGACGACCACGCCGTACGAGCAATCGAGCACGGCTGCCGCACTCTTGCTCATCGCAAAGCGCACGTTGAAGAGATCCAAAATATCTGCGGGCGTAGCGAAGTTCGTATCCGCGGTCAGGCGCAGTACGATTTGCCTACTCGCGCCGATAACCTCAAGTTCCGCGTGGGTGACAGCATAGTTGACCCGGTCATGAATGTCGAAATCATCGGGTCTTCGCGTACGTACTCTCGAGCGATGGATGTCGGCCTTGTCCGCAATGATGAGAGCCGCGCTCACGGGGTCAACTGCCGCGCCTTGTTCGTTTTCGTCATGGTTGCCGACAGCAGTCATGATCGTGGCGGCATCAACTACTTTGACGCCCCTCTTCACAAGCAGCGTGTAGACGAAGACTGCGCCCGCGGCTGCATGGCTCGGGCGGCCCGCACAGTTGCCAAGGTCGTGCGTTAAACCGGCGACCGCCGCGAGATCGCAACGGTGAGCATCATAACCAAGCGACGCCAAGAGTCGGGAGGCATTGATCCCCACGAGCGTTGCGTGGCGCCGACCGTGATCTGTGTATCCGAGCGCGCCGAGCACCTCATCCGCTCGGTCAATGAGCGTCAATATTTCATTGTCGTGCCGGAGTTGCTCGAAGAGCGAACTCCGAAGAGGAGTTACGTTTGTTTGCATGAGTTTGTCTTTCAGGAATTTTCGTCGCCGATGGTTTCCACGACATTAAGAGTATACCCAGGAACGACCTCGGCGAGCCCAAGCACGGCGAGTTCTCCGCCGAATGCTTCGATAAAACGGGCCAACGGCAACCGCAGTGACTGCGAGCACACAATGGTTGCGCCGGCACATGCTCGCTCTTGGTAGGCCCGAAGCCAGCCGGCCAGCCGCGCAGCTGCGTCGGGTTCCAGTCCCAAGACTGGTGCCCGCTCGCTCGCGACGGTGGCGGCGGCAAGCTGGGATTCCAGGTTCATGGAGAGGGCCGCGGCTCGTATGACATTGTCCGCGTTTGCAAGCGACGAACAGATGCTCGCCGCCAACCTGCGACGTACTGCTTCTCCGATTGTCGAGACATCTCTTGTGTTTTCGGCTTCATCGGCGATAGTCTCCACAATGGTCGCCATGTCGCGCACGGAAACCCGCTCTCGAACTAAGTGTTGCAGAACACGTTGGACGAGACCAAGAGACGCCATTTCGGGCACAACCCCTTTGACAGCAGCTGGTTGCGCGGCTTTGAGGTTGTCGAGCAAGAGCTGCACTTCTTGGCGCCCAAGCAGGGTCGCCGCATACGAGCGCACCACACCATCCAGCGCACTCGTCAAGACTGTGAGTGGGTCGACGACGATCGTCGCGGAGGTTGAATCGTGGCGGCCTGACTGCCGATCCCCCTGCGCAAGCCAAATGCCCGCAAGACCAGCGGCAGGTTCCAAAACAGCTTCGCCTGGCAACTGTGAAAGAGCCTTTGGATCGCCAAGCGCAAGCGGACGATCCGGATGAAGGATCCCGTGCGCTACCGCTCGGTCGCGCAGGCATATGGCATAACCTCGAGGAGGAAGACGCAGGTTGTCTTGCACGGCAACGCCGGGCATGACAATGCCAAGTTCCAACGCAACCCGCTTTCGTAGCAAGGCAATGCGGTTGAGGAGCGCATCGCAAGCCGGAACCTCGAGCAGTGGGAGCAACCGCTCGCCCAAATGAATCGACAGGGCATCGACCCCGAGCAGCGTCACTGCATGTTCGGGCTTTTGGGTTTCGGCCCGCAAAGTTTGCGCCTCGTGAGCGCTGCGGGCGAGCTCTTGACGGCGCACCGCGCGCGCCGACAGCGCCGCCACCCCGACTGTGCCCGCTCCCAACAAGCCGAATGCTGCGTGCGGCAATCCCGGCACGAGTGCGAACGCAAGCATGGCGATACCGACGGCTCGCAGGGCGGCGGGGTGAGCTAACATTTGGCGCACAAGTTCCACGCCAAGCGTCGCCTCCGATGCCGCGCGCGTCACCATGATTCCCATGGCAGTCGACAATAAGAAGGCGGGAAGCGTGGTCGCGAGCGCGTTGCCTATAGAGAGCAATGGATAGGTTCGGGCAGCCGTCGCGACATCGAGGTGCTTGCCGATGATGCCGATCGCCATTCCAGCCACAACGTTCACCAAAACAATCACGACCGCGGCGATCGCGTCGCCGCGAACGAATTTGCCGGCGCCGTCCATCGCACCGTAGAAGTCCGCTTCGGCCTGCACCGCCTTGCGCCGCATCCTTGCCTGCGCCGCATCGATGAGACCCGTGTGGAGGTCGGCATCGATCGCCATTTGTTTGCCTGGCATCGCGTCGAGAGTGAAGCGCGCGGCGACTTCGGCCACGCGCTGCGCGCCATTGGTGACCACCACGAGCTGAACGACAATGAGGATAATGATCATGAGCGCCCCCACCGCGAGGTTGCCTCGCATGACGAACTCACCGAACGCTGGGATCACGCTGCCGACCCCTCCAGGCTGATCTCCCTGGGTGAGAATCAGACGGGTCGCTGAAACATCCAAGCTCAGTCTGAAGAGCGTGGTGACGAGCAGCAGGGACGGAAACGCTGCCAGTTCGAGCGGGTTCTGTATCGAAAGCGCGATGACAAGGACCGCGGTGGCAAACATGATGTCAAACGCAAGGAGCACGTCGAGCAGCGGCGGGGGCAATGGAATGATGAGCATCGCAATGCTGGCGAGTACCGCACCGCTCAGCGCGCTACCAACGAGATCTCTCGTTTGCATCACGATGGCTCTGGGTCGCGCCCGCGCAGCGAGCCGCGCGTTCGCACGATCCAGGCAAAGATCGCAGCCACGGCTGCATAACATTCTTCCGGTATTGGCTCGTCAACCTCGACCATCGCATACAGCGTGCGCGCAAGATCGGCGGACTCGACGATCGGCACCTCAAACTCGTGCGCGGCTGCGCGCACGATCTCGGCGGTCAAATCGGCGCCGCGCGCAACCACGATCGGCACGTCGATTTCCGGCGGGGCGTAGCGCAACGCAATCGCGAAGTGCGTTGGATTCGTGATGACCGCCGTAGCCTTCTTTATGGCTGCAACGCGTAAACCGCGCGAGCGCCGAGCCCCGATCGTTTTTCGCCGCTGCTTCACTTCCGGGCGCGTTTCGGATTCGGCACGCTCATCGCGAAGTTCGCGCGGCGTCATGCGTTGGCTTGCCGCGAAGCGTTTGCGAGTCACCATGACGTCGATCGCCGCAAACACAAGAAGGACCGCGCTTGCACGCCACCACGCGGTTACGGCGCCTCGTTCCATAGCGGCGACGGAGCCTGCCAGACCAGCCATTCGCGCAGCCGTTTGAATACTCGAGATCGTCGGCGGTAGCGCAATCCAAACGATCAACGCGAGAGCCAACCCCGAACTGGAGGCGTGCCAGACGTTCTCGACGCTTGCGAGGCGCCTCAGGCCCATCGATGCCGCGAGGCGAGCGAACCTCGGCGCACTTGCGCCCGGCGCAAAGCCAAGCGAGCCACACGCCAATGAGGCGACGATGCCACAAGACGATGCGAGCAGCCAGCACATTGCGATGAGGTCCCAAGGTCTTGCTGCGCTGCCGATGGCGTGGGCCCATCTGACGAGCGTTGTTGCATCGAGACTGCTCCCGTGGGTTGCGCACGTCTCGGTTGCAGCAACAAATGCTTGCCGCCATGAGCCCACACGCGAACCTAAGGCGAGGGCAACTGGTACGGCGATCATGATTGAGAGAGCTGGTGCTGCGAGCTGGCTTCGCGCCATCCCGCCGCGCGCACGGACTTTGGCTCGATGCTTCGGAGTTGCTTCTTCGGTGCGCTCCTGAGCGGACGCCATACCTACGCCTGCGCGAGCATCGCCAAAAGCTCGCGAACGACCTCGACAAGGGAGATGAAGAGCGCGCTGCCGCCAGCGACCAAAGCAAGACCGACGGCCGCGCAGATGATGGGGGCGCTCACAAGCATACCGTTCACGTGAGGCGCCGCCCTTGCCAAAATGCCAGCCAGCAGCGAGGCCAGCGTTTGTGCCAGAAGGGCGGGTGTAGCCAAAACGAGACTCTCCTTCAACGCAGCTTCGCCGAGACTGAGAATTCCGGAAAGCGTCGCGATGTGCAACGGCAACTGCAAGGTTGCTCGCGCGAAAATATTGACGATCGCATTGAAGCCCCCAGTTTGCAACAGAACCAGTATGAAGGCAACTTGATACAAATAGGCTAGAGCGCCGCCGGTTCCAGCGCGATCCGCAAAGGGTGCCCACATGAGACTCGAATCGATGAGCGATCCAGCTGCACTGACAGCCCCACACACAACACTTGCGCTTAACCCAAATGCTGCCCCGATCAACGCTCCGCTTGCAACTGCCTCGAACAGCGGTGCTGCGGGCCGAGACTCATGAGCGGCGAGAAGGATGGGTACGAGGGCGAGCGCGAGTCCGGCTCGTACTACCCGCATCGTGCTGCCACCCGCGGCGAGAGGCAATGTTGCCGCGAACGTGCAGGCTTGGGTTACCCACGCAGCCAGCGCACCGCTTGCGCCGTTCTGCCAAAGAACGCTCAACGCACGAGATGAGGGAGTACTTGGATCGATGCACGCAACAACTCACCCAGCAGTGCTAGTGCAAACGGTCCACTCATCGCGGCCAGGAGTATGATCACCGCAATCTTGGGTCCGAACGAGAGGTTTTGGTCTTGAATGCCGGTGATCGTCTGCGCTAACCCAACGATGACCCCGATGACCCCGATGACCGCAACAACCGGCAACGCGAGCAACGCAGCGGTTTCCAGTGCTCGCGTGTAGAGATCGATAACGGCGTGATTCATCCAACTACCGGTATGACGCAGCCAACGCGCCGGCGACAAGTGTCCATCCGTCAACCGATACAAAAAGCAGGAGCTTTATTGGCAGTGAGATGGATGCCGGCGAGACCATGAACATGCCGAGCGACATGAGGATGACGCCGACGACGATGTCGATGATCGCAAACGGGAGCGCGAGAGCGAATCCCATCGCAAAGGCCGTTCGAAGCTCGCTCACCAAAAATGCGGGCGCCAGCACAAAAAACGGTACGTCCTCTCTGCTCGACTGTGTCACTCGAGCGATGCGGGCGAAAGCAACGATGTCTGCAGGCCGAGTTTGCTTCGCCATGAACGACCGGAGCGGGCGTTCGGCGCGCGCAAAGGCCGCAGAGGCCGTCAGCCTGTGCGCCTCATAAGGAATCACCGCTTCGCGGCTGATGGCTCCCAGCGTCGGCCCCATGATGGCGACGGTCAGCATGATCGCGAGAGCGATAAGGACGCTGTTGGGAGGCAGAGCCGCCGTACCGAATGACGCTCGCAATAATCCCAGCACGACGATGATACGCGTAAAAGACGTCACGGAAATGGCGAGGACAGGTAGCAAACCGAGCACGAGAAACGCCGCAAGCAGATCAGCGGGCGAGCCCAACTGGGGCTGGGCTAGGACGTGGGCCGCGACCTCGGTCATCTTGTCGGCCGAATTGAGTCAGAGAGCACGTCGTGAATCTCAATGGCGAGTGCGCCGTCCTCGGTTGAGACGAGCTCCCCGGTCGCAACCGCAACCCCATTGACTAACAGCGGAGCCGGCGCATCAGCCGGAACATCAAGCGGTACGACTGTACCGGGCACGTACTTGAGGACTTCAGCAATTGGCGCCGTGGCCCGCCCGAGCATCACCGTGATGGTAACCCGCACATCTGCGAGCGTTTCCATGTTGAGGGTCATCTGCCACTTACGAGCAGTTCGGTAAGCATGACGGCCCGTTGTCCGAACAGCGACCCCAGTTGTGCCCGCGCTATTCGCTGGCTTCCCGCATAAAGGAGCGCGTACGGTCCGTCGCAACTTAGCCGCAAATGGAGCAGCGAGCCGCTTTGCCACTGCGAAAGTGAGGCGAGGTCGCATGAGTTTGCGGGTATGGTCGCTCGAAGCGGTAGCGAAACGGCATGAAGATTCGGCCGCACGATCGAGGGTGGTGGGGGTGGCATGCAGGCAGCAAAGAGCAACAACCTTGACGCACGCTTGTGAGGGCCAAACAATTCTATCGTGCAGCACCAGGTTGGCGGAAGCGGTCTCACGCGCAATTCTTCGCGGACGCCCTGAGCATCCGCGGATGATCCTGCAAAAAGCCTGCTGACCGCTTCGCCCACGATGCGCCGCTCGATTTCGCTAAGCCTACTTCGGGGCGCGGCGCCCACGATCAGACCGAGCAGCTCGCGCTCGCCCTGCGAATCGATAACGCAAAATGCCTCGATGCCCTCATACGCAACTCGCCAAGCTCGGTCTTCCGCACCTACAAGATCGAGATACGCCTCACGCCGTATCGCGCTCTGTGAAGCGGAGGTGACCTCTCTGAGAACGTGCGGCGCAGTATCGAGGAGACTGCGCGCGAGCCGAGACAGCGTTTGGCCAGCCTCGTCAATTTCCCCAGCGGGCGCCTTTGAGGATTGCTTCGGCACGCTCCATCGTTGCAGGCGAGACCGCATCGCTTGTCCGTTCGCGCTCATTTGACGACGTTCAATGCGATCCGCACAAGCGTGTCCTCGCTATCGGCAAGTGCAACGTCGAGTTCGGCTCGCGTGCTGCGGATCCACACCTTGCGCGCGTTGTCGCGCACTCGTTCAAATTCTGGCGAAGCCGGCTGACGTTCTATGCTGAGGTGTACCGCGTCGGCGGGAAAAAGCTTCGGCGAGCCCGATGGCGCTGTGGCGACGAAGTCGGACGAACCGCGCTGCCCAAGCTCTTGGGCGGCTGGAAAAATCGCGACGCAAAGTCGCCCAAGTTCAACGCGATCCGGCTGCGTGAACTGATCGTTTTTTGGGAGGATTCCAAAGAGAACGCCTCGCTCGTCTATGTCGTAGTTAGCAAAATGGTGAGCCGCGATCTCGTTTTCTGGGACTCTCAGCGGAGCTGGGCCCACGCCTACCTCGTTCGTTGCAAACCCGAGTACCGAGCGGTTATGCTCGTCGAGCAAGCGACCATCGGCTGCGATGTGAAAGTGCGCATCCTTTGCATACACAAAGCCGGCGTTGCTGCGGAGCACAAAAAAGCCGTTCTTCGCACCGAAATGACCGACTGCGTTCTTATCTGCGTCTTGCACGCGATCCGATGCTTGCTCGAGGGCACTGAGCCAGGATTGATTCTGCGCGATGAGTTCGTTCATCTCGCTTTGCTGACTCCCGGTTGGCTCGCTGGAGATTGGCTCGATCATGCGGGGCGGCTCTAGACCGCAAACGCAGAAGCGACATACGCGCGACCGCGAAACACAGTGCACGTGAGGTGCCGACCATCGGCAATGACACACAGCCGCCGATACGGCACCACGTGGCACGCCCCACGTTCGCGAAGTTGTCGCGACCGAGGCTCATGGCGACGTTGTTTTTCGGCGCTCGGAAGCATGCACGTGAAACGGTGGCGGCGATCCTTCTCGCACTTGATGACGGTCTGCGCCGCCGTGCTGCTCGGCTTGGATTTTACCCGCGTGGTGAAAACGTTCTCACAAACACAAGGAGGGCGCGCAAGAGCAGTCGCGACTTTCTTACAAGGCTTCCAATCTGAGGATTGTCCGCCACGAACGTGCAGACCCCATGCCGCGCGTTGGGCGACGCTTAAGCCTCCGCGCGCACTATAGCAACCTGAATACAGAAACGAGTCCTCTGAGACGCGCGCAACACCATGGAATATCATGTGCCACCTCGCATGGAGTGGCCATGATACAACAGGCGTGTTGTCCAAGTTGAGTCCATGTGACGACGAAACCGCGTTTAGTGGACCCGCATTTCGCTCGCCTTGAACGTTGCCACCACATCGGCACCCGGCTTGATATCGAGGTCCGCCGCGGACTGGCTCGTGACGCGCGCGACGATGGGAGGCGAGCTTGCAATGCTGACGCGGACCGCGCCTCCATCCGGAAATGCGTGCATGACAGGACCAATCAAGCAATTTCGCGCTGAGGAATCCGGGCGTGTTTTCGAGAGCACGACCGAATCGGGATCGATGACCACAGCGACGTGGCCCGTCCAGCTGCCGAGGACAGTCAGCGGCGTGCCATTGATCAACACGACGCTGACTCCGCCGGCCTCTGGGTGCGCTGTGCCCGTAAAGAGATTCACCCCAGAGAACGCTGCAACATAGCTCGAACGCGGTCGCTCCCGTAGCTGCGAAGCGCTTCCCCGCTGCACCACCGTGCCTCGCTCGAGCACGATCAACTGATCCGCAAAGAGCATCGCCTCAACCGGATCGTGCGTGACGACAACGGCCGCAGCACCTGACTGCGCGATGTGCCCGAGCAAGGCTTCTCGCACGGGCGCCCGCCGTTCCACGTCAATCGCGGAAAGCGGCTCATCGAGTAGGAGCACTGCCGGGGACGTGGCAAGCGCCCGCGCTATCGCAACCCGTTGCATTTCACCGCTCGACAGAGATGCCACTTTGCGGTCTGCAAGGGACAGAACCCCGAAGCGCTCCAGCAGCTCGCGAGCGCGTTCGCGCGCAAACGAGTTCGCGCTGCCACACGCGCGCAATCCGAAGGCAACATTTTCAAGAGCACTCAGATGGCCAAACAGAGCATACTCGGCGAACACGAAGCCGCAACTGCGACCTTGCGGGGGCACAAAGATGTGACGCTCCGAGTCGAACCAACATTCGTCATCTTGTGAAATGCGACCGCATTGCGGCCGCAAGAGACCCGCAATCGCGCGAAGAGTGGACGTCTTGCCCGCGCCGCTGGCTCCGACGAGAGCAAGCGCTTGACCGGGTTGTACGCGCAGATCGCACGCCAGTGCAAAGCGTCCGAGAGCGGTCTGGACATTAATCTGCAGCATCGACGCTAGCCCGCAGCATCACAATCCAAGACCGCTGTCTCCGGCAGCATGCCGAACAGCAAGCAAAGCGCCGTACGAAAGCACCATCAAAATCACGGCAATAGCAATTGCCGCTTGCAGATCTGTCTGCGCCGCCATGTAGACGGCGATTGGCATTGTCTGCGTGACGCCCGGCAGATTACCCGCGAACGTAATGGTTGCGCCAAACTCGCCCAGCGCGCGAGCCCACGCCAGCGTGAGACCACCCGCGAGAGCGGGCATTGCCGGGGGCAAGACGACGCGAATGAACGTATATGCACGAGACGCGTGCAGAGTCGATGCTGCATCGAGAAGCTCAGGATCGACACGGGTAAAGACGCCTTTCGCGACGGCGATGTACAGCGGCGCCGCCACAAAGGTCTGCGCAATCACGACGGCGGCTGTCGTAAAGGGAAGATGCAATCCAAAAAAATTCAACTCGCGGCCTAAGAGGCCAGCGCGCCCGAAGGCGAGCAATAAGGCCAGACCACCGACCACCGGCGGCAACACGACCGGCAACATCACGAGTGTCTCAAGCGCCGCTCGTCCACGAAATGGGGTGGACAGCAATGCCGCAAGTGGCGTGCCGAACACAACAATGATGAGGCTTGAGAGCAGGCTCGTGCGCACAGATAGCCAGAGCGCTTGCGCGACCACGGGATCGCGCAACGCTTCGCTCATGCCCGATGGTGTGATTCGAAGGATGAGCGCGACGAGCGCGATCGCGCCAAAGAGCACGAACAGCGCCGCGAGAACGAGCGCTGTTGCGGTGAGCGTTGCGTCTCGCGCGGCCGAAGCGGGCGAGCGCTTGATCATCTGGTGTGGTCGCAGCGTCTATTGCGGCGCGGCTGTGAAACCGAATCCAGCGAGAATCTTTTGACCGTCCGAGGAATGAACGAAATTGACGAACGCAGTTGCGTCGCTCGGCGCCGCGCTCGAGTGGACCGTCCCAACGTAGTAGGCAATTGGAGTGCCTGGCAGCACCGGCAGCGCAATCGTCCGCACGCTCGTTTTGCCCAAGGCATCGGTGCGATACACGATACCCGCATCCGCTTCACCCAGCGTCACCTTGCTTAAAACAGATTCGACGTCGAGTTCGTTCGAAACGATGTTCTGCAACACAGCGTCTGAATACTTGGGGCCATATGCAGGGTCGGCATCCATACCGGCGAGGAGTCTGCGCGCGTAGGCGCCGCACGGGACCGCCTGCGCGCAGAGCACGAGCTTCGTTCCGGGCTTGGTAAGGTCAAGCGGGCTTGCAATGTTTGATTGCTGCGCCACAACCAGCACAAGTTGGTTGCTTGCAAACGCTACGGGATTTGCCACCGCTCCAGCGCTGACTGCTTTGTCCATCCAACGCTCGTCTGCGCTGGCAAAGACATCCGCTTGCGCGCCGCTTTCGAGCTGCGCCTCAAGAATCTGACTGCCGTTAAAACTGAAGCGAAGCGTGACCCCAGGGTGGGCTGCCTCGAATTGTTTTCCCAAAGCTGGAAACGCATTGTGCAGCGATGCCGCGGCGAAGACGGTGAGTACTGTTTGTGCAATGAGAAGAAGAGAAAGCATATGCTTTGGCTACGCCGTCAGCGCCACGAAATCGCTGTGCGCGGTGCACAAGGTGAGGCGTTGGGGGGTGTTACTCGGGGCTCAATCGCCGATTTTCGGCCGCTGATTCGTACTGCGCCTGACAGTCCTTGTCATTGGCCGGCTGGTGGTTGCCATAGTTCTACCTTGTTTCCTTCTGGATCGATAACCCAGGCGAACTTCCCATACTCGGATTCGTCGATCTTCTCAAGTACGCTGCAGCCTTCTTCGCGCAAGACTTTGACTAGAGCGTGGATATCTTCCACCCGGTAATTGATCATGAAGGCGGCGGTGCTGGGCGCAAAGTGGTCGCCTTGCGCCGAGTCAATAGACCAGATGGTTGTTCCAGCAACCGGCTTACCGTCACCGTCTGTCCAAGCAAAAGCTGTGCCACCCCATTCTTGGACATCGATTCCGAGGTGTTGTTTGTACCAAGCTTGTAGCGCCGGAGGATCTTTGGCTTTGAAGAAGATGCCGCCAATGCCAGTGACTCGCTTCATAGAACCTCCGAGGTTTGGTGGTGGTGAGGGATAGTGTGTTGTCTGCGGCCTAGAAAGTATGGCTTCCGATGCTGACACGAGCACAGAGCGGTCTTAGGACGCATAGCGCATCTGGCCCTCCCGGCACCGGCTGGATGGTCTGAACGCGTCGTCGATTTATTTGGTGACCGGAATTTCCCTCAAATTGATGCCGCGAAAGAGAATATCACCAAAATTGGCAATTTCGGTGATACAGCAGTTACTCGGTGCGCGTCAGGGGAGCTGGAGTTGTGGGCGCGCTCACCGGAGGGACGACCGAGGTCGCAAGCATGCCTTCGACTCTGCGCAGCCCGTCATCGAACGCAGCTGCATCGCGATCGACCTTGTAGATCGCGCTCAAACCATGGATTTGGGCTGCCAACGCGCGAGCGATCAAACGCGCGTCGACGCCTTGGGCTCGTTCCAACGCGTACTCCGTGACGACCGGCTCCAGTCGGTCAACCAGCGCGGTGAGCGCTTTACGCAGCGGCTTTGCAAATGGTTCGACGTCGCCCAATTCGGCGAGGAGGTTGCCGAGTTGGTCACCGTGGTTGTCGCGATGGCGCTGCGCCGCGATGTGCCCGAGGTAATCTGCGAGTCGCTGCTGGGGTGATTTTGAGTGCGAGAAAATTTCGTCGGCTTGCGGGCTTGCGAACCATCGCTCGATCTCGCCGATGATAGCCACGCCGAGCTCGTCTTTGCTGCGAAAATAATGATAGAAATTGCCTTTACCAACGCCGGCAATTTCAAGAACGTTCTCGACACTTGTACCTTTGAAGCCCTGGCGGTAGACTACTTCGGCAGCTAGCTCGATAATATGCTGCCGACGATTAGCCATGAACGACACTCCCAGGACAGCATCGGATGGAGATGCTGCAGTACATCATTCGCGCCTTCGCACGTGTGGGTCGCCCGGCCTCCCGTCGCAGCTCACATTAGTGCCTTTTACTCACCGGGCGTCGTAGCCGATTTCCGCCGTGCGCAGCTTGCTCTCGACGTCGTCGGTCTGCGGCGTGACCGGCTGGCACCGGTAGACTTGCTTGGCGATATCCACAGGTTCGTTGCCGTTTGGTTGTGGTGCAATGGCATCAACCACTGCCATGCCCTTCACCACTCTGCCAAAGACGGTGAAGCCTCGATCGAGATGCAGTTGTGGGGATTGCGTGATGTAATATTGACTGCCCGCGGTGTCGACGAGCGGCACCATTGCTTTTTGGTCGTAGTCGAGTCCGTATGAAATGATCCCCGTCAACTGTGGCACCGAATTGAGCTCCGCCGGAATGCTATAACCCGGACCTCCGTTCCCGGTGTTTTTCGGATCGCCACCTTGGACGACGAAGTTTGCGATCACCCGGAAGTACGTGAGATTGTTGTAGAATCCGCGATCGACGAGCGACAAGAAGTTGTCCACGCTGTACGGTGCCACATCCGGAAAGAGCTCAAGGACGATGACGCCCTTGCCGGTGACGATCGCCACCTGCGGGTGTGCACCAAAGGGCGCCCCACTTGGGACAGGTTGCGGCTGCGCGAAATCGGACGGCGGCACCTTTGGCGGCTTGATGTCCACCTTAGTCGGATCGCGAAGCCCCATCAGTGCATCGCGGACTGCTACGCGGACGCGCCAAGACGAGTCGTTCGCACTGAGCCGGATAGGCAATGCGTACGTACGGTCCTTGAGCCTACCCAGACCCGCCACCGCATACATGCGGACGAGTTCCTCGCTGTCCGTGAGCAGGCGACGCAGCGCGGGCGCTTCATTTTGATAATAGCCGCGCGCCAGCGCCCACGCTTCGCGCCAACGAACCTCTTGGTCGCGCTCGGTAAAAATGTTCGAAGCCAGCGTGTCGGCGGCCACCTTGCGGTGCGCATAGTCCAAGGCAGGTGCGCCGGAGATTCCGGCTTCCCCGAGCGAGACAGCGACCTCTTCTCGGACCCCGACATCGGCATTGCTCAGCTGCGGCCAGAGAGCATCGACAGCCGGCTGGCCCCCGATCCTCCCAAGCGCGTTGGCCGCCATGGCGGCAACCGCGGGTGAGTTACCTCGTAGCATGCCCGCGAGTGGATCGATCGAGCTTTGCGATCCGATGAGACCCAGCGCGAACGCGGCCATCGCTCGCACTGAGTCGGGCCGACTCGAATCGGAGAGCACGGTCAGGAGCGTTTGATTGCCCGCGGGATTGTTGAGACGGCCAATCGCAAGGACTGCTCTCGCCGCAACGACCGCATCTCGATCGTTCACGTACCGAACCAGGGCCGACGGATCCGTCTTGCGATCGCGCTCGAGCAAGCCGATGGCGCCTAGGGCGCTCGTACTGAGTGCGCTGGGGGTGGGCGGCGCAAGTGGTGCGGGCGGAGCGCCTAATGCAATGGTTGGCGCAACAAACAGCCGGTAGAAACCGATCGCTACGACGCTTGCCAACAAGAGAGCGACCGAGAACCGTACTGCAACGGTCATCAGTCTGCCGACCAGTAGTCCTTTAAGGCTTTGCCGCGACTGGGGTGGCGCAGCTTGCGCAACGCCTTCGCCTCGATTTGCCGGATGCGTTCGCGCGTCACGCCGAACTCTTGTCCGACCTCCTCAAGCGTTCGCTGATGTCCATCTTCTAACCCGAAGCGTAGCACCAGCACTTTCCGCTCGCGCTCGGTGAGATTTTTGAGCACATCGCCCATTTTTTGCTTGAGCATGGTCACCGAAGCAGCTTCGGCGGGCGCCACGGCCTCCGGATCTTCGATAAAGTCCCCTAAATGGCTGTCTTCTTCTTCGCCAATGGGGGTTTCGAGCGAAATCGGCTCTTGCGCAATCTTCATAACTTCTCGCACTTTGTCGGGCGAGAGTTCCATTTCTTTCGCGATTTCTTCAACTGACGGGTCGCGGCCGAGCTCTTGCAGTAATTGGCGAGAAATTTTGACGAGGCGGTTAATCGTTTCAACCATGTGGACGGGGATGCGAATCGTGCGCGCTTGATCGGCAAGCGCGCGCGTGATGGCCTGACGAATCCACCACGTCGCGTAGGTGGAAAACTTGTAGCCCTTGCGATACTCGAATTTTTCAACGGCGCGAATGAGCCCCAGATTGCCTTCTTGGATGAGGTCTAAGAACTGCATGCCCCGGCCAACATACTTCTTTGCTATGCTGACGACCAAGCGGAGGTTTGCTTCGGTCAGATCGCGCTTGGCGCCATCCCCAGCCTCGACGACCCCCTGGTTTGCTTGCACGCCCTCTTGCTTTGCGCGCTCGAGTTCTTCTTCTGCAAGCTCGATGGTCTTTGCGAGCTCTTGTTCCTGCGCCATGCCCAAGAGCGGCACCCGGCCGATCTCTTTGAGATACATCCGCACCGGGTCATCGAGTGCAACGCCCGGCACAAACGTGAGATCTTCCGGAGCCTCCTCAACGGGCTCGGGTTCATCTTTTTCTGCCTCGGGAGTGTCTGGCATCTCGGTGATCTCGATGCCTTGGCCCATAATCTCCTCGACGAGCTCGTTGCCCTTTTCGGGATCATCTTCGTCGTAAGCAGCCGAAATCGCAGCGATCTCGTCGTACGTCAGCGAGCCGCGCTTTTTACCTTTCTCGATGAGCGCCTTTACGGCAATATCGCGTGGTACCGCGGGTGCGGCCGGCTGACCATTCTCTGCAACTGGTTCGGGCGTTGCCTTCACCGGAGTGCGCGGTTTGCGCGCTGGCACTAGTTTTTTCCCTCTCTCTTTTCGGCGGCTGCTCCTCGCAGCGTGGCCGCGAGGGAATTGTACTCATCGCGCAACGGCTCTGGCACGGATTTCCCGGCGGTCAAGAGCCTGTTCATTTCAGCGTCGACGCTGTAAAGCCTGCGCTCGAGTCGCTGACGCTCAAAGTGCTCCACGATGAGCTCGAGCCTTTGCTCTTCCTCATCGGCGCGCAGCGGCGGTGACGAGAGCGCGAGACGCGTGAGTTCGGCGATGTTCTCTTCATCGGCTAAAACCGTGAGCGGATTGATGCCTCGGGCCAATGCATCGCGCTGCTGCAGCAATGCCGCATACGTGTGACCAAGCTCCTCATCGCTAAAATCTGCGGCACTCACGCGCTGTGCAGCCGCTGCAAGCAGCCGCGGCTGCACAATGATGAGCTGCACGAGCTCTCGCTCCACGGAGAGTCCAGGTGCACGCGCCGGCGTGCGCCGGTGAATGGTGTTGCTGCCGTTGCCTTTGGGTATTGCTGGCGCGGCGATCGTCGTGCGCAGCGCTCGAAGCGCTGCCTCGCTCACATCGAGCTTGTGCGCCATCGTCTTGATATACTGGTCGCGCTCGATCGGATCGCGCACGTTGGAAATGACGCTCATGGCCTGACGGGCAATATCGCTCTTGTTTGAAAACTGCGCTTCGATGTGCTTGCACGCCAGCTCAATTTTGAAGTCGATCCAGCGCTGCGAGTCGGCGAGGAGCTTGGCAAACGCCTGCGCCCCATCGTGGAGGATGATATCGTCGGGGTCGCGGCCTGGCGGAAGGCTTGCAACGCGGACCTGCAGGCCTTCAGCCGCAAGCATGTCGATGCTGCGCGCGGTCGCTGCTTGACCCGCTGCATCGCCGTCGAAGCACAGATACAGATTGCTCGCGACCCTGCGCAATTCGCGCGCCTGTTCCACGGTAAAAGCGGTTCCGAGGGACGCGACGGCGTTGCCAAATCCAGCTTGGTGGAGCATCAAACAGTCGAGATATCCTTCGACAACGATGATGGCTTCTTGAGCTGCTGCTGCCCGCCGAGCAAGCTGCAGTCCATACACGTGCTGACCTTTCGTGTATGCAGGCGTGTTCTTCGTGTTGAGATACTTCGGCTGATCGTCGCCAAGGGTGCGGCCCCCGAACGCGATAACCTCGCCCGTGAGATTGAAGATGGGGAACATCAAGCGGCGGCGGAAAAAATCGATATAGCCGCTCTCGTCTTGACGAATAGAAATGAGACCGGCGCGTGCTGCGAGCCCAAGGTCGATGTGCGCCCGCGTGAGGGCACCCGTGAGGCCATCCCATGAATCGGGCGCATATCCTATGCCGAATGTTTCGCACGTCGTCTCGTCCAAGCCCCGCTGCTTGACGTAGTCCTTCGCTTCGCTGCTTTTGCGCAGCGCATCGACAAAGTGGCTCTTTGCCACCAAGTTGGCTTCGTAAATGGCTTCCCGCTCGCTGCGGCGGCGACCGAATTCCACAGAATCGCGCAGCTCCACACCGGCACGCGTCGCCAGCATCCGAAGCGCGTCTGGGAATTCGACGTTTTCATAGCGCCTGACAAAGGTGATGAGGTCGCCGCCTGCGTCGCAGCCGTAGCAGTGCCAAACTTGTTTCTCTGCATTCAGAGAAAATGATGGGGTCTTCTCCGCGTGAAAAGGGCAAAGCCCAACGTACTCGCGCCCGCGCTTGCGCAAGGTGACGTACTGGCTGACGTATGCCAGCAAATCGACCTTGGCTTGAATTGCCGAAATCAAACTACCGTGGATGGGCACGAGGGCACATTTCTGGGAGCGGACCTAAAGGTCCGCTGCTACAATTAGGCATCCCACTCGCGGGGAATTTGGGATTCCAGCGGGTCGAGAAAAAGCTCCTTAAACTTCTTGATTGCAAAGCGGTCCGTAAAGCCGGCGATATAGTCGCATACCCTCCGCGCCAGCGAATCTTCCGCCAGCGCACCGGAAACAAACTCTGGCGGCAGTTCGTCTGCGTGTTCCATATAATACGTAAAGAGTTTTTTCACGATGTTTTGCGCTTTGGGTTCTTCGGTCTTGGCGGTGTCATTGAGGTACACGCGTTCGAACATGAACTCCTTAATCGTCTCGACGGCATCGAGCACGGGTTCGGAGAGTTTGATCTCGTTCCGTCCGCGGCACTGCATAATGACGTCTTGCACGACTGTCTCGATGCGAAGAGACCCGCTTGGCCCTAAGGTTTCGATGGCCTTGCGGGGCAGTTGGTCTTGGGTGATGATGCCGGCGCGAATCGCGTCATCGATGTCGTGGTTAATGTAGGCAAGCCGATCGCAGTATCGGACGATTTGTCCCTCGAGCGTGTAGGGCACGTCATTGTAGCCGGCGAGCGCGCCGCCGTGCTTGCTGTGCTTGGCAATGCCGTCGAGCACTTCTTCGGTGAGGTTAAGGCCGATCTTGTCACCGCGCCGCTCTAGGAACATAACCACTCGCATACTTTGCTGCGAGTGAATAAAGCGCGCGCCGGATTCGTAAGTGCCAAGGATGTCCGTCAGCGCTGCTTCCCCTGCGTGACCGAAGGGCGAATGCCCGAGATCGTGGCCGAGCGCAATCGCTTCGGCCAAGTCTTCATTGAGATTGCAGCCTCTCGCGATGGAACGCGACAGCTGCATGACCTCGATGCTGTGGGTGAGCCGCGTGCGATAGTGATCGCCGAGCGGAGAAAGAAAAACTTGCGTCTTGTGCATGAGGCGACGGAACGCTTTGCTGTGAACGATGCGATCCCGGTCGCGCTGAAAACACGTGCGAATCGGATCCTGTGGTTCGGGGGTTCTACGCCCTCGCGAGTTGCGCGCCAGCGCCGCATACGGGGAGAGCATCGCGGCCTCGCGCGTTTCCTGCTCTTCGCGGATCGAGCTTAGTGTCGCCATAGCATCTCTATCACGCGCTTGCGCGCCGCGAATAGTGTCGGTTTTGGCGGCACCCTAATCCTGGTCAGGCTTCGCGCCCGAACCGCGGTCTTTTTCTTTCTCTCGCAGGACGATTTGCGCTGCGGCGAGCCTCGCGATAGGTACCCGGAACGGCGAGCACGAGACGTAGTCAAGCCCGATGTCGTGACAGAAATGCACGGACTTCGGATCGCCTCCATGCTCTCCGCAGATGCCAACCTTCATGTCGGGGCGCGTCATGTGGCCGCGCTGCAAGGCCATCTTCATCATCTCGCCGACGCCATCTTGATCGATGACTTGGAATGGATCTTCGCGCAAGATCTTACGGTCGAGATAGACGGGGATGAACGTTGCTTCGGCGTCGTCACGGGAGTAGCCAAAGACTGTCTGCGTGAGATCGTTCGTACCGAACGAAAAGAACTCGGCATGCTCGGCGATGCGGTGCGCCACGATGCACGCGCGCGGCAATTCGATCATGGTGCCCACTTGATACGGGACCTTGACGCCGCTTGCCTTAATGATGCGCTCGGCTTCATTGCTGACCAGATCGCGCAGCGCCTTCATTTCGGTCACCGTACCGACGCCGGGAATCATGATCAGAGGCCGCACATCGTTTTTCTCCTTTTTCACTTCGACGGCAGCTTCCATGATGGCGCGTACCTGCATCTGATAAATCTCTGGGTACACGATGCCCAAGCGGCAGACTCGCAGACCAAGCATGGGATTGCTCTCGTGCAGGGTGCGCACTCGCCGCAGCAGCCGCTCCTTTTGCGACAGGACCGTGGGATCGCCCTTGGTCAACCGCAACTCGGTCACCTCAACCAGCAGATCCTCGAGGCTCGGCAAGAATTCGTGGAGCGGAGGATCGAGCAGCCGCACCGTCACGGGGAGGCCCTTCATCGCGCGAAAGATGTTCTGGAAATCCTCGCGCTGCATGGGGAGCAGCTGCTCGAGGCACTTGCGGCGAGAATCTGGCGTTTCGGCCATGATCATCTCTTGGACGACCGGCAGCCGCTCGGTTTGCATGAACATGTGCTCGGTACGGCACAAGCCGATACCCTCTGCGCCGAAATCGCGCGCCTTGGCCGCATCCTCTGGGGTGTCGGCATTTGCATAGACGCCCAAGCGCTTGAATTCATCGGCCCACTTGAGAACATGGCCGAACTGCGGCGAGAGTCTTGCCGCCTGCATTTTCAATTCACCGCGATACACATTGCCGGTCGTTCCATCGATGGTGATCGGATCGCCCTCGTTCACCACTTCTCCCTTGACGGAGAACTGGCGCGCGCGCAGATCGATGAGCAGCGACTCGCATCCCACAACGGCGGGCTTGCCCATGCCGCGTGCCACAACCGCGGCGTGCGAGGTTGCGCCGCCTTGCGACGTGAGGATGCCTTGCGCTGCGACCATGCCATGGACGTCGTCGGGCGTTGTCATCGGACGAACGAGGATGACGTGCTTGCCCTGGCGATGCATTTCAACCGCGACATCGGGATCGAAGACCACGATGCCGGCCGCCGCTCCCGGAGCAGCGTTGAGGCCTTTTGCAATGACTGCGGACCTGGACGCTTTCTCATCGATCTGCGCATGCAGCAACGCCTGCAGCGACGCAGGCTCGATGCGCATCAACGCCTCTTCCCGGCTGATGAGATGCTCTTTGACCATGTCTGCCGCAATTTGTACTGCTGCCGCCGCGCTGCGCTTACCCGATCGGCATTGCAGCACGTATAACTTTGCGCGCTCGACCGTGAACTCGATGTCCTGCATGTCGCGGTAGTGCTTCTCGAGCTTTGACGCGATGTCGAGAAACTGTTTGTAAATCTTGGGCTGTTGTTTTTCTAGAACCGAAATCTTGACCGGCGTGCGGCTTCCAGAGACGACGTCTTCACCCTGCGCGTTTTGGAGAAACTCTCCGTACAGCGTCTTTTCTCCGGTGGAGGGATTGCGCGTGAAAGCGACGCCCGTGCCCGAGTCTTCACCCATATTACCAAACACCATGGTAACGACGTTGACGGCCGTTCCCCACCAATCGGGAATGCGCTCGTAGCGACGGTATTCGATGGCCCGCTTGCTGTTCCACGAGCCAAAGACTGCCTCGACCGCCATGCGCAGTTGAATGAAGACGTCCTCGGGGAAATCTTTCTTCGTATGATGCCGCACGAGCGCTTTGAACTCACTTGTCATGTTGCGAAACGCGAGCGCGGTGAGATCCGATTCGGACGGAACTCGCGCTTTAGCCACGTAACGCTTCACGACCTCATCGAATGGATCGCGACGCATGCCGAGCACGACGGTCGCAAACATTTGCACGAAGCGACGATAGGCATCCCAAGCGAACTTGTCGTTTTTGGTCAGCACGATCAACGCATTGCACGTGCGGTTATTCAGACCGAGGTTTAAGACGGTATCCATCATGCCGGGCATGCTGACCCGCGCGCCCGAACGCACGGACACGAGCAGCGGATTTGTTTCGCCGCCGAACTCCTTGCCGGTCTTGCGCTCGAGCTCGGCCATGCGCTTGTGAATCTCTTCATCCAGACCCGACGGCAGTTGCCGCCCGAGTTCGAGATAGCGCCGGCAGACTTCTGTCGTGATCGTGAAGCCCGGTGGTACCGGCAGACCGATCCTCGTCATCTCCGAGAGCCCGGCGCCCTTGCCGCCGAGCAGCTCGCGCATGGCGGCAGTGCCCTCCTCGAAGGAATAGGTCATCTTCCCAAGTGTGGATTTTGTGGGTGGCTCGAGCTTGCGGCTGACCGCTTTTTTAGGCCCGGGAATTGCGGGCATTGGTTTGCGCTCGATGTCGCCCATGACCGGGATCGTAGCCATCTTGACCCCTGCCATCATTCCCGCGTCCGGATCTGGAGGCGCGCTTGGCTTCCCGTCCACAGGCGCCATGACGAATTGTGGCTCTTTGCTAGGTGTGGCTTGTGCTTTTGCAGCGGCCTGCGTCTTTGCAGCGGCCTGCGTCTTTACAGCGGCCTGCGTCTTTGCGGCGGCCTGCGACTTCGCGCTGGCCGGCGCTTTCGTGGTGCCCGGCTTCGGCCGACCGTCGCCTTTAACGGACCGGAGAGGCCGTGACGACTTTGCGGCCGCACTCTTGGCGGCCGCTTTCTTGACTGCCGGCTTGCGCGCCGGCGGCTTCAAAGTCTTAGTCGATCTCGATTTTGCCTTCATTCTTCCCCCATAGATTCCATATGGTACTTCCATGCGGGACAGAATAGCCCCTACCCCTGGGCAATTCTTTCTTTGAGATATTCTGCTAGGCGATCGACGCCGATGCGTTCTTGACCTTTGCTATCGCGATCGCGCACGGTCACGTCATGTTGCGCGAGACTTTCGTAATCCACCGTCACGCAGTACGGCGTGCCGATCTCGTCTTGGCGATAGTAGCGCTTGCCGACGTTGCCTGAATCATCAAACACCGTGCGGAGTGAGGGGCGCAGCGAACGCTCGATGTTCGACGCTAGCGCCACGATGTCAGGCTTGTTGCGCACGAGCGGGAAGACCGCCACCTTGTAGGGAGCGAGGCGCGGATGAAGATGCAACACTGTGCGATCCTCTTCTCGTTCGTAGGCATCCAACAAGAAGACGAGCAGTGCTCGATCGACGCCGAGCGATGGCTCGATGACGACCGGCAAGAACTTTTCCTTTGATTCTTCGTCAAAGAACGCGAGGTCTTTGCCGCTGCCTCGAACGTGCTGCTCGAGATCGTAGGTCCCGCGATGCGCGATTCCTTCAAGCTCGCCCCAGCCGAACGGGAAATCATACTCAATGTCGGTCGTCGCCTTGCTGTAGTGGGCAAGATCGGCGCCACTGTACTGATTCTTGCGCAGTCGCTCCGCCTGCACCCCGAGCCGCAAGAACCACTTGAATCGCTCTTCCACCCAATAGTCGAACCAGCGCAAGCCCTCAGATTCGGGCTGCGCTGGAACAAAATACTCAAGTTCCATCTGCTCGAACTCGCGCGATCGAAAAATAAAGTTGCCCGGAGTGATTTCGTTGCGAAACGCCTTGCCGATCTGCGCCACGCCGAAGGGCGGTTTCTTGCGCGCGGTTTGATACACGAGCTTGAAGTCGACAAAAATGCCTTGCGCCGTTTCTGGACGCAAGTACGCAATCGATGCCGCGTCTTCCATCGCCCCGATGGATGTCTTGAACATCATGTGGAACTCGCGCGGCTCCGTGAGCGTCGCGTTGCCGCACGATGGGCAGCGATCTCCTTTGATCTGATCGGCTCGGAAACGCTTCTTGCACGTGCGGCAGTCAACCATCAGGTCGTGAAAGTGCTCCAGGTGCCCAGACGCACGCCATACCTCTGGGGACATGAGAATCGAGGTGTCCACGCCGACGACGTCATCACGGAGCTCGACGACGTCGCGCCACCACGCGTCGCGAACGTTGCGCTTGAGCTCGGCCCCGACCGGCCCATAATCCCATGCGCCATTGATGCCGCCATAAATCTCACTTGATTGAAAGATAAAACCGCGGCGCTTTGCGAGCGCCGTGATCTCTTCCATCGTGGGCTTCGGTCGCGATGCTGCCATCATTCGTTCATTCTACGATGGTGAACGTAGCGCCCGCCAAATCTCTTTCGGCGCGAGCGGCTTGCCATACATGAGCACGCCGATGCGGTACAACTTGGCTGCAAGGAGCGTGAACAGCCAAATCGCCAGCAGCGAAGCGACGATCGACACCGCGATTTGCCAAAATGGCACGCTTGACGTTGCCACGCGCGTAAACATGAGCATCGGACTGATGAGTGGGACCATCGAAGTCCAGACGAGAAACGGTTTGTCCGGATCTTGCAGCGCGAAAATCGAAAGCAAATACGCGAAGATGATTGGACCTATCAGGATGCCGTTGCTTTGCTGCACGTCCTCTGCTTTGCTCGCGAGTGCCCCCACGCCGGCAAACATCGTTGCATACGTGAAGAATCCGAGGAGGAAGAACACGAGCAGGTACACGAGGGTTGAGGGCGGCACGGTGGCAATGGCCGACATGGCTTGCTGTCCTTGAGCGGATGCAGCCGTGCTCAGCGATTGCACCTTCGAGGCTTGGCTCAAGGCAACGATGACGAGCATCGCGGCCGCAGCCACCGCAAAGACGAGCATTTGCGTGAGCGCGAGCGCGCCAATACCGCCGATCTTGCCCGCAAGCAACTGGCTCGGCCGCACCGCAGCGATCATAATCTCCATGACGCGATTGGATTTCTCTTCAATAACCCCCTGAGCCACATAGACGCCATACATGATCACCGAAATGTAGAGCAAGAGGAGCAAGAAATACACGAGACCTTGCGCCAGGCCCGCTTCTGCGGCGGACTTGTAGCGAGGGTTCAGATCGGTCGTCGAAAATGGGAAGTTCACGGCCTTCTCCGCGAACGCTGCGTTTGCGCTGCTGAAATCGGAGGCGACCACCGGCTGGAGCAGCTGACGGCGCAGGTTTTGCTGATCTTCTAAGCTTGCCGATTTGACCGGATAATAGGCAAACGCGAGGGTATCGTTTTTTTCGCGATAGGCCACGAGCGCCGCATCGTACTTCTTGAGCATGACTTGCTCTTTTAATGCTTTGGGGAGTTCGGGGCCGTGGCTGCGGTAGGGCTCCACGATTATTTTGTAATCCTGCGAGAGAGCTTTTTCCAGCGACTTGGTTACTGCTGCATCAGGTCCCACGAGCGCAATCGAGGTTGTGAACGCGCCGCCGAGCGCGTTCCCGATTACGGAGATGAACGAAAGCGAGATGATGCCGATCACCCCAAGAATCGTACCGATGATAAATCCGCGGCTGTGCAAGCGGGTGAGATATTCGCGAGCGGCGAGGATGCCAACCGTGTTCACGTACGGGAGTCCTCTGGTTTGACGTAGTGAAGGTAAATATCGTTGAGGCTTGGCTCGACAACCTCAAAATGGTCCACTGGTCCCGACGCAACGGCAGCGCGCAGGACGTCGGCTGGGTTCATTCCCTGGGGAAGCTTCACATCGGCAATGCCATCAGAACTCGGTCGAACAATCGCCCCTGAAAAGTTTTCGAGAAAGCTCATATTTGCAAGACGCGTCATCCGGATAAAACGATCGGGCCACGCGCGCTTTATCTCGCGTAGGTTGCCGCTGACGACGCTTTGCGATCGGTCAATGATGCAAATGTCTTCGCACAATTCTTCTACCTGTTCCATTCGATGGCTTGAGAGCAACACAGCCGTGCCTTCGACCACCAGTTGACGAACGGTGTCTTTGACGACTTCCACATTGATTGGATCGAAACCCGAGAAGGGCTCATCGAGCACGAGCAACGGTGGTCGATGCAAAATTGCTGCAATGAACTGAACTTTTTGCTGATTGCCTTTGGACAGCTCGTTTGGCGTGGATTTGAGTTTGTCGCTCAGCCCGAAGGAATCAAAGAGCTCGGCAATGCGTTTGCGCGCGTCGGCTGGGTCCATGCCGTGCAATCGCCCGAAGAAAAGCAGCTGGTCGGTGATCTTCATCTTGGGGTACAGACCGCGCTCCTCAGGAAGATAGCCAAAGGAGTGGCGGAGTCGAGCGTCGACCCGCTGGCCGTTCCAACGCACCTCGCCGCTATCGGGCGCCAGAATGTCCAAGATCATGCGAAGCGTCGTCGTCTTGCCCGCACCGTTTGGGCCAAGCAAACCGAAGACGGCTCCCTCGCGCGCGGAAAACGAAAGATCGCTGACCGCGCGAACCTGGCCGAAGGTCTTGGAAACGTGGTTGACTTCGAGCATGCTCTCCCGCTAATGTAGCAGCGGACCTTTAGGTCCGCTCTCCAACCGGCCCTTCTCCGGCTGCTTTGTCGATGCGCAACTGACCGCAGGCTGCCGCGATGTCGTCGCCCATGGTATGCCGGATCGTTGTCGGAACCCCTCGCTCGCGCAAGAGATCTCGAAAGCGATGGATCCGCGTGATCTGACTGCGCTCGTACGTAGCATCGGTTGCGTTGTAAGGGATCAGATTGACGTGGTGAAGCGGGCCACCGAGCAAGTCCGCCAAGCGACGAGCGTCGTCGAGGCGATCGTTCACTTGCGAAAGCATTAAATATTCATAAAAAATCTTGCGGCGGGTGCGTTCGACGTATTGGTATGCAGCCGCCAACAACGTTCTGATCGGCCACTTCTTGTTGATGGGCATCAGGCGAGTGCGCAACTCATCATCGGCGGCGTGCAGCGAGATTGCAAGATTGACCTGGACGTCCTCGGCCGTAAAGCGCTCGATGCCAGGCACGACGCCCGCGGTCGATATGGTCATGCGCCGTGCGCCGAGACCGAATCCGTTCGGATCGTTGATGAGCGCAACCGAATCCATCACCGCGTCATAGTTGAGAAATGGTTCGCCCATGCCCATGAACACCAGATTTGTGAGCACTTTGCCTTCATCGCGCGCGCGGCGCGCGACGAAGATGACTTGATCGAAAATTTCCAAAGCAGAGAGGTTGCGAAAGAAGCCGCCTTGCCCTGTCGCACAAAAATCGCAGCGCAGCGCGCATCCGGCCTGCGAGGAAATGCACGCGGTCGTGCGCCCGCCGCGGTGACGCATGAGCACCGCTTCCACCTGATTGCCGCCGCGTAGATCGAAAAGAAACTTCGATGTTTGCGCATCACCCGACGTTGCTTCGGCAGACAAAGAAATGCTGGCGAACGAAATATCGCTGGCCAAGCGAGTACGCAAGTCCAGCGGCAGGACGCTGACGGTTTTTGGATCGGTGTGCAGCTCCTTGGTTGCGGCGCGGTAGATTTGACTCAATCGATACGCGGGCAAATCAAGAGAATGTTGAAGACTGCCGGCACTGCCCAGGCCGCGCTCCTTGGCCTGAGCGGCCCACCAAATCATCTTGGCGTCTCGATTTGGTGCTGCCGGTGTGGCAATCACAGGCACTGTCTTGCTCATTGAAAATCAAATCGGAGTGCAGCAGGCGCGGCTTCCGGCTCCTGCGCTTCCGCTGCGCCGGAGGCTCCATGCGCTACTTGGTCGAGCTTTGCCTTAACGGCGAGTAAATCCGACCAGACGAGTTTCTTCACCGCGTTGATGTTACCGCCAGTCTGACGCAAGATATATGCGGGATGAAACGTGACGATCAAATCGGTGCCAAAGGGGCCCGGGTACCAAATGCCGCGCTGTCTTGTAATGGAGAAGTCGCGGCCTAAGAACGATTTGGCTGCAGGCGCGCCCAAGGCGAGAATAACCCGCGGCGCAATGATGGTCAGTTCCCTGTCCAAGTACTCCCGACAATTCGCCATCTCTTCGGGCGATGGCGCGCGATTGGCGCGTCTTCCAGTTTCGTCCGACGTCGCGCGGCATTTAATGGTGTTTGTGATAAACACGTCCTCGCGGCGCAAATCAATGGCCGCGAGCATCTTGTTGAGCAGTTCGCCGGCGCGCCCGACAAACGGCTCTCCTTGCAGATCCTCGTTTTCTCCCGGGCCCTCGCCGACGATCACGAGCGGGGAGAGCGGATTGCCGACGCCACACACGACTTTTGTTCGCGTATAGCCGATCTGGCAGCGACGGCACGCGTCCGCTTCCAAGCGAACTTGGGCGAGCCTTTCCTGCCGCTCTTCTAATGATAGATCCACGTTAGTGCCCCAAGAGGAGTGCCCGCCGCGCGAGCAAGAACAGCGCAATGGCGGCGCCGACGTAAAGGAGATATCGCAAAGCTAAGGCCGCACTGAGCAACCAGTACCAGAGCACACCGTGATGTTTGACCCAATAAAGCCGCCGACTGCGCTGCCGCCACGCAAGCACACCACTCTTTCCCCATGTCTTTTTGGAACCCCCCGCTTCACCCGCGTGCGTCACCACGCATTGCGGCAAATACACGACCCGCAGCCCGCGATCGCGCAGCCGGTGGGCGAAGTCGATTTCCTCATGATAGAGGAAGAATCGTTCGTCAAAGCCACCGAGTTCGTTGAAGATGTTTGCGCGAATGAACATCGCGGCACCAACGACAAGGTCCACGTCGCGCTCGCTCGCATAGTCCCATTGCCGTAACGCGTAGCCGTTTGACTGAGTGCGAAACAACGGCAGCTCGCCCCAGGCTGAACTGCGCAAGAACGCCTGCCACCACGTGTCAAACTCTCCGCACGACTCTGCCGTCGAACTGTCCTCGTTTTGGAGCTTTGCTCCAGCCATGGCGACGTCAGGGTGCGCGTCAAAGTACGTCACGGCGTTGCGCAACAGCCCGTCGTGGGCTCGCGCGTCAGGATTGAAGAAGAAAAGGAGTGGCGTTGTTGCCGAGCGCGCGCCGATATTACATGCCTTTGCGAAGCCCAGATTCGCGCCATTCTCAATGATGCGAGCCGTAGGCAACACCGCTCGCGCGCGGGCGACACTATCGTCGCGCGAACCGTTGTCAGATACAATGACCTCGGCGAAACCAGGATCTGCGGTCACTTCGGGCAGCGTCGCAATTGAACGCAGCGCCGCCTCAAGTTCCTCGGCTGCGTTGTAACTGACCACGATGACCGAAACGCGCGGCACCACCTTCGTTTCGCTAAAAAAAACGAGCGCCATTTTTGGCGCTCGGGGGTGATCTCTTGGTTTTACCTTTGTAGGGGGCGATTGGAAAATCGCCCCTCTGGGTTACGAAGCCTTCTGAGCCTCCTCGAGCGCCGGCAAAGTGTTCAGCGCATCTAGGATCATGTCTAACGGGATTCCGTAACCTTCGCTCACTTGCTCGAGCGTTTCGAATTCAGAGATCGCGCAGTGGGCGCACCCTCCTAGGTGAAAGTTGGCGAAGACTGCTCTCGCACCAGGGTGGAGAGCAAAGGCTTCGCCGACTGTCAGATCTTGGTGAAATAACTTACTGTCTGTAGTGACGGCGACCACCCCCCTTTCCCGTCGTGTGCCGCCTTTTTGTCTCGTTGTTTAGCGGCAACCGCAGGTTCGATACATCTATAGTATTCGGTCGTTTCCGGACCAAACCTGCAGCACAAAAAGACCTAATCCGACGGGAAGAGGGCATCCATATCGGCATGAGACATGCGCTCGCCGAGGAAGTCAAAACTTCCGCCGTCTCGCAGCAAAATGGCGGCGTTGCGAAATTTCGCAAGTGCGTATCCGATGGCTCCCGATCCAACGCTCACCCGCGCGACGCCGAGAGCGCGCAGACGATCGATCGATGGCGCTTTTGCAGACGCGAGGATGTTGAGGGGTCCTGGGATCGCGGAAACCAGCGCGGCAATCGTTGCCTCATCGCTCACGCCGGGAACAAATATACAATCTGCGCCGGCTTTGAGATAGTGGTTGCCTCTCCGAATCGCTTCTTCGAGGCGCCACGCATCGGAGCTGCCGACGTTCGCCAAGAAGACATCCGTTCGCGCATTGATCACGAGGTTCACGCCGTGCTCGCCCGCCACGCTGCGCATCGCTCCGATGCGCTCGATCTGTCGATCCATGTCGATCAGCGCAGCGCCTTGCGCCTGGCCATCTTCAAAGTTCAGTCCAACAGCGCCAGCGCGAATGGCTCCGCTTGCCGTCTGCATGGCGTTTTGTACCGTGGACCCGTAACCGCCCTCGAGGTCCGCCGTAACAGGAACTCGAACGGCACGCGCGATGCGCTCCACGCGCGCAAGCATGTGATCGCGAGAGATGCGTTGACCGTCTGCGTACCCTTCCACCCAGGCCACCCCCGCGCTGGTGGTGGCAATGGCCGGAAAGCCAAGCTCTTCAATGATACGTGCGCTGACCGCATCCCACGCGTTCACCAAAATGAGCGGGTGTCCGGTCAGATGCAGCGCGCGCAGTTGCTCTGATTTCTCACTCATGGACGGTTTTGCCATGTTACGCAGCCGTAGTGCGGCGGCGTTGCTGCAGATAGGCCCACATAAATTGGTCAAGATCTCCATCGAGCACTGCTTGCGCGTTCGGCACTTTAACCTCAGTCCGGTGATCGTTCACCATCGTATATGGCTGGAGGGTATAGGAACGGATCTGGCTTCCCCATTCAATCGCGCTTTTTTCTCCACCCAGAGCCGCAAGCTTTGCTGCACGTTCTTCACGATCGCGGGCCAGCAGCTTTGCGGCGAGCATCTTCATCGCCCGGTTGCGATTTGCCAGCTGGGAGCGCTCGTTTTGACAGGCGACGATGATGCCTGAGGGCTTGTGAATGATGCGCACGGCACTTTCGGTCTTATTGACGTATTGGCCGCCGGCTCCGCCGCTCTTATAGGTTTCGATGTCGATCTCATCGGGTTTGATTTCGATTTCTTCGCCCTCTTCCACATCGGGGACGACGTCGACCGAGGCAAACGACGTGTGCCGGCGCTTGTTTGCGTCAAACGGTGAAATCCGCACCAGGCGGTGGACGCCCCGCTCGCTCTCAAGATAGCCGTAGGCATTTGGACCTTGCACGAGCAGCGTGGCGCTTTTGAGGCCGGCTTCTTCGCCCTCAAGGGAATCAAGCAACTGGGCGCGGTAGCCGTGCCGCTCGGCCCAACGAATGTACATGCGCAATAGCATGGAGGTCCAGTCCATTGCTTCGGTGCCTCCGGCGCCGGCATGGATCGTGACAATGGCATCGTGTCGGTCGAACTCGCCATCGAGCACAGCGGTCATCTCCGCTTCGTCGACGCCTGCTCGCAGTTTTTCAAGTTCTCCCGCAATTTCGGTTTCGAGTGTGTCATCCGACTCCCCAAGCGCGATAAATTCACCGAGCTCGCGAGCCTTGTCGCTCAGCGCTTTGAGCTGATCGATTTCAAGCCGAAGCGACGCAAGCTCTTTCATACGCACTTGCGCTGCGGTCGAGTCGTTCCAGAATGAGGGATCGTGAGTTTGCTTGTCGAGCTCGTCGATCTGACGGAGTTTGCCTACGTAGTCAAAGTCGCACTTGCAATGTTTGCAGGCGATCCGTGACTCGTTCTAATTCTGTGCGAAGTTGCTCGTTCATAAGGCATGTGGGTTCTCTCTTTGTAGGGCCGGTCCATTCGATGCGCGTTGCCTAAAATGCGCCCGTGCCGTTTGGCGTGCCGTTGCCTGTTGGCCCGTCGAATCCGGTTATCGCATTGCACAAGTACGTGTTGCCGGCGCATGCTCCGTTCGAGCCACTTGTGATGTCAAAGAGCGCGCTTGTGTGACTATAGGAGTACGACCCATAAGCCGCTGACGTGCCGTTACCGGCGAGCGCGTAGACTGCGGCAATGATTGGCGTGGACGCACTTGTGCCTCCAAACACGCACCAGGCCAAACAGCCATTGCTCCCACCAAAGGTATCGTAGACGGCCACTCCGGTGTTTGGATCGGCAACTGCCGCAACGTCATTATCGATTCGCGTGGAACAAATGTTGCTGTAGGCTTTGCCGAGGTTCACCTGCCACGCGGGTTGGGCGATGTAACGGCTACAACCACTCCCGGTTCCGCTCCAAACGGTTTCAGATCGCGTTGGCAAGATGGAGAGCGACGTTCCACCGACAGCGGTCACGTACTGCGATGACGATGGGAACCCGCCGTCAGCCGAATTGTAGCCGCTATCTCCGCTGGCGACGGTGATCATCACGCCCGGATGGTTGAAATAACTCTCGTCAGATGTTTCAGTCGGATATTCATTTCCGTTCCAACTGTTGGAGATAACGTTTGTATGGCACATCGTCACTGCTGTGTCTTCAGCGGTGTACAAATCAGTGCCGCTCTCGCTCGCCGCTTCCAGCAACACAATGTGACAGTTGGGACAAATTGCCGACGCCATGTCGAGATCGAGTGATTCCTCTGCTTCCCAGCCCCCGGTTGAGTCGGTACCCGGCAAGGGCGAGGTACTTCCGGATTCATTGACCTTCAAGAAGCAACCGTTGGCGGTGGTGCATGCCGGTAGCGCGAACGTTGCGCGGTAGACACCTAGGTCGCTCTCTGCTTTGGGATCATCGTAGGCGTCGACGATGGCCACCGTTTGCGAACCGCCGTTTGCGCTTGCGGCCGACGTCAGATTGTAGGCGGACTGCAGGTCTGCAGGAGCGTAGCCTGCGGGACCGGAGATCAAGGGCCGCGCAATGTCAGTGCGGATCCAAGCCATGCAGCGCATGTGACCGGGTGCCAGACGTGGACACACGCGTGCCGCGGGGCCGCGCCCGATTCGTGCTGGGATACGAGCCACCGCTCGCTGTAGCGCGAAAACCAGGAATGTCGTGTTGCGCCGCGCTGCCGAACAGGCAACGGGCGAAGGTGATGGTGATGGAGTTATCGTGGGTGTTTGGGTGGGCGTTGGCGATGCTTGGACGCCTTGAGGCGGCGGCGGCATGGCTGCCCCGCTCCCACCGCCTCCTCCGCACGCGACCGCGGTGGCCGAAAGCAATGCAGCGAGCCAAAGCATGCAGACGATGCGGTACCGATGGAGCACGTTTCCACAACTTCGATGAAGCACGATATTCACACCCGATACCCTGTTTCAACATTATCGGGTGATTATCGGTTCATAGTTTTGTGTTTGAACTCACAAAAGGCTAACTCTTCAACCCGAAATAGAATGGGCCCTGACAGAGCGACCTAAAGGTCCGCTGCTACATCAATCGTGAGGATCGAGGTGATCGTGAATGATCGGTCGTGCAAGGGCGCCCGGTTCCCAGGAGTTTCGGCATCAGGCCCTGCCCGCGAGCGAGCGCATCGAGGCGTCGAATCCATCATTCGACGGGTACCAGTCGTCACCGCGACCGGCCGGCGTGAGATCGAGTAGATGCCACGTCGGACAGAGCAAGTCGAGCCCGCGCTCGCAGTCCTCCAGCATCGGGTGCGCGGTGTAAACGTGACGCACGTGGTCACCCTCTTTCGCGAAGACGACGACCGTCGAATCGGGATTGCCCTCGGCATCCTCGGCGTCGATGTCTTGTGCGAAGGCCGGCCCGTCGTCGGAGAGCAAGCGCAGGCGATGCCACTCGCGGTGCGCTCCCCACTCTCGGAGTCGGTCGATCGGGGCTCGGGATGCAATGACGAAGTTCGCCCGCTGCGTGAGGTGCGGCGCTATGCCGTTGAATCCGTCGATCCACATCACGCTTGAGGGTTGTCACTCCGCGCGCGATGCGTGCGACTCCTCTTGGAAATTGCACGAACGAGCTCCGTGCCAAGGCGAACGTCCGGCTCACTCATGCGTTCGCTTAAACCACCACTCCTTACCGACGAAAAGGCATGGGTTACCGGACTGAGCTTAAGGTTTGGCAGCAGCGAGAATCACCTCATCGGCGTCTCGGAGAAGCACATCGACGGACTCAAAACCCGCGTCTCTCAAAACCCGTATCCAACCAGATACCGGCATGCCGTCCCTAAATGCGAATCTCGGGAGCCCAAGAGCTTCGTGTGATCGGAACCAAGAATTTCGTTCGCCCGGCTCCAGAACCGTTCCCAGTTCTCTCGGCTTTAACGGCTCGGCTGCCGCGACTTCCACTCGGCGAATCCGACGGCGAACGTCGGCTCGCTGCAGGCAGGCTCGACGAACAAAAACGCACCGCCGTACATAAGAGCCTGCAACTTCCGAATAGGTCCTGACTAATTGTACAATTCCAATTCAGTGTCGAATCAATTCTAATCAATTCCCACTCAATTCAATCCAACGCAAACAACTGAACTTTTTTTGCCTTGATTTTTATGGCCGTTGTATGAGCTAGAGTTTGACCTAAAAGGGCCGCGCGCAGGGTCTCCCTAACGGCTGAACCGCCGACAGGAGGGCCTGACCATGTCTTGGGAAGCAATGACCGCTATAGGAACGTTCATTACATCTTTTGTACTCGCAGCCGCCGCCATCGCCGCTATAATACAACTTCGCCATACGCGCGGAAGTAATCAAATAATCGCGTTGACCGAATGTCGTGAGACGATAGAATCGCGCGAGTTTAGCGAATCCCAACGATTCGTCTCGTTCGAATTGCCGAAGCGATTTGGAGACGTAGGCGAGTGCCGAAAAATGGCGGTGCTTCCATTTTCGGGGGAATACGAGGCAATAGGGACGGTTGCAAACTTCTTTGAGAGTATGGGCTTGTTCGTTAAAACGGGAATCATCGACCGCCGGATCGCCTGTGATTTTTGGTCGTATATCGTGATGCGCAATTGGAACGCGCTCTTGCCGATGACGACGTATGCGCGGTACAAGTTAGCAGCGCCGCAGCTTTGGGAAAACTTCGAGTATTTGGCAGCGTTGTCGAAGCGGTACATGGACGAAAATGCGAGTGGCTACCCCGCAGGGGTGCCGCGTATGCACGAAGACCGGTCGCTGATCGACGCGATGGATCCCGAATGACTGGCCCGAGGTTTCTACCCTGTGTCGATTTGAATCGGAATCCGCACGATATTGGTAATAATCGCTCGGTCTATACGCGAATCTGTATCCAATTCGGCGACTGCCTGGGGGAGCGGGCGCTCGCCCACCAGAACGAAGCCGGACTTAGTCCGATTCACCTGCGGAAAGGAGCCAGGGGATGAAGAGCGTTAAACTTGCCGTTATGGCAATAACGGTTCTGATGGCCGTCGTGTGCGCGCCGTGGAGAGCGACCGCGGCGGATAATAGCGCCGTGATGGCGGTAGTCAACGGTGCCGTCGCATCCTTCAACAAGGGCGATATGAAGACGTGGGAGACGTTTTGCACCTCGCCTGCATCCATAGTCTCCAATGTCCCGCCTTACCAGTATTACGGCTCGACGGCATGTGCCGATTGGTGGACCTCGCACGCCGCTTATGATAAGAAGAATGGAGTTTCAGGTGAGGTGGTGGTGCTGGGACCTGTCTGGCACACCGAGGTGACTGGCAACCGTGCCTACGTCGCGTTCCCCGCCAGCTACACGTTCAAACAGAAGGGCAAGACCGTCAAGACATCGGGTAATGCCCTCACGATCGCACTACAGAAAACTGCAACAGGTTGGCTGATGACCGGTTGGTCTTGGACGCAACACCCTTAGACCAGACCGTGCCCGATGGAGGCGCCATGCGCACTCGTGGTTGGAAATCTCTCGCGATCACCGGCTTGTTGCTGGCCTCGTCGCTGCCCGCGCTCGCGCAACCGGGCGACATCTACGAAAGCGGGTCCGGTCAAAATCAGAATAGCCAAACGTTCAAGCTTGAGATCTCGCAAGCCACGGCCGACTTGCATCACGGTCTCGCGATCGAGATCGAGGCCGAGCGCATCAACTCCGGTGCCGAAGACATTTGGAAACGATCATCGCCGACGGTCGCGAAATACGAGCCGCCGTGCTATACCTACTACAATTCGTCTCACAATCTCATTCCCGAGCTCAACGCTGAGTTTCTCGCCCACGACTACGCCGGCGCCAATGAGACCGCGAAACAGGCTGCCGAATTTCTCAACCAAGCCGACAAGTGCTCCAACAAACCGCAAATCGCTCAAAATAGACCCGACAACCCAGCCTGGGGACCGTACTACGTACCACGCCCGGGCGAAACCCCACCACAGGGTGCGCAGCCCACTAACAATACGACCGCCGCCGATCCGGACCGGGAACCGCTATCGCCATCGAAGTCGGCGGGGGGACACACTTACAAAAAAATTCTGCATCAACCCACTTGGCTCACACCCTATTCGACATCCGACGGAACTATCTACCCTTACCGCTTTGACAACGGCGACATCGGTGAGTTTCCAGCACATTATGCGGGTTATGCACTCAACGGCAGGTTCACGCCGCAACTCAAATACGTTAGTGGCAGCGTGGCCCAGGCGATGGCGCAGTATTACAGTAAAATTGAATACCGACTTTACGCAGGCACCCTTATCATCCCGAAGTAGGCCCTATCTCGCGCACGCGCTCGGGAGTTTTGGGCGCGACCTGCGCGCGCAGCGCTGCTATCCGGCGCCGCTTTACGAGCTAGAGTTACTCCCTACGGAGGTTTCCCGGTGAACCGGAAGGATGCCGTTGTTCGCTTCGCTTTGTTATTAGCTGAAGTTCTAACAACACTATGCTTGCTTTTTCAACTGTCGGCATGTGGTGGTGGCGGATCAGAAAGTTCAGCACCACCTCCGGTAAAGGTTTGCACAAAGAATTGTACTGTAGAACCATTCAAAGTCACTAACAACTTTGCTCTCCTTGAAACCCAGCCCCCTTATCCAGCCGTATATGCAACGGGCGCTGGAGCTGATTGGAATGTCTTATCGTGGGGTCAGCAGCCCGGAGTAAATTGGGAACCCTTTACTATCACAAATCCTTCGACGACTGAGGAACTAGACACCTCATCCACTTTAGCAACGGCCTATGATCCAATGTCAGTGTCTTTTCAAAGTAATCCCGCTACAGGAGCATGGACTTCAACCACCTTAGGTCAAACCGCAACAACTTACTGCGGCTCAAGCCCCCAAGAGTTTGATTTCTTTCTTCAGCCAAACGATCAAACAAATTTCGTCCGGACAAACCCAAGTGGTATTTTGTCGGCAAGCGGCTATCCTACGGGAAGCATTCCAACTTTAGAAAAGATTACAGCCCTTAACTTCCAAGGAACCGTGACAGTGGTGACAGCATCCCAACCAACGTCGGGCGTTGAATGCGGGGTCAATCAAAGTCAGGTCATAGCGTCTCTCATTCTCAGCTCGTATCGAACAGGCCAAACCATTTTCTACCAACTGGAACTCGGTTTAGAATGCTACCCAGGCACTGACACGGGAGCAGGCTGTTACAATGGCACTCGTGGTGAATACTTTAGCAACGGCTCAAATCCGTACGATATTGGCGACCCCATCACCAGCTATGGATATACTCTCCTCAATCCAGGGGACTCGATCACGATGGATGGCATTAACATCGCCCCTCGCCTAAGAGCTCTCATCAGTGGGGGCTCTCCCGATGGGAAGATGGATACACACCCTTCAGACTGGCAAATCACAGACATGTATGTCGGACAGAGCGCCTGGGGTCAAGCTAACCTTGAAACCAAATGGAGCGGAGAGTTCTTGGTTCAGTTGACATACTAGTTTGGAGTAGTCGGCCGAATTATCGGACGCTCGCCGGTCATAGTCCCACGATCATTCCACACATTATTCTGATCGCGAACCAATACCAGACGTTTGTGAATATGCACCGGACGTTTTCGAGTCGGGCTTGGTATACGCAGTCCCAGCTCAGTGTCCCATAACGTCCCTGCTTTCATTTCACGATCATCGATTGTCAACGCGCGAAACGTCCGGTAGTTTGTCAGCAAAGACTTCCACCGTAGTACCATCGCGCTTCGTTATCAGCAAATAACGTTCGCTCGCCGCTTGGATCCAGCCGTTCCCGACGAGCGTCGCACCGTTTCCGTCGAGCTCCATGATGACGCCTGGACCGTCGAGCGTCGCATAGTTCGCGCCGTGGAAGTGATCGCAATACACCTCGATGGCGCGCGCGAGCGTACCGCCGGTTGCCCGCGACATCGCCACGGATGTCAGGATGCTGACCCGGCGATGCGCCCGCAACTCGTCGAGTGCGCTACCGCTTCCCTCTAGGCCGTCTGCGCACGAATCTCCGTCAGTGAGCACGTGCGGCGGAACGCCGTACGCCGGGAGGGAAGGCGCGGAGGTCAGAATCGCCTCCCCCGCTTTGAGCTCGTACCAATCTCGTGCACCGCTGGGGCGAACCGCCGAGATCAGTCTGTTACCATTCCTAAAAGACAGAGCATAATATCCGCGGGGCAGCCGAATCGGATGAAGAACGCCACGCGCAAGGCTCGAAATTTCCTGATAGGGAGACTGCTCCGTGTTGTACGTGACGTAAAGGGTCTCGTCGACGACGCGGGCTTCGCTCAACAGCCAGGAAGGTCTAAAGACGGTCACATCGACGCCGGCCCCGAACGAATTCTTCCCCAACGCCGGCGCGAGCGCGATGAGCCTTGCCGCCGCTTTGGACGAAATCGGTAAACGATAAGAATTCCCGCTTTCCGTCATCGCGCCTTCGCCTTGTGAGACCTGCGAGTCTCGCGCGCAGCCGCCGAAGGCGACGCACGCGACGATCCACGCCATCCCAAGGATGACGATCGATCGGTTCATCGAACGACGTTCGCTGACGTCCAAAGCATCCGGGGCAACATCCCAGATCTTCAAAAGGCCCGACCCGAGTCTGAACGCTCCCTCAACCTATTGATTCTTTCTGTCAGAGTGCGCTTCTTAAGCTCAAAGTTGTCCGATTCGCCTTTCGTTCTTTTCGCCATGTATTCGATTTGAGCAAGCAATTTCGGAGGCTTGCGCTCTACCAACGATCTTGTTTTCAGTTTGCGTGCATCGGAAGCCCAGAAGTCTTTTTTTGCTAAGCTGCGACGCAAGAAAGACTTCCGACCGGCCATTCTGGGACAGTCAACGACCCTGCGATCCGAAGCGCGCAGGTGACGATTGTAACGCCATGGACCCAAAACTCATGCGGACAGGTATGAAATGTAGCGCAAAGCCCCGCTGCACGGGAACCCCGGCGGCACAAAATTCGTCGTTTAGGTCTTGGTGCAGACCCCGTCTAAAAAAACTGTCATGGCCTGCCCCCTTTTGTTGTTGCCCCAATCCTTGAAACTCGTTTTAGCGTCGCTGATTTTCATAATCACTTCCCGACCTGTCGTACGGTCAAGATTCGTCCAACTCCAAGTCAGTGTGTCGCCTATCCATCCGGGTGACGTAGAAAGTCCATAGCCCGCAAAATTATCCACGTATTGATTTATCCAAAGCCTTATGGTCGGGTCATATGTCGTGAATGTGTCTTCAACCTCATCCCGCGTGCGATACTTGTCAAATGGTGGGGAAACGGCATGCGCCTGCATTTGCGACCCATCGTATGCTATCCAGTACTTGTCAACTTCGATGCGCTTGCCGGGTCGACCAGCCTGGTGGTCATCGCAGCGCCAAGTACCGAGCAGAAAGTTCATCGATGAAAAATCTGGCGCGACGTAAGGAACCGGGGTCGGCTGCGCTGCGAGCGCATAACCACTCTCAAGAACCGCGAGCGCAAAGCCAATACTTGTAACTCGAATCATCCGCCTAAATACAGAACTCGATGAGCGCATACCCTAAACTCCTCCAGCTCTGTGGAACGTGACCGGCGTATTCGGTGATCGCGACCACGCGCCTGTGCTCAGGCAGAGCGCTAGCAAGCGTGTAACATCCCAGCACAGCCCCCGGGTCTCCGGGCGCTGTCCCAAAATGCCCGGGCGGATATCTTTTTTTCAGACGGTCGCGAGACCGTGGCACTTCTTGTACTTCTTGCCTGAACCGCACGGGCATGGATCGTTTCGTCCGACCTTCTTGTCCGCATTGCGCACCGGTTGTTGCGGGCCTGATGATTCATCGCGATTGGAGCGCAGCCGGTCGAAGCGGTGCAGCGCTGCCGAATCTGGCTGGGGCATCGTGGAGCTCGGCGTGGGCGCGGGTTGCCCATCGCCTGGTAGTGACTGTTGCGGTGGTGGCGGCTGCTGCACGACGATGTGAAAGTCATCGCCTTGGAACATGCCTGCAAGAAATTCTTCCTGAATCGCGACCTTGAGATCTTCGAAGAGCTCGAATGCTTCTTTTTCGTACTCGACGCGCGGGTCTTTTTGCCCCCAGCCGCGCAGGCCAATGCCCTGGCGCAGGCTATCCATCGTATAGAGATGATCGATCCACAAGCGATCGATGATCTGCAGCATCGTTGCGCGCTCGAGGTTGCGGAGTGCCTCGCGCAGTCCTTCCGAGTCGAGCTCGGTGTAACGCGCAATCATGCGCTCTTCTTTTGCCGTATACATCGCGTCGGCTTCGCGTGCCAATAGGTCCACTGCCTCTTCTTTCGACAGCGGCTCCAGTTGCGCGGCGGTCACTCGTTTGCTGATGCCCCGGATGGTGGCTTCCAGGTCCACGAGAATCTGCGCGCGATCCCATTCGTGGGGATGCACGTTGTCGGCGCAATTAGCATCCACGGCTTGCTGAGCTTTTTCGCGCAAGATCTCAGTTAGGCTTGGTCGCAGGTTGTGCCCTTCCAAGACGCGCCTGCGCTCCGCGTAGATGACTGCGCGCTGCTTATTCATGACGTCGTCGTACTCGAGCACGTGCTTGCGCTGCTCGTAGTTGTGCGCTTCGACTTTCTTTTGCGCATTCTCAATGCTCTTCGTGAGAATGCCGGCCTCGATCGGCGTATCGTCGTCGAGTTTGAACAGCTCCATGGTCGAGCGAATTCGCTCACCACCGAAGATGCGCATGAGCTCGTCGTCCAGGGCAACGTAAAAACGCGATGAACCAGGGTCGCCTTGCCGGCCCGATCGCCCGCGCAGCTGATTGTCGATGCGGCGTGACTCGTGACGCTCCGTGCCCAGGATATGCAAACCGCCAAGGGTCGTGACGCCCTCGCCGAGCTTGATGTCGACGCCCCGCCCGGCCATATTCGTGGCGATCGTCACCTTGCCGCGAAGTCCAGCATCTTTGATGATCTCGGCTTCTTTTTCGTGATACTTCGCGTTGAGGACATTGTGCTCGATCCCGCGCTTGGACAGCAGCCCTGAGAGACGCTCTGACTTCTCGATCGAGCGCGTTCCGACAAGCACCGGTTGCCCAGCGTTATGCCGCTCGACGATCTCGTTGATGACTGCCCGAAACTTGCCTTCTTCATTTTTGTACACGACGTCATCGTTGTCGGTGCGGCACACTCCCACGTTGGTGGGAATCGCGATGACGTCCAATCCGTAGATATCGCGGAATTCGCGCTCTTCGGTCTTCGCCGTGCCGGTCATGCCAGCGAGTTTTTTGTAGAGGCGGAAGTAGTTCTGGAACGTGATCGTCGCGAGCGTTTGATCCTCGCTCTTGACTTTGATGCCTTCCTTTGCCTCGATGGCCTGGTGAATGCCATCCGAATAGCGGCGCCCATACATCAAGCGCCCAGTGAACTCGTCGACGATGACGATCTCGCCGTCTTTGACCACGTACTGCTCGTCTTTGCGGAACAGCTCTTTGGCCTTGAGCGCGGCTTGCAGTTGGTGCGTGAGTTCGAGGTTTGACTGGTCGTACAGATTTTGGACGCCAAGGATTTTTTCGACCTTGGCCACACCGGCTTCGGTGATCGGTACGGCGTGCATTTTCTCGTCGACTGTGTAATCTTGCTCTTTGCGCAATTGCGGCATGACGTTTCGGGCAAAGTGTTCGTACAAGTGCGAGGCGTCTTTGTAGGTGGGCCCGAGCACGGCCTCGGGCGAACCGCTGATGATGAGCGGAGTACGCGCCTCGTCAATAAGAATCGAGTCTACTTCGTCAACGATGGCGTAGTTGAGCTCGCGCTGCACGCAGTAGGCAAGATGCGGAGCCATGTTGTCGCGCAAGTAGTCGAAGCCTGCCTCGTTGTTCGTCACATAGGTGACGTCGCTTGCATACGCCGCTCGTCGCTCGGGTGGTGGCATGAAGTGTTGAATGACGCCAACCGACAGACCGAGGAATCGGTAGATTGGACCCATCCACTCGGCGTCTCGTTTGGCCAGATAGTCGTTGACGGTGACGAGATGTACGCCTTTTTCGAGAAGAGCGTTCAGGTAGACGGGGAGGGTCGCAACGAGCGTTTTGCCTTCGCCCGTTCGCATCTCGGCAACTTTGCCATCGTGCAGCACCATGCCGCCGATCAGCTGCACGTCAAAATGTCTCATAGATAGCGTGCGGCGCGCGGCCTCGCGGCAAACGGCAAACGCCTCGACGAGCAAATCGTCGAGGACTGCGCCTGCAGCAATCCGCTCGCGGAACTGCACGGTCTTGGCTGCGAGCGCTTCGTCGCTCAGCGCGGTCATGCTGGGCTCGAGCTCGTTGATCTGTACTGCGATCTTGCGCAGGCGGGCGACCTCGCGGTCGTTCCCGTCAACCCACGAGCGTATGTTCTGAATCAGGGACAAGTGTTATTTGTTTTCCTTTAGCGGACCTAAAGGTCCGCTGCTACATAATGGTTGTTTCGATAAGGCCAAGGTGACCTCCGCGCCTCTTATAAAGAACGTTGACCGCCCCCGTAAGATTGTTGACAAACAGGAAAAAGTCGTGCCCGAGCAGGTCCATTTGAAGCACGGCCTCCTGCGGGTCCATTTTCCTGATCTCGATGCGCTTTTGGCGGACGATGTGCAGCTCTTTGTCAGAGCCATCTGCATCCGACGCCGCCTCTTGCCCGCGCCGCGGCGGCCGGCGGGCTGAGGTCTTGAGCTTGCCGTTGGTCTTCAGATGGTGCGCCCAATGCTTGGTTTTGAACTTGCGGATCTGCTGCTCCAAGCGGTTGCGCACGAGGTCAATTGAAGCATACATGTCCGGCGAGCGTTCTTCCGCCTTGATCACATGGTGCTTGAGGTTGAGTACGACATCGACGATCTGAACGGAGCGCTCCGTTCGCAGCGTAACGTGCGCATCCAAAATCTGATCGAGGTAATGCGTGAGGTGGCCGACTTTTTCTTCAACGTAGCCCCGCAGCGCGGAGGTGACCTTCAGGTTGCGGCCTTTGATGTAGATATTCATGAGCCGGATGCTCCGTTAATCTTAGGATTGGCGCAGTTCGTGCGGCGGGAGGAGCCTCCTGCACCTGCAGCGCTAAAGTCAACAGCGGCGCGCCACGGGCCGCATGCGGCTTTGCGAGCAGGAGCATCACAACCAAGAGCACGACAAGCGCGATAATCACGAGCGCAATGCGCGCGACGATGTACGGTCGCTGCGGTCGAGTCTTGATGATCTGCCGTTTGGGCGGCTGTGCGCTCCTCCCCATGTTAGGGCGAGCTCGCAATCGCAACACGAATTGGATCGTTGATGCTCGCGAGCGGCAAGCGCTGCGTTAATTGCGAGAGGGTGACAAACTCGAAGCCTGCGTCACGGTACGAGCGAACGATGCGCGGAAGCGCTTCGATTGTCGCCTCTTTTCCGTTATGCAACAAAATGACCGCCGGCGAGCGCGCGCGGCCCGTGACATCGGCGACGATTTGGTTGGCGCTGATCGAGCGCCAGTCTCCTGGGTCCACATCCCAGAGCACCATGACGTCGCCTTGCGCGCGAGCAGCATCGATGGTCGCTTCGTCATAGTTGCCATGGGGCGGGCGAAAGAATCGAGGATGCTCGCCAGTCAACCCCTCGATCGCCTGTGCTCCCGCTGCAATCTCTTGTCGCTGCCCTGCCATGCTCAGCGTGGACAATTCGGGGTGCGTATTCGTATGGTTGCCAATTTCGATGCCTGCTGCCCGCACACGTATGGTGATCGCCGGCTGCGCCGTCGCGTCGCGCCCAATGAGGAAGAACACGGCCGGGACCTTGAGCGCCCGAAGTTGTGCAAGCAAGAGCGGCGTGAGAACGGGAAAGGGTCCATCGTCAAAGGTGAGAACGGCGAGCCGCGGCCGTTGTGGAGGACGCAAGCTTTCGCTTACCTCGAGCAGCATGCGCTGCGTGATCTGTGAGGCTGATGGCGCGATAACCTGGGCGGCGGCGACGTCTGGGGGAACGATCACCGGTACTAATTCGAGCTGCGCATGATGGATCCAGCGGCGCAAGACCATGACCGCGACAACCAAGAGGACAAAAAGCGCCCACGAGAGCGGGCGCTTCCACCAGGGGAACTTCACGTTTGCTTAGATGCGGTAATCGCGGCCAACGACGATGACAACGTCGTCGCCGTCCATGGGCGCGACGTTGATGTGCGGATTCTTCACTGGCAGCGCCTTGGCAACTTCGCCCGCAACTTTCTGGTCCGAGGTTTCGATGGTCGTCGTTTGATAGCCGAAGCTTGCGGCATTGCTCGTGTCAACGACGTCAAAGCCGCGCTGTCGCAGGAAGTCGGCCATCGCGGACGCTGCGCCAGGCGTACCCGAACCGTTCTCGATGCGCAGGTGGACATTCGACGGGTCGAACTTGGTTCCAAAGCCCACAACGAGATATTGGTGCACGGTCTTGCTGGCATCGCTTGACGCGAAGAGGACGGACTCACCGTTCGTCCATCCAATTTCCACGGGGAGTACCGAACTGTGCACCGATTGCGGTGAGACGCCGCGCATGCCCAGCGCTAAATCGTAGAGTTTGCCGAAGGTCATGTCGGTGCGAATGTTATCTTTAACGACCGCCAGTAGCGCCGGGAGATGGAGCGCAATGTTTGGATCGCGGAAGCGCTTGGCGAGAATTTGTACGACCTGGCGCTGTCGTCGCATCCGTCCGAAGTCCCCTTCGGGATCGTGGCGAAAACGAATGTAGGCGACAACCTGATCGCCGGTCAGATGCTGCATGCCCTTCTTCAGATGAATATGCAGGTGACCCCATGTGTCATCGTAGTCCATGTCCTTCTCGACGTTGACATCCAGACCACCGATGGCATTGATGATATTCTTGGTCGCGTCGAGCCGTAAGACCACATAATAATCGAAGGGTGGGGCACCGAGATTTTTTTGGACCGTTGTCTCGGTACGCTCCGGTCCGCCATCCCCATACGCCTCGTTGATCTTGCCGTAACCACTTTTTGGAATGTAGACCCAGAGGTCGCGTGGGATCGAGAGTACGCTGACCTGCTTGCTCGCAAGGTCGATGTTGACTCCGATCAGCGTGTCGGTTCGCGCGGCGGCCGTGTAGGCGACGTCGCTGTCAGTCCAGTTTTCATCCAGACCCATGACGAGCACGCGTAAGTTTGGTTTGCCGAACACTTGCACGAGATCCGGCGCCGGCAAAAACGGAGCAAGCGCGCTACCAACGCCCCCCTTATACTTGACATAGCCGGTTGCTGCAATTAAGGCGATGAAAAGAATCGCTGCGATGACAAGGAAGCGCCGGCCCCAGCCACGGCTGGGCGGCGGCACGGGCGGCTCACCCGCTCCCGGCTGCGTTGATGCTGCCTTCGGGGCGTTGCCGGCGTAATCGAGATCAGCCAAAGGAAGAAAACCTCTCTCGGGCGGTTGCAGGGCGACTTGACTGTCGCCCACTCCATCAATTTATCGGTTGGTTTCTGGATGGCTATCGGTAATTGACGAACTGTACTGGAAAGTCTAGGGGCATTTCCTTCACAAGCGTAATGGCCTTTTGCAGTTCGTCCTTCGATCTGCTGGACACCCGGACTTGCTCGTCCTGGACTTGGCTCGCGACCTTTAGCTTAGAATTCTTGAGCGCCTCGGTGATTTTCTTGGCCCGGTCGCGGTCGATGCCCTGCGCGGCGGTTACCGTTTGTCGTAGCGTGCCGCCCGCGGCGGGTTCCGCCTTTTCGAATCTCAGGGCTTTGAGGGACACCTGGCGCTTGACGCACCTGGTTTGCAAAATGTCAACGACGTTGCGCAGCTTGAGGTCATCGTCGGCGACGATGGTTATCGTCAAGTCGGTGAGTTCGATCGACGATTTTGAGTTCTTTAAATCAAAGCGCGTCGCAATCTCGCGCTGCACTTGATTGACTGCGTCTGCGAGATTTTGCCTATCGACGCGAGAGACAATATCGAATGAGAAATCACTCATGCGGGCCGGTCAGCTGGCTGGAAGAGGTCTTCGCTGCAAAGACGCGATCCTCCACTTGGCCGGCCGTCCCGAGCCTGCCGAGGTCCTTGCCGTCGAAATTTGCGACGACACCGCCTGCATTGCCCGCGCGCATCGAGATTTCGCGTGCACCATGGAACTCGCGGACCGTTCCTGCGGGCAATGTTTCATACACGACGCGTTTGCCGTCAACGGTGATAGAGAGCCAGCTCGGCTGCGTCAGTTGAAGACGCAAGTTGACACCGCCCTGACTTTGCGCATCCGCCGCTGCTTGCAGCGTATTTGAAGAGCCCGGCCCACCCGGGGAGAAAATGTGGGGAGCTTGCGCGACATTCACTGCTGCATTTTGATTTGACGTCGGGCGCAAAACGCCGAACAAACCAACCGCAACGTTGATGACTAAAATTCCCGCGATGACGGTGAGCGCTCCGAGCAGCCACGGGTACCAGGCCGCTGATCGTAACGTTCGATCGGAGCGCATAAGGAAAATGTTGTTGCCGAGGTTGGCCTCATCCGTTTGCGCTGCTACGGGACGATCTGCGGGCAGCTGCGCGACCAGTGAAACAGGGTCGAGGCCTAGCAACCGTGCGTAGTTGCGCAGGAAGCCGCGGACGTAGACGGGCTCCCCCACCGCCGACCAATCCTCGCGTTCCATTGCCTCGACGAACATTGTGCGGATGCGCAGGCGTGCTGCGGCCTCACCAGCGGTGAGCCCGAGTTGCTTGCGTGCGGTCGTGAGTTGTTCGCCCAGAGCTTCCATGATCAGTACGCTCTTCGAAGTCTAAAAGAAGGGAAGGGAAATTGGGCCTGCGCACGATGCGCGCAGCCGGCTCCCGATAAGATGAACGGGGTACTTATGAAAGGAATTGGGAATGTTCGCACACAGTCCTTTCCTGGACCGTTTGCCCCAACCAAAGCTGAGCAGCCTGTGATAACGGACAACCGACCGAGCTCCAGATCTCGCCACCGTCCCTCGGGGCGCGCCGCGGCCTGCCTCGCCGCTATGAGCGGGGGCGTCGATAGCTCGGTGACAGCCGCCCTGCTTGCTGGTGACGGCCATAACGTACTGGGCATGACCATGCGCTTGTGGAGCCCCGGGCCTGGTTTATTGAGCGAGAAGGTTCGCCAATGCTGCGGACCGACCGCTTATGAGGACGCAAAAAGCGCCGCTGAAGTGGCCGGCATACCCCATTATATCGTCAATTTTGAAGCGGCGTTCAGTCGCGCCGTCATCGAGTACTTTTGCGCCGAATATCTTGCCGGACGCACGCCCAATCCGTGCGTGGCCTGCAACAATCTCGTCAAGTTCGGAGCGCTGCTCGATTTCGCGCGCGCGCTTGGCATCGTGACCCTAGTCACCGGACACTACGCGAAGGTGGTCGTTGACGATCAAGGTCCTCACTTGTATCGGGCCGACGATCGTTCCAAGGATCAATCGTACATGCTCGCAGGACTGCGACGCGACCAACTCGCCTCCATCATTATGCCGCTCGGCACATATACGAAGGAACGCACGCGCGCGGTGGCGCGCGAGCTTGGCTTGAGCGTGGCTGACAAGCCCGACTCGGTGGATTTATGTTTTGTCGATGGCAATTATCGCTCGTTTATCTCGCAGCGTTTTCCCGATAGCGCGACATCAGGTCCGGTCATCACGCTGGATGGTGAGATTGTCGGCATGCATGATGGATTGCTGGGTTACACTGTCGGTCAGCGCCGAGGATTGCCCTCGGATCTCCTGGACGGGCCCTGGTACGTCGTGCGCACCGACCGGTTGTCAAATGCGGTGGTGATCGGTCATCGTGATGCGCTTGCAAAGCGTTCCGCGTCGTGCAGCGCGACAAATATTCTTCGCCCCGACCTCTTCGAGCGCGAGCCCGTGCGAGGCGTCGCGGTTACTCGCTACAGAAGCCGCGGCATCCCTGCGCTCGCGCGCATCATGTCTCATGGCGATCTGGTGGTTGATTTCGATGAGCCGGTGCCGATGCTCACCCCCGGGCAGCTTCTCGTGCTGTACGATCCAGACGACAGCGAGGTGCTTGCGTCGGGCGTTATCGAGCCATGATATTGTGCAAGGTATATCACGCATTGCAAGGGGATTTCCGGGTTGAAGCCCCCGACTGACAAGCCGATGACTTGTAGAGAGGATCGGAAGGTTAGCATGAAGCTCGCTCCGCTGATTGCAATTCTGCTCGTCCTCGGCGCCTGCGCGCCACATGCCGTGCCATCGTTCGGCTACAAACCCGAAGCCGTGGCAGGCATCACACGTGCGCGTTGCATCGAGATCTTAGGGAAGCCGCAAGATTCGCAGCCCTTCTCTATGCCAGGCACGAATCTCGCAGCGGAGGCGATGACGTATCAGTTTGGACAGGTGCTGGTGCAAAATGGCATCGTGGTGGCCGTCTCCATCAACAACGATCCTGCATTTGTCGGACCATTTGGCATCAAACTCGGCATGTCTGAAGACGATCTTCGCTCGGCGCTCGCTCATCATGGCCACCACGCTGGCCATGTCGAGTTGTACGACGCGATCGGCCGCCAAAGCGATACTCGCACAAAAGACATCTACGACGATACGGACCACATGATGATCGAATTGACGGCAACCAACGCGAACGACCCGCTGGCACCTTTTAATGTTGCCCAAGTGACCCTCGCGAACCATCCTGGAATGATTCTCATTGAGGCCTTCACGAAGGCCAGAATCGCCGGGCTCTATCCCGACGTGCACGTTGACAACTTCGTTTCAAACGCTTGGCAGATCGGACGCTGACGAATGACCGACGAACCGCTTCCACAACCTCCCGATGAGGATTTCGGCGTCACCATGCCGCCGAACGCTCGTATCGGTACTTTGGTCCTCGAAAAGCCAACGCGCACGATGCGCGTGCAATTGGCAGACGGGGGCGAGGAAAGAATTATTGCAGCCCATGACTTGCGCTCGCTCTATGGCGCCCGCATCCGGCATGTATCTGTTTCGCGCGTGCCGCCGAAGTCTCAGGGCATCGCGCTTAGTTCAACCGCGTTGAAAGCGACAGGTCGCTTGCCGCAGGCCGCACTGGACCCAAGTCACCGAACGGGCACGGAGGTGGTGCGCGAAGACTTGTATTACGCGATTGCCATGCGTATTGAGAAGCTGCCCGAACTATGGTATCTCAATGCCAGCTCGTTTAATTTCCGCAAAGCGCTCGGTGCGGATGCAACCTACTCAACCGAAATCAACTTGCGCGAGTTCGTGCGCCGACTCGCTCAATTCTCCCCAGACGCCGTTCGCGACGGGTTTTTTACGGCGATCCTGCAGAGCTCACCGCTGCCACCTCCGCTCGAAAGCCTGCTCGAGTTCTTCCGAATCGTCGCGCGCTAACGTTACGCTGGGGTTGCGAGCGGGTACTCGCGACGCTGGAAATAGGTGTCGCGCACAACTGGAACGTAGCCAGCTTGCCGAATGGCCCGCTCGAGATCTGCGCGCGTTGCGTGATTGGTACTGCCGGCTAAGGTGACGACGCGCTCCTCCAGGATTGTACCCCCCATGTCGTCGGCTCCGTGGAGCAGGGCGAGCTGGCCGAGTTTCAGTCCGGGCGTCAGCCATGAGGACTGGACGTGCGGAAAGTTATCGAGGTAGAGCCGGCTGATCGCGATGACCCTTAGGTAGTCAATGCCTGAAGCTTCGCGTCCCCGCAGTGGAGTCTTGTGCGGCACATAATACCATGGGATGAAGGCCAAGAACCCGTTGGTTTCGTCCTGCAGCTCTCGCAAGACTTCAAGATGGGTGATTCGTTCGGCGTCGGTCTCCACCGATCCGAACATCATGGTTGCCGTGGTGGGCATGCCAAGTCGTTGGGCAACGCGCATGACCTCGAGCCAGCGATCGTCGTTGATCTTGCGCGCCGAAATTCTCTTGCGCACGCGCTCCACCAATATTTCCGCGCCGGCTCCGGGCAACGATTTGAGGCCGGCCGCGCGCAGGGTGCAAAGCACGTCTTCAACGCTCATGTTCTCGCGTTTGGCGATGCCGCAGATCTCGCTTGTTGAAAGCGAATGGATGTCGACCCCCGGAAATTGATCGCCGATCCGCTGGAACAGGTCCACGTAGTATTGGATCGCGAGATCTGGATTCACGCCACCCTGCACCATGATTTGCGTTGCGCCTTGATCGGCAGCCCACTGCACGCGCGCGAGCACCTCGTCGTGGGTCATCGTGTAGCCTTCGGTGTGACCCTCGGGGCGGAAAAACGCACAAAAGGAGCAGTGGACGTTGCAGATGTTCGTATAGTTGATCGTCGTGTCGATGACGTAGGAAACCTCGCGCCCCGGGTGCAGAGCGGTGCGGCGGCGGTGAGCCGCGGCTCCCAAGTCGTGCAGCGAGGCTTCGCGATACACAGCGAGCCCCTCGTCATAGGTGAGCCGCTCGCCACATGCGGCGCGCTCGAGAAGTTCGTCGACGTCAAACACGCTGGGGCACCATTTCAAAGAAGCGCAGCGGCGGTGCTTCACGAAACACGCCCGCTTCCTTTGCGCTGGCAAAGAAGGTCACGAGCGCCGCGAGCGCCTGCTCGTCGAGGCGGAAGTTGAGCGTGCGGTAGTACTCAGCGTAGAAGCCTTCGCGACGCGGATGAATCCTTTGCGCTCGCCGAATAACGTGTTCGATGTTCTCCAAGCCCCACGCCAGGGATGCCGCGAGCGCGCTAGCGACGGCGCGCGTCGCCTCCGGTGCCGAGCGGGCGTACTCGGCGCGCACCGCCCACACAGCAAACACCATGCCACTCCCAGAAAGCGAGCGCCACAGCGTGCCGAGGTCGTGCAGGCTTGCCTCCGGCAGCATCTCAGATGCGTCGACGGCTTTGTCCCCAATCAGAAGACAGGGCGAACCGTCTTTGAGGTATGCTGCCAGCGGATCGTCGCTTTCCGCCATGACCGGATCGAATCCGTACCACGTCCGACAGATCACACGCAGGAGCGTCCGAGCCGTGAGCGACTCCTTGGTCACGGCAATTGTCGTGCCGGCGAGCGCTGCGGGCTCGCGCGCGGAGATGCAGTAGATGCTGCGCACGGCATCGTGCGCACCGACGCAGATGTGGGGTAAGAGCAACAGCTCCCCTGCGTGCGCGGCGTAGAGCGCAGATGAGATCGGGCTGATGTCGAGCTGGCCTTCGAGGAGCGCACGGTTCAACTCCGACGGCACGTCTGCCACGAGCGAGCCGGGAAACGAAAGCGCGTCTTCGTCGATCGCTGTATAGACGGGAAGATCGTTCGTGTACGAAATTCGACCGCAGCGTGGAAGTGCGAACACCATAACGCTCTCTAAACCGGTTCGAGAACTTTGTAGAGCAAGTTGCGGCGTGTTGGCTCGAAGCCTGCCTCCGCGATGGCGCGTTTCAATTCGACGACTGGCGTACTCTGGTCGGTCGTACTGCCCGCATCTCGATAGATCTGCTGCTCGTTGTGCACCGTGCCGTCGATGTCGTCAGCACCGTAGTGCAGGCCAAGCTGCGCCATCTTGATGCCATACGATATCCAATACGCTTTGATGTGGTCGATGTTGTCAAGCATGAGACGCGAGACAGCGATGGTTTTGAGGTCGTCGATGCCACCGGTCCAGCCGCACTCTTCCAATTCGTTGCCATCGGGGTGAAAAGCAAGCGGAACGAAACATTTGAAGCCGTCAGTCTTCGCTTGCAAGGCGCGCAAGAGCACGAGATGCTCCACCCGCTCTTCGATCGTTTCGATGTGACCGTAGAGCATCGTGCAATTGGTCCGGATGCCAAGCCCGTGCGCGACGCGGTGCACTTCGAGCCACTCCTCAACGTTGGCTTTGTGCGGACAGAGAATGTCCCTGACTCGCTTGACCAAAACTTCTGCGCCGCCACCGTTGAGGGAAGTGAGACCAGCGTCGCGCAGCTGGCGCAGACCTTCTTCGTACGTGCAGCGAGCCCGCTTGCACATGTAGTCGATTTCGGCTGCTGTGAAGAGCGCAAGTTGGACGTGGGGGATGCGCTTGTGCAACTCCTCGATAGCGGGAATCCAAAACTCAAGGCTCGTCTGCTTGGGGTCGTGGCCGCCGACGATGTGCAATTCGTCGTAGTCATTGGGCTCGGCGCAGGCCTTGTCCAAGATCGTCTCGAGCGACATGCGGTACGATCGCGGCTCTTTTTCGTGCGCGGCGAACGAACAAAACTTGCAGCCTGCGTAGCAGACGTTGGTGGTGTTCAGGTAACGCTTGACGACGTAGTACGCGCGCTTGCCGTTCTTTTTGGTTCGCAAGCTGTCCGCAAGCTTGCCCAGCGCGTGAAACGGGGCTTGTGTATAAAGAAAAACACCGTCGGCGAGGGTCAAAGGAACGCCAGCATCCACCTTTTCCGCAATCGCGTCGAACTGGCTCTGGGCGCTCATGATGTGCGCCGGTTCGTCAGGAGTTTGAAGCCGGCCTGTAGCTCATCGCATCGTAGGTAGCAGCCAGCTACATATCCGTCGTTCCGTCAGACGGCGCGAGCATGCCGGCTAACTGATCGATATCTGCGACGCCAACCAGAATTTTGCGCGGCTTTGTTCCCTCGGTGGGTCCGACGACGCGATATTCCTCGAGAATCTTCATGAGGCGGACCGCGCGGGGGTGGCCGACCTTCAACTCGGCTTGCAGCAGCGCGACCGATGCCATCTGGCGCTCGATGATGATACGGGCAGCCTCAAAGGCAAGCTCGTCTTGTGGAGCGCGGCCATCTTCTTCCACTTCACTGAGCGTCATCTCGATGCGGTTGGCCGGATCTTCTTGGTCGCGCCAGAACTCGCACAGACGCTCGAGCTCATCTCCGGTCACCAGCGCTCCTTGCACGCGAATAGGTTTGGGTGCGTCGATCGGGAGAAACAGCATATCTCCGCGACCAAGCAAGCGTTCCGCCCCAGCCATATCGATGATCGTTCGCGAATCGACCTGCGATGATACGGCAAAGGCGATGCGCGAGGGAATGTTGGCTTTGATTAACCCGGTGATCACGTCAACGGACGGTCGCTGCGTGGCGACGACCAAGTGAATGCCGGTCGCCCGAGCGAGTTGCGCGATGCGGCAAATGCTCGTCTCCACCCGGGTGGGCGCCACTAGCATGAGATCGGCGAGCTCGTCGATGACAACGACGATATAGGGCAAAGGCTGTTCGCGATAATTCGCGTTGTATTCTTCGATCTTGCGCACGCCGGCTTTGGCAAACACTTCGTAGCGAGCGTCCATCTCTCGCGTGAGTTCGAAAAGAGCCCCCGCCGCAAGTTTGGGGTCCGTGATGCATTCACGGATAAGGTGCGGTATGCCATTGTACGAGGTTAACTCAACCCGTTTTGGGTCGATGAGCATCAACTGCATTTGGTCGGGGGTACAGGTGGCCAGCAACGACGTGATAATCACGTTGAGGCACACGCTCTTGCCCGCACCGGTTGCGCCCGCAACGAGCAAATGCGGCATGCGCGTGAGATCGCCAACGATCGGTCGTCCGGTAATGTCTTTACCGAGCGCAAAAAAGAGCTTGCCCTCGCCGCGAGGCAAGTAATCCAAAATCTCGCGAACGCTCACGTTCGCAACCGCGCTGTTCGGTACCTCAATACCCACGGCGGCTTTACCCGGTATGGGTGCCTCAATGCGAACGCTCTGCGCCGCAAGCGTGAGTTGAATATTGTCCGCAAGCGATTTGATGGCGCTGACCTTGACGCCCTTGGCCGGTGTGATTTCATAGCGCGTGACGCTGGGTCCGCGCTCGATATGCGTCACCTTAGCGATGACGCCGAACGAAGCGAGAGTTTCTTCCAAAATCAACGCAGCACTCGCCTGATCTTGGACGCGCTTTTCGGGCGGATTGAACAGGGCATAATCCGGTAACCGGTATTCCCCGGAACCAAGGGCGCGCTGTTCCGGCGCAGTGGTGGCGATTCGTTTTGGCTCGCGGCGACGCTCCGGCTGCGGGCTGACAACCTTGGGCGCTTCCTGAACCGCAGATCGAAACGACCCTTCAGGTTGTGTTTGCCCGAGCGTGGGTTCTGTCACCGCAACATCGCTGGCAACCGCGGCTGGCACAAAGAGGCTGGGAGTTTCTGTCGTTGGTTCGAGAACCTGTTGTACCGCCGGAGCGCTCGGCGTGTGCCGGCCAAACGCTGATCGCCTCCACGGAGCGATCGTCGCCGCAAGGCGACTCCAAGCAGTCACAGCGAAGGCGCTGATGGCGGCGCCGAGCGACTTGAGTGATATTCTGGTCGGCGCAACAGCAAATGCCAACGCCCCAAACGCAAAGACGACGCGGGCGCCGGCGGGTCCGAGAAGCCACACAAAACCACGCCCGATGGCGTTGCCGATAAACCCACCATGCAGGCTGAGGCCAAGCCAGCCGGCGATCACAAGAAATTCCCCCACAGCGCAGAGCGCAAAAAGCGCCAGTCTTCGCATTGCATGCAGCTCGAGAAAGACAATCGCCGCTACGGCTGCGAGCAGCGCGATGGCAAGCCAGGCGGCTGCCCCAAATCCGCCGCGCAGCACATTGGCGACAATCGGGCCAAGCGAGCCCGTACGCCCGGCTGGCAATGCCAAAGCAAGAGCGAGCAGCACCGCAAGGGAGAGCAGCGCGACGCCCACGATTTCTAGGTTGAGCGTTAACCCGGGCAGAGGATCGACTCGCCGGGAACGCGCCGCCTTGGTTTGCCTCATGTCTTAGCGCACAAGCGTTCGATGCAAGTGTAGCAGCGGACCTTTAGGACGGCTGCGCGCTAGTGATTGGATTTTGGGTCGAGCGCGTCGCGCAATCCATCACCCAACAAATTGAATCCGAGAACGGTGATGGAGATGGCAAGTCCTGGAAAGAGCAGCGCCCAGGGTGCATTCAACCAATAGTCTCTCGCATCGTTGAGCATCGAGCCCCATTCGGGTGTCGGAGGTTGGATGCCCAAGCCCAGATAGGAAAGGCCGGCGGAATCGAGTTCGGCGGTGCCGATGCCAAGGGTCGCTTGCACGATGAGTGGCGCGAGGATGTTTGGCAAAATATGTTTGGCGAGCAGGCCAAGGGTGTTGTTGCCAACCGCCCGTGCGGATTCAACGAACTCTTGTTCCTTCACGGCGAGCACTGACGATCGCGCAATGCGCGCGTAGATGGGTATCGCAACGATGCCGATCGCAAAAAAAAGTTTGACGGCGTCGCTCACGCGCTGGTCGAGAATTGCTGAAATCGCGATTGCCAAGATGATGGTGGGGAACGCGAGCATGACGTCCATCAAACCCATAAGGGCAACGTCAAGCGAGCCGCCCCAGAATCCGGAGACGATGCCGACCACGGTGCCAATGGCCAGTGCGATACCGACCGAAACGAATCCGATCTCGAGCGACAATCGCGCGCCAAAGAGCAAACGAGTAAAGATATCGCGACCGAGTTTGTCGGTGCCAGCCAAGTGGTCCAAAGAGGGAGGCCAAACCGTCGTTCCAAGATTCGTGAGCAGCGGGTCAGTGTGTCCAGAGATGATTGGCGCAAAGATTGCCCCGAGGCCAAGCGCCGCAATGATCACCATGCCGATCACCGCTGACGGACTGCGGCGGAAACTGCGCCAGGCTCTCGCGCCGATCGAAGTGTAGGGCGTTTCCAGCCCTTGCGCTTCGAGAGAAACGGATGCTTGAGCCACTCGAGCGGCTAGACTTCCATAACCACGGGAACGATCATCGGGCGCCGCTTCGTCCGATCGTAAATGAATTTCTGCAATTCTTTATGCACGTGCTCGCGGATGGTGGTCCACTCGGTGAGTCCCTGCTTGGCACCGCGCTCCATGATGCTGACCGCTTCACGACGAACTTCCTCCAAGACGCCGTCTCCGTCCGACGATCCGTGCGTGAATCCCCGTGAAGTAATATCCGGACCAGCTAACACCTTGCCGTCTTCGCTGTCGACGGTGACGGTCACCACGATCATGCCATCTCCAGAGAGATGTCGCCGATCCCGTAACACGACGTTGCCAACGTCACCCACGCCGAGACCATCGACATACACCGGCGCGCCTGAGATTCTCCCTCCAAATCGCGCACCGGAACTTGTAATTTCCAGCGCGTCGCCGTTCTCGCTCACAAAAATATTTTTGGGGGAGATACCGATACGTTCCGCGAGTCGCGCGTGCTGCACGAGCATGCGATACTCACCGTGGACGGGCAAGAAATATTTCGGGCGCGTCAAGTTGAGCATGAGGAGCAATTCTTCTTGGCGACCGTGACCTGAGACATGCGCCAGGCGCTGCTGCCCGTAGATCACATTGATCCCAAGCTTGAAGAGGTTGTTGATGGTTCGGCCGACGCTGCGCTCGTTGCCGGGGATCGGCGTCGCCGAAATGATCACGGTGTCACCGCGTTTGAGCTTCACTCGCTTGTAGTCATTGGACGCCATGCGCACGAGTGCAGACATGGGCTCGCCTTGCGATCCGGTCGTGCAGATGACGAGTTGCTCGTCACGGTAGTTTTCCAATTCGTGGTCTCGAATTTGCACGCCAGGAGCAATCTCCAGATAACCGTGCTCTAGTGCAATCGAGCTGACGTTTTGCATGCTGCGCCCGACAAAACACACTTTGCGGCCGTAACGGCTTGCCGCATCCACCGTTTGCTGCAGACGAGGCACGTTTGAGGCAAACATCGTGATAATAATGCGCCCCGCACACTGCGCAAAGATGTCGTTAAAAGTCTCGCCCACGACTCGCTCGGATAGCGTGTGGCCGGGCAATTCGGCATTGGTCGAGTCCGAGGCGAGCAACAGCACGCCTTCGCGTCCATGAGCGGCAAGTGTGGCCATGTCCGTCGGCTGTCCATCGATTGGCGTTTGATCGAACTTGAAGTCCCCCGTGTGAATCACTGTCCCCAGCGGGGTACGAAGCGAAATGCAGCACGAGCCCGACACGCTATGGGTGACGGCGATGAAGCCAACTTCAAAAGAGCCGAGCATCACTCGATCGCCTGAGTCGACGACCCGGAGATCTGCGCGCTCCAACAACTTGTGCTCTTTGAGCTTGCCGCGCAGTAAGGCCAGGGTGACGTCGGTGCCATACACAGGCACATTGAGTTGGGCCAAGAAAAACGGCACGCCGCCAATGTGATCCTCGTGCGCGTGGGTCAACACGAGGCCTCGGACCTTGTCGCGCCGCTCGATGAGGTATGAGATATCGTTGATGACCAGGTCGACGCCCAGCATTTCCTCTTCTGGAAATTGGACGCCAGCATCGACGATCACGATATCGTCGGCAGTCTCATAGACGGTCGTGTTGCGTCCGATTTCACCGCAGCCGCCAAGCGGGATGACTCGGAGAAACGGTGTTTTTGGATCGACGAGCGGCTCTAAAGGCGCCCCCTGTTGGGAGGCGGGGAAAAATTCGTGCAGCATGCACGATGCATTTTGGCGCCCCCCGCATTTGGCCTGCTGCTATGCGAGTCCGAGGGCGACTTGACAGTCGCCCGCTACGGGCCGACTGCGTGGGGCGATTTTCCAATCGCCCCCTACATAATGCGATTTTCCAATCGCCCCCTACATAATGCGATTTTCCAATCGCCCCCTCCAGACTGTGGCTAGAGCGGCAGCGTGCTCCAGGTGAGCGCTCGAGGCGTAATGCTCTCCGGGCATAACAGTTCGATCGTCCGCGTTTCAAATGCGTGTAAGAGCACGACCGTGCTCGCACCGCTCTGGGCGCCGCGGTCTGACGCAATGCTCGCCGAAAGCAAGAATGAGACCGGAACGCCTCTTCGGTTGCTGACCTTTGCGCGGATGATCGGACTTCCCACGAAATCTTTTGTGACAATGACCGGCCCGATCGTGACGCCCACTCCCAACGGGTACGCACGGGCATCGACAAACTCCGGGGTTTCCGTTCGCGCCCGAACGAGAAAGTCGTGGAGCAATGCTTCGCGGCGTTGGAGCAGCGCGAAGCGAACGCACCGAGAGAGAGCCGCACTTGAGTTGCGCCCGCCAAGCTTTCGTCGCTTTCTTTTGGAGTCGGGCAAAGAAGAAGCATTCGGAGCAGCCTGGGCGTGAGCTGCGAAACCCCGCACCCCGGAAATACCGTCGCAGACTTTTTCCGGGGGCGAAAACGCAAGGGTGGCGAGAAGTGGAAGCATCACTAATGGCATCGAGGCTTCTATCCCGCCTAGCCTTGCCGAGGCAAGGGCGGCTTGACAAGGCGCTAACAGGCGGGCTATAATTGTCTCAAAACACTAAGACAATAGGACAGAGCCAACGACCTCATTTTTTCACCTCAACGAATCAAGCGGCATACCAGTCTACCTGCAGTTAAGGGAGCAAATCTTGCACGCCATCTCAAGCGGCCAACTGCATCCGGGCGACCAGCTGCCGACCGTCCGCGAAGTGGCTGTTGACCTGTCCATTAATCCCAATACCGTGAATCGGGCGTACGCCGAGCTCGAGCGCGACGGCACCCTGACCAGTCGTCGAGGCAAGGGCACCTTTATTGCAGAGCCCGCAGCCAGCAGCACGCCTAAGCACGACCGGCTCGTGGACATCGGGCGGCGCGCGTTAGCCGAGTGCCGGATGTTCGGGTTCACGGCGGACGATTTGCTCGGTGCAATAAAACGCTTAAGGGAGGTTTGACAAACCCATGCCGACCATCACAGTCGCTAACTCCTCGGGTGGACCCTCTGCTGCCGTCATCGCCGGCGGCCAATCCGTTCACGTCGGCAATGCCATCTCATGGCTGCTCGCGATCCTGTGGTTCATCGCCGGCGTCTGGCTCTTGGCGTCAACCGGATCGATTGTCTATGTTATCGTTGGGATCATCTTGGCATTGCTCTCGCTCGCATCGGTTCAAGTCGCAAAAGCGTGGGAGAAGGCCATCGTGCTGCGGCTAGGTCGATTCCAGCGCCTCGCAGGCCCAGGCATCTTCTTCATCATTCCGGCTTTCGATAGCATTGCATCGTGGATCGATCAACGCGTGCAGACGAGCACGTTCGTCGCCGAGCAGACTCTGACCAAAGATACCGTTCCAGTGGACGTCGACGCCGTGCTCTTTTGGGTTGTCTGGGACGCCAAGAAAGCCGCCTTAGAAGTGGCATCGTATCGCGACGCAATCGGTTGGGCCTCCCAAACGGCGCTGCGCGACATTATCGGCACCACGTTTCTCGCCGACTTGCTCTCCAATCGCCAGGCAATCGACGCTAATCTCCAGCAAGCGATTGATGGCCGCTCGACCCCATGGGGCATAACGGTACAGTCGGTTGAGATCCGTGACATCAAAATTCCTGAGAATTTGCAAGACGCGATGTCGCGCCAGGCGCAAGCCGAGCGCGAGCGCCAGGCTCGCGTCATTCTTGGCGATGCCGAGCGGCAAATCGCGGAATCCTTCCTCGAGGCCGCGAAGTCGTACGCCGGAAATCCGGTCGCGCTTCACCTGCGCGCCATGAACATGCTTTACGAAGGGCTCAAAGAAAGAGGAGCGATGATCGTCGTGCCGAGTACAGCAGTTGAAACGATGGGGCTGGGTGCGATCGCCGGATTAGCTTCGCTGGGGACGGCACAAGGCATCGCTTCGCCTTTGTCCGGCGCGAGCGCGCCGGGCGGGCCAGACGCCGGCACAACTAACACCTCATCCACAACTGGAGGGTCGTAATGTTTCTTGTTGCAGTCGTTGTTGCAGCCGCGGTGAGCGCTGCAGGGTCTTCCACAGGCGCGGGCACTCCGCCCGATGGCACGTACAATTATTCGATTACGCAAGGCGGCAGCGCGATTGGAAACAGCACAGTCACGATCAAGAGAACTCCTGACAATATCGCGCTGCACGAAACCGAGACGCTCGGACAGCTGAACTACGTCGTGGACGAAACACTCGATGCAAATACGCTGAATCCAAAAACGTATGTCGCGACCTACACCAAAGGAACGGGATCGCAAACTGCGCGCGTTGCGTTCGACCGCACGGGTGCGACCGTCACTTTTGACGGCATCGCAGGCAATGAATTTTTTGCGTTGCCGGCGGGCGTCAAGAATGCATACGTCCTCGAATCGTCAATCATGACTGGATTTCTCATGCTGCCAGCCCAGCTGCACGCGAGCAGAGCGAACCAATTCCTCCAGGTCATGCCAAGTGAGGTTGCCCAGCTCACCGGGCGGGTAAGCGGAGCGACGGCTGGCCCGCGGCCGGCTAGCCTGCCCTCAAACGACGTATCGCTCTCGATCGGCGGCCGAGTCAGTTTCGATGAATGGTACGATCCGAACACCTACATCTTGCACGCGGTTTCCGTACCCATCGAAGACGTGCTTATCCAACTAACAAAATAGCGGGTCGGGAGTGCGACTTCGCAGGTTGACGCATTAGCAGTCTCGATGCTATAGTGCTAATGTAGGACAGATTTCGGTTCCCGACCGCATCTCGGGACACAGGGGCGACAGGCACGCCCCGGCAACAATTCCGTCATAACGCAGGTAGAAATTTAGGCGGTAGTTCTCGCCATAGCCCTCGTGCGAGCTCCCGCCTTTAACAAGTTCACAGGAGTAGAGAAATTAAGATGAGTTCGCAAACCCGCACGTCGCTCGGCTTCCTTCTTATGGGAGTTCTCGGCGTGCTCATCGGTGCAGTCGTGATCACCCTTCTTGCCCCCAAATTCTGGCCCACGCAACAGGCATCGCTCAGCTATAATGCCGCGTCGGCAGAACCCCTTGCGCCCATCGGTACGGACAATCTCGAACAGCGCATCATTAAAGTGGTCAAGCAGAGCGAGCCCTCTGTCGTGCTGATCAAGACCACAGTGCACGGGGTCCAACAAATTTACAATCCCTTCCAAAACGATCCGTTCTTCCGTCAGTTCTTCGGCGACCAGGGCCCCCAAAGCCAATCATTCACCGTCCAAGCTTCTGGCTCTGGGTTCGTCATCAAGCGTGAGGGCGACACAGCCTACGTGGCGACCAACGCCCACGTCGTCTATCATGCGGACAAGGTCCAAGTCTTGCTCTCGACCGGGCGACAAGTCGACGCCGAGGTCGTGGGATCGGACGACGACGCGGACCTCGCGATTTTGAAGATTCACGGTTCAAACTTACCATCCGCGCTGCCGCTTGGTAATTCCAGCGCTTTGCAGCAGGGTCAATTCGTGCTCGCGATTGGCGAACCTGAATCATTTCAGAACTCGGTGAGTTTGGGAATCGTTTCTGCAATCCACCGCAGCGGCATCGACGCAGGCGGCGGTGCAGGCTTCCCGACTTTCCACTACAGCGACATGATCCAAATTACGACGCCCATTAACCCGGGCAATTCCGGTGGGCCGCTCATCACGACCGGCGGTCAAGTGGTCGGCATCAATGCAGTCGTGGCCGAGGAGGCGCAGGCGATCGGATTCTCGATTCCGATCAACGCAGCCGCGCCAGTGCTCGCGGAAATTGAAACGACCGGGCACGGCATTCACGTGCAGCACCCGTTCATCGGCATTCAGATGCGTGCACTCAATACGCAGATCGCAAATTATCTAGGCTATAATGGAGCGCAGGGCGTCGTCGTCACGGACGTCGTCGCGCAGAGCCCGGCCGACAAAGCCGGACTGCAAGCTAGCGACATCATTTTGGAGCTCAATCACCAAAAGGTCGCGAGCGTGGACCAAATCCGCAATGCCATTGCCAAGATGAAGGTGGGAGACAAAATCACCTTGCTGGTCTGGAGAAATGGCAGCCTGCAGCCCGTCAACGTCACCCTTGGTGACAGGCCGGAGACGGTCCAGGGCTAGGGACTATCTCGTCGAGGGGCGATTTTCCAATCGCACTACAACACTTGGCCGGGGGTCCCGGCCACTACCAATCGAAACACATCAGGCCGGGATGCACCATATGCCCGGCCTGGTCATCAGAGGAGTAAACAAAAATGGCTAAAGTTGTCGGCATTGACCTCGGGACGACCAATTCGGTTGTCGCCTACATGGAAGGCGCGACGCCAACGGTCATCACGAACGCAGAGGGAAGCCGGCTCACCCCATCCGTCGTTGCGTTCACGAAGAGCGGCGAGCGGCTTGTTGGCCAACTCGCGAAGCGTCAAGCGATCACCAATCCCGATCGCACGATTTCGTCGATCAAGCGCTATATGGGGACCGACCACAAGGTGACAATCGACGGCAAAGCATACACGCCGCAAGAAATTTCGGCGATGATTCTCCAGAAGCTCGCCGCAGACGCGAGTACCTACCTTGGCGAAAAAGTCACGAGAGCCGTGATCACGGTGCCTGCGTACTTCAATGATGCGCAGCGCCAAGCCACCAAAGATGCCGGCCGCATCGCAGGCCTCGACGTCCTTCGCATCATCAACGAGCCGACAGCGGCGGCGCTCGCGTACGGCTTGGACAAGAAGGGCAACGAAACTATTTTGGTCTGGGATCTCGGCGGCGGAACGTTCGACGTCTCCATCCTGGAAGTTGGTGACGGTGTTTTTGAAGTCAAATCCACCAATGGCGACACACACCTCGGTGGTGATGACTACGACAAGCGCATCGTCGACTGGCTCGTGACCGAATTTAAAAAAGATCAAGCCATCGATCTTGCCAACGATCGCCAAGCGCTCCAGCGCCTTACCGAAGCCGCTGAGAAAGCAAAAATCGAACTCTCGTCCATGGTGCAGACCTCCATCAATTTGCCCTTCATCACGGCGGATCAGAATGGACCGAAGCATCTGGACTATACGCTCACGCGCGCTAAATTTGAACAACTGACAGCAGACCTCACCGAGCGCTGCGTCAAACCCTTCGAAAACGCGATCCGCGATGCCAAACTGTCAGTCGAGGACATAAAAGAGGTCGTCTTGGTCGGCGGCGCAACGCGCATGCCCGTAATTGCGGAACTGGTCAAGCGCCTCACCAAAAAAGATCCAAACCAAAGCGTCAATCCCGACGAAGTCGTGGCGGTGGGTGCTGCCATTCAAGCCGGCGTGCTCGCAGGCGAAGTCAAGGACGTTGTCCTGCTCGACGTTACGCCGCTCACGCTTGGACTTGAGACCCTCGGCGGTGTTCGCACGCCGCTCATCGAGCGCAATACGACGATCCCAACGCGCAAGTCGCAGACCTTTACGACGGCAGATGACGGTCAAACGTCGGTCGACATCCATGTGCTCCAAGGCGAGCGTGACATGGCGGCCGACAACAAAACGCTGGGTCGGTTCAGACTCGAAGGCATTCCCCCGGCACCACGCGGCGTACCGCAAGTCGAAGTGACATTCGATATCGACGCCAACGGCATCACGCACGTTGCCGCAAAAGATCTCGGAACCGGCAAGGAGCAGCGCATCACCATCACGGCATCGAGCAACCTCAACAAAGATGAGGTCGATCGGATGGTCAAAGACGCGCAATCGCATGCGGACGAGGACAAGCGCAAGCGTGCTGAAGCAGAGATCCGCAACCAGGCGCAAAGCCTCGAGTATTCAGTCGAAAAAACGCTCAAAGACCTCGGCGACAAAGTGTCAGCGTCTGACAAAGCCGATATCGAGAAAGCACTCGATAACGTCCGCGCGCTGCTCAAGAGCGGCAGCTCGGACGAACTCAAGCGTGCTGCCGATCGTCTGCAAGAGCTCTCGTACAAGCTGGCGCAAAACGTCTATCAAAGCACGGGGCAAGCGGCCGGTGACGGGGCGCCCAATGGCGCTGCCGGAGAGCCGCAGGGAGCACCGAGCGGCGCGGGCAGCTCCGGTGGCTCGGGTCCGCAAGGCGATGTTATCGATGCTGAGTACAAAGAGACCTAAAGGCACGAGGCTGACGCATGGCCGGTAGCGACGAGTTCGACTCGCTCTCGAGCGCAGCAGTTCCGGGAATCGATGAGGCGCCGACCGACGGCCGGGCGCCTGTCGATCCCGCGAGCGCGCTGCGCGCACAGCTCGACAAAGCCAAAGCAGATGTGGAAGAACAGCGCAATCTGTATTTGCGCGCGCTTGCCGACTTCGACAACTTCAAGCGAAGAACGGAGCGAGAGAACCTCGCCCGATCCGATAGCGCTCGGCGCAAGCTGCTGCTGCGCGTGCTCGACGTCTTGGATAACTTCGAGCGCGCCGCGTCCTATCGAAAAGCTGGAACGCCTCCCGATCAACTGGTGGATGGCGTGCTCGCAACGGTTAAGCAACTGGGGTCGCTGCTCGAAGCCGAAGGCGTTCGGCCAATTGACGTTGCGGGCAAAGCCTTTGACCCAACGATTTCAGAAGCGGTGGGCACGCGCGCGCAAGCTGGTAAGCCCGCGAATATCGTGCTCGATGAAGCTCGCAAGGGATACACCATCGGGGACGACTTGCTTCGCCCCGCGCAGGTTATTGTCTCGACGGCATCCGAATGACGGGCTGCCACTATGCCCGTACACTATAAGGATTATTATAAGACGCTTGGCGTCGCAAAGACTGCGTCGACGAAAGAAATCAAGTCGGCGTACCGCAAGCTTGCGCGTCAATGGCATCCGGACGTCAATCCGACCAAAAAGAAAGAGGCCGAAGAGAAATTCAAAGAGATCTCTGAGGCCTATGAAGTTTTAAGCGACGCCCAAAAACGCAAGACCTACGATGCGCTCGGCAGCGACTGGCAACAGCGCGCGCGAGACTTCCAGGGCGGCGGCGTTCGTTATGGCGCACCGCCCGGCGACGGCGGCGTTCAATTCGATTTTGGCGATCTCGGCGAAGGCGGATTCTCGGAATTCTTTCAAAGCATTTTTGGAGGAATGGGCCGTCAGGGCGGTGGCTTCGCGCCACGTGCGCGCCGCAGTCGCGGCGCCGACCTCGAGAGCGAGATCGAACTCACCCTTCGGGATGCGTACTCGGGCGGCAAGCGGCATTTGAGCTTACCGAACGGGAAGTCACTTGAGGTCCAAGTGCCAGCGGGCGTGCGAGACGGACAGCGCATAAGGCTTGCGGGGCAAGGTGAGCCCGGTTCGGGCGGTGGTCAAAACGGCGACCTGTATCTCGTCGTGCGTATCGCCCCCGATGCGACGTTTCGGCGTGAGGGAGACGATTTGTACGTCGAGCAACCCACGAGCATGTACACGCTCGTGCTCGGTGGTGAGGTGACGGTGCCGACCGTGACCGGGCGAATCAAGGTCAAAGTTCCAGCCGGTTCGCAAAACGGGCGCAAGCTGCGCATTCCCGGCAAGGGGATGCCCAAACTTCGGGGCACCGGTCACGGCGACTTGTACGTGACACTGGTCGCCCAAGTGCCAACAAACCTGAGCGAGCGTCAGCGTGAACTTTTCCGCGAACTCGCCGACCTCAACAAATCATAGCTCAAGGGCGCCCTCGAAACAGAAACGAACCTTAAGCCACGAACATCAGGAGGGAGCATTACCATGCTCGCACCAGAGCGCAGCCCTGAAGTCATCGAAGCCGAGAAGATGGTGCTGGACACCGTGCGGCAACTCGTCCAGGAAAAAGTTGCCCCGCGGGCCGCAGCGATCGATGCCACAGGCGAGTATCCACGCGACATCCGAGAGTTGTTCGCCAAGAACGACCTGCTGGGCATCCCCTTTCCTGAGGAGTATGGCGGCCTCGGCAGCTTCCTCACCTACGTCAAGGTCGTTGAGGAAGTTTCAAAGGCCTGTGCCACGAGCGCCCTCATTATTGCGGTCCAAGAGTTGGGCGCCCTCCCGATCATGATTGCTGGAAGCGCTGAACAGAAAAAAAAGTATCTCCCGAGACTTGCGAGCGGCGAAATCATGACGTCGTATGCGTTGAGCGAATCGACCTCCGGATCGGATGCCGCAAACATGCGAACGACCGCCGTGCGCGATGGTGACTCGTACGTGTTGAACGGAACCAAGGTGTTCATCACCAATGTGGCGGTGGCCGACCTCTGCATCGTTTTTGCCGCAACGGATACATCGGCTGGACCGAAGGGCATTTCTGCGTTCATCTGCCACACCGATGATCCGGGCTTTCGGTTGGGCAAGGTCGAGCACAAAATGGGTATCCGAGGATCGCCAACCAACGAGGTCGTGCTCGACAATTGCCGCATCCCTGCCGACCGCTTGCTAGGAAGCGAAGGCGAAGGGTTCAAGATTGCCATGGCGACGTTGGATAAGTCGCGACCAGGCATCGCAGCACAAGCGCTTGGGCTCGCACAAGGTGCGCTCGATTTTGCAGCTCGCTACCTTCAAGAGCGAGTTGCCTTCGGCAAACCGCTCGCGAAGCAGCAAGGCTTACAATGGATGATTGCCGATATGGACCTCGAGACGCAAGCGGCGCGCCTGCTGCTCTATGAATCAGCGCACCGATGTGATATCGGCGCCGATGATGTCACTTACTGGGGTGCGCTGTGCAAACTCAAGTGCGGCGACGTTGCCATGCGCGTGACGACCGACGCGGTGCAATTGCTCGGGGGATACGGATACATGACCGAGTATCCGGTCGAACGCATGATGCGCGATGCAAAGATCACGCAGATCTACGAGGGCACGCAACAGATCCAGCGAATCGTCATAGCTCGCAAAATTCTCGGTAAATAGGGGGCCCAAAGCCTTGGCAATCGCGCATAATCTTGGATTTCCCCGCATAGGCCACAAGCGAGAGCTCAAGCGTGCTCTCGAATCCTATTGGAAAGGCGACATCGGCGCAGACGACCTCAAAGAGGTGGGGCGCCAGCTCCGCAGCCATCATTGGCGACTGCAGCGTGATGCTGGTTTGGACAACGTCCCCGTCGGTGATTTTTCGTTTTACGACCAGGTGCTCGACACGAGCGCCATGGTCGGCGCGATTCCCGCGCGTTATGGTTTCTCCGGCGAAACGGTCGATTTCGATACGTATTTCGCGATGGCGCGGGGTTCAGCCGCAGCGCCTGCAATGGAAATGACCAAATGGTTCGATACGAACTACCACTATATCGTTCCTGAGTTTAGCCCGGAGATGTCGTTCGCGCTCCGCAGCGCAAAGATGATTGCCCAGACGCGCGAGGCGCTCGATGCCGGCTTTGTCCCTAAGCCCGTGCTCATCGGCCCAGTTACATATCTGTGGCTTGGTAAAGAACGCGCGTTAAATGGCAAGCCCTTCTCGCGCTTGTCGCTCCTGGAGCGTTTGCTCCCCGTATACCAAGAAGTGCTGCGGCAATTGAAAGGACTCGGCGTTCGCTTCGTTCAGATGGACGAGCCTGCGCTCGTCGCGGACTTGCCCGCTCCTTGGCAACAAGCCTACCAGACCTCGTACGAGGTGCTTGGTGGTGCAGGGGTAGACATCTTACTTGCCACTTACTTTGGCGCCGTCGACGAGCACGCCACCTTGTTCGGATCGTTGCCGGTTGCCGGCATCCATCTGGACCTCGTGCGTGCACCCGAGCAACTCGATGCCATGCTCAAAGACTGGCGGCCCGGCAGGGTCCTCTCTCTCGGTGTTGTCGATGGACGCAACGTCTGGCGCACAGATCTTCGGCGCGCGCTCGCGCTGCTCGAGCGCGCACACGAGGTGGTCGACGACCTGTGGGTTGGACCATCCTGCAGCCTCATGCATGCCCCGGTCGATCTCGCCCTCGAGTCGAAGCTCGACGTCGAGCTCCGTTCTTGGCTTGCCTTCTCGGTGCAAAAACTGCATGAGCTCGCGATCCTCAAACGTGGTGTCGAGCACGGCAGCGAAGCGATCGAAGACGAGCTGCAACTGTCGGATATCGTGGAACGCAGCCGCGAACAGTCCAAACTTATTCACAATAAAGCAGTCGCCGAGCGGGTGGCGCATCTAACCCAGGACGATGAGCGGCGGCGGAGCGATTTTGGAACTCGGCAGCGACGGCAGCGCGCGCAACTCAACCTGCCCGCCTTTCCCACGACAACCATCGGGAGCTTCCCGCAGACGCCGGCCATTCGCGAAGCGCGAGCCAAGTTTAAGAAGACCGAACTTGACGAGAAAGCCTACGAGAAGGCGATGCAAGCGGAGATCGAGCACGCGATTCGCGAGCAGGAAAAACTTGGCATTGATGTCCTTGTTCACGGTGAAGCTGAACGCAACGACATGGTCGAGTACTTCGGGGAACAGCTATCAGGCTTTGCCTTTACGCAACACGGCTGGGTGCAAAGTTACGGTTCGCGCTACGTCAAGCCGCCGATCATCTACGGCGACGTCGAACGGCCAACGCCGATGACGGTGCGCTGGAGCGAGTACGCCCAATCCCTGACCGACAAGCCAATGAAGGGGATGCTCACTGGACCTGTGACCATTTTGCAGTGGTCGTTCGTGCGTGACGATCAGCCCCGTTCGGAAACCGCCACGCAAATCGCTCTGGCCATCCGGGATGAGGTTCGCGATCTCGAGCACGCGGGCATCCGCATCATTCAAATCGACGAGCCCGCGTTTCGCGAAGGCTTGCCGCTCAAACGCAAGGACTGGAAATCGTACATCGAATGGGCGACCCGCGTCTTTCGCATTGCCTCCTCGCCGGTGGATGACGCCACGCAGATTCATACTCACATGTGCTACTCGGAGTTTAACGACGTCTTTGAGGTGTTGGCGCTGCTTGACGCCGACGTCATTACGATCGAATCGTCGCGCAGCGGCATGGAGCTGCTCGATGCCTTCAAGAAGTTTCGTTATCCAAACGAAATTGGTCCGGGTGTGTACGACATCCACTCGCCGCGCATACCCAGCTCCGAAGAAATGCACGCTCTCTTAGAGAAGGCCGCAAATTTTCTCTCACCCGATCAGCTTTGGGTCAATCCGGATTGCGGTTTGAAGACGCGACGCTGGGAAGAGGTTTTGCCTGCCCTGCGCAACATGGTCGCCGCGGCGAAGCGCATGCGCGGGAAAGTCGCGGCGGTTTAAGGTCGCGGGCGGGGTTCCTCGAAGAGCATTCTCGCCTCGAAGGTAAAGCTGGGCAAGGCCGGATCTCGAATTTCGTCACGACCCGCAAACGTTTGTTTGCCGTTCTCCCGCCGTGCTGTCACCGTTTGCAAGTCTGTATCAACGAGAAACACGACCGTCGTTCCGGCCGACAGATAAACGCGGACCTTCTCTTCAATGTCTTTACGCGCGTCCCCGGGTGATAGGATTTCGACGACCACATCGGGCGCGACGCGAGGAATGTCCGCGTCCGCCGCCTTCTCATACGGTATTCGCTCGTAGGAAAGATACGCAACGTCCGGCACGAGTGGACGGCGCACTTCGCCGGGTGGTTCGATGCGAAATTCCCACTCGGTGCCCACGCGACCCGAACCTTGTCGGTTTGCCCAGTCGAGGAGCCTGCTGACGACAACGCTTTGCGCCAGCGCGTGCTTGCGCTGTGGACTCACTTTTTGCAGTGCGCGTCCGTTGACCCATTCTGTCGCGGGTTTGGTTTCCGGCACAACGATCTCGGCCATGGCACGCAAAGTATATCACGCGAAGGCCGCTAGCGGCTAGCAGGTTACGCGCGCGAATAAATTCGCGCGACTACGCGGGCCGCACGCGCGAATACATTTGCGCCAGGGGCGATTTTCCAATCGCCCCCTACAAGGCGTTGTCGATGGCTTCGAGTGAAGCGGGATTTTCCAAAGCCGTTAAGTCGCCTAAATTGTCGAGCTTGAGGTAGCGCGCTCGCGCTACCCGGCGCAGTAGTTTCGCATTGCGCGTTCGGGGCAGATCGGTCACAAAGAGAATCGCTTTGGGTGCGAGCGCCTTGCCCATCGCCGCGACGACGGCGTCCATTAACTGGCCGCGCAGCTCGTCACTGCGTTGCCAACCCGGGCGCAAGACCGCAAGGCAGACAACGGCATCACCTTTCATCTTGTCCGGAACAGCGATGGCCGCCGCTTCGCGGACTGACCCGTGGCCCACGAGTGCGCTCTCGTACTCGGCGGGCCCAACGCGTTTACCTGCAACGTTGATCGTGTCATCCGATCGGCCATGGATGAACCAGAAATTGTCATCAGAGATGCTGGCCCAGTCTCCGTGCACCCACACATTGTCAAACTTCGACCAGTACGTCTGCAGATAGCGCTCGTCGTCGTGCCAAAAGCCAAGGGTCATGCCGGGCCACGGTTGCCGGACAACCAGCTCTCCCACCTGCCCACGCACGCTGTTGCCTTGCTCGTCAACGATGTCGGCATCCATGCCAGGCACCGGGCCATGAAAGGCACACGGCACGAGCGGACGGATCGGGAAACACCCAAGAATGCCGCCGCCGATTTCGGTTCCACCGGAGTAGTTGATAATCGGCAGCTTCCCATTACCCACATTGATGGAGAACCATCGATACGGCTCGGGATTCCAAGTTTCACCGGTCGATCCCAAGATGCGCAGCGCCGACAAGTCATGTTGGCGTGGCAGCTCGTCGCCGTGCATCATGAGAGAGCGAATGGCCGTCGGGGCGATTCCTAGATGCGTTACCTTGTGACGTGCGCAGACTTCCCATAGGCGGCCGGTGTGAGGGAAATCAGGCGTGCCGTCGTACAGCACTGCAGCTGCCCCGAGGCCTAACGCGCCAAGCACCAAAAACGGACCCATCATCCAACCCATGTCCGTGAACCAAAGCATCCGGTCACCTGGCTTGACATCAAAGCACAAATACTGGTCGATCATCACCTTGACAGGGAAGCCCGCGTGCCCGTGAACGGCCCCCTTGGGCTTGCCCGTGGAGCCTGATGTGTAGAGCAGGAGGTACGGGTCGTTCGACTCTGTTGGTTCGGGGGCGAAATAGTGTGGCTGCGACCAGGTCGAGTGGTGCCAATCAACATCGCGATGTTCGTGCCAATCAGTCGGGGAGTCGTTGTGGCGCAACACGATTGCGTGTTTGATGCTCGGGACCATGTCGCACGCAGCGTCGGCGACGCTCTTCATGTTCACAAATCTGCCGCGCCGAAGCGCACCGTCCACCGTGAGCAACACTTTCGCTTTCGCATCGTCCAACCGCGTCGCGAGGGCCTGAGCGCCATATCCCGAGAAGGCCGGCACGGCAATCGCCCCCATCCGCCCAACGGCAAGCAATGCAACCGCGGTTTCTGGAATGAGCGGCATGAAAATGCCGACCGTGTCGCCCTGGTGAACCCCGAGATCGCTCAACGCTCCACACAGCTTCGAAACGTGCACTAGCAGTTGCTCGAACGTGAGCGTGCGGGTGGCGCCGTTTTCAGATTCCGAAATGATCGCGGGCGCATGGGCCCGACCCTCTTCAATGTGGCGATCGATGCAGTTATACGATGCGTTGTATTGGCCGCCCACAAACCAGCGCGCGAACGGTGCGCCGCGCGACAGGTCCAGCGCTTGGCGGTAGGGCGCGAGCCAAGCAAGCTGCAGATGCAAGACGAGCCGATCGTAAAAAGAGGCGATATCAGGGCGCGCGAGCGCCCACAGCTCGTCTAACGTAGCAACGCCAACCTCGCGCATGAACTGCGTGATGTTGGCGTTTTCTTTTGTCTGAGAGGTCGGCTCCCAAGTGAATGCGGCGCCGACGTCGTTGCGGGTCGCCATGCGCCGCGCTTATCTACTGAGGCGTGGTTCCCTGCGTCTGGGGTGCGGGGCTGCTCGAGCCTGCGCTCGTCGTGTTCCCAGTGCCAGTGGTCGTCGGCGGCACCGTGCCATCGTGCACCGTGGCGGCTGCAATTCGGTCTGCGATATACGACATTGCTCGCTGCAACTGGGTATCGGTCTCTGGTCTACCAAAATCCGCGGGTTTCACATCGTCGACTGCAATGTCCGGCGTGATGCCAATTGAATTGATATCGCGGCCATTTGGCGTGAGATAACGCGCTGTGGTGATCTTAATGGCGCTGCCATCCGGCAGCGGATAGATAGTCTGCACGACCCCTTTGCCAAAGGTTCGCGTTCCGATGAGCACGCCGGCGCCTGAGTCTTGAATCGCGCCCGACGTAATCTCGGAAGCGCTGGCTGTATATTCATTGACGAGCACCGCAAGCGGGAGTTGGGGAGCTGCGATGTTCTCCGCATCGTAGGTGGTCAAGGGTTTCGTGCGCGCATCGATGGAGACGATCGGACCTTCCGGGATGAAGAGCGAAGACACATCGATGGCTGCGTTGAGGTAACCACCACCGTTGTTGCGCAGATCCAAGATCACACCTTTGACGCCTTGCTTGTCGAGCTTTTCAATTGCGCTGGCGAGCTCTTGACCGGTGGTGAGACCGAAGACGAGCACCTGAACGTAGCCGATGTCGTTATCGATAACTCGCTCGCGCACGCTGGGCGCATGGATGGTTTCGCGAGTGATCATGAAGATCAGCGGCTTGGCTTCGTCCTTTCGCTGCACGGTCAGCTGCACCGTCGTGCCCGCTTTGCCGCGAATGAGCGAACTGTCTTGTTCGATGGAGAGGCCGACGGTCGACTTGGCATCGACATTGAGGATGACGTCGCCCGCCTGCAAACCGGCCTTGTCCGCCGGGCCGCCGTCGATCGTTTGCACGACGAGGAGCGACTTCGAGATTGGATCAACATCGAGCACGATTCCGACGCCGGCGAAGTTTCCGCCATCTAAACCTTCATTGAGGCTGCGAAAATCCTTTGGTGACATGAAGACGGTCCATCGATCGTGGAGCGAGTCCATCATGCCGGCGATAGCGGCGTAGGCAAGGTTACGGTCGCCCAGGGTCGAGCCGAACTTTTGGTCGGCGAGGGTGAGGGTGTTGTTCAGCACGGCAATGTCTGACTCGTCGCTGCCCGAACCGTGCACGGCCGGGATTTTATTCGGATCGCCACCGTGGCTCTTGATGTAGTCGCGCAGGCCAGTGATGGCCCCGCTGAGGAGCGTCTGATCGGTGGTCGACTTGTAAAACTCAGAAATTGCTTGCTCGAAGGAGTAGTCCAGCATGGACCGCCCGACTTCATCGGACGACGCACGCGAAGGACTCGCGAACACACCGAAGGTCAGGCTGAATGCGAACGCCGCCGCGACGAGCCTTGCGGCGATTCTTGAAAGGGGTTGGGTCATGCTGTTCCTCTCTTTATGGGGCGATTTCTAATTAGACGCTGGGATTCGTGAGGGCAATCTGGCGCTTCAGGTAGCGCAGGGCGGCTTGGAGCTGGATATCTTTGCCAGTGATGCCGACGTCTCTGTAGTCCATCGGCACTACGATGTTAGGCTCGATGCCCTTTTTATTGATGTCGCGACCGTTCGGCGTCACATACCTTTGGGTCGTGACCTTGATTGCGCTGCCCCCCGGCAAGTCATAGATCGTCTGCACGACCCCCTTGCCAAAGGTCTTCACGCCCACCAGAATCCCGATCTTTGAATCCTGGATCGCGCCGGCTGTGATCTCCGAAGCGCTGGCCGAGTATTGATTCACGAGAATGACCAACGGGTGGGGTGGTATCGCATCTTGGTTAGCGTCATCTGTTTCCACGTGCCCATCGCGGTCGATTCGCGAGACAATCGGTCCGTCGGCGATAAACTTCGATGAGATGTCCACCGCGGCATCAAGCAGTCCTCCGCCGTTGTCGCGCAGATCTAACACGAAGGCTTTGGCGCCTTGCTTCAGTAGCCGATCGAGCGCGTCGGTCACTTCCTGCGCGGAGTGTTCCCCGAAATCATACAGTTGAATGTATCCAACGTTGCCATCGATCATGTGGGACGTCATGGAGGGCACTTCGATCACTTCGCGCTCGATCGCGTAGTCCTGAACGTCATTCTTGCCGCGAAGAATCGTCATGTGCACCGTCGATCCTGCTTTCCCGCGGATAAGGTTCATCACGAGATCGAGATCGACGCCTTTTGTTGTTTTGCCGTCGACGGATAGGATGACGTCGCCCCGCTTCAAGCCTGCGCGAGCAGCGGGGGTGCCATCAATGGGTTGAATAACGTTGACCTCATGCGTCTTTGGATCTTTGCCGATGTACACGCCAATGCCGCCGAAATCGCCCCCCGCAATGAATTCTGAGAGCGACGTCTTGTCGCGCGGGCTCAAGAACACAGTGTATGGATCGCGCAGCGAACCGAGCGCGCCTTCGATCGCAATGTAGGTCAAATCTTGGGAGCCGGCCTGCTTGCCATAGTTATGCAACGCCGTGGAGAGCAGCGTGTTGGCGTCCGCATCAACTTGGGCCCCCGATGCCGAGGCAGTAATTGCGGGTAGGCTTAAGATTCCAGTGATGTGCTTCGTCTTGAGGAACTCGAGCAAACCACTTCGCTCGCCACTTAAGAGCTGCGATTCATCGATTGGCTTATAGTACACGTCGCGGACCTTATCCAGCGACATGTCGAGCATGTCGAGGTCTTTTTGCTCGTTATTTCCCGCGCCCTCGCTGCCGTCAAAGGCGATGTTGCCCAGATCCCACGCCAAAACGGCGCGGCGTTCACCCAGCCGCTCGCGCAGCGGCGCTGCGTGCTGGAGGGCAAGGGTGGCCACGATCAGTGCAGCCGCAAGGGTGAAGAGGAGGAGGGCTTTACGAACCACGGGCGGGACAGTTCCTTTCAATTTACTACTTTTTTTCTTCGGCGGCTGGGGTCATCATGCCCGCAATCCGCCACCCCTATCATAACGAATCGGCAGGCCGCTTGTTACAAGCGAGTAAGGGGATTCACCGGTACGCCGTTCACCCGAATTTCAAAGTGTAGATGTGGCCCCGTGGCGTAGCCCGTGGCCCCGACGGCACCTATGACCTGGCCTCGCTGAATATGCTGATTGACCGATACGTACATTGCCGAACAGTGAGCGTAAAGCGTCGATAGTCCCGATCCGTGGTCTAGAATAATGGCATTGCCGTATCCGCCGTACCAACTCGCATACAGGACAACTCCGTCGGCGGCTGCTTGAATCGGTGTGCCATAGTCTGCACCGATATCGATGCCAGAATGGAGCGCATAGCGCCCGGTAATTGGATCCACCCGCATGCCGAAGGGCGAGGTAATTGGTCCGCGCACCGGCCACGCAAAGACAACCGGACCGAATGCCGTACAGACAGGCGGGGCCAGACCCGCCGCCATCGCTGCCATCCGGCGTGCTTGGCAGGCTTCGTATCGTGCTCGCAACGTGACTGCCTCGTCCTCACGCTGTTTTTCCTGTATCAGGGCCTGTAGGCGCGCCTCCTCAGCGGCGCTCAAACCCTCAAGCTCGTACACCTGTTGGGCAATGATCGAGCGCTGGGTTGACGCGATAGCAAGTAAGGAGCGTCGCTGGTCGGCGAGCAGCCCGAGCTCCTGCTTGCGTGCAAGCTCGTCTTCTTGCTCTCGCACCAATGCTGCTTGTGTGCTCTCCAAACCCAGCACGAGCGTCTGGTAACGCGCTTGCTCGGAGTTCACCGTCGAGATGAGCTGCGAATCGGATCGCAAAATGGCGCGAACGAAATCCCAGCGTTCGATGAAGTCCACGAATGAGGTAGCACTCAAAAGCACGTCGAGGTACGACGAGGCGCTCCCGTATTCGTACACGTCAACGACACGATGATTGAGCGCATCACGATGGCGGTCAAGGCTGGCTTGCGCGGCCGCAAGTTGGCGCTTGCGAATAGCCAAGCGCAGCTGCGTCTGTGCAATGGCGCTATCAAGCGCACCCAAATCGCCGCGTACCCGACTGATGCTATACTGCACGGATTGAAGTTGTTGCGAGATCGTCTGTTCTTTGAAGCGCGCGACGTGGAGTTTGAGACGACTCTCGTGCAGCTTGCGCTGCGTTGCCTCGAGCAGCGCTTTCTTTTCGCGAATCTTTTCGCTGATTGGCAGCGGTGTTGCGGCCAGCGCGACGGGCGCGAGGGCGTTCGCAAATGGCTGGGCAGCGAACGTAAGGATGGCGAGCGCTACGAAATGTAGTCGCCGGAATTTATTCCGGCGTGTGTCGTCGCTTCGGGTACTCAAGCGGTCTTCAGATATCTTCCGATAGAGAGCATACTTGACAGCATCCCAACGAGGACACCGACCAAAACCAGTTCGAGCGCGAGGTGCGGCAACGGCACGCTTGCGGGATTGAACGGAATAAACGGCAGATTGAGAATAAATTTGGGAGCCAGCGAGCGATAGCCCGCGTCCAGGACCAGCAATCCGATGGTTGCCCCGAAGAGCCCCGAGAGGATGCCCTCGAACACGAACGGCCAGCGCACAGCCCAGCCGGTTGCGCCTACCAGTTGCATGATGCCAATCTCGCGCTGCCGCGCGAAGACCGTCAGGCGAATCGTATTGTACATGATGAGCGCCGTCGCCAAGAGCAGCAGCGCCACGACCCCGAGGCCTGCCGCGCTAAAGAGCGCCTCGGCTCGGAGCAGTTTCTGGGTCACGCCGCTCCCATAGTTGATGTTGGCCACCCCGGGTTTGTGGCTCATTTCCCCGGCAAGTGGGGGAACGTCCGCCGGCGCATACGTGTGGACGACAATGGTGTTTGGGAGTGGATTGGTATTGAGAATTCCAAAATTGAATTGACCGCGCAGCGACTGACGTAGATTGATAATGGCTCGCTTCTTGCTCACGTAGCGAACGGTGTCCACGCGCGGGTCTGCTTGCAGCGACCGTAGGAGCGCATCGACGTCCGGACCCTTTGCGTCATCTCGAAGATAGATCGCGATTGCCACCTGACCGACGATGTTCTTCATCACGATGTCGAAGGACGTTCGAAGGAACAAGAAAACGCCAAGCAGGATGATGGAGATGGCAATCGTGCCGATGGCGGTGAGCGCCATCGTGATGTTCCGCGTGAAGTTTTGGGCCACTTCGGCCCAAAAAAAACGAACCTTACCCCAGTCCAACATGATAACGTCCACGCTCTTCATCGCGCGCAATGCGGCCATTGACCAAGCGCACGACCCGGCGCCGCATGCGGTCGACGATGGCTTGATTGTGGGTGGCGACGATCGTCGTCGTACCCTTGGCGTTGATGCGCGAGAGAAGCGCCATGATTTCGCTCGAGGTTTCGGGGTCGAGGTTTCCGGTGGGTTCGTCGCACAGAAGAATGAGTGGATTGTTGACGAGCGCGCGCGCGATGGCTGCGCGCTGTTGCTCGCCGCCGGACAGCTCTTGGGGGAACATCTTGGCTTTGTGCGCGATGCCGACGAGCTCCAGCATGCGAGGGACGCGCCGCAATACTTCGCGAGAGCTCGCACCCGTCACTTGTAGAGCGTAGGCGACGTTCTCCCACACCGTCTTTTGATAGAGCAGTTTGAAATCTTGAAAGACGACGCCCACCTTGCGCCGCAAGAACGGTATGTCTCTGGGCCGCAGCGTGGTGAGACTCTGACCATCGACCTCGACCGTCCCTTCGGTGGGCCGCACGTCGCGGATGATGCAGGAAAGCAGGCTCGACTTGCCCTGCCCTGTGCTGCCCACCAGGAACATGAACTCGCCGCGGGCGACCGTGAGCGAAACCTCGGTCAGCGCGTGAACGCCGCTCGGGTAGACGAGGCTGACGTCTCGAAAAACAATCATGCCGCGGCTTGTATGCCCACAGCGTGAGAAATGGCCATCTGCAAGGATTTATTCGCCGCCCGGCGACGCGGCCCTCGCGGAGTGGGGAACCAGCGCTTGGAATGGCAAAGGGTTGGCTATGGACTTCGACCTCTCGACCGAACAGCAAGACGTCGCGAACTTATGTCGCGAATTTGCGGAAGGCGAAATCGCGCCGCACGCCCGTGAATGGGATGCAAAAGCGGAATTCCCGCTTGCGACCGTGCGCAAGATGGGCGAACTCGGACTTTTGGGCTTGCCCTTTCCTGAGAAATATGGCGGAGCTGGATCGGATACCGTTTCGTACGCATTGGCCGTCATGGAAATTGGAAAAGCAGACGCGTCGGTGGGCATCACGATGGCAGCGCATGTGTCGCTTGGATCCCAACCCTTCTTTGCTTTTGGCACTGAGGCGCAAAAACAAAAATTTTTGGTACCGCTGGCACGAGGTGAACGCTTGTGGGCATTTGGGCTCACTGAGGCGCAGGCCGGTTCCGATGCGGGTGCGACACAGACGACGGCTCAAGCGCGCGATGGGCGCTGGACGATCAACGGGTCAAAATGTTTCATTACCAATGCAGGCACGCAGATGACCGGAGGCGTGACGATCACCGCCGTCACGGGGCGCGGCAACGGCCGCTCAGAAATCAGCAACATCATCGTCCCTCAAGAGACCCCAGGCTACACGCAAGCGCCTCCGTATAAGAAGATGGGTTGGCGCGCATCAGACACGCGCGAACTTCACTTCGACAATGCGGAGGTGCCGGAAGAAAATCTCTTAGGCGAGCGCGGACGGGGTCTCAAACAGTTTCTCGAGATTCTCGACGGCGGCCGGATCAGCGTCGGTGCTCTTTCTGTCGGTCTCGCGCAAGCCTGCTACAGCGCTGCTGCGACGTATGCAAAGGAGCGCCATCAATTCGGCCAGCCTATTGCGCACTTCCAGGCCGTGCAGTTTCAACTCGTCGATATGGCTGTGGAAATTGAGCTCGCGCGCTCTGCCGTGCTCAAGGCTGCCTGGCTCAAAGACCAAGGGCGTGATTTCGCCACCGCGGCGGCGATGGCAAAACTTTTTTCGGGCGAGGTTTCTCGGCGCTGCGCAAACGCCGCGGTGCAGATTCACGGCGGCTACGGGTTTATGGACGAGTATTCCGTATCGCGCTATTGGCGTGACTGCAAGATCAACGAGATCGGCGAGGGCACGAACGAAGTGCAGCGCATGGTAATCGCCCGCCAACTGGGCCTAACCTAGTGTAGCAGCGGACCTTTAGGTCCGCTTGCGCGAATTTATTCGCGCGTTCGTCAATGGGTCGTGTCGACCGCGATTCCGAACCCGGAGAGACCCACGCTCGAATCGCCGATCTCCCGATGATTCAGAATCGACGTCACGGGACCGTTGGCAACCTCCGGCCCGGGGATCACGTGAATGATCGAGCCATCGTAGACGAAGAGCAGATCGCGGATCGAATCGTAGGCCATTCCTGATGGACCACTCGAAAAGCCGTTGATAACCTGGCCGTGAGCGTTGGGGCCGCTCGCGGTACTGGCGTTGTGGACAACGTCGATTTGTCCGACAATGTTGCCTCCCACCCTACGATTCTCGGCCACGAATAATTTGTCGTTCGCGGCGCTGTACGCGAGGCCTTGGGGGAAGAACAGGGCGCTCACCTCGCGGCTTGCCGGTATGGTGGGGTTCGTCGCGGAGGTGACAGCCGTTTGGGCCGCCGCACCGAAATTGTCAAACGAAGCAACGACTTGACCGAGATCGCTGACAAAGAGTCGGTCGTTCACCGAGTCATAGATCATCTCAGCTGCACGCGGCGCGACGAGGCTCGAATCGGTGATGGTCAACGTGATGTTCGCCGCAGGCACCGAACTGCTGGTCATCAAGTGCGCATTTGCGTACACCTGGATCGTTGGACCATTAACGTTGGCAACGTACAGCAGGTCGTGGTTGACATCGTACGTGGCCGTCCCTTGACCGTTCATATAGGGGACGAGAGAATTCGGATTCATGCCGCCCTCCGCCCCTGGGTTGTTCCAAACCCGTACCGGGGTGGAGAAATTCCCGCCGCCTTGCTGGGAGGGATAGGCGCTGGGATACCACAGCACGTTATAGAGAGGCGAGAAGACGACATCCGGGTTGCTGATGTCGCTCGTTGGCAAAACCACCGCAGCCGCAATAAATCCGTTGGCGGTGGAGACGTGCGTGTACACGCGTATCTGCTGCACGGCTTGAACGTAAAGCGTGTCCGGACCGGTGCCAGTTGGGGTCGGTGTAGGTGACGCGGACGGGCTTGCGGTGCTATGGCAACCGTAGCCACCTGAGGCGACAATGATGCAAGCCAGAGTAAAGCAGATTCCCAGTTTGGGATTCATCAGGGTTTGGGTTCTCCTCGATTAGGGGGAGGGCGCGCTTGCGGAAGCGGCAGCCGCTACTATTTAAGAGAGAACTAGGCCCGCCTCTTCGCTGGTTTAACCGTGCGCCCTCCCCTCATTGCCAACGAAAAAGTCGAAGGCTGCCGGTTTCCCAGCAGCCTTCTCCCTTGGGGTGTTCAGTTCGAGTTAGAGTTTTGTTGACAAACTGAACACGTAAGTGCGTACCGGAATCGCTCCACCACCGGCCAAGGCGGCAGAGGCGCCCACGTACGGGAAGTAGTCGTCGCCGTAGTAGGCATTCGCTGGGTTCGCCGACTTTGCAGCGAAAGCGCCCATTCCTAGCGGCGACAATGCGTAGAACGGATTGTCTCCGTAGGAAATGATGCCTTGGCCGGTCGGCTGCTCCCATGCGTAACCTTGGTTGTGAACTCCCCAGAGAAGGTTTGTTCCCAAGATTGACGCCTTGAGGTTATGCCCGATGTCATGAGAGATCCCCAGGTTGAGCGCCCACCACGATGGACCTTTGAAGGCGCCCGGAGCGTCGAATTGGTTCGTATAGGGATCCGGACCCAAGGCACCAGCCAAGGGTGCAGTCTTCCCAAGCGGCAACGGAATGCATCCAGGCGCGTTTGCGGGGTTCACTCCTGGATTCGCACAGTGAGCGTCTGAGAAGAGCTGCGGATCGCCATACGGGTTGCCGGATTGATAGTTCAACGTTGGTAGAATATCAAATCCATGCTCCCGCACATCGAGTCCCAGGTTGAGCACGAATCGGACATCGTACGATGGCGAAGCTGGTACTGCCTGATCGTACGATGGCGAATAGTAGCCGTTTGGATCGAGCATCGCGAAATGTGTGCCATAGTAGGTATTGTAAGCTGAGATCTGGCTATTGATTGTGTCGATGTAGGACGCTCCGCTCGGACCCTTCCAGAACCGAATCTTGGAGTTAGTGAACGTCGCCGCCACCGTGCCCCCGATCCCGTTCTCGCTCGTCACGGCCTTGGTCAGCAGGAACTCTGCTCCGGAAACACGCGCGTTCCCGAAGTTGTATCCAGTAACAAAGCTCGGCGATGCGGGGTTCACGGGCAAGTTGAGTATCTGATTTTGCGTGTCTCTGAAAAACGGCGAGATCTTCATCGACATGCCACCTGAGAAATCATGCTCAAGTGACAGATCGTAGTTCATGCTGTTTTCAGGCTGCACGTTGTGAACGGCCAAGAAACCAAGGCCATCGTAGAAGCGATTCAACAGTTGCACCGTGTCGCCGGGACCCCAAAACGGCGCTTCACGGTACTCCACAAAGGCCGAGTCTGGGGGTTGGACGTAGCGACCGACCGATATTCGGAGAATATTTGTCGGATCGAACGTGTACGTAGTACCGAAGCGCGGGCTTATCGCCTCAAACGAGATGGAGGTCGGCGGATTGCTCCACCCTGCTGCTCCCGGCGCATCTTTTGCGCTGAGCGGAATACCTCCCGGATCGACGCCGGTACCCGCGACGCTTCCAGGTGTACTGCCATTGGTGAGGATCGAGAAGCAGTTGGTCCCCGCGGGATATCCAGGGATGCTCGGATCGCTTGGCGAGTATGCGAAGCCGTGTAGACACTGCCCGTTTTGCTCCTCAGCCTGGAACGCCAGACCGCCGGCGCCGGTGATCTGCATGTCAGGCATGAGCACGAAACGGAACTCATCCCAGCGTGCTCCGAAGTCGAACAACAGCTTGTCGCTTGGTTTGAACTGGTCGTCGATGACGCCATCGTAGGTCACAGGCGTCGTGCTCGACCAGTAACCGAACGGCGAGCCCACGTAGGTGACCGGGCTGCCTGCCGTGCAGGCCACCCCGACACCTCCGCAATTGGCGTGCGTTCCCCAGAAGTTGAATGCCGGCTGGTAATTGTAGCGCAGTGTGAGGTCGCGCGTGTAGTCACTGTCGATTTTTAGAAGGTTCTGGGCGTTGAGCTGATTCTGGTAATCGAGCGTAACGCCAGTCGCGTTGTCATGGAGTTGGTAGAACGTAAAGCCAACCCAGCCGTTGATTGGCTGATCGAGGCTCCAGCCCGAGTACAAGTTGTACTCGTAAAGGCGCAAGAACGAAGTCGTCGTGAGCGCTCTCGTATAAGCCAGTTTCGTGATCGAGTACTGTGTGTTCTGGCTATCTTGGAATGTCGGAGGGATTGCACCACCAAGGCTGCCCCCGGACGTCGGCCAGGTGAGTGGCGTAAGCAGCGCGGGGTTATATGGCTGCCCAGCGTTGCCTTTGTAGAACGAACCCGTCGGCCACGTGAGATTCGTGCCGTTGAAACCCGTGTTGCTTGTGAAGGTCGACACGGTTGGGTCCGAATTGAACGTCCCTTCCGGGGCGTACGGAGCCGACATGGTTGAACCAACAACGTACAGGGCTTGCAAGTCGTCGCTCAGACCATTGTGCTGAAGCGTCCAGTGCAGATTCGTCACGGTGTCGCGTTGTGCGGTATACGGAATATCCGAATACGCGGCCAATGACTGCGGCTGCATCAGGGAGTTGGCTACCGAGCAGTTCAGGAAACCGCCACCTGGTGTTAAGCCTGGAATGGTGGAACCAAAGACATTGTGCGAATTCCAAGCGTTGCAGCCAGGATCGTTCGCGGGAACGTTGATTGCTGTTCCAGCGAGGTTGCTTCTGTCCCCAAAATTGTAGTCGGCGTTGAGGGCCAACGTCGAGACGTAGTAGGTGAACCGATTATCCGGCGTTCCGCCGTAGATATCGGCTTGGACTGAATGGTTGAAGAGCGGAGAGCCAACGATGCCTGTGAAGTCCGCGCCGCCCGGATATTTGCCACGCGTGATGACTTCATTGACATAGCCGGACATTGCGCGACCCGCATCTGCAGGAGCGCCGCCGGTGTAGACTTCCAAGCTCGAAAGACCATTCGTCAAGCCCGATGTGGAATTGTAGAAGTCGAATCCGCGGTTAAGCGGAATGCCTTCCAGTTCGAATCCAATTTGGTCGAACGAACCGCCGCGCATGGACAGGGAACCCTGGCCTGCGTAGCCACCGCCCGATCCAACTTGCCGCACGACACCCGGCATCGAGCCGACGACGCCATTTTGGCTGTACATCGTCTCTGAACCGCCTTGTGAGCCTTGCAAGTTGGCGATGGCGCGCGAGTTGACGGCATACAGGTCGCCTGTCACGGTCTTACTCACGACGCTTGCCGTTGCGGTGGTCGTGACGTGACCGATGGTCTTGATCGATTGCCGCATGTGGATATCGGCGGAGGTTGTTTGATCAGCTGTTACTGTGACGCCATAGGTGGTTGCCGTGTCGTAACCATCTTTGCTCCCAGTCACGCTGTAAGTGTCCGGAGAGAGGTTGAGGATCGAATAGAAACCATTCGATCCGGTCGTTGAACTTTGTGATTGGCTGGGTGACGCAGCCGTCACCTTAGTATCAGTTAATGGGTTGCCATTTTGATCCGTCACCTTGCCCTGAATGTTGCCAGTCGTGCCGGCCAGTGCCCATGTTCCCTGGACGAGCAAAACCGCAACCGTCAGAAGCGCGGTGCGGAGTAGGCCCTTAGTGGTCATCAAGGGTTTCCTCCTTAGGTGAGTGAGAACGCTTAACCGACGAACCAGCCCTGCGTTCGGCCAAGCCGATGCACGCGCCGTCGTCCCGATTAAGGTGAGTTTAAGGTTCGAACGGTGATTTCGCACACCTGCTCGCAGCGCGTCTTGCGGGACGAATAAGGGCGATGAGCGGACCTAAAGGGCCGCTTCTTCATTGCGTTAGCGGGTGTATTTCTCAGTGCCGGGCGGGTTCGCGCAGAATCGATCGCACGAGATCCGGAATGTGGGCGGGACTGTCGGCGACCGGTACATTAACTTTTTCAAACGCTTGAACTTTTGCTTGTGCCGTGCCACTGCTGCCGCTCACGATTGCACCTGCGTGACCCATGCGCTTGCCTTCCGGTGCAGAACGGCCACCGATGAATGCCACCGCTGGTTTTGTGAATTCTCGGCGCGCAATCATCGCGGCTGCATCTTCTTCGTCAGTGCCCCCGATCTCGCCGACGATGACAACAGCGTGTGTCTCGGAGTCTTTTTCGAAAGCTTGCAAGCAATCGGTAAACACGGTGCCGATGATTGGATCGCCGCCGATGCCTACGCACGTACTCTGGCCGATGCTCGCACGCGTCAACTGGTCAACGATCTCGTACGTGAGCGTGCCGCTGCGCGACACGAGCCCGACGTTACCCGCGGAAAACACATGACCCGGCATGATGCCTACGAGCGACTGGCCGGGGGTGACAAGACCCGGACAATTCGGTCCGATGAGTCGAGCGTCTGGTGGTACGACGGCAACGGCTTTGAGCATGTCATGCACTGGAATGCCCTCGGTGATGCAGGCGATCAGCTTGATCCCCGCATCGGCCGCTTCCAAAATTGCATCCGCGGCGAATGGTGGCGGAACGAATATGATGCTGACCGTCGCGCCGGTTTGAGCAACTGCCTCGCTCACGGTGTCGAAGACTGCGAAGCCTTCCACGGTTTGGCCACCTTTGCCGGGCGTGACGCCGCCGGCGATGTTCGTGCCATACGCGCGCATGCGGTTGGCGTTGTGCAAACCCTCGCGGCCAGTAATGCCTTGAACGAGGACGACGCTGGTGCGATCGAGATAGATGGACAAGGTCTTCCTCCTATCGGCTACGCGCGAATGAATTCGCGCGACTACATCTTGGGCGTGAATGAATTCGCGCGACTACATTTTGGCGATGGCGACTGCACGCGCGGCGCCGTCGTTCATTGTTTCGACTGCCGCGATGCCGGCGGCTGCCAATACGGCTCGCCCTTCCTTTTCGTTCGTGCCAGTGAGCCGCACGACCAGTCGATCCTTTTTCCACTTGCCACCGTCCAGGGCGGCAATCAAACCGCGTGCTACTTCGTCGCCACGCGTAATGCCGCCGAAAATGTTGATGAACAGAGCCTTCACTCGCGGATCGGAGGTCACGATATCCACCGCGTTGCGAACGACATCGGCCTTTGCGCCGCCACCGATGTCGCAGAAGTCGGTCGCTTCACCCCCTGCAACTCGCACGGCGTCCATCGTGCCCATGACGAGCCCGGCACCATTGCCGATCACGCCAATGCTTTCGTTGCCTTTGCCGCTCAGGTAGGCGTAGTTGAGATTGGTCTGGCGAGCGCGCTGTTCGAGTGCGTGGTCCGGCAGGTCGGTTCGCCACGCGTCGAGTTCGGGGTGGCGAATCAAACCGTTATCGTCAATGTCGACCTTCGCATCCGAGGCGACGAGCTTCCCGTCTTTGGTGATGGCGAGCGGATTGATTTCGAGCAGCATTGCGCCGACGTCAAAAAACAGCGCGTACAGCTTGCCGAGAATGCTGACGAATTGGTTTGTGATTTCGGCAGGGATGCGGGCTTCTCGAGCAACGCGCCGGCCGATGAACGGCCAATAACCACCCGCTGGATTGATGCAGTACTTCGCAATCGCAGCGGGATCCGTCGCGGCGACCTCCTCGATATCCATTCCTCCCATGGCCGACGCGATGATAATGGGGCGCTTGCTCGCGCGATCGACCGTAATGGACAGGTATAGCTCGCGCTCGATGTCCATCCTCTGCTCGATCAAAATGCGTTTGGCAACCTCGCCCTTGATCGTCATGCCGAGGATGGCTCGAGCTGGCTCGCGGACGTCGTCCGCGGTCGTGCAAAACTTGATCCCGCCTGCTTTGCCTCGGCCGCCCACGAGCACTTGCGCCTTCACGACTGAGGGCGCCGGATTCTCACGCATGATCTGCACGGCTTCCTCTACCGAAGACGCAACGCGACCGCGCGGCACGGGAATGCCCGCTTTGGCAAATAGTTCTTTCCCTTGGTATTCAAGTAGACGCATTTGGTTCTCCGGTTGTCGGAGCGGACCTAAAGGTCCGCTGTTACATGGGCGACTTTACAGTCGCCCCCTACGTATTCGTTGTTACGGTCAATCCTTTTCGGCGGGGTCGCGAGTCGCGCGGGCACCGTTGCCACTTCTGCGCGAAGCGCGCGGCGGTCGATCGTGGCCTGTCCGCTCGTCCAGCCGCCCGAGCAGCTCTCGAGCAATGACGATGCGCTGCACTTCGGACGTCCCTTCGTAGATCTCCGTGATCTTGGCATCGCGATAGTAGCGCTCGGCCGGGAACTCGGTTGTGTACCCGTAGCCGCCCAAAATCTGGACACACTCGTTTGCATGTTTGCGTGCCGCAGTCGAGGCAAAAAGCTTTGCCTTGGACGACGCATCGATTGAAGGTTTGCCTCGATCGCGCAGCCACGCCGCGCGATACAGCAAAAGTCGCGCCGCATCGAGATCGACGGCCATGTCGGCAATCTTGAACGATACTGCCTGAAACGCCCCAATCGGTCGACCGAATTGAAAGCGCTCGAGTGCGTAGCGCCGCGATGTCTCGAGGCAAGCGGCGAGGATTCCCACCGCCTGCGCGGCGATCCCAAGCCGGCCCGCGCCCAAGTTGGCAAGCGCGATCTTGTAGCCCGCTCCCTCTTCTGCCAGCAGCCGCGCTGACTCGACCCGAGCGTCCGCGAGCACCAGATCGACCGTGTTCGACGAATGAATGCCCAACTTGTCGGCAGTGCGACCGACACTCAGGCCCACCGTCTTCTTGTCCACAAGAAACGCGGAGAGGCCCTTGGGCCCGTCAGCTCCCGTCCTGCCAAACACGATCAGCGCGGTAGCGTATCCGCCGTTTGTGACCCATTGCTTGGTACCGTTGAGCACATATTCGTTGCCGTGCTTTTCCGCTCGCGTCCGCAAACTGGATGCGTCCGAGCCAGACTCGGCTTCCGTCAAAGCGAACGCACCCAACCACTTTCCCGCGCACATCGGAGGCAAGTAGGTGCGCTTGAGGTCAGCCGACGCAAATTCCTCGATGATGCGCGATGCAAGTCCTTGCACCGACACCGTCACGCCGATCCCAGCATCTGCTCGGCTTAACTCCTCGATCGCCAGTACCGTGCTGACCGTGTCGAGCGCCGCGCCTCCATACTCGTCGGAAGTAAACATGCCCATGATCCCGAGGTCGCCGAGTTTGCGAAAGACTTCCAGTGGAAACTCGCGATCACGATCCCACTTTGCAGCGTGCGGCGCGATTTCTGCCCTGGCGAAAGCGGCAACCATCCCGCGGACGGCTTTTTGATCGTTGGTGAGTTCAAAATTCATGAGTAGGTAAAGAACCCGCGCCCGGTCTTCTTGCCAAGGTATCCCGCGGCAACCATCTTGCGAAGCAGCGGGCACGGGCGATACTTCGAATCGCCCAACCCGTCGTGCAAGACTTCCATGATGGCCAAGCACGTATCCAAACCGATAAAATCAGCCAACTCGAGAGGCCCCATCGGATGGTTCATACCAAGTTTCACCACTGTGTCGATGGCTTCCGCGCTGGCGACGCCTTCCATGTACGCGAAAAATGCTTCGTTCAGCATCGGCATGAGAATGCGGTTGCTCACAAAGCCAGGGTAGTCATTGACTTCGACCGGTATTTTATCGAGCTCTTTGACAAAACGCTTAGTGGCTTCGAAAGTGTGATCGGAGGTCGCGAGTCCGCGAATGACTTCGACCAGCTTCATGACCGGCACCGGGTTCATGAAATGCATGCCGATGACTTGATCGGGCCGCCTGGTCGCGGCGCCGAGAAGCGTAATCGAGATCGATGAGGTGTTGCTTGCCAGAATGGCGGCGGGCGGGAGCGCGGCATCTAGATTTGCGAACAAGCGTTGTTTGAGGCCCGTGTCCTCGCTTGCAGCTTCGATCGCTATGTCGACCTCCATCCCTTTGGAAATCAGGAGCTGCGCACCGATGTGCGCTTCGATCGCGCGAGCTTGTGGCTCGCTGAGGCGTTTTTTCTCTAGCTGCCTCTCAAGAGTGCGCCCTATGGACGCTCGTCCACGCTCGATCGCCGCGGCGTCAATGTCGTTGAGCAGCACCGTATGGCCAGCCGCCGCGCAAACGTAAGCGATGCCGCTGCCCATCTGCCCGGCACCTAAGACCAAAACGCGCATAACATGGCTTTTGTTCACGCAGGCACTGTAGTGGTCCCGCACAAAAAAAGGCCGCCCCATTTGGGAGCGGCCTTGTCAGCGGATGCTCGTCGATATTGCTGATTGACGCCTTGCTCGCGGCCATATTGAAAGGTTGCGAGCCGGTCATCCCGGCGGCGGCGCTCGCCGGATCTCCGCAGAACCGGCCACCTATGCGTCGACGGCAAACCGCCTTAGAAGAATAGCATCCGGCCGCTTGACCCTTCAAGGCAACGAGTGTTCGGCCACCCTTATGGTCTCGTCCCTAGCCGTGGAATTTTTGGAGTTGACGGCAAGAATGAAGCCTCGGTCTCAGGTCTTGTCCTACCTGGCGGCCCGAATTTTAACAATCACCGCCGCAACCATGAGCGCGAAATAGGCGAGGGTGATGATCTCGGCGCGGGCTATAACACGGCCGTTCCATTCCCCTTGCCGCTCGTCTCGAGGCAGTGGGGCAGAAAGCGGCACGATCCGCGCGACCGCTTGGCGATAATTCTCAAACTCGCCGCCGAAGGTTTGAGCGAGATACGATTCTTCCAGCGGGATGATGGTCGCGTACACGCTCACGATCAAGACAGCTACAACAGCAAACATAACGAGCGACGTCGTGATCGGCACGTTGCCCGAGAATGCAAGCCAAAAACCAAGAGCGATGATCGCATTTCCAACGTAGAGTGGATTGCGTACGAACGCGTACGGTCCGGCAGTCACGAGTTTCGGAGCCGTGACGATGTCCGAGCGGGTCGTGACTCCCGAATATCCGACCGCCCAGATTCGGATAAGCTCGCCCAGACCAGCAACGGCAATACCCACGACCGCGCTCCGAAGCGAAGGCGATCCGAACAGCACGAGAATCAGCGCCACGGGAACGAGTAGCAGGCCTCTATTTTTGAAAACCCACATTTGCCATTCGCTGGGTGGCAGCGCGTTAAGCCGCGGCACGAGAAAAATACTCGAGCATATCTTCCAATGTGCGTTCGATTGGCGTGACAGCCTTCCAGCCCACTTGTCGCTCTATCAATGAGGGATCCCCGCGCAGCACGGGCGTTTCGATAGGCCTCACAAGCTCGGGCTTGCGGCGAATCTCAGCCTTGACGCAAGCAATGCGCATCAACTCGCGAACGATCTCATCCATGCTCCGGTCTTTGCCGCTGCACACGTTATAGACGCTGCCGGTTTCGCCGGCTTGCACCAGCATGAGATAGGCATCGACAACATCGCGGACATCGGAAAAATCACGGCGCGGCGTGAGATCTCCAACTTCCAGCACGGGTTCTTTGCGCTTCGCCTTGATTGCCGCAATCTGGCGCGCAAATGCGGCGACTGCAAAAGCCGAACTTTGACCCGGGCCTGTGTGATTGAAAGACCTCGTTGCCATGACGCGACACCAACCGGCGCGCGCATACTGCAGCGCAATCACCTCGGCCGCAGCTTTCGACGCGGCATACGGATTGCGTGGTGAGATCGGAGCATCTTCGCGTAACGGCAGTTGGTCGACGCTCACCGCGCCGTAGGTGTCGGACGATCCCACGACGAGCACCGTGGCTTTGGAAGCTTCGGCGCGCACCGCTTCGAGCAAGAACGTCGTCCCCATGACGTTTGTTTCGATGGTCGAGAGTGGGTGGTCCTGACTGGCCGGCACAAAGGATTGCGCTGCCAAATGAAAGACGACCTCCGGTGCGCACGAGCGCACGAGCGATCGCAAACCTTTGGCGTCGGCAATGTCACAGGTGCGCCATTCAATGCGCTGCGCGAGCGTTGCGTCGAGTGTCACGAGCGCGGGCTTCGAAGCGCGAATCAGGCCGGTGACCTGCGCCTTGTCGTGCAAGAGTCGACGGAGTAGCCACTGTCCGACAAAGCCGTCGGCGCCGGTGACAAACGCATGCATCAGTCAGTGTTTCGTCGATGTCGCTCGAGGTCGGCCTCGACCATCTTTCCTATCATATCCTCAAAACTGACGGTGGGCGCCCAACCAAGTTTGTGCTTTGCCTTCGAAGCGTTGCCAACGAGGACGTCAACCTCGGCTGGGCGGATGAACTTGGGATCCGGCACGACGTGTTTGCGCCAATCCAGCCCCACGCATTTGAAAGCCACTTCGACGAGCTCGCGCACGCTTCGCGTGACACCCGTGGCGATCACGTAGTCGTCCGGCCGCTCCTGCTGCAGCATGAGCCACATTGCCCGAACATAGTCAGGCGCGTAGCCCCAATCGCGTCGCGCATCGAGGTTGCCCATGTGCACGTCTTTGGCTTTGCCAAGCTTGATGCGCGCCGCCGCATCGGTAATCTTGCGACTCACAAACTCCAAACCCCGACGGCTCGATTCATGGTTAAATAGGATTCCTGAGCATGCAAACAAGTCGTACGACTCGCGGTAGTTGACGGTGATCCAGTGGCCGAAGACTTTTGCGACGCCATATGGACTGCGCGGATAAAACGGTGTCTTCTCTACCTGCGGCGTTTCGACTACCTTGCCGAACATCTCACTGCTCGACGCCTGATAAAAACGCGCATCCGATTTCACCGCTCGCATGGCCTCGAGCAGCCGTCCGACACCGACGGCTGTAAATTCTGCGGTGAGGACCGGCTGCGACCACGAGGTCGGCACGAAACTCTGCGCAGCCAAGTTGTAAATTTCATCGGGTCGTGAGTCCCGAATGGCTGTAGCAAGCGAATGTTCGTCGAGCAAGTCACCCGAGAGCAATATCACGCGGTCGATGATGTGGGCAATACGATCGAAGGAATTGGTGCTCGATCGCCGAGTCATGCCGAAGACTTCGTAGCCTTTCTCCAGCAGCAACTCAGCGAGATACGATCCATCTTGACCGGTAATACCGGTGATGAGTGCGCGCTTGGGCATGCGCGTGCTTTGGTGCTCCGCCAAGCGGCGCCCTCTACGGACGCGATGATTGGGGCGATTAAACGGTCTGGGGAGGTGCGGCCGCTACGTAGCGTTCGTTCGCGAAAACGACAACCGCGATGCCAGCGAGAGCAATCGACCCACCGATGGCGGTCAGAGGAGCGACCAGCTGATGCAAGACGAGATAGGCAAGTGCCGCAGTGATGATCGGCTGCGAAAGAAAGGAGATTGCCACGACGGCAGCAGGCATGTGACCCAAAGACTTGGACACGAGGGTGTGTCCGATGACCGTGGCGCTTAGCGCGAGCGCGAGACTGACGCCGAGATCGTGAGCGCTCATTCTTGTGGAGACCCCAAGCACGATGAGAGCAACCCAAATGCATACGGCGCACGCGCTGTACACGATGGTGACGTAGCGCAGCGTGTCGACGCGGCGACGAACGTGGCGGCCAAGCAAGAGATAACCGGTTTCTGCAAGCGCCGCTGACAAGGCCAGCGCATCCCCGGTCAGTGCGCGGCCGGAAATCCGAAAGTCACCAATCGTGATGATCGATGCCCCGAACACGGCGATCGCCATGCCTACTGCCATCGGCCAGGTCGGCCGTTCGCGAAAGAACAGCGCTGCAAAAACCGCGACGAACACGGGATCCATGCTGACGAGCAGAGCAGCACTCGAGACGCTCGTGAACTGCAGGCTCGCGGCCCACAACGTTATGTCGAGCGCAAACAGGGTGCCCGAAAGAGCGGCGGCAATAACGTCGGAACGCGCGACCGGCGTGAGCCGCTGCGAGTTGTTCGTGAAGCGCGCAGCATACGTCAGCGGAGCGATGATGACCACCGCGAAAAGCATGCGATAGGCGACGATGGCCAGCACCGGTGCGGTGGCCAGTTTGTAAAGAACGCCGGCCATCGAGAGGCCGACGATACCAAGCGCGAGGACGGCGTAGCGAATGTATGCCTCGCGCAGAGTTGCTCGCGAATGAATTCGCGAGACTACATTGGCATCATCCGTCAAGACTCTCTTGGGGCGGTCGCTCAAGAGCGGGGCGTCGTGCCCGCGGCCTTTTCCCGCTCGCGCTTCGCCGCGCGGCTCCGATAGTGTTCTTCAGCGCGAGCATATCGGCGCTCTTCCTCCGCGGTTTGGGGAATGATCTTAGGCACCGAGACGGGTTTGCAATTATCATCCAGCGCAACGAAGATCATCGTCGCGGAAGCCACATGCTTGCGCTCACCGGTCTGCAGTTTCTCAGACTCGATCCGGACGCCGACTTCCATCGAGCTCCGATGCGCGTAGTGGAGCGAGGCCTTCAAAACGACCATGTCGCCCACGTGAACGGCGTTTCGAAAATCGAGCTGGTCGATGCTTGCGGTCACACAAATTCTGCCTGAGTGCCGAATGGCGGCCGCTGCTGCTGCCTGGTCCGCCAGCTTCATGATCACGCCACCATGGATGTTGCCCATCGGGTTCGTATCTGCCACCTCGACCAGGGTAGCGAGCTCCACGGCTGAGGCGGAAACCGTCTTTCCTGGTTGTTCCAGCGGCTGGCGCTCTTGCATGGTCGGGCCTTCGCGGGGACGAATGCGAAACCCGGTAGGTGCCGAAAAACCTAGATTTGACGCGACTTTTGCACATCACAGTCGCGTTTTTGACCGAAACTTTTCAAGGCCGTTTTGGGTATCTTAACGTGACGGAGGTTGTGCGATTATAGGGCAGGTGACGGACGAGGAACTCGTCGTGCTCGTCCTGAGAGGAGACCAGAACGCTTTCGCACCGCTCGTCGAGCGGCACAAACGGGGCATACTGAACTTCGTCTACGCTCTCGTCCGCTCGCCGGAAGAAGCTGACGATATCAGCCAAGAGACATTCTTGCGAGTGTACGCGCACCTGAAAACGTTCAACCCAAAGCTTGCGAAATTCTCCACCTGGTTATACCAAATCGCGCGCAATACCGCGAGAACCCATTTGATGAAAGAGCGGCGTCGGCCGCCTACCGAAGATTTATATGAGGACGAAACGCTTGAACAAAAACTACCCGATCAGCGGCCCTCGGAGGCACCCGAGACGCGCCTGCTGCAAAGCGATGACGAGCGCACACTTCGCGCCGCCTTGCAGCGCATCCCCGAAAAGATGAGAGCCGCACTCGTGCTGCGATATTTTCGTCATTTGGAGTATCAAGAAATTGCCGATGCGATGAGTGTGTCGCTGGGTAATGTCAAGACATTGATCCATCGCGGCAAGGCCGCGCTTGCGCGCGAGGTTGGATCGCATGGCACGCTTGCACCGGTAAGCGCGCAATCTGTTGCGGAGGTAAGCCACCGTGAAGTGCTCTGCGTGTAGGAACCAGCTAGGTGCATTCCAAGATGGAGCGCTCCCCGCGAGCGTTGCAATGCAAATTCGAACGCACTTGGACACGTGCCTTGGATGTCGCACCTTCGCCGAAGAAATGATGGTGGTCGAACACCATTTGTCGCGCCTGCCCGAACTCGAACCCCGGGTTGATTTTACGCATCTCGTGATGAGCGCAGTTGCGACGATGCCAGCCCCAGCACCGCGGCGCTCGCGCATCGTGTGGCTCGGCGTCTACGACCTGCTCGCCTGGGCGGCCATGATCGCTCTGGCAGCCACCGGCATCTTGCGCTGGAAAGTCCTTGCCGCTGATGGCGGCGTTATGCTCGGCAAGTTGGCAGTTTCAGCCGATGCGCTTTATCGGGTTGCGGATCACTTCCATCTCACCACGATTGCACTCGTGGGAGGTCTGGTCGAAGGCTGCGCCCTCTTGTTTCTCTTGTATGCAGGGCGGCGATATCTGGCCTCGGTGCAAACGGCCTTCTTCGGAGCGCAAACAACATGAAATCGAACCGTACATTCATGCGAGGGTGGCCTGGCCTGCTTGCAGCGCTGGTCTTCCTCGCTCTGTGCATCCTTGTCCGAGTTCCAGCATTAGCATCTGACAATTCGGAAAATGACATGGTGGTCTTCGGTGGACAGTACCAGGTGATCAAAGAGGGCCAAGAAGTCCGTGGAGACCTCGTCGTGATCGGCGGGAGCGTCGATGTCTACGGCAAGGTTGATGGAGACGCAGTCGCCATTGGTGGCACAATTCACATCGAACCGCAAGGGCGCGTCGATGGGAGCATCGTCAATGTCGGCGGCGCCATCCACGACGAGTCAAACAGTTCACCCGGACATGGCGCGATGGTTCCACCGGCACAAATACCAACGCCGCAAGCCATGGAGCAACCGCAAGCTCCTGAATCAGGCTTTGATTGGGGATGGACGTGGTTCTATCTCGTTGACGCCTTGCTCACCATTGTCGCGTTCCTGCTCTTTCCGGTGTTGACCCGAAACGCCCGGGCCAGCCTCATCGACAATCCCGTCATCTCGGGCGTCTTAGGCTTCTTCTCACCCATCATCTTCGTGCTCGTGATCATCGCGCTCGCCATCACGATCATCGGCATCCCCTTGATACCGCTGGCGGTCATCGTGACCATCGTTGGCTACTTGGTAGGGAAAGCTGCGATCGCGGAATTCCTGGGCGAACGGATCTTCAGCACAACAAAAAGAAACGCGACGCCGCTCTTGTCCGTCCTCGTTGGTGCCGCACTTATGTTCTTGCTGTGCGCGCTCACCGACTGGATCGGCGTCGTTCTGTACTTCTGCCTCGCTGCACTTGCCATCGGCGCCACCTTACCGCTGGTGCGCACGATTGCGCCGCGCCGCGTGCAACCAACCATAACGCCACCGGGTCCGCCAACGTTCTCGCCGCCTGTCGATCCGGCGCATATGAGTCCGCCCGCGCCCCAATAGAAACGTGGGGCGACTTGACAGTCGCCCCCTACCTGTAGCGAGGGGCGATTTTCCAATTGCCCCCTACACTGGCGCGTCGTCATTTTCACTTGACTTTAGGTTTTATTTAAAGTATAGTTTGTTTTACTTAAATAACTTGAGCTATTAGTAGGAGATTTGAGTGTCGAAGCCTGCCTTGCCCCTCGCCGCCCTTCTAGCCCGGATTGTCATCGTGGGGCTGGGACTCGCCTTGTTTTTGCAGCTGCTTCATCTCGACGGATCGGGCGGCCGGGTCATCATGACGCCCGGCGATTGGGTCAGCTTGTTGGCGCCTGCCTTCTTCCTGTGGGCATTGTGGGCGGCGTCGGACGCTCTCGTCCGCATGGACCGGGGCGAGGCCTTCGGTCCAGCCATGGTCAGAGGGCTGAAAGAAATCGGTGGCAGTCTGGTGCTCGGAGCGTTTGCCGCCATTGTGGCGCAGCCCAGCCTGATCTTTCTCATCGGGAATGGGTTCCGCGAAATGCGTGGCGTCAGCTTCAATCTTGACATCGAGAACCTGACCTTGGCCCTGGTCGGACTTGTACTCATGCTGCTGGCGCGCCAAGGGCAGAAACTGAAATCGAAGCTGGATCAGTTCGTCTGATGCCGGTGCGCGTTACGTTAGATGTCATGCTGGCGCGGCGCAAGATGCGTGCCCGCGACGTCGCCGAGCAGATTGGCCTGTCGGAAACCCAACTCAGCCTGCTGCGTACGGGCAAAGTCAGGGGCATGCGCTTCGACACCCTGTCTAAGCTCTGCCTCGTCCTCAACTGCGCACCGGGAGATATCCTCGACTACGATCGGGATGACACGGACCTGAACGTGAAAGACGATTAGGGGCGGATGCCGAGGTCCTCGTAAAACGCGTCGGGGTTCACAGGTCGACCCAGGAAGTTTTGCACGAGCACGTCAGGTTCCACCGTCGCACCAGGCTCGAGAATATCCTTACGGTAGGCCATCCCCACTTCGGGATTTTCGAGGCCTTCTTTCTGGAAACGTGTGAAGATGTCTTGAGCATAGACTTTCGACCATAGATAGCCGTAGTAGCCCGCATCGTAGCCGCCCATGAGATGCCCAAACCCGGCTTCGGGATGCGTGCCGGGGGTGGACGGGAACGGCGTCATCTTTTTCTTGAGATCGAACCAGGTCGTGTCCACGTTAACGTTCGGACCTGAGCTATGAATCGTCATGTCGTACTGCGCGTAAAAAGCTTGCGTTGACCACGTATACCCGTCACCTACGTGCTTGAGCGCGACCATCTTTGCGATCAAATCGTCAGGCAGCGGCTGACCGGTCTTGTAATTGCTTGAGACCTGCTTGAGCACGGACGGTTGCCACATAAAGTTTTCGAGCATTTGCGATGGGGCTTCGACAAAATCAGGCCGCACCGCCGTGCCGTACAACGTCTCGTAGGGCGCCGTTGAGAGCGTGCTGTGCATGAGGTGTCCAAATTCGTGGAAGAACGTGATCACGTCTTCGTGACTCAGCAGTGCGGGCTGACCGGGAGCAGCTACCGGCCAGTTGCCAATGATAGACGATATCGGCTTCTGATAGGAGCCATCGGGCAGCACTCGGCCTGGGCGAATCGGGAAGTTGGCGAAATGCTCGAACTTGCCTGGGCGAGGGAACAAGTCCAAAAAGAACCACCCGATCGGCTTGCCACTCGCGGTGTCCGTGATGGAGAACTCGCGAACACCCGGTGCCCACGCGTCCGCTGGCACGATCTCCGCAAACGTGACACCGAGGAGATTTTGATAGATGTCGAGCACGCTCGAGACGACGTGGTCGATGGGGAAATACTGGCGCACCATCTGTTGGTCAACTTGGTACTGCGATTCGATGAGTTGGTTCTCGTAGTAAAAATAATCCCAACTTGCAAATGGTTTTGGGTCGCCCTGCTTGCGCTTCAGCGCCCCAAGCGTCGCGATTTCTTGATCGGCTTTGGGGAGGAGCTTGCTGCTTACGGTAGTGAGCAAGGTCTCGACGCGACTGGGTGTCTTTGCCATCTTAGCGTCCAGTTGGTATGCCGCCCACGACGAGAAGCCTAACAGATGGGCGAGCTGGTCGCGCACGGCGACGGCTTCTTGCAAACGCTTAACGTTGGCGAGGCCGCCCCGATTGGAGTAGGCGACGGAATAGCGCTTGCGCGCATCGCCGCTGACCTCCGAGATCATGAACGTATCGTAGGTGCTCTCGTTGACCGGCACCACATAACCGGTCGCCGTCTTGGAAAGGGTAGCAAGAAATGACTGGGGCAAGCTCTTTGCCTCTGCCTTAGTTATGGGAATGCTCGTCTTGTCTTCGTTAAGTGCGGACTGAAAATCGCGCTCCAGGTCGTTGAGGTGATCGAAGAGCTGCGTTACTTGTTTGCGGCCTGCGTCGGAAAGGCCGGCGCCCGATCGCTTGCCGCCGTCGACGTAATATTCATCGAGCTTTTGGTCGGCTTGCGTTTTTGCATCTCCCAAGGTCGCCACGCGGGACGCGACTGCATAGATTCGAGGATCCGCTGACAACTGGACTTGATAATTGGAGACGCTTTGGTTGCACACGAGTGACGCCTCGCGCACGGCTTTGTCCGGCGCCAACTGGAACGCACCGGATTGGACGACAGTGGCATCGTTGAAGTCCGCCTCTGCGGTCTCGATGGCTTGCAGGGTCGCAAAGGTCGCGTTTTGCGGCGGCGCTGCCAAGATTTTTTCGATGGCTTGCTTGGCTGAAGCAATGGCGCTGTCGCAGGTCTGCGAGAGCTGGACCGGCGTGAGGTTAAAATTGAGACCCGTATCCGCGGGCAGCGTCGGCATCGCCGCTTGAGCGGCCGCGGAAGCAAGCGATAACGTCGCGATGGCCGTGAGAAAAAACGTGAGTAGCGTGGACTTCATGCGTCTCTCTTTCCTATGTAAAGATGCGTGGGATCCAAAACGTCACGCAGGAGCTTGAGCTCGCGCGCCGTTGGCGGTGGCAGAACCTCCAGATTTGGCGCGCAACGCAGCGGCCATCCTGCTTTGCTACAGGCTTCCTTTGGATCCACGCCCGGATAAATGCCAACCAATTCTAGCTCTCCGTCGCGCGGTGCGGGTTCGAGTATCCCCATGTCGGTGACAACACGGACTGGTCCCGCGCCGGGAAGCCCAAGCTCCTTGCGGCTGCCATATTTTCCGTTTTGGCCGGGCGAGGTGATGAAATCGCAAGCCGCCGGAAAGGTTCGAGGCGACAGAGGCGCGACCACGATCACCCGTTGGGCGTGAATAGCGATTTCGCACGCTCCGCCGCTGCCCGGGAGTCGAACCTTTGGGTGATCGTAGGGACCGATGACGGTTGAGTTGATATTTCCATATCGATCGATTTGCGCGCCGCCCAGAAAGCCCACCCCGATGCGCCCGCCCTGAAGATAAAACTGAAAAATGTCTGCCATTGTTGCAACGGCGAGCGATCCGGTCACGAGCGCAGGATCGCCGATTGAAACCGGAAGACGTTCGGGCACCGCGCCGACCGCCCCAGACTCATAAATGAGAACCAGATGCGGGGCATGCGTCGCGCGGGCCAAGTTGCAGGCGAGATTCGGTAAGCCGATCCCGACAAAAACGACTTCGCCGTCGCGCAATTCGCGAGCGGCGCGAACGGCCATGAGTTCGCTTGGGCTATACATTTGGGCGCTAGAAACCGTAGTTCACTCCCGCAGAGATGAGCGGCTTGGCTGCAAGACTCGCCTGTCGTTGCGGCCCGAGACGCCGCAGGTAACCCGCGCGATCTTCCACGCCGTACACGAAATCGTCCAACCAGCGCGCCAACACCGCTTCATCCCGCGAGATGTCTTCCCATTCGACATAAAACTGGTTGTCGCGGTCGTAGTAGCCTTGCGCATACGAAGGATGCGCACCCCACGGCTCGCAGACGACCGCATCCACAACGATGTTTGGGATCACGGTGCGATTCGGATCCCCTCGGATGACTCGTTCATCGACGAGCTCCTCGACGACGGCAATGACCCGGTTGGCCGCGAACGCAGCTTCCTTTTGCACGCCGTAGAGACCCCAGATTTGCACATTCCCGCTTTCGTCCGCTCGTTGCGCGTGAACGATGGTGACGTCCGGATTGAGCGCCGGCACGGTTGCCAGAGCGACGCCGGTGTAGGGGCATGTGACCGAGCGAATGAGTGGGTTGACTGCCGGCAAGTCGCTGCCGGTGTAGTCGCGCAGCGGCCAAAATGGCAATTTCGCAGCTCCCGCGCACAGCCGCGCAACCAAACCAAAGTGCGAGTACTCTTCTAACTCCAGCGGCTGAGGCTGGCTTTTCTCGACCGCGCGGCGCAGGGCATGGAGCGACCCGACACCAGGATTACCCGCCCACGAAAAGACGAGCTTGCGGGCGCAACCCGCTGCGATGAGTTGATCGTAGATGAGATCCGGTGTGAGACGGCAGATGGTCAGGTCGCGCCGTTTCTGGCGGATAATTTCATGCGCCGCGGCGAAGCAAATAAGGTGGGTAAAGCCTTCGATGACGAGCGAGTCACCATCGTGCACGAAGCGTGACACCGCTTCGCGCATCGACATGACCTTGCTCGCGTTGGTCATCCGCTGGGGCGATTTTCCAATCGCCCCCTACAGGCACGAGTCATGCTGGAGCGATTTTCGAATCGCCTCTGACATGGACAAGTCACGCGGGAACGCGCGCCTGCGAGATCACTTCGTCAAGAATGCGCAATCCAATGGCCACGTCTTCCTCGTCGATGACAAGCGGCGGCGCAAGCCGTAACGTGCTTCGACCGCAACCCAAAAGCAACAAACCTTTGGCCAATGCGGCCCGCTCGAGCTCGGGTACCAGACCGTGATAGGGCTCCTTGGTTGCACGGTCGCGGACGAACTTTATGCCGATCATCAGACCCGCGCCACGAACGTCGCCGATCACGTCATGCTTGCGCTGCAACTCGCGCGCGCCTTGGAGCAAGAGCTTGCCAACGCGTTGTGCGTTCATCACGAGCGAGCCCTCAACCAGATCAAGGGTTGCGAGCGCGGCGGCACAACAGACCGGATTGCCGCCAAACGTGCTGCCGTGCGTACCGTGACCCCAGGTCATGACTGACTCTTTGGCGACGATGGCGCCCAGCGGCATGCCAGAGGCAAGACCTTTTGCGAGCAGCGTCACGTCTGGGACGACGTCGAAAAGCTCCGAGGCAAACATCCGACCGGTGCGGCCGATACCCGATTGCACTTCATCGAAGACGAGCACTGCGCCGTGCTCATCGCAGAAATCCCGCCAGTACTGGAGAAACTCTCGCGGTGGAACGACGTAGCCGCCCTCGCCAAGAATCGGTTCCATGAACACTGCGGCAACTTCATCAGGTGCAACTCGTTCGTGGAAGAGTGCCTCGGCGGCGGTCAGCGCGCACGTGAGTGGATCGGTACAGGTTGCAGGTTTGGCACAAACTCGGCACTGATATGGGTCCACAAAGGGAAGATGATACACGCCAGGGAGCAGCGGCCCGAAGTTGCGACGATAACGCACTCTACTCGCGTCGAGCGAAATCGCTCCCATCGTTCTTCCGTGGAACGCTCCGCGAAAGGCGATGATATTCTGGCGCTTCGTATGACTGCGAACGAGCTTGATCGCGCCTTCCACCGCTTCGGTACCGGAATTTGTGAGAAAGACTCGTTTGGGCTCGGGCCCCGGCACCAGTTTTGCCAAACGCTCGCACACCTTGGCAAACGATTCGTAATAGAAGTCGGTCGAGCAGATGTGTAAGAACTTGGCCGCCGCTTCGTTGATGGCTGCGACCACTTTTGGGTGGCTGTGGCCCGTTGAAGCAACTGCGATACCGGCCATGAAGTCCAGGTAGCGATTGCCGTCGACGTCCTCGATCATGGGACCTTGACCGCGCTCGACAACCAGTGGGTATTCTTTAATGTAGGAAGGCGACGCGTAGCGCTCGTCTTGCTCGATGATGCGTCGGGCTTTTGGACCCGGTGGTGCGGTAACGATGTGCGGATAATTCTTTGCCATATGACCCCTGTGTCGTCTGCGCGGTAATGTAGTCTCGCGAATTTATTCGCGAGAACACGCACGTGGCGGTATTTGTTCTTTCTCGCTGCCGGATGGGCTCGCCTTGCGAGCGAACCGAAAGGTTTGCGGTTATAGCGTCAACGAAAGTCGACCGCTCCACATATTTATTAGGCGCTCTTCCTACATCATGCGCGTGCGAGATTGCTCGCGCATGAACTGCCCGACGTAGTACGGTCCGCAGCCGCCCTTTCCGGTGATGCCGGAACCCTTCCATCCGCAGAACGAATTCACGCCGGGCCACGCGCCGGTTGTCGCTCCCGTCCGGCGATTGACGTAGAGCACGCCAGCTTCCATTTCATTGAAGAACGTCTCGATCTCATGCTCGTCGCTTGAGAATAAGCCGCCAGTGAGACCAAGCTCGGATCGATTTGATTCGGCCAGCGATTCGTCAAAAGACTTGGTAACGCCAACCGCCAGAAGCGGCAAGAACAACTCGCGTGCGAAGAGTTCGTGATCGAGCGGTAATTGCGCGATGGCCGGCGAGACGTAATAGCCGCGATCCAGTGGCGAGGCGGTGAGCCGTTCGCCGCCGACCAGGAGCTTGCCGGTCGTCCGAACGGCCGCCACGGCTTCTTCGTATTTCTTTACCGAATGCTCGCTGATGACGGGGCCAAGGTAGACTTCCCGCTTCGTCGGGTCGCCAATAACAAGAGCCTTAGTCTTGTTGATGAGCAACTCGAGGAACTTGGCAGCGACCCGCTCGTCGACGTAGGCTCGGGAGCACGCACTGCATTTTTGGCCTTGCAATCCGAAAGCAGAGCGCATGACGCCGTCCGAAGCCATTTCCAAGTCCGCGTTCGCGCTCACGATCGCCGCGTTTTTGCCTCCGAGTTCCCCCAGACAAGGTTTTGGGTATCGACCGCCGGCGGCGAATTCGCGCATCAAACGCATGCCGACGTCTTTCGAACCGGTAAAGGCGACCCCATCAACGCCGGGATGTTGAATGAGTGGTTCCCCGACGCGCTCGCCCGAACCGAAAAGCAGATTGAACACGCCTGCCGGTAGGCCGGCCTCGGCATAGACTCGCGCAAGTTTCGCGCCCGTGAGGGGCGCTTGCACCGATGGCTTGTAAACGACAGCGTTCCCACCGAGGAGTGCCGCGCTTGACATCCCCGTGGAGAGGGCGAGAGGGAAATTGAACGGCGCGATGACTACAAAAACTCCGTAGGGTCGCAAGACGTCTTGCGTGCGCTCGTTGGGTGAAAGCTGTCCGAGCGGGCGGATGTACCCGTGGGCGGCTTCAACTTGGTCAGCGTAGTAGTCAATTAGATCGGCGGATTCTTCCGCGTCGCCCAGCGACTCCATCCGATTCTTGCCCACTTCGATGCTCATGACGGCGGCGAGTTCGTAACGCCACTTGCGAATAGTCTCCGCAGCGCGCCGCATGATCTCCAAGCGCTTTTGCCACGGCATCGCTCCCCAAACTTTTTGTGCCCGTTTGGCCGCGCTCACCGCAGCTTCGATCTGGGCGATGCTCGCCGTCGAGAACTCCCCAACGACGACGTCGCGATCGATCGGCGTGCGCGTTTCCAATACGGACCCTTTGCCCTCCACGAGGTCTCCCGCGATGAAGAGGTGTTGGCGCTGGCCGAGGCGGCCGCGGACATCCGCGAGCGCGGCGTCGAACGAAGCATGGATCTCGTCCATGTTGCCGCCGACCGCAGAATAGGTAATCTTCGGTTGTTTTGCTGGCGCTTGGGTGCTCATGAGGTTCCCTTCTGTCTTAGGGCGATTTGCCAATCGCCCCCTACATGTGTTGAACTATTCGCGCGTTGACGTCTTTGTGGTGACTTCGCGGAAGACATCGGCGAGGCTTGCACGCAGCAGCGTGACGAGTTCGTCGATTTCAGGCTCCGCAATCGTTAAGGGCGGTGCGATCAGGACCAAATCTCCATTCTGACCGTCTGCATGCCCGGTGTTCGGCCAGAGCACGATCCCATGCCGCAAACCCGCGGCGACTAGACGCTCGGCGACTTTGAGATCGCGCGAGAACGCTCGTTTGGTTGCGCGATCCGCCACGAGCTCGACGCCGGCAAGCATGCCGATTCCGCGCACATCGCCGACGAGCGAAGCGCCGTCGCCTTCGTGGAGCAGCGACTTCAGGCGCGACTGCAGCACGGCGCCGATGGTCGCCGCCCGCGCCACCAACCCGTGCTGACGGATGTAACCCAGGGTTGCGAGTCCGGCAGCAGCTGCAACCGGATGGTGCGAATAGGTTTGCGCGTGCACGAAGCCCCCGCGGCGACTCTTTTCCATCACCTCAAAAATGCGCGAGGTCGTCAGCACGGCTGAGAGAGGCACGTAACCGCCATTGAGACCTTTGCCAAGCGTGATGATATCCGGCACGATCACCTTGCCATCGGCATCTTTGTAATGTTCGAGGCCAAAAAACTTTCCCGTACGCCCAACGCCGCACAGAACCTCGTCGGCGATAAAAAGAACGCCGTACCGATCGCAGATCTCGCGGATGCGGCCATAGTAACCGGCCGGCGGCACCGAGGCCCCGGTTGAACTTCCGCCGATCGGCTCGGCGATAAAAGCGGCCACGTTCTCAGGCCCCGCGCTCACAATGGCGTCCTCGAGCGCGTCGCCGGTCATCGCCTTGGAGCGTTCGCCCAGTTCCCCCCCTCGATACGGATACGGCGCCTCGATCATGCGTACTTCGATAAGCCAAGGCTGGTACAGATCTTGATAATGCGGACGAGCCGAAGCCGACAGCGCAAGGAGCGTATTGCCGTGATAACCCGGCGTGCGCGCGATGACCATGTGACGACCGGCCTCGCCGCGCTCGACGTGAAACTGGCGCGCGAGTTTGAGCGCAGCTTCAACTGCTTCCGAACCGCTCGATAGAAAATACGTTCGTTCGATGCCAGGTGGGGCCAGATCGGTCAGCTCGTTGGCCAAATCTTCGACCGGTTGGCTCGTAAACATCGTGCCGTTGACGTACCCAAGCGTCGCCGCCTGAGCTCCGATGGCGTCGGCAATCTCCTTCACGCCGTGACCGACGCTTGCCACCATCGCGCCGCCACATGCATCGAGATAACGCTTGCCCGAGTCATCATACAGATAGATGCCTTGGCCGCGAACGATTTTGGGCAAGCTGTGGTTCAGCTTGCGATAAAAAACCGAGCTCGCATCCGCTTTGCGCATTGGATCACTTTCGGGATTCGATGTAGTCGCGCGAATTTATTCGCGCGTTGTCGCTACGCAGGCTTTTCGGCGCGCGGGGGGCCGCTTGCCTGCGCTGCGGTGCGCAGTGTGCGCAGCGCCAACGCCCACACAATAGGTACGAGCAGCGCATTCGCTACGATGGCAATCGACAAGAGTCGCACCGGCGTCGATCCGAAGGCAGCCATGGCGACTGCTTCCAAGACTGCGCCGGCGAGAAGATACCCAAACACCTCATACCGCGCAACCGCGATCAAGTAGCTGACCGCGATCGCCCACAACGCGAAGAGCGCTTCATTGGCTGCATATAAGCGCAGTATTCCAGCGGCTCCGGCAAACAGCGGCCCGTAGGTCAGGCCGATGAGCCGATTCGGAAAGAGGCAGATGACCAGGAGGGCTCCGCAAATCACGGCGACCGCAATCCCAGCCGCGAGCGCGAGCAGACGCGCAACCGATTCTTTGCTGGAGTGTATGGCCGCGGCAGCTTTGGGCATGAGGATGAGAGCCACGAGGCCCGTTCCGTATGGAATGGTGCGCGCGACCGTGCCCGCCGCGCCGAAGAATCCACTCGCCGTCCCCGTGAAGTGATGCTTTGCGAACAGCATATCGACATAAAACAAGGCACTCGTGGCTGACGTCACCGCCAGCACTTTGAGCGCAGCGCCGCCAAGATGCAAGTGCTCGCCGCGCGTCCACGCTCGCTGTGCACCGCCGAACATCATCGTCGCGACAATCACGGCGATCCCGATGGCACAGCCTGCGGCGACTCCGCCCAGCGTCCCCGCGACGCCGAACCCAAGCGCCACAAGACCCAACGCCACCACAAGTTTTGCGAGACCTTCGCCGACGAGCGATGTCGCGAAAATGCCAAAGCGGTGCGCGCCCTGCGCCGCGCCTCGCACGAATCCACTGAAAAACCCCAGCACGACAAACAGCGCGAGCAGCAGCCACAAGAGCTGCGCAGTTATGTGCAAGTAGCTGCGCAGCGGAATGCTCGCGACAAAGAGGCATACGGCAAGGATGCATGCGAGACCCAAGACCAGCGCACCGGTGCGGCGCAAGAATGGGGCAATACTCGCATCGTGACCCGCCGACCACATCTTTGCCGTCTCTTGCATGGCCACCGTGCCCACGGACGCGCCCAGAACGCCGAGCATGGCCGCGATGGTCATGAGGGTGACGAGCGTGCCGTAGGCATCAGGTCCGAGCTTCCTCGAAAGCACAAAATGGAATGCATACGAGAAGACGTTCGCGACGACTGCCGCACCCATGACCAGGGCAGCATCGCGCGAGAAGCCCCGCAAGTTAAAGGATCCCCGAAGTGGCGCCTCGAGAGTCTGAGCACTGACCGTAGAGTCTGCAACCTCAAGACCGTCCAAGCCTAGCCAACCTCAGTTAGCCAGCGGGCGATATCGCTCTCAACGAGCCGCATCACTTCCGGCAATGGCTTGCCGCTTTGGTGCGCAAGTGCGCGACAATCTTCATATTCTGGCCGGGCTCGCGTACCGGTTGGTGCTTCAGTGATCTTGACGCGCACGGCGCCAAGCGATGTTTCGACCACCGCGCTGCGCCTCGACAGGGTGGTTCGGTTGACGGGCCAGGAGCGCACGCCGATCGTCGTCGTTTCGGCCAGCAACGCAAGCGCCACTGCGCTTTCGCGCTCGGGCGGCGAGAGCGCGCACAGGACGATTCCGGGCCGGCCCTTCTTCATGCTCGCGGCGCAGGTCCAGACGTCCACTGCGCCCGCTGCAAAAAGCTGCTCGACGGCATGCTCGTACAGCTGCGGGTTCATGTCATCAATATTCGTTTCTATTTGCATCATGTCGTCATCACCGCTTGGCCGAACCGTGGTCTCGGCAACCTCGCCCAGCAGCACGCGTAGCACGTTGGGAAATGGAAAATCCGAACTTCCGCTGCCATAGCCAATGCTCTGAATCGTCATCGGCGGTCTGGGCTCGAACGACGCCACGGATGTAAGAATCGCCGCGCCTGTCGGGGTTACGAATTCCGCATCGAGATCGATGGTATACGTCGGGTGACCACGCAGCATCTCCATGGTCGCTGGTGCGGGTGAAGGGCTTTCGCCGTGCGCGCTTCGAACGCGGCCCCTTCCGCAGGGCAACGCAGAGCAGTAAACTGCTTCGACACCAAGGAGATGCAGCCCAAGCGCTGCGCCGGTGATGTCGACGATGGCGTCGACTTGTCCAACTTCGTGGAACACGACGTCGTTCGGAGTCGTGCCGTGCACCAGCGCTTCGGCGGAGGCAAGCCGCGTATAGATTTTTGTCGCCATTTGCTCCACGCTCTGCGGGAAACGGCCGGCACGGAGGATGTCGAGGACGTCGCTGAGCTTACGATGGGCGATGCCCTCGTGGTGGTGATCGCCGCCAACGGATGACGCAACTGCGCGCTCGTCCTCAAAAGCCACGTTTGCATCAACATGCAACGCGGCGAGCCCGCACTTGTTAACTCGCTGGGCGCGAAGTTCCCAGCCTGAGACAGGTAAGCGCCGCAGCTCCTGCACCAGGCGCTCGAGCGGCAACCCTGCATCGACCAGGCTTCCCAGAATCATGTTGCCGCTGGCTCCGGCAAAGCAATCGAAATATGCGATCTTCATACACGTCGCGCGATGGCCTGGCTCACATTCTCTACGACGCGCAGAGCAACCCGCCGAAAGCTCCATACGGGGATACCACGCGGCCGTGGAGAACGGACGTGCCGCGAATTTGTACCCCCCAATCGAGGTCACATGTCTCTGGCTGCATCCGAACCTTCATTTGATACCCACGTCTTTCGCTTCGCCGCGCGGATGGGCAGACTCAAAGCCAGCGCTATACGCGAAATTCTCAAAGTCACCGCGATGCCAGATGTCATCTCATTCGCGGGCGGCCTGCCAGCCCCGGAACTGTTTCCGGTCGCCCAGTTCGCGCAAGCGTGCCAGGACGTGCTCTCAACCGACGGACCCGCGGCAATGCAGTATAGCGTCACCGAGGGCTATCCGCCGCTGCGTCAATGGGTCGGCGAGTACCTTGCGCGCGTCAACCAGATCGAGTGCACCCCGGATCAAGTGCTCATCATCAGCGGATCGCAGCAGGGCCTAGACCTTATCGGCAAGGTGCTGCTGGATCCCGGCGACAGCGTCATCATCGAGAACCCCGCTTATTTGGGCGCGATTCAGGCCTTCGACGCCTACGAGGCGCAATACATCAACGTTGCAACCGACGACCAAGGCGTGATCACAAATGACCTCGTGCGGGTCCTGCGCGAAGCCAAACGCAAACCCAAGCTGCTGTATCTTGTGCCCAACTTTCAAAATCCCAGCGGCAACACGCTTTCCTTGCAACGGCGCAAAGACGTCGTCTCCATAGCAGCCGAATACGGCATCCCCATTTATGAGGATGACCCGTATGGCCGGCTGCGTTATTCGGGCGAACACCTACCGTCGCTCATGGCGATCGCAAAGTCGCGCAACTGCATCTACATGAGCACGGTGAGCAAGACGATCGCGCCGGGCATGCGGGTTGCGTGGCTTGTGATTCCCGAGCGTGAAGTCTTCGAACGCGTCGTTCCGGCGAAGCAAGCCGCGGATCTCCACACGTCGAGCTTTACGCAACGAGCGGTGTACGCGTACGCGAGCAGGACCGAGATCTTCGAGGCGCACATCGCTGAGATGTTACCGGTGTATGCGCGGCGACGCGACCTCATGCTCCAAGCGCTCGAGCGTTTCATGCCTACCGGAACCTCGTGGACGCATCCTGATGGCGGTCTGTTTCTGTGGGCGCGACTTCCCGAAGAAGTCGATACGGAAGAGCTTCTTGGACTCGCGTCTCACAGCAAAGTTGCCTTCGTACCGGGCGCCCCGTTCTGGGTCAACCGCGTCGTCAAGAACACGATGCGCTTGAATTTCAGCAACGCATCTGATGAGATGATCGTGGAGGGTATCAAACGGCTCGGAGATGCGACCAAGGCATACCTGACTGGGGCGCGTTAGCGTTGCCGTCTTGCCGAACGCGGCGCTTAGCAGCCGCATCGGCGCTGTTGCTTGCAATGGTGTGCGCGAGCAGATATGCGGCGCAAGCAGCCCCAATGCATCCCACGGTGTCGCTGCAAGCGCAGTATGTCGGCTTTTACGCCGGTCATTTGGTCCTCGACGGCAGGGGTGACGCGACGTTCGACGACGGCGTGTTGCGCGTGCATGCCGACCGCATCATCGTCGACTTGCGTTCCAATCGCTACATCGCAGCAGGCTCGGTCACCGTGCAAGGAGTGACGGTTGCGCACGGCGATGCTCTGGGCGTCGACCTTAACACGCACCGTGGAGTGCTGGTTGATACGGCGAGTCAGCCGTCCAGCGAATTGGTAGATGGCGCCGTGGTCGGGGGTCCCGCACCAATCGGCGCCGGCGATGAACCACTGGCGCTTCCAGATGTGGGGTTCGAGCAACCGTACATCCGAGCCACGCGAGCCGTGGCTCATCTCGGTGCGGACGTACGTATGGCAAACGCACACATCATTGTTCCCGGCGGAGAGAGTGTCGGGTTACCTTCCTACGTCTACACCTTTTCGAACGATCCTGGATATTCAACGAGCAACCTCAGCACGAGCGGCGAAGACGTGCCCATTTATTTTGGCAGCACGGCGAACTCCATTCAAGGCATTCACTTCTCGTACAACTCGGTGACCAAAGTGGCGATCGGCTTGGACAGTCACTTTGTCTACGGCGAGAAGGCGTATGTTTTGGTCGCGGCGGCGCCCATCTTTGGACCGACCAAGGCATTCAACTTCACTTGGCAAGAACATATCAACGATCGCGCAAGCCAGACTTTCGAGTCGACGACCGTCACCGGCGTGGGCACGAACGACGCGTACGATCTGCGCGATAGCATCCATCGCTCGTATTTGGAGCTCACCGCCGATCAAGGGTTGGGCGCGCATCAGGCCACGTTTGCGTGGCAAAGCTTCGATCAGCCTTTTGGAAACTCGGGAGGCAGTCGTCCGTTCTTTCACTTGCGCAGCGAATTTGGGTACACGCACGTGCCCGATCAATTTTCGTTCTCACCGTTCCCACCCGATGCAATCCTGCCCAGAACGGTTTGGCACAATGCCTTCGAAGGCTATCTTGGTTCGCAGACGTGGAATCTTGGTCCCAACGTGAGTCTGTTTGGGAGTGCCGATCTACGCGACGAAACGGACTCGTTGCCGCATCGACAGGTTTCACAAGTGTATACGCTAACTCTGTACACCCGCTGGAATAACAACGTGTCGACGAACTATTCTGATAGCGTGGCGCCGGTTTTTGATTCGTATCCGTCGGTCAATACGATTTTCCACAGCCGGGTGAATCTGCAAAGCCTGCTCTTTACGTACGATCACGGCGATCCGTTCAAACTTTCACTCGACGTGTCGCGAGGAACTGTGGCGAGCAACAATCCATCTCCGCCGTTTGCGTATCCGTGGACGCTTTCCGGCGACGTGCGATTTCGGGTGACCTCATCGCTGTCGCTCGACCTGAGCCGTAGTTATTTCTTTGGATTTGACGGGCAGCGTTTCGGGGTGCTGGGGTTGCAGATTTTGCCATGAGAGTGCTGGTCACGGGTGGCGGAGGCTACATCGGCGCGGTGCTCTGCGAGCGCTTCTTGGAAGCGGGCCACGAGGTGCGCGTGCTGGATCGTCTGTATTGGGGACGCAAGCCGCTCGAACATCTTATCGAACGCATCGAACTGGTGCAAGCTGACGTGCGGTCGTTCGACGCAGACATATTGGACGGCATCGACGGGGTCGTGCACCTGGCAGGGCTTTCGAACGATCCCACGGCTGAATACAATAAAGACGCGAACTGGGAAATGAACGCGACCGCGACGGCCAAGCTGGCCGCATCCTGCCGGGCGCTGGGCATCCGGCGCTTCACGTTCGGTTCGAGTGCGTCTGTCTATGATGGGCTGGGTGATGGGTTGTTCGACGAGAGTACCCATGTGAAGCCACGCGGCGCGTATTCGCAATCGAAATTTGCGGCAGAAAACGCGCTCCTCGACGCAGCGGATGATTCGTTCGCGCCGGTCATTTTGCGCCAAGGCACGGTGTATGGACATAGTCCGCGCATGCGCCTGGATCTCGTGGTCAACACCTTTATCAAAGATGCATTGTTGCGCGGCAAATTATTCTTGCACGGTGGCGGGTGGATGTGGCGGCCCCTGGTCGACGTTGGAGATGTCGCCGAGGCACATCTGCGCTGCATCGAGGCGCCTGCCGGCAGCCTGGGCGGCCAGATTTTCAACGTTGTCCACGAAAACTTTCAAATTCGTCAACTTGCGATGCTCGTTGCGGGCTCGCTCTCGCTGCGGGGCCGAACGATTGCATTGGAAGACGCGCCGCTGCCATCGATCAATCGCAACTACCGTTGCACCAATCGCAAGCTCCAGGATCGCATCGACTTCGTGCCACGCGTGACCGTGCTCGAGTCGATCGAGGGTATCTTGCGCCATCTCCCGGCCGACAACCTAACGGAGCTCGCGCACCCACGCTATTACAACATTGCGTGGATGACGCTGCTGGAGGAAGTGCAAAGCTCGCTCTCGGGGTTCGACTCCATCTGGTCCGCCCACCACTCAGACACGCCTGTAGCAGCGGACCTTTAGGTCCGGTCCGCCCGTAGCGGGCGATTGGCAAATCGCCCGACATTTATTCGCGCGTCTCAGCGTGTAATGTAGTCGCGCGAATTTATTCGTTAATGTAGTCGCGCGAATTTATTCGCGCGCCCGGTACCCCTTCCGCACGAGATATTCCGACAAAGCTTCCTGCCAAGGACGCGCTTTCAAGCCGAGCTTGGCAAGTTTCTCGCTAGCGAGCACCGAGTACGGCGGGCGCGGGGCCTTGGCTTCGATCTCCGTGGCATGAACCGGCGTGGCTCGCACGGCTGAACCCACAAGCTCAAAGATCGCGTTCGCAAAATCGCACCACGTGCATTCACCGCCGTTTGCAAGGTGATAGGCACCAAATGGTGCGCGCGTCTGCACGATCTTCACCAGCAAGGTGGCTGCATCGCTCGCCGACGTCGGAGCCATAACGATGTCATCGACCACGCGAGGAGATTCTCCGGCGCGCGCCTTCGCAACCATCGTCTCGACAAAATTGCCGCCTTTGCCGCTACTGCCGGCGACGCCGAACACTGCAGACATTCTCATAATATAATGATGAGGGTTTGCTGTCCGCACGAGCGTCTCGCCACCTTGTTTGGTCATCCCGTAAACGTTCAACGGATGCGCCACGTCGCTTTCGACATATGGCTTGCTCTGAGCACCATCAAAAACGAAATCGGTGCTTATGTAAACAGCTGCAGCGCTCCGACGACGTGCTTCAACGCTGACGCGGTGAGCAGCGATGGCATTAACCGACAGTGCTCGATCGGGTTTGTCTTCGCACTCATCGGTGCGGTGAAATGCCGCCGTGTTCACGACAACGTCGCCCTCCCGCAAAGATGACAAGGCGCGTTCGACGCTGGCTTGTTCGGTGACTTCGATATCGGCATGCTCGAGTTCGAGCGTCTCTATGCCGGCAGCCTGTGCTGCGCGTACGACCTCACTGCCTACTTGACCCTTCGAACCGATGACTGCTATGCGCATCGTCCTCCTCTTGAATGAATTCGCGACACTACATTGGGTTGGCGTGGAGGCGGGCGAGAACCACGGGGCGAGCTTGCGGGGCAAATTTGCCAATGCGCACGGCGGCCCGAACCCGTTCGCCCAGTGCTTGCGCCTGGTTGCCAAAGACTCCCATGAGCACCTCTCCCTTTTTCACGGCCTCACCCTCCCGCTTATACAATCTGATGCCGGCGCGAGCACTCTTCTCCGCGCTCTGAGCGGCAACGACAGCCTCGCCGATCGTACGGCCATCGACCGAAGTAACGAGGCCGCTCTCGGGGGCCTTGATCGCGATCTCCGGATCCACCGGGCGCTCGAATGCCACCAGATTGCCTCCTTGCGCTTGCACCATCGCGGCGAAGCGCTCGTAGGCTGTGCCATCGCGGAGCGCATGCCGCAAAACGGCAACGTATCGGGGTTCGACCTGTGGTTGCTCGGCGTGCCGGATCGCAAGCATCGCCTCCGCAACGGCGAGCGCTGCATCGCACAAGCGTCCTTCGTCGTGGCCTTGGAGCACGCGCAACGCTTCGTCCAACTCTAATGCGTCGCCCACGGACGAGGCGAGCGGTGAATCCATGTCGGTCACTAGCACGGTGATCGTCCGACCCAGCCGGGCGCCGACCTGCAAGATCGTGTCAGCAAGCTCGCGCGCGGCCTCCACCGTCTGCATGAACGCGCAGCGGCCGGCTTTGACGTCGATGACAAGATACGGAGCGCCACCCGCAATCTTCTTGCTCAAGATACTCGCCGCTATCAAGGGAATGCTCGCAACGGTCTGCGTGCGGTGCCGCAGGGCGTACATCTTCTTGTCCGCGGGTGCAAGGCTTTCGCTTGCGGAGACGATCGCGCAACCGACCTCCGCAACCTGGGCTTTGAAAGCCTCAATGGAAAGTGAGGTCGTCAATCCTGGAATGCACTCGAGTTTGTCGAGCGTACCTCCTGTATGCCCAAGCCCTCGCCCCGAAAGTTTCGCGACCTTCACGCCGCACGCGGCGGCAAGCGGCACGGCGATCAGGCTCACTGCATCGCCGACCCCACCCGTGGAGTGCTTGTCGACGATCGTTCCGATCGCGCGGGCCCAGCTGATGGTGGTTCCCGAATGCGCCATGGCGTCGGTCAGCCATGCCGTTTCCTCAATCGTCATGCCGGCCGCCATGACCGCGCGCAGCCAAAGGGTGAAGGCTTCGTCATCGATGTGGCCGTGAGAGTAACCGTTGACGAGCGCGTCGATCTCATCGCGTGAATGTTGCGTACCTGCCCGCTTGCGTTCGGCAAGCTCACGAACGTCGATAGCTTGTTTGGTCAATCGGGGTTGCTCTCGATGACGCCTTCGACGATCGTCCGCACGCCGGCAAGCGACTGCTCGACCGTGTGCAGCACCTCTTCGTGGCTGACATCGGGTGCCTGATGGCGGCGGCGAGGAAACGCATCGTTGGCAATAACGGACAGCCCCAAGACCCGCAGTCCCATCTGTCGTGCAGCCATGACTTCAGGAACAGAAGACATACCGACGGCATCGGCCCCGAGGGTATAAAGCATGCGCAGTTCCGCTTCGGTTTCGTAGGATGGCCCACTCAGCGCCGCATACACGCCTTGCTGCAATTTCATGCCACCGCGGCGAGCAAGCCCAAGGGCAAGTTCGAAAAGCTCGAGATCGTACGCATCGCGCATCGCGACGAACCGTTGCGCCCCAACGGGCAGTTCAAGACTGCGCAGCGGGTTATCCCCCATGAGGTTGAGGTGGTCGCGGATGAGCATGAGATCGCCAGCGGCGAAGTCCGGGTTAAGACCGCCTGCCGCATTGGTCACGACAAACATTGATGCCCCGAGTGCGTGGGCAACATACGCCGGATAGGCAGCATCGCGCATCGTGAGACCTTCGTAGTAGTGCGCGCGGCCACGGAAGACTACCACGGCGATGCCGCCTTGCGAATGCCCAAAGACCAGCTGGCCGTGATGGCCGGCAACCGAGCTATGCGGAAAATTGGGAATGTCCGCATAGTCGAGCGTTTTTTCGACCTTGAGCCAATCGACAGCGTCGCCAAAGCCAGAGCCCAGCACGATAGCAAATTTCGGACGAAGTTTCGTCTGCTTGGCGAGGAAATTCTTGGTCAGGGCAAGTCCGAGGCTAGACAAGAGTGCCTTCTATGCGGAGGTCGCGCTTGGATGTGCGCGCGATGTGATGACCGCCCACAATTCGGAGAGCTCTCGAATGCGCAGCGCGGCGCCGACCAAGATAAACGTCACCGCACCGGCGACGATCGCAAGCGCCAGGACGGCGCCGTGCTGCCAGAACGGCGCTGACACGTGCCAGAGTGCGGTTGCAACCGATGACGAAATCACCGCCATCGCCGCCGACGCAACCGCAGTCGAAGCAAACGAGGTCCCGGCAAACTCGCCGTCGGCAATACCGATGCGCCGAATCAAAAGATACCCGAGCAAGGCTGCTTCGACAAGCGACGCCAAGGAATTCGACGCTGCCAAGCCATTGATACCAAACTGCCGCACCGTCAGGGCCGAGCATACAACATTAAGCACGACCACGCCGCTCGCCACGATGACCGGCGTCTTCGAATCGTGCATGGCAAAGAAACATCGCGTCAGCACGATGCTGGCGGCAATGCCCAAGAGCCCAATGGCATAGAATTGCATGGCACCCGCAGTGCGGACAACGTCACCCGACGTAAATTCGCCGCGCTCGAACAGGACGCTGACAATCGGTCGGGCCAGCGCGATGAGCGCGAGCGCGGAGGGGATAGTAATGAGCGCGGTGATGCGCAGACCGGAGAACGCCGTGGACCGCAGCGACTCCCGCTCGCTCTTGGCAAAATGCGCCGAAAGAATTGGAAACATTACGGTCGCAATCGCGACAGCGAAGAGCTGCTGGGGAAAGCCGACCACTTTAGTTGCATATTGCATGGCCGCGATATTTCCGGGTAACAACGTCGAGGCAAAATACTTGTCGAACAGCAAGTTGATTTGACCGACCGCGGAGCCCACGATGATCGGTCCGACGATGAAGGCCAACGTGCGCAAGCCTGGATGGCGCAGGTCGAGGACGAACCGATACTTGCAGCGCTTGAAGTAATTTGGCAACTGGACGGCGAGCTGCGCAAAGAGGCCAACCGCGGTGCCGAACACCAAGGCGTATATGCCGTAAGCCTGGTAGAGGAGCAGCACTCCCGCGATCGTGACAAGGTTCAGAGCAGCGCCTTGCAACGAAGCAGCACGGAAGCTGCGCTGCGCGTTGAGCAACGCTTGGACCACCCCGGCAATCGATGTCGCCACGATCGTCGGCATGAGGATGCGGGTCATGCGCACCGTCACGCCGGTTTCCGGCCCGGGGAAGCCCTTCGCGACGAGGTGGACGAGCCATGGTGCGGCTAGCCATGCGACCGCGGCAAGCACCGAGAGCACAATGATGAGACCATTGATGACCGTGCTGGAAAAGCGCCACGCCTCTTCGTCTTTGCCTTCCGCGAAGTAGCCGCTGAAGATCGGCACGAGCGCGCTGACCAGCGCACCATTGAACACGCCGAAAACGAGGGTGGGCAGGATCGCGGCGACCAAAAATGCGTCGAGCTCCCAGCGCTCGCCGAAATATTTGGCGTTAACGACTTCCCGCGCAAAGCCGAGCACCATACTGAGCAGCATGGCAAGCATGACCGCAAACGTCGACGAAGTTACGCTGCGCTTCATTGTAATGCCTTACGACCCGTTAGAAACGGGTCCCTGGCCAGCCCAAAGTTCAGTGCGTCGATTCACTGTTAACGTGGTTTTATCGCGAGCGGAAAAGGTCCGCACTTGGGGGCTAGACGTCGAAAGATACGTGCGAGACCTTCGGAGAGCTTCGGCGGGGCCGCACCACGAGACGCCGCTCTTAGGGTCCTCGCTACGAACCAGGTTCGGTTGAGAGGCTCAAAAATCGGCTCCAGGTTGGCCTTCAGAAACAACTTCGTGAGCGTCACTGGCGTGAAGTACTGCAGATGTCCCTCAGGCATCACGTAGGGCGTACCTGGGATTTTGCTCACCAGCGACCAGTTTCCAGTCGTCAAGAAGATAATGCCACCGGGTTTGACATAACTAGCTATTGAGCACAGAAACTCTGTGGGCGATGGCACGTGCTCGATCACTTCTGTTGCGGTAACGATGTCAAAGCTCTCGTTCAATCGATCACCCTGTGATTCTAAATCGAGCAGCGGGATGCCGCGCTTCTCACACAGTGCCTTCGCCGCAGTTGCTGTCTCGGAGCCGAACGCGATAGCACCCTCGTTTCTCACGCGTTGCACTAGCTCGCCGTTTCCGCAACCTACATCCAGGCAGTATTTCCCGTTCACGCCTCCAGGTAAGCTTAATAAAGTATCAACAACCCCATCCAAAAGGATGGTTGACGCGCCTTCAGCATAGTTGGTGGTTCTGTCAAAGCCCTGACCTAAGTAGTACTGATCGTCGTAGAGTTTTGGGATATCTTCGTCGCGGATGCGCGGGTTGACATACACGAGTCCACAGTCATCGCAGCGAACGATAGAGAAAACCTTCTGAATCAGAACACCGCGCTTTCTGAGGACGACCGTGGTGGAGGCCGATCCGCAGAGGTCACATCGAACCTGAGTGAGAGTGTCGGGCGGCGCTATAATCGCCACTCTTTCTAGCCCTGCCCCTTCCGTGGACGCCGCGGGTTTGTCAATGGTAAAGGAATGAAAGCCGCCAGCAGTAGCACCGTAAACGCAATTGAGCCGAACACCTCGGCCGCTGCTTCATGGTTGAGGTCGTGTGCGACGATTGCTGCAGCTATTGCGCTCAGTGCTGCGGCTGGGAGAATGTTTCTCACGATGATCGACGACTCCAAGCATACAGCACCATCGCGGCTCCTAGGATGAGAAGCACATACTGGCAAGCCACAAGCCAATTAATGATGTAAACTCTTCCCGGACCAACACATCGCCATGCATTGCGCCAACCAGATGCGCGCGCATGCGGCAGCACTGAATGGAAGTGTCCGATTTCCACCGCCATCCACGTGGGGCTAAACGCTTCAGACACAACGACGTTCGTTGGCCCTGCGGTTTGCAGGTTCACAACCGCCCCAAGCCCCAGTGGCAACAGAGCATGTGCAAGGGCGACGTGGTCGTCGAAGTTATTCAGGATTATGTCCTTCGACGGAGAATCGGATTCGATTTGCACCCTTGCTATGGGTTCGCCGCCGTAGCGTGTGGCAAAGTTTAACCTCAATATTGTCATCTTCCGCGCATCCCGTTCGGTGAGTTCTCTGCCAATGTTTCCCATGCAGCTTTTTACCGAGTCGTTCAGAGAATACTCGGTTTTATCCCCAAGAATCGTGAAACATCGATAGACATCGCGTCCTAGTTCAACGTCAATGACCCAGCCCGTCGATTGCCCCTCGCCTCCTACGGGCGTTACGGTCATGGTCGGGTTTGCCATGGGTGAAACATTGAGATCGAACCCGCGCAGCATCGATAGATCGCTCTTTGTGCCCGGCGGCTCGCTCTTGATCGCGGAGAAGAACACTTCGTGCACCCTCGGTCGTGCACGTTCATCTTGAAAGTAGCGGGGCGCAAGAAATTGCTGCAAGTTTCTTACAAATGACGGCGGTTCGGAAAGGACAAAATGAGAGAGTCCGGAGCGCAAGGTGAGGCCCTCAAAACGTACCCACCGGGTTGCGGGTGATGGGGCCAGCAGCACAGAGCGGTGTTGACCGTCGTCCGTGCTCAATGCGTAGCGCGTTGGAAATCGTGGCCAAACGGCCGCGAAGATGTCTAAGGTGAGGGAACCAGGAGCGGGATTCACGACGTCATACGCAACGCTTGTGCTGGTCACCGCAGTACGGCCCACGATCGCAGGAATTGAGAGACCGCCGAAGGCACCCAGGTATCGCATGGATCGGTACGAGATGACGCGCACGCGCTTTGCTTGTTTGTTTGGAACCGTGCTCGGTAACTGGCTTAACCTACTTACGATTTGCACGTACGGCTCGGGTGGACCAAGATCGTAAAGCTCGAGTGCGCCGAACATGCGAGGAGGTACACCAAAAAGACCCGCGAGATCCGCTGGAATTGTTCGAAAGCCGTGTAAGAGGCTAACGTCATTACGAACCACTACGTAACGGATACCGACTTCATGCAGCAATTCCACAACCTGCGTCGAGCGACTATTGATCGCCTTGATGAGCATCAAGTTTATATCACGAGCTTCCGGCGTTTGAGTGTATGTCAACGGAGCTCCGGGCATGAGAACGTCACGGTGGAGCAACGCCACTGGAAGCAAGTCGACGCCGTGGTAACCCCAGTCGTAGTCGACTTGATAGAAATCGTCGACCGGCAGAATGAGGACACCTCCGCTGCTGTCGTCGTTGTTGAGTTGGCCTTGGAGCGAAACCCAATCCCCGGGAAGGCGTATGTGAACGTCTGGCAAGAAGTTCATCTGCTCGTGAAAGATCGCGCCCGTCACTGTGGCCAGGTTGCTTAGAAATGCCGAGGAGACGGCCACGATGACCAAAACGCTCCCAGCGATCCGTTCTGTCAGTGTTTGGCCACGCCCGAAAGCGGCTTGAATCCCCATCCCTAGGGCGATTGCCATACAGAGCGCAGCTATCAGGATGGGTCCATACGGCTCGATAAACAAGAACATGCCTGGCAGATGATAAAACGCGAGGTTCAAGGCCGCCAGCGGCGGGTGCAAGCCTTTCGCCAGGAACAACATCACAAGCGCAAGGGCGGTCGCAAATCCAGTGACGACCCTGGAAAAGCCTCGTGTTAAGATCAACGCAACCCCTAGACCTGCGGCGGGAACAAATCCCGTAGCATACAGCAACCAGTTCTTGTCGAACCCCACCGCCCATGGGTTGTATTCAGGATATTGCCAGAACCACGTCGCGCAAAAGCGTAGTTCGTTCAAGAGGCTAGCGCGCGCGAATGTCCACGCAAGCGATAAGGGATCGGTTTGGTGAGTTATGAGTACACCCATGTACGAAACAATATTAGGCACCACCCACCACAGACTCGCAACGGTAATCAGCGCTGCTGTGCCGCCGACCCATCTCCAAAATGCTGGCCCGTCGAGTGCGAACTTGGACGCGAAGCCAGTCCATATGAGAGCTCCTAAAAGCAAAGCTACAAGCAGCTGCGGCGTGATCGCTAAAATGACGAGGATGCCAAAGCTCAAGGTCGTTAACGCCGCCGCAATGTAGCGCCGGCTCGCCGCTGAAAGCGCTGCCTGCATTATCCAAAAAAACACCCAGGGAAGTACGGCCGCGCACACGTCGCCGGTCGAGAACATCCCTATCATTGACTGGCGCGCAGGATTGAATGCATACACCCAAGCCGCAGCAAACGCCGCAGGTGGTGGCGCCCCCAAGACCTCGACACATTTGTAAGCGCCGAGCCACGACGCCAGCACGGGCAGCGTGAACATCAGGGCTTGCCCGTAACTTGGACCGAAGAGGTGCTCGAGGAACGCGAGCAGCGCATAATACGGCGTCCATGAGAAACAGTTGTCAACGGATCCGATGAATGAGTGAACGTGATTCCAAACCGTCACGCATTTTCGCAGCATGGTGGCAGCATCGTACGGGGGCGCAAGGTCGATTTGGGCAATCGTCGTCGGCGGCTGTGCCCAATGCAAACCAATGAGCAACAAGATCGCCATCGACGGCAAAACGTAAGTCCACGCTGCTTGTGAGTTGCGCGGGCGCAAGGGCATGTTCGTCACTGCTCGTTTTAATTGGGTTCCGGGCAGGCCCCTCTCCTTTTGGCACGTAAGCCCTCGCCACAATGAACGTGCCAGCGGAAGATCGCCGAGCGTTTTATGCGCATCGGGTGACCGACGTACCAAAGCTCGATGATCGCATGCGTCGCCTGGTCGCTGCGTGTCTCAAGATTGCGCCCCGACGCGTTCTTGACGTTGGCTGCGGGCGTGGTTTTCTTCTAGGGCAGTTAAAGGAACAATTGCCCGGACTTGAATGTTATGGCATAGAGTTAACCCCGTCATCGGCAGCCATCGCTGCAGCCGCTGGCCTAAACGTTTTTGAACGTGACATCGCAGTTGGAATTCCGCTTCCCGATAAAAATTTAGATCTGGTGATCATGGGCGAAATCATTGAACACGTTTTCGACCCGGACGCATGCCTCGATGAGGTACGCCGTGTGCTGCGACCTGGGGGTTGGTTAATCGTGACGACTCCCAATCTCGCGAGTTGGCTGAACAGGCTCTTGCTACTCGTCGGTATTCAGCCCGTGTTCACAGAAACAAGCACGCGAAAGAAGTACGGCCACGCGTTTTCGGCTCTCGGCCAAGGGAAGACTGATACGCAGGGTCACTTGAGGCTCTACACGCTAGGCGCGTTGAGGGAGTTGCTCCACGATCGAGGCTTTGCGGTGAGGCGCGTCAGTGGTTATAAGTTTTATCTGCTGGCAGAGCATCCCTTAGCGAACATCGTCGAGAGCGCGTTCCGCCTTCGTCCGACTCTCGCAAGCGCGTTTATCGTCGTGGCTCAAAAGAATGCGGATTAGGTTCGTTTCCGGCGAAGTGCCACGATCCCGAGACCGACAACCCACAACGCTCCACATAGTTCCAATACCGCCTCTGCCGCCGCGGCCTGATCGAGGAGCCAAATCGTCGTGGGTGTCGTTCTTTGCGGCAATAACCATCCATTAACGGTCGCATCGATTCTCATATGCGGCAAGATGCGTCCATCCATGAGTGCAATCCAATTGCGGTCGTATGCCTCGTTCAGGCGCACGGCACCAGGTCGACCTGCGGTAACACTGACTTCGATGAGCCATGGAAGCCGATCGAGGAATGACACTGCAGTCCCGTTTGCGGCGCGCGGCGTCGAAGGGACACCTGCCGGCGGAAAGCCCTGAGTTGCGACGGCGCACAAACCGGTACAGCGCAAGGCAGTGACTCCAGCAGGGATCACGACCCAATGGTAGCTGCCGGTTGTGTTACTCACCAAACGTCCGTCTTGACCAACAAGTGCACCACGGACCCACACAAGCGCCTGCGCCCGCGCGTCAATATTCAACATATCTGAGGGTGAGGTCGTGACCGCGCCGCCAAAGGCTTGCGCGACTTGCGGAATACTCGCGAACGAAAGCCGTGCGTCCACCCAGCCATCTTGCGCGCTGACGAATCTGTTCGATGGTGTAACAGGAATCAAGGTGCGGTACTCGTGCCACGCCGCCGGTACTCCGACGCCTCGCACCTGGACGGCGTCCGCGAAGAACACTGCTCCTGCGCCAAGCACGTCGTCCACGCTTCCCAGGCGCGGGATTGGTAACAATGTGACCAACGGTTGCGCATCAAGTCGAACACCTTGCAGCGGCGTCGAGGCGGTGTACGCCGTGCTTACAGCGCGTTGATACTTCAGCGATGCGCTATCGCTCGCCAGCCAGGGTCGAGCAAAGATAGCGACCGCACCAAGCGCCGCGAGCGATCTGCTATCACCGGTAAGTGCAAAACGCGCGAGCGAAGCATCTACAGGATAGGTGGGCAACTGCGTATTCAAAGGCGCACTGCCAAGCCGAACGTAAGCATCGGGATCTAGGCCCGAGCCTTGCCCCCGAAAAACCAAGGGCTGGAACGCTGGAACAAGCGCGTAACGAGTTGCCTGTGGAAGGGTCACGCGAAGTTCGGGAATCAAGCGAGCGGGAACCCACCATTGCCACGGCGAGTGCACCAACCAAGCCGCCGCGAGGGCGATTCCCGCGATCAGAGCCACACCACCGAGAGCCCGATTGCGGACTGTCGCAAGAGCAACTAGGACGATGTAGCTTATGGCAGTGAACCCTAAAACATCGTAGAGTTCTCGATAGAGCATCGTGGCAGGAAAGTGCGCGAAGGTCCATGCTTGTGAGCTTCCAAGGGGCCCGAGCAAACCCGTTGCAAAAACGAGCGAAGTCAAACCAAGCACCGCGGCGAGCTTCGCCCAAGGTTCGCGCCACATCACGGCACAACCCAGAGTGGCAATGATGACGATCGCCCACATCGGCCAGAAGACGACGCGTGCGACGCTTTGATCGTAGCCTGCGAAGTAGCCAGTGAGTATTGCCGCGGCGTACGGCGGTACCGACTGCGCTCCTTCCCAAGAGAGCGTCTGAGGCACGACGCGGAATGCGGAGTATTCAGCGATCAACGATAGTCCAATGGGGGCGGCAATTGCGATCGCGGTGACAAATGGGAGCCATTGCTTTCGCCGCATCGCTAGGGCAACGTCAATCAGCAGCGCTGGAATAAAAAATTGCAGCTGCGACAAGGTCAAACACGTCAACAGGGCGGCGCTGGCCGGATGAAACTCACGACGCCGCGCCTCAGCTAAGAGGCATATGATCGCACCGTAGGCGAGCACCATGTACATATGGCCGGCGACTATCTCTGTGTACGTAAAGGGGTTGAAGGTCGCAACCAATGCCAAGCCTGCGCGCGCAACTGGGCCGGCTCCGAGCGTGCCGGCGAGCCTACTCGCACCAAGAGCGCACGCGAGCGCAGAGCCGAAAGCGAATGCGAACAATGATAGGGAGGTTCCGATCACTTTTGAAATGAGGTAGAGAGTGGTACCGACAAGATAGTCGTTGAGGTAGAGGTTCGGTGCTCCGATACCTCGCACGTCCCAACCGCTCGTCGAACGGAACACGAAATCGTTCAGCGACTGTGCATTGATTGGCCAGGCCCAGTCTTGACGAAGCGCGGGAACTCCGTGGCGAGTGACGATAATTGCGACGAGCAGTGCACAGACGTACGGAATGGCAGCGCAGGACGAATGGAGCAGGGAGATGATTCGATCTAAGAATCGCACGTTATCCGCAACGCCCAGCCTGGACGCTTGGGATAGAGGACGGCACATATCGGTAAGGCTCACTACCTAGCGCAAGTTGCGGACGGGTAATGACAAGCGACGTGCCTAGAGGATAGGTGCCATTTTCCGCCTCGAACCTGATGTTAATACATGTAGTCGCGGATTGCGCGGGCAATGCAAAGGTGAGTCCTAGGTAACCTCGCCCGGGTTGATATGCCTGCGCACCCTTCCAGCTTCCGTTCACTGCGCTGATGAACACATAAGGCGGCGTGCCTTGATCCGATGAACCGTCGATATCCGCTGTGAGCGTATATGTCTTTCCGGGTTGCACGCGAGCGCGCACGGAGGCGCGGTCGCCATAACCCGCAGGCTTCCCATTACCATTGAGAATAATGGCCGACGCGCCGTCCGCGTATACTCCATTTGCCTGATGCATCCGCCCATCATAGGTCCAATACGGCGCTCGTCGAGCCTCACTGTCCGGTATGAGATTGCCTCCGGGCGGCGCACTCAAGCCATCGCTTCCAACCCGATACGCGTGGGGGAAACTCCCCTGTTCCAGTTGGGGCTCAGCGAACACAGCACTGGTTCCAATTTTGTATCGTCCGTTTTCCGGGTTGAAGGTGCCACGCAGGAACGTCGTGTGCGAGGTGGCCGGAATCACGAAGGTAGTAAAAATGCGCCCGCGACGCGTTTGAAAAAAACTCGTGCCGGCCCAGCGACCGTTGCCAGCTTCTAACGTGACGAAGGGAGGGCTGCCCGCGTAGTCTGCACCATCAACGTATGCCGAGAATGTGTAGGTCAAGCCGGGAGTCACTTGAGCGAGGAAGATCGCCGCATTGTTAAAGCCCGAGGGCTTGCCCGTGCCCGCGTACACGGACGCCACGTTGCCGTGTGGTCCTGCGGCGGGAATCATTTTCATGGCTCCAACGAGAGTCCAATATTGCGCGGACTTCGAGGCTTCGCTGTTGATGATCTGGTTGCCGCCAACCGGTCCATCGTCCCAGATCGGATCGTTGCTGTGGACGTATGGGCGAGCTTGGTCGCCGATTTCCACTTGCGGCTGCGAGAACGCAGCACCGCGTCCCACAGGATACGTAGCGTTTTCCGGGCTGAAGATCCCCTGGATCAGCGTCGTATGTGAGGAAGCGGGAAGCGTAAATGCCACTGATATCCGTCCCTTGCCCGTTTGAAAGATTTTGGTGCCCGCCCAGCTCCCATTGACGGCGGAAAGCAGCACATACGGCGGTCCATCTACGTACCCCGAGCTATCGACATAGGCAGAAAATGTATACGTCGCACCTGGATGAACGCGCGCCAAGAAGGCGGCGTCAGCGTGAAATCCCGATGCGCGCCCAGTCCCAGGATAATACAGTAACGCGCTCGCGTTAGGACCAAGGCCAGCGCGTATTGCAAAGAAACGAGAAACGTTCCAACACTCTTGCGCATTTCGAAGCTCGCTGTCGCAAACTTCGTTCATAACTTTCGGCGTTGAGATGGCGCTGCAGCCTGACGACGCTGCCCAAGCCAATGCACAAATCACCGCCGTGCGTGAGAGCAGGGTTTTCATCAGCACTGGGCAATGCTACTTTAGTCAAGTTGCGCTGTCCTTCGCAATTGATGCACGTTGATCGAACAAAAATTATCCGTCATCGTTCCCGCATACAACGAATCGAAGGCGATTGCCCATAATGTGCGATCGATCATCGACGCGTTGTCGCCGTGCGCATCTGCGCTTGAAATCATCATTGTTGACGATGGCAGTGACGACGAGACTTGGCGTGCGGCTGCCAGCATACCGCAGCAGGCCGGAGTCGCGGTCCGCGTTCTGCGCTACGAGCGCAACCAAGGCAAAGGGTTCGCGGTGACCTGCGGTGCTCGTCACGCGACTGGCGAATTCGTCGCCTTCCTTGACGCTGATCTCGACCTTCACCCAGATCAGATTCCGGGTTTCTTCGACATCTTATTTGCACAAAAGGCCGATGCCGTGGTTGGCAGCAAGTGGCATCCAGCGTCGAGCGTCGACTATCCGCGGTGGCGAAGATTCTTGAGCCGAGGCTACTACGGCCTCGTCCGAGTTCTCTTTGGACTGCCACTTCGTGACACGCAGACCGGTTTGAAGCTCTTTCGAGCTCGCCTTCTTGAGCGCGTCCTTCCCGTGCTTCTCACCAAGCGTTTTGCCTTTGACATCGAGCTGCTCGCGGTTGCTCACCGCATGGGCTTTCGCGTTGTTGAAGCACCGGTGAAGCTTCAATTTCAGCGGAACATTCCGCGCCTGCGGCGATCCGACGTTTGGTTGGTGCTGGTCGACACATTGGCTATTTTCTATCGTGTCTACTTGCGGCGGCACTACGACAGATCGCCGGCGCAAAAGTTTTCACAGAGGATAGAAAGCGTGCTGGAGATTCCGGCACGCGCCGATCGATAACGGTGCGTGTACTGCTGCCTTTGCTGCCGGGACTTGGTGATGCGCTGACGGCGGGGCCAATCCTTGATGGCGTGGCCCGCGCTGGCGGCCGCGTCGATGTCCTTGCGATGCTCGGACCTGTCGCGCAATACGCTCGCGAACTTCCAGTTGTCGATCGGGTGACAGTCTTTGACCTGAACGCGGGGCCCCTAGCTGCACTCATGGCTGCCGTGTCTTTGCGCCGCAACCGTTACGACTTGGCAATATTGCCCTTCCCAGCCACTCGCTGGCAATATCACGCGCTAACCGCCGTAGTCAGAGCGCGTCGCGTCGCCACCCACGACTACGGCGGAGCAGCGAGAGCGCTGGATATGATGCAGCGAGCCCTGCTCGTGCCGCTCGAGGGGGGACATCGCATAGCCGAAAACGCGCGATTGGCAAAGCGCGCGGGATTTGCGGGAGAGCTGCGATACGTCATCCCGCTGGATTGGCGGGGCAAGGTGCAGCGCGGGTTGCTCGGCGTCCATACGGGAACGATGCGTTACAAGGGAAATGAAGAAAGGCGCTGGCCGATTGAGCGGTTTATCAAGCTGATCGAGAAAAGTGTGGATTCAGGCCATCAGGTTCGGATTTTCATCGGCCCTTGGGATAGTGAGGATGAAGCGGCGCTTACGGGCTTGAGAAGCTCCCAATCAGTTGAGGTTATTCGCGAAGATATTGCATCTGTCGCCCGTCTCTTGAGCGAATGCGAAGTCTTCGTCGGAAACGATGCGGGCGTTGCACATCTTGCAGCCGCACTTGGCGTCAAGACGGTGACGCTCTTCGGGATGACTGATCCCATTCGCGCGCAGCCGCTGGGCAGCAGCGTCGCGGTGCGTCCTTCTCTATGTCCACCCTGCCACGATGAGGGCATGAAAACGTTTCGATGCGTGCTGCACATCGGTTATCGGTGCACCCGCGAGGATCTTACCGTCGAGTCAGCTTGGCATGCCGTCGAAAGAGCTTTCTTAGACGAACCTGCAGTATTTATGCCGCACATGTCCGGTCCGTACCGCCTCTACGGGCGGGAGCGTGAATCGAGCCTGCGCGGTTGACCAGCGCGTGTCCACCGAACAGACGCCACGATGATGAACAGTGACAGCACGATCCAAACGAGCGCACAAAGCTCGGACGTTGTCTCGGGAGCGTAGAAGAGAACCACCTCTGCATCGCCAGCCGGCAAGTACCAGCCGTTAAACACGCCGTTGACGACGACGTGCCTCGCGCTTACCGATAAGCTCCGAAACCGCCACGCATCGATGAGCGCTAAGCCTGAGAGCTTTGGCATCGAGGGCAGTCCCGAAAAAAGCCGCCACCCGGGAGCATAGCTCATCGGGAACACCAGCAGCCCTCCGGCGCCTCGAACTTCGCAAACATACTCGCTAGGGGAAAGCTGGGCGAAATGGAGTGTTTCGCTGGCAACCGTCGTCGGCAGAGAAGGCGGGGCAACGAATATTGAAGTCGCTTTTATCGGTAGAGTTGGCTCGACGGAAATTGTGTGATTGCCAGCTGGAAGATTAAATGATCCGGTACTGCCTGATAGGATATCGCTCATCCGTACTTGGCGTAGGCTCTTGAGTGGCATTGGGTTTCCGTCGATCACCACCATCTGAGCGCCATGCTCGACGCTCAAGGCCTGATCGCCGGATGGATGCGCGAGCGCGAGATCAGAAAGCTCGACTTCCTCGCCTTGCTCACTCGCGGAGCCTCCTTCTTGCAGATCGATCTGAATCTGTGAAAGGCGGTAGCCGATTCCCCTGTGAGGAAGCCGAAACGTTTTGACCTCTTCCAGATCGATCAGAAAGCGACGCCAGTGACCCGTTCTGCCGTTGGCGACGTGTAGCGTATTTAATTGCCAGGCGGGGGGTAGGGGCAGATCTGGATCCGTCAACGTGGGGCGGCCCGCCGCCAAAACAGTGATCGATGAAGCTGGACGATCGAGCGACGTGAACGTGAGGTTCATACCTAAACTCGAACCTTCAGGGACAACCATCCAAAAAATGGCTTGCTTTGCACTACCATCGTCGATTGTCGGGATGCCGAATGAGTATTCTTCGTTTCGTGGTTGGTTTTGTTTGGGAACACGAAGAAAGAATCGTTTGCGCTCCACGATCGGATGGACTGGGAGCGAGTTTGAGATGACCTTGATAATGGCGGTGCGGAGGTCAACGTACTGAAGTACAGCGTTCCACTTTGAACTGCCGCTGACATCCATCCGCGCATCAATGAGTCGCGCGGTTGTGGATCGACCGGACAACATATGTCCTGCAAGAACCAGCCGCGTCGCTACCAGATCGTAGTCGCTCGCCTCTGGCCGCAGGCCACTGTGGTCTGAGATCGATCGGTAGTCTTGTTCCTGCCCCGCATCATCCCATGCGTCATCGAGCGCCAATTGCACGCCTTTGAAGATGTCCGCTGAATCCACCGTTGCAGACGACGGGATGGAGTGAACGAAATTAACATGTTGGCCGCCGCTTCTTCGGCGCAGCTCCAAGAAAAGCGCCATACGTATAGTTTGTGAAGGCGGTTGGTATCGTATCGTAATCTTCGGCCGCCACGTGAGCGGTATCTCGGTTGGTCTAAAGAGGACAAATGCACTCCCGCTGTAATCGAGCGCGCGGCAACATCCTTGCAGCAAGATGTTCAATCCGTCATTGGACGCCTGCACGCGAGCATGCAACGGTTTGGGAATACTCGGCCGGTGCGCCGCTCCGCTTTGCCAAACGAGTAACCGATCAGCGAATAGGAATGAATAGTTCGCGTCGCCGATTTGTCCCAGGCTAGTGGCTTCGGCACGTAGATGCAGAACGTTCAACCCGGGCTCGAGATGTGCGCCCCACAGGGTGAACGGGCAGTATGTGCGTTGGCAACCGCCCATTTCAATCGCTGAGCTTTCACCGGCTTGCCCAATCGTCGCTACAACGGTGCGAATCATGGGATTTGCCGCCTTCATGGTTAGCTTAATATTCGCATGAAGGGGCAATCCGCTCCAATTGATGAGTTCGATGTCCGCGAGTGGGCCGGTCACGCCGAGCCATTCGGAATTTTGCGGCGCATCATCATACGGGGCAGAGATAATTCGAGTATCAGCGATTTCCACAGCTACCGGGGGCGTTGGAAGAAACGGATAAGCCGGTACCGTCGTCGGCCTTAGCTCGCTGACGTCCACCATCCGTGATAGCTCGAGCGCTGATGGAAGGCTACTTTGTTCTCCACCAACCCAGGCCGTGACGCGCGCTGAACCGGTCGTCGAGAATGATCCGCTGACGCCATCGGTGCTCGTCGTCGGATCCGAAGCGAGCATCCAACCGTGAGCACCTCCCGTGGGAAGGTCATTCGCGATAATCGCAGCGGGTAGGGCGGGCCAGGCAGGAGTTCCAGCCAGCGCGACGAGGTTTTCAGGGGATCCGATCGCGGTGATTGGTTCAGGAGCGAAGAATGCACGTGGCGCTACCGGGGGATTCAAAGCAAAAATGACATAGCCGCCAAACTTCGCGACTTCCCGGAGCCACGGACGCCCGCGAAAGAATTCGATGCTCTCCGCATATTGAGTGTCGAATGCGAAGGGTCGGTACAATTCGCCGTTGTGGTCGTCGACGACGATGAGGTAGCGGACTGCCCCTTCTGCAAGAATTGCCGGAAGAATTGGCGACTCATAGCGGTGAAGCAACGCCAGCCAGGTAGGGAAAAGATCCGAGAGGCCACCGTCTTGCGGCGCGCTTTCGACGAGATAATCCGCAGGCACGATAGGGTGCGCGTTCGTGGCAACCAATTCCGGACGCAATGTCGGGAAGACCAAGGTGCGAAAGAATCCAGGTTGCTTGTTGAGGAAGCGCTGCACATCTACATCTGCCTGCGACAGGCGCGTTGAAGAGAAATTTGAAAAGCGCAGCGGATTATATGCATCTCGCATGAGCATCCCATAACCGATGATGCAAAGGCACGCGAGCGTAGGCGCAGCCACGCCTATTCGCTTCCCAAAAAGAAGTCGCGCCGACGCAGCTGCGCGCTCAAAACCCAAAGCCAGCAGGAATGCGTATGCGAATGCGATGAGCGACATGAATTTTGAGATGTCACGAAAGAGCTTCATCCCGGGCAGATGCAAGAAAACATATTCATTGAACGAGCCAAAAGGCGACCGCGGCCCCGACGCGATGACAATTCCAATCATCGCCGCGATCGCTAGCGGGATGGCCCAACCTTTACGCCAACTCAAAGGAAGCGCGGCCCCGACGAGGATTGGCAACACCCAAAATGCGCGTTCAACAGGCGAGACCCCGAAGGGATCGGTTCCCTGCATGTGGTGATAAAAAGGATAAAAGAGCGCCAGCGCATGTGATATCGACTCATAGGATGAGTCGGAAATGTAGTAGGCAAGCGTGTCGTAGCCGGCTGGAAGATGCGCCGGCGCAATCACCTGAGGCAATAGCCAGTAAGAGTTGAATGCAAAAAGCGAAACCCCCGTCCAGGCAAGCGTCCGGGGTAACACCCATAGCGATGGCCCGCGATGAGCCAACACCTCACGACCAACATAGAACGCGAACCAGATGCCGCACGGCACGAGTGTCACATACGCGTAGCGCAGATCGTACATGATCTGTAGGGTCAAAAGCGCGCCGAAGAACACGGCATCGAGCGCGAGTCGCCGTCGAAGCAGCGTTGTCCAGGCCAGCATGGCGAGGGGCATGAGAGAATATGCAACCAACGAGCCGATGTGCCCCCGCTGGACAAGACCAATTGTCCACGTATTGATAACATAAACCGCCGACGCGATGCTTGCGGCCCAAGGCGATCTTGTTAAGTGATACGCGAATGCGTACGGAGCAGCGACGGCACAAACAAAGAACGGCCAATACCACACCAAACGCTCGATGGTCGCAAAGGTGAGGCCCAATTTTGTGAGCGCCCCGATCAGGCTCCACAATGGGTAGGCGGGCGAAACTGTTGCCGACGATAGGCCGAAGGCAAAACTTCCTTCCCACGCGTCACGCCAGGGGAGGTATGACGCGAGTACGTCGGGTGAGAACCGAAACTGATCGTCGCCGATCAAAAGCCCTGGTCCGAACCACGCGTGAAAGACGCTCGCGGCGAGGATGACGGGCAGCACTACTGGCCAATGGCGGCGCAGCGTAAAAAGTACGCCGGGCCAAAAGCCCGAAACTTTTACGGTCGCGATGTTGCACTCCATCGGGCGCGGACAAAGGAAGTCAAAAGACCGACGCCACCACAGCCGTATTTGACAGTTTGCATGAGGGCAAAGCCGGCGGCTAGTATGGGGTGCCGTACGAACTCACGCCAATGTCGCGCATAGGTCGGACGAAGCGGACTCAGTTGCGCAATCCCTTTTGATCCGCTCTTTCGAAGAAATGGTCCAAACGTGCGTCCGTAAAAATACGACTTGCGTGCTATCTCGCCAAGCGTTTTAGGCTCGCCCAGGTGCGTCTCGTCCGCGGCGATCCAGACAATCTTATACCCGGCTGCCTCAAGCCGGTTGTTCGCATCGTAGTCCTCACCGGCGACAAGCGCTTCGTCGAATCCACCGATCGCTTCAAATGCCTCGCGGCGAAAAAACCGAGCGCCGGCAACGAGAGGTTCTCCTTCGTACATGCGGCGCTCAAAGTTGCGCACGGACGACCAAAAGCTCACGTTTGGATCAGAGCGGTTCGGCACGCATACCGCATCTGCGCCGTGCTCGCAGGCTGCCTTCGCTTGTGCAACAACGCGTTCGTCGAGCACGAAGTCTGCGTCAACGCGGTAGAGAAAAGCGCCGCTTGCTGCGCGGGAGCCAACATTACATTGCGTGCTCCGCTCTGGACCAGCCTGGATCGTGACGTCCGCTATAGCCTGGGCTAGTTCCCACGTACCGTCGTCCGAGTAGTTGTCCACAATGACGATTTCAATAGGTCGATATGATTGCGCGCGAAGGCTCGCTACGCACCTATTGACGAAATGTGCGCTGTTCTTCGTCGGTATGATGATACTGACGAGTTGGCTGTCTCGCATGCAACATCGCCATTCTAGCGAGCTTTTGCAGCCCTCCTCTTTTGCGTCGCGGTGGCAGGGCCGCGTTCCCCGAATCCAAGGAATGTGATGACAACTTTGCTGAGGCCGACGCTATTTCTTACTCGCGATTCTTCGCTCGCTTCGCATGGGATTATCGCCCCTGTACGTCATTGCGGCTTCGTGGAACATCGGCGCGCGCGTGATTACACAAGCGTTGTCTGAATCTCAACCGCGGGATCGTAGCGGACTGGGCCCACCTTGCGCGCCAGAACTGTGAGCCCAGCCGCGATGCGGGGCAGCCCGTAGGCAAGGGCTGCCTCGACCGGGCCAAAAAACCACTCGACCGCCGCAGGCCATGGCAAGCCCAACCACGTCCCGTGGATCTTGATCGTGGCGAAACCGTTGTTCCGCAAAGCGAGTTTGAGCAACCTGGTCGTGAAATCGCGTACGTGCGGCGAGCGGTAGCGCGCGCTAGCGTACGGCGGCAGATTGAGCATACTCATCATCAACCAGGAGGCGACGGAGTTAACGTTCGGCGTAGTCAAAAGAAGGTGACCGTCAGCGTGCAAAACACGGTTGCACTCGCAGAGGAAGAAATCCGTGCGAACGGTGTGCTCGAGCGTTTCGCCCGCAAACACCACATCGAAGCTGGCGTCGTTGAACGGGAGACCATCTGCAATGTCAGCGCAGCGCGCATCAACACCTTTGATGCGCGCTGCGCGTACTGCTTGCGGCGAAATATCGATGCCGTGGAGCTCGAACGGCCGGAACATTTCCGTCAGCGATCCGTCGGAACATCCGATGTCCAGTAGCTTGCCGGTTGGTATGCTCGCAAGCAGCTTCACTGCAATTTGCGTTCGACGCCGATTGGCGCGATGCACGAGCGAATCGCTGTGGTGCTCGTCGTAGAATCGCTGTTGCAAGGCCGACGGGTTGCCTTCCATGCGCACTCTGAGTGCGGCGAAAAGATTGCAAACCCTGCTATCAAGTGTGAGAGCGTGGTGCAAAGAACGTTGGCGAAAAATGGGAGGAGCGACAAGTCACGGGAGGGGGTTTTGACTCTCTTGCCAATGGCCGCAACTGTGCGAAGCATCGTTCGTTCATTGGGTCAGAAAATCTACCTCGCGTCCGATCGCGCCAATATCGACAACATCAAACATTTGGGCAAGCGGTTTGGCACTCCGAAGCGGGTACTCGACCTTGGTTGCGCCGATGGCAAGATCACGTTGGAGATTTGTCGCGCCATTGGAGCCCAGGACATTGTCGGGGTCGAACGACATGAAGCAAGCCGTCTTGCCGCGTGCGATCGAGGCGTGCATGCCGTTGCCGCCGATCTCGACCGCAGCCTTCCGTTCGATGATAATTCGTTCGATCTCGTCCTGTCGAATCAGGTCATCGAGCATCTTTCAGAGACTGACAGGTTCGTCGAGGAGATATATCGCGTGCTTGTACCGGGCGGTGTCGCGATCGTGTCGACCGAGAACATGGCGTCTTGGCATAATGTTGTCGCCCTGATTTTGGGCTTTGCTCCATTTTCGGCCGTCAACTACTCGAACCGGATCTATCCTTTGGGAAATCCACTTTCAATTCATCAGGGTGAAACGCTTGAGCTCCACGACGGCATGGTGCATCGGCGCATTTTCACCACCACGTCCTTACGAGCATTGTTTGCCGGACATGGCTTCGACGTCCTCGGCCTGCTCGGTGCAGGCTACCATCCGCTACCGCCCGCTTTTGGACGCGTCGACGTGCGCCACGCGCACTTTATCACGATCGCCGCAAGGAAGCCGTCCGCATAAAAAGCTGGAAGGCGTAAAATGCGAGCGGGGGGCCATTTAGGCTCCCCCGCTTTTGTGCGCGATGATTGGGAACTAGATGTGGGGCAAAGCGACTGCCCTGTGCACTATCTGCTGACTGTGTAACTTGCCGTCCGCACCGAAATGCGGTTCGTACATGTTTGTTTTGACGATTGTGTGGAGGTGGCCTCGCATGGCGAGGAGCTTCTCTGCTCTGTTGACCATTGGAGCCCTGCTCATTGCCATTGCTCGCGTTGTTGCAGTGCGCGCTGGAAGGTTCACTGGTACCCTCGGAAGCCAGGACGCGGCTGTAGCGCGGCTCACAACGACCATTCTTTGCCCTGCTTGACCGAGCGCTGGCGCGTAGATGTGGTAATCAAATGCTAACGAGTTGTGCCCGCCCTGCACTTCGCGCACGACGAAGCCATTCGGTCCCTTGCTTGCAACAAAGAGTCCCCGCGTGTCACCATCTGGAGTGAGCATCACGTGGTAGGGTGTCCGAGGGTCAATGGTCTGTGCAAAGGCCGAATCGAGGGGCACTGTCGCTGCGCCATTGACCAGTTGGGCTGACCCTGTATCTTCAACCGTTGGTGATGTGGATTTCGATCCGTAGGCCGCCGCAACGAATCCACCTCGAGTAGCAATGAACGTGTTGTAAGTTCCGTGGATGAAGAGATTCCCGGCACCATCAACGTAGAACAGATCGTTTCCGTTCTGGTCGGTCGCGACAAGCGGGAAACCACCCGACGCCGGTGCCCGGCCAATGACGCCGATATAAGTTCCGGTGATGTCCGCACCATTGCCACTGCTGTTTGTGCCAACTATTGCGACACCACCGGCTGAGGATGCGAAGACTCCGTCCCCGGTGCTTGACTCGCCGGCTATACCGTCGCTGCTCGATGAAGAGCCTTCAACGCCAACGGAGCTCGTCGACTCGCCTCTGACGCCAACCTGACCTCCGCTGTTTGAGATGCCCAAAACACCAAATTGACCGTCGGTATCACCCTGGCCAAAGACTCCTGCCGTCGAATTCCCGCCGGCGAAGCCCACAACGCCATAAAGGCCAGACGTCGTTACGCCTTCGACGCCATTGTTGAACGAGCTTGACGAAACGGTGTCGAATCCCTCGATCGCCGCACCGCCGGTGCTAACGTTGTTGAGTAGTGAGGTGACTCCGTTGCCTTCGGGCGCGTCGGAAAGACGCACATCAAAGTTGCCAACCCCGTCTATTGAACGCAGCGAAGTAAAACTCGACGACAGACTTTGCGCCAAGACGCCTTCCCCGTTTTGGGAAAATCCTTCCAAACCAACACTTGGTGAACCGGTCGTGGCGTTAGCGTTACCAATGAGCGCGGTCGAGCCGGGTCCATCAACTGAACCATTGACGCCCACCGTTGCGAGCGTTGTGCTCGTGCCGAAGCCATTCAGGGCTATTGAGCCAGCTGCAGCTCCAGTGTTCGTTACGCCCTCAACACCGATCCCGCTTCCGTCTTGAACGCCCTCGATGATCGGACCGGAAGTTGTTGACTCGTAGTTAATCGTTCCAAAAGTGTCACGATGAAAATGCGTTGCTGCGGCCGTCAATGACGCGCTCGCAGCGAGAATCGTCAGCGTTGCCACGATTCCCGCCGTAAAAGGTCGGGTCTCGGCGAAACGCCGGATGCTAAATTTCATAAACACTGCTCCTTTCGAAAGCAGGCGCAGCCCGCAGCCACATGAGACAGCGCGCTTTCGCGAACGTACGTTCGCTAAGGGGGATATCCCTCTTATCTTCCCTCGGGCGAACTGAAGTGTGAGTGGTCGCGCTCTATTGCTTGCAACAGTGCCATCAAGCGGTGTTCGACAATCTCAACCGGCATGTCGCGCTTCAGACATGCAAAGTCAATATCGAGCGCGCACCGCGTGTTGCGCAGCCGCGGATCAAAACACGCCGGGCAAGGTGATGGCCGAAAGCGCACGGCCTCCGGACCAAACGGTCCGCCCTCGACCGGCGTGGGACCGTGGAGTGCGAGAACCGGCGTTCCAACAGCGGCAGCCAAGTGGCCAATCCCCGAATCGTTTGTTACCGCAGCCGTGGCGCTTGACAAAAACCGAGCCACTTCGGGGAGTCGACCCTCAAATAAACTTGACCCTTCGACTTCCGCCACCAATTTGCGCGTCGCTTCGCGTTCATCGGGACCAGCGATGAAATGGACGGCATATCTTCGTTTGATCATGCGGGAGGCGAGTTGCGAGAAACTTTCTCTAGGCCAGCGCTTGGCTTCAAGACCGTGGTGGGTGACCGTGCCGATGTGAAATGCGAGCAGACCTGGTTCTTGCGCGCGCTGTCTCCAACTAGGCGGCACGAGGTAGTCGGAAGACGACTCTGATGTAATGCCAATGGCGTGCAAAAGATGGAGATTGCGCAGCACATTATGTGTGTCGCTCGCTACCGGAACGAGCACAGTGTTCAGTCCCAAGAGATTGGTCAACGTTGGTCGCCAGTAGGCATGCGCCACGCGCACGAGTGCACCGAAAGCCCAACTCAGCATTTGGTACTCGGGGCGGCTCGCGGGATAGGCGAGAAACGATGCGTTATACCGCCGCTTCCGCGCGTGTTGCACAATGGATGCTAGGAATGGACCGAGGCCGCCCTGCCAGTACGGCAGATACATGACGCGGTCGACAACGTCAGTTAAGCCTTCAAAGAGCTCGCGTGGTCCCGGCCGAAGGACGGCCACGTCGACAGCGGCCCCCGCATCCTTTAATGCGGCAATCAGTGGCGTCGCTTCGAGCGCATCACCCAAACCTTGTGGGGCAATGACAAGACACCGGCCCAAGCCGGCGATCATGCGTTGAGAATCGAGCTCGCCGGTGATGTTCCCACGGGAAGCGCGCTCGCGACGAACACGGACTGGCGGCCGTCTGCGTGCGTGAGCAATGACCACGTCCCGTCACGCTGGAGAACGAAGTGTGCGTGATACGCTGCGATCGCGTTAAACAATGCCCGCTCGAGCATCGTCGCATCGAGAGGAGCCGCATTGAGCCGGATTGCCCGCCCGTACACTGGCGAAGAACCGCGCATTCCAGGTGCAATGACAACCTTCGGCTTCATGGAAAAGAGAGGGGTCCAATAGTAGCGCTTTCGGCACACTTCTACGACACAGTCAAACCTGTCGCGGTAGTCTCGCAAATACGTCGACGCGAGCGAACGAGTGCGGCGCTCGTAGCGCAGAGCGCTCTGCTCAGGGAACGGCTCCACCAGCGCGAGCGGGAGCGAATAACTCCACACCGCAGACCATTCAGATTGTGCGAGCCCGGAGACGGCCGACTGCACGCTTCGCTCCAGCGATGAGGCCTGCGCGCTGAGCGGATGCGCATCCGAGACAACCAACACCCGCAACGCCCGTCTGCAGCGAATGATTTCCAGTTGTCCTAGCCGGTCGAGCCAAGGCACGAGAACACGAAGCGGCGAGTATTTTAGACGGAGCCTTAACATCGCGGTGAGCATGCGAGGCACGGCAATCCAAACATTCACCTTCGAACCGCTGCAGTCGCGCCAAACGATCGGAGCCTCGACAATGGTCCGCCCGTGGCGCATGAGCTGGAACAACAGGTCAACATCAAACGCAAACCCGGCGGTTTCCAGATCATCGAGAATGCCTTCGAGCGCGGCTCTGCGTACAAATTTGGCGCCACACTGCGTGTCGGTAAAATGCAATCCGAACAGCAGGCGTACGAGCAAGTTGAACCCGCGTCCCAAGAATCGGCGCCAGCGGCTTTGCGCGACCTGCACGACGGCGCCTGGTCCCCAGCGCGTTGCGACGATGCAGTCGGCATTCCCCATCGATTGGTAGAGCCGTTTTACCTCAGCACCGGGAGTTGCACCATCTGCGTCGACGAACGCGACCACGTCGCCGCGCGCTATCTGAAAACCGAGGCGAACGGCGCCCCCTTTACCGATCCGCGCGCCCACATCGAGCACTTGCATCCGCAGATCGGAGCGTGCGGCGTCAGTCGCGATGGCAACGGTTGCATCTCTGCACGAGTTGGCAACAACAATGATCTCGGCACCCGGCAGTTGCTCTCGCAGGTCTGCCAGGGTGCGAGCAAGACGCTCTTCCTCGTTGTGTGCAGGAACGACAACCGTAAGGTGGGGAGCAGACACGATGCCTCCGTCACACTGTGTGCAGTCTAGCCTTTTTGCCTGTAGGCTCTGTCGCCTTCAGACGCTTGCCTGGTGTCCCAAAGCGAGACGACCCTCAGGGTAAGTCCGCCCAGCGGTAAACGGTCACGTTGATGACCCTCACATCGCCACCAGGTACCACCAGGTCCCGAGCTGGACGTTGCAGACCAGCGCGATCGCGCTCGACGGTGTTCCAAGTCCCCCTCGTAAACAAGAAGTGAATCTCGGTCCCTCGTTGCACCTCCATTTCGATTTGGAAATGGAGCCCGTCGAGTCGCTGCATTTTCACCGCCTGCGGATTCCAACCGCTCGTATCGGTAGACATGTAGACATCGTCTCCCAACGGGGTGTTTGCGGGCACCGAGACGACGATCGTCACGCCCACAGTCGCGGAGAAACCCTTGGTATACGCGACCGCTGGCGGCGCCAAATCTGGGTTCGGCTTAGGCGATGATGCCATAACAACGTAGCGGCGCGGAATCTGCGCGGCAGGCGTGCCTTGCGCCAAGGGCCGCAACGAGGTGCGCAAGGCCACCACCTGGCCGCTTTGCGAATCGAGCGTTGCCACCGCGTACACGCCGGGATCCAAGGCGTAGGAAGGCGCGGTCCCCGTTGCGTCGTCCGTAATCGTTGCTTGGGCTGAGAGTTTGAACGCATCACCGCTCGAGAACACAACATAGCCGCGCTCGAGATCGATGATCTGTCCGTTGACCAGTAACGGCAACGGTGTCGGAGAGGGCGCAACGAGGTCAGGCGGCGGCGTCTGCACGGTCGGCGTTGGGCTAGGATCTGACAGCGACGCGCCACAACACGCACCGATCAACGCGACGCACACGAACGCAACCAGGCTAAGGCGCTTGGCCATGCCGATCACTGCGCCGACACCTGGAGCGAAAACGTCGGCGACCACACCTGGTTTGCCCAGTTAAAATAGTACGCCCGCCCGATGTCCAAGAATAAGGTCTTCGATATCTTCATGCGTGCATCCGCGATCGCTTGATATTGTGCAGGTCCGGCGACGAACGGCTCTTGCACGGGGGTGTACCAATTCCGTAGCGCGGTCAAGGTGAACTGAAAGTATGGCGAGGGCGCATCCGCGGCGATCACAATCAGCGCGGTGTTCGTTGCGTGCGTGAACTCGGTCGCGACGCCGCCAAGGAGCGGCAACCCGTTGGGAGAGAGGGGCTCCGGCACAAGGCCCGTCGACGTATTCGGAGAGGCGACGAGCTCGGCGAGCCGCTGCGTGTTCGCCGATTGCAGTTGCAGCGATCCGGTCAGGAAGACTTTTGAGAAACGCTTGCTGTCGGAAACGACGGCCGTCTGGAAATCGGCGCTGTTGGGAAAGCTCAACCACACGTGACGTTCTTCGTACGAGCCGTTGAGCGAGGTCCCGAATGGCCCAGGATAGACTGGCGAGGACAGCAGTGCGTCGACATAGACAGACTGCGCGTCGTGAGTTGTCGTACCTGACACGCCGAAGGCATCGTGCGTCGTGCTGATGCCGGAGAGCAGCCGAAATGTGAAGCCCGAGGTCCCGACCCCTTGTGCAAAGCCCGCCCACGAGAGCGCAGCGGTCAACGGGTGGTTTGGCGTAAACGGGTGGCTCGGGTTTCCATAATAGCCGAGCGACGTCGGCGCGAGCAAACTATCGTAGGACTGAGCGACTTCGAACTTGAGTGCAGATTGCCGGAGCGCTCTTGTGTATTGAACATCGGCAAAGCCATTCGATGAGAGAGGCTGACTCAAACCAGATTGGTAGGTAAAAAGTTGCGAGTTGAAGGTGAGCGCGGCAGCCGATCCAGCTGGAACGTAGGCCAGAAGATTCCATTGCTTTGGTTGCTGCGTCGCTGGATTCAAACTGAAAACAGCATAGCCCAAACCACCGAACACCGAATGATGCTCGAACGAGAAATAGGTTTTGAGCACCGGGTCATACCGAAAGTGTACAGCATCGAGCGAGGCTGACGAGCCACCGATACCATAGGGCAGGTCAAACGACGCGCCGGACAACGAGTTGACGGCAAAGTTGGGATTCTGTGAATAGTTGCGCACGTACCTCGGGAGCGGTGGCGTAGCAAGCGCGCCTCGGGCCGCGATAAAAACGACGTGCGAAAAGCTCACATAGTTGTCCGGATCGATGACGACCGCCGTCGCCCGGATGAATGGTGCGGTGCCTTGCGTGTCCGCCAAAAAGAAGGTATCGCCTGGCATTTCGCGACCCAACTCTGGGTGCGCCCAATCGTCGTTCAAGAAAGTCCACCGATCGGGCACATCGGTGAGCGGGATGAAATATGCCCGGTGAAAGGGCAGAAAATCGGCGAAGGCTGCACCAGCATAAGACGCGCCAGGCGTGCTGAGGTGGACATGGCCTGCGACGACGAATCGCCGGAGGCCCAAGTCGACCGAACATGCATCACCATCGACGGCAACTCCATTCGAGAGGGAAACGCGAACGTTGCCTCGGGCAACGATCAACCCTTCATCAGCGAAATACTCCACGCGCCGCGCATCGATCGTTACCTTAAGACCGGATGGCGTGGGCTTCTCGTCGGCTCGCGCCGTTGCAAACGTCGCGAGCAAAGTCGCGACGCTCGTCAGCACTGCCACCGCGATATAACGCGCGCGACGACTCACATTCGATCGGCTATGGCTTGGGTGAGCCGGTGACATTGACCGGCGTTCTTTCCAACGGTTGTCTGGCGCGGGCTTCCGGGTGCAGTCTGCCATTGCCAGACAAGACTTCCTCACCGTGACGATAAGTGCACGTACCGGCTCCTAAGAGCAGCCAGCATAGGCTTGCAACTTTGGGGAAGAAAAACAGATCGTCGACGAGTTGGTGCGCGAGCAGACTCGTCAACGCCAAGAATGCCGCGAGGGCGAGCGGCGACTGCGCGCGCAGGGCAAAGGTCTCGCGCAGGGCGACAATGCCGAACGCGAGCAACGCCAAGAAACCAACCACGCCTTGTTCGGCCAGAGTTTGAAGCCACAGACTTCCGGCATGCGTTTCGATACCGTGCAAGCCAACGGTTGGCAAGAGCAGTTGGTAGTTGCCAGCGCCGACGCCGAGCAGTGGATGCATCAAGAACAGTTTTAGCGCGGCCGGCCAGAGTTGCTCCCGAGTCCCCACTCCTCCGGGATTTCCAGGAATATCGAAATAGGCCAGATGTGAAAGGTCTGCTATCGTTGCATGGGCCCACAAAACCGCCCACGCGCCGATAGCAACGATGCCCACGCCAGCACCGACCAGCATAGGGATGAGTGAAGCGCGAGCGAGCGGTCGACGCAGGTAGTAGAGTAAAACGAGACTCGCGCCGGCCACGACAACGCCCGCGCGGGAGAGGGTGAGGATCATCGCAGCAGACGACGTTGCCGTGACATACTGCTGCACGGGTTTCGAGTACGAGGCGAACGCAGGCCAGACCCACAGAATCGGCAGTGCCGCCTCGAGGAAACCAGCGAGTTGATTCGGTCCTTCAAGCGTTCCAGCCGCGCGTTGCAATGGATGCCCGTTAATCCAGATGCCGGATGGAGCGCCACCGATCATGCCTTGAAAGAGCGCAAGCACCGAAACAATCGCCGTAGACGCGACCACGCCGGTGACGAGATAGGTCGGCGATCGCTCGCTTCGCTCGATGAACGTTGCGGCACACCAGAACAAGAGCAGGTACTCGAGCTGTTTGAAGAATTCGCGGGCGACGGGCCCGCTATACGTTGCGTTGAAACCCGACAACGCGATCGTCAAAACGATAACGCCACCCGCGAGCAGCACTCGCTGCCCCGCGCGCGAGCGCGGCCACAGCGGTGCCCCACCGATGAGCAATCCCAGCGCTGACCCAAGCGCAATGCATTTCTCAATGGTAATGGTCGTGTTCCCAACGTCGCGGTATGCGGCGAATGGCACGCCGAAGGCAAGCAGCATGGCACCGATCGGTGACTTCTTGTACCCAAGATATGCCGCGGCGGCGGCTAGGGCCAGAAACCCGACAGCCGCTGCGGGGTCAAGCGCGACTCGTTGTATGCTCTGATCGATAACCGGCGGCAGCAGCGGCAGGCTTGCGATCACCAAGCCCCTTCCCGTCGAACGACTGCCGGAAGGGTTTGCAACAAGATCCGGGCGTCGACGAGAGGTGACCAGTTTCGCGCGTACCAAACATCCATCGCCATCCAGCGCTGGAAAGCGACGCTCGCGCGGCCGCTCACTTGCCACAAACCCGTCATCCCCGGTGAGACGGTGAGCCGCTGATAATAGTGCGGCGTATAATTTTCGACTTCGTGAGGCAATGCCGGTCGTGGCCCAACGAGACTCATGTCGCCGCATACGACGTTCCAGAGTTGAGGTAATTCATCGAGACTGGTTCGACGCAAGAAAGCTCCGACGCGATGGAGCCGCGGATCGTTCGCTATTTTCAGCGCTGGTCCATCAGCCTCATTGAGGTGGGCAATGTGCTTGTGCATGAGATGCGCACCGTCGACCATCGTGCGGAACTTGTACATCGCAAAAAGCCGACCACTCTTCCCCACGCGCTCTTGCACGAAGAGCACCGGGCCGGGAGAGACGATCTTGATGACCGCGGCGATGAGCAGCCACAGCGGCAAGCTGACAAACAGGAGCGCGGCCCCTAAGAGGAGATCACCTGTACGCTTGATGAGCACCCAGAGGAGCGGCTTTTGCACACGGGCACTGCGCCAGTAGCTCACGCTGTAGGCCTGGCCCCATCGCCTGCGACGAGCACTTGGCGCGCGCGGTAACGCGGTTGCGATCATACGCTCAAAGCCTCGGGTTGGGCAACACCAAATGTCTCCAATATTCGGGCGCCGACTTGCGAAAAGGAATCAAGCGAACCCAAACCACGACCTTCGCTGCCTGGACGATAGTCCAAAAGTGGAACAAACTCCCGCGTGTGATCGCTGCCTGGCGCCGTTGGATCGCAGCCGTGGTCCGCGGTGACGATAAGACGATCTGCACCGCCGAGCTTGTTCAACATGTCGGGCAGCTCACTATCAAGCTGGATGAGCGCCTTGGCGTAGCCATCGGCGTCCCGCCGGTGCCCATACTTAGAATCAAAATCGTTCAGATTCGTAAAGCAAAAGCCGCCCATAGGCCGCTCCAACCATTCGACCGTTCTTCGAACTGCTTCATTATTATCGGCCACGCGCCAGCTCTGCGCGATACCCTTGCCGCAGTAGATGTCGTTAATCTTCCCAATGCCGCTCGTCGGAACGCCAGCGTTCTGCAGAACTTCTAGCATGCTGGGGGACGGGGGCTCAACGGCAAAGTCACGACGACCGGATGTGCGATACAGAGCACCGGGTTTCCCAGCAAACGGCCGAGCGATAACCCGGTTGACCTCATCGGGCGGCACAAGCATCGCTCGGGCCTTTGCGCACCAATCCCAAAGCGTCTCAACCGGCACGATATCTTCGTGAGCCGCCACCTGAAAAACAGAATCGGCGGAGGTATAGACGATGGGGTAGCCCGTTCGAAAATGCTCCCTGCAGAGGCGCTCGATGATTTCCGTTCCGGAGGCCGCGACATTGCCGAGCGTCTTGCGACCGATGACCTCTTCGAACCCTCCGATGACCTCGGGCGGGAAGCCGTTCGGATAGGTTGGGAATGCGTGGCGCACCGTAATGCCCATCATCTCCCAGTGGCCAGTGACGCTATCCTTACCGTTGCTTGATTCGCGCAGCCGCCCCCAAGACGCAACAGGGTTGGACACGGTCGCAACTCCCTCGATGGTTGTGATGTTTCCGAACCCGAGTCGCTCGAAGTTTGGCAAACGCAGGCCACCAACGGCTTTCGCTGTGTTGCCGATTGAGTTGAAAGAGGAGAGGTCCGAGTAGGCTGCAGCATCTTCGCTTGCACCAACCCCACCGCCGTCGACGACAAGAACAATCGCTTTCGCTTGCTTCATTAGTAGTCGACATCGACCGGAACGATCCGCTGGGCAGTTGCGCCGTCAGCCCGGATCGCGGTCACGACTATCTCGAATTGATGCGTAGGAAGTAAAGTCGGTACGGTGATGGAGAGCGCAAAGGTCCCTGGCGCAACTTTCGGCACGTTGACTTGGTACGTGCCAATGCGGGCCGTGAGGGCAGCTGCGTTGCTGGTCGTGAGAATGCGGGCGGAGGCGACGTCGCCTGCATGGACGTGGTCCGGCGAGAATGTGACAGACTGGATTTGCACGGGATCGGTGGGCGTCGCGTAGGGAACTCCTGGCGGAAGGTCGGGATGAGCTGAGCGGACCTGAAGGTCCGCTGCTACATTTGGGCTCGAGGGGACCACAAGGGTCGGATAAGACGTTGGCGTGGAGCGGACCTGAGGGCCGGCTGGTGCAGTCGGCGTCGAGCGGAACTTAAGCCCCGCTGCTGCAGTCGGCGTCGAGCGGACCTGAAGGTCCGCTGCTACATTCGGGCTCGAGCGGGCCGGAAGGTTTGGTGCTGCGCTGGGTTTCGAGCGGACTTGAAGGGCGGCTGATGCGCTGGGGGTTGAGCTGATCTTGGGGCTCAGTGCTACCTTCGGGCTTGAGACGGAGAGCGAACCTGAATGCGGACGAACAAACAGCACCACCGCGAGCAGCGCCGCCACCACAAGGGCTACGTACATCACGGATCTTCTCGATGAAAGCAGCACTGCGTCCGTAATCCTGTTTGGCTAGGGGTTTTACCTCGTTTTCGGCAGGCAAAGGCGGCGCTGATAAAATAGAATGAAACAAATCACAGCTAGCAGGCCGGGTCGCGCGCGACCCGGCCACGGCGCTTTGGAGAAATTTATTGGCACAGGAGATCGGCGCAGCAATCGTACGCGGGTTGCGGACTTGGGACAAAATCGGCGAGGCGGCTGCTCAGCTGCGCTTGCACGCGGCGCTCGATATTGTCGGCGCGGCTGCAGCATCCCGACCGGCCCTTGTGTCTGCGCTTTGGACCGAGCTAGGCGGTCAGTTTCTCGTTTGGTCGGCGAGTCAAGATGGCGCCGACCGGTTTGCCAATGACTGTTCCTTCTACGCAAGCGAGTTTGGGCCGGTTGTACACACGCTTCGTCCACGCGACGAACAGCCAAACGCCCTCGTCAATCCCACCGAGCGCGCTGACCGAATCGCATTCTTGGATTCTCTTGCCGCTGGGGAGCCGGGCATCTTTTGCATCTCGCATGCCGCGGCTCGCCAGCCCCTCCCCGCAGCCAAGGCATTCGTCGGCGCGGCACGCCGGTTGCAAACTGGCCGCGAATACAAGTGGGAAGAAACGCTGCGCGACCTGGCTGCGCTCGGCTACGAGCGAGTCGACGTCGTCAGCGCGGTCGGTGAATACGCCGTGCGAGGCGGCATCATCGACATCTTTCCAGCAACGGCCGAGTTCCCGGTTCGGCTCGAGTTCTTCGGAGATCGTGTCGAGCAGATCCGAACCTTTGCGATCGTCACGCAACGCTCGCTCGATGAACTCGAGGCGGTTCGCATCACCCCTTGGTCCGAAGGTATTTTTGGCGACGAGCAAGCGGCGATTTGGTCCTATGCGCCCGGAGCGGTTCTGGTGATCGATGATCCCGACACGATCGTGGCAATCGATCGTGGGTTGCAAGTGGCTCGGGACCAAGCGACGGTTGCCGCAGCTGATCGCGGCGAAGAGATCGAAGAAGATATAGATGTACCAGCGGACCTTCAGGTCCGCCCGGCGCCCGATGATGACGAGAGCGAACCTAAAGGTTCGCTGCTACATACTCTGGATAAACTGCTGGATGCAATCGGCGCACGAGCCGTCTGCAGCTTCCACACGAGCGCAGTTGCCGCGCACTTAGGTCCGCACAGCAAAAAGAAGATTGCAGCGAGCACCCAACCGGCTCCGGCCTTTGGTCGCAGCATCGAACGCTTCGTCGAGTACACGCGCACTGCGATCGCCTCGAAAACGATCCTGGCCATCGCGTCGGTCGGATATCGTCGTATCTCGGAGGTCCTCGAGGAGCACGACGTATCCGCGACTCCCGTGCCTAAGCGCTTGAAATTGCCACCCGAGCGCGGTGCCGTCATCTGCGGCGATGGGATGATCGATGCCGGCTTTGTCATCCCGTCGCTTGGACTCGCGGTTATTGGGGACAACGAACTGTACGGTCACCCCGCTCGACGGCATAAGCGCAGACCCGCCAAGGAAGGCGTGCCGGTCAGCGTCGCTGATCTCAATCCTGAAGACTACTTGGTGCACGCGCATCATGGCATCGGTCAGTATCTCGGTTTGGAACACATCATCGTGGAAGACGTGGGTCGCGACTTCATGCAGCTCGCCTACGCGGGAGGGGACCGCCTCTACGTGCCGGTCGATCAAATGCACTTGGTGCGCAAGTATGCGGTCGCTGACGGTGCTGCTCCCCGGCTTTCCAAGATGGGCGGAAGCGACTGGGTTCGCACCCGCTCCCGCGTCCGCGAGGCTGTCGAGCGAATTGCCGAAGGGTTGGTGCGACTGTATGCGGCGAGAGAACTCGCTGTCGGCCACGCCTTTGCCCAAGACACGCCGTGGCAAGCCGAACTCGAAGAGTCGTTTCCTTACGACGAAACACCGGATCAAGCCGAAACGATTCGTGTCGTCAAGGACGACATGGAGCGTCCGCGTCCAATGGACAGGCTCGTGTGTGGTGACGTTGGGTATGGGAAGACCGAAGTAGCCGTTCGCGCAGCGTTCAAAGCTATTATGGATCGCAAGCAGGTGGCATTGCTTGCACCAACGACCGTGCTCGCGGCGCAGCACTTCCGCACCTTTAGCGAACGCTTCGCTGCCTATCCCGTCGCGATCGGACTGCTCTCCCGCTTTCGCTCCAAAGCCGAACAGAAAGTCACGCTCGCCGGCTTAGCTGATGGAAGCGTCGATCTTGTCATCGGAACGCATCGGCTGCTGCAACGAGACGTAGGCTTCAAACAACTCGGCTTGCTGATCGTCGACGAAGAGCAGCGCTTCGGCGTCATGCACAAAGAGCGTCTCAAGGAACTGCGTCAATCCGTCGACGTGATGACGCTTTCGGCCACACCGATCCCACGCACGCTGCATATGGCCATGGCGGGCGTTCGCGATCTCTCCCTCATTCAGACGCCCCCGGCCAATCGCGTCTCCATCAAAACGGTGGTCACACCAAGTAGCGATGCGCTCATTTCGAGCGCCCTGACGCAAGAACTCGACCGCGGCGGACAAGTCTATTTCGTGCACAACCGTATCGATACGATCTACGGCGTTGCGGCGGCACTTGGAGCGCTGGCTCCGCGCGCGCGCATCGGCGTCGGCCACGGGCAAATGCACGTGCACGAACTCGAAGACATCATGCTCTCGTTTGTAAACGGCGAGATCGACATCTTGGTGTCCACGACGATCATTGAAAACGGACTCGATATTCCAAACGTCAACACGATCGTCGTCAACAACGCAGATCACTTCGGGTTAGCGCAACTCTATCAACTTCGCGGTCGCGTGGGCCGCAGTGCTCACCAAGCGTTTGCGTATTTCTTGTACCAGCCGCACCGATCGCTTTCCGAGGTAGCGCAATCGAGACTGGAGGCCATCCGCGAGTTTTCGCATTTGGGCTCGGGCTTGCAACTTGCCATGCGCGACCTGGAAATCCGGGGTGCGGGAAATTTGCTGGGCCGCGAGCAGAGCGGCTTCATTGCCGCCGTTGGTTTCGAGACCTACTGCGAGATTTTGCAAGAAGCCGTGGCGCAACGTCGCGGCCAGCCGATCGTCCAAGACGTGCCGCCGCCGGTTCTCGATGTGCGGGTGAGCGCATTCATTCCGAGTGAGTACGTGAAAGGAGCAAGTCAGAAGATTTCGTTCTATCAGCGAATCGGAGCGGCACAATCGATCGAAGAGGTCGATCGCCTTGCTGAAGAGCTGCGCGACCGTTTTGGTCCGCTGCCCTCAGAAGTGGTTGCACTCCTCGATTTGACCAAGTTGCGCGTTCTTGCAACCGCTAAAGGAGTACAAAAAGTTGCACTCGAACAGCGACGTCTAACCCTCGAAATGGGGCCGAAGTTTTCATTGTCCGAAGAGGCCCTTCCAAAGCTAACATCCATCAGCGAGGGAAATTTCCGGTTCACAAAGGACGCGGTCGTGGTGGGTCTTCCCGACTCGAACGCAGGTGGCCGGCTGGCGTTCGTGCGCGATGTCGTGTCCGCGCTGTGACGCAACGTAGCCTCGCGAATTTATTTGTAGGGGGCGATTGGAAAATCGCCCCGTAAGGAGCAAGAATGACGTTGAACAGGTTTGCCGCCGTCGCATGCGCGGTCGTCGCGCTATGGCTCGTGCCAGCGCTGGCAGGTTGCGCGAATACCGGAGATAAGACCATCGTTTCGGTCAACGGCGAGAAAATTACGAAGTCAGCGCTCGACACCCGCCTCGAGGGCCAGGCTGGCAAGACCACGCTGCAGCAAATGGTTGATACGGCAATCGTGCTGCAGTACGGCAAGCAGGCGGGCATTAACCCGACCGATGCCGAGATTCAAGATCAAGTGAACCAGCTCGAGCAGCGTTTTCCGCCCGGCCAGTTCGACACGATTTTGAAACAGCAAGGGCTCACGATGGACGATGTCAAGACGATTGAAAAGGTCCAACTGATCATCAAGAAGGCCGTCGACAAGCAGATCAGCGTGAGCGATGCCCAAATCGCCGACTTCTACAGTAAGAATACCGCGATGTATAGCACTCCCGCCCAGGCGCGCGCGCGCCACATTTTGGTGAAGACCAAGGTCCAAGCCGACGCGATCGAAGCTCAACTCAAGAGCGGTGCCGATTTTGCATCGTTGGCAAAGAAATACTCCATCGACCCGGGCAGCAAAGATCAAGGCGGCGAACTTGGCTGGTTCTCGGCAACCCAAATGGTCAAGCCGTTTTCAGATGCGGCTTTTTCTCTGAACGTCGGGCAGACCAGCCAGCCGGTGAACACGCCGTTCGGCTGGCACATCATCCAGCTGGAAGGCAAGCGTCCGGCCCACCAGTCATCCCTCGCCGAGGCGACGCCCAAGATCCGTGACTCGCTTGTGCAGCAACAGGAAGCGTCAGCGGGCGCTCCCTTCATCGAACAATTACGGAACAAGGCTAATATTCAAATCTACGACGATCGGTTCAATCCGCTCTTCCCACCGCCTCAGAGCCCTGGCATGAGCCCGTCGGCGGCTCCCTCCGGCTAGTAACAATCGCACAGGCGCGGGCACGACCCGCGCCAAACCTTTTCTTCCATGCCCGAAGTGTCAATTGTTGGTCTGGGTCCGAGTGATGCTCGGCTTTTGACCATTGGTGCGCTCGATTGCCTGCACGCCGCTCCCAGAGTTTTTACCTGCAACGCCTCGCCCGCAACGCTCCAATACTTGCGCGAAGCCGGCGTCAACGTCCAAAGCACTCCTTTCGACGGTGGGGCACTGCTGCGCGGCGTTGCGAGCACGGCCGAAGCAGCGAGCATCCTGTTCGCCGAGGGTGACGGTGCGCTGGGCGTCCCCGGGCATCCGCTGCTCGACTTCCCCGGGCTGCCTCATTTGTTGCGCGCGCTTTCGGAGCGCGGCGTGAGTGCAACCATCATCCCTGGCGTACCACGCTCGGCTCTCTCTGCCGCGGCCATGTCGCCACTCGTACCCTTGCCACCGGTCGCCGTCCACCACAGTTGGGACGAGCTGGTCGAGATTATGGCTCGGCTGCGCGCCTGTTGCCCGTGGGATCGAGAGCAAACCCATGCCTCCTTGCTCCCTTACCTCGTCGAAGAAGCGCACGAGGTTGTCGAAGCCGTGGACGAACAGGACGCAAGAAAATTATGCGAAGAGCTCGGCGATCTGCTTCTACAGATTATTTTTCATTCGCAGATTGCGTGCGAGCGCGGGCAATTCGCGGTCGCTGACGTCATCGACGCACTCGCCAACAAGATGATTCGACGCCATCCTCACGTTTTTGGCGACGCGAGCATTTCAACATCGCAAGAGCAGATGAAGTCGTGGGAGCTCATCAAAACGCAAGAGGCGTCGATTCGTCACCGCGAATCGCTGCTCGACGGCGTTCCCAAATCGCTTCCCTCACTGCTCCACGCACAGCGTATCCAAGAGAAAGCTGGCACGATTGGGTTTGATTGGCCACAAGCGCGCGACATCATGGGGAAACTCGAGGAAGAGCTCGGCGAGCTACGGCACGCCATCGAGGATGAAGATCAGCATGGCATGCGCGACGAGGTCGGCGACCTGCTCTTCACCATCGTCAATTTGGCTCGGCGCAGCGGCATCGACGCCGAGGCAGCGTTGCGAGCGGCCAACAACAAGTTTCGGCGTCGCTTCGCAGCAATGGAGCAGATGGCGGGTGGCGGCGCGACGGCGCTTGCCAATCGCAGCTTGGCCGACCTCGACGCACTCTGGCAACAGGCAAAAGCGCTTGAGGCTGGACAAGTTTCTTAAGGTCGCAAGACTCGCCAAGCGCCGCACCGAGGCAAAAGAGGCTTTGGCTGCGGGCCGCATCGAGTCTGGTGGTCGAGCGCTGAAGGCATCGCATGCGGTCAAGCCCGGCGATGAGCTCGTCATTCACTACGCGAGCCGGACCCTTCGAGTTCGCGTCGAAGCGGTGCCTGAGAGAATGGTGCCGAAGCACGACGCCGGATCACTGTACACCGTGCTTGAAGACAAGCCGGCGTAAGCTCTAAGGACTTTAATGGACGCGACCCCAGGACCCCAACTGACCATCGGGATGTTCAGCGACACCTATGTCCCCGAGACCAACGGGGTCGTGACGTCGATCGTCTCAACTGCTCGAGCACTGCGCCGCCGTGGCCATCGGGTCATCATCGTCGGTCCCGCGCATCCGCAAGGCGATGAAGAGCATCCGGACGTGTTCCACCTGCGCTCGACATCGTTTCCGTTTTATCCAGGATTCCGACTTGCGTTTCCGCTGCCCGCCAAACTTGTGGCAGGTCTGCCAAACGTTCCGTTTGACGTGATCCACGCGCACACGTTTTTCTTTATCGGCTGCTTGGGCGCGTATCTGGCCCACATGCGACGCATGCCGCTCTTCTTTACCTACCACACGCGCTTTGAAGATTACACCCACTATCTTCCGGTTCACCAGCGCATCACGCGCCCACAAGCAGTGTGGCTGTCACGCGAGTTTTCCAACCGGTGCGATCGCGTCATCGCGCCATCAAACGGCACGGCGGAGCTGCTTCGCTCCTATGGCGTCACCGTGCCCTTCTCTCTTTTGCCTGGAGGCGTCGACCTTGAGAGCTTTGGCCCGGCCGACGTTGTGCCCGCTGCGATTGCCAACACCGGAGATGGTCCCGTGTTGCTCTCCGTCGGACGCTTGGGCAAAGAAAAGAATTTGGATCTCCTCCTCGAGGCCTTTGCGAAACTTTCCGACCGCTGGCAACACGCGCGGCTTCTCATTGTGGGGGATGGTCCACACCGAGCCGAACTCGAACAGCGCGCGGGCACCCTTGGGATCGGCGATCGAGTTGTGTTTCTTGGTGCGCTCGAGCAACGCGAACTTGGTCCATACTACCGCAACGCTGATCTGTTTGTTTTCACGTCGATCACCGAAACCCAGGGCCTGGTCATCGTCGAAGCACTCGCACACGGACTTCCGGTTGTGGCCGTCGACTGTCCGGTTTCTCGCGAAATCATCGTCGGCGACGCGGGGCTGCTGACGCAAGAGGACGCGGGGATGTTGGCAGCAGCTGTCGATGAATTTCTGAGCGAGTCAGCTCAGCGGCGCGCTGTGCGTGGTGAAGCAGCGCGGCATGCCGCGGCGCCGTTTGGCGTTGATGCGCTCGCGCAGCGGCTTGAGGGACTTTATCTGCGCGCGCGGCGCAATGCGGTTGCCGCCGGCTCGTAACCTCGTTGTTCTCACAAGACGCCAAAGACGAAGTCGCGAGTTATCGCGAACACCGGGCCTGCTGCACCGGCTCTTTCGTTCGCGCGCTGCGCGTCTTTGGAACGGTCCGCAGGCGAGACGGAGCACGAACGCTCGTGATCGCAAGCGAGCGAGCGGCCGTCGCACGCGCGATTATCGCTGCAGCGCACAATGCCACGATTCAGGCACATGCGCGCCGCGCGCCACATGCCGGCGCTCGGGGGCGCTGGTTGGTCGAAATCTCGCTGCGCAATTCGTCGGGCAATTCGAGCATCGCCTCTGGCAGGCTTCCACGGCGGAAGTGTTGCCGGCGCGCGCTGCTGCGCGCCGCGTTCTTAGCCTGCGGTTCGGTCAGCGATCCGGCGCGGGGCTACCACCTAGAATTTTTTTGCCGAGATGATGATGCGGCTCGTCTTGTGTGCGATCTCATCGCGAGCTTTGGAGGAGATGCGGGCATGACTCGGCGTCGCGGCCGCCCACTCGCGTACGTGAAGGACGCGCAGACTGTGTCTGTGCTGCTTGCCCATTTAGGGGCAACGAGAGCTGTTCTTCGACTGGAAGAACAACGCGCGCGACGGCAGACGAAGAACTTAATCCACCGCACGGTCAATAGTGAGGCCGCCAATGCGGCGCGTGCCGCGGTGTCTGCCGCGCGCCAACGCGAAGCTGCGCGACGCATCATGGCCAGTGTGGGTGCTGCGAAGATGTCGCGGGCCGTGCGTGAAGCTGCGCAGCTGCGCATCGCGCACCCCACGCGGACGCTCGCCGAGCTTGCGGAAGCGGCGAGGCCGCCGATTACAAAGGCCGCGATGGCAAATAGGATGCGACTTTTGGAGCGCATCTCCAAGAGGTAACCCGCGATGGAGCGGCGGACCACGGTGTAGTGGGCCACAAAAAAGTCGCCCTGGTGAGGGCGATTGGAAATCTCCCCACGTCCGCTCCGATCCTTGGAGGCACATCCATGCCAACCCGCATCGCGATCAACGGCTTCGGCCGCATCGGTCGTCAGGTGTTCCGAGTCTTGCTCGAGCGATATCGCAACCTCGAGGTTGTCGCTCTCAACGATCTCGTCGATGCAAAAACGGCCGCACACCTTTTCAAACACGATTCGACCTACGGGAGCTATCCCGGCACGGTAACCCACGCCGAGGGCTCGTTGACCGTCGACGGCCGTTCAGTCAAGCTGCTCGCTGAGCGCAATCCAGGCAGCTTGCCCTGGAAAGATCTTGGGGTTGACGTCGTTTTAGAATCAACCGGTTTCTTCACGGATGGGACCAAGGCCAAAGCGCACTTAGACGCGGGAGCCAAGCGCGTTATCATCTCCGCTCCGGCGAAGAACGAAGACGTCACGATCGTGTTGGGCGTCAACGAGGGTGACTACGACCCTGCCAAACACAAAATCATTTCGAACGCCTCGTGCACGACGAACTGCCTGGCGCCGGTCGTCAAGGTCCTCGTTAACGAGCTCGGCTTCGTCAAAGGCGCGATGACTACCGTCCACTCGTATACGAACGATCAACGCATCTTGGATTTTCCTCATGAGGACCTTCGCAGGGCTCGAGCCGCCGCGATCAACATCATTCCGACGACGACCGGGGCGGCCAAGGCGCTCCATCTCGTGGTGCCCGAGGTCAAAGGCAAGTTGGATGGTTTTTCCTTGCGCGTGCCGACGCCGACGGTTTCCATCGTCGATCTTGTCGCCGAAACGAACAAGCCAACCACAAAAGACGCGCTGAACAATCTGTATCGCACGTATGCCGATGGCCGAATGAAAGGCATTCTCGGTGTCAGCGACGAGCCGCTCGTCTCCACAGATTACAAGGGCGATCCTCGTTCGGCGATCGTCGATGCGCTCTCGACCATGGTGATCAGTGACAACCTCGTGAAAGTCATCGCATGGTACGACAACGAGTGGGGCTATGCCAACCGGCTAGCCGATCTTGCGGCATTCGTGCTGGGGAAGGAAAAGTAGTTGGCCCCTAAAGCTTTGGAAGATCTCGATCTTGCCGGCAAGCGCGTGCTGGTCCGCGAGGATCTGAACGTACCGCTTGAAGACGGCCGAATTACCGACACAACCCGCATCGATGCCGTGGTTCCGACGCTGCGCGAGCTTCGCGAGCGCAATGCCAAGGTTATTGTCATGTCGCATCTGGGCCGCCCCGATGGGAAGGTGGTCGAAGGCCTCCGCATGACGCCGGTTGCCGCGGCCTTGAGCCAAGCCCTTGGCTGCCCGGTGACCGCTGCGGCTGACTGCATCGGCGAGCCTGCCCGCCAAGCAGTCGATGCCATGCACGACGGCGATGTCGTACTCTTAGAAAATCTGCGCTTCCATCCCGGCGAGGAAGCGAACGATCCAACCTTTGCAAAAGCACTGGCGGAACTCGGCGACGTCTACATCAACGATGCATTTGGGACCGCACATCGCGCGCATGCTTCGACGGTGGGCATCACCAAGTACTTGCCCTCGTACATGGGACCGCTCTTGGCCCGGGAAATCGAAATCTTGGACCGCGTCCTGCAACATCCGGAGCGACCGTTTGTCGCGGTGCTGGGTGGCGCCAAGGTGTCCGACAAGATTGGCGTCATCGATCGCTTGCTTCGGATCTGCGATGCCATCGTCATCGGTGGCGGGATGGCTAATACGCTCTTAGCGGCGCAGGGCTTCGACGTCGGCAAATCTTTGCGCGACCGCGACCTCGAACCGGCAAAAGTTCTCATCCACACGATCGAACATGACGCGGCGCGAGTCGACGTGCACCTCCCGTCGGACGCAGTCGTTGCCAAACAACTAGCGCCCGATGCGGAGACGCGCGACGCGGACATCGATCAAATCGCACCGGATGAGATGATCTTGGACATTGGTCCTGGGGCGGCGATGGATTTTCGCGGCGTGATTTTGGAAGCGAAGACGGTGCTTTGGAATGGTCCGATGGGCGTGTTCGAAATGGACGCGTTTGGCGCAGGGACCGAGGCGGTTGGGCAAGCGATTGTCGACTCCGGCGCCATCTCCATCGTTGGCGGCGGAGATTCTGCAGCAGCCGCGCACAAGTACGGATTCGCAGACAAGATGACGCACATCTCTACCGGCGGTGGGGCGACCCTTGAATACCTTGAGGGCAAAGAACTGCCGGGCATTGCGGCACTGCGGAGCAAAACTAGCGCGTGAGCAGGCGACCGCTGTTCGCTGCCAACTGGAAAATGAACAAGGGGCCAGCACAGGCCCGCGATTTTGTCGCCCTCTTCTGGGCAGCCGCGGAGGCACTCGCTCCCCGCGCTGACATCGTGCTGTGCGCGCCATTCGTCGATTTAGAAACGTTGCACATCGATCTCGCGCCATCGCGCGTGCGGATTGGGGCTCAAGACTGCTACTGGGAACCAGCGGGTGCGTACACCGGCGAGATCAGCGCTGCAATGCTCAAGGAGAGCGGCGCCACGTATTGCATCGTCGGCCATTCGGAGCGACGTCGTTTGTTTGGCGAGACTGACCAGGACGTCGCCCGAAAGGTGACGGCTCTTTTGGCGGCCGAGGTAACACCTATCGTGTGCGTTGGAGAGACGCTCGAGGAAAAGCAGCAGGGTGTGACCGCGCAACGAGTGGCCTCGCAAGTGAACGCTGGCCTAGGGCATCTGTCCGACCAGCAGCGTGCCGGACTGGCAATCGCTTACGAGCCAATTTGGGCAATTGGCACCGGTTTGTTCGATGATCCAGCGGCGGCAAACGAAACCATTGCCATCATCCGCGCTTGCGCCGGCGGCTTGGCAAGCGCCCGCATTCTCTATGGCGGGTCGATGAATGCCGAGAATGCCGGCGCATTTTGCGCTCAGCCAGAAATCGACGGCGGACTCGTCGGCGGGGCAAGTCTCGACCCGCGAGCGTTTCTGACCCTCATCATGAACGGCCTCAAGAATATGTAGTCGCGCGAATTTATTCGCGCGTGGAGGGGCGACTGAAAAGTCGCCCACGCTCGAGGAGATCTATGACCCTTTCTGATCCGCGCGTCATTCTTTGCGTGCTCGACGGATTTGGCATTTCCAAGGAAACCCGCGGCAACGCTATCGCCGCCGCTAAACTGCCGACGTACCGGCGTCTCGCCGCAACCTATCCTTACACCGAAATCGGCGCCGCGCAAGAAGCTGTCGGCTTGCCGCACGGCCAGCAAGGCAATAGCGAAGTCGGTCACCTCAATTTGGGTGCCGGCCGAGTGGTCTTGCAAAGCGTCACGCGCATCGACCGTGCTATCGAGGACGGAACGTTCTTTGCCAACCCCGTGCTGCAGCAATGTCTCGCGCACGTGAAGCGCACGGGCGGCACGTTGCATCTGTTGGGCTTGGTGTCTCCCGGTGGCGTCCACTCGTCGATGAAGCACCTGTTTGCCCTCATGGAGGCGGCAGCTCGCGCCGGTGTGCCGGTGAAAGTTGCAGCATTTCTCGATGGGCGCGACACACCGCCGCATAGCGCCGGCCCGTACTTGAACGAGGTCCTGAGCAAAGCCGCGCAACTCGGGAATGCGTCGATTTCCATGATTTGCGGTCGTTACTTCGCAATGGATCGCGACAAGCGTTGGGAGCGCACAAAGATTGCATACGATCCGCTTGTCTTTGGCAAGGCCCTGGTGGCAGGCTCTGTCCAAGCGGCAATCGATGAAGCGTATGCCCGCGGCGAAAGCGATGAGTTTATCCAACCCACAATTATTGGCAATGCAGCGCCTATTGTCACTGACGGCGATGCGTGCTTCTTTTTCAACTTTCGACCGGATCGAGCACGCCAGCTCACGCGCGCTTTCTCGCAGCCAGATTTTGACGAATTCCCCGTCAAGCAGTTTCGCGATTTTGTTTTCGCCATTATGACGTTGTACGAGCAAGACTTTACTAATCCAGTAATGTTTGGCAAAATTTTCGAGAATTGGACGCTGGGCGAAGTTGTCAGCGAAGCAGGTTCGCCACAACTTCGGCTGGCGGAGACCGAAAAGTATGCGCACGTAACCTACTTTTTTTCGGGTGGGCGCGAGGAACCGTTTGACCTGGAAGACCGGATTCTGGTGCCGTCGGCGCGTGACGTCGGCACGTACGATCATCTTCCCCAAATGCGGGCACGCGAAATTACCGATAGGGCCGTGGAAGCAATCCGCTCGAAACGCTATCCGCTGATCGTCATGAACTACGCCAATCCGGACATGGTGGGTCACACGGGTAAGTGGGATGCGATCATCATCGGGCTTGAGGTTGTTGATGAATGTCTCACGCGGCTCGAGGCGGCCGTCCTCGAGACCGGGGCAATTATGCTCGTCACTGCAGATCACGGCAATGCGGAGGAAAAGATAGATCTTTCGACCGGCAAAGAGCTGACCGCCCACACGTGCAATGACGTGCCGCTTATCGCAGTCAGCAACCCAAAACTTGGCGGGCTGAAGAGCGGCGGTAAACTCGCCGACGTCGCTCCAAGTATCTGTCAGCTTTTAGACTTGCCACAGCCGGCCGTGATGACCGGCCACTCGCTGCTCACGTAGCAGCTTAATGTAGCAGCGGACCTTTAGGTCCGCTTGCGGATTCTTTAGATCCGCTCTATCCCAACCGCCAAAAATCTCCACTGAGCCCCAACTCCGCAAACCTCGCCTGCGTTTCTTCCAGCGTAAAGCGCCGCCAGTTCGGATCGCGCCGGTCGCTACTGTACCAAACGCTGGCAAGTCGCCAGCATTGGCCGAGCGGAAGCACGGCACCGCGATCGAAGCGCCAATCTTTGCACCATTTCGCGACGTGCTCTTCCGACCGGAAGAGGAGCATGGTCTTTCAGTTAAAGACGATGTCGTCCCACCAGCGCGCCGCAGGAAGAGCGAAATGAGCAACGCGTTCGTCGTCATCAGTACAGTCGTCCGGTGCTTGCAACGTCATGGCCGTGCCGCAGCAGCCGCATGAAGTTTCAATGCGGGCTTTGCCTCGGAGCATTGCTGCGATGCCAATGGCATCCCAGATGCAGTTGCCATACCACGACGATTGGCCAATGCTCACGAGAAACGGCGTCGGCACTGCCGAGAACGGATTCGCCATGAGGATCTCGCCGTTGCGTTGCAAGACGAACATGTGCGCGTCGCTCAGCCGGCGCAACGCGTCGCGGATATTTGCCTGCGTCGTCCCAGTCGCTGAGACCAGCGTGGAAATCAATGGTACCGTGCCGCCGGCCATGAGCTTTTCGTAGACCAATCGGCGCAACTCTAAATCTAACGCTTGCAGATCTGCCATACGCTTTCGTGTTTGACAGTCGCTGCCCCGATCACTCGCGGGTGCAGGAGCGCGGTAGCGGACCTAAAGGTCCGCTGCTACATCGGGCGACTTGACGGTCGCCCAACTACACGTCTGCGGCAACAACGTAGCGCTCGTTCACAATTTGGCCATAACTTGAGCAGCGGCGCGGTCAAACATCGCCTATAAGGTAAGCCTCCCACGAATCTTACGGAGGCTTTCTTCGATGAATACTCCGGATGCGCTGACGTCGGCTGCCACTGGCATGCGCACGCAGGCCGCCGAGCTCGACACCGTCGCTTTCAACCTTGCCAACGCTTCAACGGTGGGGTATCGTTCGCGCACCGAGGCATTTTCCCAATTCGGTGAGGACCTTGTGGCGCACGCGGGCACAAGCCAAGCACAAGGACCTTTGCGCCACACCGGCGTGGCAACAGATCTCGCGCTAGTTGGCCCGGGATACTTTGCGGTTGCAACTCCCCAAGGCGTGCGCTATACGCGCGATGGGAGCCTGAGCGCAGACCCGCGGGGGTACCTGCTCGACGCTGCAGGCAATCCGGTGCTCGGATCCTTGGGGCCCGCACGCTTCCCACAGAGCGCGCGCGTTCTCGAAGATGGGCGAATCATCGCCCACGGCGCGATCGTCGACCGTCTGCGCATCGTAACCTTTGATTCGCCGTGTTCGGCCCTCGATGAAAATCTTTTTGCGGCGCCTGTCGGATCGGTGCCGAAGCGATCGTCTGCGGGTGTGCGCGCCGGATATCTTGAGGATTCCGGAGTTGATGCTGTCGCTGAGATGACCTCGCTGATTTCCGCGGAACGCGCATTCGAAGCAAATCAAAAATCCGTTCAACGTACGGACGAATCGCTCCGCAGGCTGGTCACCGAAATCCCGCTGGTGCGGCCATGAACAAGACTCTCGCGGTCGCCGCCGCAGGCATGGCCACCCAGCAAGCCGTGCTCGATAGCATCGCTGCAAATCTGGCCAACGTCGATGTGCCTGGCTATAGAGTAACCCGCACCGATTTTTCCGCTTTTATGAATGCGGACGGCCGCGTCATGGCACCGGAATCCGGAGACGCGCGACGCCTGTTCACCCAAGGCCATTTGGACCCGACTGACAATCCGCACGACCTTGCCATTGACGGTGAAGGTTTTTTCTCGGTCATCACGCCCACCGGCCAACGAGGCTACACACGCGCCGGCAACTTTTTGCCGGACGCAATGGGTCGCCTGCGCCTTCCGAATGGAGCGGTTCTCGAGGGCGTTCGACTTCCTTCCGGCACGGTCACCTTCACGGTGGACGAGCGGGGAAAAGTGCTGGCGCAGGTAGCCGGTCGCCCAGGGGACGCGGGCGCGGGGCGCATCGCCCTTGCGACCTTCGCAAATAATGGTGGATTGCGTCTTGGCCCCGATGGATTATTCTACCAAACTCCCGCGGCTGGTCGCGTGCGCAGCGAGCCAGGCGGCGCACCGCTCGGCAAGATCAAGCAGCGCTGCTTGGAGCGGGCCAACGTGACCGTCGTCGCCGCTATGATGGCTGTACTCGCCGCCCAGCGCGCATACGAGGAAACGCCAAGGTCGTGCAGGCGGCCGACGAGATACTCCGCCTCGCGAACAATCTCGAGCGCACCTGATGCAGGCGCAACTTCGAGAGGCCTGCGGCGAGTTCGAGCAAGTCATGCTAACCTCGCTCGTGCCGCGCTCTCTTTTCAGCCTTGGGATTGAGAGCGGAAGCGAGGGCGAGCCATCGCTTGGGTCGGATTGGGCCGCAGACCTCTTCCCGCAAGTTTTCGCTGCTGCGCTCGAGCGCGCCGGCGGCATCGGACTTCGGACAGAGTTCCTTCACGATCTGCGGGAGCCAACGTGATCGCGGCGCACGACGAGGAGCTCGAAACAGCCGCGCGCGCATTTCTTGCGACTCGCTCTAGCAGCGCGCGCGAACGCCTCTGCGAGGCAGCCATGCCACTCGTGCGGCGCATGGCCATGAGTATTTTGCGGCGGTTACCGGCGCATTTCACGCCAGACGATCTTATCGGAGACGGTTGCGTTGGCTTGCTGCGGGCGATCAATCGCTTCGACCCGGATCGCGGCATGCGCTTTGAAGTTTGGGCGGCGCGGCTTGTGCGCGGCGCCATCCTCAATGGCCTGCGCACGATGGATCTCATCCCCGAACGAGTGCGCCGCGATGCGCGCAGCCTCGACCGCGCGCGCTGGCGCCTGGCGCAGCATCAGGGCACGGCACCTACTGATTCGGCGGCGGCGGCGCGTGCTGGCTTGAATGCAAGAAAACTCAATGCGGTGCTGCTCGCCTTGCGCCGAGCGGTGCCCGCATCGCTCGATGCACCGCCTCCGCAAGCATTCGACCAAACGTCCGTGCTTGCCGACCGGCTGGCTTCCCAGAGTGATGACCCTGGCCGCACGATCGCGGATCGAGCGATCGCCGATGCAGTTGCCAGTGCAGTGCAATCTCTCGGCACGCGCGAGCGACTCATCATTGCATCTTTCTATTCGGGCGGATCGACATTTCGCGCCATCGGCGGGCGGTTGGGCATCAGCAAGCAGCGCGTCTCGCAGATTCACGGACGGGCGCTTGAGAGCTTGCGCAGCATCCTGGTCGCTCAGCACCTCGACGCATGACCGTCCGGGCATCTGGCACGGCTGCGCTCACTGCACCGGCGCCCGCTGGCACCACGTCGACAGCGGAGCTAAAAACCGTGAGTGGTGTCGTCTTGGGAGGCTCGCTGAGCGGTGACGTTGTCATTGCAAGCGCCGAGGCGCTGGCAATCGTGAGGGCAGGCCTACTGGTTCGAGCCTTTGTCATCGCGGGAATCGAACTCATAACAAAAACCGTCGCGGTAGGCGGCGGTCGTTCGATTCGGCTTGCGTTTGGGGTGTATCGAGCGGTGCGCTAAGTCAACACGGCGCTCTTGGCGCTGGGGTGCATGTCATCGATCAGTTCCAGCTGGCGCGAGAGGAAGTTGCGTAGGTCGTGCTTCGCGGCTACCGTTTTGTCATTGACCCGTTGGAGCTCTGCCTTCCCTTCGGCAATCTGTTGGCGGACCGCCTTGAGATCGTCTTCAATATCCAGCTTTGCTCGCGCTTTGATCACGTCGACTTCCTTATGCGCCGAAGCCTTGAGCTCGTCGGCAGTGCGCTGCGCAAGCACGAGCGTGCTGCGCAGGCTCTCCTCCATCGCTTTGAAATGCGAAACTTTATCCTGGAGTTCGCTCACGAGCGCTTCGAGGCGCGTCCGCTCCTCGACATCTGCCTCCAGCTGCTCGATAACGTCGTCGAGAAACTGGTCAACTTCCTCGCGCGCGTAGCCCTGAATCGACTTTTTGAACTCTTTGTGCTGAACGTCAACAGGCGTTATCTTGCCAGGCACTGCGTATCCCTCAATATCCCTCGTAACCCGCTGCTGCGGCCAATTCGTTGTCGTGCGCCGTCACCGGTACATTGGCGGGCACGAACAAGTAGATGCTCTCGCCCAGGCGCTGCATCTTCCCGTCGACCGTGTACACAACCCCGCTGAGAAAATCCACGATTCTTTGACTGAGCGTCCGATCTGCGCCCACAAGGTTCACGACGACGTGACGCCCGCCGCGAAGGTTATCCGCGATCTCCGTCACTTCGTCGAAACGCCTCGGATGAAAAATCGACACGCCCCGGCAACGGCCGGATTTGCTCTCGGGAAAAAGCACGACGTTACGGCGCGTCTCGTCGCCCGGCACGACGTCATCGTAATCGTCGTCGGCGTCGCTGCCAGCGAAGAAGTCTCTGACTTTCGACCACATGCCCATAGTGCTCTATCTTCCTCCTGGGCTTTGATGTTCGTCTGTGACTGCGCGGAAGCCTATCGTGGAAAGACCCGGACGCGGGCCGAAGAGGGCGGTGCCGAGACGAAGCATCGTCGAGCCATGTGCCAGCGCAAGATCCATATCGTCACTCATGCCCATCGAGAGAATCGACGCGTTCGGCACATCGGCGCGCACTCGCTCGAAGCATGCAGCAGCGCGCGCAAAGGCCTCCGCGGCAGCGGCGGGATTGTTTGGTCCCATCGCCATCAAGCCGCGCACGCGAAGATGTCGGTGCTGCGCGAGCGCCTGCACAAAGTCTCCGAGTAAGTCAGGTGGGATGCCCTGGCGCTGGTCGCTTGCAACGTTGACTTGCACGAGCACGTCGAGCACCTTGCCTGCACTTGCGGCCCCTCGCTCGAGCCCCCCGGCAACCTCGAGGTCGTCAACCGTTTGCACCATATCGAACAAGGCCGCAATCCGGCGAGCTTTGTTGCGCTGGACGCGGCCGATAAAGTGTCGTTTGTTGCCCGAGGGCCACGAGATCCGATGGAACTTTTCTGCCGCTTCCTTATAGTAGTTCTCGCCGATATCGCGCAGTCCGGCGGCCAAGGCTGACTCGATTGCCTCCGCCCCAAAGCCTTTGGTGACGGCCACAATCGTCACATCCGCCGGTGTGCGAGTGCTCGCCTGAAATGCTTGTTGAATTCTCGCGCGCACCGAGGCGAGGGCCAAAGCGACCTGAGTATCGGCCTCCATTACGCGGACGCCACCGATTCGCGCAGCATCCCCAAACGGCGATCGCGCCAGGCCACGAAAGTGCCGCCGGTGATTGCCTCACGCGCCGCTCGCGCGATGGCGACCAGCATGGCGATGTTATGGACGCTGACTAATCGCGCAGCCAACATCTCGCCCGCCCGGAAGCAGTGAGCGAGATACGCACGACTAAAGGACCCGCACGTGCTGCACGAGCATGCGTCGTCAAGCGGAGTAAAATCGTTCGCAAAGGCGGCATTGCGCAGGTTGAGGCGCCCTCGTGACGTCAGCGCGAGAGCGTGGCGCGCACAGCGCGTAGGGTAGACGCAGTCGAACAGGTCGACACCGCGAGCGATCGCATCGATGATGTCTTCCGGCGTGCCAACGCCCATGAGGTAGCGAGGTTTGGATTCGGGCAACTCTTGAGCGGTCACCGAAACGATCTCAAGCCCACGCGATCGCTCCTCACCTACCCACAATCCCCCAATCGCATACCCAGAAAAGTCGAGTGCGGCGAGCGCCTGCGCTTGCTGTTTGCGCAGACCTTCGTATGTCGAGCCCTGTACGATCGCAAACGTTAACTGATCCGCACGACGTATCGCGCTCTTTGCGCGCGCGGCCCAACGCAAGGTTCGATCGGCTGCTTCGCGGGCCACCACTTCGTCGACGCCGGCGGGCACAAGTTGGTCCAACACCATCGCCACGTCGCTGCCCAAGGCTTCTTGCAGTGCCACGACGGTTTCGGGGGTGAACACGTGGCGCGAGCCGTCCAAGTGGGAAGCGAAGTGATACCCCTCATCGTCGACGTGCGAGAGTCTCGCGAGGGAAAAGATTTGAAAGCCGCCGCTGTCGGTGAGGATCGAGCCATTCCATGACATGAACTTGTGCAGACCACCCGCTCGCGCGATGATATCCTTGCCGGGGCGTAGGTATAGATGATACGCGTTTGCCAAAAGCATCTCGACGCCGCTCGCCGACAATTCGCTCGGCGTCACTCCCTTGACCGAGGCTTGAGTCCCGACTGGCATGAACGCAGGCGTCTGGACGGTGCCGTGAGCGGTGCGCAGCGTTCCCGCGCGCGCGTGGCCATCGCGGGCATGCATCGTGAAGCAGCTCACGGCGCTCCACCTGCCCGCAGCCGTTTTACGAGCGCGCGAAAATCGTCGGGCCAAGGCGACGTAAACCGCAACATCTTTCCCGTGACTGGATGTTCGAGCGACAGCTCTGCCGCGTGGAGTGCTTGCCGTTTCATCTGAAGGCCGGGCAGGCTCGCTCCGTAAGTCTGGTCCCCAATAATTGGATGGCCGATGGCCGCCGCGTGCACGCGAATCTGATGTGTTCTCCCGGTTTCAAGTTCCAGGCGCAGCAAAGAAGCAGATTCCGGCGCGTCCGTAGCGATGGAAGGAACCTTCGAAAACGTCTCCACCACGCGATAGTGCGTCACGGCTCGGCGGCCGTCGTCGCGCACGGTGAATTTCGTGCGAGCGCGTGGATCGCGGCCGAGCGGTGCATCGATGACTCCACGCGCATTGGGAGGAATCCCCCAAACCGCCGCATCGTACGAACGCTTGATTCGCCGTTGCGCCATGGCGCGAGTGAGCGCGGTCATCGCGCGCTCGGTCTTTGCGACAACCAACAGGCCCGAGGTCTCCTTGTCGAGGCGATGCACGATGCCGGGCCGCCGGACTCCGTTGATTGCAGGCAGTGAAGGAAATCTCGCGAGCAAGCCGTTCAGCAGCGTCCCTTCAAGATTGCCGCGCCCGGGGTGCGTCGCCATCCCGGCAGGTTTATCAACCACGCAGAAGTCCTCGTCATCGTGGACAATGCGGAGAGGCAATTCTTCCGGCCTCGCTGCAGGCTCGCGCGGCGCTGGAGCGCTCACAAGAATCTGGGTACCTGCTTCGACGATCTGAGAAGCCTTCGCAGCGTGCGAGTTGATTCTTACGTGTCCGTCACGAATGAGCTCGGCACACGAGGAGCGCGAACGGTTGAGCAGCTTCGCCAAGACGACATCGAGTCTGCGCCCTGCGTCGGCGGCGCTCGTGACGAAGGCGAGCGGCTGAGTCATTCGTCGGCCGCGGCGGCATCGCCAATCGGGGACAGCGATTGCCTCGTCCCTTGCGCCGGCACTCGCTTCTCGTGCACCAGCATTTGGACGAGCAACAGACAGACACCAATAGTGATAGCCGAATCGGCGACGTTGAAGACCGGCCACACGCGAAAGTCAATGAAATCGTGAACGTAGCCAAAGCGCAAGCGGTCGATGATGTTCCCCACTGCACCGCCAAAAATCAAGGCGAAGGCAATGTGCACGGAGGTCGAGGCGCCCTCCTTTCGATACCAGAGATAGAAACTAATCAAGACGAGCGACGCGGCAGCCGTTAAGAGCAGTGGATGCGTGCCGAATAACCCGAATGCGCCATGATAGTTTTGCACGTAGGTGAGATACAGCACATGCGGTATGACGATGCGGCTCTCGCCTGGCAGGAAGCTCGCGGCCAGCCACACCTTCGAGACGTGATCGAGCACGATCACCGCGAGCGCTAGGACCGCTAAGAGCAGCGTGCGCATCTAGTGGCTCTTCCCGGATTGCTGCAAGAGGTGCACAAAATTCTGGACGAATTGGCTGACCCCCGGCAAGTTGGACTGAATGATCCGGTTCGCGATGGCGATGATGAGCGAGACGAGCAGCGTTGCTCCCAAGATGGTGCCGAGTCCGCGAGCTAACCCAGCCAAGAAGTTGAGCCACAGCAAACGCGCTGGGCGCTGCAGCAAGCCGATATAGTCGCCCAAATTCATCCGCTCGACAATTTTTGCGATGCGATCGACCTCGCGCGTGATGGCCCTGACTTGCTCCGTTTGATCGCTCGCGTCAGCGGGAGCGTCTTTGCGGTGGGCGTCGTCTGACTTCGGCGCGTACATTATTGCAATTCTTGCTCCACCATGGTTCGGAAAATCCTAACGGCGGTTTGCAGCGCACGCAGAGCATGGACGATCATTGAATTCTCGCCGCGATGAATGTCGAGTCCCAGCAACACAGCTGCCACGATGAATGCGGCCGCCCCGGCTGCGGCACCCCCCACAAAGTTGCTCGCAAACACCGCTGATTCATTCGACCAGTAACGTGCCACGCGCTGGGCGCCGAGCCTGACCAGTACGTGGCGCAACTCGCGCAGACTCTCGAGGGCGTCAATCACGCTGGCGAAGGGGTTTCTCCGTGCCCCTGATAGGACGCAAGGAGGCTCTCAATGCTTTGACCCGTGAGGTAGCTTATGTACACCGGCACAAGTGGCAGCACGCAAGGAGAAATAAATGAGACGAGTCCGGCAACAAACACAGCTCCCATGGACACGACGCTCCCCGAGGCCTCCGGTCCGGTGCCGATATTGGCCAGTGCAGGGAATGTTTGATAGAGCCATCCCGTAAAACGCAAGAACGAATCAGTGACGAGCACGAGGCCCATGCCGATCACGATTAACCCGGCCACGATCTCAATGGCCGGCAAGAACCGTTTGATCCGATTGAGCAAGGGTAGCACGTATTGCAAGGCAATCGCAGTCCCTAGCAGCGGCAACGACAACCCAAGTGAATAGATGAAAAGAAGAAACGTGCCTTGACCGACGGTTTTCGCTTCGCTCGCATATGCGAGTACCGCGGCGAGAATGGGGCCGATGCACGGCGACCAGCCTGCCGCGAACCCGATGCCGACGAGGAACGATCCAACATAGGTCGCGTTCGTGTTGCGAAAGCGCAAGCGTTTGTCCATAGCGAGAAACGGCAAGCGAAACAGGCCCAGCATATTGAGCCCAAGAACGATGACCACCACACCGAAGACCCGCGTGATGAGGACGCGATATTCAGCAAAAACCTGTCCAAGCGCACTGGCCGTTGCGCCGGCCACGATGAACACAAGCGTAAAGCCGGCGATAAAAATCAGCGAGTGAAGAATGACGTTGCGCCTGGTCGACATGTAAGACTTGTCCTTTGTGCTGTGCTTTGACTTTCGGAGGGTGACGGATTGCTCGCGTTGCTAGCTACGGGCGCTCATTGGTTTTCGTATCCAAACATCAACCCGGTGGCGTTTCATGTGGGACCGCTGCCCATCCGTTGGTATGGCCTTAGTTACCTTTTCGGCGCAATTCTCGTGTACCTCCAGTTGCAGAGCGGCCGCAGTCGAGAACGCACAGGTTTGACGATCGACCAGGCGCAGGAGCTCGTGGTCTATGCCATGATCGGCGTCATCGTTGGTGGCCGGCTCTTCTTTTTGATTGCTGACATGCTCACGCCAGCGAGCGCGGGTGGCCACCCGCTATCTTACTACGCTGCGAATCCGTTGGAGATCATTGCGATATGGCACGGCGGTATGGCCTTTCATGGAGGTTTCATCGGCGCGCTGATCGGTATTTGGCTCTTCCTTCGTCGCACGAAATTCAGTTTCTATCGCGTGACAGATGAAATCGCGCTGTGGATACCCGTCGCTATAGCCGCAACGCGCGTCGTCAACTTCATCAATGATGAACTGCCAGGCCGCAAAACGGACTCGCCTGTCGGCATTCTTTTCCCATGCTGCGAGGGTTATCGGTATCCATCGCAGATATTTGAAGCCATCGGCATGCTTGCGTTTGTGCTGCCTCTGTTGTGGATCTTGCATGGCTCGGGCAAGCGGCGCGACGGGCTTCTGCTCTGGGCTTTTATCGCGGGCTATGGCCTCGTGCGTACGATCGTGGAGTTCTATCGCGAGCCAGGCATCATTGTGCTTGGACTCACCGGCGCACAGTATCTGACGCTCGCCATGCTCATCGTTGGGCTCGTCATGATGTGGCGGGTGCAACAAGCACCGATCGCGCCGCCGCGCACGAGCGCGTCCGGTCGCCTAATCAAACCTTTGTAATCGCGCGAATTTATTCGCGCGTGTAGGGGGCGATTGGAAAATCGCCCCACGTCGTAGCGGGCGACTGTCAAGTCGCCCAAACGTCTGGAGGATTGTATGCAAAGAATCGCTGCTGCCGGTTTCTTAGTCGCCCTCGCACTCGGTTTGTGCGGCGCTAGCTACCCCGCTCCGACGGAGGGAAACTTTACCGTCAGCAATTACCGCTTCGCTGACGGAGAAAGTATGGCGAGCGTTCGCATCCACTACCGCACACTGGGCACGCCGATTAAAGATTCACAAGGCATCGTTCGCAATGCTGTGCTGATTTTGCATGGTACCGGCGGATCTGGCGATCAGTTCCTCAACGACATTTTTGCCGGACAGCTCTTCGGACCCGGTCAGCCTCTCGACGTGACCAAATACTATGTCATCCTCCCCGATGACATCGGGCATGGGGATTCGAGCAAACCCAGCGACGGCTTGCACATGCACTTCCCGCACTATGGTTACCGTGACATGGTCGATCTCGAGCACCGCTTGGTCGTCGATGGTTTGCACGTCAATCACTTGAGGCTTCTCTTTGGGACATCAATGGGCTGCATGCATGCTTGGCTATGGGCCGAAGACTACGACACGTTCGCGGACGGCTACATGCCGATGGCGTGCTTGCCGCACGAAATCTCCGGACGCAACCGTATGTGGCGGCGCATGGTGATGGATGCCATCACCAAAGACCCGCAATTCGACAACGGAGAATATACGACGCAACCACGCGGACTCGTTGATGCGAACTACATCTTTATGATGGTCGGCAGCAGTCCGTTGCGCTATCAACAAGCCGCGCCGACGCTGGCGGCGGCCGACGCGTACTTTGACAAACTTGTGGCTGCCTACGTCCAAGGACAAGATGCCAACGACACCTACTACCAAGTCGCCTCATCGAGCGACTACGATCCGCAACCGGGCCTTTCCAAGATTACGGCGCCGGTGCTTGCGATCAACTCAGCAGACGATCAGATCAATCCTCCGGAGCTGGGGATTGCAGAGCAGCTGATCAAGCTCGTGCCCCACGCCCAATTCGTCCTTTTGCCGATCAGCAATTTGACCTACGGTCACGGCACGCACACGCATGCGGCAGCGTGGAAAAACTACCTCATCGATTTTCTCCGCCAGACGAGCACCGCGCCCATCCATGCGGCGTTGTGACAACGGTAATCGTCGCGCATCAACCTGCTGACCGTGCGTCCCTGATTCTCCGAGCCGGTGAAGCAGTGGTGGTCGGAGGTCGCGACGACGAGTGGCCCGCATTTATGTGGTGCTCATGCGCCAAGGGCGAGGCGTGGATCCCAGACGCTTACATGACGATTGAGGCAAACGTGGGGAAGATGCAGCGCGATTACTCGTCGCGAGAGCTGGCAGTCGCTTCAGGTGACTCGGTGAGCGTGCTCGAGCGATGTGGCGGGTGGGCGTTTTGCAACTTCAACGGCGAGCAGGGGTGGATTCCCGAGCGGTGCTTGGGGGGTGAGCGGACCTAAAGGTCCGCTGCTACATGGTCAGCTGCTACATGGAACACGCGCGCGAATAAATTCGCGCGACTACATGGAACATGCGCGCGAAATTCGCGCGACTACAGGCGACTTTACAGTCGCCCCCTACAACTAGCCGCCGCCTTCATCAGATTCCGGCGCGGCAGGTTCGGACTCCACAGGCGCGGACTCTTCTTCGCCCCCGCCGCTATCTGCCGGTTGCTCCTCGGAGTAACCGCTATCGCTCGATCCACCGTTGTCGCTGCTGTCGCTTTGACTATTCGCGTAGTCTTGGTTCTCTTGCGCTTGTGCCGCAGCGTCTTGTTCTGCCTGCTGGTTGTAGTTGATTTGCTCTTGGATTTGCTGCTGGGCATCGTAGGCATCCGACGCCGCCTGATCGGACGCTGTTTGGTCGGCTGACTCGTCATTTTTTGCTTGGTCGACTCCGTTTTGCACACAATCGTCGAAATAACTGTCAGACTCTGAGAAGTAGCCGCCGCATTCTGAGCTACGCTGCTGGTACTCGCTTTGCGTCGGCTGTTGCGCGTTCTCCATCTGCGAGACGTTGAGCGATCCAATGCCATAGCTCTTTACGCCCGCTTGTTGCGCCGCCACGATGAAGTTCCCGAGTTGCGCTCGATCTTGCACGGCCACCGAATAGTGAGGGCTGATGTGCAAGGCCTGATCGTAGTCGATGAACGCCCCGCGATACTGCATGAGCCGCTGACGAATCCACCCGCGGTACGCGTAGGCAATGGCGCTATGGGGATCGAGCTTGACGGCATTATTTGCATCCGCAAGTGCGCTCTTATTCGCGCCAAGCGACGCTTTGGCCCAGGCCCGATCGACATACACATTCGACCACGTCGGATAGTATGCAAGCGCGCGGTTACAATCGTACAGGGCTTCCTTGACCCGTCCCAGGTTCTCTCGCGTCTCGCATCGGTAGCCCCATGACCACGCCTTCGGAATCAGTTTGATCGCGCTGCTAAAATCTCTATCCGCGTCTCGATAGTCGGCTGCCGCAAAATAGACCTGACCACGATTTTGATACGGCAATCCCCAACGCGGCGTAAGGTGGATGGCTTTCGTGTAGTCGGCCGCCGCTAATCGGAGTTGACCCGTATGAAAGTATGCCAAGCCGCGATTGTTTCGATCGATAGCGTCGTTTGCATAGAGCCCAAGCCCACGGTTATAGTCAGGGATCGCGCCTTTGTAGTCGCCCAATTGTGCGCGCGCATATCCCAAGCTATCCCACGCCAACCAGCTCTTCGGATACCATCCGACTGCAAGACGCAAGTCGTCTTTGGCGCTCGCCCACTTGCCTTCTTGGATTCTGCTCACCCCGCGGTAGTAGTATGCGGCGCGGACGAATTTGGGAAGCAAACGGGTATCGCCATTTTTTGCCAGCTGCAACGCTTCGGTAAGGCCCGTGTCTGCATTGGCATACTGCTTGAGGTTGTAGTAGGCGAGCCCGCGATCGTAGCTCATGGGAGCTATATGCGCAAGTGACTCCGCTTGGTTGTAGTCTGCAATGGCGGTCTTGTAATCTCCATGCTGCTGTGCGGTGCGGCCCTTATCGAACAACGCGTTTGCGTTTGCGTTTTGTTGGGTCGCGTTGTTGCAGCCAAACACCGTGGCGCACAGCGCACCTGTCACAAAGAGTGCCGAGACCGCGCCGAAACTAAATTTCACAAATCGCATATACAGCCATCCCGCTTATGGAAAGAGCACGAGTGGGGCGAATTCGGTTGCGCCACCAGCTGGGCCTTTGACGAAAACCTTAAGCTCGCGCGAGTGCGAGGCCCAAGCCATCTCCCGATTGGGTCGTAAATGAGGGCGCGAAAGCGGGACCGTTGAGGTCGACTGCCAGCGTTTCACCCATGATGTAGTCGCGCCAGAGCTCGATCGCCTGCGCGTAGTCCCCAGCCGCATTTACCCGCAGGTGGATCCGGTCGCTGATCTGGAGGTCCGCTTGTTTGCGCGCGTCTTGAACCGCGCGGACAACCTCGCGCGCGAGGCCCTCGAGCAACAAGTCGCGGTCGACCCGCGTATCTAAGGCAACGAGCATCCCGTCACTTTCGGCGAAAGCAAAACCTTGCGCGGATTTGCTGTCGACGAGGACGTCGTCGGGCTCGAGCGTGAACGTCTGGCCGTTCGCCGCGATGTCGAATGATTTCCCGGCCGCCACCGCGGCCGCGACGACTCGCGCATCTGCCGAAGCCAGCGCCGCGCGCACGGCTTGCATCTGCTTTCCATAGCGCGGACCCAAGCGTGGCAGATTGGGTCGCAAGGCATACTCGATGAATCGTGCCTCGAGGCCCACGACTCGCAGATCTTTGACGTTGAGCTCGTCGAGCACGAGCGCGCGAAAGCGCTGCAACGCGGCTTCATCAGCGGCCGTTCGAACGCGAACGTGAGCGACCGCAAGCGGTTGTCGCGTCTTGACCTTGGCACTTGCGCGGGCTTGGCGGCCGAGATCGACCGTTTGTTTTGCAACGCCCATCGCTTGGAGCAGTCCTTCATCGATTGCATCGCCATTCGCCGCGGGCCACGCGCTCAAGTGCACGCTTTCTGGCGCTTGGGCATCTACCGGGCGGATGAGCTCTTGATACAGCGCTTCCGCCAAGAACGGAACGAACGGCGCGAGCAGCACGATGACACGGGTCAAGCTTTCGTACAGCGTCCGATAGGCCGCACGTTTGTCGGGTGTGAGCGCGGCTCCCCAAAAACGGTCGCGGGAAAGCCGCACGTACCAATTGGACAGGTCGTCAACGAAGCGTTCGATGGCGCGGCCTGCCGCTTGCGCGTCGTAGCGCTCGAGCAGTTGCGTGACCTCGCCCGTCAAGCGCTCTAGGCTTGCCATTGCCCAGCGGTCCAAATCTGCCCGCTGCGCGAGCGGCACGTTGTCCGGCACGCCGATCCCGTCCGCGTTTGCGTACATTGTGAAGAATTTCGCGCTGTTCCAGAGCGTGTTGAAGAGCTTGTGGGAGCCTTCTTCGACCAGATCCACCGATACGCGCTTTGCTTCGCCCGGCGGGCTGCCCGTGAAAAAGTACCAGCGCAGCGCATCCGCACCAAGCGCGTCGAAGATGACAGCCGGATCGATAATGTTGCCGCGACTCTTGCTCATCTTTTCGCCCGCGGCGTCAACCACATGGCCGAGACAGACGACGTTTTTGTATGCCGGACCCTCGAAGAGCATCGTCGCGATGGCGTGCAAGCTGTAGAACCACCCGCGCGTTTGATCTACTGCTTCGGCGATAAAGTCTGCGGGAAAGCTCTCTTTGAAAAGTGTCTCATTTTCGAACGGGTAGTGGTATTGGGCGTAGGGCATCGAGCCCGAATCAAACCAAGCGTCCAATACCTCCGGCACCCGGCGAAATTCGCGCCCTTCGTGCTGGAACGTTATGTCGTCGATTGCCGGCCGGTGCAAATCGAGGCTTGAGAGATCTCGTCCCACCCGCTGCGCGAGCTCCGCGACCGACCCAAAGCACAGATACTCTTCACCGTCGGTCCACAACGGCAGCGGAGTTCCCCAGAAGCGCTCGCGCGACACAGCCCAGTCAACGTTATTTTCCAACCAGTTGCCAAAACGGCCATACTTGATCGTTTCAGGAACCCAATTGATCTTGTCGTTGTTGGCCAGCAACTGCTTCTTGAAAACGGTCGTGCGAATGAACCATGCAGTTTTGGCGATGAACAGGAGCGGATCGTCCGTGCGCCACCCAAAGGGATAATTGTGGCGGTAGGTTTCGGCGCGAAAGAGCAGCCCACGCCGCTTCAAGTCGTCCGTTATCGGCTTATCCGCATCCTTGAAGAACAAGCCGGCGGCGACCGTCACTTCGGCCACCACGTGACCGGTGAAGTCGACGCTATAGTAAATGGGAAGCGTGTGCTCTTTGCCCAGAGCTAAGTCGTCGGGACCGTAGGCCGGAGCAACATGAACGATGCCCGTACCGTCTTCCGTCGTGACAAACGGCGCCGGAATGACGAAGTAGCGATGCTCGGGAGCCTTGCAGTAGTCAAAGAGCGGCTCATACCGCACGCCTGCGAAGGCATCGCCGCGCTTTTTCTCCAGCACCACGATCTGTTCGTCGCGAAAAACCCTTGCGAGCAACGGCTCCGCTACGATGAGTCTCTCGTTTTGGCGTTCCACCACGCAGTACTCCACGTCGGGATGCACGGCGAGCGCCATGTTCGCCGGCAACGTCCAAGGCGTCGTCGTCCAAGCCAGAAACGACGTGCTTGGGTCGTCACGCAAACGAAAGCGAACGTAGACCGAGGGATCGTCGACCTCGCGATAGCCTTGCGCAACTTCGTGGTCAGACAGCGTTGCGCCAATGCGCGGATCGTATGGAACCGATTTGTAATCTTGCACGACGAGCTTGCGATCCCACAACTGTTTGAAGAGCCACCAAACGGTTTCGATGTAGTCATTGGTCAGCGTGAAGTATGCGTCGTCCAGATCCACCCAGTAGCCCATGCGCTCGGTGAGACGGTTCCAATCTCCGACATAACGATACACGCTTTCGCGACAGCGCCGGGTGAATTCGAGAACGCCGACTTCACTCTCGATCCTGCTCTTGTCGAGAATCCCAAGCTCCTTCTCGATCTCGTGCTCCACGGGGAGGCCATGCGTATCCCAACCGCCTTTGCGGCGCACGAAGTATCCGCGCATCGTCCAAAAGCGCGGGTAGAGATCTTTGAACGCGCGCGCGAGGACGTGGTGAACGCCTGGCTTGCCGTTCGCGGTCGGGGGCCCTTCGTAAAATGAGTAGCGCGGGCCGTTGCTTGTCTGCTCGAGCGTCCGCTCGAAGATCTTGCGCGTGCGCCAAAAATCCAGCACTGATTGTTCGCGCGCGACGGGATCGAGGCGTTCGGACATGGCCGGAAACTTGGCGGCCGGTTGTGTCATGCGCTCGTTGCGCGCGCTGCATGGAGCGCGCGGAAGATCGACTCTTGGGTGACGATGCCGACCAGTTCGCCCGAATCGTACACGGGGAGCTCGCTGAGGTTGCGCTCGTGCAGGCGGTTGAGCACGTCGCGGGCAGATTCGGTTCCCGTCAGCGCGACGGTGCGCGCAATCGGCGTCATGATAGTGCTCACCGGCGTCTGATCCCACAGCGGCAACGGAATGCCCGAGGTGTGACGAACGTCGGCCAAGCCGACGAGCGTCCCCTGATCGACCACGGGATAACCCGTCTGTGGTTTGCCGGCAACTTCGCCGATAAATGCCGCGACCGTCGTATTGGCAGGCACGGGGACGAGCGTCTTCATCATGCAATCGCGCACGCGCATGCGCTCCAAGGCGAGATCGATTCGCGCTTGTCGGCCCATCGTCAGTGCTGCCTGAGCGAGAAAGGCGCCGATCAACACCCACCACAAACCTCGCAGCTCGCGCAAGGCAAAGGTGAAGTACAAGCCTGCCAGGATAAGCCCAGCCGCCACCACCAAACTGACACCGCTCGCCCAAATCGTCGCTCGCGCCTGACTCGATTGCGCCATCCAAAGCAGCGAGCGCAGCACGCGGCCTCCGTCGCTCGGAAATGCCGGCAACAAGTTAAACGCGGCAAGAAGCCCGTTGGCCCACGCTAAGAAAAAACAAAACGTCCAGCCCCACACCCAATTTACTGCTGCAGCGCCGATGGAGAGCACATAAAAGACAAGCGCGAGCACGACGCTCAGCGCGGGACCGGCAATGGCCATTTTGAGCTCGTCAACGGGCAGATCGGGCTCGCGCATAATGGTTGCGACGCCGCCAAACAAAAACAGCGTGATGCCGCCGATCGGTATGCCCAGTCTACGAGCGACAAGCGCGTGCGCAAATTCGTGCGCGACGACGCTCGCGAACAGTACAAACGACGCGACAAGGCCCAAAATGAGGCTGCTCGTTGCGCTTTGGTCAGGTGAAAAATAGCGCGCCGCAACGGTTGCCGACCAGGCGAAGAGGCCATAGATAGCAAGCCAGCTCGGATGAATGCCGATCGTGATCCCGGCAATGCGGCAAACGTTCCACGTCCCACGAAAACGCATGTGCTATCTTGTTTCCGCCGTCACGAGACGGTACCTTCCACGAACGTCTGCAGCCAGTCGAAGGCCTTGGACGCGAGCGCGGCTTGCGCAGCCGCACCTTCTTTGATTCTCGCTGAAAGCGAAGATCGTGACGACCATAACGAATCGACAACCTCGTCAGCGTTGCCGGGTTGCAGCGGTGGCAGCGGATAGTGCAGACTCTCGCTGAGCGCCGTGATTTTCGGGTCGTACGGAACGGATAGAAAGGGCACGCCAAGACGGGCGGCGAGGATGAGCGAATGAAGGCGCATGCCAATCAGCGCCGTGCAGCGCGCGAACAGCGCCGTCATGGTCGCAAGATCGTAACCGCCTCCCAGCAGCACCGGTGACGTGCGACAGCGTCGAATGATGGCGACTGCGGCTTCAACGTCATTGGGTCGCTGAAAAGGAACGAAAACAACCTGGGCACCGTAACGATTGGCAAGCAGATCGACCGCGCGGGCAATTTCCGCTCCGATTCGGTCGAGCACTCGAGCAGGCCGAACCACGACCGCGACAAGCTGGCCCAATCCCGTGATGCCTTCTGCCGTCAGCGCGCGCGAGGCTTCGTCGTTTCCCTCATCGGTTGCCAAGAACACCGGGTCGGCCCCCACGCGGACGTCAATTTTCGGTAATAATTCTTGGAGCAGCGTTGCGCTTGCGGTGTCACGCACGATTGCGAGATCCACTTGCGCACAGCCACGACGAACGATGTGCTTGGCAGTGAATCCGAGCGGCCCAATGCCCTGTGCGAAAATCACGGCTGCGCACCCGGCTCTTTTCGCCTCGTGAATCAACCCCGTGTAATAGAGCAGACTGCGAAGGGATGTACTTGACTGCAGCAAACCGCCGCCGCCGCTGACGAACGCGTCGGTGTCGCCTAGGGCTTGCGCGATAGCTGCATGCGCCATGCGCGGCACCGCCTCGACGCCAAACGTCGCGGCCGTTTGTTCGGGCTTCGCCGAAAGAACGCGCAGCACATCGCCCGGCCGCCTGTGGCGCCACTGCTCGACAAACATTTGAAGAATCGCTTCGTCGCCGAAGTTGTCAAAGCCGTAGTAGCCGGAAAGAAGCAGCCGCGCGCGCGCGCCGCTCATGCGCTGGCGGTTCGCCTCGCAAACAGTTTGCGGTAGATGAGCTGCACGACGACCCCAATCACGAATCCGAAGACGAGACCGTTCGCAATGCGCAGGAACGTGACCAGAAGCGGCGTGTGGATGTGGCTAAACGTATCGATGACGTCAGCAAGAGCGACGCCGGCAGCGAGGACGATAAGCCATCCGATGGCTCGCCGATGCACGCTGGACAGCGCGGGCAGCAACATGACCGCCGGAAAACCGATCAAGAATTCTTTGAAGCGCGGCCGGGCGCCCACGAGCGTTGTGAGCACGCCGCGAAGATGCGACTCGAATCCTGAAACGCCCACGTCCGGCTGATTTCCAGAACGCATGAGCAGCAAGGCGGCCCCGGCGCCGAGGAGGAGGATCGCGGCAAACTGCCAGGCGCGCAGCGGCGCGTTCCCCACGTCCGATGGCCGGCGCTGCGCTCCAAAGAGCGCGGAAAACGCATAGAGGCTAATCAGGATCAGCGGAGGCGCCACCAGCAGCAATTTTGTGCCAATGAACTGTTGGACTTCGATCATGAACGTTGCTTGCGAGAGCAAGCCGGCGACGAACAAGCCACCGAGCACCGCTACGCCGACAGTCTTGAGCAGGCACAGCGCGCCATCACGAAGGTCAAGGGAAAAGGTAGCTTGCGCGCGCGGTGCCGGATGGGAAAAGTAAGGTGCAAGAACCGTGCCAGCGAGCACGGCGAAGGTCAGCGCGCCGCCCAACGCCCACAGTTGGCGCACGATGTAGTCGTGCGCGAGGAGCGCGCTCGCCACAAAGGCCACCACGGTGATTCCAAAAAACGCCCACGCCATCCACAGACGCGCCCATCCGTACACATCGAGCAGCAACAAGAAGGCGCCGGCAACGCCAAGAGCCACAAGACAGTAGAGAATCTCAAGCGTCGGGCCCTTGAAATTGACGAAGCCCGCGGCTCGTCCAACGGAAAAGCCATTCGCTGCGAGTCCATCGCGTAGCCGGCGCAGCATGTCAAGATTGGTCGCTTCTGCTGATTCTGTGACGAGCGTGCCGTCGGCAAGCTTGTTTTGGATCACGTGCGGGAATGGCCGTAAATAAATGACGCGAATGTTGCGCTCTCGCACGCCCAGCAGGTAGCGCGCAATAACGGTGTCGAGATCGAGCTTGTCGAGCTCGACCTTGGAGATGGCTTGCACGCGAACGGTTTGACTGACGATCTTGCGCGCGAGCGTGATGCTGCCTTTTTGGATTTGATCTTCGCTGTACGCCTCGACGTCTCCAAAATTTACGCCGGTCGTGCGAAATGTGTCAGCCGTGGCGTCCAAATTGAAAGGATAGCCCAGCACGTCGTTGCGCTGGCCGAAGAAAATGACCGTGCCGATTCGTCCGCCGGAGAGCATTTGCGCAAATGTCGCGGCAATGCGATCGGGCCCCATGCGCTCGTTGTTTTGCACGCGAGGGTCCACCAGCAATCCGGCGCGGCGCACTTGCAATGCGATATCATCGGGAATACCGAGACCAAGACTGTTGAAAAAATCGATCTGTGTCTTCACCGCAACGATCGCGGGCAGCCGGGCTCTGATGAGCCGGACGTTGCGGGCTTCGAGTTGGTTGCGCAGGACGGTCAAGTATCGCGCGACGGTGGGACGATCGTACACGATGAGGTACACGCTGTTGGGATCGATCTGATGCGCCGACGACATGGCAGCAAGAAGAGGATCGCCGAGTGGGGAGACACGAGCACTATCGATCAGTTGTTGACCGGAGAGCGCGAGAGCGTGGCTTGAACTGTTGACCCGCTGGCCTTGCTCCTCGTAGACTGCGACCGAGGTGAGTCCAGCTCGGCGCATCTCGCGCAGTAGTTCGTCTGGGTCGTAACCAAAAGCATGCGCGAAATCTGCCAGATCTTGTTGATCCATGGTGATTTCGACGCTTCGATTGCGCGCTTCGAATCGATAGCGGTCGCCGGCGACGAGCAATGCGGCAAGCGTCCCGGCAATGATAGCGACGAGCGCGAGCCGGCGCACAAAGGAAGTCTGCATTGGCGTTGCCTTTGAGGTTAGCCCGGGGCTTGCCTTCGGCGCTGCCTGCGAATTCGTCGCGGGCTACGTTTTTGTCTTGAACTTGTCGAGCGCGTCGCGCAGCTTCTGCGCTGCAAGCTCGAGCGCATTGGCAGCCGTTTCGATCGACATCGCAAAGACGTGCTCGCCGCGTTCGGTGGCCGCTTTCGCAAACTCCGACGCGCGCTCGCCAAATTGCGCCCGGTCGAATCCGAAAGCCTCCGGGGACCAGCGCTTTTGTTCGGCAGCCAGGTGCCGGGCGAGCTCTTCAGGTGCGCCGAGCGCGAGAAGTTCGGCCTCGATGAGATCGACGCCGATTTCGAGACGGTTTTGCTCGCGCGCTTTTGCCTCGCAGTTGCTCGTGATCTGCCGGTACAATCTGTCGACGAGCGGCGTGCGCTGTGACGGCGAGAGCGGTATTGCGCGATGCACGCGGTCGAGATAATCGTTGAGTGCCGATGTGGCCTCTTGCGAAGTATACACGTTTTTCTCCAGAAGCAGGGCTGGGAGTGGGGTTCGCCGACACGTACGTATGGCTTCGGTGAATCTTACCTGCACGAAGTGTGCGCCAGGGAGCCCCTGTGCATCCTGCCGCGCCATAGCTCGGTCGCTACGAACTGCCGGCCATTCCATCACGCAAACGTCGCGCTACGATGCTTTGCGAGCTGCCGCGGTGGGAAGCTATGGATTCGAAGCTTGCGTTCTTCCACTCGGCAGCCACGAACGCTCAATCTTGGATTCTGCCTTCACGTTGCTCGCGAGAACTCGGGTCGCACTGGTCGTCGAGCCTGGTGCGCTTTCCGGCGCGCCTACTCCGGAAGGCTTCACCGTCATCGTGGCTGCTGATTGGCAGACTCAACCGTTTCCTACAGATTGGATTGACAAGGCCCAAACGAACAACCCCATCCCGGCGGTGTTCGAGAACAACGTGGAAACGACGCATGCCATCCTCGAATCCGCCATCCCCGTAGAGCAATTTGGTTCTGCGCGCCGTCGGCTCAAGAGCCTGGCTGCCCGTGCTCAGCGAGATTTGGGTGAGGCTGGTTTTGGTAAAGACCTGCGGCTGGACTCTATGGCCATGCTCGAGGATGAGATATCGTGGGCAAGCGCGAGTGCGAGTGGCTTTGGCCTCGTCCTCGTCATCGTCCGAGCCAAAACCGCGAGCGCAACGTTGAGCACCGAGCGATCGCTCGACTTATTGCGAGAGTCCGTGGGTTGCGTCGTCCGGTCGAGCGATGCGATCGCACAAGGCAGCGATAGCCTCCTCGTCATAGTGCCGGAAGCCGACGAGAAACAAACCGGTCTGGTTGCAAGCAGGATCGCCAACAGAATACGACGAGCTTTGAAAAGCTCAAAAAGTGACAAGGTGTTGATCCGCGCTTGCCGCCATGCCACGCTTGGGATTGCTACCTATCCCGTGCATGGCCTCACCCGGGAGATGCTTTTGGCCCGTGCTACCGCCTCGGGCAAGCGGGTTAGACCCACGCGCGAATAAATTCGCGCGACTACATTAAATCCGCGCGCGAATAAATTCGCGCGACTACATTATTAGATGCCGGCGTACCACTCGTAGCCTTGGTCTTCCCAATAACCGCCGCTGCCAAGACTGCCGCCGAGCGACGCCACGAGTTCGATGCGTTGCACGTACTTCGCGCTCTTGTATCCGAGCTGCGTCGGCACTTTGAGCCGCAATGGCGCGCCGTTCTTTATTGGAATCGGCTTGTCGTTGAGCTCGTAGGCAAGCAGAGCCTGCGGATGAGCAGCCTGCGAAACGGAGAGTGACTCGTAGTAATACGTGCCCATCATGTCCGTGTCCATGCAATGAAAAACGACGTATTGCGCCAATGGTTTCACGCCACCGTTCGCAAGCAGGTCGGATAAGCGCACGCCGCTCCACTTGCCGATAACGCTCCAGCCCTCGACGCAATCGTGGCGCGTGATCTGCGAGCGCATGGCAAACTTTTGACGCAGGGCTACTAGATCGTACGACTGCGGCCGGTCGACCAAGCCGTCGACCCGCAACTCGTAACCTCTCCAGCCGCTCTTGCTCCAACGCGCGTACTGATCCGAGCCGGGCGGATCGAAGCCATTGGCGCGAAAGTCCGCCGATACATCATCAATCGTGTACTCTTGTGCGAGCGGCTGGCCCGCACCCAGTATGGCAAGATTCAACCGCTCTGGTGTCAGCAGAAAATTGTGAAAGCCTTGGTTGTCGTTGAGTGACGTCGCGAGTCGCGCACACCCGGTCAGAGAAGTTGCCGCAATGATGCCAAGAAAGTTTCGGCGCTTGAGTTTCACGGTGCTTGAGCCCCCGGGACCTCTAGCCATCCACTGATCATGGAGCGCAGGTTGTTGACCAACCCGGTCAGCACGACCATGAGGATGTGCACGACAAAGAACAGCATGAGGACGATCATGCCCGCAAAGTGCCACAGCCGCGCGAACTGCCGCCCGCCGAACATCTGTGGCAGCCAATGTGCATGCGCGTCGACCGCGGGCGAGAGCGCGAGGCCCGAGAGAATCACAATCGGCGCGACGACGAACACAATGCCAAAGTAGCTGAGCTTCTGCAACGAGTTCAGGTGCGCCGATGCAGCAACCCTCCAGGGAACGAGATGCTCGCGCAACGTGCTTGGCAAAGCCCGCAGGTCAGCGCGCGTCGGCACAAGGTTGAGCGCGAAGCGTGCATACACCGCCGCACACAACACGAAGATCCACGCGAAGAAGATGTGCCAGCGCCGTCCGTCCGCCAGGTCTTGATACGTCGGGATTGTCGCCCATGAAGGAAAGGCCCGCTCCGTCATGCCGCCCGCTCCATCTGGTCCAAAGCCGAGCACACCCGTGGTATTGACGCGCCACGAGCCGATTTGCACGTAACCGATTTCGCTTGCGTCGGGAGCTAGTTCCGACCGAATGCTGAGGGCCGGATGGTCGAAATGCGACGCATCGGATGCATAGAGTGCGGGATGGGCATTGAAAATCTGCATGCCGCTCATCGCGAGCACGATCAGGGCGAGCGCACTCACCCAATGCGTGACACGCACAGCGAGCGGGTGCCGGTAGACCCACGTCTTAGATGTCTTCACGTTGAGCAATACGATACATGTGGGTCACCGGATGCCCGCATTTGGAAAGGCCTTGTGCGTGGCTGGCCGCGAACACTCACCATCGCATCTTCGCACGAACTATGAAAATTTCATTCGTGCGAATTTTACCTATGACAGCAGGTCTGAGGAGGTCTTATGCCGAGTAAAGGCATCAACCATCTCGCCGTTTGGGTGAGTGCAATTGTTTTCTTTTTGTGGGGCTACGTGTGGTTTAGCGTTCTTTTCAAGAGCCAAGTGATGGCGATGATGTCCCAGATGAACGCTGTGTCACCGACGAGCCCAGTGCCATATATTGTCGGTTTTCTGATGGCACTTGTGTTGGCTTACGGCACCGCGATCGCTTTGGCAGACAGCCAAAACCCCGGCGCCTCTCACGGCATTTCGTTCGGACTCTTTATGGGGGTCATTTTCTACGCAGGCCCAAGGTTAACGCAGACGCTTTTTAGCGGCACGCCAGTTTCGTGGTGGCTGCTGGAAATCGGTTGGGCTCTTATCGGGTTTGCCCTCGTCGGTGCGATCGTCGGCGGCTGGCCAAAGCGGGCAGCAGCCTAATTTAGTACGAGCGACTCGTCCTCGTCGCAAAGCCGGCAGGTGGCGTCGCCATTTCATCGGGTACCGCCACCGGCGTGATTCCCAGGCTCTGGCAATTCATCGGCGGCGGAAACGTGCCGACCGCCTTGTCTGGAATCTGGGCTTGTTCCGCCGCAATTGGCGGCGACGTTCCGGCCAAGCGTGCTGGATCAAAGCCGCCGAGCAAATCGGTGATCGCCGGGTTTGTGTCGCGCGGTCCCTTCGGCAGGTAAGGCTTCTCGTCGGGCAACGAGGCAAGCGGCGGTAGGTCAAACAAAACGCTCACGAACTTCGCAAACGATGCGTGGTCACCGGGATCCGAAACGATTGCGCCAGACTTCGCGTACGGTGAGATCAGCAGAAGCGGAACGCGTGGACCATCACCGCACGGGCGGGCATCCGGACAGCTTTCGAACACCGGCGGGGGCACGTGGTCGTAGTAGCCTTCTGAATCGTCCCACAAGATGATGATGACCGAATCCTTCCAATACTTGCTGCGCGCAATGGCGTTGATGTAGGTTGCCACCATCGCTTCTGAGATCTGAGAGTCAGAATACCCCGGGTGGTCGTCGTCGCCGCGAAAGGTTTGGCGTACTTGCGCATCGGGGTTTGCCGCCTGCCACCCAAACGGGTTTTGGTAGCCGCCTTTAATGAAGAAGACTCCGCGATCGGGAAGCGTGCCGGACTGGATTGCGGGTAGCAACTCCGTAAGATCGTGCACGTTGCTCCATAGTGGCGCGTTCTGTCGGACGTAGCCAAAGAATTGCGCGGCATTGTGGTGCGTCACATACGCCGGGTACGTGCCGCTGCCATCGTCCTTGAAACCCTCCTGATACCAACCCCAAGGAACCGGAGCAGTCCCCGATCCGGCGAGCGATGCGATGTCTTCTTTAATATCACCATTGTCGATGACGGCGGAGGTCGCAGACGTGCCACTTAAAGTAAGGAAGAGATTGGCAAAGGTGAGGTCGATCTGTTTCGTCTTTGGCTCGCCCTTGTGATAGGGGCCAAACGCTGGATAGAGATCGTCAACCACCGGTACGCCAGGTCCAGTATCCGAATCTGCGACTGCCTCCGAGGGGTGGCGCGCCCATTGCGTTTGTCCAGTTTGTGCCGCCACAAGATCGATGTTCCCTGGAGTAGAAGGACCGTACATTGCTTGAAAGACGTGATCGTAGAGCGCAAACGTGTGGGCATATTTCCAAAGGAATGGAATTGTGTCGCAGTCTTCGTGCGCCATGGTGAGAATGCCAACGCGCTGAGCGTCTTGGAGCGTCGCTCCGAGACGCAACATCCGCCCCTCCTCAGCCGCCACGTATAAGTCCATCTTGCCGCCGTCAGCTTTTGCGTATAATGCCGGCCGCGAATGGTCAGCGTCCGCTAGATCGGGGTCGCTCAGGCGAAATGGGCTAATCCATTGATTGCCGATGGGATCGTATTGTTTAAAGCCGTGCAGGCGCGCTTCATCACTCGCCAGATTGTCGGCCCCGGGGAAAGTACCGAAGTATGAGTCAAACGACCGGTTTTCCTGATAGATGATGAAGACATGGTGAATGTGCGCCCGGAGGTTTGCGAGCAACACTTGCTGATCGGAGTTGTCAGCGAATAACGCCGACGGTCTTGCAACAAGCGCCAAAACGATGACGAGCATGAGGAAACTGTATCGCAGCGAGCGCCCTCTCATTATGTACCTCACCGTCCCCTTCTACAAAGATGTGACCCAGTTTTTGTCAGAGTGCGCAGAAGGCCCCTTTTCCTTAGTTCTAGAGTTCGCTATACTACAGGGTAAGCGTATGACATCGCCGCTTACGACATTTGCCAGCGATCGCTCCCAGCGGTGGATTCTGGTGCCGGGGGTGGCTTCCACGCGCCAGGTCGAGATCCGCAACGAAACGGACTCGCCAATCGAGGTCCACGTGCACGTTGAGGAGCCGAGCGCGGCCTCCGCGTCTCCCGCCTCGATGACCATCCAACCGCGCCATTCCAGAGTTGCGGATATCATTTTTCTCGCGAACTGGTCGCCGGCGCAGGATCGCCGTGCGACCATTTCCCTGCGAGATGGGCAAGGCAACCAACTGTCTTCGTTCTCGCAGGAGATTGTCGCCGCAGACAGCTCGGATTGCAGCCTTTCACTCGAGCTCAAAGATGATGTGTTGGTCGACAATGCGATCATCGCGATGAAGCTCTGGTGCACCGTTGCGAGCCGCAGCGCGACGCCGCGTCGTTTCGAAATTGATTTTGCCCCCCATCCTGCGCTGCAATTTCCCGAGCGCAAGACCGTCACACTCGCGCCGGGTGAATCGACCGCGTTCGAGGCGCCGGTCCAGTGGAATCGCGCAATCCGTGACGTTGCGGGTTGGAACCATCCGCGCGTCATCGAAGCATTCGTTCCTGTCAGCGACGGGCGGCGAACAGCTATCCTCTCCTGGGAACACGTCGAGCAGCGACTCGCTCCATATTTGACCAACGACGATCAGCAACCCAAACTGATTCCGGCGCAGCCGCTTGACCAACGGCGCGCAAGTTTTATGGAAAAAACGCCTGGGCAGCTCAAGTACGAAGAACTCATCGAGCTCAAGCGTCTCGAGCAGAGCGTGGTAAGTTCAACACCCGGCCGCATACCCGTGAAACCCGTAGATGAACTCGATGCTTCTGCAAGACCCTCGTCGCGGCGCTTTCCCATCGCACCGTTTGTCACGATCGCCTTCGCACTGGTAGCGCTGGTTCTCGCCGGCTTTTTCTTCTTACGACCGCCTGAGAAACAAGTTACCAACGGACCGATTTCGGTTTCGCCTTTGAAACTGAGCCCGGCGCCGGCGGTGCACCCTAGCGCGAAGTCTACGACTAGGTCTGCGACCGCGGCGGCCGTTGCAACACAGGTCTTGACGAGCACAAGCCAAGTGACCCAGCCAAATTCTGTCACCTCGTCAAACGCGAGCGCCCCACGGACCTCGCCAAAGAGCGTGGCGGTCGCGCCCACCCGCAAGCCCGCACCACTGCCGACAATCGATCGCAGCCAAGTTGTTGGGCTCTCGGGGGTCGCGGCGGAATATGCCCAAGGAGGGCGTGCGGTCAGCGTGGCCTGGTCCGGCGCAGCACAAGCTAGTGCACTTGTGCAGCTCGTTGATTTCGATGGTAAGGTTATTGCAAGTCGCACGATCCGTGGCGACAGTACTGCAGCAGTGTTGCGACTTCCGAGGGGCTATCACGGGTCGGTCTCCGTTGACGTCACCGCGTTTGGCTATCACGGAGAGCGGGTAGTTCAGACGGCATCGCTCTCGCCACCGGGCTAGATAGCCATGTAGTGTCGCGAATTTATTCGCGACCAAACCCTAGGCCCAAAGTACCACCGCTTTTGGGCGCTTTTTCACCGCCGCGTGTGCGCTCGATCAATTCCGGCCGGTCCAATCGCTGCTAAGATAACGCCAGACGACCCGATTGATCGGCCTCCGTGCGCAGGGGGTCAACAGCGGGTCTCTTCTTTTTATAGCACCAACATTTGGGCGCGATGAATCCACATCGCGTTTCTGCTTGCCGTTTCGATCACTCCATTTTCCACCCGCGATTAGCCTCGTTTGTGACTGATCGCGGCGCATCGTCGTCGCGCGAAGTCTGTACGCGCTGAGCGCGATCCAGTGATTAGCACCCATATGATTGTATAGTACTTCACGAGTTCTTCGCCGCATCGCCGTCCATCGAAAGACCTAAGCTGCGACTGAGGAGCAATTTTTAGCAGCGAGAAAAGAACCGAGTCGTGATTCGACTCACATTACATTCGCAGCCTCGTCTGCAACGGGGCTTCTCACTGATCGAGGCGCTCCTCGCAACCGTAATTTTGCTGCTCCTGTTCCTTGCGTGGGGCAGCGGTATGATCATCGCGACCGACGGCGAGAACAAGGCAGCGACGCACACGCAAGCGATTGCGACGGCGAACGAGATCCTCGAGTGGATGCGGCGCGATCCGGGTTTTTGGAACTCTCCTGGCGAGTATGTTGCTGGATCGTGCCCGCATTGCTGGCCCGCGACCTATAATGACACGGTAGGCGTTACCGCTCCGCAACCCTGCTCCACGATCATCGTGGGAGCCTCGCCCAACTGCTCTTTTAACTGGCTCGCGCTGGCTGATGCCAAATCAAGCGATCTCGCTCATCTTGCAGTGGTTGTTTTTTACAAAGGCGCCAATCATCAAACCGAGCGCTACACCGTCATGGGGATGGCCCGCAAGACATGAGCGTGTCGCAAGGCGTGCCCGAGCGCGGCACCACGATGGTCGAAGGGCTCATCACGGTTGGCATCATTAGCCTTATCTTGACCCTTACCACCGCGATGTTCATTCAAACGGTCCGTCACAGCGAGAAGACCATGACCGACCTGAGCGCCGAAAGCCAAGCTCGCATCGCCATGACGAAGGTTGCCAACGACCTGCGGCAAGCAATGCCTGCACCCGGGGCGGCGGGTCTCCCAGTCATATCACCGGTTGCACCGACAACCGGAACGGCAACGCCGCAACCCTCGGTCACGTTCACTGAGGTTGACTCGCTGAGCGCAGCCAATTTTACCAACCCTCCATTTGATACGGTCACTATCAGCTGGAACGTCCCTCAAAGCACGATCACGAGATCGGTCAATGGCGGACCTCCACAGGTGCTCGAGCACGACGTCACCGCGTTCTCGGTCCTCCCCTTGAATTTTGACGAATATCAAGTCAACCTGACTGTGGCGCCAACGCATCGCGCTGAGGTTTCTTCTCCACCGTTTACGGTTGTTTCAAGCATATTCATCAGTTACTACAAGACCAACAGCAGTCCAGGAGACGCTCCTTAATGAAGGCTTTGCCCTCTGGGCGTGGCGTCGCACTTATCACGGTGCTGTTTATCATGGTCATCCTCGTGATCCTCATCGGGGCACTGCTGACCGTTATTCCAGCCGAACTCCGCGAGGTTGCTTTCACCGGCTACGACAATCGCGCGCTCTACGCGGCAGATGCAGGTATTGAAGCCCTCACGCAGGACCTACAGCTCAACGACACGAGTCTCGGCGTTGGATCGCTTGCCGCTCCAGATGGCAGCGCGTCTACGTACAACGCAACCGTCCTTGCGACCGCATCTGCCTGCGGAGTGCAGCAAAATCTCATTCAGTCGATCGGTACGTCACCAGCGGGCGATCAGCGTGAAGTCGCGGCAGTTGTGGTGCAGACAACTCTTTCTGATTATGGCCTGTGGGTCAACAACAATCCGGGCGGAGTGTACCTGGTCAGCGGCTACTCGCATTATGATGGAGCCGTCTATCTCGGTGGCGGCGCCTCTGATCCGCAGTTGGTCAACTACATTGTCGGGGATGCGCCAATCTTTGACGATCAAGTGACGTTTGCGGGGACGAACAGCGTCAACTGGTTCGACAATAGCAAATCAACAAGCCAACCAGCCCAAACGAACGCGGGTGCATGGGCGGCCGTCGACGCGGGTGGTTACGCCAAGGTCACGGTCGGCGGTCAAACGGAAGGGTATCCCGGTTCGCAGCAAAGCCTCCAGCTCGCGAACGATGCATACGGCACGCCGACTGGAACGGCGTACCCCGCGCCAAAGCAAGGCAAGACCGTGTACATGAACCAACAACCCGCGGGCGGCCCAGGCGGCAATTTGACGTCAGGCATCTATGTCCAAGGCGATTCCAACATTACCATGTCCTCATCCACCGTCGGTTCGTCACCCTCGACGATGACGTGGGCATTCACTCCGGTGTCGGGGGATGCAAACAGCATTGCCGACCCGGTCACGGTCGCCGTGAACTATACCACCAATTCGACGACCATCAGCGACACGACGACCAAGAAGAGCACGACCTACGCGGGAGTTCCCGCGCAAACCACGACCGCCAACTCAAATAGTGGGATCGTTTTCGACGACGGTAACATTCAAGACGTTGCAGGCACGTACAATGGCTCATACACGCTTGCGGTTCCCGATGATGGCACTACTGACGACGCCATTTATGTGGCGAACAGCATCACGGCACACGACAATCCCCAGACGAATGCGACGAGCGCTGACGAGTTTGGCTTGTATGCCAATGACATTTATATCGACGACAAAAGCAAGTCGATACCGTACAATCTCACGCTCCAAGCGGCGCTCGTTACCGGCAATGCATCCGAAGTTGCCAGTGCGGTGAACGATGGCACGTTTACCACCCGAGACAGTGCGGCGAATTTGCCTCTGTACGGAAAGGTTACGCTGTACGGCAGTCTGGCGGAAAACATCTACGGCGAAACCTATACCTGGCAGGGCAACACCCAACTGAGCGGGTGGGCAAAGGATTTTCTCGCAGATCCTCGCTTCTCGACCTGCCCGCCACCTGGGTCACCGGTCGTGAGCCCCGATGGCTGGCATCTCGTCGCTTGGAAGGATGAGGGGACGCCCTAGGCTGTCGAACAGCGCGGTCCCCAACCCCTCCCGAGAAAAGGATCTGTCATGTGAAGCAGCGTCCGAAGAGCGGGAAGCACAAACTTCGCCGCTGCAGTTGGGCCGAAGGCGATCCAGTCTATACCGCCTATCACGATCGAGAGTGGGGACGCCCATCGCACGATGATCGGCGGCTCTTCGAGTTCCTTACTCTCGAGGGAGCCCAAGCTGGACTTTCCTGGCTGACGATTCTACGCAAGCGCGAAAACTATCGCGAGGCGTTTGCGGGTTTCGATCCGGTCAAAGTCGCGCGTTTTAGCTCAAAAATGGTCAAGTCGCTCCTGCGCAATCCTGGAATCGTCCGCAATCGCCTAAAGGTGCAATCGACCGTCAACAACGCTCGCGCCTTCCTTCGCCTCGCGCAAGAGTATGGCAGCTTTGACCGCTATGTATGGCGATTCATCGGCGGCAAACCCAGGATCAATCGCTTTCGCAGGCTCGGTGACATACCGCCATTCACGCCCGAATCGGAAGCTCTCAGCCGGGATCTGCGGCAACATGGCTTTAGCTTTGTTGGCCCGGGCATTTGCTATTCGTTCATGCAGGCGTGCGGTTTAGTCAACGACCACGTCGCAGAGTGCTTCTTGCACGGCCGCCAGCTCCCACCGGCGCGCACCTAACTACTGGACGACGATGGGCACCGCTACGGTGTTACCCGCTTCGTCAGTAACGTGAGCGGTGCAGGAGCCGACAGCCAGCGGTTTGACAGAATAGGTCGCAGACGCATCGCTGGTGGCGGCCACAAAGACTGAGGCGACTTTGGTGCAGTCATCGGTTTCTTTGAACGCGGCAACGCGCGCGGGGCTGCTGACGAGAAAAAGCGCAGAACTCGTCGCACTGTCGACAGTCAAGCTCGCCGGAGTGGCAGACAGTGGAGTGGACGTTTGGGCGGAGGCAGCTGCCGGTTGGACTGCCGGGGCGGGCTGACCCTTGCGCCAGATCGTGCCATCGGCGAACGTCACCGAGGCGACATCGCAGGAGACCTTGGGTGCGATAAACTGCGGCAGTAAGAACGCTTGACCTTGGCCATTTCGGTATTGATGCTTAATCGAAACTCCGGGCGAGAACGTCCCAACATCTCGAATGACAAATTGATCGCCCGCCGACTGAACGTCGAAATTCACCAGCGTCGCCGGCTTGTTGGATTCGTTCACGAACTCGATCGCGATCCCAGTGCTGGCAGCCGCCGGAATAGGGATGCCCGCAATGGTCGTTTGAGAGTTCTTATCCAGAATGGGGCCGCAGCTATTGATCGTCACCGGGGGAACGCTGGCGTCGGCAACGATCGTCGGCGCGGCTGAGCTTCGACTGAAGAGGCAGGTTAAAAGCATGAGAGTGACCACCAAGCAGACAGCGCTTGATATGCAATCGCAGGCGATTTCCACGAACTGTCTACGCATGTTTTGAGCACCTTTCAACAACGCGAGTATGCTTATGATTCTCGTACCGTTGCATCTTTGGCCTGCCGATGCGCTTTGTACACGCTGACTTGATTTGTGGGCGCAAGGAATCACAACTCTCCAATTCGTAGGTGAAGGGCGAGGCGGTGGAGTTCGCCCGGCAGAGCAAAGCCAAACAGCCGCAGTGGGCCGATGACTCCTGATGACGCAACGCTGAGCGTTAGCAGGAGGAATTACCATGCCTACGTTGTTCAACGCGGCGATCCTCGACAATACCTGGCTCCTTGCGGCACTTTGGATGACCTTGGCAGTGGTCGGGGCGCTCCTGGCCATTCGTTTTAAGATCTCCGCAGCGCTCATGGAAATCGTGCTTGGCGTCCTCGCCGGCAACTTCATTGCCCTAAGGACAAACACATGGATTGATTTTGTTGCCGGATTCGGCAGTATCATGCTGACCTATCTCGCCGGTGCTGAAATCAACCCCGCCGTTCTCCGGCGTCAATGGCGGCCGGCGCTCTTGATCGGCGCCATTTCGTTTACCCTTCCTTTTCTCGCGGCTCTTTCGTTCGCGTTCTTTCTTGGTCACTGGTCGGTCACCGCATCCAAGGTCGCAGGCGTCGCCATGTCCACGACGTCCGTTGCGGTCGTCTACGCGGTGATGCTCGAATCCGGCCTTGCCGGAAAGGAATTCGGACAATTGATTCTGGCAGCGTGCTTCGTTACAGATCTTGGCACGGTGCTCGCTCTTGGCTTGCTCTTTGCGAATTTTAATAGTTGGCTGGCGCTTTTTGTTTTGACCTCATTTGTTGCCGCGCTGCTCGTGCCCAAGATCCTGCCTTTTGCGTACGTGAAGATGGGTGACCGAGTCAGCGAGCCCGGCGCACGCTTACTCTTCGCCATTATATTCCTGCTGGCGGGCTTAGCCACGCTCGCAAAAAGTGAAGGCGTGCTGCCGGCGTATATCCTCGGTTTTGTTTCGGCTGGCTTTCTGCTCTCGCACATCGAACTCGCGCGGAAATTGCGCACGACCACTATGAGCTTGCTGACCCCTTTTTACTTTATTAAAGCGGGAACTTATGTCTCCCTTATTCAGGTGGTCTACGGCATCAAGATGATCCTGGCACTTTTTTTTGTTAAGGTCGTCGCGAAGGTCGTGGGTGTGTGGCCCGCTGCGCGCGGCTTTCGCTACTCGCCCGTCGATGCAACGTATCTTACCCTCATGATGGCGACCGGTCTCACGTTCGGAACCATTTCAAGCCTGTATGGATTGAGTCATCATTACATCAGTCAGCTCCAGTATAGTGTCCTCGTAACCGTTGTCATTGCGACGGCGATTGTTCCAACGCTCATCGCGCAGGTCCACTTTCCTCCAACCCAAGAGGTCTTGGAGGCCGAATCAGGCGGCCTTGCAGAGCTCGAAGTGGCTCTGAGGACCCATGAACAATGAAATCTACTGCACGGTCTACAGGTGCTCGAGCAAACTTGGTTCGCTGAGCACGTCATAGACGACCAAACCACCGTGCACGCGTGCGCCTTCGGTCACTCGGTGCGCCGCGAGTTTGTCATCGTGGAAGAGATCCTGCACAGCCACGCCACGCGTGAGCACGGCGGCATCAGCGATCAGGCGACGGTGGCAACGCCACCACAGGGTTTCCGAACACATGATTGCCGTTCGAGCCACTACCGCTTCGTCGAGGAGCTCATCGAATGCGTGCCAAAAGGGCGGCGTTTGCATGTAGTCGGCGTAACCGCGAAACGCCGGATGCCTCAGCGCGATGTTCTTTGAGTCAGGCCGCGGCCGACGAAAACCCCCCAGTCTTTGCTCCCAGCGGTACGACAAGCCGGCCGGGGGGATCCACTCTTGCATGGCTTCGCGCGCGAATTGAGGATTGTGCTTGCTCTTTGGCACCGTACGGACGTCAACGATATGTTCGATACGGGCATTGTGGGCCAGGGCGATAAACGCTTCGATCGTCAGCGTGCCGTGTCCCAAGGTGAGCAAATGAACCCCGCTCTGGGCCGGACCGAGCTCGTCTGTCATAGGTCTTCCCATACCGTCCTCTATAATGTACCCTGACAACCGCGAAAATCTCGCATGAGGCGGGGATTATTTGGCAGCCAAGAGCCTTTAATGTACTAGCTCGGTCTCGCTCAAACTCACGATATCTCGAGGGAGCTGGCGCGTATGATTCCACTGGGCGATGTCTCGCGACGCCCCACAGATTTCCCCATCATTACCCTCTCGCTTATCATAATCAACGTCATCGTTTTCATTCTGGAATTGACAAACGGTGATGCTTTTGTGACCAAGTGGTCATTGGTGCCGGCAGATGTTTCTGCGGGCCATCACTTGATCACGATTCTCACGGCGATGTTCATGCATGCCAGCTGGTCGCACATCATAGGCAACATGGTATTCTTGTGGGCCTTTGGCCCAGAGATCGAGGATGCGATGGGCCCGTGGCGCTATTCGGTTTTCTACCTGGTTGGTGGCGTCGTAGCAATGCTCGCGCAAGTCGCGTTCGATCCGCATTCCACGGTCCCAAACCTTGGCGCGAGCGGCGCGATTGCCGCCGTGATGGGCGGTTTCTTGGTGACATACCCGCGTGATCAGATTCGCACGCTTTTGTTCCTCTTCGTGTTTGTGCGGATGACGTACATCTCAGCCGCACTCTTGATCGCGGTATGGTTTGTCCTTCAGCTTTTGAGCATCGGCTCGATAACAACCGCGCAAGCAGGTGGAGTGGCGTACTTGGCTCACGTTGGCGGATTTATCTTCGGGGCTGTTGCAGCGCGTCTGTTTGAGGACCCACAGCGCATCGCTCAGCAACAGGAAATCAACTAATTCACATGCGGACTCTGATGACGGCGCTTGCCGGCGGGCTGCTCATCTTCGCGTGGTTTGGAGCAACGCCAAACGTGAGTGCGACCGTGCCTCCAACACCAACGGTCGATGATATTCTCGGGCGCATGGTGGCGGCTCGCAAAGATCTCAACTCCTATTCGGTGCCCGTTCACTTCGATATCGGGATCCAAAAGCCAATTAGCGTGACCCTGCCACTTGATGGTGTTCGTTACTTCGAGCGGCCGGACAAGGAGGCGCTCGTTATGCAGTCGGTGCCCGCCATCGCCCAAGCCTTTCAGCGGACGTATGCAGGATTAGGCACCGCGGAAACATGGCCGCAGCGGTATGACCTCAGTGTTGTTGCTCCTGACCGAACCGCCAGCGCAACGATATACGAGCTCAAAGGTATTCCAAAAAACGGCGGCAACGTCGCGTACATTTTGATCGACGTTGCTCGAGATTTGGCTGTGCCGGTGCGAGCTCGTTGGTTCTATCGCGACGGGGCCACGATCGACATGGCGATCGAAAACGCCCTGGCCGGGAACGGGTATTTGCTTCCCAAAACCGAAACGTTGGACATCGTGTTCCCGTCATACGTGGGCCATACGGTCGCCCACTATGGTGACTATGCAATCAACCTGCCAATCCCCGCCTCGGTGTGGGAGAGTTCGCCGCCCCCGTAATGATTCGGCGTGGCCTTTCGTTATCAAATCACGGCGGTCGCCGTATATTATCCTCACATAAGGAGTCCACATGAAGTTCATTCGCGTCGCAATGATGCCAATTATCGCTGCTGTCGGCATGCTCGTTCCAAACACGGCATTCGCTGCATCAACGTTCTATGGCATTACAACCCATGTTTCAGTCAACAGCATCAAGGTCCAAAACCCGCAGTCCCATCAGACCCTAGCCTTCGAGATCCTCCCGAAATTCGATCAGGTCTTCTCGGCGGATGGGAAGACGACGTATCAAATGAAGGCAATCCACGCCGGCCAGTACGTTGGCATTATCTACGATCAAAAGGCGCTCGGTATGCGTCATGCCGACAAAATCTATCTTCTCACCAACGCCAACCAAAAAATCATGGGTCAGTAACCCAGCCAATCGCATAAGCAACGCCGCCTCAGGGGCGGCGTTGCTGCATATCTCGCACGCAGCCGACGGATTAACGTCGCGAATTTATTCGCGATGAGCGCGCGCGTGAATTCGCGCGATTACATCTTCCTCTTCATGCCGGTGAAGGGCGTTAGCTAATCGTCACTTGTCCTCGATAGGTGAGCGGTAGCAGCTGCGTAAGATCGGACGAAAGCGTGTGCGCATCGAGTTCGACGGTGTAGCGGCCGGCAGGGAACGATGCGCGCCGGGTAACGTGCGCAAATCCATAGTTGATTGGGGCGTTGTAACCGCCTACTATGGGGGAATCGGCACGCAGCGGTGTCACGCGGAGCGTATTGAGTTGTACTGGTTGCGCGAAGTCAAGTTCAAAGGCCGCGAACGACTCACCGTTGTCATCGCCGCGAACGGCTTCAATGATTCTCGCGGCCGGCGCGCCCGTATTCGGGGAGCTGAGCGTCACGGTACTGGGATACGCAAAAAATGGTGGAATCGAGTACGCAATCGCGCCGAATCCCTGCGAGGCATAAAAAGACTCGTAGGCCCACCACAGTCGACCCTGCAAGAGCGGGTCGGTGGCGCTCATATACGGCCAGTCCCTTCCGAAGCTGTTTTGGATCAAAAATGCGCCTGTGTGGCCCAGCGAGTCATCGTAGCCGACGATCACCTGCCCGTGCCCCGATCCCTTCTTGAAGCTTGCGGATGCGGGTGCGAAAGCACCATTGACCATCGTTGGGGCTGGGTTGTCATATCCTTGGGCGACGAGACCGGAAAACGCAATGGCGTGCCCTGCGTTGATGTACTGCTTCATTAGGGTAAGGTACGTCGACTGTCCATTGAGGAAGTTGGGAAGCGTCTTATAACTTCCGATTTTGAATTTGCCGATGCCGGAGTAACTGTCGATGCTGGTTGTTATTCCGTCGATGTAGGCGCAATCAGGTTTATACGGGACCTGCAGCGCACTTGGAGCCCCCTCTGCGATGAGTAATCCGAGGTACGGCAGCGCCTTCGACCCCTGACATTTGCGTTTGGGCGACGTCATATTGACCGTGCTGGTCGAACCGGTAGTTCCAGCTGTGCCCTCCCCTTGGTCCGCAATGAATTGACCCTTCTCAGTTGGATACTGCGCAAAGCCGGCGCGCCTTTGCGCCCATGAGAAAAGCCACGCCGCGCTTATGCGGTCGGCGCGTTCGGCCGGATCGAATCCCGGGTAACCTCGCGCAGCGGTATACGTTCCTAAACCGTATCCGAAAGAACAGGCCTCGCAGCTTCCCGGAAATCCCAGGGACTTGTTCGTCCCTTGCATGATGATGGGCGGTAGTCCAGTGAGAACGTGTTGATGATCCGGACCGCTACTCACGATCGAGCGCATAGCGGTCTGCGAGGCGAACAGGGCCAAAATCGCCGGCTTGAGTGCGTGGGGTGCTCGGTCAAACTCCTCGCGATTCAGGAGCGATCCAAAACGTCCCGATGGATCGATGTGGCCGCGAACGGGCTGCGCAAGAATCGCGGCAGGTTTGAGAGCCGCGAGAATTGCCGCGGCAGCGCTGCGAGCGAGAAAAGTGCGACGATCGATCGTACTCATGCGAAATTACTCCTCAATATTCGAATGCCCAGTTGTGCCAAGCAGCTGAGTCTCGATCGTCTCCAAATCGAGCAGCCGTTGAATGCGCCGCAAGACCGTGTTGTCGATTTTGCCATCCTCGCGCAGTCCAATGAGCTTTTTTCTTTGAACGTCCAGCAGCTCTAATTCAGTTTTCCGATAGGCTGCGGTCAGACGCGCGGCCCCATCTTCGCGGCCACCACTCCCGAACTCCGCCCATCTCGCCCGAAATCGCTGCCGAAGCAATTCCAAAATAGCATGAGGAACTGTGCCCTGCCGTTCGAGTTCGTCGATATGCTTTAGCGCAGCTCGTGCCGTCACCGCTAGCGCGATTCGTTCTTCTTTCTCATCCGCTCCATCGTCTTTGACCCGGAGCTTCCTAATGACATAGGGCAGCGATCCCCCTTGCCCAACCAAGGTTGCAAGTAAAACACCAAACGTGATAAAGATCAACAAATCGCGAAACGGAAAAGGTCCGGCTATCGTCTCGAGGGGAATCGCAAGCGCCGCCGCCAGGGAGACACCCCCGCGCATCCCACACCACGCCAGAATAGCGACGTGCGACCAGTCCGCCTTTCCTTCGACATGCTCCGGCTCGTTCGTCGCAGGCAGCAGCCCTTGGGCAAACGTCCACAACAATCGTACGAGGATACACGCCCCAGCAACCGCGCCCGCCCACCAGATGAGCTGGCCGGCAGAATACTCATGCAACCTCAACACGATCTGATGAAAGCCGATGCCCACTTCGACAAAAATAAACGCGTTGAGCAGAAAAACGACCGTTACCCAAAAGCCCGTCAGCAATTCGCGCGCTCGCGGTTGCATGACGGTCGGCGTGAAGCGACTGACGAAGATGCCTGCCGTCACGGTGGCTAAGACGCCTGAAGCGCCTATATAATATGCTGGCAGATAGGCTAAGAACGGGATAACGACCGAGATCACCCCTTGCAGGGTATCATCCTTGAGAAAGTGCCATGCCAGCACCGCAAGACCGCCAGCAGCCAATCCGATCGCCACAGCCACGACGACCGAAAGCGCCAGGGCTCCGACCGCATGGAGGAGTGAGAACGATGCACCAACCACGGCCGCGATACCGACGCCGTACAGAATCAGCGATGTGGCGTCATTGACCAAGCTTTCGCCTTCGATCGTCCCAATGACGTGCCGCGGGATGCTGAACCGATCGGCGATCGCCGCGAAGGCGACCTCATCAGTTGACGACACGATGGCGCCCAGCACAAATGCCACGCCCCAACTCATGCCAGGTACGATCGCGTGCGCAACGACCGCGACCACGACCGTCGTGACGACAACCAAGCCGAACGCCATTTGGAAAATCCACAACGCGCTCGAGCGAAACTCGCTCGTTGGAGCAGTGACGCTTTCCCAATAGAGCAACGGCGGCAAGAAGACAACCAGCACGAGGTCAGGCCGCAGCGGAAACGTGGGCACATGAGGAATAAAACCGATCGCCATGCCGCCCAGCACCAGCACAATCGGATAGGCGACGTTGATCCGGTTCGCAATCGTCACCAAGACGATGATCGCGACAAAAATGACGACGAGCGCGGTCGTCACAGCTCTTTTCCTCCGGGCTCACGGCCTACGCCGAAAACGACGCTAACTCCCACCGGCCTCCATGGGGTCCGCGGGGTTACAAGTGGCGGTTTTTGGGGACAAGCAACGGGGGGATATGCATTTGCGACGGATCGCTTTGGTCATCCCAGCTGTTCTTAGCATCCTTGTGTGCCTGAGCTCGTGTGGTCGCGTCTCATCGACGAAGACAAGCCTTGATGTGACACCATGCGCTGGCTATCGTTGGCCCGTTAAAATCGGAATCGATCGTGGTGCGAAATCAATGAATCTCACGTCACAGATGACAACCATTGCCGCGCTCGACGGGATCGCTTTGACCCATTTACCACTTGACTCCCGATCCGTCCCCGCGGAGACGACCGTCTACGAGTTGCAAAATGTCATTCTCCTAGAAACGGACATTCAACCTGACCTTGACTATCATCTCATCGTGAGGGATAAGACTGGGAAGAGGATCACGCTTGAATCTCCCGATCCTTCTTGCCCCGGGCGGAGTGCTTTTGCAAAACAGATCGCCGCTGTCAGGCACACGCTGGATACGCTCAAGCCCCCGGTCGGAACCGTCTTGAACGTCACCGGGGTTGGTTTTTATGACGCGCTTGGAAGTGGGGGCATGGAGCTGCACCCGCTCCTCTCGATCTGCGTCGGCCGAAATTGTCGCCCAGACTCGGCGACAAATGGTGGCCGGCCTTCCTCAGCGAACGCCCATAGCTGATTCGGGATGCCTTGCCTCGCCAAGTCATGGAGAATTTGAAATGAAGGCTTTCCACTTTGGCAGCCTATCCGCGACTGTTTGCAGATCCGGATTCACACTAATCGCTCTTTGGCTTACCTTTGGGGTTAGTGTTTCCGCCGCAGCCCAGTGGCGCCCCGCCTTACCTGTTCGTATCACGTTCACTGAGCGTTTTGTTTCCGGCCTCGAGCCGGAGGTCGATCTGCGCCCTCAGATTAGACAGCGCCACATACCCATTCGCGACCAGGGCAATCGTGGTACCTGCACCGTCTTCGCCACGACCTTTCTGATCGAATATCAAAAGGCCGGCATGGTCGGGTCGACCGGCGGCCCTTTGCTTTCTGAAGAGTATCTCAATTGGGCCGGCAACAAGTCGACCGGTGAAAATAGCGATGGCGGATTTTTTACGAAGTTCATAAGCGGGTATCATGCGTGGGGCATTGCGCCTGCCAAGGACATGCGCTACCGAGCAACCTACAATGCCACACACCCCGATACCCCAAGCAAAGCAGCCATTGCAGCGGCGCAGGCGATGTTTCCCCAAAAGTATCCCATCACGATTCTTAAAGTCTGGGATGATACTAAGGGGATGACAAAAGTGGAAATACAAAACGTGCTCGCCACCCTGCGTTCTGGGCGACCGGTGGCCACAGGAATCTGGTGGCTCAACAACTTCGCAACGGTAAACGTTCACGGCGTGCCACTACTCAAAGACTATCCGCGTAGCGCCAACTCAAATTCAAATCTATCGCTCAATCCGATGTTCGACGGCCATTCCATCGACCTCGTGGGCTTCCGCGAGTCGAAGGCGTTCCCCGGAGGAGGCTACTTCGTCTTTCGCAATAGCATGGGTCGGAGTTTCGGTAACGCCGGGTACGGCTTTGTGTCATTTCAATATATACGCGCGTATGCGAACGATGCGATTGCCATTTCGCCGCAGCCCTGGCGTCCGATTTACCCCCATACGACGTATTGATCAGATAGCGCGCCGCACTGCTCCATAACAAGACGCAGTGAACTTGCGACCGATTGATCTCCAGCCTACCTTGCGGGGTACGCACGTCGAACTCAGACCGCTCCGAGTCGAGGACTTTTCAGACCTTTACGCCGTCGCTGCGGATCCACTCATTTGGGAGCAACATCCAAGTCAAGATCGCTACAAAGTAGATGGTTTCACCGAGTTTTTTCACCGAGCATTGGCCTCTGGAGGAGCTTTTCTGGTCGTTGATTCTAAAGACGGCAAGGTTATTGGGTCGTCGCGCTTCCATGGCTATAACGAGCCCAAAAGAGAGATAGAGATTGGTTGGACGTTCCTGGCCAGATCGCACTGGGGCGGCATCTTCAATGGCGAAATGAAACAGCTTATGCTGCAACATGCCTTTAGTTTTGTCGACAGCGTTATTTTTCTCGTCGGACTTCAGAACGTGCGCTCGCAGAAGGCGCTGGAAAAAATAGGCGCAGTGCGTGTGGGATCGAGGCCCGACGCAGAGGGCCGAGACAGTTTTGTCTACCGAATTACTGCCTCAACCTTTGCCAAAGAGAAACGCTGCGCACCTTAAGAAAAGTATTCTTCTAAATTTGGCCTCCTCCGGTTAGGTTTTTTCGTTAAATCGTTTAAATATACTTGAAACGAGTGTTTCATGTATGCTAAACTACCTACTATGTCCAGAACCCCGGACGACGCGCGTAAGGCAGAGCTCTTAAGGAAGGCCGTCGACTATGTCTGCAAGCACGGTCTGGCGGGGCTATCCCTTCGACCGCTAGCCAAGGCGATCGGATCGAGTCCCCGCGTTCTCCTGCACTACTTCGGTTCGAAGGATGACCTCATCGCGGAGATCATTCGGCAGGGAAGAGCGCGACAGCAACAGACGATGGCGAATCTGAAGCTGACGTCTGACCTGCCTCCTCGCGTGATCACCCGAATCCTGTGGCGCCATTATAGCAAGCCGCAATGGGAGCCACTGATGCGTCTTTTTTTCGAAGTCTACGCGCTCGCGTTGCAGGATCGCTCGCGCTTTCCGGGATTCGTGGAAGGCGCCGTCGAGGAGTGGCTCGCCGCCCTCGAGGCGTGCTCGACGAGGCCTGGATACACGCGCGAACGTGCGCGCGCATTTGCAACGATGATGATCGCCGGGTTCCGTGGGTTTCTTCTCGATCTGTGCGCGACGCACGATCGCTCGCGCATCGACCGCGCGGTCGATCTGTGGCTCACTCTCCTCGACTATGCCTCTTCAGAGGAAGCTCGCAATGACGCAACAGCTTAAAACTCCACCACGTAGCGGTGCGCTTGTCTTCATCTTCATTACGGTTGCGATCGATATGATCGCGCTCGGCATCATCGCGCCGGTGCTGCCCAAGCTCATTGCGAACTTCTTGAACGGCGACCTGTCGCATGCTGCCGAAATAACCGGCATCTTCGCGACGGTCTGGGCGGCGATGCAGTTCTTCTTCTCGCCGCTGCTAGGGATGCTTTCCGATCGCGTCGGGCGCCGACCCGTGATCCTGATCTCGTGCGCGGTGACGGCCATCGACTTCGTCATCATGGCGGTGGCGCCGAATCTATGGTGGCTTTTCGCTGGCCGCGTGCTTTCCGGCATGGCAACGGCTAACATCACTGCCGCATACGCCTACGTAGCCGACGTTACGTCGCACGACAAGCGCGCACAGGCATACGGCCTGCTGAGCGCTGCGTTCGGCTTGGGCTTCATCATCGGTCCTGCGATCGGCGGTCTCGCCGGTAATGTCAATCCGCGCTTGCCGTTCTGGATCGCCGCAGGCTTCAGCTTGATCAACACGCTCTATGGTCTCATCGTGCTTCCCGAATCGCTGGCACGCGAACACCGCGCGACGACGATCGATTGGAAACGCGCCAATCCGCTTGGCTCCTTGCGATTGCTGCGCCGTCATCGCGAACTCTACGGGCTCGCCGGAGTCACCTTCATCACGCTGGTGGCCCACGAAGCTTTACCGGTTCTCTGGGTGCTCTACCTGATCGCGCAGTTCGGATGGAACGAGCGAGCGATCGGTCTGTCACTCGCGCTGGTCGGCCTCTGTTCTGCCGTGACGGCTGCAACACTGGTCGGGCCGGTGGTTAGGTGGTTTGGCGAGCGGCGAACTCTGTTGATCGGCCTCACGACCTTCGCGCTTGGCAACGCGCTCATTGCCATAAACAACGTCTACGCGTTCGTGGGCGGCATTGTCGTACTCTGCCTTTCGATTTACAACTCACCGGTGCAATCGCTCATGTCCAAGCACGTCGGCCCCAAGGAGCAGGGTGAACTTCAGGGGGCGATGTCGTCGCTGCGCGGCATCGCAATGATGATCGGCCCGCTTATCTTCGCCTGGACGTTTGCGCAAGTCACGGGACCTTGGCGGGTGTTCGGCTTCTTCGGCGCACCATTCTTCGTGGCCGGCGCGATGCTCATCGTGGCGCTCGTAATTGCGTTCCGCGTCACGTCGCGCGAGGACGACGCCGTGCTGCCGCTTCCGGAACCACAACCGGTCACACTAGTGGAGGGCTAGTCGCCTAAGCGCCCAGAACGAAAGCTCGATCAGCGCGAGAGCGTGAGCACGCTCGATTGTTGTGACATCAGATGGCGATCATCGACGAGCTCATGCGGCAGCGACGACAACCCGCGGAACAGGGAGGACCAGTTCAGCCAGCGTAAAAGAGGGTTGCCAACATTCGCACAGAGTCGCTCACCAAGTCACAAAGGATGCGGTTATATGAGACCAAGCCTTAGTTCGTGTTTGCTTGCGCTTCTTGCAGCTGTTGCGATCGCGCTGCTCGAGCAGTCCGCGGCTCCAGTCAACGCGGATGAGCTTTCGCCCGATCTCGCGGCCGCTCGTACAGCGCTTGACAAATATCATGATCCGTTCACGGCGATCCGTGAAGGTTATCTCTCGACGGTTGGATGCGTCGCGTTCACGACGGCCAGCACGATGAATGGCATGCCCTATCCCGTCGGTGGCATGGGCGTGCATTTCATCAATTTCTCGCTTGTCGGACCCACGCTTGATCCCACTAAACCACAGGTGCTCATCTACGAACCGATGGCTGATGGCACGCTGAAGCTTGCGGCTGCAGAATGGTTCATGCCGTATAAAGCAGGGATGAAGCCACCCCAGCTCTTCGGCCATCAGTTCTACGGGCCGATGATGGGTCATTACCCAGTCATGCCCAAGGAGCTCGTGCACTACGATCTGCACGTGTGGTTGTGGAAACCCAATCCGGCCGGAATGTTCGTCCCGACCAACCCTGACATAAAATGCCCCGCAACTGGCTACACCTTCGCGCAGTCAACACCGGATATGCCCGCACCAATGCCATGAGAAATCGAGTCGTCACATCTCTTGACAATGTGACGCGGAGGCTCTGTGGCTAAGAAGATTATTGCTGTGGTTGGGAGCACCGGCTCTCAAGGCGGCGGCTTGGTTCGCGCAATTCAAAGGGACACAAGCGGCGACTTCACAGCGCGCGCTCTGACCAGAGATGTCAACTCGCAAAAGTCACGAGAGCTTTCGCGGCTAGGCGCTGAGGTCATCGCTGCCGATGTGGACGATGTAGAGAGTTTAAGACGTGCCTTTGCGGGCGCTTACGGTGCATATTGCGTCACGTTCTTTTGGGCCCATCACTCTCCCGACCGCGAGAAAGCCAATGCCAAGGCAATGGCTGAGGCCGCCAAGAGTGCCGAACTGCAACACGTCATCTGGTCGACATTGGAGGACACGCGCACCTTCGTGCCGCTCGGTGATAGCCGCATGCCGACCCTCATGGGCCGATACAAAGTGCCGCATTTCGACGCTAAAGCTGAGGCCGACGTGTATTTTACCGACCTCGGACTGCCGGTCACGTTTTCCCACGCGTCATTTTATTGGGACAATTTCGTCGCCCGCATGAGTCCCAAGAAAGGTGCGGATGGCGTCCTCGCGCTGAACCTGCCGATCGGCGACAAGAGACTGCCGGGTATCGCGGCTGAGGACATTGGCAACTGTGCATTCGGGATCTTTCGACGGCGCGCGGAGTTTCTCGGCAAGCGCGTCGGCTTTGCCGGCGAAGCGCTGACGGGAGCGCAGATGGCGTCTGCTATGGGCAAGGCCCTGGGAAAGCAGATCCGCTACAATGCGGTGCCGCCGGAAGTCTATCGCGGCTTGGGGTTCCCCGGGGCCGAGGATTTGGGGAACATGTTCCAGTTCTACGCAGACTTCGAGCCGGTGCTGCTTGCATCGCGCGATGTCGCTCTTTCGAAGTCGCTCAATCCTTCGTTGCGGTCTTTCGAACAATGGCTGACACACAACGCCAGCCGAATCGAACTTAACTAAACTTTCGCTGGGACTAGTCGACCACTTGCCGTTGGATTTTCTTCCACTCGTTCCGTGTTTTTGGTGTCGCTTTGACTTCGTGAGGGTGTCACGCTGTGCGGTGGACGAACCGTCGTATGTCGTGCCTGTGCCTGTCATCACGAGGGCGCAACTTTCGCGTTCTTCTATTCCTTCGTCACCTTTCGGGATTCTGCGCCTCATAAGCGGACAGATAAGTGGTCGATGCTCCACCGCGATTGGACGCGCTTCAAAGCGGTTCCAAGTGAGGGCGCAGCCAGAAAAGGCGGGAGTAATAGCATAGAACACGAATATCGAGGGCTACGTTCTTACCTTCATCCTTCCGTATAATCGAAAGGGAATTACACTTGTTGAACCGTTTCCATCAGACGGCGGTGTGCGTGCTTGCCATCGCAGCTTTTGCGATCGCCAGCCTGCTGAACGCGCGGGCGCCAATGGCCGTCGCTTCGACGGCTACGCTCAAGACCGTAACGACGGCAGATAAGACCGCTTCGGTGGGTCTCCCCGATGGTTGGAAGCTCGCCAAGGGATCGAACGGCTTTGTCTACGTAACCGGCCCCAATGACGAACGCATCAACCTTGGGGTGCTCGTCGTCGCGAAGAATGCCCCAAGTGGAAGCGGGAACCTCGGTGGGAATGTCGTCTTCGCACTCCCCTTTAGCGCGAGTTTGAAAGATAAGTTCACAACGATTCTTCAAACCGGCGCGACGAAACAGGGGTCGCCGCAACCGCAAATAACGTTCGCTGGCCAGTCCGCAACGAAACTTCCGATGTGCTCGCTCTTCCTTGGGGGCTGGACCGCAGCCGCGCAGTCCGTCAAGTTCGAGGCTGTTCTGTGTTCGCTTCAACCAGACTATCTCGGGCTGTATAAGAATCTCGTTTTTCTGGCGCAAGTGCCCTTGAGCCTTGCGGCGAAAGATCGTCCGATTGTGGAGAAGATCGTTGGCAGTTACCGCGTGACACCTGACATGTTCAAGAAGATGCTTTCACCGTACACCCCCGCGCCGCCGCGCGCGTCAGGCGGAGTAATGCCGGCTCTGGCGCCGTACCAAGACCCGACGAATTCCGATTGTTTCGACTACAACGTAATCCGGGAATCGCCCCCGTGGGAAGTTCCCATGCACTGCGGTGGGTTGCAACCCGGATAACGTCCGGGCCCGCCGTCGTGTCTCCTGACAGCGGCCATCCTCAGCTTGAATTTATCCTGGACGTTCTTAGAGCAATCGTGAAGTAGAGCACTCATGTTTACCCGCGACGAGCTGCGCTATTCCGCTTTTCTCGGACTTGCCAACAGCAACTACACCCGCGTGCTCGAGAGGTTTACCAATCGTGAGTAGAGGTTCGATCTCCGCATAAGTTAAAAGGGAACTGCCGCTTCAGATACGGCCGAACAGTAAATCATACCTTATAACAAAAAAAACGATCCAAGACTGCAGGCTTTCCTCCTGCATCTACAGCCGGGACTGGAACAATGTCTGCGGGGTGGGCGAAACAGGGCTCGAACCTGTGACCCCCTCCTTGTAAAAGAGGTGCTCTACCAACTGAGCTATTCGCCCACGCGAGGCCGCGGAACCAAAGACCCCTCAGAAAGAAATCGTTCTATGGCCTAATCGTCACCCGTTAAGCTGTGCGCGCAGGATCATGCTCGGGCAATACGTCTGCCACAAACTCCTGCTTTTTCCAATCTGGTATCGGAGTGGTTACCTGTGCCTTTGGCACGAATTTCGATCTCTCGATCAATTTTAGTCGGTGTATGTAGCGTGGACAGTTGGCGAAGACTTCTCGGACTTTGACGCGTACGATGAATTGGGCCTCAGGAAAGCTTGCAATGAGCGGATCTTCCTCAGCGAGCGTCGCCTCTCCGTTAAGCCGCAGGCGTTTTGGGTGTTCCCAATCGATGAACAGCATGCCCACCTGGCTGGTCTGGCGCACATTCCCCATGGAAACGTACATTCCGTTCCCATCGTAATTCGGAAATGCAAGAGTCCGCTCGTCGACAACTCGCACGAATCCCGGGTCACCACCCTTGTACGAGCAACTAGGAAAACCGTGCCCATCAACAGTGGCGAGAAAAAACATGTCGCGAGATTCGATGAACTGCTTGTCTTCCTCGTCGATCGTTGAGGTGACGAGTCGCTCTTCCAAACGATCGGCGAGACGTCGGGTGTCAAAGCGGTCTTGAAGATACCGCTGGTGCTCATGATAAAACATCTGGCCAGCCCCCTAGATAAATGTTCAATTCCCGTGGTGTCTCGATTCAGCCGTGGAGCCACTGGACAAAGCGGCGATCGTGACGCAGCAGATCCAAGCGTGGATCCAGCGCAAAGAGCGCGCGATCCGAAAGCGGCATGCGACCCAGCCACGCGAAGGCTTCGTTCGGCCGGCCATTCGCTGAGTACGCTAGGGCGACAAGCAAAGGATAATCTCGATCCTTTTCGGCGAGCTGCTCGACCGCGTGTAACGCTCGACCGGCGCGCTCCCGTTGCCCTGTCGTTGCGTACACATATGCCAGGGTACCGCTTGCTAGAAGCGCGTTGGATGGGTCGGCCGCCAGACGCTGGACGTCTTGTATCGCTGACGGATATTGCCTTACTTCTTCGTGCGCGGCTGCAAGCAGCAACGGAGCAGCCTCGGAAGCAAAGAAATCATCTTTGTCGAGTTTGGCATAAGCAATCGCATTTTCGTAATCGCGGCTCATATAGTAGTCCAGTGCAAGCAGATAATCGATGCTTGGCAAGGTGACATCAAGATTGGAAGCCCGCTGGAGTTCGGCGCGCGCGAGGCCGAGGTCACCCTGCCACAAGAGGATCGCGCCGTACCAGAGATGCGCGACGGCTAGGTCCGGTTCGCTTCCAACCGCCTGCTTGAGGTCGTCGGCCGCTGCACGGTTGTTCCCATCGACGTCGAACTCAACGAAGCCCTTGGCAGCGTGAGCGATCGCAGATGTGTGGTCGAGTGAGACGGCACGCTGGGAAAGCTTCTCAGCCGCTAAGGCCGCCACAAGACCTGAAGGGCTGCCTTCCCAAATGTCCGCAAGCTTAGCATACGCTATCGCCTCACCCGCGTAGCCGACCGGACTTTGCGGGGCGGCGTTCACGACCATTCGAAAATCACGGACGCTCTGCTTCAAATCCGCCTCCGTCGTTCCTCGCCAATAGTACCAACCGAGCGCGTCGGCGTTTTCTGCTGCCGGTGTTAAAGAGGCGGGAGGTGCAAGCGCACGTTTGTCGGCCATGTCGAACCGAATCACGATGGCCACCAAAACGCCGACGGCCAGCGCAGCGGCGATGAGCACAGGAACAGACATCCGCTGACCGACCCGAGTCGCTCCGAGATCACGCTTTGTCACCGGGTGTGTGAAGCGGTAGCCGCGTTTTGGCAGCGTCTCGATGAACGTCTCGTTCGACGTCATTTCGAACTGGCGGCGCAGCATGTAGATGTTTTGAGAAAGATTGGCTTCTTCGACGACCGGTCCGTCCCACACTGATTCGAGTAACTCGTCCTTTGATACGAAGCGACCGGCATTGTCGAGTAGCACAAGCAGGGTCTTAACGACCTTGGGGGCTAGCGGCAGGACGGCGTCGCGATATTTTAGCGTCAACTCGTCCCTGCAGACGCGATAGGCGCCAAATTGGTACTCGAAGCCCCGCAGCGGCGTTACTTTCGGCGCGTTCTTGATCTCTTCTTGAGACATTGTTGAACAAAGCTTTGAGACGTTTCTGGAGCTCACCTGGTAAGGTGGCTCAATGATAACTCGCTCGTGGAGTCTATACGCGCGTTTCGCGCTTGCTACAGTTGTCTTGTGGCTCGCAGCCTGCGGTGGAGGTGGAGGAGGCGGAGGAGGCTCAATGACGGGCCCGACGCCGCCCCCGGGACCATCGCCAAGCCCGCAGCCGTACTTGCCGCTCGCAGTTGGCAATACGTGGACATATGCTTGCTACCTCGGTACGCCGACGCCCGGCGCTTCAACTTTTCCAAAGACGAATCAGGTTATCGGTTCGACGACAGTCGGTGCCACGTTGACGTACGAATATGCCGAGCAGATTCCAAGCTCCCCAACGCTCAGCACAACGCAAATTCAGCTTTTGGCCAACGACGCAAATGACAATACGGTCCTCTATGGATATATGGCGAACCCGACTGCGCCGCCCACCGTGGTGACGCCCACCATCATCGTCGCAGCGAGTCCGGGTCCGAGCAATGCCCCCTTCGATTATCCGGCGGAAGGCGGGGGAACGGTGAGCCGCGTTTTCTGCTGCAATGGGCCGACGAATGAAACAGCCTTTGGAGTCTTTACCGTCGCCGAGTATTATAACGGTTCGCACACTGTGAGATCGGCAACGGACGGCTACGGCTACGCAAGGGGCAAGGGAGTCATGGAGGAAGACCACAACTTCAATAATCCCGCGACCAGGATTGATTGCATTATTACGGCGACACCCCCGCCATAAGAGCGTAAGATTATTCACTATATTGACATTGTTCGATATAACATGATAGTATCGACGAATGTCAATACAAAGATGTTGCCCTCCTGCTAAGGTCGACAAGGACGAGCGTGCTGACGAAGCTACTCTCTTCAAGGCCCTGGGTGACCCTTATCGCCTCCGCATTCTTGCCACTCTCAGCCGATCAAAGCACGAAGTCTGTGTCTGCGATTTTACTGATGCATTCCCACTGAATCAACCCGCCGTATCTCATCATCTCGGGGTCTTGCGGGATGCGGGTCTCGTCACGAGCGAACGCCGCGGAACTTGGGTCTATTACCGCTTAGCAGACCATCTAGACGAACGGATTGCATCCGCTCTTGCTAGCATCTTTCCTCAACGGAAACGGATAGCGGCATGAAGACTCACCTGAACCTCACCACTTGCGACCTCGAGGCAAGTGTGGCGTTCTACCGCACACTACTGAATTCGGAACCTGCCAAGCACTATGCTGACTACGCGCTGTTCTTGACTGAGAATCCAGGCCTTGAGCTAGCTCTATCGTTCGATCCTCATGCAAAGGGCTCGGAGGACGTTCATTATGGAATCGCCGTTGATACACCGGATCTCGTAGACGAGGCAATCGAGCGCTTGAAGGGTGCGAGCCTTCCAGTGGATATTGAAACCGCACAAACATGCTGTTACGCCAACCAGAACAAGGTCTGGGCAACTGACCCGGATGGTCGCAGATGGGAAACGTACTACGTCATCGCCGAGACTGAAACACGCAATGACGAGAACATGACGTGCTGTCAGAACCCGCAGGGAGAAGTTGCCTCGTGTTGTTAGCTTGCACGTCTGAGTTAGTGACAACGTGAACTCTGACGACAGCCTTGTGAACCTTGCTCTAAGCGGCGCCTCAAATCTGCAGGCCGAGTTCAAAGGCATCTTTTCAGAGGAAACCGTTCGGCGTGTTCTTGAGGAAAGTATAGAGTCGCTTAAAGGTTCCCAGGTAACCGATTACTTGCCGATATTCGCCTACCGATTTGCTAGGGAGCGTCTGATCGCGGCGGCTCAAGTCGCCGGGAGCTTAGCAAAGAATATGCCTGAAGTGCTCTTTGTTTGCGTTCATAACGCGGGCCGCAGTCAGATAGCGGCGGCGTTGCTTGACGCCAGAAGCGAAGGCAAGATTCATGTGCGTTCGGCAGGGAGTGCACCTTCTGGCACCATCAATCAGGTCGTTATTGAGGCTATGTCCGAAATAGGACTCGACTTGAGTAAAGAATTTCCCAAGCCTATGACCGACGACGTTGTGCGCGCGGCTGATGTGGTGATTACCATGGGCTGTGGCGATGCGTGCCCGATTTATCCGGGGAAACGATACGAGGACTGGGATGTGGCTGACCCTGCAGGTAAGGATTTGGCAACGGTGCGCATGATTCGCGATGACATTGCCGAGCGGGTTGATCGATTGATAGCTGACTTATCCGCTAAGCAACCGTCATAAATGCACTTTCGTCAGGCTTTGATTGCCGAGTCCATCGGTACGTTCTTCCTTGTGTTCGCGGGGACCGGCGCGATTATTGTCGATGCCATGACACACGCTCTCACCCATGTTGGAGTGAGTCTTACTTTTGGACTCGTCGTGGCAGCACTGGTCTATGCTCTGGCACATATCTCTGGAGCCCACTTCAATCCGGCTGTGACAATCGGGTTTTGGACGGCCGGTGAGTTTCCGGGCGCTCGCGTTCCCGGGTATGTCATGGCGCAGATTTTGGGTGCTATAGCTGCAAGCTCCCAGTTGCGAATAATGTTCGGTCACATTGCTTTTCTCGGTGCCACGTTGCCGAACGGATCGGTGAGCACGTCATTTTGGTTGGAACTGTTGATGACGTTCTTGCTCGTCTTTGTGATCCTGGGTTCGGCCGTGCATGGTCGTGCAACAAAAAATTTTGCCGGCATTGCTATTGGAAGCACGATCGCGCTTGACGCATTATTTGGTGGTCCGATCTCGGGAGCGTCGATGAACCCGGCGCGTTCTTTGGGACCAGCACTCGTGGCCGGAGTGTGGCAGAGTCAGTGGGTGTACTTGGTCGCGCCGATCGTCGGGGCATTGATTGCTGTCATTACCTACAAGCTGATCTCTGACCGATAGGCATGACGTTTTCGCGGAGGGCAGCTGGATGCAGAAAGTGTCCCATCGAAGATCAGGAGAACTTGGCAGCTCATGCCTCTTACATGAACGACCTTGAGAAGGAAGGGTTCATCGTGCTCGGAGGACCGCTGGAGGGCACCCGAAGACCCTTCTCATCATTCGTGCGGAGACACCTGAGGAGGTCGCGGATCGCTTATCAGCTGACCCATGGGTCAAACAGGGTCTTCTGCTAGCGACCGAAAGTAAACGTCCTATACCACACTCAGACCAATCACCGCGATCGTTAAGTTGCGCTTAGAATCGCGTCAAAATGCCGGGAATAAAGCCTACCCCCAAGGGAATTCGAATCCCTGTCCCCGCCTTGAAAGGGCGGTATCCTAGGCCTCTAGACGATGGGGGCACAACAGCACGTTTGCGTGGGCCCGGCAGGACTTGAACCTGCGACCAACCGGTTATGAGCCGGCCGCTCTAACCACTGAGCTACAGGCCCGAAACACAGCTGCCCCTGGATACTTCGCGGCCGCGCCGAGCATCTCTTCGATGGCCATCAGGCGGTTATATTTTTCTACCCGATCGCTGCGCGACAACGAACCGGTCTTGATCTGACCTGCATTGAGGGCGACGGCGATGTCTGCAATGCTCGTGTCGCCCGTTTCGCCCGAGCGATGCGAAATCACTGCGTTGTACTTGGCCGACTGCGCAAGCTTCACCGTCTCGATCGTTTCGGAGAGCGTTCCGATTTGATTAACTTTCACCAAAATCGCGTTTGCGATGCCTTCATCGATGCCACGCTGCAAGAACGAAACGTTCGTGACGAACAGATCGTCACCCACGAGCTGCACGCGGTCCCCCAAGCGCTCGGTTAGTTCTTTCCAGCCACTCCAATCGTCTTCGGCGAGACCGTCCTCGATACTCACGATTGGGTAATCCTTGATGAGGCGCTCGTAGAGGTCAATCAGACCCGACGACGACAATGCCGGTTCGCCCGCAATGGCATTGTACTTGCCACTTGCGCAGAATTCACTCGCCGCCGGATCCAACGCAAACGCGATATCCACACCGGGTTTGTAGCCGGCGTTTCCGATTGCGTCGATCATCAATTCGAGCGCCTCGTCGATATGGCGCAACGGCGGGGCATATCCACCTTCGTCTCCTACCGTTGTCGGATAGCCCTTTTTCTTCAACACTTTGGCAAGCTCGTGGAAAACTTCAGACCCGTAACGGACGGCTTCGCGAAAGGTGGGTGCGCCGAGCGGCACGATCATGCACTCTTGAATCTGCAACGCGCCCTCTGCGTGTTTGCCGCCATTGATGATGTTCATCATCGGCACAGGGAGGGTCACCGCATGTGCGCCACCGAGATACCGATAGAGCTGCAGCGCCTGCGCATTCGCTGCCGCGTGCGCGTTTGCGAGCGAGACGCCCAAAATTGCGTTTGCACCCAATTTGGATTTGTTTTTTGTGCCATCAAGCTCAATGAGGCGATCGTCGAGTTTCCGTTGCTCGTCGACTCGCATGCCGAGAATTGCCTGGCGAATCGGCCCGTTGACGTTACCCACCGCACCCAAGACGCCTTTGCCGCCGTAGCGTTTCGTATCGCCATCGCGTAACTCTACGGCTTCGTGCGCTCCGGTCGAAGCGCCCGAAGGGACCGACGCTTCACCGGCAACGCCCGTGGACGTGGTCAACGTGACGGCGATGGTCGGGTTGCCGCGTGAGTCAAGGATTTCGCGCGCGTGAACATCCGCGATGGTTGGCGAGACCGTTTTTGCGCTCACGATTCTAAGATCCAGGGATCGCTGGTGCGGGCGTAGTTCAGCAGTTCATCCTTTTTAAAGAAGAGCACCACCTCGCGTTGCGCGCTCGCGACGCTGTCGGAGCCATGCACGAGATTACGGCCGATGGAAACGCCGAGATCTCCGCGGATAGAGCCGGGAGTGGCGGCCGCAGGATTGGTTGCACCAATCGTTGTGCGCGCGATCTCGATGGCATTTGGGCCCTCAACGACCATCGCCACGATGGGGCAGCTGGTAATATACTCAACCAAGCCGTTGAAGAACGGTTTACCGGCATGCTCCTTATAATGTTCTTGTGCCAGAGACGTGCTCACGCTCGTCAGCTTGAGCGCCACAATTTGAAGCCCCCGCCGCTCCAAGCGCGAGATGATTTCGCCAACCAAGCCACGTTGAACGGCATCCGGCTTTACCAGGATGAGTGTTCGCTCCATCCTACGTGTTTGTGCGACTATCTTTGGGAGTCCTACGAAGGGAGCACGGTCCGGGGGAAAATGCGACGGGCGACTTGGAAGTCGCCCGCTGCGTTTGCCGTTAGTTTGATCGCGGTTATGGTTGCATGAAGACGTTGCCGCCCACGACAAATTCGCGATGAACGCGTTGTGAGTGCAGCAGTTCCCGCGCTGCGGTCGTGGGCGCCACCCAAGCGCAGACCACGATCACGGGCAAAGCCCTCGCCCATAGCGTGAGGCGCTCTTCGTAGCGCTCGACGCTCGAGTCGTCGAAGCAGAGCCCTTCGCGCTCTGGTTGCCCGAGAATGCGGACGTTTTGCCAACCGGCATTGCGAATCATCTGCACCAGCGCGTCGTACTGTTCTATCTGGCGGTGATGATCGAGATGTTCTTTGCCCTCGAACCAGGCAAAGCACACCTGGCGCCGCTTCATGACGATGTCGAGATCGAAGCCTTCTTCGCGAAGGATCGATTCGTACAGCGAGCGGTGCGCCGGATCGGCCACGAGCATGACCGCTTGATTTGCGCGGAGAGCGTTGCCGATAAATTTGCGAGCGAACGACGCGTACTCGTCCATGTCGGCCATGATCACAAGAGCATGTCGACCGCGGGAGAATGACGCGCCGTCCAAACCTAGGTCGAGCGGCATGAATCCGGCCGGCCGATCTTCCAGTTTTTCACGAATGAGGGCAAGCGAGTATCCGCGACTCTTGAGCCGGTTGATTTCTTCGACTCGCGAAAGCGCCGCGGCCTCATCAAAAAGGTTTGTTCGTCCGGAGACAGAGTCGACGCCCAACAGGCCGCATTCGCCGTACTTGCGAAGGGTTGGGACCGAAACTCCGAGCTTGCTGGCTAATTCCTTGATCGTGACCTTGCGAGATGCCCAATGATGGTCAGAATCGTGCTTTTCCTCGGCGAGGCTGTGCAGTGTCATCTAGCCTTTGAATCTCCTCGATGCGGCTACTGGATCTAGCGACGCTCACAAGTCTCGTGTCCGCGTTGCCGCGATTTGGTAAGGTTTCATATTTTGCCAGCGTTGAGTCTACTAACGCCGTTGCCGTCGACCGGCTCTACACTAATGACGGCTTTGGCATATCATTTGTTACGGAGTCCCAGACCAAAGGTCGCGGTCGGGTGGGACGAACCTGGGAATCTCCCGCCGGATCAGGGGTTTACGTGTCCACCATCTTGCCGGCCGAATTGCCACCTGGAGCCTTGCCGGGGGTGGGTTTTTGGGCTTCTTTGGCCGTCCGCGAGGCCTGCCTACGGGAGACTGGGGTAGCATTGGATCTCAAATGGCCCAACGATTTGCTGTGGGACGGACGCAAGTGCGTCGGAATCCTTTCGCAAGGGCGCTCGAACGGCCAGGCTTCTAGAGTAGTTGTCGGGGTTGGAATCAATGTCAATCGGCCCGAAGAGGTCGCCCCGCAGCTCGAGCGAGGCGCTGTTTGGTTGTCAGAGGCCGGCGGTAAGGAATTCGACCGGGCCGCGATCCTCGCAACCCTTTTGTCGATCTACGAACGCGACTTCGACCGTCTCATGAACGAACCCGCGAAGGTCATCGCGGACTGGGCTTTGGTTGCGAATCTCGCCGGCAAGCACGTTTCAGTCAAGGCAACCGACGGAAGCCAGCTCCACGCGGGAGTGGTGGAAGCGATCGCCGCTGATGGCGCGCTCCTCCTGCAGACAGATACTGGGCTACAACGGATTACGCTCGGCGACGTGGACGCAATCACGCGCGAATGAATTCGCGCGACTACACTACGCGGGCAATGTAGTGTCGCGAATTTATTCGCGACGTGACGAGGCATTGTAGTGTCGCGAATTTATTCGCGACAAGACGTACCAACGAGCTTGCGCAAGTACGTCACGACGATGCTTGGCCTTTGAGCGCTTTGATGTCTTGACCGTTTTGATGCAAGATAAGATCGGTGACGTTACCGTTTGCGTCTCGCTCAAAATCGATCTGCGCGTTGACGATCTTATAGTAAAACTTATCTTTTGCTGACGAATACACTGGGAAGGATGGCTGGCCAGTCAATTGCACCATCAATTGATTGCCCTGCAAGGTGACGACAAATTGAAGTCCTTGACCAGCGGTGTAGGTCCCCACGTAACCGCCGAGGGTTTGAGCGTCAAGCGCAACGATGGGTGGGAACGCCGGTTGCTGGATTGGCGGCGCGCGCATACCGGGCCGAACCGCTACGATCGTAGCGCCATTTTGGTGCAGCACGAACGCGTTGACCTTGCCGTTCGTGCTCCGTGTGAAGTCAATTTGGGCGTTGACAACCCGGTAGAAAAAGTGATCTTTGGAGGATGGGTAGATGTTGGCGAACGGTTGGCCCGTCAACTGCGCTTCGAGCCGGTCCCCCACACGAGACACGGTGAAGGTTAGATTTTCTTGTCTCGCCTTGTATATTCCGACATATTCATCGAGCGTCGCGGTGTCGAGGTTGGCAACTCTTTCGGGTTCGCTCAGCGGCACGCTCGGGTCAATCGCGTGCAAGGCAACGTCCTGGACGGGCACGCCGCCGTTCGTCAACGCGACCGCACCCTCGGTGCGATCTTGTGAAACAGCTACCCATGCGTGGTACCCACCTGTATCCCCGCCGTGATTGATGATGTGCGTTGCGTCGTCGGTCCACCAGACAAGTCCGATTTGGTTCCCGACAAACGTATCACGCGGTTGCTGGGCGAAAAGACACGTGTCAGCCAGTGGCCCTTCTCCCATATTGCATCGAAGGTACTTGAGCATGTCCGCAAGCGAGGAGCGAATGGCCCCGGCCGGCGCGATTGCTTGGAAGGTCCAAGACTCGGTCGGGCTACCATCCGCGTCATGGCCTGCCGCAAGCTGTTGTTGCAGCGCCGGTGCCACCGTTGTGCTTGTTTCGGTCATCTGCAGCGGTGCCAGAATGCGATCTCGCAGCAACTGGAGGTACGGCACGCCTGCCCTGTTTGCCAAAGCGTCGCCGAGCAGTGCGACGCCGAGATTTGAATATTCAAAGGTTTGACCAGGATCTCTCGTGAGCGTGTACGATTTTAGAAACGCATAGAGATCGTCAAGCGAATAGTTGGCGTAGGGATCCTCGGGATCGGAGGTTCTCAAATTGTCTGGCAAGCGAGGCAACCCGGAATGCTGCGTGGCCAGATTGAGCAGCGTGATTTGCTTGCCATTGCGCGACGGCACGACAACCCTTTTGGGCAAGTATTTTGCGACTGGATCGTCAAGCGCAACGCTCTCGTCAAGCGCCATGCTCGCCAGAATTGTCGCGGTGAATGTTTTGGTGACCGAACCGATTTCAAAGAGGGTATGCGCGTCGAGCGGACGAGACGTTCCCGTCGAACCAGCCTTATATACGGAAAGACGGCCGCGATCGATGATCCCTACGATGATTCCAACGCCCGGCTGGTCTGCGACCCGTTGATTGAGGGCAGATTGAAAGTCGGCTGGGTTAAGGACCGCCGTTTGCGGCGTCGGGGTAGGAGATGGAGCTCCGAATGCGGCCATCGTGGCACAGACGACAACGATAAAGCATAAGGCGATGACGCGCTTCATTGTCGGGGCTTTGGCGACGAGAAATGCGAAACCTGTTTTGCAGCGCGCGAATAAATTCGCGCGACTACATTTTAAGAAGAATAAATTCGCGAGGGCGATTTTCCAATCGCCCCCTAAACTACATTAGAGTTTTGTGGTGAAAGCTTGTTCCGCGTGATACGATGAACGCACGAGCGGACCAGACACAATCTGGCGGAACCCTAGTGGTTTCACTTCACGTGCAAACCACGCGAACTTTTCCGGCGTGACGAACTCATTGACTGGAAGATGCTTTTTTGTGGGCTGCAAATATTGACCGAAAGTAATGACGTCCACGCCAACCGTGCGTAAATCTCTCGCCGCTTGCAGCACGTCACCGTCGGTTTCGCCGAGACCGAGCATGATGCTCGACTTGGTCAGCATGCCAGGGCGTATGCTCTTGACAAAGCGCAGCACGCCGAGCGTTTGGTCGTACCCGCAACGAAGATCGCGCACCTTGCGTGTGAGCGCGCGGGTGGTCTCGATGTTGTGCGCATAGACGTCGGGATTCGCGTCGACGACCGTGAGAATTGCGGCTTGGTCGCCGCGATAATCCGACGTCAGCACTTCGACTTTGACCTGCGGCGTTCGATGCTTGATGGCGCGAATCGCTTCGGCCATCTGGGCCGCGCCGCCGTCCGGTAAGTCGTCGCGATCGACGCAAGTAATGACCGCGTAGTTGAGCCCGAGCTCCTCAATGCTCCGCGCCAGCTTGGCAGCCTCAAGTGGATCGATCGGGTTCGGGTGACCGGTTTTAACGTTGCAGAAACGGCAGCCGCGCGTGCACGTGTCACCCAAGATCATGAAGGTCGCGGTGCCGACGCCCCAGCACTCGGCGATATTCGGGCACATCGCTTCCTGGCAGACGGTGTGCAGGCTGCGTTCTTTGACAATCGAGCGCAGCTTGAGATAATTCTCGCCAGCTGGGAGTTTGACTTTGAGCCACTCAGGCTTGCGCGCGATCATGCGATTTTCTCGGAGAGCGCGAGCGGGAGCGGTTCGTCTGCGAGTTCGATGTGGTACACGGCTTGGAGAGCTTCGCGAATGTGCGGCTTCGCCTCTGCCAACGACACCCGTCGACTGCACTCTAAAGCGATTGAGGTCACTGGAGTCGACGGCATCCCGCAGGGATTGATGAGATCGAACATGGCAAGGTCCGTGCCGACGTCGAGGGCAAATCCGTGAAACGTCACGCCGCCGCGAACGGCCGCTCCAATCGATGCAATTTTTGCGCCGCGAACGAAGACGCCGGCGTGATCCGACCGCTGCTCTCCGATAAGGTCGAAGGCTGCGAGTCCGAGGATGATTGCCTGTTCCATCTTGCGCACAAAGCCTTGCACTTCGCGCAATCTAGGCAGCTTGAAAATTGGATAGCCCACCAACTGACCAGGACCGTGATAGGTGAGGTCGCCGCCGCGCTCGACGTCGAAGTAGTCGACACCGCGACGGCGCAACTCGTCTCTGGCAACCAGCAGGTTGTGAGCTTTGCCGGACTTACCCATCGTGATCACCGGCATGTGCTCGCAGAAGAGCACCGTGTCGGTTATCTCATCCGCGACGCGGGCCGCGTGCAGCCGCTTTTGCAACGACCAAGCCGTACCGTACGGGATGCGGCCAAGATCGTGAAATGCCACTCTCACGTGCCTGCTCCCAGTTTGCGGTCAGCGAACCGCTGCGGTCGGCGGCGCCGGCTGATTGACGATGTGAATCGCATGTCCGTGGAGTGCCTCTGCCGCTTCCATGACCGATTCCGAAAACGTCGGATGTGGGTGCATGGTCAAACCGATGTCGTCAACCGTCGACCCCATCTCGATGGCCAACACCGCTTCGCCGATCATCGACTCGGCGGTTGGCGAGACGATGTGAATGCCCAAGACCAGATCGGTCTTCTTGTCGCCGACGATCTTTGTCATGCCGTCTGACGTGCCCACGGTTCGAGCGCGACCGAGAGCGGCAAGTCGAAACCTGCCGATCGCTACCTCGTAACCGGCAGCTTTAGCTTGCTCTTCTGAAAGCCCGGCGGTCGCAACTTGCGGATCGGTATAGACGCAGTTCGGCACGGCCATCGGATCGTACGCCGCCGCAAGGCCTGCAATGACTTCAGCCGCGACGATGCCTTCCTTCATGGCTTTGTGCGCAAGCAATGGCGCGCCGGCGCAATCGCCAATAGCGAAAATATTCGCAATGCTGGTTCGGCGCTGCGCGTCGACCTTGACAAATCCGCGCTCGAGCTTCACGCCGACTTTCTCGAGGCCAAGGTTTGCCGTACGCGGGCGGCGCCCGACTGCCACCAGCACCTTATCATACTCGCGGGTTTCGTTAACCTCGCCTTCGAGCGTTGCACTCACCTTGCTGCCTTTAACCGCGAGGGACGAAGCTTTAGTCTTCAAGTGAATGTTGATGCCCTGCTTCTTGAGGATGCGAAGCAGCAGGTTGGAGATTTCCAAATCAGTGTCGCCGAGCGCTCTGTCCAGCAACTCGACCACCGTGACGTCCGCACCCAGGCGCTTGTAGATGGTCGCAAATTCCAAGCCCACGACGCCCGCGCCCAGGATCAAAATGCTTTTTGGGATATCTGCAAGGGCCACCGAATCATCCGAATTCAAAATCGTCTTACCATTGCGCTCCATGCCCGGGGGACTGACAGGCTCCGAACCGGTAGCGATGATGATGTCTTTTGCCGAAACAGTTTCGGTGCTGCCGTCCGCTTTCTTGACGCGAACGCTGGTTGCGTCGATCAACTCGGCAACGCCAGTGAGCAATTCTGCCTTGTTTGCTTTCATGAGCGTGGCCACGCCGTTGACGAGATCGTCAACCATCTTACCCTTCCACTTATTGAGGACACCCAGGTTGACTTTGGGCGCGCCAAACTCAACGCCCATCTCCTTGATCTCGTGCGCGGCATTCATCACTTCGCCGATATGCAAGAGGGCCTTGGTCGGCATGCAGCCCCAATTGAGGCAGACGCCTCCCAGTCTTTCTTGTTCGATGCACAGTCCACGCTTGCCGAGCTGTCCCAAGCGGATGGCAGCGGTATAGCCGCCGGGACCGCCACCGATGATGATCGCGTCGTAGGAGGAAGCCACGTTCTAACCGCCTTCCATGAGCATGACGTCAGGATTCGCGAGTGACGCCGCAACATCTTTGACGAAGAGCGCAGCAACGGCGCCGTCGACCACCCGATGATCGAATGAGATTGACAAGTACATCATGTGGCGGATAACGATCTGGCCGTCGCGGACCACCGGCCGCTGCTGGATCGAATGCGTACCAAGAATCGCGACCTCGGGATAGTTGATCACGGGAAAAGTAAAAAGACCGCCCACAGATCCGACATTGGTAATTGTGAACGTGCCGTCCGTGATGTCGTCGTGGCTCAGCTTCCCATTCCGCGCCTTGTCGGCGAGCGTGGCAATCTCTGTGGCAAGTTCGAAAATCGTCTTGTCATCCGCGTGATGGATCACGGGAACGACGAGTCCTTCCTCTGTGTTTGCGGCGATGCCAATATTGTAGTATTTCTTGAGTACGATTTCGTGCTTTTCGTCGTCGAGGGAGGCGTTCACGTATGGATGGCGCTTCAGCGCGCCCGTCACGGCTTTGACAAAGAACGGCAGATAGGTGAGCTTAACGCCAGCGGCCGCTGCTTTTTCCTTCGCGCGTTCGCGCATGGAGACTAACTCGGTCAGATCGGCCTCGTCCACGTGCAGCGTGTGCACCGCTGTGTGCTTGCTGTGCACCATGTGATCGGCAATAACGCGCCGTAGTCCGCGCAAAGGAATGCGTTCGGATTCTTGGCTGGCGGCGGTTTGTTTCGCCGCGGGGCGCGCGGCGCCAGGTCCAAGATTTGCAACGCGCTGAACGTCCTCGCGGCCGATTCGGCCGCCTTCCCCGGAGCCACGGACTTGTGAAAGATCGACACCCAACTCGCGGGCGAGTCTGCGCACTGCCGGCGCAGCGAGAGGTCGGCCAAAAGGACTAAGCTGCGCGGTTTCGGTTTCTGACACCGCGCGGCGTGGTTGCCCGTTACCTGTAGTGGGCGGCGCCGTCGTGGGCGACTGTGTACGTGGCGATTGGGAAATCGCCCCGGCGGCGGGCGACGACGCCGTAGCGGGCGTCGCAGGTGACGCCGTAGTGGGCGACTGTGAAGTCGCTCCCGTGGTCGTCTCCTTTGCAGGTGCTTGCACGTGCTCGTGCACGTCGGCAATCGTCTCGCCTTCCTTACCGAAAATCGCGATCGGCTTGCCGATGGGAACGACGGCACCTTCGGGCGCAACTTGTTTGAGCAGCACGCCTTCGTAGGGCGAGGGAATCTCCACCGTCACCTTGTCCGTCATCACCTCGACGAGCGGCTGATCTTGTTTCACGTGCTCGCCTTCTTTGACGAGCCACTTGACGATCTCGCCTTCGATGACGGATTCTGCAAGTTCGGGCATTTCGAGTTCGACTGCCATCGGGTCTCCCTATGAGCGGACCTAAAGGTCCGTTGCTACGTTGGGGCGATTTAGAACTTAATCGTTTTCTTGATCGCGCGGATGACGCGTTGTGCGTTGGGCATATATGCTTTCTCGAGCGCGTATGGAAACGCGGTATCCCAACCCGCTACCCGGACGATCGGGCCCTCCAGGTACTCGATCGCATTTTCAGCTATGAATGCGGCGATCTCCCCGCTATAACCACCGATGCGCGGAGCCTCTTGCAAGAGCACCACATGGCCGGTCTTGGCGACGGTCTGCAGGATCGCTTCCGTATCGTATGGCTGCAGCGTCCGCAGATCGAGGATCTCAACTTCCACGCCCTCTTTGCTCATGGCCTCAGCTGCTTCGAGAGCAACTGGAACCATGGCGCCGTACGTGATAACGGAAACGTGTTTGCCTTCGCGCGTGAGCGCTGCCTTTCCGAGCGGTACTTCGTACGGGCCGGCCGGAACGTCGTTCTTCACAGAGCGGTAGATCTTCTTTGGTTCCATGAAGACGACGGGGTCTGGGTCGCGAATCGACGCGATAAGCAAGCCCTTCGCATCGTAGGGGTTGCTCGGCACGACAACCTTGAGACCAGGAGTCGCGACGAAATACGACTCGGGTGACTGCGAGTGGTAGCTGCCACCTCGCACGCCGCCGCCATACGGCGATCGGATGACCATCGGAACGCTGAACTGACCCGCCGAGCGATACCGAATCTTGGCAGCTTCGGTCACGAGCAAGTCAAAGCCCGGAAAGATAAAGTCGATGAACTGGATTTCAGCGACTGGCTTGAGTCCGTAGAGCGCCATGCCGACTGCCGCACCAATAATGCCGGCTTCTGCCAGTGGCGTGTCGATGACGCGATCGGATCCGAACTTGTCGACCAGTCCTTCGGTGATCAGAAAGACTCCGCCGCGAACGCCGATGTCCTCCCCCAAGATAACCACATCTTGGTCGCGCTCCATTTCCTCCCTCAGCGCGGACTGAAGGGCTTGCACCATGGTGGACTGGGTTTTCTTGGCTGCTTGCACTGTTGCCATCAATTCCTCCGGCCTTAAACGCCGAGCTCGGCGGCAAGCTCTTTGCGCTCCCACTCGAGATGGGGCGTAAGCTTTTCGTATTCGTAGTCAAGCACGGAGAGCGGCTCGGGGACCGGACTCTTTTCCGCTTCCTCCATAGCCGCGGCGAGCTGCGCTTTGACTTCAGTCTGAACTTTTTGTTCTTGCTCTTCGGACCACAGCCCGCGGGATTCCAAGAACTTGCGCATGCGCGTAACGGGATCGCGCTGCGTGCGCCACATTTCGAGTTCACCCTTCGGCCGATAGCGGGTATCGTCATCGGCTGAGGAGTGAGGACCATAGCGATAGGTATACGCTTCAATGAGGCTCGGACCGTTGCCAGAGCGCGCCTTATCCGCGCAATGTTTGGTCACGCTATAGACCGCGAGAATGTCGTTGCCGTCCACCAAGAAGCCGTCCATGCCATACGCACGCGCCTTTTCAGCGATCGTCTTGGTGTGCATTTGCTGATCGGTGCGCATCGAGATGGCGTATTGGTTATTCTGCACAAACATCAAGGCGGGCGCTTGATAGACCGCCGCAAAATTCATGCCAACGTGAAAGTCGCCTTCGCTTGTCGCACCGTCGCCCATGTAGCAGATGGTGACCTCCTTACGCTTCTTGATGCGCTGCGCCATGGCGGTACCGACAGCTTCGGTGATTTTGTTGCCAACGGTTGAAGCGGGTGGCACGATATGCAGATCGCGACGCCCCGGACCATGCGGCATGAGGCGCCCCTGCGTTGGGTCTGCCATGCGTCCGAGCACGTGCCCGAACCACTCCGTCGCGGTGAGTCCTTTGACGAGCATGCTGCCTTGCGAACGGTGATCCGGATACATCCAATCGTCTTTGAGCAGCGGCAAAGCGCTGCCGACCTGCGCTGCCTCTTGGCCCGCGACTTGCGCGTAGAACCCCGCGCGGCCTTGACGCACGAGAATGTAGCCGCGATCGTCCACACCGCGGACAAACACGAGCCAACGATACATCTTGAGAAAATCATCTTTTGAGAGGCCGAGCTTGTCGACGTTCTCAACTGGCGATCCGTCTGGCGCGAGCACGCGGATGGGCTCGGCGGTGAACGGCTTGATGTCCATGCATGCCTCCGAGAAACGCTGAATAGTCAAGTTATCGGTTCTTACGATTTTCGAGCATTACCTTTGGTTGGGATACTGTCTGTCTGCTGGATGGATTCTTTCACTCGGTGGGAGAATCGAGTCCGCACGGGGGTATTGCAGGATTAAACTCGGTCCTTTCTCGTTTATGAAGCTCTCCGTCGGTCTGTACCGGCCGGCGCCGGTTGCACCGCTCTCGGCAAATGCGCAAGCAGAACTGCTGCGGGAGCTGCACGCAGAGTATCCGTCGCTGCAGCAAATTCCCGGTGGCGTGCTCTTTTCCGACCCGCCACGCGGCCGAATGCTGCTCATCGATCAAACCAAAGTCGAGTCCGTCGAAAACAATCCGAATTCTCCCTTCGAATCGATCGATCGCATGCGCGGAATCTTCGCAAAATCGATTCCCGTCGTGCAGTACCCGCCGCCCTTTCATCTTCGCGTTGACGGCGCCGGCACGATCCAAGCGCTTGAAGGATTAAACCCGACGCAAGTGTTGCTGCAACGCGCTCATCCGCGAGAGGAATGGAACTCGATTGCTGGCGGATGTACGTTTGCAGGACTCCGCTTTATTTTCAGGACACCGGACGGCGGGCAGCGCGACGTACATATCGAGCCGCTCTTCGCGCAGCCGGATAAGTTTTACGTCATGATCATTAGCGCCGCCGGAAGCGGCTCCCCGACGCTTGAGGCAGCGATGGACCGAGCGCGCGACGAGACTGAAGTGATCGAGCACCTCAGCGATCGCATCGTCGCCGATCTCACGGGGAACGCGTAAGACGCGTGCGTCGCGAATAAATTCGCGACACTACATTATAGGAGAGGCTACATGATTCTTGAAGCGTCATGATGGCGATGATTGTATCGTGTCATCGGCGACGACGTTCGTTTCGCACAACGTTTTATGCACGTGCGCTTGTTCTTCTGTGGATTGTGCTGGTTTCGACCGCTAGCCCGGTAGTCGCCGACCAGCAAAGCCCACCGCCAGTTTCACCCAACCCCGTTACCATCAACATGACGCATCGTGCTTTCCATCCGAATGCCGTGCACGTGCTCGCGGGATCCAAGGTCATCTGGGAAAATGACGATACGCAGGATCTCATCATGTTGCCGCGCAGCGATGCCGGCTCTGTCATCGTTCGGGTCGTTGTCGACGCGCAAGGTCAGGTGCAGGATGCGCGTGTCGCGCAGTCTTCGGGCAGTCACGCCATCGACGACGCTGTGCTAAAGTCGGCAAAGGAGAAGACGTTTCCGCCGGCAGATCCTGGAAAGCCAGGCATCCGCGCCTACTTGATCGCGTTTAGCTACGGTTCGCCCGACGCCGCCGCATCTGCATCGCCGCCGCCTTTCGGTGAGGTGACCATCAAGCCGGGCGGAACGTTTTCCTATACGTTTACGGCACCCGGCGAGTATTATTTCTATTCGGCATCCGATGCGGATGTTGGTGTCACAGTTTTCGTGACTGCAGGAGAGTAGCCCCCGGATCTTTGGTTGGTAAGCTTTTTCCAGACCTCATCCGGCATGAGCCGCGGCACACGGCGTGGATAGTTGCCCTCGGGGTGTTCAGCAGCCCAAGCTTTCGATCGCGCTGCTAAGAATTCGAAATTTTCGTACATGGCGCTCTTCCCGCTCGCGGCTCTGCGGATTGCAACTACCTCTTGTAGTTGGTCCCACATCGAATCGATATACCAGCCGCCGAGGTCGAGGTATTGTTGCTCCGCGATCAGGCCATACTTGATATACGACCCCATTTGCTCACACCAGTCAGCTACTCGAAGTTCCGGATGCTCCCTCCGATCGGGGTTGTGATGCCACAAACCCTCTCGATAGTCGGGATCGTGCAGCTTCGCTTTGAGTTGGCTCTCAACGAAACCGCTTGCCGATTGGACAGCATCGCTCTCCCAGCGCGCGATGTAGTGGAGTAGTCCGGTGAGCTGGTTGGCGGAGCGGATGTGACGCAGTTGGACGAGCGCCGCGATCGCCGTGATCCCGATGACCAGAAATGTCGCGACCGACGAGATCGCGCCGATAGTCTCAGCCGTCATTTCGTCATGGCTACACGCCGAAGAGGTTGATCGATTTCGTGCCCGTGTACATCACGACGCCTTTCGTCTCCGTGTAGAGGTCGAGCGTCTGCATTGCAAGTTCGCGACCAAAACCAGATTGCTTGTAGCCGCCGAAGGGCACGCCAGGGAAGATAGAGATCGGCGTGTTGATGCCAACGCCACCAGACCGAAGTGAGGCGGCGACCCGCTGCGCTCGCGACCCATCTTTCGTCCACACTGACGCTGCCAACCCATAGATCGAATCGTTGGCGATGGCCACAGCCTCTTTTTCATCCTTGAATGTCGTGACGACGGCGACCGGTCCAAAGATTTCTTCCTGTGCGACGCGCATTGAGTTGCTGACTCGGTCGAGCACGGCCGGTGTGAGGAAGTTGCCCTTTGCGAGCGGGCCGTCAGGCCGAGTGCCGCCGCAGGAGAGTTTTGCACCTTCTTGCTGACCGATCCCGATGTAGCCCTCGATCTTCTCGAGCTGGCGTTTGGAGATGATTGCGCCGACATGCTGCGCTGGATCTAATGGATCTCCGACTTTCAATGCCTTGGTTTTGTTCACAAATTTCGAGACGAATTCGTCGCGCACCGACTCGTGCACAAGGATGCGGGAGCGTGCGTCGCACGACTGCCCTGCGTTGTAGAAGATCGCATGCACCGCGCCCGCCGCGGCTGCTTCGAGGTCCGCGTCTTCGAAGACGATGTTCGGCGATTTTCCGCCCAGCTCCAACGTAACGCGCTTGATGGTCGATGCTGCAATCTCCATAATCGTGCGGCCCGTCGCGGTTTCGCCAGTGAAGGCGATTTTGTCAATGCCCGGATGACCGGCGAGATGTGCGCCGATGACCGCACCTGGTCCAGGCAGCACGTTGAGAACGCCAGCCGGGCATCCCGCTTCCACTGCGATCTGCCCGAGGGCAAGCGCCGTAAGCGGCGTCGGCGAAGCCGGCTTGAGGATGACCGTGCATCCAGCCGCAAGCGCCGGCGCCACCTTCCAGGCTGCCATCAGCAGCGGGTAGTTCCAAGGAATAATTTGTGCGCACACACCTACCGGCTCTTTGAGGGTGTAGTTAAAAAAATTCGGCGGCGCCGGAATCGTGTTGCCCATGATTTTTGTGACTGCGCCGGCGTAGAATTCGAAGTCCTCGACGACTTGGTTGATTTCGGCTTTCGACCCGGATATCGTTTTGCCGCTGTTGCGCGTCTCGAGTTCGGCCAGCGAATCGATCCGCTCGGCGATGAGCGAGGCCATCTTCTGCAATATGCGCGCGCGGCGTGCCGGGGTGAGCGTCGCCCACTTACCCTGCAGCGCTTGGCGCGCAGCGTTAACGGCGAGGTCTGCGTCGTGAATGCCCGCTGCGGCAACGGATGCAATGACCTCGTTCGTTGCTGGGTTGAGCACGTCCATATATTCGCCGGATGCCGGCTTGGTTGGCTCGCCGTTCATGAAGAGCTCGTAGGTCTGTTTTACGGTTGTGGTGGTCATGAGGCTCCTCTGATAACGCGCGAATGAATTCGCGCGACTACATTTGATAACGCGCGAATTCGCGCGACTACATTTACAAACGTTCGACGATGGTGGAGATTCCTTGGCCCACGCCGATGCACATGGTCGCCAGGCCGCGCTTCGCTCCCCGCGACTCCATGGCGTGCAGCAGCGTTACCATGATCCGCGCGCCACTGCACCCCAAGGGGTGACCGAGCGCAATCGCGCCACCGTTGATGTTGGTGCGCTCCATGGAAATCTCGAGCTCTCGGATGCAGGCCAGCGATTGTGCGGCGAAAGCCTCGTTGAGTTCGATGACGTCGATGTCATCGATGCCCAGGTTGGCGCGATCGAGTGCCTTCAGCGTCGCTGGGATTGGGCCGAGTCCCATAAAGTTGGGATCGACGCCGGCAACCGCGGACGTGAGGATGCGCGCCATAATTCTCAGGCCTCGGCGTTTGGCTTCCTCAGCTGACATCATCACGATTCCGGCCGCTCCATCGTTGATGCCGCTGGAATTGCCTGCGGTCACCGTACCGCCTTCGCGGAAGGCGGGTTTGAGTTTTGCAAGCTGCTCCATGGTGATGTCGGGCCGTGGAGGCTCGTCTTTGATAAAGACCTGCGATGCAGTCGCTTTGCCATTGCCCGGCACGGTCACGCCGATGAGCTCGCGATCGAAAGCGCCGGATTGTTGCGCGGACCCTGTCTTGTGCTGACTGGCGTAGGCAAATTCGTCTTGTTCTTTGCGCGTGATGCGGTAGCGCTCGGCCACGTTTTCTGCAGTTTCGCCCATACTGAGTGGCGGATAACCTCGCGCCGTGAGCTTTGGATTGTACATTCGCGCGCCAAGCGTCGTATCGAAAATCTGAGGCGCGCGGGCGAATTCTGTTTCCGGCTTGGGGATCACATAGGGAGACCGTGTCATGCTTTCAACGCCACCCGCAATAAAGATGTCACCGCAGTTGCTGGCAATGGCGTGGGATGCGCTATTGATTGCTTGCAATCCGGAACCGCACAAACGATTGAGCGTCGCGCCGGCAACTGATTCTGGGAACTCTGCAGCAAGCAGCGCCATGCGAGCCACATTGCGGTTGTCCTCACCCGCTTGATTGGTGCATCCCCACATGACGTCTTCGACGTCGGCCGGGTCGAGCTTCGCGCGCTCGATCAATGCTTTGAGGACGACCGCCGACAGGTCGTCCGGCCGCACGGAGCGCAAGGCACCAGCATACTTGCCGATGGGCGTCCGCGCCGCGGCGACGATGACTACTTCTCTCATGATGTGAGGACAATTTCGTGGTTACAGTTCTGAGCACCCGCCGCGTCTACGAAGGTCACGTTCTCAATCTGCGCGTCGATGACGTGCGCTACGACAATGGTCACCGCTCGCAGGTCGAAGTTGTAGAACATCGAGGTGGAGTCGCAATCATTGTGCAGCCTTCTGTGGACACGATCGTACTGGTTCGCCAATACCGGCCGGCAATCGGCCGCGAAATGTGGGAGGTTCCCGCGGGAAAAATCGAAGCCGGTGAGGATCCTATGGACTGCGCCACGCGAGAGTTAATCGAGGAAACTGGCTATCGTGCGTCGCGACTGCGCAAACTGTGGACCTTTTTTACCGCACCGGGCTTTTGCACCGAGCTGATGCATTTGTTTGTCGCCGAGGGACTCACCCCGGGCGCCCAGAGCTTGCAGGAAGACGAGTCGATCGAAGTACGAACTTTTGACGTCGCCGAGGCGTGGCGGCTGGTTGCGGCAGACGAGCTGCCGGATGCAAAGACGCAAATTGCGTTAGCGTGGGCAAAAATGCGCGAATGAATTCGCGCGACTGCCTTTAGCGGTTGGCGCGGACTCGCTTATCGCACGTCTCACAAAAATATGTGAGCTTGGCGTCCGTATCGTAGATCGAATGACTGTAATACATCGCGCAGCGAGAATTATAGCAGTGTTTCAATCCAAAGGCGTGGCCGAGCGCATGGACGCACTCTTTGAGCGTTCGATTGAAGAGCGTGCCGTCGTTGGCGGCTTCGCCATAGAACTCTGGTTTGAGCCGGAACGTCGATACCACGGCCACTCGATCGGTCTCGCTTGCATCGCTGAAGATAAAATTGTGGGAGGTCTTGTAGAGGTCGCTGCCCATCATGCCAAGCAACAGACCATCACGCGCAGGATATGCTGCGAGCAGCCGGTTGAAGACCGTATTGAGAAAGAACTGCCGGCGGATGGAGTTTGCTTGGGTGGGTGAGAGGGTGAGCGGCTTTTCGACTGCGAATTTATGGAAGAATCGCTCTTCCAAGCAAGGAGCAAGTCGTTCGCAAAGATCTGGTCCGACGCCGTTGATGGGGACGAGAGTTATTTTTTCCATGCTCCGATACATCACCCTTCAACTTGCTCGATGCAAGTCCTCCGATGGTGACGCACGTCCGAGAGGAGATGAACGATGATCATTGGTCTCGGCACTGACGTCGCAGAAGTGGATCGCTTTCGATTCACGCCGTCGCAGTTCGAAAAGTTTTCCACCAAAGTTTTTACGCCTGAAGAAGTAACGCACGCACGCAAGCACCGCTATCCTCACGAGCGGCTGGCGGGGGCATTCGCCGCGAAAGAAGCGACCAGGAAGGCCTTTGGTCACGCCATTCCGTGGCGCCTCATCGGGGTGCGTCACGAGCGCAGCGGAAAGCCATACGTGGAATTGAGCGGACGGGCGGCTGGCTTAATTGCCGCGCGTGGCGTGCGGCGGATGCACGTCACCATTTCCCACAGCCGGCAAAATGCCGTTGCGACGGTCATCTTAGAAGCGGACGATGCGGCGGCTGGTTTGTCCGTGGACTTTGAGGAAGCTGCAGCCCGATGAACGCTCTGACCGCTGCCGAGATGCGCACGGCCGACATGCGCACGATCGAAGACGTGGGTATCCCACCCATCGTGCTCATGGAAACCGCCGGCCGAGCGGTGGCCGATTTGGCGCGCGATTTTCTGACCGATCTCGAAGGAGATCCCATTCGCGTCGCGATCGTCGCGGGTTCTGGGAACAACGGAGCGGACGCGCTCGTTGCCGCCCGCTATCTCATGCAGCTCGGTTACGAGCCGGACATTTACATGGCTGCCAAAGGCGCCGACTGCAACGAATTGTGCCGCGCGCAATTGGAGATGATGCAGGGGTTGGGAGCGTCGGTGAGCTTCCTGCGCGAGCAGTCACCCGAATTCTTTCGGTCGGGCCTTCGAGCGGCAAGCCTCATCGTCGACGGCTTGCTCGGCACCGGATCTTCCGGCGTCCTGAACGAGCCCTACCGCACCTGGGTGAACGAGATCAATATTGCGAGTCGTGAAGTCATTGCGGTCGATATTCCAACGGGCATCGACCCAAGCTCGGGCATGGTGCCCGGACCTGCGGTAACGGCGACGGCGACGGTCACCATGGCAGCGCCTAAGGTTGGGATGCTTTTGTATCCAGCCGCGTCTTACGTTGGGGAGCTATGGGTTGCCCAAATCGGTATCCCTCCCGCAATTTTGGCAGATGTCGGCGGCCGCTACCACGTCATGACCAAGCAACAGTTCTTCTTTTGGTTACCAAGACGCAGCCGCCAAGCCGACAAGCGAAGCGCCGGAGAGGTTGTCGTGATTGGCGGCAGCCACCAATACATTGGCGCTCCACTGCTGTGCGCGCTTGGTGCCCTGCATGCGGGCGCCGGATACGTGACCATTGCCTGTCCGCCGTCAGCGGCACAGGCAATCTCGAATCACGCTCTCGAGCAGATTGTTGCTCCGTGGCCAGAGTCAGATGATGTTGGCATAATCGTCAACGCGCTCTTGGATTCGACGCGTCACGCGGGAGCGGTGGCGATTGGACCTGGCTTGGGCAGAGATGCCCAAACGCAAGAAATCGTACGCCGTTTTCTGAGCCAGAGCACACGCCCGCTGGTTGTTGATGCAGACGCACTCTTCGCGCTGTCGGACCATACCTCGCTGATCACCGGCAAGAAAGCCGTATTGACCCCGCACGACGGCGAGTTCGCGCGGTTGCTCGGCGAAAATGCCGACGCCGCGATCGTGAATCGCATGAAGGCGGCAGATGATTTTGCATCGACGCTTGACATCACGCTTTTGCTCAAGGGACCGCGTTCGATTGTCGCGACAAAGGAGGCATCATACGTGAATATCACCGGCAACGAGCTGCTTGCCACTGCCGGATCTGGTGACGTTCTCTCTGGCATCATCGGCGCAGTGCTGGCTGCCGGGTGCAGCCCGCGTCAGTCCGCGGCCATTGGCGCGTATTGGCATGGGGTCACTGCGGAGTATCTTGCCAGCCAACATAAGCAAAGCATCGTCGCCGGAGACGTCGCGAAAAATTTGCAAGACGCGTTGCATTGGCTGGACGAGCGCGAAGAGGAAGACGACGGGTACCTCACCCGCATCGTGTAGCGGGCGATTGGAACATCGCCCAATGTAGTCGCGCGAATTTATTCGCGCGCGAGTTTTGAGAGCTTTCGCAGCACCGATTCGTCGATAATCTTGACTCCGAGTTGCTCGGCTTTGGCCATCTTGCTCCCAGGCGAGTCGCCCGCCACAACGTAGTCCGTCTTTTTGCTGACGGATCCCACGACTTTCCCACCCGCGTGAGCGATCAGGGCGCTTGCCTCTTCTCTCGAGAGGTTCGGCAACGTGCCGGTTATGACGAACGTTTTGCCCAGCAGCGGACCATCGGGTCGTTGCTTGACACGAGTTTCTTTGAGGTTCACACCCGCACGCCGCAGTTTTTCAATGACTGCGCGATTTTGCGGTTGCTCGAAGAAGTGCGCGATGCTTTGGGCGATTTTCGGTCCGATTTGTTCGGTCGCTTGGAGCGTTTCAACCGAGGCGGCAGCCAATTCTTCGATACTCGGGAAGGCTGCTGCGAGAATCTGCGCGTTTTGGCTGCCGACAAATCGAATGCCCAAGCCAACGATCGCTCGCCAGAAGGGGCGTTGCTTGCTCGACTCGATGTTGCGCAGCACGTTGGCAGCTGATTTCTCTCCCATGCGGGGCAGGTTCAACAAGTCCGCCTCCGTCAGCGAGTAAAGGTCGCCAACGTCCTTGATCGTTTTGCTTTCCGCCAGCGCATCGGCGAGGGCGTAGCCCAAGCCTTCGATATCCATGACCTGGGCGAAGTGAAAAAGCTGCTCTCGAAATTGCGCCGGGCACGAGCTGTTCGTGCAATACGCCATCGCCTCGCCCGGGGGCCGAAAGACTTCAGCACCGCATGCCGGGCAGCGCTTAGGCAGCTCGTACACGCGAAGACGCTTGCCCTTGCGCGCTTCGATCACCGGTCTGACGATTTCTGGAATGACCTCGCCCGCGCGCCGAACGACCACCACGTCACCTTCGCGAATGTCTTTTTCTTTCACGTAGTCTTCGTTGTGCAGCGTGACCGTGGAAACGGTAACACCGCCGACATGCACCGGCTCGAGCACGGCAAAGGGGTTCACGCTCCCCGTGCGGCCGACGTTGACTTGAATCGAGAGAAGCTTCGTCTGCGCTTCCTCTGGCGCATACTTAAACGCGATCGCCCAACGCGGATCGCGCCCAACAAAGCCAAGCTCGCGTTGCTGCTTGAGCGAATCCACTTTGACCACGACGCCGTCGATGCCAAAGTCGATCGAATCGCGCTTATGCTCCCACGCCTCGCAGAATTGTACCAGTTCCTCGAAATCCTCAAATCTGTGCGCCTCGCCGTTGACCGGCAGGCCGTGGCCCTTGAGCATCTCCAAGAGATGCCATTGGGTGTCCGCCGCGAGCGCAGGTTTCACCTCACCAAGGCCATAGGCAAAGAAGCGCAAAGGCCGGGATGCCGTGATGCGCGGATCGAGCTGACGTACCGCGCCTGCTGACGCGTTGCGGGGGTTGGCAAACGCTGGCTCTCCCGCGGCAATACGTTTTTCGTTCATGCGGTCAAAGTCGCTGCGGCGCATGTAGACCTCGCCACGCACTTCGAGCACGTCAGGAGCGCGACCGTGCAACCGTAATGGGATAGAACGGATCGTGCGCAGATTCGGCGTGACGTCTTCACCCATGCTGCCGTCTCCGCGCGTGCCTCCAGAAACCAGCGCCCCATGCTCGTAGCGCAACGCGATCGCGAGGCCGTCAATTTTTAACTCGGCCACATAGGCGCCGGGTTCTCCGTCCAGCAGCTTCGTGACGCGCTGGTGCCATGCGCGCAGCTCTTCATGCCCAAATGCATTGCCAAGCGACAGCATCGGGACCGTGTGGCGATACTTGGCAAAAGCGGCCGACGGCGCTGCACCAATGCGCTGCGTTGGGCTATCGGGCGTTTGAAGCTCGGGATGCTGGCGTTCCAGCTCTTGGAGCTGCCGAAACAACGTATCCCATTCGGCGTCGCTCACCGAGGGCGAGTCGAGAACGTAATACTCGTAGTTGTACCGATCGAGCAGTTCGCGGAGTTCGGCTACGCGTTTTGTATCTTTGTCCGGCACCGGGCTCATGGATGCTTCGTTCGACAGGAAACGCAAGCGGACCTGAAGGTCGCTGCTACCTAGGGCGATTTACCAATCGCCCCCTACAAATATCAAAGGACGTCTTAGGCGGGGTGGGCGTCTTCGCGTTCCCACTTGCGAACGAGATACGCGATCAGATCGGACGTGATCTCGCTGATGCGCACGAAAGAGATGCCGATACCGCGTGCGTCATTGCGGACAACCGTGCCGTAGACAGAAATTGGCTTGGCTTCACCGACGAGATCCAATTCAATGGTCAGTAAGTCGTTTGTGTCCACGTCAGCGTTGGTTCGAAGGAGCACGCCGCCGCCGCCAATATTGACGATTTCGGCTGGATAGCGGTCGTCTGTACGCTCTCGCCGGATATGCACGGGCAGGATTTTTTGAATGCGCGCATGCTTGCGTCGCTCAATCGTTTGGCCGTCATTTCCGTTGTGCATGACACGCCCTCGTTCTGCGAACGCGCCTAATTGTCCGGGCTGTTACCCCAAAGCTTGACATCGCCAATGTGGTTCGCCCAATACCACATGCGACTCACGCCCCACGCTATATGATTCCATAGGAAGAGCTCGGCGGCCCGGCCTTGTGGGAAGATCGCGACCACGATGAGGATGACCACCAAATAGAACGAGACGCCAAGCGAATTCCAAAACTTTGTTGAGTTGGATGCCCTCGATGTTCCTCGCAGCGGCGCCGGCTCAAAATACTGACGGCGTTCGGTCTGCTCTTTGACGGCTTGATAGTCGACTGGCGGCAAATACGAGGCAGAGTTCGCCGCGCGAAATGATGGCTGCGGGGCAAACGTTTGGACTGGTGGCGCCGCAGAGGCAGTATCTTCAGTGTGGCGCCCCAAAAGGCGATCGATCTTCTGCTTTGCGTCGTCGCTGAGCTCCAGGAAATCGGCGACCACTTCGTACCCTGCCCCCTCGCCGAGGCTTTGCTGGGTCCGCACTTTGATGAGGCCCCGTGCTGTGGCCTTGATGCTACGCATGTCGAGCGTCGTGAAGAGAATTGTGTTCTCCCTCACTTCGCTCGGGAACGTGGCGATGAGGCCGTGTGAGTCCAGGCGCGCCGCTTTGCCGGTCAAGTTCACGCCGAGTTCGGCGTTTCGGACCGTGATATCGATGGGAAGAGGCAACGCAGCGGGAAGTTCGCCGGTACCTATCGCGTCGGGCATAGATCCTCTTAATATATGACTACGGTCGCCGGACAGTCCCGATAGAGGCTGCCAAGCATACTAGTCATCGGCTATCTTCAGCCTGGACTTCAGGACCGCGCCACGGGTTCTGCTGGCGGCTGTGGCCGGGAGCCCGTGTTTTCAAGGGTCTTGAGGAGCTCTCTGTTGGCACGCTCGTACTCCTCAATTGCCCCGTGCTCGCTCGTGATGGCGATGTGGGCGCGCGGGTCGGTCAGCACCCGGCGCAGATATCGGCCCGTATACGAATGCGGCATTCTGGCGATTGCCTCGGGTGGACCCATCGCAACAACCCGGCCACCCTTATCGCCGCCCTCGGGCCCAAGGTCAATGATGTAGTCCGCGGTCTTGATGACATCGAGATTGTGCTCGATGACCAACACGGTATTTCCGCTCTCGACAAGTCGACGCAACACCAAAAGCAATTGCGCGATGTCAGCAAAGTGCAGCCCGGTTGTCGGTTCGTCGAGAATGTAAAACGTTCGACCGGTGCTGCGCCGCGAGAGTTCGGTGGCAAGTTTCACGCGTTGTGCCTCGCCACCGGAAAGCGTCGTCGCCGGCTGACCCATTTGAATGTAGCCCAGGCCCACGTCGCAGATCGTCTGCAGTTTGTTATGAACGCGCGGGATGTTCGCAAAAAACTCCGCTGCCTCATCCACGCGCATCTCCAAGACGTCAGCGATCGACTTGCCTTTGTACTTTACCTCAAGCGTCTGCTGGTTGTAGCGCTTGCCTTTGCACACTTCGCACGGCACGTACACATCCGGCAAGAAGTGCATCTCGATTTTGATGATGCCGTCGCCCGCGCACGCCTCGCACCGGCCGCCTTTGACGTTGAAGGAAAAGCGTCCGGGACCGTAGCCGCGCACACGCGCGTCGGGTGTCAGCGAAAAGAGCTCGCGAATCGGATCGAATGCGCCGGTATACGTCGCCGGATTGCTGCGTGGGGTGCGCCCAATGGGCGACTGGTCAATGACGATGGCTTTGTCGAGCTGTTCCAGACCGCGCACCTTGCCGTAGGTCTCTTCGGGTGGTTGTCCGTGCAGATGGTGAGCCAGCGCGCGATAGAGCACCATATCGACGAGGGTGGATTTGCCCGAACCTGACACGCCGGTGATCGCGCAGAAAACCCCGAGCGGAAAATCGACGTCGATGTTCTTAAGGTTGTTCGCGCGCGCGCCTTTAATGCTGAGCGTGCCTTTGGGTTGGCGACGCTTGGGCGGAATGGGAATGACCGTTTCTCCGGAGAGAAAGCGGCCGGTGGCCGACGCCGGGGCGGCGCAAATGTCGTCAATCGTTCCGGCCGCAACCACGTGGCCGCCGCTTTTGCCTGCACCGGGTCCGATGTCCACGATGTAATCCGCTTCACGCATCGTCTCTTCATCGTGCTCCACCACGATGAGGGTGTTGCCCAAATCGCGCAGCGTTTTGAGGGTCGCGAGCAGACGAGCGTTGTCGCGCTGGTGTAAGCCAATGGAGGGCTCGTCCAAAATATACAGGACACCGACGAGCGAGGATCCGATCTGCGTGGCGAGCCGAATGCGCTGCGCCTCGCCGCCGGAGAGAGTCGTCGCGCTGCGATCGAGCGTGAGATACTCGAGGCCGACGTTGATGAGAAAGCCCAGCCTCGCACGCAATTCCTTGACGATCTGGCGCGCGATTTGCTCTTCCCGGCTGGTCAGTTTCAGCGCTTCGAAAAATTCCAGAGCGCGGTCGACGGGCAGCGACGTGAGCTTTGCAATGTTGAGGTTCGCGAGTGTGACCGCGAGCGATTCGGGCTTGAGGCGCGCACCTTTACACGCTGGGCAGCGCACCGACGTCATCAGTTTTTCGATTTCTTCCTTGACGTAGTCCGAGGACGACTCTTCGTAACGCCGCTGCAAGTTGGGAAGGATGCCCTTATATTGCGACTCGTAATCCCAATGCTTGCCCGATTTGGTGCGGAAGCGAAATTCGCGCTTTTCGTCCGCGCCGTATAAGATAACGTCGAGCAGTTCTTTGGGGAGCTTTTTGATCGGCGTGTCGAGACTGAAACCCTCATCTTTGAGCAGCGTCTCCACTTGCTGCACGTAAAATGGATTCATGCCCGCCGAGAGGTTCTTGGTCCACGGCACGATCGCGCCCTCGCGGAAAGACTTGTTGCGATCCGGAATGACAAGACGCGGATCGATTTCGATGCGCGCGCCGAGACCGGTGCACTCGGGGCACGCCCCGTAGGGCGAGTTGAACGAGAACATGCGCGGCGCCAGCTCCTCGAAGGAGAGGCCGCACTCGATGCAGGCAAACTTTTCAGAAAAGCTTTGTTCTTCTTCTTTCCCGCCTGGCTTTTGCACGAGCACGCTCAAGCTGCCTTGCGTGAGCTTCAGCGCCGTTTCAACCGAATCGGTCAGGCGCTTGCGGACGTCGGGCTTGATGACGAGACGGTCGACGACGATTTCAACCGTGTGCTTGCGTTTCTTGTCGATCGAGATCTTCTCGCGAAGATCGCGAATGTGACCATCGACTCGCGCGCGGGCGTAGCCATCCTTGATTGCCTGCTCGAAGAGCTTCTGATACTCACCTTTGCGTCCGCGCACCATCGGGCCGAGCAACTGAATCTTCGTGCCTTCTGGCAATTCGAGAATTTGGTCGACGATTTGCTCTGCGGTTTGCGGGGTGATGGGACGGCCGCAGTTTGGGCAATGCGGATGGCCGATACGCGCATACAGCAAACGGAGGTAGTCGTAAATTTCCGTCACCGTGCCGACGGTCGAGCGCGGGTTACGGCTGGTTGATTTCTGATCGATGGAAATCGCGGGAGACAAACCCTCGATGTAATCGACGTCTGGTTTTTCCATTTGACCGAGAAACTGCCGTGCATACGAGGAGAGCGATTCGACGTAGCGGCGTTGACCCTCAGCGTAGATCGTGTCGAAGGCGAGCGAGCTCTTGCCGGAGCCTGACAGGCCCGTGATGACGATGAGCTGGTTGCGCGGCAACGTTAGATCGATGTTCTTGAGATTATGCTCGCGCGCGCCCTTGACCAAAATGTGCTCGAGCCCATGCCGCGGCGCAATCGCCAGCACGGGAGCTGCGTAGGGATCCTCCCTCGGGCCATTTTGGGATTTTTGCATAGAAAAGACTATTTCGGGGGCGATTTTCCAATCGCCCCCTGGATGGGCGACTTTACAGTCGCCCGTTACATTTTGGCGAGGGCGGTGGGGAGGTCGGCGATTGAAGGAATCTCCGCTTCGGGCGGGCGCGCACCTGCAGGAAGCTTTTCGTTTCGGCTATTTACCCATATCGCACGCATGCCGGCGGCGTGGGCACCGGAAATGTCGCGGTCGAAGCGGTCCCCGACCATGACGCTCTCATCCGCCGTAACCGCAAGCTCGCTCATCGCGTGCGCAAAAATAGCTGGATCGGGTTTGGCAAGCTCCATCTCACCAGCGAGCACGACCGCATCGAAGAAGCGGGCCAGTTCGAGACGGGCAATCTTGGCTTCGTGGGTCTCCGCAAAGCCATTGGTAATGATGGCCATCTTATAACGGCCATGCAGTTGGCGCAAGACAGGGAGCGTTTCGGGAAATAATTCGACGCGCTCGATGCGAATTGCGTCGTAGCGAGCGGCGAGCCGGCGGGCGAGATCGGCGTCATCGATGCCGTGGGCGCGCAGGGCAGTCAGCCACAATCGCGGACGAATTGCGCCACTCGGCGGCTTGGGAGCTTTGGGCTCCAGAGTCTCCCAAAAACTCATTGCGGCGTTCATATAGGCGACCGCAAGGAGTTGCGCCGAGATGCCGCGATCGGCGGCCAGTTCGGATGCCGCGAGGGCCGCGCTGCGCTCGCTCGAGATCGTGTCGTCGAGCAATGTGTCGTCGAGATCGAAAAAGATTGCCTTAACTTGCATTGCGGCGAAGCGGACCTAAAGGTCCGCTGCTACATCACGCATAGGGTTAAATATAGAACAGGCGCGGCAGCCTCTGGAAGCTGGCCACGAGCTGAGTCAGCGCTGCGTCACCTTGTCTTGGATCGAGCGTTGTTTCAAGCGACGGTAAGGTAGAGATCACATCGTCGTAGTTGTACATAATGCTTCCCTGCCACGATTGGCCTGGGACACCCTCGGACGCATAAAACGCGCTGCGAATCTCGAATGCGAGCGTGCGCAGTTTCTCCAATTCTGCGAGATTCGCCGTCGCCACTGACTGGTCGACCGAGCTATCAATGCTTGCCGCAAGTTGAGTGAACTTTACGATCTGTGGCTCCAAAGTCCGCACGACCATTGCACGCCTGGCCTCATCGCCTGTGCCGTTGGCAAAGATGTTCAAGCGGCGTTGCACTGCGAGCGCCAAGTCGCTCAAACGAATGTCTGGGTACGGAGCATCGGCAAGTCTCAGCATCTCAATGGTGTAAAAGCGAGCGGCTGCATCAGCATAGCGCATGCCAGGATCGAGCACTCGCAAGCTAGCCGGATCGTCGTAGGCGGAATGGTACGTACCAAAGACGCCGGCGTAAGCGATGCCATTTGATGGTATACCCAGGTGATACGTGAACGGCTCGTGATCGCTGCCTTCACCTGGTGGACCCACCGCCAACGTCGCGTCTTGCTTTTTCCAATACGCTGTCACCGAGCTTCCGTCAGGTGCGATGGCCGCATCGGAAACCGACCGAGTGATACCGATGAGGTCATCGGTCGCGCCGGCGTAAAACGTCGGCCCCATGGCAACTTCGTCCGTGTTCACGTACGCCCAACAGGACCGGCGTAGTTGGTCAGCGTTTTGATCCACCCACGCAGCGCTCCCGAAATCGTTGAGCTCCTCTCCATCCCACGAACCGATAACGAGAGTTCGAAAGGGGCGCCAGCCGGTTTTGCGCAGGTCGCGCACTGCATCTCCAAGCTGCAGCATGGCGACGGTACCGCTGATGGGATCGACGGCTCCATATGTCCACGCATCGCGATGGCCGCCGATGATCACGCTTTCGTTCGGCGCGGCCATGCCTTTCATCGTTGCGATAACATCCCAAATCGGACCGATGAAGCGGCGGCTCTTGAGCACGTAATGGACGCGCTCGACGCCCCCGATATGGACGTTGGCCACCGTTTTTGTCGCCCAAGCGCGCGGCGCGAGCGGTCCGCCGAGGTTCGCCTCCAACTGTTGCGCGACGAGCGCCGTAACGGCGCTCACCGGAATTGGGGGAACTCGCAGGGTCGAAAAAGCCTTGTGTTGTGCGCCAGGCACGGGAATGCCGATGGCGGTTGGATCGCCGGCGTTGTATTCAATGAGCATCGTGTTGCGAAGTGCTGCTCCGAGCGGGCGCGCGGGCCCGCTTGGATATGGCTTCGTCCCCGGCTTGGGCGGAAAAAATGGATCGTAGCCGGGCTCCGGATAGATGAGAAGGGCTTTGCCGCCATAACTGACGACCCGACGCCCCTTGGAGTCTGCGCTTCCGTGGCCCATTTTTACAATGATGATTGCGCCCGCCAAATTCACGTGCTTGCTCTTGAGCAGTGCAAAATCTTCGGCGCGTCCGTAGTTTGCGTAGATCAGCGTCCCATCGGCATCTCCGTCATTGCTAAATCCTGAGTACGGCTTGCCGATCTCTTCGTGATTTTTCGAGTATGGGTCGCCTGCAACGGCGGGCTCGTACAGATCGACGGACCGCTGGAAAGGCGCACTGATTTCCAAATGTTGCTCGATTGGCCAAACGTTAGCGACGGCATACGTGACGATGGATGCATCAAAGCCATCCGCGGCAAGTCGGTTGCGCACGTAGACGGCCGTTTGGTAGTCGGCTGGCTGACCCATGCGGTGCACGTGGCCAGCCAGCACGAGCTCATCTTGCGTCGCGGTGTGCGCATTTGGCGACGCATTCGCGATGCGTTCGGCGTCAAGTTCGCGAGCCGCCATGGCGCTTGGAAATCCTACCATCGCCGCGGGCGATGTTGTGTCGGCGTCAGACGGCAGCAGCGCCGAGGACAGTGCCACGAGCAATGTTAAACTTGCGGGCAACCAAAAATTGCTCCTCGCTTTGAGGACCGCTGGTATGCGCATGCTCCTAGAGTTATTCTGGCGAGCGCGCTGACCTTCCGCCGAGATCGTAGACAGTGACCCCGTTGGCTCGAAAATCTGCGCGCAGCGCCGCGCGCTCATCCGCGGCAAGCACCGTCCAATCGATTCCAGTCGGCGTTCGGTGGGTATAGGCATCGTTTGCATTGACCACGAGATAGCGAATCCCAAGCGCGCGCAGCACATCGTAGCGAGCCCGAGGAGACGCCTGCCAATCCACAACCAGCGCCTGCTGATAGTAAGGGTTGCCCCAACGAGCGCCCACGGGGAAATAATAGTCGCGCACGTCATCGAGCGCTAATATTTGTTCGCCGGCGATGCCATGCTGCGCGAGCCACTGCGCCGCCGCAAACGTTTCGAGCCGCGCGTCCAGGTACTGCGCCGCGCTCTCTTTCCCTACAATGTAGCGCATTGATGGAACGATGCTTTGCGCTGCTTCAAGGCGGGTAGATGGCAGCCAGTTCACGAGAACCGAGTAAGCGCAGAGCACGGTGACAGCAACAACGCTCACCGAACGCAGGCGCGCGCCGACCGCAGACGTGCCGGCCGCCACGAGCGCCGCATACAACGAAAGCGGCGCCAGCGCAAATCGCCACTGTTGGCTTAGAAAAAACCACGCCACGGTGAGCGTAAGGGTCACGAGCCCAACAACCAGCGTCGAGCGCGTGGCAATGAGACCCACCGCCGCAAAGACAATGCCGGCGCGCAACGCGAGGCCCGGATCGCCGCAGAACATTCGCGGCGCAACGATCAGTCGGTACGGCAGCAGCACAAGATCTGTTAGTGACGTGCCGCCGCCACACCAGTGGCGCGTCATGTCCACGTAGCGCGCACCGAAGTCGCGCACCGCGGCATATTGCGCGAGCTGCACAGAGAGGAACGGATAAACTGGGTCTCCAGTCACTGCAAGGGTGCGCACATACCAGCCAGCGGCGATCAGCACCATGCCGAGCAGAAATCCACCTATAGCTTCCCATCGTGGCGCCGTGCGCACCGCAACAAATATAAAGACAATAGCGCAGACACCGAGGCCAGAGTACTTCACCGCCGCGGCTGCGCCACAAAGCAAGCCCGCCAGAACGAACGTCGCGAATAAATTCGCGACACTACCTTTACTTGGGGTCGCGAATAAATTCGCGACACTACCTTTGTTTGGCGTCGCACGGTGTTGTGAGGCAAGAATCGTTAGAATGCTTGCTACCGCGAACATTGCGAACGGTACGTCTACATAGAATGTGGGAGCGAGCCATAACCATAGCTCGCAGGATGTTATCAGCATGGCTGCAACGATGCCGCTGCCTGGAGCGATCCGCGAAGAGACGGCGTAGGTGAGAAGGCTGAGGCAAAGCCCCGCCCCCAAGGTCGCCATCGCAGCACCGGCGGAACCTGCGATCGCGTAAGCGGGCAGCGCAGCCGCTTCCCCGAGCTGCGGGAAGCCCGTTTGAACCATCTGTGGCGAAAAAATAAACGTCCCATGAGCGAGCGCAGAGGCGACGAGCGGCAGGTGGTATGCAATCGGGTCCCACCACACGGCGGGCAACGCAGCCGCGACGATGCCGGTCAGGACCGCAGCGACGATCACGCAGCACGCAGCTCGATCCGCGACCTTCAAATCGCGCCAACGCGCAAGAACGCTTTGAAAAAATCGGGGTAGCTCGCGAAAACGCCTGCGGTGAACTGGCAGCCGCACAACAATTGCTACCAAGAGCAGCAGCCACAGCGCAAGCGGACGGATTCCACCAAAAAGACCGAGTACCGCGACGGCGCTTCCCAAAAGCGCATAGCCCGTCGCCGCACCAACTCCAAGGCGCTCCGCGCTGCGGGCGAAATCAGCCCAGCGAGAGACCAGCGCTACGCCGTAATCGGCAGCGACGATCCACGTGAGCGCAGCGGCGGCAATGCCCGCCAAAAGCCGAGGCCAAAACGCAGCCAGGTCCAACACATGCGGCGCCATCTACCTTACCTATCGGAAATTTCAGCGCTCGAAGCGGAGCACGACGACGTCTTCAGCCGGCAAATAGCGATTGAATTGGTGGACGCTCGTGAGGTGGTACTCCTTGCCAAGCACACCCAGGAGGACGAGATTGGGATCGATGCCGCGCGGCTCGTAAACGATGACCCACACTCGTCGGTATTGCTTTGCCGCGTTGAGCGCCTTTGGAATCTGATTCGCGTAGAAAATAAACAAGTGCGGATGCGAGAGGATGTCTTTATCGCCGGGAAGAGTCCAAAACGGCATTCCCTGTTCTGCGAGGACGAGATCGCCCTGCTGCTCCTCGCGGGAAAGCACTTGGGCAACCCCGGGCCAGTCCGCTGTATAAAAGGAGGGATCTAGTGCATACGCAGCGCCGAGCACGATGATGCCTGCAATGAATGAAGCAGTGACAAGCACCACCGCTCGCAACCGTCTTTCCATCGCGAGAGCGAAGAGGCATCCCGTCCACGCAGCGAGCGCATACGCGAGAAAGATGTAGTAGCGATCCAGATAGAGGAGCTTGTGCGTTGCCACCCCATAAAGAAATGTGAGCAGCGCGGGCATCCCAAGCCAAGGCAACAGCGATCGACCTGCGTAGACGATTGTCGCCCACAGCGCTGCGCCGAGCCACAACCACACCAACGCTGCGGCCACATTGGCGAACGTGCCCTCGAGCTGAGGAACGACCGTCGCCTGAGCCGCGAGCGAGAGCAATCCAGCGACTTCGTGCCCTCGATAACCCGCAAAGGTTTGTCCTCCCATGCCGAGTTGATGGAGCAAGGCGGGCACCTGCGGAGTCCAAAGAAGGATTGCTCCGGCAAACGAGACGCTCGCCTCCAGCAATCGATCGCGGCGTAAACAAAGCACGTAAAGAATTTGGGCGAGTACCGCAAACCAAGCCAAGTACAACGTGTAGCCCGCGAGGACCGCAGCGGCGGACCACAGAGCCCACAGCAACCAACGGCGACGGGAAGTCAAATCGGTGCGGGTAAGGATGATGGAAAGCAGGAGGAACTCAACCAGCGTGAGCGCGTCGCTCAGCGCGTACATCCTTATCCACGTATCGTAAAAGATAAGAATCGGCATAAACGCAGCACACAGGGCGGCTATCGACGCTGCTGGGTCACCTGCCCACATGCGGACGATGAAATAGAGCAGCACCACGGACGCGGTGCCGAACGCCACCATCAGCATGCGAGGCATCCAGAGCGGAGCGTGCGCTAGACCGGAAACGTGTAGCAACAGAAAAAAGAACGGTGGATGAACATCGACGGTACGCAAGATTTGGAGCATGTCCTTGACTGGAAATGTGCCCCACTGGAGTGAGATGCGTTCGTCCGTATGGAAGGGCCGGCGCAAAGCGTCGATCGTTCGAATTGCGAATGCCAGGCCGGTGAGAGCCGCAAGCACCCAGGGCTGAGGCAGCCCCAGCGCCCTGTGACGCGTCGCCATATTCGATGTATCGGACCTTTTAGGCATCTGAAACCGTCCCACTTCATGATTCGCGCGCCCGAAGCCGATGAATAGTAGCACAAGGATGCACTCGCAAAAAATGCCGGATTCCACTGCCATTGGCGTCATGGCTTATAATGAAGAGCGAAATGTTGGGCGACTGCTCGACAGCGTGCTGGGCCAAACTGCTTCGGCCCGCATCTCGAAGATCGTCGTCGTTGCCAGTGGTTGTACCGACCGCACCTGCGAAATCGTCGAGCGCTACCGCCTCCAGGATCCTCGCATCACGCTGATCGCGGAGCCGAATCGCGGCGGCAAGGTGGCGGCGATCAATCAGTTCCTCTTCACCGCACAAGAAGAGATTCTGTTCATCTCCGGCGCCGATCTTGTCTTCGAACCCGATACCTTGGAGCGAATGCTCGCGCCCTTCGACGATCCTGAGGTGGGCATGGTTGGCGCGCATCCGATACCGGTCGACTCGACGGAGACTTTTTTCGGGTACGCTGTCAATCTCATGTGGACGCTGCATCATGACATTTCGCTGCGCGACCCCAAGATGGGGGAGCTCATCGCCTTTCGCAACGTGTTCCGGCGTCTCGATCCAAATGTGATCAACGACGAGTTGTCGGTGCACCAGCTCGTCCGCTCTGCCGGCTACCGGCTTGAGTATGCGCCCGATGCGCGCATTCGCAATAAGGGACCGGGGAATCTCAGCGATTTTATCTCGCAACGCACGCGATGCATCATCGGAAATCTACAGATCATACGCGATCACAATGTACCGGTATCAACCATGCGAACGCTTCCGGTCATTCGCGCTGCCTTTCCGCATGCGCTGCGCAATTGGCGCCGGTTGCATTGGACGGTGGCCGCCGCCGCGCTCGAATTTTATTGCCGTCTGAAGAGCCGCTCTATTTATCGCTCCAAAGAAAAGCGCCAGAACTACAAAGTTTGGGAGCAAGTCTCGACCACAAAAGCGCTCGACCGCGCGGAACAACGGACCAAGGCTGCGCATTAAGCGTGCAATCTCTGGCGCGCGAATGAATTCGCGCGACTACATTTCGCCCGCTACACCCCGGTCGGGGTGATATATTTTGCGTAGCCGGAGCCATCTTGACCGATGCTCGCGCGCAACAAACGCTGCGCTTCACGTGCTCGCCGCGCCACGCGCGCTGACTCAACAGATGCGAGGGCGCTGCGAACTCCAGGAATCGTGCGGCACGACGCAATCGCTCCTTTGATAACCGATGCGGTGACCGGCCGAGAATACCGGTCGCGTAAAGCGGCCGCTGCAATCTCGGCGTTCTTATCGTTGCCCGCCACGATGGATTTTACCGCGATCTCATAGAGCTTGCGGCGAGTTTGCCTTGCCATCATGCGTGGAATGTCCGCGCGTAGCGCGGGGTCGATGCGGGTATCGGAACGCAGTTTCTCGGCGATGCGCTCGTAACCGGAAATGACGCTTGCATCTTCAGCTGCTGACAACCGGCTTGCATGGTGGATGTAGGCTGCGCTCGGCTCGAAGAATACTTCGTACGGAAAGCGCGATGCGACCCGCAGTTCGTAGTCGAGATCCGCTGGTCCGGCAACCTCCGCATCGACGAGCCCCACTTTCCCGATCACGTCTCGGCGGAAAAGAATTGCAGTGAGCGTGGGGTGCCTGTTGCCGAGCATTGCGAGGAAGCCTTCCGGCGGGTCATACCGACCCTCCCTACTCCACAGCGCCAGCGGCGCATACCGGACCGTCCCCGCGTCATCGAACTCTATCGCAGAACCCGCCGCAAAGAGCGCTTCCTGATCCTTGGTCAGTCGCGCAATCGCTGACGTGTAAAAGGTGGGGAACAAGACGTCATCATCTGACAGAAAGGAAAAGTATGGCGTGTCAACGCGTTCCATGCCGAATTGGAAGTTGCGCGCGACCGGTACCGGCTGCGGGTGACAAAAATATCGCACGCGCGAATCTTGCGAAGCGATCTGGGCGACGACGGTCTGAGTTTCGTCGCCGGACGCGTTGTCGTAGACGCAGACCTGCACATCCCGATAGGTTTGGTTGAGCGTACTTGCAATAGCTCGGCGCAGCAATTGCGGCCGACGAAAGGTTGGTATGATGGTCGTGACCAGCTCGCTCAATCCTGTTGGCCTCGAAACAAAGGGGTGGAACGGTTCTTCAAACGAACCGTGGTGCGTGAAGCTTTCGATGTCGCAAGACGATCTCTTGGTCTATGCGACGCGGCTCATTGACGCGCACGCGCCTGACGGTAGGAAGATCGAGCTGGGCCGCGTCATGCCCATCGCACTCGAACGCCTCGAGCATTGCTTCTTGCGTATCGCGCTTGCCGGTTTTTGCGATGAACGCGGGGAGGCGACTTTCGATCATCTCCACGGCGATCAAGTCGCTATGTTCCTCTACTTTGCTGCAAACACCGCCTGGAAGGAATTCAACGACGTCGATCTTGCCAAGAAGCTAACGCTGCTCAATCGCGATCGTCATGGTTTGCTCGTTATGTATGATACGGAGTTGCCCAAAATTTTCGTCATTCCGCATACGGTGGGCACTGTGATCGGGAAAGGCTCGTACGGAAACTATGCCGTGTTTTGTCAGAACGTCACCACGACGAACGACTACGCGCGCTTGACTGTGGGCAATGGGGTGATCTTCTTCCCGGGAGCGTTTGTGATCGGCAATTGTACGATCGGCGATGGAGCGGTGGTCACCGCGAACACCACGGTCACCTATGACGATATTCCGCCCAATACCATGGCACGCGGGTGCAGCCCCAAATTGGAACTGTGGCGGCGCGAGCGTGATTTTCTCGCGCGCTTTTTTATCCCACCGTATCCTGGACGCGAGTCAGCGCGGTGAGACCGAGCGATCCGAATGATCCGTTCGATCGCGAAGGCATCGAGGCAATGCGGCGCGACCCTGCCATGATGGCTGCAACGCAAACGTTCCTGAATAAGACCTTCGAGCACCGATATTATCGAAATTTTACGTGGCTCGGACGACCCATCATCCAGTACCCGCAGGACATCGTCGCGCTGCAAGAATTGATTTGGGATTATCGGCCGACGCTTGTGATCGAGACCGGCGTCGCACACGGTGGGTCGCTCGTGCTCTATGCGTCCATCTTAGAGTTGGTGGGCGGCCGTGGAGAAGTGCTCGGCGTCGAAGTGGAGTTTCGACCGCATAACAAGCGGGCAGTGAGCGAACATCCGCTCGCGCGGCGCATCACCGTCATCGAAGGGTCATCCATCGCTCCGCAGATTCTTGCGCAAGTGCGCGGCCGCGCGGCCGACCACGAACGGATTATGGTCGTCTTGGATTCCTACCACACGCACGACCACGTGCTGGCGGAATTACGAGCCTATTCACCGCTGGTTCGCAAGGGCGCACCGCTGGTCGTCTTTGGCACTTCCGTGGCCTCGCTCGATCCGACGATCGATCTGGGGCGCGAATGGAATCAGAAGCGCAATCCGATGAGCGCTCTCGAGGAGTTCTTGCGCGAAAACGATCGTTTTGAGGTCGATCGCGAGATCAACGACAAACTGCTGATCACCGATGCGCCAAACGGATACCTGCGCTGCGTCAGGGATTGATATGATCCAAAGGAACGCTTCGGAGTCGTGAAGCTGACTATCGTTGGAGCGCGGGGTTTCATCGGTTCGGCGATTGCTGCGCTCGCTCGTGCGCGAGGCCTCGACGTGGTGGCCGCCTCACACGACAAGATTCCAACCGGCTCGCTCGGAACGGTCGTTTATTGTTCCGGCTTGGCGTGGGGATCGGATGAGCGTTCGCTTGAGGCATACCGGCTGCATGTGTGCGCCCCACTGGAGCTCTTGATGTCTGCTAACTACGACCGGCTCCTCTATGTGTCTTCGACTCGCGTGTACGATGGGCTATCGTCGACGGACGAGGATGCGCAACTGGCCGCGTTTCCCGCCGATCGCAAAGCAACCTATGCAACAAGCAAAATAGCGGGCGAGGCAGCAGTGCTCGCGGCTTCAGAGCGCAACATCGTTGTTCGGCTCTCGAATGTGTATGGACCCAACTTTAGGGCACGCGTCTTTTTGAGCGACATCCTCCGCCAAGCGATCGAAACTGGTCGTATCGAACTTCAAACGGCGCTGGCATCAAGCAAGGACTACATTAGCGTCGAGGAGGTCGCCGATGTCGTTCTCCGCGTTATGGGCGAGGGAAAGCATCAAATCTACAACGTTGCCGCCGGGAGAAACACGACCAATGCGGAGTTGACCCGCGCCATCGCCGCAACGCTGCCCGTTGAAGTGCGTGTGGCATCGAATGCACCGACGTCCATTGTTCCCAAAATCAACATCCAAAGGGTCCGTGACGAGTTCGGCTTTTCGCCACGCGACGTTCTCGATGAGGTGCCCGTGCTCGTGCGCGCGTTTAGCGCAGCAATTCGCGGGGAATAAAAGCGCGTTATAATATCTTTGTGGTGGGGATGGGCACCACAAACTTGCCGCCCCATTGTGCGATGCCAGCTAGCTCGATGGCGATCTCATCTTTGATATTCCAAGGAAAGATCACAACGTAATCCGGCCTGGTTTCAAAAATTCGCTCGGGCGCGAAGATCGGTATTCGAACGCCAGGGATGAGCTTGCCCTGCTTGTGCGGATTCTTGTCCACCGTGTATGGGAGAAGATCCGTTCCGACCTCGCAGTAGTTGAGTAGCGTTGTCGCTTTGGCTGGAGCGCCGTAGCCCGTTACGCTTTTGCCGTTTGCGGCACAACCCGAAAGAAACCCAACGAAAGCTTCCTTGGCGCTTTTCACGCGTCGCTGAAACTCGGCAAAGCCCGCGCGCGTGTCGAGATGAGTGTTTCGTTCGGCATTGAGGACACGACTGAAAGCAGCACTGGGCGGACGCTGGGCCTCTGACCTCGCCGCGAAGACGCGCAACGAGCCCCCATGCGTCACCAGCTCCTCGACATCGAAGACGATGAGGCCGTGAGCGCGTAAGATTTCACTCGCGCACTCGAGTGAGAAGTACGAGAAATGTTCGTGATAGATCGTATCAAATTCGGTTCGCTCGATCAAACGAAGCAGATGCGGAAACTCAAAGGTCACCACTCCACCAGGCTTGAGCAGTTCTCGAATGCCTGCAACGAAGTCATTGATATCCGGCACGTGGGCAAGCACATTGTTGGCCACGATGAGGTCGGCGCTCTTGCCAGCAGCGACAAGCTCGAGTGCCGCTTCCCTTCCGAAGAATTTCGTGAGCGTTGGCACGCCAGATGCGTTGGCGATGTCCGCCACGTTGCCCGCAGGCTCGATGCCCAGCACCGGCACAGAAAGGTTTTGGAAGTTCTTCAGCAACGAACCATCGTTGCTCGCAATCTCCACCACCAGACTTTGCGGCCCAAGTTCGAAACGGCCACATGCCATGTGCGCAAACGAGCTTATATGCTCGAGCCAAGATGTTGAATACGACGACAAGTATGGGTAGTCGGAAAATATTTCAGCAGGAGCTTGGTACTGCGGCAGCTGCACCAGATGGCAGCGGTCGCAAAAATAAACGCGGAGTGGGAAAGACAGCTCGGAGCGAGCGTCAGCCCGGGAGGTTATCAAACGGTTGGATGGCGGAGACATCCCTAAATCGACCACGACATGCGTCAAGGGCGCCCGACAGAACCGACATTGCAACTCGCTCACGAACCAACCGCATCGGACGTGAAATCTTCGATGTCAGAAAGCACGAGCGTTCGCGCATCTGCACCGGCGGCGAAACGCTTGTGCCAGGCGATCGTTCGCGCAAGACCTTCGGGCAGGGCCACCCGAGCTTGCCAGCCCAACTCTGACTGAGCTTTTGAGCTGTCGAGCCGCAGCGCGGGTGCTTCGTGCGGATGTTGGGACGGGTCAATCTTCCACTCCGCTGGCGGTCCGTAAAGCCTTGCTGCTTCATCTGCGATCGCGCCAACCGTCCATTCGTTATCTGCAGGCGGTCCGAAGTTCCAAGCACGCGCGAAACGCGCACCATCCGTTTGATGCATGTGCTCGGCTAAGACAAGATAGCCACGCAGCGGATCCAAAACGTGCTGCCATGGACGCACCGCGTCCGGATTTCTTACGAGGGCTGGGACGCCCGCCTCGAACGCGGCAAGAAGATCGGGAAGCAATCGATCCTTTGACCAATCGCCACCACCAACGACGTTCCCAGAGCGCGCGGTTGCGATGGCTGGCGCAACGCCGTCACCAACGCTCCAAAATGAGGCGCGATATCCGCCGACGACGTGTTCTGCTGCGGCCTTGCTCGCTGAGTACGGATCTTGGCCGCCAAGCGGATCGGCTTCTCGGTGGCGCTCGTTGCCGGCGTACAAATCGTAACACTTATCGCTCGTGACGATGACCGCTGCGCGAACCGATGGGGTAGCGCGGATTGCGTCGAGCAGCGCGGCGGTCCCAAAAACATTTGTGCGGAACGTCTCGATCGGCGCCTCGTAAGAACGTCGCACGAGCGCCTGCGCCGCGAGGTGCACGACGATTTCAGACCGGTGGTCGTGCATAAGCGCAGACATCTTGGCGACGTCGGCGATGTCGCCACGCTCATCCTGGAGCACGTCGGCAACGCGCGCGACCGAAAAAAGATTAGGCTGACTTTGGGGATCGAGGGCGTAGCCCACCACGTTTGCGCCGAGCGCATGCAACCACAGCGACAGCCAGCTTCCTTTGAAGCCTGTGTGGCCGGTAACGAAGACGTGCTTGCCTCGCCAAAAACCCCCGGTCAGTCCCAAACTTTCCACGGGGCTTTCCCTTGCTCCCAAAGATCGTTTAGCAAGATCTTGTCGCGCAGCGTGTCCAGCGGCTGCCAAAAACCTTGATGCGGAAAAGCGCCCAGCTTCCCTTCGCGCGCCAAGCGTTCCATAGGCTCGCGCTCCCAAGACGTCCCATCGTCATCGATGTAGTCGAGCACTGACGGCGAGAGGACGAAGTACCCGCCGTTGATCCAGCCTCCTTCTTCAGTGGGTTTTTCTTTGAAGTCAGTCACCCGGTCGCGTGCCATGGTCAAAACACCGAACCGCCCCGGCGGTTTGGTCACGGTCACCGTTGCCGGCAGGCCGAGCCGCTGATGGTGTTCGATCAGCTCGGTGACGTTGACATTGCTGACGCCATCACCGTACGTGAAGCAAAAATGTTCGCCGTCGAGAAAGTTCTTGATGCGCTTGAGCCGGCCGCCGGTCCCGGTCTCGAGTCCCGTATCCACGACCGTGACCGTCCACGGTTCCGCCAAGTTGCTATGCGTCTGGACCGTGCCTTTGCGCACATCGAAGGTGACGTCTGACATGTGGAGCGCGTAGTTTGCGAAATACTCTTTGATCATGTAGCCGCGGTAACCGCAGCAGATAATAAAATCGTTCAGACCATACGCAGAGTAGGTCTTCATGATGTGCCAGAGCACGGGTTTGCCGCCGATCTCCACCATCGGTTTCGGGCGTAGGAGAGTCTCCTCGCTGATCCTTGTCCCCATGCCGCCGGCCAAGATGACTACTTTCATCCTGACTCAATTATCGGCTAATTGACGGCGTTTACTGGAGCGTTACGACCGTCATGCTCCAAACCGGGAGCGTTACAGAGAACGTTTTGCCGACCGTTCCGAGGTTTGCGGAAAGCGGGGCAGTCCACACGCCATTTTTTGAGTCGTCGTATTGCTTCTTGCCGTAGACCACGCTGCTCGCCGAAAAACTCGAGCGGCTGGCCCCGGCGATGTTGACGGTAACCGTTGCGGCGTTATTTTGATCAAGATTGAAGAGCAGGACCGCGTAGCCCGCACCTTTCGTGGCCCCATACGCTCTCACCGACGAGAGCGAGGCGGCCACGGTCGCGGGCAGGATGCGATTTCCTGCCACTGCAAATTGAGCCATGACCGAATAGGCTCGGGCAGAAGGAAACGGCGTTTCGAACGTGGTTGCTTGAGCACTCGAGCAGCCGTACTCGGGCGTGCCATCGGATGACGCCATGTAACCGCCGAAATTTTGCCAGCCGTATAGCGACGAGGATTGGTTGCCTACACCGCAGCCGCCAAACGCAAGCCACCAGGTCGCCATGGGCACTCCCTGGTTGAGCAGTTGCGCGACCGCCTGGCCAGCGAAGAGCCCGTTGACGATGGACATCGTCTGCTTGCCAGGATTTGTGTATACAGAGTTCATCTCGCCAAGATAGATAGGAACGCTTGGCGACACGCCATTAGCGTTCATGATCGAGCGTTCCGCGGTGACTGCGTTCGCCAGATCAATCGGCGCTTGTTTCAGCAGATACGTGTCGCTTTCGCTTCCCGGCGCTTGCGCGTACCAATGCAGCTCGACGAAGTCATATTTTGCCTGCGTGAGCACCGTGTTATCCCACTGCGTTGAATACGAGCCAGCAACGACCACACCGACTTTGATCGTTGGGTCTTTTGCTTTCATCTGCGGGTAGTAACCAGTTGCAACGGCGTTTGCATAGGTTGGGGCGTCGTGGGCTGGTGAATGCAAATCGTACTCCCAACCGCCGTACACTTCATTGCCGATCGTCCAGTACTTCACACCGTAATGCTTGGTATTGTTCGCGTAGTCAACCCAAGCGGCAGCTTCCGCGGGATCGCCGCCCGCGTTGCACGCAGCGTTGGACCCATAGTTGATCGTGATGGCGAGATCCAAGCCCGCGGGCTTGACGACGTCGTTCATAAAATTGTCGAAGGTTGCATTTGAATTCGCGTATCCACCACAGAGGGTGTTGGTCTGCCAGTGGTAGGCGTCAGAATCCGATCCTCCCGGCCAGCGGGTCATGTGGTAGCCTGCGTTGTCCAGAGCAGTCGCGACGCCGGGTTGCGTCGGGTCGAACCATACCGCCATATTCGCGCCGAGCGTGTCGGCGCTAATGGACGCTCCAGGCGCCGAAGCATTGATGACGATCTGCGGAGAGCTGACGGCTGTGGGACTCGGACTGGGTGTGGGATGCGAAGATGAACTCGCAGTTGGAGTCGGGCTCGCTCCTGACTGGCCAGCAGGCCCAGTCAAGCTAGCGGAGGACGAGCCTCCGCCGCAACCGACAACCTGCACCGCGACCAAAATGCCGAGAGCAATGTAGCAGCGGACCTTTAGGTCTGCTTTTGTCCCCAAACCCACGCGGAAATGATATCACCTCAAAGCGGGGTGGTCGTATGCCGTGCGTCACCAACAACGTAAATGTTGTGTCGCCAATTTATTGGCGACGTCGTGCCCGCGCGAATAAATTCGCGCGACTACATCCCCGCGCGAATAAATTCGCGCGACTACATTTAGAAGAGAGCGGCTTCGCGCAAGGCTTGGCCGAAAACTTTGGGGGCTTTGCGGGAAAGCGACGGGTCACCGGCGTCGGGTAACTGTCTGCGCAACTCCCACAGTTCGTCGCGCAACGCGGCCGCTTTTTCGAACTCCAACCGCGAGGCGGCTTCCTTCATCTCTTTTTCGAGTTCGCGAATAGTCGCCACGAGAACCTCGCGTGGCACTTCCTTGAGGGCTTTTTTGCTCTTCTGCTCCGCCGCCGTAGTTGCATCGGCGAGAATGTCTCTCACCGACTTGCGAATGCTTTGCGGATCGATATGGTGTTCGACATTGTACGCAAGCTGCATGGTGCGGCGCCGCTCGGTCTCGTTGATCGCGCGCTCCATCGACTGGGTCACATTGTCGGCGTACATCAAGACCATACCGCTCACATGGCGAGCGGCTCGTCCGATGGTTTGGATGAGCGATGTCTCCGAGCGCAGATACCCTTCTTTGTCAGCATCCAAAATGGCGACGAGCGAGACTTCGGGTAAGTCCAACCCTTCGCGCAAGAGATTAATGCCCACCAGACAATCGAACTTGCCAAGCCGCAAGTCGCGCAGAATCGCAATCCGTTCGAGCGTCTCAATCTCAGAATGCAGATATTTCGCGCGCACGTCCATCTCGATGAGATAGTCGGTGAGATCCTCAGCCATCTTCTTGGTCAGGGTGGTCACGAGGACGCGCTCGTGCACGGCTGCCCGCCGCCGTATCTCCTCCATGAGATCGTCAACTTGGCCTTTGGTTGGCCGCACGACAACTTGCGGATCGACTAAGCCAGTGGGTCGGATGATCTGCTCGACGATTTGCGCCGAGTGGTTGCGCTCGTACGAGCCCGGCGTCGCCGACACATACGCGATCTGTTTGACGTGTTTATCGAACTCGGCGAAGGTAAGGGGTCGATTGTCGATGGCCGACGGCAGCCGGAACCCGAATTCCACGAGCACTTCCTTGCGCGAGCGGTCGCCCTGATACATCCCGTGGACTTGTGGCAGCGTGACGTGGGACTCATCGACGAACACAAACCAATCCTCGGGGAAAAAGTCGAGCAAGCAGAATGGAGTCTGACCGGGCGCGCGACCCGTCAGATGACGCGAATAATTCTCAATGCCATTGCAATAACCAAACTCGCGCAACATCTCCAGGTCATTGCGCGTGCGCATTTCTAGGCGCTGTGCTTCAAGCAGTTTCCCATTTGCCCGGAAATAGGCAAGGCGTTCTTCCAGTTCGGCCTCGATGCTCGCAATTGCGCGGCGCAGCTTTTCTTCTGGCGTGATGAAGTGCTTGGCCGGGAAAATCATCACCTCATCCATGTCTTCAATCAACTCGCCGGTGATCTGATTCACGCGCGTGATATTTTCGATCTGATCGCCAAAAAAATCTAGACGCGTGATGATCTCGTCGTCCACGGCAACGTACTCGAGCACATCGCCACGAACGCGGAACGTGCCGCGAATGAGCGCAATGTCGTTGCGCGTATATTGCATGTCGACGAGCTTGCGCAAGAGTTTGTCGCGGTCGTACTCCTGACCGCGGCGCAACGAGAGCGACATTTCCATGTAATCAGAAGGCGAGCCTAAGCCGAAAATGCACGAGACCGATGCAACGATGAGCGTGTCGCGGCGGGTGAGCAGCGACTGGGTGGCCGAGTGCCTTAGGCGTTCGATTTCTTCGTTGATCGAAGAGTCTTTTTCAATGTACGTGTCGCTGGATGGAATATACGCTTCGGGTTGATAGTAGTCAAAGTACGACACAAAATACTCGACCGCGTTCTTCGGGAAAAACTCCTTAAACTCGCTGCACAGTTGCGCCGCAAGGGTCTTGTTATGACACAAAACGAGCGTTGGTTTTTGCACCTGCTCGATGGCCCAGGCCATCGTCGCGGTTTTGCCGCTGCCCGTAACGCCAAGCAGCGTCTGCGCGCGATCGCCCCGCAGAATGCCTTCGGAAAGGCGTGCGATGGCTTCGGGCTGGCTCCCAGCAGGCTTAAATGGCGATATGACTTCGAATTTTGGCATAGTAAAGCAGCGGCGCAAAAGGGCTGTCCGTAACAGTTCGGAGAACTCCGACAGAGGCCTGCGAATAAGCAGGCTCGAGAAAGCAACGGGAGGCCGCTGTTATGGCTACGGCAAAACCGGTCCTCTTCGCGGGCAACTCCAATCCAGCGCTTGCCGAAGAGATCGCACAAAAGATGGGGACGCACGTCGGCAAGGCGCTCGTCACCACGTTTGCAAACGAAGAGTGCCGCGTCGAAATCCGCGAAAACGTTCGCGGTGCCGACGCATTCGTCGTCCAATCTCTGTGCAAGTCCGATCCGCATCATTCCGTCAACGACTCGTTGATGGAGATGCTGCTGATGATCGACGCGTTGCGACGCGCCTCTGCATATCGCATTACGGCCGTCATTCCCTATTTCGGCTATGCCAAGCAAGACAAGAAAACCAAAGGCCGCGAGCCCATCTCCGCCAAGCTCGTCGCCAATTTGCTGTCAACTGCGGGCGTGCAGCGTGTCCTCACCGTGGATCTTCACGCCGCACAGATTCAAGGTTTCTTCGACGAGCCAGTTGACAATTTAAGCGCGGGTTACATCCTAGCGAATTATTTGATCAACAATCGCAAACTGCAAGGGTCCTCGTGCGTCGTCGTGTCTCCCGATGCTGGCGGCGTTGCGCGGGCTGAAGCGTTCGCCAAGAAGCTTCAGACCTCGGTGGCGATTGTCTTCAAGCGGCGTCCGCGCCCAGATGTCAATGAAGTGAGTGAAGTCGTCGGCGAGCTGGAAGGCAAGACCGCCATCATTATCGATGACATGATCTCCACCGGCGGCACGCTCGTGAAGGCTGCCGAAGCGCTGATGGAGCGCGGCGCGAAATCCATCGTTACCTGCGCCACGCATGGTATTTTTGCGGCCGACGCAGCCCAGAAACTGCTCGACTCCTGCATCAACGAAGTGATCGTGACGGACACCATTCCGGTGCCGCCAGAAATTTGCGGCAGCAAGATCAAGGTGCTGAAAGTGGGTAAGCTCCTGGCCGATGCCATTAAGCGAATTTCGATGAATCGTTCCGTGTCCGAAATCTACGAACAACAAGAAGAGGAGCTCGCGCGGTCGCAATCAGGAGACGGTGGTCCGCTCTTCAACATGAACGGGGTTGAAGATTCGGATGATGATTCAAATGAGAAAAAGAGCGCCTAAGCTAACGTAAAGGAAACCAATGCAACAGAGTACAGTCAAAGCGACGCTGCGCGAGGCCGCAGGTCGTCGAGCCGTCAAGAAAGTTCGCGCCACCGGTGGCATTCCGGGGGTTGTCTATGGAAAAGGCTTCGGCCCGCCGCTCCCCATCTTGGTCGATGCCAAAGATTTGCGTGCCGCGTTGACCGGGCACGGCGGCAGCGCCGTTTTGAATCTAGAAATCGAGGGCCGCGGCCAGACAACGGCAATTGTGCAAGAGCGCCAGCTCGACGTCATTACCAAGAGGTTGATTCACGTCGATCTGCACGCCATCAGCCTCGATGAAGTGGTCGAAGCGCATGTGCCGCTCGTCTTGGTCGGCACGCCGCCAGGCGTCAAAGAGGGCGGCATTTTGGACTTCGTGGTCCGCGAAGTCACCATCGAATCGTTGCCCACCGACATCCCCGATCAAATCCAGGTCGACGTCAGCTCGCTCAACATGTTCGATACGATTCACGCACGCGATCTCGTCGCGCCGACAGGCGTGAAGATCACAGAGAATCCAGACGAGATCGTCGTAACGATCCTGCCGCCATCGAAGGTCGAGGAAGCGCCGGTCGCCGCAGTAGCGGAGATCCCGGTGGAGCCCGAACTCATCGGCGAGAAGAAAGCTGCACCGGAAGAAGCCGAGGAAACGGAGTAGCTCAACCTGGCCAACGACGCGCCCCTTTCCAAGACGCTCGTCGTGGGTCTCGGGAACCCTGGCTCGCGATATTCGCGAACGCGGCACAATCTCGGTTTCCGAGTGGTCGAGTTGGTTGCGCAGCGCCACGGGGCCACCTCGTGGCGCTCGAAGTTTTCGGGCCGGCTGGCCGAAGCACCGTCGCTCGGTGTCGTGCTCTTGCTCCCGCAAACATATATGAATGATTCGGGCGAGAGCGTCGCCCCGTGTGCTGCGTTCTTTCACATCCCGCCACCGCGCATTTTGATTGTCTGCGACGATCTGAATTTGCCCTTTGCCCGCCTGCGCATGCGGCGCAACGGGAGCGACGGCGGCCACAACGGATTGAAGTCGATCATCGCCGCGCTCTCCAGTCAGGATTTTCCGCGTCTGCGCATTGGGATTGGACGAGCGCAGGGCGACCCGATCGACCATGTCATTGGCAAGTTCAGCAAGACCGAGGAAGCCGCGCTGCCCGGAATTGTAGAACGAGCGGCTGCGGGCGTCGAACGCTTCTTGACCGACGGCATCGACGCTGCGATCGCGACGATCAATGCGTTCGGCGGGGGATTACCGGACGCAGCGGATGACGCCGAGTTGCAAACCGAGTGAACGCGCCGACTACTCCGGAGCCCTTCGGGCGGCTGCTCATCGCGGTCGGAGCGGTACTGATTGTGCTCGGTCTGCTACTAAGTTATATGCGAACGCTTCGCTTGGGTTCTCTGCCCGGCGATCTGCACTGGTCGGGTCGCGGCTGGCAAGTCTGGTTCCCGCTGGGAACGTCTATTTTGCTGTCCCTCTTGCTGACGCTAGCGCTGAATCTGTTCTTGCGGCGTCGATAACTAATGTAATGTCGCGAATTTCAGGGTTGAATGTAGTGTCGCGAATTTATTCGCGACAAAAGAAGACAGGATAACGTTAACAAAGAGATGGACGGATTCAAAGAGGCAACCCCAGAGAACGCACTGGCCGCGAAGGAATTCATGGGCCACACCCTGGTTGTGCGGCTCGACGAGATCACGGCGCAGGCCTCCACGCTCGTCTCTGACCTGGTGTTCATGCGACAGCTCGGCGTCCGACCGGTTGTCGTGCTCGATGCCATGCAGCATTCGGCGAGTTCTCGTTTGGTTGCGCTCATCAATCGCATTGGTGGGGATGCCGTTGCGCTCGACGGTACGTCGGCGAGCACGCTTGTCGTTGCCCGCGACACCCACGGCAGAAGCGCCGTACGTAGCGTGAACGCTAGTTTATTGTTGCTGCTGCTCGAGCAAGGGTACATTCCTGTGTTCAGCGCTCAAGGGGCAACGGTTTCCGGCGCATCGGAGCCGCTTGATGCCGCCGACGCGGCACGCGAGCTGGCAGCCGCCATGCACGCAAAGCGGCTCCTCTACCCGAGCGGATCCGGCGGCATCCGCAGCGAGGATCACAGCGTCATCGAAGAATTGACGTCGTCCGAAGCGCTGGCGCTGGCGGAAACGGGCACGCTCGCGCCCGATCAATCGAAACAATTAGCCGCGGCGGCTTTGAGCGTTCGTTCGGGCGTCGATGCGGCGCAATTGCTCGACCTCACCATTGCCCACGCGACGCTTGTAGAATTGCTCACCGCCCAGCACCTGGGCACGCAGGTCACCTCGCACGTCGTTTTGACGAATTAAGGCGATATCGCAACGCGCGATAAATTCGCGCGACTACATACCCTTAAATTCGGAAGAGCTGAACAAAGCGGCCGAGTAATGCGCGTTGACCGCGAATACGCACCGTACCGTTTTTCAAAGCTTCCTTTGGAGTCACTTCCCCCGCCCAGAGCAGCCGAATAGCGGGACCCGCTTCGATGACGAGATCAGGCGACGGCAGCGTTCCCTTGCCGACGGTGACCGTACGGTTGCGGACCTGGGCGTTGACGACGATTTCGCCGACATGTAATTCAAAACCGATATCATCCTGCGCAGCGGCGTCGGGGCGAAAGATCGCTCGCAGCGCTATCGCTATGGCATCGGCGGTCAAGATTTCATCAGGCCGCGGATCGCCAAGATGCTTCGCACCCCATCGTCCGAGTGCCATGACACCCTCTTCAAGACCACGTCCGTCCTCGGTGAGCTCGTAGACGACACCACCGCCCGACGGGCGGCCCTGAGCACGCCGGCGCACGAGGCCAGATTCTTCGAGTTCCTTCAACCGTGTGGTAAGGATATTGCTCGGGATTTTTGGGAGGCCGCGCTGCAAGTCGCTGAAGCGCTTCGGCTCCACAAGCAGGTCGCGAACGATGAGCAGCGCCCACCGCTCACCCGCAATTTCAAGGGCACGCGCAAAGCCGCAGTATTGTCCGTAAACCCGGGTCGCCACGGTCCAATTCTAACACTAACTTGCTATTTTGTGTACTACTTGCTTTTTACAAGTCTGTGCAACACCATCTCGAGATCGGACTTCGAGATCAATGTGCAGGTGGCTGGATGCCAAGGGTTGGGGGGCCTTGACTTTCAGGCCTACTATGAGTATCCTCAATGTATATACGTAATCCTGGTCTGTGATGAGGCAGAATTGATTCTCAAAGGTACAGCCCGGAAGTGGGGCAACAGTTTGGCCGTTCGGATACCGAAGATAGTGTCCGAAGATCTAGGCATTGAAGAGAACGCAGCCATTAGCATGCTGATCGACGACGGCTCGTTAGTCATAACACCTGTGAGCGGTCGCAAAAAGCGCCTCCAAAAGGCGTTAAATCGTATCACGCACGAGAATCTACCCGACGAGAAAGAACCCTTTGGCAAATCAGTTGGCCGCGAGCGGTGGTGAGATCGCCTTCGGGCTACATCCCAGATCGCGGCGATGTGATTAACGTCGATTTTTCTCCTCAATCGGGACGAGAACAGGCGGGTCGACGACCCGCCCTTGTTTTGTCACCCGCCGAGTACAACGGAAAAGTCGGATTGTGCATATGCTGCCCCGTCACTTCCAAGATGAAGGGTTATCCGTTTGAAGTCGATCTCGCAAAATCATCCGCACTCACTGGAACCGTGCTTGCGGATCATGTAGCAAGCATCGATTGGCACGCGAGGAAAGCTTCGCGAATTGCCCATGTCTCCAATTTGATACTCGAAAGAGTTGTAGCCAAGTTGAACGACCTCATTAGTTAACTGGATACTTTGACAAAAAAAAATTGTGATGCAGGTGCCTGGCAGGTACTTGCAGCTAAACAAACCTTCATGGTAAGATAAAGGCCATGCCAGCTGTCGCCACCCGCCAAAGGGGCGCCGAGCGCCTCTTGGATCAAATCCGCTCCACCCTCGGGCTCACCGAGAGCGAACTTGCAGACCTGCTTGGCGTTCGACGTCAATCGGTTGCTGAATGGCGCGAGTACGGCGTGCCGGCGCAGCGCATAGCGACGCTCGAGCATATCAGCGGTTTAGCCAAGGTGTTGCGCACGGAGCTGATCCCTTCTCACATCCCGGAGATCGTGCGACGCAAGGACGCCTGGCTTGACAATAAATCAATTCTTCAAACCATTGCGCATGATGGTGTCGACCGAGTCTACGCCTATCTTCACCGGCTGTTCAGCTATCGCGGGAGTTAGTGGGCCTGCGCCACACTCGCAGGCACGGCACTTACTATCGCGTATGCAAGCCCGACTGGGCTGACTGTTCGGACACCTCGTATGCCAAGCGTTTCGGCGGCCGCTGGATGCCGCCGGAAGAATTCGGGGCCCTCTACTTGTGCGCAACGATTGAAGTGGCGGCCGCCGTGGCTCGGACACATCACATCGGACGAGCAATTCCCCTCTTCTCTTTGCGGCCGGCTCTCCGACCGCAGCTTCAATCTTTCGCGGTTACCGGAGCGCAGTATGTGGACGTCGTGACAAACGACGGCATCGCCGCCGCAAGCCTCCCGGCGACCTATCCCGAGGGGGTGAGCCATCAGCAATGCTGGCCCGTTGCTCGTCAGGCGCACTCCGCCCGCGAGCGGGGGATCGCATGCAGATCCGCCGCCGAGGCTGGAGCTGATTTTTGGCTGGGTGAAGAGCTGGCCATCTTCGACAACGGGCCGATGCCAAAGACGGCCGGTCGACGACGCTCCTTCTCTGAATGGTATCCTGACGTGGTGCCGCCGCTGGGCCGCTGACCTATCGGGGATTCCTCACGCGCAACCGCTAGGCCGCCGCGACGCGGACGCTCTAACGGAAACCTTTTTGAGCCGAGAGGGTGCGCTATCCATATCTGCAGACACGACAACTCGGGCATCGCCGACATCGTCGAACCGTTGTTGAGCGCGTTCAGGGAAAACTTTGACGTGTATGGCCAGCAGCCCACAGTTCCCAATGATGCTCAGCCTATGGGACCCGCGCTTGTGCGCATGCATGTTTCGGGTTCTCGCGGCGATTCTCGAATGGCTACCTTGAGCCACTACGAGGGCAAGCGCGACGTTGTCGCAAGTGCTACCATGCTCCACGGTGGCGTGTCCATCGGTGTCGATGTCGCTGAGCGGAAAAGTCTTCCCGTCAACGATTTCTTCTTGCTCAGTCATTGTGGGCGTGGGGGCTGGTACCGGTAGCGCCATTGGGGTGGTTGGGGACGGATTGGTCGTTGAAGTAGGCGAGGGATACAGTCCCTGTGTTGGTGCGAAAGCGGTGGTGGGGTTAGGTGTGCTGTTAAGGTCAACAGCGGTGTTCGTGTCAATGACGGTAGCAGACTCGTTGTCTGTTTGACTGCCGGCCACGATTGATCCGCCTGCAGTGTTCGCAGAACTGCTACCTGGCAGAGGTATGATATTGCTGGCGTAACCCGAGCCACTGCCGCATCCCGCGAGCGGGACGCAGAGTAAGAAAACAAGACCAATGGCTGCAATAGTTAATTTGTTGATGGTGATGGGCTTCCTTGTCCGGGCTCATCATACCATGTCGCACTGAAAAGGGGGTTAAATTTAGGTGATCATCCATTCGTAAATCGATTTTGTTCCTTGCCATCGTAGTCGTTGCGCTTGAGCATCTCTCGCAGCGCGCGCTTCCCTCGTTTGCTTCATCCATTCCGCTGACCATCGTCTATCCGGGTGAAGGTGACAAGCTCCCGTATGTGAGGGAGTCGTTCATCTTCGGCTCAACGGCGCCCGGCGCCACCGTGAGTGTGAATGGTGCGTCGGCTTTGGTTGCGCCATCCGGTGGTTGGATCGCGTACGTGCCCTTTGCGCCTGGGGACTTTCATCTGCATGTCGTGGCACGCGACGGTAGCGCAACCGCGTCCCTGGATCGAGTCGTGAACGTGGCCTCGCCACTGTCCACGCTCCCCGCATCGCCAGCCCGGGTTGATGCAGTCGTTCATCCCACACCTGCCGAGAACTTGACGCTCTATCCAGGGGACACGGTGGAGCTGTTCGTTAAGGCGAGCACGGACGCGCACGTGGCAGCGTCGTTCGACGGCGGAATAACAAACGTGCCCATGGTCGAGACTCATGCGCCTAGCTTGAACCCCACAGAAAAGGAGCGAATCCTCGGCGACGCGGTCGCTAGTGGCGAACCGGTTGGGGGTCTGTACGAAGGCGAGTTTCGCGTACCGAATGCGCGCGGCACGCTGTCGGTGGACTACACCGTGACGGCATCGGATGGATCCGTGACTAGAGCGCGCGCGGAGGGCATCATCACTGTTTCCCCGTTGGGTTCGTTTCGGGTTGGCCACATCGTGCTCGCTGACCGTACGAAGGACATTGACGCGCGGCCTTACGGAGTCGTCGAATCACAACCGGATGGCGGCTGGCTCTTTTTTCCGCCAGCGCAGACGCCATTTGAAGTCACCGGCAGCGCCGGCGATTATTATCGAGTCGCGCTCGGCGCGAACCAATATGGTTGGATTGAAAAGAAATCCATCGCGCTCGAGACACCCGGCACGCCGCGACCGCGCGCATCGGTGCAAGGTATCGTCGTCCAAGACGGGGCCAGAGCGGGCACCCTGATAGTACATTTAAGTGGGCGCGTGCCGTATTGGGTGAGCGAAACCCTCGACACGCCGGGCCTGCGCATCCGACTATTCGGAGCTGCCGCGGGCGGCGATTTTGTTCGCTATGGAGCGGACCGTGGCAACATTGCTGAGGTGCGTTGGGATCAACTTGGAGGAGAAGTCGCTACCCTTGAGATCAAACTTCGCCAGCGCACCATGTGGGGCTATCACGCGCAGTGGAACGGCAATGATCTCGAACTGGTCGTCAAGAAGCCGCCACATTTCAAACCGGCACCCGCTTCTGCACTCAGCGGTCTGCTGGTGGTGATCGATCCTGGACACTCACCCGATAGCGGCTCGATCGGTCCATTAGGCACGCAAGAGCGAGACGTAAATCTTGGGATCGCCAAACGGCTTGCGGTGCACTTAGAAAAAGTCGGGGCTCGTGCGGTTCTCACGCGCACTGCCAACGTGCCCGTCGGTCTCTACGCTCGCACAGATCTTGCAGCGCGTGTAGGAGCCGACATTCTCATCAGCATCCACAATAACGCTCTACCCGATGGAGTCGACCCCTTCACCCATCACGGCTTTTCGGTCTATTACTATCAACCACAGAGTCTCAGTCTTGCTCGCGCGATTCACGACGCGTATCGGCGCGATACGCAACTTCCAGATTACGGCCTGTTCTACGATAATTTGGCGCTCGCTCGACCGACGGAGGAACCAGCCGTCCTCACGGAGTCTGCCTTTATCATGTGGCCGCCAGAGGAAATGGATCTCATCAACCCTACTTTCCAAGACAAGCTCGCGGCCACGATAACCGATGGCGTGAATCGCTGGGCCAGTGCAATGCGGACGCTCGAACTCAGAGGTTATTAGGATACATGACCAGGCAAGCCATGCTCGACCTTTCGGGATTGCGGGAGCGCACGAGCCAGAAATGGAGACAATATCCCAGGGACGTTTTGCCAGTCTTTGTCGCCGAGATGGATTACGCCCTTGCACCACCGATCGCACAAGCTCTTCACGATGCAATCGATCGCTCCGATACCGGATACGCGTGGCCACACGAGCTGCGGGAGACGTTCTCCCGTTATGCGAGAAAAAGTTTCGATTGGACGGTGTCGCCAGAGCGCGTGGTAATCGTGAATGACGTCATGGGAGGCGTGAGCGAAACGCTGCGAACGTTAACGCATGCCGATGATGGCGTGGTGATTATGCCGCCGGTCTACCCGCCATTCTTTGAAATCGTGGCGGTGGCGCAACGGCGTATTGTTGAAGTGCCCTTGCTTCATAACGATCGTTACGCAATCGACTGGAATGATCTTGAAATGGCATTCTCGCGAGCCGTTCGCTGCTTGCTGCTCTGCCATCCGCACAATCCGGTGGGTCGTGTCTTCACGCGTACCGAGCTAGAACGACTCGCGCAGCTTGCGCAGCACTACAGCGTTCTCGTCATCTCCGATGAGATCCACGCACCGCTCGTCTATTCCGGCACAACCCACGTGCCGTTCGCCGCAGTGGCCGAGCCGCTCGGCATCGATACCGTCACGCTGATGTCAGCGTCCAAGGGTTGGAACATTGCCGGTCTCAAATGCGCACAGATGATTGCCGGCAGCGAACGAGTGCACGCGCAATTCAAGCAGCTTCCAGCCGACGTGACCGATCGCATTGGTCATCTCGGTGTCATCGCCACCGCAGCCGCGTACGAACACGGGCAACCTTGGTTGCGCGAAACACTCGCGCTGCTCGATAAGAATCGGCGGTTGGTCGCGACCTTGTTGGCCAAGCATCTACCGCAAATCGGTTATCGCGAGCCCGAAGCAACCTACCTTGCGTGGCTTGATTGTCGGGTGCTGCAGCTCGGAGACGATCCTGCGCAAGCGTTTATCGAACGCGCCCATGTGGCACTTTCGCACGGGCCGGAATTCGGAGAAGCTGGACGAGGATTCGCTCGACTCAACTTCGCGACCTCAAATGAAATTGTAGCCGAGGCAATCGAACGCATGGCCCGCACAGTCGCATAGAGATAGTATCTTCACGAATTTGCAGCCGTGTAATTGTCCAAGACTTCGTCGGCGCTGAGCACTCGTGGATAGATTGCCACTTCCCCCAAGCCCCCGCTAAGAAAACTAACTCGGTCGCGCGTGCCGAGCCGAACTGGCGCGGTGCCGTGGGTCGCGTGGATATCGTACGAAGCATAGCGAGCGCCGCGCGATTTTCGCGGGCTCGCGCGCAGCACGCCATTCTTATAAATAGAGACGCCGGCACTTGGATCAGTCGCATCACCCGGATCGTAGCACGCAACCACGTGTATCCAGGCACCGGGCGCTAAGTCATCTTGAAAACATGCTCCTGCTCCTTCATTAGAAGTATGGGGCTGCCCGGTTGCATTCCAGATATACGCGGAGATGCGATTCGGCCGAGTCGGAGAGTCTTTACTATAGAAGCGGAATCCCCACTCGAAGGCGCCGGGCTCTCCTTTTCCCAGCCAATGGATGTAGTGCTGATCGGTCTGGCCTGCAAAGGTCAGCACATCAGGACGCATCCAGGCCTCGACGGTCAACCCTTGGCCACTCGTCGGTTGGCTGAAAACTGCGTTGTCTGGAATCTCAACAAAAGCATCGACGCCGTTGAGGTCAATGGCCGCGTCGACCTCACTCTGTAAAGCGCCGCGCTGTCCGAACGTGATACCACCCTTAAATGCTCCATCGTGGTGCCCGTTGGTCGAATCGTGCGCAACCATGCCCACTTTCTCTTCGAAACGCCAATAACCAACGGGCCCCTTGGCCAACACGCGAGCGTGGTACGGTGTCGATGCTCCAAGAGCCGTTTTCCCAAGGAGCGAGGCAACCCCCGCGGCCCCGATCATGCGTAGCAAATCCCGACGCGTCTGTAGATACATAAGATTACTTGGAAAAGACCAGCTTGAGAGTGCCGTCGGTATCCTCGCTCACCGTGAGGTGAACGAGCCCGTGATCCATGACCATCTGCGTTGTTTGCGAGTGACCACACCCGACGCCGAAAGCAGTGGGCCGAGGAGCGTCGTGATTCATGACTCTAGTATATTCGTAAATCGTCGCGGTTCCATTCACCCTTACAAAATCAATCTGGTAGGGCTGGCAGTAGGCTGCTCCTTCTGAATAAATCGAGAGCACGTCGCCGTTGGCATACTTGATGGTTGCGCACAGATCCGTGTCACCACAATGATCGAATGAAGTTGCGACCGCCCCATCACTGAAAGTCATGCTTGAGGCTGCGCTCTCGTCGGCAAGCACAGCGGACGAGCTGAAAATGAAAAGAGCCACAAGCGTGGTAAGGAATAATCGACTCGGATTCACGTGTTGAAACCTCCTCAAACTAACGAAGCCCAGACAAATGTATCCAGCGTGATAGTAACCGTTCGGCTAGGGCTCTGGAAATGCTTGCGCGAGCGCGATCCTGAGATTTTCTAGATCGTCACCCGTAATAGTGCTCCAGATTATCTCGGGGTCGACCCGCCCATACTCATGTCGGAGAATATTGCCGATCCCTCGTATTTCCGACTATACTCGCAACAAGAGTTAGAACTGTCGAGAGGCTTAGACCATAGAGCCTGCCTATCGGGCAGGCGTACAATGCCAGTCGACCCAAACCTGTGCGCCAACCAATGGGAGGTAACTTCATGACTCAAGAGACCTTAAGCACCGCTGCCGCCATCGGCACCTTCATCGTCATCGCCGCGACTGCCCTCGCAGCCGTCGTGCAACTGCGCCACTTGCGGGCACAGAATCAGCTTACTGGCTTGCTCACGGTATTGGCGCGAGTGGAGGATCCGCAATTCAACGAGTGGGTGGATGCGGCGAGAGAAGTGATAAAAACACGCATGCCCGACCCCGCCTACCGGCGCGCGATCAGTGATGGGACTTTCGACCGCAAAGAAAACCCTTGGCTAAACCTCGCGAACTCGTACGACTGGGTTGGCAGCCTCGTCAAGCACAAGCTCATCCCCGAGGAGTCGCTGCTAGATGTTTACTCCTTTAGGGTCACTCAAGCGTGGGATATCATCGAGGGCATAGTACCCTTGGTGCGCGGGCGTGCGGGTGCTGCCGTCTGGGAGAATTTTGAATACCTCGTCGTTCGAGCGCGCCAGTGGAACGCGCAACATCCGCTGGGTACCTACCCCAAAGGCGTGCCAAGATGCAAGATTGATATCACGTGGCCAGAAGTCGCATAGACACACAGTCATTGGATACTCTGACGAGGCGTCATCTCAACTAGTGAGCGACTCGGCCTGTGCGCCCAAAGGTCGGCCAGCAGCGAGGGTAGCGGCGATCTCCACGCGCGAACGCAGTCCGCACTTGCCCAAAATATTTCCAACGTGGTATTCCACCGTGCGGCTGCTGATATGCAAGATCTCCCCAATTTCTGCGTTGGTCTTACCGCTTGCGATCAGGAATGCAACCGAGGCCTCGCGCGAGGAAAGCGCACCATGGGCCTCACGCTTGCGCCCCGGCCGGAGTCCATGGGCGCGCGCAAGTGCACGCGCTCGATCCGCGGCAAACTCAGCCCCCATGGCATCAAAGGTTTCGATGGCGTCTAAGAACAGCTGACGGTCGCCCGTTGCCTGCGCCACGATCAACTCCAGATGCGCGCGCCAAAATGGATATTCACAATCGCGAGCAGCTTGTAAAAGCTGGTCTGCACCGCGAGAATCTCCGCGCGAGAGTGCCAAACACCCCTCTGCTTCAAGCAACGAGCGTTGCGCTATCGGCCAACCGCGAGTCGCGACAGTACGAAGATGTTCAAGGGCTGATTCGGATGCCTCGATTTCGCCGAGTTGCGCGGCGAGTCGAACGATGCCGGCCAGCGCGCGAACGTGGTAGACTTCGCAAAAATCAGAAGGTGCAAGACCCGAGACCACCTCGGTATATCGAGTCAGCGCTTCCCCATAGTGCCCGTGAAGCTCGGCAGAGAAACCAGCGCTAAAGGCGACCGCCTGTCGCGCAGTTGTGGAGAGGTCAAGCAGTCGCCCGTCATCGAGCACGCGCCTGGCGGATTCGAAATCACCGAGCATTGCATACAATTGGATCTGGAGACAGAGCAAACGAGAACGCAAAGTCAGCTTGTTCGCGGCGATCGAGGATTCCGCCGTGAGTGCTAATCCCAGTGCTTCTCGCAGATCGCCGCGATCGATCGCCACACTTGCGAGGTTTGAACGCAAGGCCGCCTCGATCGCCTTTGACTTGGGACCGCTCGCGTCCAGGCCGACTCGACACCAATGTTCGTATCGTTCCTTGTCGCCGGCCATATGGCTAACATAGCAGAGTATCGAGCAACAGCGCGCGAGCTCGTCAGAGAGATGCCATGCGGTCGCCCGGCGCGCGGCGGCCTCAAGGCTCTCCAGGCTCTCATGGACTTTGCCAGTGCGAGCGACGACAACACCGAGCCAACCTATCAGACGTATGAGAGATCGACGGTCCTGAGGCTCGTGGCAAAGAGCAACGCCTTGCTCCAAGATTTCCTTCGCGGTATCGAGATTGCCGCGTCGCTCTTCGATTGAACCCAGCAGGTAGTGGAGTCTTGGAAGAAGATCGGGTGCGACCGCGCGAGCCTCGCCTATGGCTTCTTGAGCGAGCGGCAAGGCCACAGCATCATCGTCGGTCGCGTCCCAGATCGTTTCAGCATACAGCGTTCGAACTCTCGCTCGCACGCTTGGGGATAAACGAAGAGCAAGCGTTTCAAATGGGGTGATTGTCGCCTTTGCCTCGGAGGAACGCCCCAGCGCGAGCAGCGCGGTAGCTTTTCCGGCGCTCGCTTCGACTTCGATCTGGCTGCCCAATTCGCTACGCTCGAAGGCACTCTCAAAGGCCTGTAGTGCCTCGAGGGGCGCATGTCGTTCGAGGCTCTCCCAACCTATCTTGTTAAAGAGACTGGCCGCCTCGAAAAATCGGCATGCGCCGTCGAGATGCGCTGCGCGCTTCCAATCATTTTTGCAGCGGTCGGCAAGAACAGCATGCATCTCAATGCGTTCTTGCTCGTTGAGCATGGAGTAACACGCTTCGCGCAACAGATCATGACGGAACTGATAGCGTCCATCGATCTCCTCAAGGATTGCCTCGTTCACCAGTTCTGCCGTTGCGTGGGTGATTCGCCCAGGCGAACGCCGAGCGAGAATGCTCAGGTCCGTATTCGAGAGCGCATCGATATTGACCGAAAGCCAACTCGCGACGGCGAATGCCTCGCGAGAAAGAGCAGTGATCCGCTGTCGGAGCACTTGACCCAGATCGCTCGAAGCTGAACCGTTTCCCAACATGGGCGCAACGACAAGGAGCTCGGCATAGAGCGGGTTGCCGCCGGTGCGTCTGCACAATTCAGCAATTTCTAGATCGCCAAAATCAGCCTCAGGTCGCAGTCGGGTCACGAGCAGCCTGAGGTCGTCCGATGAAAGACCTCCGAGATTGATGACGCGGCCAAGTTCAGCGCGCTCCAAGGCAGACGCAAGGTCGATGACGGACGGATTGCTGCGTCGTGCCGCGAGCTGCCAGTGAATGGGGAGATCGCACAAACGTGTCGCGCAGTAACGGATCGCCTCAAGAGTCTTTTCGTCTGCTAGGTGAACGTCGTCGATTTGGATGGTCAGTGGGGCCTCTGCCGCCGCAACTCCCAACGCGTCGCGAAAATACAAAAGCCAGTCGGACTCTGATGATCCAAGCAGCGCCTCAAGCTGTGTCCTAGGCACACGGGCCGCGCGGTGCAGCAAGTGCAAGAGTGCGATAAGCGGATCGAAGGGGATGGGTGTACTGGTGGGCACGCAGGCGACGTTATGAGTATCAGCGAGCCCGCGACGGCGAGCTTCAGCGAGCAGCCGGGTCTTGCCGATCCCGGGTTCCCCAAAGATGACGGTACAACTGCGCTCGGTCTCTGCGAGCGCCGCGAGCACGGCGTCCCGCCCGACCAAAGCGGCGGACGATATCCACGCGCCGCGCTTAGGACTGGGGATTCCACTAGTGAGTACGCGGGCATCCTCGCTTACCCTAGGATTTAGGCCGGTCTTAACCCCGTCTCTCATAAGAAGTGAGGTCTAAGGATGCTTAACGCACGTCGCTTGCTCATGCCCATCATCGCCATTGCCCTGCTCTCGCTGACGGCTTGTAGCGCGGGTGGCTCAATGTTTGCCCAGCCGCAAAGTCATTCCCAAGGCGTTTCACGCACCGCTCAGGACGATACGCCGCAAAACCCAAAGTAGCAGTAACCACGACCTTTTTGCGAGACGCGTACTTGGACCTGTAGGCGCGTGAGTTTGACATGCCGAGCCCGCGCCATCCGCTATGGAGGGAGCCTTCCGAATGAAGCTGATGCCTGAAAATCTCCACACGAATCTCGATGCGATAAGCCAAAATCTTTATGGAGTTCCGCTCGCCGTTATGCAAACAGCTGAGGTTTTGGGCGTCGGTCTGTTTGACGCGTGGAAGATTGTGCTCGAAGGCAAGGGGACGATATGGCATCCCAGCCCCATCAACGACCCAGGCATGTCGGATTTCGCAGCTGGGTGCGCGATCTTTGCCGCTGCGACGCAGATCCGTGCCGGTGAGCTGCATAGTCTAGCCCTGAATCTTAGCGATGCCCTCGTTGGTCGCGCCGTCTTAGCCGGTATTGAAAGGTAGAATGGTCCAAGACCCGCTCAATTGTTAGTAGCCTGAAACAAGATCGAGGCCAGCAGCTTCAACGAAAGCTCGGAAGTCGCGATCTCGCGTGAGAAGAGGAACACCTCCATCAAGACAGCTCTGGGCGATCAGTGCATCGCCGAGGCGTGCCTTCCGTCGAGTAGCCAGTACTTTTGCCCGCAATTCCCCCGCTCGTCGCCAATACCCAGACTCGACGTCGATCATCGGCACGTCAGACAGCGTTTCGACGACCGCGGTGGGTAGTTCGGCATCGCTCAAAAGCTCTGTGAGCACGACAGGCACCATGAGTACTTGACGATCCGCCAGTGCCCGGTCGAGCATCTCCACATCCTCGCCTCGGCCGCCTCGAAGGAAAGCAACCCACGTGCTTGTGTCGGCCGCGATCAACGGTCAGCCTTTAGCTGTGTCAAGGTACGCTTGAAGCGAACCTTGCCTCGCAACTGCCGTAGGCGAGCGTAGGTTCGGGATGCAGCCACGAGCTGCAACCCCGTGCAGACCGTCCTCGTGATGCCAACACCGCTGGCCTGCTGGGCCTTTTCAAGAAGCTGCTGCGGAACGTATACGGTGATTTTTTGCTGTGTGTTCATTGTAGTACACGCAAGTATACCATACTCAATGCCAGCATGGAATATGGTACGTTAATCACGTCACGTGCAAAAAGCCACAAAAGAACCCACAAACGCGCGATCAGCCCTGCCCGGATGGCTCTATCCATGCCTGCTGCCATACTTGGAAAGCGCTATCTTAAGACTAGTAATCCTACGGGGCAATATTCCGCGCTTCCGCACTATACTGAGGTTGGCGGAGCAGCCGCAGATGCCGGAAATCACGTTTTCGTCACGCGGAGGTTCCGTCTACCCGGTGAGCCGCGGCTCGAGGGCAGGTATTTGAGTTCCTAACTACATCATGCGCCTGCGTCGCTGGCAGGCACAACTAAACCTGGCGCATTCTCACCGGGCGGGCGCGCGAATATACTGATATTGTGACCCTTCACCGGCATCCGACACTTGAGGTTTGCTCATCCAATGGCGTTTTTCGCGGAATCTCTTTCAAAGAACCGTCCGCGGATGCCCCTTGATAGATCCCGGGAGTTGATCAGGTGTTAGTTTATACTAACCGACAACCGAGGAGCTGCGATGCCAATTCTTTACAAAGATCCAAAAGACCGGGCTAACTCTAGCATCATCATCCTCCTAGCCCTAATGACGACTCTTGTCGTTTTTATTTCCGTCACTTATTCCACGGCTGACGCTGAGAGACCGAAAGTTAAATTGGGTTCTGTAGCGACAATTCCACCCTACCTAGATGCCTCATGCGACACGGCTGATGTTCTAACTATGATCCAGCAGAAGGGATACATGGAGGGGGCTCCTCAGCACGCAGCCGCCCTTATTAGCGGCCGAATAATATCTTGCAAGAGAGCAATCGATGCCTTCGCGAGCGCTATACCGTCAGTTCCAATAGTTGCGCGATACTATGTACCCCCTGCGGGTCTCCCTACGGCTTTTCCGTCGCCGACACCTCAGTTCTCGGCTCCGATGGCCTGCACTACAAATCCTAGTAGCACTGATCCGATGAAGCTTTACTCTATCCTGGGCGAATGTGTCGCATTTGTAAAGGGTTTCCCAGTGGCAGGCCCGTCGCCGTCACCTACCCCAGTTAGCCTACACGTCATCAACTACGTCAACAACGCGGGCTGTCAGAACCAACCCAGCATATGGCGCAATTGCTTTCCCGTTACCAAGATCATTTTTGTGCTAGCTTTAGCCAGCGACGCACCAACGTCTGCACAATTATCCCTGCGGCTGACAAACCAACTTCGCCCGCATCTAGATAATGACGGCACAGCAAGAGACCCTTATACCAATACCCCGGCAGTTTATACTGCTTTAGCCGAACCGACTTGGACAGTCGCGCAATATCAACAGCAATGTATGAACGATTCCTCCACTGCAGGTGCCGTCGTTATTCTTCCTCCGGGAACCCAAACAGCCGGGGCAAATTTCCTGCTCGCCATCGAAGGTTGGACGCAGGTTGACCTGCAGATAGTTGTCCTAGACTGTGAACCGACAAGCGTGACCTTCACCAACAACGTTTCCTATATTACTTGGATATCCAATGTTAAGTCGTCAAAGGGGGCCCGTTGGGGATTCCCATTGGCGACGGCTCTCGCGGTTGCAAGTACCGTTGCCGCATTTCATCCAGTCCACTCAACTGGAACCACAACGAACTATAGTATAGCCACTCCGTCGCCTGGCCCTGTGGGGACACCCCTGAAAAGTAGCTACAATCAATCAGACATGACTACAACTAACCCGAATACGGCCCTAGACATCGCTGCTACCTCAATCCTTACGCCTTTCGCATCAACGACCGTGGGTCAGGTCAGCTCGACCGATTCGCAGTTAGCCGCCGCAACGGTGGGTGTCATCGGCAACCTTCTATTGGAATTTGAAGATCCGTGCACAGACCCGGTTCAACCTGACTATAGATACCTTGTCAGCTACCCAACACAGTGCTTTTGGCTTTGGCCGTATGGACACAAATATGTTCACAAAGAATAGTGTTAGCGCGTTGAACTGGAGCTACCCCGCTTTGGTGGACGGTTAGTAATTAGAGATTCAAGCCGCAGCTGTCATCCTCCGTTCGTAATTGATGGGTGAAAGATAGCCTAAGGATTCGTGTCGGCGATACGGGTTGTAGAAGC